>Ga0208124_100007_pt1 | contig 438296 bp, 371 predicted proteins | sample LakWasM104_HOW12_2_FD_183922 | JGI IMG/M metagenome (GOLD analysis project Ga0208124, IMG submission 183922) | Freshwater sediment methanotrophic microbial communities from Lake Washington under simulated oxygen tension - Sediment Metagenome... | ecosystem: Environmental > Aquatic > Freshwater...
ACCAGTTATGTTTGGGGACAATAGCGGTTTGGAACCACCCCTTCCCATCTCGAACAGGGCCGTGAAACGAACTTGCGCCAATGATAGTGTACTCTTCGTATGCGAAAGTAGGTCATCCCCAAGCTCCTATTCTAAAAAGGCCTCAGCACTCGCGTGTTGAGGCCTTTTTTATTGCACAAAAATGGGGTTGGACATTAGAAATGCCTCCTTAAATATAAAAAAACCTCTTAACAAGAGGCTTTTTTGCTTAGAGGATCGTTTAATTGATGGTTTGCCATTGGCCTTGTTCTGCTAGGCAGGCTCGATTGCTGGCTTGCTGACGTTTTCCCTGTTCTATCCATTCAAGCCGGTAAGATTTACATTTTTGATTGCTTTGCATGAAGTCTGCGGTTGGCGTGAGGTTGTATTCAATACGGCTATCAGGATTTACCCAATGAACCCGTTGCCCTATGCGTCCGAGTTCGAGGGCGTGGCCTATACAGCCCCTGTCATTATTATCAATGGCTTTGCCGATCTGGTTGCCAATGACTGCGCCGATAACAGAACCGAGAATAATTGCAATCGGCTTATTTGAGCCTTCACCGACGCTGGCGCCTACTGCGCCGCCGATGACACCACCAGTGACCGTGCCGACGGTTTGCCACTGACATTCTCCACTGATCACACCATAGTCACGCTGCCACTGGTAGCCCGAATAGCCACGATAGTACGGGTCATGTTTTTTTCTCCAGCCATGTGCCGGCGCGTGGGCAGGCGGGTCCGCGTAGCTGGTGCCTAATGTTGCGCACAGGGAGAATAAGACGCTGCTAATGATTACCTTGGTATTGTTCATGATTCGCTCCCGAGGATCTATTGTTATGATGGGTACCGCTGCTTGATTATAGAATGACTTTTTAACAAGTGTTTAAGTCGTCTTAAACAAAAGCAGGTAAGCAGTCATGAGGATGACGTTTTGTTGCAATATCAGCCGCTTGATTTCAGGTGTGCCAAAGAAGTGCATGGCTGCATGATAAAATGACAAGATGACTCAATATCATGTTCTGATTCCCAGTGCCGGCAGTGGTTCGCGTATGCAAAGTGTTGCGCCCAAGCAATATTTACCACTCAACGGGAAACCAATCTTGCGTCACGCTATCGATACCTTTGAGGCGATACCTGCCATCAGCCGTATTTTTATTGTGACTGCACCTGAAGATGCTTATTGGTCGGATGACTTGTTGCAAGGCTGTCATAAGACTCAGGTATTGTCTTGCGGTGGCGATAGTCGCGCTGCTTCTGTCTATCAAGGTTTGCAGGCGATGGCGTCATATATTGATCGCGAAGATTGGGTGTTAGTCCATGATGCCGCACGCCCTGGTGTCGATGCTGAGATGGTGCAGCGTTTAATTGACGCCATTAGACCGACAGACGTTGGTGGTCTGCTGGCTTTGCCTCTGGCAGACACTTTGAAGCGTGCTGATGTGACTCAGCATGTCGCTGAGACTGTTCCGCGTGAAGCATTGTGGCAGGCACAAACGCCGCAAATGTTTAAAGCCGGCATGTTACAGCAGGCGCTGGCCACACATTTACACCGCCAGCCGACTGACGAAGCGCAGGCAATGGAGTGGGCAGGCCATGCACCCAAGCTGGTGCTGGGTGGTTTGAAAAATTTAAAAATTACGTATCCGCATGATGTTGCCGTTGTCTCGGCACTGATGCAGGCTACGCAGAGCGAACAGGATGCAGAATGATCCCCTTTAGAATTGGCCACGGCTTTGATGTACACGCGCTGGTGACTGGCCGTGACTGTATTATCGGCGGCGTGCATATTCCTCATAGTCATGGCCTGGACGGACATTCTGATGCGGATGTATTGCTACATGCGATTTGTGATGCTTTGTTAGGCGCGGCTGCTTTGGGCGATATCGGCAAGCATTTTCCACCGACAGATATGCAATTTAAAGGAATCGACTCCCGCACGTTGTTGCGGCATGTGGTGGCTTTGCTGAATGACAAAGGCTATCAGGTTGGTAATATTGATGCGACGGTGATTTGTGAAGCCCCCAGATTAAGCAGGCATACGGCACAGATGTGCAGCAATATTGCGGCTGATTGTCACGTTGCGGTTGACCAGGTGAATGTGAAAGCAACCACCACAGAAAAACTCGGCTTTACTGGCCGCAGTGAAGGCATCGTTGCCGAAGCCGTTTGTACCATTTATTCCAAGTAGTGATCATGCGATTATTCAGCCGTTTTGAAGCATTGGTGTCCCCATTTCCGCGCGAGATACTGCATCAGCTCCCCACCCGTTTCTGGCCTTTTATGTGGGCATGCTCATATGGCATGCGCCGCTATATCCTGGCGATGACGATACTCACTGCCTGTATTGGTTCGTTTGAAGCGTTATTGTTTGCACTGATGGGCAAAGTGGTCGATAAGTTGACTGCGATTGCGCCTGGCCAGCTATGGACCACCCATCATGACACTTTGTGGCTGGTGGCGTCGATTTTAATGGGTAGTACGCTGGTTATTGTGTTGCAAACATTGATCAAGCACCAGACGCTGGCAGGTAATTTCCCCATGCGTTTGCGCTGGCAGTTTCATCAGCATATGCTCAACCAGAGCATGGGTTTTTACCAGGATGAATTTGCTGGTCGCGTCTCGGCCAAGGTCATGCAAACGGCGCTGGCCGTACGTGAAGTCTGGTTTATCCTCGCTGATATCATGGTCTATGTGCTGTTGTATTTCACCACGATTGTGACCGTCGTCGGTAGCTTTCATCCATGGATGGTGCTGCCTTTCCTCGGCTGGCTGTTGCTCTATGCTTGCGCCCTGGTCTATTTTATTCCACGACTGGCCAAGGTGTCACAGCATCAGGCTGACGCGCGCGCGCTGATGACTGGCCGTATTACGGATGCCTATACCAATATTTCTACCGTGAAATTATTTTCGCACGCAGGACGCGAGGCGAGCTATGCGCAATCGGCCATGCAAGAGTTCCTGGATACCGTCCATGGGCAAATGCGTATGGTGAGTTGTGTCGAAAGCATTAATCACTTTTTGAACATGTGCCTGATTATTGCCAGCGGCAGCATGGTGTTGTGGTTGTGGTCACAAAGCCTGGTCGCCGCCGGGGCAGTGGCCGCCGTGATGGCCATGGGCTTGCGCCTCAACGGGATTTCGCACTGGGTAATGTGGGAGCTGACTTCGCTGTATGAGCAAATCGGCACGGTGCAAGATGGCATGAATACCTTGTCAGTGGAGAATCGCGTGGTTGATGTACCGGATGCAGTCACGCTGAGTGTACCCAAAGGGGAGGTCTTGTTTCAGCAAGTGGATTTCGCCTATGACAAACAAGCGCCGTTACTGCAGGATTTTGACCTGCATATCCAACCGGGCGAGCGTGTTGGACTGGTGGGGCGTTCAGGTGCCGGTAAATCGTCTATTGTTAATTTGCTTATGCGTTTTTACGATATTCAGGCCGGGCATATCCGCATAGATGGGCAGGCGATTGATAGCGTTAAACAGGATTCTTTACGTCAGCAAATCGGTATGGTGACACAAGATACTTCTTTGTTGCATCGCTCTGTGCGCGAGAATATTTTGTACGGCCGCCCGGATGCGACTGATGATGAGATGATCATGGCCGCCAAGCGTGCCGAGGCGCATGATTTCATTCTGAGCCTGCGCGATGCCAAGGGACGTACCGGCTACGATGCACATGTCGGTGAGCGTGGTGTGAAGTTATCAGGCGGTCAACGCCAGCGTATTGCCATTGCCCGTGTCATGCTGAAAAACGCACCAATACTGGTGTTGGACGAAGCGACCAGCGCGCTGGACTCCGAGGTGGAATTAGCCATTCAACATCATCTCGCACAATTGATGGAAGGTAAAACCGTGATTGCCATTGCCCATCGTTTATCCACCATTGCTGCCATGGACAGGCTGATTGTGCTTGATCAAGGCCGTATTGTTGAAACAGGTACACACCATCAATTGCTGGCGCACGATGGCATCTACGCCAAATTGTGGACGCACCAAAGCGGCGGTTTTTTGGGCGAATAAGCTTTCACGCTTGCCACGGCTTTTCTTTGCTGATATTTTAATTAATTTAAAAACATTTCAATAAATGTTATCCTCTTCTGGGTGTTGAGCGCCCAGGCAGAGCGCTCACCTCATTGTCTGGCAGCCTGGTGATGTTAATCCAACATTACAACTGTGACAGATTGTCATATTGCCGCCACTTTTCTGCAATCTAATCTGCTTAGTATTGTCATCAAATTTTCATGGAGTGTTAGCGATGCCTTGTCGTTCTGTCCGGAACAGTCGCGGTTTTACCTTACTAGAATTATTAGTGGTGATGGTTATTATTGGCCTGCTTGCTGGTTATGTTGGGCCGAAGTATTTCCAGCAGATAGGCAAATCAGAAGTGAAGACGGCGAAGGCACAGATTGCAGCGCTGGAGCAGGCACTGGATCAGTATCGATTGGATGTTGGTCACTATCCGGCCACTGAGCAGGGTTTGCAGGCATTGATGACCAATGCCGATAACAACACGCACTGGAGCGGCCCTTATTTAAAAAAAGAAGTACCGAATGACCCGTGGGGCAAAGCGTACCAGTACCGTATGCCGGGTCAGCATGGCGAGTACGATTTGTTCAGCCTGGGCAAGGACGGCCAGGTAGGCGGTAGTGACGAAGCACAGGATATTACCAACTGGTAAACTGCCATGCATTATCAGGCAAAAGTGCTCAATGGTTCTACGCTCACGATGGTGGAGCTGCAGGCTGACGATGAGCAGGACGCGTACGCGCAACTGAAATCCAAAGGCTTGATGCCAGTGTCATTGCATGCGCAAAAGGCAGCCAAAGTATCCCGGCGCGAAACATTTCCCCTAGCATTGTTCAGCCAGGAGTTACTGGCTTTGCTGGATTCTGGCCTCAACCTGGTGGAAGCGATTGATGCGCTGTCTTTGCGCCAGGACCACACGCGTAGCGTATTACAAAGCATTCTGCAGTCCTTGCAGCAAGGCAAGTCATTCTCTGCCGCACTCGAGCGCCAGCCTGCCGTATTCCCACCGCTGTATATCGCCACCGTCAAAGCCGCCGAGCGCACCGGTGACCTGGGCAATGCCTTGTCGCGCTATATTGCTTACGACAACCAGGTCTCACTGCTTAAAAAGAAAATCATCAGTGCCTCTATCTATCCCCTGCTGCTGATTGTGGTGGGTGGCCTGGTGATTGCGTTTCTGATGGGGTTTGTGGTGCCGAAGTTCAGCAGTGTCTATGAAGGCACCGGGGCTGACTTGCCGTGGATGTCGAAAATGATGTTGCAGTGGGGTACGCTGATTTCACAGCATGGCGAGACCATGCTGGTGATACTGGCAGGCATGATGATTGGCCTGGTATTGCTATTCAAAACGCCTGCCATGCGCCAGTCCATGTTGCGGATGCTGTGGCGTATCCCCGCCATTGGTGACAAGTTACATCTTTATCAACTGGCCCGTTTTTACCGCACCCTGGGCATGCTGCTGGCCGGCGGTACACCGATTATGACCGCAATTGATTCGCTGGGCGGCTTGCTCGACAGCAGCCTGGCCCTGAGCCTGCAACAGGCACAAACCATGATCAGCGAGGGCCAGCCACTGTCACAGGCCTTTCAAACTGCGGGCATGACCACTCCGATCGGAGAGCGCATGCTGCTGGTCGGCGAACGTGGCGGTAACGTCGCGCAGATGATGGATAGAATCGCCAGCTTTTATGATGAAGAACTGGCACGCTGGATAGACTGGTTTACCAAATTGTTTGAGCCTTTGTTAATGCTGTTTATCGGCCTGGTGATTGGGGTTGTGGTGCTACTGCTCTATATGCCTATCTTTGAACTGGCGGGACAAATCCAATGAACCAGCCTGTGCCCAACCACGCCTTATCCGCCTTGCCGGCAGACCTGTTTGCCCAGGCGCAAACACTGGCACAACAACAGCAACGCCGTGTGATTGAAGTGCTGGAAGAGTTGCTTTCTTTAGAGAACGAAGCGCTGATCACACAATTGGGTAGCCTGTTGCATTACCCGGTGGCCACCATGCGTGAGATGCGCGAGTGGCAGGTAGCCTTTGATGTCATCAGCTATAACACCGCCCAGCAGAAAGAGTGCCTGGCGTTTTACGATGCGCAACAAACCCTGATTCTGGTGTTTGCTGACCCGTTTAACCGCCAGTTGCCGCTATGGGTGCAGCATGCGGTGCAAGTGCCGTTTGAATGGCGGCTGGCGCACAGGTTGGAAATCAGTGCTTACCTGGCCGGTGAAGAAGAAACCATGCGTGCCATGGATGGTGTCGGCTTGTCTACCGAGCAGGCGCAAGAGGGTGACGAAGAAGTCGTCATGCAGTTGTCGCTCAAGTCTATCCATGAAGACGCCAACCCCATCGTCAAGCTGATCAACTCCACCTTATATGACGCGCTTAAAACCGGCGCCAGTGATATCCACCTGGAAACGCATCCTGGCGGCCTGGCCGTGAAATACCGCATTGACGGCGTCATGGCCAGCATTGCCAACAGCCCGGGGCTGGACAGCGCAGAACAGGCCATTTCACGTATCAAGGTCATGGCGCAGCTGGATATTGCCGAACGGCGGATTCCACAGGATGGCCGCTTTAAAGTGCATGCCATGGGGCGGCTGATCGACTTCCGTGTCTCCATCATGCCCAGTGCCTTTGGTGAAGATGCCGTCTTACGCGTATTGGACCGTAAGGCATTGACCGAGCAGGCGCAGGGCCTAAGCCTCAAGGCCCTGGGCTTTGATCCGCAGGTTATTGCCGGCTTCAGGAAACTGGCCAGTGAGCCGTATGGCATGGTACTGGTGACCGGCCCGACCGGCAGTGGCAAAACGACGTCTCTTTATGCCGCCATTTCTGAAGTGAATACCGGCTTTGACAAAATCATCACCATTGAAGACCCGGTGGAGTATCAGTTACCAGGCGTGCTGCAAATCCCCGTCAATGAGAAAAAAGGCCTGACCTTTGCGCGTGGCCTGCGCTCCATCCTGCGCCACGACCCCGATAAAATCATGGTCGGTGAAATCCGTGATGCCGAAACGGCGCAAATTGCCGTGCAGGCGGCATTGACTGGTCACCTGGTGTTCTCCACCGTGCACGCCAACAGTGTGCTGGATGTGATCGGCCGCTTTATGCATATGGGGGTAGATCCCTATCACTTTGTATCTGCGGTGAATGGCATTATTGCCCAGCGCCTGGTACGTGCCTTGTGCCCACATTGTGCTGAGCCTTTTGTGCCGGACGAGGACATGTTAAAGGCTTCCGGGCTGACCTCCGCACAGGCGGCTGGCATGCAGTTCAAACACGCGCAAGGGTGCGGCCATTGTCGTGGCACGGGTTATAAAGGGCGTAAGGCCGTGGCAGAAATGCTGGTGCTCAATGATGAGCTGCGCGAGATGATTATCGCCAGGCAACCGATCCGGCAACTTAAGGAGGCTGCAGCCAGAAATGGCATGCGCACCATCAGGGAAGCCGCGATCACTGCGGTGGCAGAAGGCATGACCAGTTTACAGGAGATCAATCGTGTCACGTTTATTGCCTGATTTCCGTTGGTTAGGTTTAACGCGGGTGCTGATCACCGCAGACCGTTTACTGGCTGAGCACAGGCCTGCAGGCTTGCACACACGCAGGCTGACGGCAGAAAGCAGCTGGACCGGGGCAGACTTGCAAGCTGCGCTGCCGGCATTGCTGGCACAACTGCCCGCCAGCCGCTGGCAGCGTATTGAAATTTACCTTGCTGACAAACATGTGCATCTGTTGCGCCTGCCTGCCATGACACAATCCCTGCAAACGCTGGATATCTCCGGGCAGGAGCAGCAGGCCTATGCGCGGGCGGTATTGATGCAAACCTATGGCGAAGCCGCACGGGCATGGCCGTTCCGGTTAGCCGATATCCAGCAGCCACAAGACAGCTTGCTGGTGGCGATGCCTGCTTTGCAAACGTTGAATTTAAATGCGCTGTTGGCAAGCAAGGCCATGCAATGGTCGGTGCTACCCTATGTGTGTGCCTTATGGGCGCACACGCGTCTGCCTGCGAGCGGCACGGTGCTGACTGCGGAACCACATATGCTGAGGCTATTGCAGCTGGAACAAGGCCAGGTGACCCATGTTGCCAGCCTGACAACAGACATGACTGAGGTGGAAGCCATGGCTGCCTGGTTGTTGCGTGAACGTACCTTGCTGGGTGTGCAGGCGAGTCCGTGCTATTGGGTGAGTGAACCGGCCTGCGCGCCTGTGGCTGCCACCGGGCGTCGGCTGTCACAGCAATTGGCAGGGCAGTTGCCATGGCAACTGCTCTATGCTGCGAATCAAGTGACTTCGCTGTGGCCGGAGGTCATGCATGTGGCCTAATCCTAACTATCAATTTGAATTTGCGCAGCCAGCGTTTGCCTGGCAGGCATTGCGCTGGCCAGGTGGATTGCTGGTTGTGCTATTGGGTGTGTTAGTCGCCGTGAAGTATACGGGACTGACAGAGACCGAGGCGCAGTTGCAGCGCCTTGCGCAACGCCAGCAGCAGTTGACGCAACAACAGGCCGGAGCGACAGCCACAGAACATCAGCCAGCCACTAAAGTGGCAGTCAAGCAGCCTGTCGCGGTATTAAGCCAGCCACAGCAGAAGGTCGCCGAAAAAATTGTGCAGCAGTTAAATGTGCGCTGGTTTGATCTGTTGCAAGCCTTGGAATCGCGCCAGGTGCCAGACATCGCCTTGTTGCAATTATTGCCAGATGCCAATCGCGGCCAGTTTGTGCTGTCAGGCGAAGCCAAGAGCTACCAGGACTTGCTTAAATATGTGAGCCAGTTACAGGCGGTGCCAACGCTCAACCAGGTGCATCTGCAAAAGCACCAGGTGAACGAAAGTCATCCGCAACGCCCGGTCAGTTTCGAGATACAGGGTGGATGGCAACCATGACTGCATTGCGTCTTGTGACACCCATGACCGTGATATGGCTGCTGCGCCGTTGTGCCTGGTATTTAGGCTGGGTGCCCATGCTGTTGTCTGTGGCATTGCTGGTGATGTGGCTAGTCTTGTCGCAGCAGCAATCTGGTCAGCTGGCGCAGCTGGATGCACTGGAACAAGAGATTCGGCAGCTGGTTGCTCAGCCTTTGCATCAAGACCGGGTGACGCCAGCCAAGCCTGAAAAAACATTGGCCATCGATGTTAAAACGGCGCCAGACGAGCCAGTGGAGTTGGCGGCACTTTGGCAGCAATTGCCTGCATTTGCTGACTTGTCTCCGCGCATGATGCATATCGCCAGCTTGGCGCAAAAGCGGCAGATTGCATTGAATGTGGGGGATTATCAATGGCAGGCACACCAAGCTACTAGCGCAACCCAGGCTAGCAGCGCGACACAAGACATTCAGCAGTTTGATATGCGCTTTACCATCCAGGCGGACTACGCGACCTGCCGCCAATTTATGATGGATGTGTTGAAACAATATCCGTCGATGGCGTTGACCGGGCTGGAGTTACGTAAAAATGAAACGGTACAGCCAGTCGTCGATGCCACACTGACATTCTCGGTGTTTATCCGTGGAGGGCGTGCACATGGCGCTTGAGTCTAAAGCGGCACCACAGCCTTTGTTATGGCTGGCCTTGCTGCTCACGCTAGGCTTGGTCTACTGGCAGTGGTCGCAAGAAGAAACGGCTGATGTGACGGTGGTAGCTGCAAATACGAATGGCGCACGATCTGCGTCAGAAACGCCAGCAAACCCTGTACCACAAGCGCCAGTCAGCCAGACGTTGGCGCCGCCGGTGGTCACATCATCGTCCATTAGCCCATTAGCATCTACGCCCGACAATACGTACTTCACGAGACAACTGCCAGCCGCAAAACTGAGTCATGCCTTGTTTGCTGCGCATGAATGGTTACCGCCACCGCCAAAGCCACAACCGCCACCGCCGCCCGAGGTGCCACCCTTGCCTTATACCTATGTTGGCAGCATGCAGGATGTGCCGGGTGGCGATACAGTGATTTTAATGCAGCAGAAAAAGATGTTGTTACCGAAGCTGGGAAGCAATATCAATGCGCAATGGCGTCTGGACCGGGAGGATGCGCAGTCTGTTTATTTCACTTATGTACCACTCAATAAAGTGGTGGTGTTGAGTAAAACGAAAACAACGTCAGGTGCTGGCCAACGTCAGGCGCTCACCGATAATAATCAAGATGAAATGTTAAACCAATGAATGTCTTTAACTTGAGATCCTCTTTACAGACGGCGATGCCGCGCTTTGTGGCGATTAGCTTGTCGGCATGGGTGTTGTCTTCTTGCGGACTGTTCCCACCCAAGCTGACCGCTACCACCCCAGAAGGTAAAGTGCATGAGCTGGCACAGCAAGTGGCCGAACATCCATCTGATGCCGTGCTGCGTAATCGCTGGTTCCGCGAGCGTGAGCAGGCAATTAATGCGCTGTCTGCCGAGGCAGAAGCCGCCGATGCCAGAGGGGATATTACGACGGCCAAGCAGGTATATGCACGTATTCTGACCCTGGATCCGCACCATATTAAAGCATTGGCCTATGAGAATGCCAGTGCGCGTGAAATCGCCTTGCGCAAGCAGCTCGAAGCCGTCAAGCAGCATATGGATCATCCTAAGCAGGCCTTAAAAGAGGTGCGCGATATATTGCTGGAACAGCCGACCAATGCCGAAGCACAGGCGCTGGAAAAACAGCTGATTGCGATGGAGCCGCGTGCGCGTGCGGCCTTGCCACAATTGCAAACCGGACTCAGCAAGCCAGTGACGCTGGAGCTACGCGATGCCAATATCAAGGTGGTATTTGAGGCCTTGTCCCGTGCCACCGGCGTGAACTTTGTATTGGATAAAGACATCAAGCCGGAAACCAAGGCCTCGGTATTCGTCAAAAAAATGCCGATTGAAGAGGCCATAGACATGGTGCTGGCCAGCAACGGTTTGCAGAAAAAAGTGTTATCGCCGACCAGTATGCTGGTTTATCCGGCCACGCAGCAAAAGAACAAAGATTATCAGGATTTACTCATCCGCAATTTTTACTTTGCCAACACCAGCGCCAAGCAATGCGCCGATATGTTGCGCACCATTTTGAAGGTCCGTGATGTCTATGTGGATGAGCGTTTGAACATGCTGGTACTCAGGGATAGACCGGAAGTGCTGGCGCTGGCGGAAAAAATGATCAAGGCACAGGATATTGCCGACCCGGAAGTGATGCTGGAAATAGAGGTGATGGAAATCACGCGCGGCAAAATGAACCAGTTGGGCATCGTTTATCCTTCGTCACTCACCGTTCTCGACAGTCAATTGACGCTGGAAGCGCTCAAGCGTATCAAGTCTTCTGATATCGGTGTCAGCCCTAACCCCAGTCTGCAATTCAAGACCACAGACAGTGATCTGAACCTGTTGTCCAACCCGCGTATCCGCGTTAAAAATAACGAGAAAGCCAAAGTGCTGGTGGGTAACAAGGTGCCGGTGATTACTACCAATACCACTGCGAATGTAGGGACGTCCGAGAGCGTATCTTATGTTGATGTTGGCCTCAAACTAGAGGTTGAACCACGGGTGATGCTGGACGATTTTGTCAGTATTAAAATTAACCTGGAAGTGAGTTCACTGGGCGAAGCGATTACGCTGAGCAATAACTCCAAGGTCTATAACATCGGTACCCGCAACGCGACTACTATGCTGCGCCTGAAGCACGGGGAAACCCAGATTCTGGCGGGTCTGATTCAGGATTCAGAGCGTAAGAATGCCGACAAATTGCCGGGCTTGGGTGAAATCCCGATTCTGGGCCGCTTGTTCTCACGACATATTGATGAAAAAAATAAAACTGAAATTGTGTTGGCAATTACGCCAAAAGTGATCAGTAATGTGACCTTGCCGGAAGCGACCTTCTCTGAGTACTGGAGCGGTACTGATACCGTGATTTCTGACAAACCCTTGTTAAACAGTACGCCGAGCAATGCACCGGCGCGTGGCCAGCAGGCACGTGAACAGCAGTTGCAACGTCAGCGCGAGTTGAATGATGCCGCAGATGTGCCAGTCAATGACACGCCCGAATCCGCACCGGCGCCTGAACCTGCTGCATTACCTGCGCCAGATGCACAACCGGCCAATACTGAGTCTATGCAGCCTGCGCCAGCCATGCCGGGCTTGTCTAATAACGTCAATGGTATTTCCGAGCAGGGCACGACCACCTTACCGGCACCCAAGGTCATTCCTTGATGGTCTATATAGTGAAACGCACGGCCGGATTTACCTTGATTGAACTGATGGTGTCGCTGGCGATTATCGCCATCATGGCCAGTGTGGCCACGCCCATGATACAACTGACGGTGCAGCGGCAAAAAGAGCAGCAATTACGTGAGCATTTGCGCGAGATGCGGCGTGCGATTGATGCCTACAAAAAGGCCGCGGATGAGGGCAGGGTGAAAAAGAGTGCCGATGCCAGTGGTTATCCACCCAATTTGCAGGTGTTGGTAGATGGCGTGGAAGATGCCAAAAATCCCAAGCATGAACGTTTGCGTTTTTTACGACGTATCCCGACAGACCCCATGCTGAATGGCCAGGCGAACAAGGGATTGACGCAGTCCGCCAGCCAATGGGGACTGCGCAGTTATGATAGCCCGCCGGAACAGCCACGTTATAGCCAGGATGTCTACGATGTGTATTCATTAAGCACGCAGACCGGTATCAATGGAGTCGCTTATGCGCAATGGTAAGCAACGCGGTTTTACACTGGTAGAGCTGCTGGTGGTACTATCGATTCTGGCCTTGCTGCTATCACTGGCGGTACCGCGTTATTTTTATGGCGTGCAGCGGGCCAAGGAGCAGGCACTCAAGCAGCAACTGGCAACTACCCGCAAAGCGCTGGACGAATATTATGCCGATCAGGGACAGTATCCGGACACTTTGCAGGAGTTGGTCGACAAACATTATCTGGACAAATTACCCTGGGATCCGATTGCCGAGCGTAATGATGTCTGGGTGATTACGCCGCCGGAGTTGCCTGTGGTAGGTGCGGTGTATACCTTGCACAGCAGTGCAGTCGGGCAGGCTGCCGATGGCTCTGCCTATACCGACTGGTAAACGACGGGTATGTTCAGGCAAGACGGTTTTTCTTACATCGGCGTGATGGTGACGCTGGTGATTGCGGCTATAGGCATGCAGGGGGCGGCAGTGATGTGGCAACAGCAATCCCAGCGCAGCCACGAGGCACAATTGCTGGAGACCGGCGAAGCCTACCGGCTGGCAATTGGGCGCTATTATGAATCTACACCGCAGCCGGTCAAGCAATACCCGGTGCGCTTGGATGCGTTGATAGAAGACAAACGCTTTCCGGTGCCCAAGCGGCATTTACGCAAATTGTATGCAGACCCGTTTGCGGTCAAACAGGGTATGACCCTAGTTATCAGGGATGGCCGTATTGTTGGCGTGCACAGCCAGTCGCTGTTGGCTCCCATACGCAGCAGTGGCTACCAGGAGTCCCAATCAGGCTTTCATGGCGCCAAGCATTATCGCGAGTGGTTGTTTGTGTATGAGCCTAATACCCTGGCGGACCTGGAGCAGGCCTGGGTAAATCGTTAGAGCGGATCAGTTACTGAGCTGGCTGGCGTAACCTGTGGGTGCGAGCCGGGTTTTAAACGCCTGATAGTAGCCAAGCACCTTGGGAATATATTGTCTGGTTTCGGCAAAAGGCGGCACGGCGTGCTGGTGGGTTTTTACCGCTTGTGGCCCGGCATTATAAGCGGCTAGTGCCAGCGGAACATTGCCTTCAAACATATCCAGCATGCGTCTTAAATAATGCGAACCCCATAATATTTGCTGCGGCACCGACCATTGTTTGACAGGAATGGCGGTCATGGTTTGTGCGGTGGCTGGTAGCACTTGCATCAGGCCGTAAGCGCCTTTACGTGACAGCGCTTTGGGGTTGTAGCCGGATTCGGTGGCAATCACGGCATGGATCAGTGCCGGATCTATCTGCGTCGCCTCAGCTGCGGCTTGCACCTCGGCTTGGTAAGGGACTGCACCGCTTTTCCATTTGGACGGCTGGCTGGCGGGTGATGGCGCGAAAGGCTCGTTTTCTGTCTCCGACGCGTCAATATTACTGATCACTAATTCCATGTCACTGGAGTTATCCAGCAGGATATGTTCGGCTAATGTCTGCGTCGTTGAGGCTGTGCCAACAGGGAGCGCCTCCGCATGCGCTACGCCACACACGATCACAGTTGCCAGCAACGCTGCCAGTCTGATTTGACGCAAGGGGTGAGCGGGCGCATTCATGATAAGACTGATTGTGCCACAACCATGTGACATGGCAAAGACAATCGGCCCTGCGCTGTCAGGCATGCTTTACCTGGACATTCATGTGATTGTCATGTGGGTACAGAGCTGTGCCAATAAAACCGGCCGTTGGTAAAGTGCCGATTTCCCTTTCTAGTCATACCGCTAATCCACTGTCATCAATTTATCAATCAACTGACACGTGCCAATCATTTTTCTGTCACAAATTCTGAGCAAACTTGCTGCATTTATATAAATGTGGTTAACACATGGATACAACAATAACAGGGATGGATCAGGCCAGCGACCAGTGGACGTTGGCACTGAATGAAGAGCAACGCGCGCTATTTATGGAGGTGATTGAGGAGTCGTTGCGTCTGCAGCATCGCTCACACCTTTTTAACTGGCTACAGCGAGGGTTTCAGTGTTTGTTGGCGCATGAGGTGGTGATTATTGGTGTGCGTAGCTTGGAGCGTGCCAGTTATGACTATGAGTATCTGACCTCCAGCCGCTATTTTGGCGACACCCAGTTTGACCAGGTGCTCAACGATGAAGATGGCCTGGTCAGCGAAGCCTTTACGCGCTGGAGTAAGCTGGGTATGCCCGTGTTTTACCATACTGAGCTCGCCGCGCAGCAATATAACCATTATGCCGTTGAGCATGTCGATGCTGAACGTATGCTGTCGTCTGAGCTGAAGCGCTTTGTCGTGCATGGCTTTGGCAACGAGCACAGCCGCATTGCCACCATGGTCATGTTTGGCCGTTTAAGCTCACCGGCGAATGCGCAAACTGCCCATTTGCTCGAGTTATTGATGCCGCACCTGCATTGCGCGATCGTTAAAGTCACTGCTAATAAATGTCCTTCCGTGTTATCCACCACCGCGCGCAATGGCCGTATTAAGCCTTTAAGCAAGCGAGAGCTGGAAGTGCTGGAATGGCTGCAAGCAGGCAAAACCAATTGGGAGATTGGCAACATCATGCAAGTCAGCCCGCTCACGATTAAAAATCACGTGCAAAACATCCTGCGCAAACTGGATGTAGAGAATCGCGGCCAGGCGGCCAGCAAAGCACTCAAATTGGGCCTGATCACCCGCAAGCAATAAAGATTACCCACCGCATTTTTAGCGCTTTCATGCAATGACTCCAACTAGTCCGAACGGACTAGTTTTTACTTTAAGCCTGTCATTTTGAGTTTCTAAACTACTTAGGATTTTTATGCGGCTATTTTGCGCGGCCAGACTAGTCCACATGGACTAGGTTTACAAAGTAAGGCTGTCATGTAGCGACTGCATAATTTTTTGGGATGAGTTTCATCGTATTCGCTCAGGTATTAGTAGTTTGCTCTTTCTATTCGGTTTGCTCAAAAAATTAAGGAGAAGTTTATGAAATTTCAAGTAAAAGCATTGGTTGCTGCATTGGCTCTGTCCGCTGCAACTATTCCAGCACACGCGGCTATGACGTTCGCAACAAGCGGCAGCTCAAGCCTGATTCTGACTTTGCTGGACTTTAACAGCAACACATCAGCAACATTCGATTTGGGCTACGGTTACGATAGCTTCCAAAGCCTGGTTGTTGATGCACATACTAACGGCACAATTTCTGCAGATGGTTTGTCTAAAACCTTTGCTTTTGATGTGGCTGGTGGTGACTATGCTAATGCATGGAGTTCTTTCTGGAACACGGCTTCAGCTTCAACTACCAAGTGGGCGATTTATGCTGCTGATGGTACCGGTACTGGTGCAGGCGCACGTGGCATTATTTCTACCTATAAATCAGGTGCTAACCTGACAAACTCTAACCAGTTGCAGACTTCAGTTGCAAACTTCAATAGCTACATGACCAACAACAACGCGTTGGACAACCACAACGCTGTAGACAATGGTGCAAGCTTAGTGACTTCAAACCTGTCACAGGCCTATGCTGGCCGTGCTGTGGCTTACGGCTCTACAGGTCGTATCAACGGCCAAGGCCATGTATCTATGGATAGCCTGGATAGCTCTATGACTGTTGTGCAACAACTGACAGGTGCAACAGCGGCTTCTCCAGTGGCATTCAATACACTGGGCTTAAATGGTAACTTCCAATTCAAAATGACATCCGGTGGTCTGTTGGAATTCGTAGTGCCAGTTCCAGAAGCTGACAGCTATGCAATGTTGCTGGCTGGCCTGGGTGTAGTTGGCTTGGTAGCTCGTCGTCGCAAGGCTTAATACAACATTAAAAAAGCCATGAAAAACGGCCGGTTTACAAGCTGGCCGCTAATCAAATCTTTTATCGAAGGAAGCGAAAAATGTTTAAATTTAATAAAGTATGCTTGGCTGTAGCCGCTACTCTGTTTGCAGGTCAAGCTTTTGCTGCGCCTGTCACTCAAGCACAAATCAATACTGCGCGTGGTAATAGCGCATTGAATGAAACCTGGATTTCTGGCGCTTCAGCACCAACTTACAACGTTTTCCAAGGCTTTGCTGCTGGTTGTGATGCAAACACACTGTCCGTGTTCAACAACGGCTCAGCAACAGCCGCAGTAAGACCAGGTAACTCAGCTGCAAGCAACTTCCTGGCTTATGCTTGTACACGTGGTGGTAAAGTGTCTGTGGTTTATCACACGATTGATGGCGGTTCTTTTAACGCTTACGCACCACATATCCCAAACGATGTTGACGGTGACGGTACAGTGGGTACTGCTAATTTGCGCCGTATTGGCAAACTGGGTGCTAACGCTGGTTGTGTTGCTCAAACGGGTTCTTTGTCTCTGCCAGGTCAAACTGCAATTGCAAGCTACCGCTCATGTGCGATTGTGACTCCAGCAACTGCTGCTGATGGCGCAACTGTTAAACCAGCAGGTGGTTTCTCTGACGTTGAAGCTGCATTGTTCGGTGTATCCGTTGATGGTTACGGTGTTGAGTCAAACGCTAACGTTGGTCAAGCATTTGGTATCGCTACTTCAACTTCCTTGTATCGTGCGATGCAAGTTGCACAAGGTATCTATGCGAGCGTAGCCGCAGCGAACTCTGCTGATCCTGATTACTTGCCAGCCAATGCACCGAGCATTTCTCACGTGCAGTATGCTTCTATCGTGAGTGGTACCGCTGCTGATGCGGGTATCTTGGTACCAGGTTCTACAGCTGCCTTGAATCTGGCACGTCGTGTGCCAACTTCAGGTACTCAAGCGTCTTCCAATGCGACTTTCCTGCGTAATCCATGTAACGGTGATGCTGCGATTGCCGGTGCTTTGGCACCTGTAGGCTTGGCTGACTCTACACCTACCTTGATCATCACCGAAGGTTCTGGTACAGGTAACGCAAAAACTGCGTTGTCTACAGCTGGCTTTGCGATCGGTGTGTTGTCTCTGGAAAACAACTGGCGTACAGATACATCATCCAACGGCTATCGTTACATCAAGCTGGATAACACTCACCCTGAAGCGCCAGTAGCTGGCTCCGGTCAGACAACAGATGCTAACGCACGTTACACAGCTGCTCAAGGTTTGTACGATTTCCACATGGAAATGAAATCTTTTGTTGCTAACTCAGCTTCCGGTACATTCGGCGAGACTGTGATCAACGAAATCGTTGGTGCTTTTGCTGGTCTGGATTGTGCTGAAGTACCACGTGGTTTGACACTGAACCCATTTGCCGGTTCATCTTGCACGGTCGGTACAGTGGTTGCTAAAGGCTCACGCAATGGTAACAACTGCCAAGCACAACAATTGTTCTAATTCCAAGCACTAGCAGTCAAAAGCTGCGACGTTTGATTAAAAGCACACCCGAACCGGGTGTGCTTTTTTATTGCCTGATTCAATCAAAAACCAGTTGTCATACGCAAATATCTGAGTGCCTCCTGCAATGGCTCACATGGGCTATACAAACAAGTCCGCGGACTAGTCCGCATTTCATCTTTGTGACACGCGGCGCTTTCAAAATGGCAAGCCTCAGGAAGTGCCTTAGGCGATTGAACCAAAAAAGAAAGGTGTTGCGATTGTTGCTGCGTGTGATGAGTTGTATGTGTGTTCTGTGGTCTTTTGCATTGCATGCAGAGGAGGCTTCAGAGTCCGCCCAGCACCCTGTGAATGGTTGGGGGACAGAGGTTCCCGGACAAGCGGCTGCAGAAGTGCCCGCCAAAGACCAGTTCGATATTTTTGAATACGTGGTCAATGGCAACTCCGTGCTCAGCGTGACAGAGATTGAAAAAGCTGTTTATCCCTATCTCGGTGAGCATCGCTCAATTGATGATGTAGAAAAAGCGCGTAGTGCGTTGGAACAAAGCTTTCATGAGGCTGGCTACCTGACGGTGTTCGTGAGTATTCCAGAACAAGAGGTAAACGGTGGGGTTGTGAAGCTGGATGTGCTGGAAGGGAAGGTTGAGCGTTTAAGTGTGGTCGGCTCCCGCTATTACTCCTTGGGCAAAATCAAGCAAAACGTCACAGAGTTCCAAGAGGGCCATGTCCCGCACTTTCCAACGGTGCAAAAACAAATTGCCTCGGTCAATATTAATCAGGACCGTGTGGTAGCGCCGGTGCTGCGTCCAGGCAAGTCACCGGGCATGGTCGAGGTGGATTTGAAGGTGGATGACAAGTTTCCGTTACACGCCAGCATGGAATACAACAACCGGTACACGCCGAACACGACAAAGACACGCCTTTCCGGCAACCTGAGATACGACAATCTCTGGCAAAGCGATCACAGCATTGGTCTAGGTTTTCAGGTGACACCGGAAGATGCTAACGAGGTGAAAGTATTTTCAGGCACCTATGTGATTCCTTACGCTGGAGATTACTGGGCCATGTATGGCGTGGTTTCTCAAAGTGATATCAGTGCGGTAGGCGATTTGAATGTGGTCGGTAACGGTAACATTTATGGCCTGCGCTATATTCACCCTATGCCCAGCCCGGTTAAATCCTTCAATCACAATTTAACTCTGGGCGCCGATTACAAAGACTTTAAAGAAAGTACGCGCAGACTGGGGGCTGACTTGGGTAATAACCCGATTACTTATCTGCCTTTCCTGATTGGGTATACCGGTAATCTGGTCACGCCTGAGAGTACCACCAAGTTAGACCTGAACTTTGTCTTTTCAACCAAAGCGCTGGTTAACGATGACGCTGAGTTTGCCCAGAGACGTTACCTGGCACGGTCGAATTTTTCTTACTTGAGAGGGCAGCTTGAGCACACGTATACCTTGCCTTATCAATGGCAATGGTATGGCTCTTTAGGCGGGCAAGTGACTGGCGATTCACTGGTTTCCAACGAACAATTCTTTATTGGTGGTTTGGATACGGTGCGCGGCTTCCTCGAGTCCAGTGCGCTGGGGGATACGGGTACCAACCTGACGATGGAGTTGCGCTCCCCACCTTTGCAAAAGTATGCAGGCTCATGGGTGAAGGAAATGCGCCTGCTGGCTTTTTACGATTACGGCTACGCTAAAACGCGTGATCCAGCGACGTTTGCCGATGACCGGTTCTCACAAATCCAGCAATACATCCTGTCCTCATACGGATTGGGTTGGGATGTGAAGGCTACGCACGGCTTGTTTATGCGCCTGGATTTTGCGCGTGTCTTGCAATCAAGCTGGACATTGGAAAATGGACACACTGCGCCACTCAAGCCAGCAGGGATGGCTGAAAGTGGTGATACGCGCCTGCATTTTAAAGTGGGTTTTGACTGGTAATAAGCGCTTAGCTGAAGTAAACGAGGTGAAATGATGAACAAGTTACGATTCAAATTGGTATTTAGCAAACGCTTGGGCATGTTGGTACCCATTGCCGAGATTGCGCGTACTCATCAAAAAACAGTGACTTTAGCGGGTGTGGTTGATTGTGATGCCAGCGTAGAAGTCATGCTTCGTCCTTTATGGCGCATATCAACGAGGAGTGTTGTGCTGCTGATAGCGGGCTGTCTGAGCTGGGCATCTGCGCCTGTTCTGGCGGTCGATGCAAGTACATTGCCAGTTCAGCAACCCGGTTATAACTTACCGGCCGGTGTGAGTATCCCGACACCAGTGAACAACACCATGAATATCAACACAACGATTCAGAATGCCGTGATTCGTTGGGATAGCTTTAATATTGGTTCGCAAGCCGCGGTCAACTTCAATATGCCTAACGCATCTTCGAGTGTGTTAAACCGCGTCATGGGTAGTGGGGCAAGCTTTATTAATGGCACACTCACCTCGAATGGGCATGTGTATATTGCCAATCAGAATGGCATATATTTCGGCGCTGGTTCACAAGTCAACGTGGGTTCGTTGACAGCGACTACACTGGATAATTTAAAGAACAATAATATCGAAACGATTTACCAGAACGGCATTTTGTCTAATAAGACCGAGCCCGTATTTTCCTTTGCCGATGCCGTTGGTGTCATTGATGTGGCCAAAGGCGCAAACATTACGACTACCACTGGCGGCCGAGTCATGTTGCTGGCGCCTGATGTGACTAACAGCGGCGTGATTAAAACACCTGATGGTCAAACCATCTTGGCTGCAGGCAAGACGGTTTACCTCAGTACGCTAGACAAATTTGCAGGTTTGTTGGTGGAGGTCAGCTCTGGTGGCAATGCGACGAACTTGGGTGACATTATTGTTAATCATGGGAATGCCAGCTTGATTGGCCTAGCGGTAAACCAACAGGGTAGTATTTCTGCGAAGACCTCTGTACGAGCCAATGGCTCTATTTTCCTCAAAGCTGAACAAATCGGCTCTAAAAGTGGCGAGCTTAATATCAATCCGCAATATGGCAAGCTGACCTTAGGTAAAAATAGTCAAACTGTTGTGGCGATTGACGTTGATGATAAGGAGGAAATTACGGATGCACAGAAGCTGCCAGTATCTCTTTACAAGCTGGATGGTACGCAGACAACCCAAACAGAGCTTGATGGTTCAGTGATCAATATTCAAGGTAAGGACATTGTTATTGATGGCGCTGTGACAGCTAACAGCGGGCATGTATTCGTGACTGCAACAGATATCCAAAACAACAATGGCGGCAGTATTTATCTGGGGGATAACGCGTTAATTGATGTGTCAGGTGTAGATGCGACCGCACCCATGAGCCGCAACCAACTGGCGATTCAACTTTACTCTGACCAGTTAAGGGATTCACCTGTATTAAGGGGCGGCGCCCTGTTTGGCGAAATATTGTTCCTTGATGCTCGGAAAGGCACCAAGCTGCTGAGCCAGAGTGTCATTGATCAAGCCAAGGCTGGCATTACGAGAACGGTGGCTGAGCGTTCTACAAATGGTGGGCAAGTGAATTTTTCTGCGGTGAATATGGTCAGCAAAGCCGGGTCCAAAATTGACCTGTCAGCAGGCAGTACTACTTATACTGAAGGTACGATTCGTGAAAGCAGCTTACTTATCAATGGTAAATGGGTGCTGGCTTCAGAGGCGCTCCCTAATACGCCATACCAGGGCATAAGTGATTACTACTCTGTCTCTAGTGGACGCTGGGGTCAGACCCGCCGATGGGCACTGACAGCCAATGCTTTAAATGGTTTGGCAGGCGCCTCTACCGAAAACGCAGCTAAAAGTGCTTCAGTGAGCGGCTATTTGCAACCGGGCTACCAACAGGGCGGTAATGCAGGCGCCCTCAATGTATCGACAACCAATATGGCACTGCAGGGCGATGTGCTTGCCAGCACAGTGAGTGGTCTTTATCAGCGCGGAGAGACTGGGGCGCATAGTACACCATTGGGTGGCACCTTCAAGTTGACCTATAACAACTCCGGCGCCTTGAATATCGTCTCATCTGCTGCCCCGCTGTCTGATAGCTTTAATGAAGACAGCCAGCTGAGCACAGAGCAAAAGCAAACGTCCGAGTTAAGCACAGCCATGCTGGCAAATGGGGTCAACCATGTAGTGATCAAAGCCACTGGGCAGGTCAACCTCAATACAGACCTCAATATGCAGGCGAATGGTAGCCTGCATGTGTTAGGGAGTGGCGGGGTAAACGTGAATAACGATATTCGTTTGCCTTCCGGCACAGTAGCACTGTCAGCCAGTCAAAGTGCCGACGTGAACGTGGCTAATAACGTAAAGATCGATGTTGCGGGCTTGTTTACGAATGATTTACCAGGCGTCAATGGTGCAATGCTGGGCAAGGTTGCGCTCAATGGCGGCAACATTACCGTTGGCAGCATTGTCGTTCATAAGGATACTGGTGACATCATTACCGATGACAGCATCACCCAAGACACCATTACCCTTTATAGTGGTTTGCATATGGGGCAAGGTGCTAGCATGGATGCCTCATCTGGGGCATGGCTCAATCAACGCGGGCAACTCACTGCCGGACACGGTGGTGACATTACAGTGACCATGGCAGATAACAAGATCGGGGCTGGCAGCTTTAACAGTTATGGCATGATGGTCGACGGGCAGCAAACGCAGGGTGGCCATTTAACGGTGAGGTTACAGGGTGAGCAGGCGACGGGGGTGGTGGATCACATCCAGTTGGGTGGCATCAATCCGCAGCAAGAAAATACACTGTGGCTATCAGAAGGCTTTTTCCAGCAGGGTGGTTTTTCAAACTACACCATCAGCAATGCGGACCGCCTGAACGGTGATGTGATCATCGGTGACCAGGCCAATAGCCTGGTGACGATACGCCCTGAGCAACATTCTCGTGTTCTGGGATCCGCTGCGCGCGTGGCACAAAGCGGTAGTGACTTAAACGCACTAGTCAGGAAGACATCACTCGCTGGTAGCATGCGTACACCGGCCAGCATGGTGGTCGTGGCAGGGGATGACCTGACGCTGCAGTCGAATGCCAGTATCGTGACGGATACTCCTGCTAGCCAATCCGGGCCCAGAGGTAATGTCAGCCTCACGTCTAAAGGCCAGATGACCATCCTCGGGGATATTACCGCGCCTGGTGGTGATATCAAGCTGGCGATTGATAACATCGTCCCTGATAAAGGTGACTTCACGCTGCCTAATAAGAGCTTTGATCCAACATTGAGTCTGTTTCTGGGTGAAAATGCCACGCTGAGCGCGCGGGCACAATATGTCAAGCCGCCTACCAGTGACGGCAACTTACGCACAGCTTTTGTGACTAAAGCTGGCAACATCTCTTTAGCTGCCGGTAATGGGGTATTGATTGCAAAAGAAGGTTCAGTTATCGATGTGTCTGGAACCAGTGGTAACGTTGATTTGTCTGTGCCCGGTGGCTATGCACGTCAGTCTGTGGCAGGCGGTGCCGGTGTTATCTCATTGAGCGGACGTGACGGTGTTGCGCTGGATGGAACGTTATTGGGCACCCCGTCAGGTCAAGGTGAGGGCGGCACACTGAATATTACGTTAGGTGGTGTTGATGGCGGCGCTGTAGAAGGTGGCGAGCCCCCGTTGTATTTTGTTAATGGCACACGGGTGCTGACCGTGACAAACAACAAGGAGTTAATGGCTGCGAATAATACTGCGGGTGGTAATAATGCCAATCTCATTAACACTTCGAACTCATCTACAATGCCTTTGACCACCGCGCAAGGTGTCGGCCAAATTTCAGCTGAACAAATTCGCCAAGGCGGATTTAATAATGTCGCCTTGACCGTGGAGAACGTCAGTACTACGACTGGCGATGCGATACATTTCGCCAATACTACGATGAGTGTGCCATCGCTACTGACACTGGATGCCACGACTTTCTCAGGTTCGGCAAATCTCAGTGCCTCTACATTAGTGCTGGCGAACAAGAGCAGCGTTAATATGGATAATAGTCAACTAGCTGTCGGAGCAGACATCTTCAAGGCCCGGGCAAATTTTATTGAGATACAAGGGGCAGTCGCCATCAATCAGGTTGCCCAAACGAGTTTATACAGTCAATCCGATATTCGGGCGCGTGGGCTGATTTCTTCATTGCAGGGCACCGCATCGCTTTCATCACCTGGCCTGATTCAGCTGGATGCTGCGCAAATTTATCCGGCGACCGCTGTTGATTTTACGGTCACAGCCACCGGTGCTGGCAGCAGGATTGAAGTGAGCAACCAGGCTAAAACCGCAAGTTCTGTGCCTTTATCTGCGGTGGGTAGTTTGGCCTTAAATGCAGATTCTATTCTGCAGGCAGGTGTGTTACGTGCGCCGTTGGGGCAAATTACCCTGAATGCTAGCCATGATTTAACACTGGCACCAGGTAGCCTGACCTCAGTGTCTGCAGAGGGTAGCTTGATTCCTTATGCTGTGACTGTACTTGGTGGTAGTGAACTGGCCGATACCAAAGGCGCCATCAACAACTTCATGAATGCAGTTGACAAGAAAAAAGTCACGCTGAATGCCAATAACCTGAATTTGCAGACAGGTTCACGCGTAGATATTTCTGGCAATGGCGATACCATGGCCTATGAGTGGATCCAAGGTATAGGCGGCTCTGTCGACGTATTGTCGCAAGCTGGCTATTATGCCGTCTTGCCATCGCTGGGCAATCAGTACGCACCTTATGATTACCTAATGAGCGCAGGCTCCGATGTAGGTATTGGTCAGGCCATTTACTTGTCTGGGGGCAATGGCTTGGCAGCAGGTAAATATACCCTCCTGCCTGCGCACTATGCACTGTTGCCTGGGGCTTTCCTGGTCAGTGCCAACGGCGCCAATGTCCAGGTCAATACGCAGCTCACCCAAGCTGACGGGACCGGTTTATCTTCAGGCTATTTAACCAAGATTGATGGCACTAGCCGCGGCCAATATACGAGTTTTAATATCGTTAATGGCAATAGTTTTTACAAAGATTACGGTACCAAAAACTATAAAGGCCTGGCTGAGTATCTGGTGAGTTCTGGCAATGCCTTGTTAACCAAGAATGCCATCAGGGATGGTAAGGAAGTCCCAAGGCTGACAAACGATGCTGGCCAATTAGTATTAGCGGCAGGGAATGGTCTTAACCTGGAAGGGGACATTAATACCAGCAATGTGGCAGGCGCCAAAGGGGCGTTGGTGGATATTTCTTCTAACGATATTCGTGTGGTTTCAACGGTTGATCCGCTGCAAGCCGGGGTGTTGCAGATCTCAGCAGATCAACTCAGTAAAATCAATGCGGACTCTATCCTGTTGGGCGGCAGCCGCTCTGTAAGCGGTAAGACGCAGACCATTACAACGACTGCTTCCAATGTGACTTTCAGTAACGACTCTGATCATGCCGTGCAATCTGGTGAGTTGATTGTTGCTTCCAAAGATGCGATCACTGTGAATCAAGGTGCGGTGGTGAAGACCGGCGCCAAGCAAGACAAAACAGGGACTACAACCCTTGTCACCAGTGGTGATGGTGCACTGTTGGCAGTATCGGCCAAAAACGACTTCGACTTCTCCAGAACAGGTGTGACAGCTACGCCGACAACAGGCAAGTTAACCATTGAAAATGGCGCAAGTGTCACTGCGGCAAGGTCTATGGTACTGGATGCCACCAATGCCTTTGATCAATCGGGCACTATTGAGGTCGCTGATGGTGGGACGGTTACTTTGGGAGCCAATCAGTATGCCATTGGTGACCAGCCCGTAAACGGGGCAACGCATATTAACTCAGATACCTTGGGTGATTTTGGCCGCTTATCTGCGATCACGTTTAATAGCTATAAAAACATCGATATTCTGGGTGCGGTTAATTTTGGCAATAACAATCTGAATATCACGTTTAATACTGCGGGAATTGCGCATCATGACGCCGGTAATGTGAATATCAATGCCAATAATTTTGTGCTTAAAAACACAAATAACGCTTTATTTACTGCACCTGTAGCCCTCAATGGGCAACTGGCCATCAATGCCAACCAGATTACTTTCGGCGACACGGGTAGTGTGTCCAGTAATATTGGTGGATTTAATAGCGTCAGTTTGAATGCCAATAAAGATATCCGTTTTACAGGTACAGGGACGGTCAATATCAACGCTGACCAGACAACCATGAGCAGTGCTGTAATGACGGCAGACTCTGGGGCCAACTATTTCCTTGCAAGTACTGGTAGCCTGCAGACAGTGAGCAATGGTCAGCAGTCAGTAAATATCTCAGGCTTGGGCGCAACGCTTAACTTGTCTGCAAACGAGATGCAATTGGGTGGCAAGCTGGTGTTGAATGCTGGTGCTGTAAATGCGGTGGCGCGTAGCGGCAATCTGACCGTGGCTTCAGGGGGGGAGATTGATGTCTCTGCGACTACGGTTGCTTTTGATAGTACCCATTCCGCCACGACGGATGCAGGCAATGTGCACCTGACCTCAGCGCAAGGCAATGTTCAGATCGAAAACAATGCGTTGTTGAATCTCAAAGGTGGCACCACTGCCGGGCATGCCGGTACCTTGCAAGTAGAGGCGAAGAATGGTCGCTTTGTGGTCGCTGATGGCACCCTGCAAGGTCAGGCGGCCAAAGATCAAAAGACCGCCTCACTCAAGCTGGATGTCGCCAGTTTAGATAATTTCAGTGATGTGAATAAGGCGCTGGAAAGCGGCCGCTTTAATGAAAGCCGTGATATTCGTGTGCGTAGTGGTGATGTCACCATTGCGGCCGGGGATACCGTCACCGCACATACATTTACCCTGGGTGTGGATAGTGGTAATGCAACAGTTGCCGGACGTATTAATGCGGATGGTAACAAAGGCGGTGATGTGGCCATTTATGCCAATGGTTTGGTGACATTGGCTAATACTGCGCAAATCACCGCACGTGGCCAAGAGGCCAATCAGTCTAGCGGAGACCGGCAAACAGGGTCTGGTGGTTCTGTGCTGCTCTCCTCTAACAGTCTGTCTACTGTGAATGCGGTGTCTGCTGATACTGGCGCCCTGATCGACACTAGCGGATATGATGCCGCGGCTAATGGCAAAGTGGGCGTCGATGGCTACGATGGCTCGGTGACATTAAGAGGTGCGCGCGGAACCACGGGCACTGCCAATACTGTGAATGTGGCGTTTAACACGACTGCTGCGATCAAAGGCGCGAGCGAAGTTACGGTTGAAGGCAGCCGTACTTATACAGCTACAGCATTTACCGCTGCCAATATGGCCGGCATGATCAGTGATACCAACAGTTTCTATAATGCGAATACTGGTGCAGGCAATTACGCACTGACGCAAGATGGCAGCAGCGCGAAAGTGTTGCCTCATATTGAGGTGCGTAGCACCACTGGCAACACGGCAACCGCAATGACGGTTGGCACAGCCGATGTGAATTTGCGCTCATTTGCTGCGTTGCTGCCGGGGCGCGGTGGCTCCCTGACTTTGCGTTCAAATGGTAATCTGACCTTCAGTGGTTCTTTAAGCGATGGCTTCAACACCGCGACTACAGCAGGCGTGTTACAGCCGAATGCAAACACGTTTAACTTTCATTTGATTGCCGGGGCTGACTATAGTGCTGCGAATATCACTGAGACCAAAACAGGGACTGGTGATTTCACGCTGGCAAGTAATAAACTCATCCGTACAGGTGAGGGCAATATCATTATTGCTGCCGGTGGCAATATGACCTTGGGGAATGTCGGCTCCGTCATTTATACGGTGGGTAAAGAGGAGGCAGCTCTGAGCGGATTTACCCCGGCATCCGTAGGCACTAACGTACCGACTGCCGCCAGCTATGTGAATAATGGCGGAGATATTGCCATTGATGTCGTTGGCAATATCACTGGCGCGGCCACGACGCAAAGTGTCAACCAATGGTTGTTGCGCCAAGGCGGTAACGGCGCGGATACCAGCTGGTGGGTGCGCCCGGACCTGTTCCAGCAAGGCGTTGCCGCGTTAGGTGGTGGTAACGTTAATATTCAGGCGGGTGGAAATATCACTAACGTGTCAGCTTCCTCTGCAACGAACGCACAGTTTGTCAAAACGCTGGATGCTAAAGGTAATGAGGTACGTAAGAGCCTGGTCAATGGCGGCGGCGATGTGTCTGTTTCCGCAGGTGGTAACTTGACTAATGGGGTGTATTACGTTGGTCGTGGGGAATTAGCGTTAGAGGCTGGTGATAGCGTACTTAAATCTGGCACGACTGGCACGGTGATTGCCTTGCAGGATGCTAGTGCGGACGTGCGTGCTAAGAACAATCTGAAGATTGAGACCGCGTTTAATCCTACTCTTTGGGTGCAAGGCAGTACATTGGCGCAGAACCAGGTTGCAAATAGTACTTTCTTTAATACCTATTCAGCAGACTCTGCCTTGAATGTAGCTTCTTTATCAGGCAACGTTGAAGTCGGGCAAAGTAACAGGCAGTCGATTGTGAGTACGGGCCTTAACTCAGCGGGGTACACGACATTAACCAATAATGATATGGCGGCTATCCACCCGGGTACAGTCAATGTGACTGCGTTTACAGGGGATATTACGACCTATAAGATGCTGTTGGCCCCAGCAGCGAGTGGCAACTTGAGTTTATTGGCCGCTGGTAGTGTTGTCAGTGGTGTGAATACAAGTGGAAATATCAACCCTACAGCGAATATCTTGATTTCAGATGCAGATTTAAGTGCTGTTTTGAACGTCTTTAATCCTACGACAGGTAGTCCAATTGACAGCAACATTACAAGCATCCTGGGGAGTATTAAAACTGGTGTTTCTGCTGTACCCGTGCATCAAAACGATTCAACAACAGCCGTGATTGTGGCACGTGATGGCGACATTCGAATGACTGGGACGCCCACTGAGAAGGGTAGCACCAATATCTATGGCATCAAATCTTCTAAACCAGTTTATATCAATGCTGGTAATAACGTGACCTTGCATGCCTCTATTCAGCATAATAATGTGGATGATGTGTCAGAAATTCACGCCGGTAAAGATTTTGTCATGGAAAACGGTAAGCAGCAGGCACGTATTGATATTAGCGGCCCAGGAGAGGTACTGATCAAGGCAGGCCGCACTATCGATTTGGGTAATACCAGCGGTATTCTCTCTTTGGCGAATACCGTGAACCCTAACCTGGCTGACAACAGCGCTAACGTTACCTTACTGGCAGGTATGGGCAAATCGGGCACTAATATCGATGGTTTTGTCAGCACCTATATTGACCCAACCGGCAGCGGCCCTGCATCTCTACAAGGCGATGCTACTGCATTGACTAATTATCGACAGGCCACCGCTGCACGTGTACAGGCTTACATGAATGAAGTCACCGGCAGCAAAAATCCAGCGACTGGCAAGCCGTATACTGCGCAGGAGGCCATGACTGCATTCCTGGTGCTGGATACGACCAGGAAAGAGATTTTTGCCTTGAGGCAATTCCAGGCTGAATTACTGGAAGCCGGTAGGGAGTATATCAAGACCGCCAGCACCACCAGAAGTGACGATGTCATTGCCTCCTTGTTCTCTGGCAAGGACTACTCCGGCGATCTGCTGATGTATCAAAGCCAGATCAGGACCTCCAGGAATGGCAATATTAACCTGTTTGCCCCTGGCGGCTTGATTAATGCTGGCGTGGCTTCTAACAACTCACTCGATCATGATATTGGTGTTGTGACTGAGAAAGGTGGCAATATCGGCGCTTACGCTGACGGTAACTTCCTGGTCAACCAGTCGAAAGTGATTACGCAGTATGGTAGCGATATTCTGATCTGGTCCAATCATGGTGATATTGATGCCGGTCGGGGCTCAAAAGCAGCACAGTCTGTGCCTGAGCGTGTGGTCAGTATCAATGCCAACGGCGATGTGACTGTCGAGGTAAAAGGGGTGGCTTCTGGCTCTGGTATTCGTGCACAGACTTATGACCCTGACGGCCCTAATGGACCACTGCAAGGACCTAAACTCGAAGATGCTACCGTTGCGTTATTCGCGCCGCGTGGTGTATTGGATGCGGGTGAAGCAGGCGTAGCTGCGGGTAATCTGTTGGTAGGTGCTACACAAGTGCTGAATAGCTCCAATATTACCGTTTCAGGTACTTCTTCCGGGGTTCCTGTGGCAGATACGGGTAGTCTGGCTGGTGCAGCGTTAAGCTCTTCCAGTACTTCTGCAGGGGCTGCTAATACAATGACTGAAAATCTGGGTAATCAGATGAATAATCAAAGTGTCACGCCTAAAGAGTTGCCGCCTATCGTGACGGTAAAAACAATTCGTTTGGAGGATTAAACGCTTGATCGTAAAAACGCCCACCAACCGGTGGGCGTTTTTATTTCTGTGTCATTAATGTATTTTCCCGTTGCCAGCAAAGGCCTTGCGTAACTCACCAATCGCAAACACTTGTGCTTCCCTGGCTTTGGCGACGACATCGGCCATGCCAAAAAACTCATGGGCGACGCCATCAAAATGGCGATAACTCACAGGCACACCATCTAGTTGTAGCCGTTCGGCAAATGCGCGTCCCTCCTCATATAAAGGATCAATCTCTGCCGTGATGAGGGTGGTGGATGGGAGTGCTTTGAGGGATGTTGCCTTGTCTGGTAACGCATAAGCGCTATCAGCCTCTGTGGCTTGGCTGTCGTGTTGAAAAAACCACTGCATCATGGCGGCATTCAGTGGTTTGGCATGGGCATTGTCCGTATAGGACGCATTCTGCGTATCGTTATTGACCAGCGGATAAATCAGTAATTGATGGATAGGCAGGGGTACATCCTTGTCGCGCGCCATCAGTGACGTCACCACGGCAAGATTGCCGCCAGCACTTTCCCCGGCGACGGCGATGCGCTGGTGGTCGCCATTCAATTCTCCTGCATGTTGTCGCAGCCATTGGTAAGCTGCGAATGCTTCATCGGGCTGGGTCGGGAATGGGTGCTCGGGTGCCAGGTGATAATCGACCGCGACCACGATGGCGCGTACACCTTGTGCGAGCGCAAGAATCGATGCCTCATAAGTTTTGCTGTCGGCAAGCACAAAACCACCGCCGTGAAAATACAGAATGACCGGAAACGGTCCTTCGCCTGCCGGGGTATAGACATGGGCAGGAATGTTACCTAGCGGCCCGCCGGGCAGGCTGACTTCTTTGCTGGATACCTGTGCGGTGGCTGGGAATTGACCTCGTTCTTGCAACACGCGCTTGACGGCATCTGCCGGTGTCGGTTGCTCGCGTGCTTCAGCAGGCGACAGGGTTTCAATCGGTTTGCCACCCAGCGCGGTCAATGCATCCAGTACCAATTGCATGTCCGGGTCTGCTTGGGGTGGTTCGGGGAGGGGAGGCATCATTTCCGCCAAGGGAGCTGTACCTTCAATGCTTGGCACGAGGGCGACGACCTTGTCGAGTAAAGATTCATGAGCGTTTGCCATTGGTGTCCTTTCTTGCATGCATGGTTCTAAAGCTCACACTGTAAGCGGCTCACTTTTTTGTCGGTATCAGGCATTGCGCAATCTCATGTAGGACAAGCCATCCGGCACGCTTTTGGTGCATGTGACTAGCAGGCAGGTCTGGTCATTGACCAAAAACTGTACCAATTGCCGCTGATTTAAGGTGGTTTTCTAGTCCGACCTGCCTAGCGTGTTGGTGTGAAACTTAACATTGACAGCAATATAGATTGCTAAAGTATTCAGGATTTTATCGAGTCATAAAAACTTCGGAGTCCTGAATGAAATTTAAAAAAATGCATTGGGCGCTAGCCTGGCTAGGCCTGTCTTCCCTGAGTCTTCCTGTATATGCCGAGGTGGTCATTAGCCAGCTTTATGGCGGCCAGGGCAGTGTCTATAACCAGGACTTTGTTGAATTATTCAATGCTGGTGCAGCCGCGGTGAATATCAATGGCTGGTCTGTGCAGTATGCCAGCGCGACTGGCAACGGTAATTTCTCTGCCAACGGTGTGACTGCGCTGTCTGGCGTGTTACAGCCTGGTCAATATTACCTGGTGGGCTTGCGCAGTGCGGCCAATGGCCTGGCATTACCTACGCCTGATGTGGGCAATAATGCTACCGACATGAGTGGCACGAATGGCAAAGTCGTGCTGGTGAATAGCAGCACTGGCCTGGCCTGTAATGGTAGTTCTGTGGTGTGTAGCCCGGCTCAGCTGGCACAGATTGTGGACCTGGTCGGCTACGGCACGGCCAATTTCTTTGAAGGTGCTGTTGCTTCGGCAATCAACAGCAGCACCGCTTTGTTACGCAAAAATAATGGCTGCCAGGATACCAACCAGAACGGCAGCGATTTTGTGACAAGTGCACCTGCGCCACGTAACAGCAGCAGTGCGGTGAACGTGTGTGGCGGTGGTACGGGCACCAATCAGCCGATTGTGACTTCTTGCCCGGCAGTGACTTTGCCAGTGGGTGAAGCGGGTTCGGTATTGCTGCAAGCGTCTGATGCTGACAGCGTCGTCAATGCGGCAACCTTGTCAGCCTCTGCGCCAGCCGGTATTACATTGAGCAACTTTGTCGCCGCGAGCAGTGATGGTCAGTCAGCCAGTGCGAGCTTGCAACTGGATGGCAGCCTGCCAGCGGGTAACTATGCTGTTGACGTACAGTTTGCCAACAACGAAGCGCAAACAGCCACTTGTAGCGTGAGCATCAATGTACAAAGCAGCAGCATTACCCGTATTTTCCAGATTCAGGGCAGCGCCTTAGGCGTGGACTCAGTGAGCCCACTCAATGGGCAGACCGTGACCACTGAAGGTGTCGTGACAGCTGTATTCCCAGGTTTGAATGGTTTTTACATGCAAGATGCCAGCGGCGATGGCAATCCACAGACCTCTGACGGTATTTTTGTTTACCTGGGTTCGGGTGTGACACCGACGGTGAGCAAAGGCCAGAAAGTCCGCATGACCGCCAGCGTGACAGAATTCAACACCATCACCGAGCTGATCAATATCAGCGGCTTGCAAGTGTTGAGCAGCAACAATGTGATTCTGCCAACAGACATCACATTGCCGGAAGTGACCGAAGGCGATCTGGAGGCCTATGAGGGCATGCTGGTGCGCATCACCACGCCAATGACGGCTTCACAGAATTACTTTCAGGGACGTTATGGCCAGGTGACCTTGTCTGCAGATGGCCGCATGATCAAGCCTAGCAATATTTATCCGGCCAACTCTGCGGCTGCCGCACAACTGGCAGATGAAAACGCCCGCCGCCGCCTGGTGCTGGATGATGGCAGCAGTGTACAAAACCCCAACCCGATCCCGTTTATCGGCGAAGACGATACCTTGCGCGCTGGCGACATTGTCGAGAACCTGACCGGGGTGATTGATCATGGCTTGATCACTGCATCCAATCCTGGGCCGCGTGACTACAAATTGCATCCGACAGAAGCGGTGCAGTTTAGCCGTGAGAATGCGCGTACAGCGGCGCCTGCCAGTGTAGGCGGCAACGTCAAGGTGGCCAGCTTCAATGTACTCAATTACTTCACTACTTTCACCAACGGTGCCACGGCCAGTGGTCAAAGCGGTCAGGGATGCAGCCTGGGTAATAGCGTATCGGCCTCTAATTGCCGCGGCGCGAATAACCTGGTGGAGTTTAACCGCCAGCGTCAAAAAATTATCCGCGCACTGACTGCGATAAATGCCGATGTCGTCGGCTTGATGGAAATCCAGAATAACGGCACAACTGCGGTACAAAACCTGGTCAATGGCCTGAATGCTGTGTTGGGGGCCAATACTTATGCCGTGATTGCTGATCCAGCCAACGGCACAGGTACGGATGCGATCAAGGTGGCCATGATTTACAAACCGGCCAGATTGACGCCAGAAGGGGCGGCATTGTCTGATGCCAACAGCGTCAATAACCGCCCTACGCTGGCGCAAACTTTCCAGGCAGCCAACGGTGAGAAGTTCTCGGTATTGGTAAATCACCTCAAGTCCAAGAGCTGCTCGGATGCCAGTGGCGCAAACCAGGATCAGGGTGATGGCCAGGGTTGCTATAACCCACAGCGCCTGGCACAAGCCAATCAGCTAACCCAATTTATCCAGACCGTTAAAAACCAGGCCAACGATCCCGATGTGTTGGTGATTGGCGACCTGAATGCCTATGGCAAAGAAGACCCGGTGCTGGTGCTGGAAAACGCTGGCTTGCAGGATCAGATTGCACGCTTTAATCAGCAGGCCGGATATTCCTATGTGTTCGATGGCGAATCTGGCTATCTGGACCATGCCCTGGCCAATGCCGATTTGGCCACACAAGTCACGGGTACGGTGCACTGGCATATCAACGCAGACGAACCATTTGTGATTGATTACAACACCGAGTTCAAACCGCAAGACCTCTATAGCAATAGCCCTTACCGTTCTTCTGACCACGACCCGGTCATTGTGGGCTTGCAACTGGTGAAATCTGTGCAGGGTAGCGCGCAGCGTGACACGCTGGTAGGCACGTCAGGTGACGATGTCATCACGGGGGGCGTGGGTGCGGACACTATCACCGGCCTCGCCGGACGCGACACCTTTGTCTATCAAAGCATGCGTGATGCGACTGACACCATCACCGACTTTACGCCAGGTGAAGATCAATTGCAGATCAGCGAATTGCTGCAAAGCATAGCTTATACCGGTAGCCAGCCATTTGCTGATGGCGTGGCGCGCTGGGTGAGCGTGGCAGGTGGTGTGCAATTGCAAATCGACACCGACGGCACTGCCGGTGCGGCGACTGCCAAACCGCTGGTGACCTTGAAAGGATTAGCCGTGAACCAGCTGGATGCACAAAGGGATGTGCGCTGGTAATTAAATCATCAATAAAACCCTAATCAATCAATACCTTGTTTTTTAAATATCTAGTGAGAGGATAGTTTTATGAAAAAAATCAGTTTAATCGCAGCTTTGTTGCTGTCCAGCCAAGCCAATGCGGCCCTGAATGCCGGTGACATCATGTTCACCGCCTTCAACGCCGATGAAGACGGCCTGTCTTTTGTGACTTTTGTCGATATCGCCGCCAATACCACTATTTACTTCAGCGATAACGAGTGGACAGGCAGTGCTTTCAATACAGGCGAAAGCTACAACCAATGGGTATCCAGTGACGTTGTGAGCGCAGGGTCTGTGGTGCGTTTCTCCGCTTACGACAAAGCCACCCTGTCTGCCTCTACCGGCGTGTTGTCCCGTGTCACTGTCAGCGGCAGCAGCAACTGGGGGATTTCCAATTCTGGCGAAACTGTTTACGCCTACCTGGGTACTGGCGCCACCACGCCAACGACTTTCCTGAGCGCGATTACTAACGGCAAATTTACAACAGATGGTTCTTTGACCAACACAGGTCTGACTGCAGGGGTGAACGCCATTGAACTGACTGCCAAAGCCGGTGCTTCCAGCGAGCCTGACTATGCCGAGTACAACGGTGTGCGTGACGGCCTGAGCAATTTTGCTGATTACAAAGCGCAAGTGGCTAACGTTAACAACTGGAACGTAGACACCGTGAATAACAGTGCTTCTGCAACGTTGATCCCTAACACCACTGCTTTTACTGTCGCAGCGGTGACACCGGTGCCGGAAGCTGACAGCGTAGGCATGTTGCTGGCTGGCCTGGGCGTATTGGCCCTGGTACGTCGTCGTCAATCACGTTAATCAATAAGCGTAATGCGTGCCGTGATGCGTCACGGCACGACATGGAGAATGTAATGTTTAAACTGAAACAATTAACGGCTTGCGTGGCGTTGGCATTGACTGCCGGTGCCGCCTGGGCCGAGGGTGTGACTGTGTTACACGTGGGCGACCAGGAAAGCTGGTTGCTGTCTGCACAAGGCAATCTGCGCGATAACGCTGGTCAGGCCATTTCTTTTTACGGCGGCATCGACCGCCTGGCGTCTGTGATTAAAAATGCAGAAACCGCAGCGACCAGCCAGGGCCGCACTGTACTGAAGTTGAATGCTGGTGATGCATTCTTGCCAGGCCCGCGTTTCACCGCCAGCCTGAACAATCTGGCCAATAGCTACACCGATGGCGGCCAGGATTTTTACGATGCGATTGCCTTGCGCCAAATCGGTTTTGACGCCATGGTGTTTGGTAATCACGAGTTCGACCTGGGCCCGCAAGTGGCTGCACGTTTTGCCAAAGTATCCGGCAGCACTTACCTTTCCAGCAACCTGAACTTTAATGCCACCGCCGAATTCAGCGCCTTAAAAGCCAGCGGTAAGGTTGCCCCTTCCAAAGTGATCACGACCGCCGCCGGTCATAAAATCGGTCTGGTGGGTGCAACCACACCTTTGTTGCCGAATATCTCCTCCCCGGGTGCCGTGAATGTGATTGGTTATGACGCAGGCAATACTGAAGCGCAAAACTTGCAAGCATTGATCCCGCTGATTCAGGCAGAAGTGAACCGTCTGCGCAGCGAACAAGGCGTGACGACCGTTATCCTGATGAGCCATTTGCAAAATGCCGCGAATGAAATCGGTGTGGTGATCCCAGCCCTCACCGGCGTGGATCTGGTGTTGTCCGGTGGCGGCCATGAGTTGATGGTGGATCCTGATGATGCCCTGATCAATGGTGGCGTGGCAGCGACTTATACGTCACATCCAGTGAATGCCGTCGATGCACATGGCCGTACCGTGCCGGTACTCACCAGTCATTTCGGTAACCGTTATGTCGGTCAGGTGAATTTCACCATTGATGATGCCCATGGCACTTTTGTTGGCATTGAGTCGAGCAAAATGATGCGCGTAAGCGGCGCGACGGCCGATGCTGACCGCGTAGGTGGCGATGCGACGATCCAGGCGCAAGTAGTGACCCCCGTGCTGAACTATATTTCTGCATTGAACGCACAAATCATCGGCACCACTGCGGTGAAGTTGAACGGCCCGACACATACCACGTGTGCTGCACTGCCTTGTACCTTTGTGGCAGGCGTACGTAACGCTGAAACCGGCCTCGGTAACCTGGTGGCAGACGCCATGCGTTTTGCCGGCAAGACTGAGGTAGCGATCCAGAACGGTGGCGGTATCCGTACCAATATTGCAACAGTGGGCAATGTGTCTATCGGCGATACCTTCAATGTGCTGCCTTTTACCAACCTGGTGAAGCGCGCGCCAGCCGTCAATGCCACGCAACTGAAAGATTTGCTGGAGCATGGCTATGGCGATACCAGCCCGACTGGTCGTGCCAATGGCCGTTACCCACAAATCTCCGGCATGCAAGTGGTATATGACAGCCGTAACACAGCCAGAACCACCCAGGGCACGGGCAACCGTATTCAACGCGTACTGCTGGATGATGGCACTGTACTGATTGATGGTGGCGTGGTGGTCAATAACAGCCGCACATTCTCTTTCACCACGATTGACTTTACTGCTGCAGGCGGCGATGGCTTCCCATTCGCAGCCAATGCCGTGGTCTTTGAAGATAGCCCGTTCACCATTACCTACCAGGAAGCCCTGGCCAACTATATCCAGTCACCTAAAGCCGAAGGTGGCCTGGGTCGTCTGAGCAATGCCGATGGCGATGAAATCACCGGCAACTTGTACGGCCTGGAGAACCAGTATGACAAAGGCGGCCGCCTGATTGACCTGGCGATTGCAACGACCACGCCTGGCGTGACACGCAACGGCACTGCCAGCCGCGACGTACTGGTAGGTACTGCCGGAGATGACATCATCAATGGTGGCCTGGGTGTGGATACGCTGACCGGTGGTGCTGGCAATGATGTGTTTGTGTATAGCAGCATGCGCGACGCTGGTGACACCATTACTGACTTCACACCTTATGCTGACAAGTTACAGCTGACGGCCTTGCTGTCTTCACTGGGGATTTCTGCCAATAGCGCACTTAGCGGTGGCTACCTGGGCCTGGTCGATGTGACTGCTGGCGTACAGGTGACTGTTGATACCGACGGTGCCGCAGGCCCGGCAGCCGCCAAACCATTAGTTACCCTGAAAGGCTTGACCGCGAAACAAGTGTCACCCGCCAGAGATTTCATACTTTAATGTTTACTAAAGGAATTTTGCAATGAACTATTTAATGAAAAAAATCACGCTGGCAGCTGTGTTGGCAATGACTGTGAGTATGGTGATGCCAGCCCAGGCGGCCATTCAATCCCTGCAGTTTGCAGGTCAGGTGGAGTCCGGTTATTACAATGGCACCAGCTACCAGGGCCAGTTCAGCTTTGATGATGCCAGTTTGCTGGCATCAGGCACTGAGTTGCTCAACCTGAGCAGCCTGAACTTCAATTTCGGTGGCAGCCTGTTTAACCTGGGTACACCAGCATTGGCCGATGCCACTGCCGTATTCCAGGACGGCGTGTTTACTGGCCTGGAATGGTCTGTGGACTCAAACAGCCCGGCCATTGGCTTTAGCCTGGTAGCTGGTTATGCCGATACTTCAGATGCTTTCTTTGCTTATGACACCGCGTTGGGTTTGTCCGGTACCGGTAGTCTGGCCTATGCCGCCACTGTGCCAGAACCGACACAATCCGGCATGATTCTGGCTGGTTTGGGCCTGATTGGCTTGATCGCTGCCCGCCGTCAATCTTAAGGCTATCCACGTCTGCAATGCACGACAAAGCCCGGTTCGCCGGGCTTTTTTTATGCCCGAAAAAAAGGATGTCAGGCAGGCATAGTCCGACTAGTCCGATCTTAATGTGTCTGCAACATTCGCTCTATAGACTTGCCACTCGAATTAACTCGTCAGCGAAGCTATGAAGAAAAAACTTGGTTTATTGCTTGGATTATTAGGGCTCAGCCTGTCCACATCCGTGTTTGCCGCCTGGAATGCAGATTGGGCTGCACAACAAAAAATTACGATAGAGACCGCCAATATTAAAGAGGCTGTGAACCAGGCACCGGTACTGGTGCGCCTGCATTCTGGCAACTTTGATTTTACCGGTGCCAATGTAGATGGCGCAGACCTGCGTTTTATCGCTGCAGATGATAAAACGGAACTCAAATTCTCACTTGAAAAATACGATGCGGTGAATGAGTTGGCTGTGGCATGGGTCGTGTTGCCGCAAGTATCTGCCGCTAATAAAGACCTGGCGATTAGCTTATATACCGGTAACGAAAGTGCCAAGGCAGCCAGCGATGCACAAGCGCTCCATGACCCGGCCCTGCTGGCGCGGTTTGCTTTTTCAGACAATGCCTTGCTTAAAGATAGCGGCCCTAGCCAGCTGACTGCGAGTGGCAATGCAACGGTGCAAAAGGCCGGTCTGATTGCCGAAAGTGCCACGCTGAACAATAGCCCGCTGACCATCACTTTGCCAACGGCACCAGTGTTGGCCAATGGCAGCACTTGGTCCGTGTGGTTAAAACCGGCCAACCTGCCGCAAACCGCTGAAATCTTTAAAAGTGGTAACGTCACATTGAAGCTGGAAGGCAGCGCTTTGGCATTGCAGGCAGGGACTGCCAGCACGCAAGCGGGTGAATTAAAGCCTGGCCAGTGGCAGCATATTGCGCTGGTGTTCCAGGGTGGCCAGGCCATTATTTATGTCAAAGGCCAAGTCGCAGGCCAAGTGGCGGCCAGCGATGCACAGGCCGCAGCTAGCTTCACGCTGGGCCAGAATCTGAATGCCGAAGTGGACGAGTTGCAACTGGCTGTCACTGCCCGTAGCGCGGCCTGGTTGGCACTGGTAGCGCAATCACAAGGGGCAGATGCCAGTATCGTTAAAGTGACGGCAGCCGACGCTGAAGAAGAGGGCGAGGGTGGCGAAGCCAACTACATGGGCATCCTGATTGATAGCCTGACCGTCGATGCCAAGGTGGTGATTGGCATTCTGGCGGTGATGTTCGCTATCAGCGTCTGGGTCATGATCAGCAAAGCCCGCCTGGTGGTCCGCACCGATAAAGATAATGCCTTGTTCCTCAAACGCTTCCAGCAAGCCTCTGCTAAAGATCTGCTGGACTTGGACAAGACCGGCACTTATGCCAATTCCAATCTGTTTGGCTTGTATAAAGCCGGTTTGCGTGAAATTAAAAAACGCGAACATGACGGCAAAGTACAGTTAAGCGGCGCGTCGATTGATGCCATCAAGGCAGCGGTGGATGCCGACCAGGTACGTGAAACCCAACGCCTGAACAGCATGATGGTATTACTCACCATCGCGATTTCCGGAGGCCCTTTCCTCGGCCTGCTGGGTACCGTCGTCGGTGTGATGATCACCTTTGCTGCGATTGCGGCGGCGGGTGACGTCAACGTCAACGCGATTGCGCCAGGTATTGCAGCAGCGTTGCTGGCCACTGTGGCCGGTCTGGGTGTCGCGATTCCAGCCCTGTTTGGTTATAACTACCTGGCCAGCCGCGTCAAAAACATCACCATCGCCATGCAGATTTTTGTCGATGAGTTCATTACACGTACCGCTGAACTGTACGGTAAGGAATAAGGCCGAGAGATGTCAGAAGGCGTCAAGGAAGAGAACCAGCTCTACGATGAAATCAATATTACGCCCATGCTGGACCTGGCGTACGTATTGCTGGTGATTTTTATCATCATGACTACCGCATCCGTGCAAGGCGTCAAAGTCGACATGCCACACACCGTGAACTCGGCGGCATTGGCTAAGCCGCAAATGCGCGCGATCACGGTGACCAGTGACGGCAGTGTCTACCTGGATGCATTTCCGGTAGACATGGCGCAACTGGAGCAGCGCCTGGCTGAATATAAAAGCAGCAACCCTGAGTTGCCGGTGGTGCTTAAAGGCGATGCTGCGGCGCATTATGAAAAGGTGTCCGAAGTGCTGGAAATCTGTAAGCGGCTGGATATCACCGAAGTTGGCCTGGTGACGAAGAAAGTGGTGGAGTAAACCATGCAGGTACAAAACGACGCCCAACCTTACGACACCATCAATATTACGCCGATGCTGGATTTAGCTTACGTGTTACTGGTGATTTTTATCCTGATGACTACCGCTGGCGTGCAAGGCCTGACCATGAATCTGCCCAAGCCGTCTAACAAGCCTAGTACCGAAAAACACGATATCAAAATCGTGCAGGTGCAGCAGGGTGGCACGCTGACGATTAATGGTGTTGGTGTGAGCATGGCCGAGCTGGAAACGCAACTCAACCAGGCCAAGGCCATGGACCCAAAGTTCAACGTCATGATTAAAGGCCAGGCGCAAGCACCTTATGCCGGTGTGATTGGTGTAATTGATCTGGTCAATCGCCTGCAAATTGAAAATGTCGGCCTGGTCACCGGCAAGATCGGGACATAAGCATGGCATTGCATGAAATGGATGCCGTGGCAGAAGAAACACCAGTGCCTAACGTGCGCTTATGGACAACACGCATCGTGATTGCGTTGCTGGTGCTGGCTGTGTTGGCGGGTGCTGCTTATGGCATCAAAAAATTATTTTCAGGTGGCGCTACGCATAAAAAGCAAATCACTACAGTGAAGTTGCTGCCGGATACGCCGCCCCCTCCACCGCCACCACCGCCAAAAGAGCCGCCCAAGGAAACGCCGAAAGAGCAACCTAAGGAAGCGCCCAAAGAGCCAGAGCCTAAGCCTGTGGAAGCGCCTCCTGCGGAAAACCTGAAGATGGAGGGGGCGGCCGGAGATGGCCCTAGCCCTTTTCAGTCTGGTGCGGTGAACAATGAGTACAAAGGCGGTGATGTCACCACGGGTCCAAAAATTGGGGGCAAGAAAAATATGGCTGCATTTGCCTGGTTTACCAACAAGGTCGATGCGCAGATTAAAAAGGCACTTGATGCTGAAAATGGGTTGAACAAAATCAAGTACCAGGTTGATGTCAGGGTGTTCTTGAATGCGCAGGGAGATATTGATCATGCCGAACTGATTGATACCAGCGGTGACGCGGAAGTAGACGCCTTGATTCGCAAGGTGTTGAGCAGGATTCCGCCTTTGAAGGAATCTGCGCCTGAGGATATGCCAAGAAAAGTCGTCGTACGTATGGCTTCAAAAAATATGTCTTAAAAATGCGACAGGCAATGCGGTAAAAGCGCTTAGTAATTAGGGAAAGAGAATGAATATTAAAGCAAAAAACTGGATGATTCCTTTGGTGTTGGCCAGCCTATTTGGCACACAGTCAGCAGGAGTTATTGCTGGCGAACGTGAGTCACTTGAAGAGGTGCGGGCAACTACCATGAGTTTGATTGAGTTGCTAGTGCAAGAAGGGGTGCTTTCTAAGCAAAAAGCAGATACTTTATTGCAACAGGCTCAGCAAGCCAGACAAAAAGCAAAAGAAGAGGCCGAGGCCTTAGCGGCCCAGAACCCACAGCCACTGGATCAGGCAGTATCAGGTCAGCCCAAGGCCATTCGTGTGCAATATGTGCCTGAACATGTTAAAAACGAAATGCGCGCTGAAATTGAGCAGGATGTGATGAAAAAACTCAATTACAAGGCGGGTGAACGACTAGGTATTCCTGAGTGGATAGACCGCATCGAGTGGACAGGCGCCCTCCGTTTACGTTATCAGGAGGATATGTTTAGCGATAGCAATACGATTCCGGGTACCTTGAATAACGAAGTGCAGAATATGGTCGTCAATAATACGACCGAGGACCGTCAGCGTCAGCGTGTACGTGCGTTTTTTGGTGCGAATATACATATTAACGAGTGGCTGGATGGTGGTATTCGCTTTACCACGGGTATGTTGCAAACACCAGTCACCCCCAACCAGACCGAAGGGTTTTCCCAGGGCAAGTTTGTATTCGGGCTGGATCGCGCTTTTCTTGAAGCAAAACCATATGACTGGCTGACATTGAGTGGGGGGCGGTTTGCTAACCCATTCTTTACCGGTAACCAGGTATTTGGCACAGATTTGCTTTGGGATCCTGACCTGGCATTTGATGGTTTTGTGGCACGTGCGAACCCGGCTATTAACAGACATTGGAAATTGTTTTCCTCAGTGGGTGCATTCCCGATTGAAGAGGTCGAGAGCTCTAATACCAATAAGGCCGGTGACAAATGGTTATATGCAGCGCAGGGCGGGATTGAGTGGACCGCCAGCAATGATAGCAAAGTGAAATTGGGCGTCGCTTACTACGACTTTAAAAATGTAGAAGGTCAGCGCAATCCGGTCAATGATAGCCTTCAATATGCCGGTACCGTGCCGCTATGGCGGCAAAAAGGCAACCACACCTTCAGTATTAATGATGGCACAACCAATGGTGCTTTATGTGGTTCGACGAACGGTCTATGCGGATTGGCCTCCCAGTTCCAGTTGATTAACTTCACCGGTGAGGTTGATCTGGCGGTGTTTGATCCGGTGCATGTCATCTTGCATGGCGCTTATGTGCAAAACATCGGCTTTGACGAGAAAGAAATACAGCGCCGCACTGGTAACACATACAAAAAAGAAAATGAGGGTTATGAGCTTGCGCTGATGGTAGGGCACCCCATGATCAAGAAACTGCATGATTGGCAAGTGTTTGGCGGCTACCGTCGCCTGGAGGCCGATGCCATGCTGGATGGGTTCACCGATTCGAACTTCCGTCTGGGGGGCACCGATGCCAAAGGCTTTTATGTGGGCGCGCAATATGGCGTAGGCAAAAATGCCTGGCTGTCTTCACGATATGTCAGCGCAGACGAAATTTCTGGTTTGCCATTCTCTGTCGATACGTTCTTTGTCGACTTTAATGGCAGATTCTAAAGGAACAGCATGAAAACCATTTTGTCATTCTTGGTAAGTGCTTGTTTGATGGGTGGCTATGCCACCCACAGCATGGCTGCCGAAAAGCAGGATAAATCCGCCAAGCGCGCGGCCATATTGATGCAGAAAATGAAGCAGGATCTGGAAACCGAGAAATCGGCCATGCAGACCCAGTTTGAGCAGGAGAAAAAAGGCCTGTCACAAGCACTGGGTGAGGCACAGAGTTCGCAAAAAGCACATTCGGCCAAACTGCAGGGCCAGGTCAGGCGTAACCAGCAGCTAGAGTCCGATAAGCAGAAGTTAGGTCAGGAAAAAGATGCATTGTCGGCGCAGGTGCAGCAATTGCAGGCACAGTTGGCCGAGCAGGCGCAACGCCTGGAAACCACTGAGCAACAACTCAAGGTCGCGAAAGCCGATCTGGCTACTAATGATGGACAACGTAAAGGTCTGGTGACCAAAGTGAGTGCTACTCACCAGCAATTGGTAGCGTGTGAAGAAAAAAATGGCCGCTTGTATAGCTATGGCCATGACTTGGTCAATTTGTACGCGGATGCCGGGGCTTATCAGCGTTTCTTACGCGCAGAGCCATTTTTTCAGCTCAAACGGGTAGAACTGGAAAATATTGTGCAGGGTAAGCAGACGCAGCTACTGGAAAATAAAGTTGATACAATAGCAACGCCTTGACCACTTTTTAGGCGAGGCCTGTGCTTTTTGATGATCGGCTGGCGCAATGACTGCTTTACTTGATTCTTGGTTTACCCGGCATGAGCGTGCCCGTATTTACCCGTTTGCCGGGTTTATCTTATTACTGGCGGCCGAGCCGTGGCTGGCAATGGCGTTGTCTTGGTTAGGTATAGGCACAGAACCCACCTATTTGCTGCGCAGTGTATTGGCCTTGTGCCTGCTGTTATATTTCCGCCGCGATTACCTCGAACTGCGTGTGACACCCACGTTTAACCAAGCCTTAATCGCGCTGCTGGCTGGTTGGCTGGTCTTTTTGCTGTGGATTGCCCCTTATCCCGCCTGGCTGGGTGGGCATGGGGCGAGCCATACGGTTGCCATGCCGATGCAGAGCAGCGCCGATATTTTCTGGTTAATTTGTCGCTGGAGTGGTTCGGCATTGGTGGTGCCGGTGATTGAGGAGCTGTTCTGGCGGTCATATTTAATGCGCAGGCTGGATAGTGCCGATTTTATGTCGGTCTCTCCTGCGCGCGCGACGGCTTATGCAATTGCAGTAAGTAGCGTATTATTTGCAGTGGAACATCAGCTCTGGTTAGCCGGGCTGTTGGCAGGACTGGTATATGCCTGGTTATACCGTCGTTTCCAGGTGCTCTGGGTATCAATCCTTGCCCACGTGACCACCAATGCCGTACTCGGTGTTTGGGTGGTATACACTGGTCACTGGCAATATTGGTAACAAGAGTGTGTTAGCATGTGTTTTGAAAATTTTGACAATGACCGCTAAAGACAGGCCTGAGGGAGGCCGTAATTAGTTTGGCGAACTGTCGCAACAGAACACAAAAAATACCAAAATATTAAAGGGTGATGATGAAAAAAATCGCATTAATTGTGCCAGCACTGATGCTGGTGATGGCCGGGTGCAGTAAACATGATGACGCGGCCAAAGCCGGGTCACAAGTTGTGGCCAAAGTGAACGGCAGTGAAATTACCGTGCATCAATTGAATTTTGCCTTATCCAAATTGGGTAAGCTGGATCAGTCACAAGTCAAGGCTGCTTCTGAAAAAGTATTGCAACAAATGGTCGACCTGGAGTTGCTCAAGCAGAAGTCTGTGGACGAAAAACTGGACCGTGATCCGAATGTACTGCAAGTGCTGGAAGCGACCAAACAACAGGTGCTGGCACAAGCTTACATGCAAAAGGTAGCGGCTAAACAAGCAGCGCCGTCTGCGGATGACATCAAGAAGTTTTACGACACACATCCTGAATTGTTCAGCGAGCGTAACGTGTATGTGATCCAGGAGTTTGCCATCAAGGATGGCAATGAGCACGCCAGCGACATTGAGGCCGGGATTAGCGCCGCGAAAACGGCAGATGACTTGGCTAAATGGTTAAAAGACAATAACTATGTGTTTAGTGCCAATGCCAGCCGTAAAGCGGCTGAGCAACTGCCTTTGGAGCTGTTGAAAAAGCTGAATACCTTGAAAGCGGGCGATACGCTGGTGGTGAAAAGCCCTCAGGCCTTGGTGCTGCTGTTTTTGGCCAAAGTTGACCGTCAACCGGTGGACCTGGAAAAAGCCAAACCTGTGATCCAGCAATTTCTGGTGAACTCTAATCAGCAAACGGTGATCAAGAATGAAGTGTCTGCCTTGCGCAAAGACGCTAAAGTGGAGTTCTACGGCGACTTTTCCAAACTGACCCTGGATAGTGGTGCGGCGACTGCGCCGGCAGTGCCTGTGGCGCCTGCTGAGGCAAAACCGGAATCAGCCGTGGCCTCGCCAGTGTCTGAGACGACTGAGCAGCCAACACATCATAATCAAGCGATTGAAAAAGGATTATCTGGCCTGTAATTCAGCGAGCAATCTTGCGAAAACCCCGGCTTGCCGGGGTTTTTTATTGGGTGCGAGTTGTTCCCAAATCCGCGTAAAATGGCATGTCGATGGCTTTAATGTTGCTGTTTTCTACGCCAGCGCATCCAGCCTGCCCATAGCAACAGGGCTGGCAAACCAAATTGAAAGCTATTAAATAACAAGATCAGCCAGGTCTGAGTCGATGGCAGGGCAATCACGCTATCTCTTAACGGGGTGACCGGCAAACTGATGCTAGGCTGATTATTGACCACCCATTGCAGGCTTTGCATACTGAGCGCCAGATTGCCACCGCGCTGTAACTGACTGTTGCTAAAAAACTGCCGGCTGCCGATGACCAGAATACGTTGATGCTCGCCCGTGGCCTGTTCTTTTTCTAAGGCCAGTATCACCGTGGCAGGCCCCTGCATATCTGTGTCGGCATTAAACGCAGGCAGCGCTGTTGACTGCCCGGGGCGATAACTCGCGCTGACCCAGCCATGCTCTGCCGCCGCAACCAGTGGTAGCGTACGCCATGTATCATTTGGCTGGCGCATGCGCTGGATGGCATGTGCCTCCTCAAAAAAGGTGCGCAGGGCAAACTCCTGGGTCGGGCCTTGTGCGGCATAGCGCTGTGTACTCAAGGCATGCAGCGGAATATCGAACTGGCGATTGGCCGGGTCGATGACCATGCCCGGGCTGATATCGAGGCCTAATCCATCAGCCAGCGCTTGCAGGCCTTGTGTTTGTGCTGAGTCGACCAGCCAGACCAGATTACCACCCTGAGTAAGATGGGCTTTGATGGCGGCTGCCTGCGCGGGTGTATAAGCCTGTGTGGCGCCTGCCAGGACCAGGGTGGGTAATGGCTTGCTTTTACTCGCGACATAAGTCAGCGATCTGCTCGCCTCTACCTGTAAACCGGCTGCTTGCATGGCTTGTGCCAGCTGGCTGCCACCATTGGTAGAGGTGTTGTCCAGTGCGGTTTCACCCTGTCCGCTGGCAAATAATAGTGGGGCGCGTTCACCATGCTGTAGTTGTAGCAATACATTGGTAAACGCTTCTTCGGTGTATGGCAAATACATGCGCTTTTCTTGGCCGCGATAGCGGATGATCATTTCGCCTTCTTTTTTGATCTGCTGCTCGCGTGCCAGGTTCGGCGAGGTGGCTGGGTCAATAAATTGCACACGTAAGTCTGCATGCAGGTATTGATAACGCTGCAGCAGCGAGGTGATCGACTTTCGGAAATAGCGCCCTTTGTAAGGGCTATTACTGCAAAAAGCGGTGATTTCGATGGTGCCTGGTAAATGTTGTAGCACCTGGACACTGGCTGCAGATAAGGTGTTGCGGTGATTGTGCGTCGTATCCGCCATGATATGGAACTGCCAGGCGAGCGCGCCCAGTGCCAGCGTGAGCAGCAGCAAGGCAGGCACCGCCAGACGGTGTTGCCACCAGTGTGCTGCACTCGCCAGCCAGTGTTTGATTGAGGCGCGTTGCCGGAGGTTAGCCATAAAGTCGGTCAGCATGTAAACGGCGGATAGAAAGCAGCACAAAAAACAGTGCGAACAGCACGAAAAATAATATGTCGTAGCTGTTGAGTATGCCCAATGAGAATTGGCGGTAGTGCTGCATCAGGGATAGGTCATGAAACAGCGCCTGGCGATTGTCACTAAAGAACTTGTCCAGTAGTAAACAGACGGAGAGGGCTGTCATGCTGCAAAATGCTGCCAGGATCGGATTCGCCGTCAGGCAGGACACATATAGCCCCAATGCACTGCTGGCTACCACCAGCAACCACAGTCCCAAGGCATGTGTGAGTAAGTAGGGCAGGTCAATTTCTGCCCAGGGTAACAGCATGGCAATCATGAGCACCATACTGATAATCAATATGCTGAGATAGGTGACGATACCCAGCAGCTTGCCTAAAATAAGCTCACTCATGCTCAACGGCGCGCTCATCAGTAAGGCCATGGTCTGGTTTTTGCGTTCTTCGCTAATGAGTTTCATCGATACCAGTGGCACCACAAACAGCATTAATATTGCGGCGACACCGAACACACCTTCTGCCATAAACTGGGTGATGCCGATGCGCTGCACCTGCCATTGTGCACTGCGCATGATTTCAAAATACTGGTTAAAACTCAGGCTGTAATAGGTGCCGACAATGGCCTGGAAAATGGCCAGAATCAGCCAGCCCATGGGCGTGGCAAACAGGCTGCGGAGTTCTTTACGGGCAATAATCAGAATCATGGCGAATGACCTGATTACAGGCCTTTGATAATGCCGAAGCGCACGGCGATATGCACCACCTGGCCGGTGGTTTCCACGCCCAGTTTTTGCCGCACGCTGGTCTGGATATTGGCCACTGTTTTATAGCCGATATGCATGCCTTTGGCGATGGCTGCCAGCGCCTCGCCCTGGGCGATGCGACGAAAGACTTCAAATTCGCGTGGGGATAATTTCTGGATCGGATTTTCCTGACTTTCCAGGTGATACATGGACAAACTCTGCGCTAGCTCGTTATTGATATAACGTCCGCCTTTGAGGATCTTCTGTACCGCTTCCAGCACCACTTCTGGCGGTTCGGTTTTGGTCACGTAACCGCGTGCACCTGCTTGAATGGCGCGCGTGGCGTAGATGCAGTCATCATGCATGCTGAAAATCAGCACCCGCATTTGCGGTTTGCGATGCAAAATGCGCTTCAGGGTTTCCAGGCCACCGATGCCTGGCATATCCAGGTCCAGGATCAGCAGGTCAGGGTGATTTTTCTCTACCAGCAGGCATGCCTCTTCACCACTTAGCGCATCCGCAGAAACCTGGTGGTTTGCCTGTTCCAGCATGGTGCGCAAGCCTTGCCTGAGCATGGCATGGTCATCCGCGATCATTACTTTTGCCATGGGTCTGCGTGCGCCTTATTTTTTATTGGCAAAGGTGATGTTCACGCATTTGTCGTTGGCAAAGGTGAGCTCGGCAGTATTGAAAAACTTGTTTGGCGCATACTGAATCTTGCCGCGGTAATACCACATCTCAATCTGTTCGCCAGCACCAGGGGCTGCTTGCTGTTGTTGTTGCAAAATCTGGTCTGCGTTGTGTGGTTTCACTGCCATTTCTTTTTTGACCGGTTTGCCTAGTTGCTCTTCTACAAACTGGCGCGACTGGCCACTATAGGCCTGCAAAAAAGGTTGTTCTTCTGTTTGCAGGTCTTTTGCAGACAATGCCAGCGGCATCATCAGTGCAATCAGGCTTAGCCATTTAAGGGGTTGCATAGTCGTTTACTCCCGGGTTTGACAATAAGGATGCAGCAGGGCGCACCTGCTTGTTGGTGTTGAGTGGCAGCAGGCCGGTAATCAGGGTGCCAGCCTGCAAGCCGCTCATGAGTTTGAAGCTGCCTTGCAGTGATTCAATGCGCTCGCGCATGCCGACCAGGCCGACGCCTTCGGTTGCCTGCGTGGTATCCATGCCTTTGCCGTTATCACGGATTTCGATTTGCAGCAGGGCTTTGTCTTGGCGCTTGATGATATGGATATCTATCCACACTTCGCTGGCATGAGCGTGGCGTGCAATATTGGTCAGCGCTTCCTGCACCACGCGAAAAGCAACAATATTGGTGTCTTCGTTCAATGTCTGTTCGCTGGTATCCAGTGTGAGGTGGCAGTCGACGGACGGATTGAGTTTCTTCCAGTCATTGACCAGGCGCTCAACCGCGCCAATCAGGCCTAACGAATCAAGTGCTGGTGGCCGTAGATGCTTAATCAGCGCACGTATGGACTGCTGCACATGCTGGGTATTGGAGGCAATCCTCACTGCAATCACATGGGCCTGATCAGGATTACTTTTTTGCAAGGTCAGTGCGTCCATACGAATCGCCGTCAAATATTGACCCGTTTCGTCATGAATCTCGCTGGCAATATATTTACGCTCCTGCTCTTGCATCTGCATGGCATGACGCGCCAGCACACGGTTTTCTTTCAAGGTGCGTTCAAGGTCAAGTTCCACCAGGCATTGCTCGGTCATGTCGACCAGGTAACCGTGAATTTGTGCCGGTTTGCGCTCTGCTGCCGGCACATAGACAAAGCGCGCGCCCACATAGCAGGGCAGGCCATCTGGTCGCCGGATTTGCAGCTTGTTGAAATTGAGCTCCTGGTGGTATTGCAGTTGCGATACAAAGGTTGGCCAATCAAATGAAAACAGTACGCAGGCGTTTTTGTCATCATTCAGTGGGCGGCAGATGCGGTCAAATGCACGATTGTGCATGCCGATATTGCCATCAATATCCAGCACCACATTACCGGTCAGGTCGCCATCGAACAGCGTTTTATATAGTTGCTGGCTGCTGCTTAATTGGGCTTCTGTGTGTTTTCTGCGCTGGATTTCAGCATGAATTTCCCGCATGCGGCGCTGACTGAACCAGACGCTCAATAGCACAAATACAAACAAGGTGAGCGGGACCTCGTCCAGTTGCGCATATTCATAGGTCAGTAACCAGGCATTGACGCGCTCGGCCAGGTCGAATTCAGATGCACAAACAAACGTCAGTACCACGCCCGTCATCACAATGAGCGTGTCCTGGCTGGCCCGGCTTAATTTGCCGAGTTTGTGTAGAGCAGTAATAACTGGCATAGATCGTTGATAAGAATGCATGACTGAGTGACCAAACGCTGTGAAGCTATATGGCGGTAGCCAACTTGCTCCCGCCTTGTGTGAACCTGCGCCACTATAGACCACATCATGCACCAGCGCCCCGTGAAAGATTCCCGTATATGACCAGTCTGCATGAATGAATTGTTGAAGCAATGATAGGGAATCATTCATCTATTGCCTTTGTTACAAATTATTAACAATTCAGGTCGTGCAGTGCGGCATTCGGGGGGATGTCGCAACACCACGTGAAACTCATTCTTGAGAGATTAGGAGATAGTATGAAAGTAACATCATCTAGCGCCATTCTTGGCGCTTTGGTCGGGGGCTTGTTTGCAAGCTTTTCTGGCCTGGCCATGGCAGATGCAGAGCTGGACAAGCAGGTTAACACACCTGGTGCCTGGCCAATCGCAACTGGTGGCTATTACAGCCAACACAATAGCCCGCTGGCGCAAATCAACAAATCCAACGTAAAAAATGTGAAAGCTGCGTGGTCATTCTCCACCGGTGTACTGAATGGTCACGAAGGTGCGCCATTGGTCATTGGTGACATGATGTACATCCACTCTGCTTTTCCAAACAATACATACGCCCTGAACCTGAACGATCCAGGCAAAATTGTTTGGCAACACAAGCCTAAGCAAGATGCTTCTACTAAAGCAGTGATGTGCTGTGACGTGGTTGACCGCGGTCTGGCATACGGCGCTGGTCAAATTATTAAGAAACAGGCCAATGGTCATTTGCTGGCTTTGGATGCAAAAACCGGTAAAACCAACTGGGAAGTGGAAGTATGTGATCCAAAAGTGGGTTCTACACTGACACAGGCACCTTTCGTGGCTAAAGACACTATCCTGATGGGTTGTTCAGGTGCCGAGCTAGGTGTACGTGGCGCGGTTAACGCCTTTGACCTGAAAACAGGTGAACTGAAATGGCGTGCATTTGCGACCGGTTCTGATGACTCTGTGCGTCTGGCTAAAGACTTCAACAAAGACAATCCACACTACGGTCAATTCGGCCTAGGTACTAAAACCTGGGAAGGCGATGCCTGGAAAATTGGTGGCGGTACAAACTGGGGTTGGTATGCTTATGACCCTAAATTGAACCTGTTCTACTACGGTTCCGGCAACCCGGCACCATGGAACGAAACCATGCGTCCTGGCGACAACAAGTGGACCATGACGATCTGGGGCCGTGACCTGGACACCGGTATGGCTAAATGGGGTTACCAAAAAACGCCACATGATGAGTGGGACTTTGCTGGTGTGAACCAGATGGTGCTGACTGATCAACCAGTCAACGGCAAAGTGACGCCGTTGCTGAGCCACATTGACCGTAACGGTATCTTGTACACGCTGAACCGCGAAAACGGTAGCCTGGTAGTAGCTGAAAAAGTCGACCCAGCTGTAAACGTGTTCAAAAAAGTTGACCTGAAAACAGGTACACCAGTACGTGATCCTGAATTCGCAACGCGTATGGACCACAAAGGTACCAATATTTGTCCATCAGCGATGGGCTTCCACAACCAGGGTGTTGACTCCTACGATCCGGAAAGCCGTACTTTGTACGCAGGTCTGAACCACATTTGTATGGATTGGGAGCCGTTCATGCTGCCATACCGTGCAGGTCAGTTCTTCGTTGGTGCAACACTGGCGATGTACCCTGGTCCTAACGGCCCAACCAAGAAAGAAATGGGTCAGATCCGTGCGTTTGACTTGACCACTGGTAAAGCAAAATGGACCAAGTGGGAGAAATTCGCAGCTTGGGGCGGTACTTTGTATACCAAAGGCGGTTTGGTTTGGTACGCAACGCTTGATGGTTACCTGAAAGCTTTGGATAACAAAGACGGTAAAGAGTTGTGGAACTTCAAAATGCCATCCGGTGGTATCGGATCTCCTATGACTTACTCCTTCAAGGGTAAACAGTACGTTGGCAGCATGTACGGTGTAGGCGGCTGGCCAGGTGTTGGTCTGGTGTTTGACCTGACAGACCCTAGCGCTGGTTTGGGTGCGGTTGGTGCGTTCAAAGAACTGCAAAACCACACACAAATGGGCGGTGGCCTGATGGTGTTTAGCCTGTAATTCATACAGTAAACCTGTTGATGTAGTGTGCAGGATGGCCGTCAGACGCAAGGATGGCCGGTCATCCTGTTCTCTCTAATGGAGAAGAGAACAAATGTTTGCTGAAGTTAAAAAGAATAGTCGTACCTGGTTGAGCGTTTGCTTGTCCTTGACCCTGAGTGTGTTTGCATTGCCCACACTCGCTGCCGAAGCACTGAATATCTGTGCCGGTAAATCCGAATTACCTTTTTCCAATGACCAGAAACAAGGCTTTGAAAACAAGATCGCCGCTGTCATTGGCAAAACACTGAATGTGCCCGTCAATTATTTCTGGTGGACCAACCCGTTAACCCTGCAAAAGGACATGGAAGAAGGCAAATGTGATGTGCTGATAGGCACTGACCCTAACGATCCGCGTGTGCTGGTCACCAAGCCTTATTACCGTTCTTCTTACGTGTTTGTCACCCGTGTAGATCGCGAAATCGACGTCACTTCCTGGGACCATCCTTACCTCAAGGAAAAGAATTTCCGTATCGGCGTCATGCCGGATAGCCCGGGTAAAAACATGTTGCTGCAGATTAACCGCTTTGATGACATGTTTGATTACTTCACCGAGATCCAGAATTTCCAGTCAACACGTAATCGCTATGTGCATGTTGAACCTTCCCGCCTGGTGAATGATGTCGCCAACATGCATCTGCATATGGCCATGCTGTGGGCACCGGAAGCCGCGCGTTATGTACGTGCCTCTGAAGTGCCATTGAACATGGTGATGGTGGAAGACAACGCCAAAAAAACCAATGGTGAAAAAATCCCCATGCATTACGACGTGGTCATGGGTGTGAGCAAAAAACGCCCTGAGTTGGTACAGGCCCTGAATGGCGTCATTGAAAAACACGGGACGGAAATCACCGCCATTCTCAAAGAGGAAGGTATTCCTCTGCTGAACCTTCAGTAAATCACAATCTTGATTAATTAGTTTTTGGAGTTTGAATTGAAAGAATCTCAACAATCTCAATCGCAGGCCATGCCGTTGCGCCGTGTGAAACAACAGCTGGCGATGGCGTTTGGACTCTCCGGCCTGGTCATGGCGACTTTCTTTACCGTGGCGTGCGCCAAGGACGACACCTCTGCGCAAACCCAGGGTGCCAGCAAAACTGAGCCAGCGAAAGTGGTACTGAAGGATGGCCCGGCGATCGAGTTCCGCGGCACGCTGTCCGGCGATGTGCTGGACCTTGCGCCGATGGAAGATGAAACCTTCACGCCTGAAGCCAAGCATTTCATGGCAACCGGCGAAAACCCGTACCGTGGCAATGAGGAAGAAATTAAAAAAGGCTACACCATTTTCTCTACCGCCTGTTCCGGCTGCCATGGTCACCTGGCTGAAGGCAAGTTAGGGCCTGCGCTGGCTGATGATTACTGGACTTACCCTAAAAACGAAACCGACAAAGGCATCTTTGAAACCATTTATGGTGGCGCTGCCGGCATGATGGGGCCACAACAAGGCAGGATGACCGTCGACGAGATTCTGCATGTGATTGCCTGGATCCGGCATCAGGCCGAAGAAAACCTTAAAAACGGTGGCGCTGCGCCACACGGTTAAGCCCATTATCGGATTGTTAGGCTGGTGGGCAATCCGTTAATCGAAAACAATACACCAGCTAATTTATGATTAAGGAGAAAGTGATGAAACACGTATTGGCATTACTGGCTGTTGCCAGTGTGTTTGCGGTGTCAAATCAGGCGCTGGCTTACGACGGTCAAAGTTGTAAAGAGCCAGGAAACTGCTGGGAAGCCAAACCTGGCTATCCGGAAAAAATTGCGGGTTCCAAATATGACCCGAAACATGATCCGGTAGAACTCAACAAGCAAGAGGAATCCATCAAATTGATGGATGCACGCAACGCAAAACGCATTGCGAATGCCAAATCCAGCGGTAATTTCGTGTTTGACGTGAAGTAATCTTAATTCCCCCCTAGGAAACTGGCATCGTTTCCGGTGTCAGTTTCGCCCCCTCAATGCATGTGGCAAACCGGTGTCGATTGTATGCAGTCGACAGTGGCCTGTTTCATTCTGAATCATGGATGGTGTATGGAAAATAAAATTGAATTAGCCGCCTGGCGTGAGCGCGCCCTAGCATTTGAAAAGGCCATTAACACCGTGGTGGTGGGCATGCCGGAGCAAACGCGCGCACTGACCATTGCGATTTTTTCACGTGGGCACGTGTTGCTGGAAGGCGATGTCGGCGTAGGTAAAACCACGCTGTTACGCGCAGCAGCCCAACTATTGGGCGGCGGTTATCAGCGGATAGAAGGCGCCATTGATTTGATGCCTAGCGATTTTCTTTACCATGCTTATATCAATGAGCATGGTCAGGCGGCGGTTAAACCGGGCCCGTTATTACAGCACGATGAAGCCCTGGCGGTATTTTTCTTTAATGAAATCAACCGTGCCCGTCCGCAGGCGCATGCCCTGTTTTTACGCCTGATGGCGGAGCGTTCGGTGAATGCCTTTAACCGCGAATACCGTTTCCCACACCTGACCGTGTTTGCTGACCGCAACCGGCTGGAACGTGAAGAAACCTTTGAAATCCCGGCTGCCGCACGTGATCGCTTCTTGATGGAAATTTCGGTGCAGGCGCCGGATGCGCGTGACCTGCAGCGGGCATTGATGTTTGATACTCGTTTTTATGATGTGGATGCGCTGATTGCGACACTGCCCGCCGGATTAACGCCTTACGACCAGTTAAACCTGGTCGCGGAAACCATACAGAATTCAGTCCGGGCCGAAATCGCATTGCAGGAGTATGCCGTTGATTTATGGCGTGCGCTAAAAGACCCGGTAGCAGCCGGCATTCAGTTACCCGATGTCGATATGTCACGCTTGCTGGCTGGCGGTGCCAGCCCGCGCGGTACCGCCATGCTCATGCGCAGTGCGCGCACGCGTGCCTGGATAGAAGGCCGTGATTATTTAACGCCGGACGATATCCGTGCCGTGTGGCCATTTGTCATGACGCATCGCGTATTCTTCAATGGCGCTTATGCCCTGCAACACGCACGACTGGCGCCACTGTTATTGCAAGCGGTTCTGGACAAGGTGTCTGCCCCTTAAGTCTGGCGGCAGTCTGTTTTTATCTTTATGGCTATCCTGTCAGTACCCACGGCGAATGCTTCCGAGATGAGTCCATCATCGTCGCAGCTTCAGGCTGCGTTTGAGCCAAGCCAGTTTTTTTACAATATGAACTGGCGCTCCAAGTCATACCACGCCGGGGCAACGCTCACTACGCACCATGGCAATGGCAGTGACTTTGCCGGGTTTGCCTCGTTGCTGGCGTGCCCTGACCCGAAACGCATCGATATCCGCGCCAGCGTACGCACTGTACCCAGGCAATGGCTGGTGAGAACCTATCTGGAACGCGCTGCTGTACGGGTCTATGCGATTATCGATGTCTCCAGCTCCATGTTTTTCCAGGGCGAGGCCAATATGCGCCAGCAGGTGACAGAGTTTGTCTCTTCACTGGCCTGGTCTGCCAACCGGCAAGGCGACGCGTTTGGCATGCGCGCGGCGGATGATCACGAACAACTGGCATTGCAAGTATTGCCCAGTTTTCAACCGGGCACAGCGCAGGCCGTGGCACAACAAATCACACGTTACTGGCAGCAGGCAGAAACAATGAATCGTGCTGATGGCCGCAGTGCCAACGCTATCCCGGAAACGCTCATGTCGCTAGGTTCGCAACGCGCGCTGGTTTTCCTGTTGTCTGACTTTTACTGGCCGGATGCCTTGTTGCAACAGACCCTGCAAGCTGGACAGCATCACGATGTGATTCCGGTTGTTCTACGCGACCGTACCGCGACAGCGGGTTTACCCAGCTTTGGCTGGGCACGCCTGCGCGATATGGAAACCGGTGAAGAACGCAGCTGGATGTTGAGGCGTAAGTTGCACCAGCAGATCGCCGACCATGCAAAACAGCAAAAAAAGTCACTCAATGCACGATTTTTAACCGCGGGTACGCGCGCTCCCTTGTGGTTAAACCCAGGCTGGCGAGCAGAAGAAGTGAGTCGTCATTTGATGGAGAGCATGTCATGACTATGGGATTGCATGCAATGCATGGGCAAAAACATAAAAGGTTGTTGAAACTGGTAGGTAGCCTGCTGTGGCTGGCTGTGATGCAATCATCATATGCGAACGATGCTAATTTTAAGCCACGCGCCGAAAGCCATACTCGTGAAGCCGATTACACCCTGGGCAGTATTGCTCGGCAACATATTAAGCTGCATGTGCCGCCAGGCTTTGAACTGGATCCTGCCAGTCTACCAGCGCCAGCACAAAATGAAGCCATAGAACTCAGGAAAGCACACTGGATTAACAGTGACAGCAAAGCTGAACGCCTGATCCAACTCGATATCGACTGGCAGATATTTGTGGCAGGTGACACGGTGAAAACCTTGCCGCTGAAAAACCTGCACCTGCAATTTAAACGCGACCAGCAACGCCTGACGATAGATATACCTGCTGACAAAGTCATTGTTTCCAGTCTGCTGCCAGCGCGTATTGATGCCGAGCACGTCAAACTTTACCCAGATGCGCCATTGCCTGAATGGTCGCGTTCCAAGCAACTGTGGCAACTGGCTGCTTGGTTTCTTCTGTTTGGTTCAGGCCTGGTTTACTTTGCCTGGTATCTGGGCTGGATCCAGTTTCCGCAGGAAAAACGCATGCCGTTCAGGCAGGCGTGGCATGGTATCCGTCGGTTCAAGCAAGACCAAGATGAAACGCGTATGCAGGCCATGCGCCTGATCAGTCGCGCAGTCGATCAATTTGCCGGTTACGCCGTCACCGCAGAAAATTTGCCCAGGCTGCTGGCCAGCCAATCAGCCATCACACCTTATCGCGACAAGTTGCAGGATTTTTACCACAATGTTCAGCAAACTTTTTTTGCCGGTCAACCAGTGACTTTGTCACTGAGTGAGTTGAAACAGCTCGCCAAAACCTTAAGCCAGGTGGAGATTTCCTGAACATGTGGGAAGAAGGCGCGCAAACCGTATTACTGGCTTCAGGCTTTAATGAGCACTGGGGGCTGACGGATTTCTGGCCATTGCTGTTGTTGCCTTTGGCGGTATTGCCATGGGTATTGCGCGGACAAATGAATTTTCCGCATCCGGCATTACAAGGTTTACCCAGGGACCCGCTGTCAGCCTGGCTGGATCGCCTGTGGAAGATGGCATTAAGTCTATTGATACTGGCCTTGAGTCTGGCGCTCACCGGACCTTACCTGAAATCGCAATATGTCGAAAAGATAGGACGTGGTGCGCATGTCATGATCGTGCTGGACCGCAGTGCCAGCATGAATGAGCCATTTGTGAAAAAAGGTGATGATGCACAAGCACGCGTGCCCAAGATGGAAGTCGCCCGCAAGGTCCTTAAAACGCTGGTCGCACAAGGGCATGATGATTTAATGGGCATGGTCACTTTCAGTACTTCCCCAATTCTGGCGGCACCACTGGGCAATGACCGCGAGTTTGTGCAGGCGGCACTGGATGCCACCGAAGCCGGTGGTATGGGCTTTACCGCCGTGGCGCGCGGTTTGGGTATGGCGCTGGATTACTTTGCTGACCAGCCGGTTACCGGCGCACGCGCCATGGTGCTGGTGTCAGATGGCGGGGCGCACCTGGATGGCAAAACCCAGGATATGTTACGCGCCATGTTTATGCGCCAGAAGGCTTCGCTGTACTGGATTTATCTACGCTCCGAGAGTGGCGTCAGCCTTAAGCAAAGCCTGGCAGAAGGCGAAAATATTGATGCCTACCCTGAGTATGCCCTGCATGAATATTTCCAGACCCTGAATGTGCCTTACCGCGTGTATGAAGCTGAAAACCCGCAAGCGGTGATGGCCGCGGTGCGCGATATCTCTACACTGAAAAATAAACCGACCAGATATCTTGAGCCTGTGTCGCGGCAAGATCTAAGCCAGTATGCCTATGGCCTGGCGTGGCTGGCGGCGGTGTGTTTGATGTGTTTGTATGCATTGGAATTGAAACGGTGGCAGGCATGAATAAAAAACTGGCAGGCGTCCTGCGGCGTGGCGTGTTATGGGCGGGGCTATTGATATTAATTTCAGTGGTGATGCTGATCAGGCAAGCGATAGATATCTATCAGGCTGAAGTCTATCGTCGCAGCCTGCAACCGCATGTATTGATTGAAAACACCTTGCTTGGTGCAAACCAGACGCCGCAGGCCTTGTTTGCCAATGCGGTGTTTTATGACAACCAGGTTAAGCCCGAACAGGCATTATCGGAATTTGCCGCTCTGATCAGCAAAGTGCCTGAAGGTGATGCGTTACGCCAACAGGCCTATTTTAATTCCGGCAATATTTACCTGCGCACAGCGATCCGCTTGCTGGAACAGCGCGGCCTGCCTGCCTGGGATGAAGCGGGTCCGCTGGTCGCACTGGCCAAAGAGAGCTACCAAAAAGCCTTGCGCGTAGAGCCTGACTGGTCTGAGGTGAAATACAACTACCACCTGGCCTTACGCCTGGCGCCGACTACGCATGGCATGTCCGGGCCGCAGCAATATGAAGATGAGCAGATCAAGGCAGAAGAAGAGCCAAGTGGCTGGCCAGCCATGCCGGGTAATCCTAGAGGCATGCCCTGATGCAATTGTGGTTTTTAACGGCATGGCGAGCGAGTTTAAACACGTTGGCGGGTGGCTGGTCTGGTGAAGGCTCCAGGCTGCAAGCCTGGCGCAAGGTGTGTTTGATTGTGACGTTTGTATTACTCACCACGATCTTGTTCCGGCCACATCTAATGCTACCCAATCGCGTCTATGACTGGTATTTCGTGGTGGATATCACGCAAAGCATGAATGTGCCTGATTACCAGGTGGCTGGTAAAAGTGTCAGTCGTTTGCAAATAGCCAAGCAAAGTATACGCAAAACCTTATCGGCCTTGCCTTGTGGTTCACGGGTGGCGCTGGGGATGTTTACCGAACGCAATGTGGTGAATGTGGTGGAGCCGGTTGAGGTCTGCGCCCATTTCGCCGCGCTGGACCAAACGGTTGCCAGCATGGACTGGCGCATGGCCTGGGCTGCGGATTCGTTTATCGCACATGGTTTGTACAACGCTCTGGAGCAGGCACCGGAATTAGGCAAGCAGATACGCGTGATGTTTTTCACTGATGGCCAGCAGGCGCCGCCTGCCAATCCTAAATACATGCCCGGCTATGCCGGTAAACCTGGCGATGTGCAGGGATACCTGGTCGGCATGGGCAAGCCAGTCGCCAGCAAAATCCCCAAACTGGATGAAAAGAATGCGGTTTCCGGCTATTGGGAGCAGGAAGAAGTACAGCGATTCGGTAACTTTGGCATGGCTGAGACTTTGTCGGTACTGGCGATGGAGCAGGGCCAGCATGACCGCAATGCCGGTCACGGCCCGGGGACTGATTTGCTGAATAATGCGCACCTCTCGGCACTGGATGAACAGAACCTGCAACGCCTGGCTAACACCACTGGCCTGAATTATGTGCGTTTGGAGCAGTCAGCGCAAAGCAGCAGTTGGGCGACTGGCTTGGGCATGACTGCCTGGCGCTGGGCCGATACCGACCTCAGGCCTTGGCTGGCCGTGCCGGCGATAGTTTGCTGGCTGCTGTACCTGCTGCTGACATTTTCCGGTAGTCGCTGGGTCAAGTGGTTGGCGCGACGCTGGTCTGGCATCAGGCTGCGCAGTCACTAAAAGTTTTAAGTAAACAACAGATTTTAAGTAAACAACAGATTTTAAGTAAACAACAGATTTTAAGTAAACAACACGTTTAGTTTTTTAGAGAAGGAGCAACAATGAAGTGGTCTTTATTACTGATTGGATTAATGAGTGCAAATGCCTGGGCGCATGGCCCGACACCGCAGAAAACCGATGAATCCATTCAGGTAAATTCGGCAGCCGATGCCGTATGGAAGCGTATCAGCGCGCCTTGTGCACTGGCACAATGGCATCCACAAGTGACGGCCTGCGAGGCAGTCAACGACAAGCAGCAAAAAATTACCCTCAAAAACGGCAAGCATTTATTACAGGAAATCGATGAGGTTTCTGCCGCAGACATGACGGTGGCTTATCGCCTGTCGGGCGACATTGACCTGGAAGCGCTACCTGTCAGCTCCTTGAATGGCAAAATCAAGGTGGTGGCCGATGGCAGCAATGCCAAGGTGGTGTGGACAGCACGCTATTACCGCGCCTTTACCGGCAATGAACCGCCAGCCGGGCAGGATGATGAATCAGCCAAAAGTGCGGTCGACAGTTTTGTCAAAGACGGCTTGCAAGGCCTGAAAGACGGTCGCCAGAATGCAGCTGCCAATCAAAGTGCCTGGCGCAAAAAGATATGCGCCAGTGTGCGACCTTTGCTGCAACGCATAGGATCGGCCTTGTGCGCCTGAGCAGCCTGATACTCAGTGCCTGCTTGCTTTGCTGGAGTGTGGCGGCCCGGGCCGCCAGTGAAGCAGATGCGGTTGCCCTGGTTGAAAGTGATGATAGCTTGTGTCTGGCGCATGGTGGCAAGCTGATTTCGCTGCAACTTAATACTGAGGCCTTATCTGAGCACAGCAATGTTGCGCTTGAAGTGTGGGTGGATCGCTGGTTTATGCAAGTGCAAACGGCAGACCATACCCGCCATGTGTTGAGTGCGCAGGTGCCGGTCGCAGAACTCGGCTGTTCGCAAAGCATAGCCGGGCCGCAACACTGGACCCTGAGCGTGATTAAACGCCTGCCAGCAGCAGGCGCCCCTTCCAAGGAAACTCCATGAATGTCAATAATCTTTACCCCATAGACAGCCAAGCCGCGTTTAACCAGCAAGTAACCGCGCATGATTTTATGGTTGTACTGTTTACCGCTAAGTGGTGTGCGCCTTGCCAGACCTTTGCACCGGTATTTGCCGAGGTAGCCGCACAAACGCCCCACATCTTGTTTGCTACGGTAGATATGGATGTGGCCACAGACCTGGCGGCCAATTTTCAGGTTGCACAAGTACCAGCGTTGATGGTGGTACGCGAGCGCGTGGTGATTGACCTGGTCAATGGCGCTATGCACGCCCACGAGCTGAAACATCATCTGCATATGTGGCAAGCGCTGGATATGGCGGCGATTAATGCCCATTTTGCGCAAAGAGTATCTGCTTCCTAGCCTCCCTTCCGTGAAAAAATCCCTGCCAGTTGCAGGATACTGTCTGACGTTTTAAGACAGATAAACACCTATAGTTGAACATCGCTCAAAGACCATACGCGAGGAGAAGTATGTTTTTTCGGAAGGCGTCCAGCATGGCGTCTGCACGCCCATACTTTCAAATATTTGCCGGGTTATGGTTGGCCTGTATGGTTCTGCATGGGCAAGCAGCAGAGCTTGCTTATATCACCAACCAGGGTGATCACACGGTGTCGGTGGTCGATATGCAGCAGCGCACCGTGCTGCATACCCTGGCAGTGGGCAAGTCGCCGGTTGGTGTGGCGGTCGATCAGCAACAGCAAAAAGTGTATGTAAGCAATGTTGAAGGCCACTCATTGTCGGTCATCGATATGCAGCATCAGCAAGTGATACGTACGATTGATTTACCGATTGCGCCAGTCGGGTTGGCCGTGAGTAAAACGGGTGACCGTTTGTATGTGGCTGACTGGTATCACGATACTTTGCTGGTCGTGGCTGCAGATAACGGGCAGGTACTGGCAAACATCCCGGTCGGGCAGGCGCCGGGCGGCCTGCAATTGAGTCTGGATGGTAGCACTTTGTATGTTGCCAATCGCGACAGTGACGATATCAGTGTGATTGATACCCACAGCAACAAAGCGCGTCATCGGGTCAAAGTTGGCAAGCATCCATTTGGCTTGAGTTTAAGTCCAGATGGCCAGCAATTATTTGTGGTGAATGTGTATTCAAATACGGTCAGCGTGATGGATACGCGCACTCAACAGGTACTGGCGACGCTGAATACGGGCGATCACCCGTATTGCGCGACACCGGACCATCACGGGCAACGCTTGTTTGTCAGTAATACGGGTGACGATAGCGTGAGCGTGATTGATCTGGCAACGCGGCAAACCATGCGCAAGATTCGTGTGCCGGGCACGCCGGAAGGTATTGCTTTCGATGCTGAGCACCAGCAGGTGGTGGTGGCCAGCTGGATGGATAACGTTATTGCCATCATCGACAGTGAACGCCTGCTTGTTAAAGCAACGGTTGCCGTCGGTGCGCAGCCGCGGGCGTTTGGTCAGTTTATCGGGAGTAAATCCCGATGAAATCGGGAAGGCTGCCGCTATTGGGTCAGTCGCAGCATGCTTAATATGCAATTATCAATTTAAATGACTTAATTTAATTGATTTGCATAAAGTATATCTCCATGTTCAGGCCAGTTGTTGCAGCAACTGGTCGATTTTTTTGAAGGACACTCTATGCAACAAGCACTGCAACAGCTTCTATTCACAGCGGCTTTGGCCACTACCTCTTTCTCAGCGTTCTCCCAACCTTTCGCGTATGTGCCCAATGAAAAAGATGGCACGGTGTCGGTCATTGATACCAGTACCGATGAGGTGGTTAAGCGCCTGCCAGCCAAGGGCCAGTTCGGTAAAAAAATTCAGGCAGCCGCCGTACACCCTGGCAATCAAAACTTGTATGTCGTCGTGCGCGATAAAAATGCGGTGGCTGTGGTAGATACCCAACAAGGCAAGCAAGTCGCTTTGATCAAGGTCGGCGACGAACCTGAGGGAATAGATATTTCACCGGATGGCAAGCTGCTGGCTGCCTGCCTGGAAGAGGAAAATGCGGTGGCGCTGGTAGATCTGCAGGCCAATAAGGTCAAACACACCATTCATACCCAGGGCAGAAACCCCGAGCACTGTGTATTTTCGCCTGATCAGCAGTGGTTATTGGCGAGCAATGAAGAAAGCAATAATGTGGATGTGATCAATCTGACATCACTCAAATCCGAACATGTGATTGCTGCCACCAAGCATCCGCGCGGCGTGGGCTTCAGCCCGGACGGCAAATGGGCTTATGTCGCCAACGAAGCGGCAAATTTGCTGGAAATTGTATCCACCAGTGACTGGAAGGTGCAAGCCAATATCAAAGTCGGCTTGCGCTCTAATGGTGTCAAGGTCAATGCCGATGGCAGCCGTATTTATGTCAGCAACGGCGGCGACCATAATATCAGCGTGATTGATACTGCCAGCCGTCAGGTGATTGCCACTATCGCGGTGGGGCAACGGCCGTGGAATATGGCACTGACGCCAGATGGCAAAAAACTGTATGTCGCCAATGGCCGTAGTCATAGCGTGTCTGTGATTGATACCCAAACGAATCAGCGGTTAAAGGATATCCCGGTCGGCACCTTGCCTTGGGGTGTGGTGATTCGCTAGTCCGCCTATAATGCGTGGTATCCCTGCATACCAGGGGTATGAATCGGGAAAAATTCCCGATAGTTTTTGGGCGATCGACTTTAAAATCCACACAGCATGATGAAATCTCTCAGTCTTCAGTTCAAACTTAATCTGATTATTACCTTGTTATTGCTCGGCTTATTGCTGACCTGGGCAGTATCCGTGGTGAAGAATGCGCGCGAAGACGTATTGGCTGAGGTGGATTCAAGCACCAATCTGGTGATTCATTTGCTGGATGCGGAAATTGCGCATTACATGACAGATTTTGGCTGGTTGAATAACAGTGAAAATGGTCAAACCAATCTGTTCAGGCTGGATGAGCTGACCAATATCCGCCATTTGAAGGTGGATTTTTTTGATATGAATGGCCGCTTGCGTGAGTCTAACCGCTCGACGCGATTGGAGCATACCGGTGAAGAGCCACCGGCGTGGTTTGTACGCCTGCTGGATATTTCCAGCGTGCTCAATGAACCCAAACGCAAGAATATTATTTTAAACGGGCGCTTTATCGGTGAGCTGGTCATTACACCAGACCCGAGTTTTGAGTTGCGCGAGATTTGGGACGACACCTCTGGTTTGCTGGCGATTGTCGGCCTGTTTGGTCTCAGCGTATTGTTGTTTGTTTATTGGACGGTGCGCGCGACGTTTAAGCCAGTGAAGCAGATTATTCATGGTTTGAACCAGATTGAGCGCGGTGAATATCAAAGCCGCTTGCCTGGGTTTGAGCAGATTGAGCTGAGTGAAATCAGTGACAAGTTCAATAGCATGGCCAGCACGCTGGAGCAAAGCATACGCAATAATCACCGTTTAACGCAGCAGATTATTCATCTGCAGGAAGAAGAGCGTAAAAAGCTGGCGCGTGACCTGCATGACGAAATCGGCCAATACCTGACCGCGGTGCATGTAGATGCCAGTGCGCTGGTGGCGGCGAAAAAGCTCAGTGTGGCACGCGAAAGCGCACAGGCGATTGCGCAGATCACACGGCAAATGATGGTGACTATTCAGGATATCCTGGCGCGTTTGCGCCCGCGCGTGCTGGATGAGCTAGGGTTGAGCCTGGCGTTGGCCGAGTTGATTCATCACTGGCATGATCGTAATCGCGGCATCATGGTAGTGAATGCGATTTCAAATCACCTGAGTCAGCATGATGAATCGGTGTCGGTGACGGTTTACCGTATTTTGCAGGAGTGCCTGACGAATATCAGCAAGCATGCGGCTGCTACCCGCGTGACGATAGAAGTGACGGAAGATGAGCAAGGCTTGTCGTTGATGATAGAGGATGATGGACGTGGGTTTGATACCAGTGTGCAAAGTCGCGGCTATGGCCTGGCAGGTATGCAAGAGCGGGTTGAGGGCTTGATGGGCAGTATGAAAATTAGCAGCGCACCGGGCCAGGGGACGCGCATCGAAGTCCGTTTTCACACAACAGAAGGTTTTCAGGAAGCAGTGACATGACAGTTAAAGTGGTTTTGGTGGATGATCACACCGTGGTGCGTTCAGGGTTGCGTCGCTTGCTTGAGAGCCATAAATCAATTGAGATTGTGGCCGAGGCAGATACCGGGGAATCAGCGTATCAAGTCTATGGCGAGATCTTGCCTGATGTCATGCTGATGGATATTTCCATGCCTGGCATGGGTGGCCTGGAAGCCGCAAAACGTATTTTGCAGCGCTATCCGCAAGCCAGAATCGTGATTTTCTCCATGCACGAGGCGGTATCGTTCGCAGCGCAGGCACTCAAAACCGGCGTGAAAGGGTATGTGACTAAAACCGGTGTGGCGGAAGATCTCGTGCAGGCGGTGCTGGATGTGGCCAAAGGCCGCACGTTTTTAAGCCAGGATGTGGCGCAGAAAGTCGCCTTGCAAACCTTGATTGGCGAAAGCAATCCCTTGCAGCAATTGACGTCACGCGAGTTCGAAGTGTTTCGCCTGTTGGCCGAAGGCAAGCGCGTGGAAGAGGTGGCTGATATGCTCAAAATCAGCCAGAAAACAGTGGCCAATTACTATACCCTGATCAAGCAAAAACTCTCGGTGAACAGCCCCGTAGAAATGGTGCGGCTGGCCATGAAGCATGGCCTGATTGATGCCGCGTAAGCATGGCTAAAGTGTTTGCGCCACGTCTTCAATTAATGACCGCAGCCAGCGATGTGCGGGATCTTGCCGGTATCTGACATGCCAGGCGATATCGACTGGAAAAGTACCCAGGTCGACTGGTGTTGGCAGGATTTTTAAGCGCGTGTCATTTGCCAGGCGGCGGCAAATCTGGATCGGCAGTGTGGTGCAATAATCGGTGACGGAAATCACTTCTGGTACCGACAGAAAATGCGTGACCGACACCGCCACTTCACGTTTCAAACCATGCCGGTCTAATGCCTGAAACAACCCTGCGCGCATGCGTCCTGGCGGCAATACATTCACATGTTTCAGCTGTTCATATTGCGTCTTGGTGATTTCATTGCCAACAGTCGGGTGATCGGCGCGCACCACACAAGCCAGCCTGTCATCCATCAGGTGCTGCACAATCAGGTTGTCTGGCGGGTCGACAAAACGGCCCATGACCAGCGCTGTACTGCCTGAAATCACCCCGGTTTCAGCAAGGTCATTACCGTAAGGAATAATGCGCAGCTTGATGCCAGGGGCCAGTACGCGCAGCTTGGCCACGACTGCCGGAATCAGCACATATTCGACATAACTATTAGGTGCAATGGTGAATAACAAATTGGCACTGGCTGGGTCAAAAGCTTGCTGTTCCAGCACGATTTCATCCAGTTGCCCAATGGCTTCCATGATCACTGGCGCCAATGCCTCCGCTTTCTGTGTCGGTTGCATGCCATAACGTTCGCGGATAAATAATGGATCCTGGAGTATCTCCCGCAGGCGGTTCAATGCATTCGACAATGCTGGCTGCGTGATGCCAAGCCGGTCAGCCGCGCGTGTCACACTGCGCTCTTCCATCAAGGCGATAAATACTCGTAATAGATTCAGGTCGTAGCGCATTTTAATTATTCATATGGTGAATAATTAAAATATACATAATAAATTTCAAAAATGGAATCAAAGCGTTCATGATGGACTCACCTGATCACTTAATCACTAAGGAGCTTTAAATGAACATCCTGATCGTCCTCACCTCGCATGACACCCTGGGTAATACTGGCCTTAAAACTGGTTTCTGGCTCGAAGAGCTGGCTGCGCCTTATTACGCGTTTAAGGCTGCGGGTGCGCAATTGACATTGGCATCGCCTAAAGGCGGCCAGCCGCCGCTGGATCCTAAAAGTAATGATCCCGCTTTTCAAACAGCGGACACCAAACGTTTTGAAGCCGATGCAGAAGCAGGCAAAGCCCTGGCGACGACCGTGCCCTTAAGTTCGGTGTCACATAATGGTTTTGATGCAGTATTTTATCCAGGCGGGCACGGGCCATTGTGGGACCTGGCAGAGGACCGCGACTCCATTAGCTTGATCGAGTCGACATTGCATGCAGGTAAACCTGTCGCGCTGGTTTGTCATGCGCCTGGTGTGTTGCGCCATGCCAAACAGCCAGATGGTCGCCCGCTGGTGGCGGGCAAGAAAGTCACCGGTTTCACCAATACTGAAGAAGAAGCCGTTGGCTTAACCAATGTCGTCCCTTTCCTGGTCGAAGATATGCTGGCCAATCATGGCGGTATTTTTTCAAAAGGCGCTGACTGGCAACCCTATGTGGTCGAGGATGGTTTGTTGATTACCGGGCAAAATCCGGCGTCGTCTGCCTTAGCCGCACAGTCTCTTGTAGAACGTCTGCAAGGTGCGCAAACATCATGAGTGCCTATGTGGTCATGATGCGTGAGCAGACCATGGATCAGGTCGCCATGGATACTTATGCCAGCCTGGCCCCTCTCGCTAGGGAGGGGCATGCGGTCACGCCGCTGGTGAAATATGGCGCGCTCAATATCCTCGAAGGTCCGTCCTTTGAGGGGTGTTTAATCCATCGCTTTCCCACCGTCAAAGCGGCCGAAGCCTGGTATCACAGTCCACAATATCAGCAGGCCGTTAAGCATAGGCACCAGGGCGCACAATATCGGGTGTTTATTGTGGAAGGGATTGACGGCTGAAGCAGACACAGGCTATAAGGATTTGTTGCGGCATTGAAATGCGGCCACTTTAAAAAAATTGAACGGTATATAAAATTAAATGAATCACTTCAAAACCTATTTGATGGCCACCATGGCAGCGATTTTCTGGGGCGCTAATTTCAATCTGGCGCGCCCGGTCATTGCTGAAATGGGGCCTTATGTCGCGGGCGCAAGCCGCTATGTGCTGGCTGCGGCTGTCATGGTCTTGATTGCACAAATGCGAAAAGAGGCGATTCCCGCGCAGCATTGGAAAGCGTATCTGACGCTGGGCGTTGTCGGTGTGTTTGGATTCAACCTGTTTTTCTTTCTGGGCATGGAAACATCTTCTGCCATCAATGGCGCCCTGATCATGGCCTTGAATCCTCTGCTCACTGCTGTGCTGGGCTATGTGATTCTGCGCGACAAGCCAAGCACGCAGCAACTGCTTGCATTCCCGATCGGTATTGCGGGCGTGGCAATCGTGGTGCTGGGGGCGGGCGCGCAACTGAAGATTGCGGTTGGCGATATCTATATCCTGATTGCCTCGCTAAATTGGGCGCTCTATAACGTATTGGTCAAAAAAATGATGCCTAAACAGGTGGGCGGCATCGCCAATACCGCGGGCATCATGACCGTTGGGGCGATGGCGTTGAGCATTGCTGCCATCATGCATGGCGATCATGTTGTGGTGCCGACAATACATGCCGGGGCTGCACTGCTGACGATGTCGCTAGGCGGCGGAGTACTGGCTTATCTGTTCTGGAATGCCAGCATTTCACATCTTGGGCCCTCAAAAGCGGCGATTTTTATGAACCTGGTGCCGGTCACCACCATGGTTATTGCGGCGTTTGAGCATGTACCCCCTAATCATGCGCAGTTGCTTGGCGCCATGCTGGTCATCAGTGCGGTCACTTTTAGCTCGGTGTCTGTATCCAAAACGGCTTAAGGTTTGGCGACTGATTAGTCCACTTTTAATAGCGCGTCCCAACTGGTGGTGTAAGCAGGGCTTTTAAGCGCCTGCTTCATGCGCCAGGGTTGCTGGCGCTGTACCCCTTCGCTCGCCAGTTTGAGGGTGGCTCTGCCCATTTTTTGATTGATAGTGTCCAAGGCATGCATCAAGCGGCCTGCTTTCTCGTGCGAGCCCGTGGACTGGAATAAATCTTGTTGCTGCGCCTCCGCTGTCACCAACTCGCCTAGTGATACACCTGCTTTCATATAGTCATAGCCTGGCCGGTAGATCTGCCGTAACGCCAGCAGGGCTGCCTGTACTAGTTGCAAGGTGTTGTTGGTGGCGATATGGAGCGGCAGGCGCAGGCTGTTATCGTATTGCTGTTGTGCATCGCGAAACGGACTGGTGCGGATATAGACGTAGACACTGCCTGCATATAATCGGCGCTTGCGCAGCTTTTCGCCAGCGCGGGTTGTATATAGCGTGACGGCTTCAGCCAGGCTTTGCAAGTCACGCACAGGACGGCCAAAGCTGCGCGTGCTCAGAATCTGCTGCTGTGGGCCGCGTATTTGTTCTAACTCAAGGCAAGTCGTGCCATTCAATTCGCGTACGGTTTTCTCCATCACCACGTTAAACCGCTGGCGCATGGTCGCCGCATCGCTGACCTTGAGGTCGTAGGCCGTATGAATGTCTGCATCATGCATGTGCTTGCTCAAATTGCGGCCTATGCCCCAAACATTGCCGACGTCGATGTCGCGCAAGGTATCGTCTACCGATGTGATTGGCATGGTGTTGAAGTTACAGACGCCATTCAACGTGATGTGTTGTTTGGCACAATGATTCGCCAGCTTTGCCAGCGTTTTGCTGCTGGCAATGCCTACACACACTGGCAAGCCCGTCGATTGCAGCACTGTTTGCCTGAGTTGCTGTGCATAGGCGGTCAGGTCGCGCCTGGAAAACGCAGTCAAGTCGAGAAATGACTCGTCAATTGAGTATACCTCCTGTGACGGGCTAAACTGCCGCAGCACCGACATCACACGATTGCTCATGTCTGCGTACAAAGCATAATTTGACGAATAGGCAATCACCCCCTCTTGCTCGGCATATTTGCGTACCTTGAACCACGGCGCACCCATGGGGATGTCCAGCGCTTTGGCTTCTGCGCTACGGGAGATAATGCAACCATCGTTATTGCTGAGCACCACCACCGGGCGGTCACGCAGTTTGGGGTTAAACACACGTTCGCAACTGACGTAAAAATTATTCACATCGACAAGCGCCATCGCCCTGATGGCAGGTTGATTCAAGGCTGGCATATTCATTTGCATGAGGGGTGTTTCATGAAATTCCCTAAACGTTGTTCATGATCCGCAATAGCAGGATTGTTGGGGCATGGGCCGATAATACATTCACACGAGCCCGACATGGGGTCGGTTCGGGGAATCAAAAAAGGAGATCATTATGTGGACTAAACCAGCTGCTACTGAAATGCGTTTCGGCTTCGAAGTAACCATGTACGTGATGAACAAATAAGTTCATCTGCGTTCAGGAAACCCGGTTGCCCATGCTCAATAGGCGCCGGGTTTTTTATTGCCCGCAGCACTGTTTTATTACCTGAAGCGCCTGAATGAGCCTATTACTACACCCCAGACTTCAAACTGCATGGGCGCTTGAATCAGGATGGGTGTATAGCGGCCAGACGAGTTTGCCGGCAACAATTTTGGTGTGCCATCTTGTTGTTTGGCCAGCGTTTTAATGGTGAACTCGCCATCTATCATTGCCAGCACAATATCGCCGACCACGGCTGATTTACCTTTATCTACGACCGCCTTATCGCCCGGCATCAAACCGGCCTCTATCATCGACTCACCTTGTATGGTGACAAAAAAAGTGGTGTCGGCCTGGTCAATCAAATATGCGCTAGGATCCAGGCGCTGCTCAACATGGTCATCGGCCGGGGAGGGAAATCCGGCGGGTACCTTGGACGCATAGAGCGGCACTGCCATCGGTTGTGCTGCACTGTCAGGAAACGCGAAAACTTGCGGACTGTCCAGACTCTCCCTGTTTTGCCGTTGTTGCTGTTGTTTGGCATAGACCGCCAGCAAGTCACCAATCGCGGTTTTCTGGCTGACAGGCACGCGCATCACGGTGGTGCTTTCCTGGTATAAACCAGAGCCCGGTTTACGGCCCGCCCCCGCCCGTCTGCCACCTGCTTTTTTCACATATTGATCGCTCATTTGATTATTGTAACAAAAAATATTGCAGGCCAGCGTAAAGAAAAATATGCAAATGGTGCTGAGTCAGCCGTTATACTGTTGCGCTTTCAACGGATGAGTGTCGCATGGACTGGATACAACTTTTTATTGAGCAATATGCGCTGTTTTGCCTGATTGGCGTGGTGGTTGGCGTGTTATCTGGTTTGCTGGGGATAGGCGGCGGCATTGTGTTGGTGCCTATGTTGCATGCCATGCTGGTGGCCAAGGGCTTTTCGGCTGATGCGGCTTTTCATATGGCGCTGGCGACCTCGATGGCCTGCATTGTGTTTACCTCGCTTTCCAGCATTCTGGCGCATCATAAAAACCAGAATATCGTCTGGCCGTATGTCTGGGCCATGGTGCCGATGGCGTTTATTGGCTCTTTGCTGGCAACCCTGGTGGCGATTCACCTTGATGCGTTTTACTTGACGCTGTTTTTTGCCACGTTTACTTTTTTTGCGGCGATCCAGTTATTCCTGGATCGCAAACCCACCCAGCACAAAGTACCGGGCAAGGTGGAAATCAGCCTGGTGTCATTGTTGATCGGTGTGATCTCTGCGCTGGTGTCGATCGGTGGCGGCACGTTGACGGTGCCTTATCTAGCGATGCGTAATGTGTCTGTGAAACAGGCGATTGGTACGTCGGCGGTACTGGGCTTCCCGATTGCATTGGCGAGCACGGTGAGTTATCTGCAAGACGCTGCCCGACAGGCGACACATGCGCCAGATACATTTGGCCTGCTCTATTTGCCCGCTATTATGCTGATTACACCGCTTAGCGTGTTATTTGCCCCGGCAGGCGTGGCGTTGACCAAGCGCTTGCCGGTCAAGGTGTTAAAGCGTATCTTTGCTGTTTTCTTGATGGCAGTGAGTATCAACCTGTTGTGGTCGCAGCTTGCCTAAGCTCACAGCGGCAGACAATAAAAAAACCGCCGTATTCCGGCGGTTTTTTGTTCAGCGCAATCTTGATACTTAAGATTAAGTGCTGATTATTTGTTCATGACGTACATCGTCACTTCAAAGCCAAAACGCATTTCAGTAGCAGCTGGTTTAGTCCACATGATAGTCTCCTTTGGTTGTTTGGTAGTACATCGTGCTTGATGTACTTGTATGACTGTCACTATATGCCGGTGTTTCAAAACCACCCTGAAGTGAATCCGTAAAAGCAGCTCATGATTTTACGTAGTTTGCAGGGACGGGAAATGATAAAAAGTGTGAGGAAATCGTCTGTGTAGCAAAAAAACTGACATGAATCTGTAATACAATCAAAGCAGTCCATTAATAAAAAAGAGTGTGCTTGCATGTCGATTCAAACTGTCGCAACTAATCCCTTTTCTGACCAGAAACCTGGTACTTCCGGCTTGCGTAAAAAAGTACGCGTGTTCCAGCAAGCCCATTACCTGCAAAACTTTGTGCAGAGTATTTTTGATACGCTGGAGATTCCTGCCAATGCGACCTTAACGCTTGGTGGTGACGGCCGTTTCTATAACAAAGAGGCTATCCAGGTCATTCTTAAAATGGCAGCTGCCAACGGTTTTGCCAAGGTGCTGGTCGGCCAGCACGGCATCCTGTCCACCCCGGCTGCGTCCAACATCATCCGTAAATACCAAACTTTTGGTGGCATCATCCTCTCGGCCAGCCACAACCCGGCCGGGCCAGAGGACGACTTCGGGATCAAATACAACACCAGCAATGGCGGCCCGGCACCGGAAAAAATCACCGATGCCATTTTTGCCAATAGCAAACAGATTACACAATACAAACTAATCGATTTACCTGAAGTGGATTTGTCGAGCATAGGCGTGACCACGCTGGATGGCTTTGAGGTCGAGGTGATTGACTCAGTGGCTGATTACGCGGATCTCATGCAAAGCATGTTTGACTTCGCTGCCATCAAGCGCTGGTTGGCGACAGGCCATCGCTTGCAGTTTGATGCCATGCATGCGGTGACCGGGCCGTATGCCAAAGAAATTTTCACTCATCGCTTGGGCGCCTCGACGGATAGCCTGATGAATTGCGAAGTGTCGGAAAACTTTGGTGGAGGTCACCCGGACCCGAACCTGACGTATGCAGAAGACCTGGTCAAAATAGCCTATGGCGAACAAGCGCCAGATTTTGCGGCAGCGTCTGACGGCGATGGCGACCGCAATATGATTCTGGGTAACCATTTTTTTGTCACGCCGTCTGATAGCCTGGCGCTGATTGCAGCGAATGCCAAGCTGATTCCTGCTTACGCCAAAGGCTTGTCTGGCGTGGCGCGCTCCATGCCGACCAGTGGTGCAGTGGATAGGGTGGCCGCCAAACTCGGCATTGCCTGCTACGAAACACCTACCGGCTGGAAATTTTTCGGTAACCTGATGGATGCTGGCCGCGTGACCCTGTGTGGTGAAGAAAGCTTTGGCACCGGTAGCGACCACGTGCGTGAAAAAGATGGTTTGTGGGCGGTGTTATGTTGGCTGAATTTACTGGCTGCGACGGGCGAGAGTGTTGAATCGCTGGTGCGCAAACACTGGCAAGTGTATGGCCGCAATGTCTATTCGCGCCATGATTACGAAGGCGTCCCGACCGAACAGGCCAATGCCGTCATCACTCATATCAAGGCGCAATTTGCCAACCTGCCAGGCCAGGTGTTTGGCCGCTATACCGTGAAAACAGTGGATGATTTTAGCTATACCGATCCGGTTGACGCCTCAGTCAGCACTGGCCAGGGTTTACGTATCCTGTTTGCTTGCGGCTCACGTGTGGTGATTCGTTTGTCTGGCACCGGCACTGAAGGCGCCACTATTCGCGTTTACCTCGAAGCCTTTACTGAGGATGCTGCACAGCAGCAGCTGGATGCACAAGAGGCATTGGCGGAGCTGATCAGCGTATCACACCAGATTTCGCAGTTGCCGCAACTCACCGGCAGACAGCAGCCAACGGTTATTACTTAAGGCCGAATGGCAGCGGCTGGATGGGGAAACAGCAGAATGACAATGATTAAAAAAAGTATTCTTTGCCCGGTGTTGCTTTCTGTGGGTCTACTGGCCTGCGGCGTCAATCCGGTGACCAAAGAGCGCGAGTTCCAGTTTGTCTCGCAGGACAAAGAGATTCAGCTGGGTCAGCAAAACTATAGTCCTGCCCGCCAGTCACAAGGTGGTGATTACACGCTGGATGCCGAACTGACGCGCTATGTGCAGCAGGTGGGACAAAAGCTGGCGGCCGTATCAGACCGTCCCGATTTGCCCTATGAGTTTGTGGTGCTCAATGACTCGGTGCCTAATGCCTGGGCGATGCCGGGCGGCAAAATCGCGTTTAACCGTGGCTTGCTTTATGAACTGCATAGCGAAGCAGAGCTGGCTGCCGTGCTGGGCCATGAGATTGTGCATGCGGCGGCGCGACATGGTGCCAAAGGCATGGAGCGTGGCATGTTTATGCAAGGGGCCATGCTGGCAGTCGGCCTGGCCACGAGAGACTCTAATTACGCCAACCTGGTTGTTGGTGGCGCACAACTGGGTGGTCAGCTGATTACCAGCAAATATGGCCGCGATGCTGAATCAGAGTCTGACCACTATGGCATGAAGTACATGAAACTGGCCGGCTATGATCCGGCCGCAGCCGTGACCTTGCAAGAGACGTTTGTGCGCCTGAGTGAAGGCAAACGGCAGGACTTTATCAGTGGCCTGTTTGCCAGTCATCCGCCTTCACAAGAGCGGGTGGATGACAACAAAAAAACGTTGGCAGAACTGGGTGCAGGCGGTGACATGGGCAAAGACGTCTATGCGCAAAAGGTCGCCAAGTTGATGGCCACGCGCGAGGCCTATAAAGCCTATGATGAAGGCAAAGAGGCACTACAAAAAGGCGATGCCGAGAAAGCCAAAACCCTGGCCAAAAAAGCCATCAGTATTGAGCCGCATGAAGCACGCTTTCAGGAGCTGTTAGGCGATATTGCCCTGACCAAGAAAAACACCACGGAAGCGCTGGCGTTTTACGACAAGGCGATTCAAATGCAGCCGGATTATTTCAAGCCCTATGTGCAAAGCGGTATTGCCTTGTTTAATGATGGCAAAAAAGCGCAAGCCGAACCTTTTTTGAAAAAAGCCAATGCCTTGCTGCCGACTGCACCTGGCTATGCCTTGCTAGGCCAGATTGCCGAAGGGCGTGGTGAAACTGCACTTGCCTTGCAACATTACCAGCTGGCCGCCAGTTCAGACTCCGAAATCGGCAAAGAAGCCGCTGGCCGCGCCATGCGCATAGACTTGCCGCGCAACCCGGCGCGCTACTTGCCTTCCGGCCCGCTGGCAGATAACACCGGCATGGTTTACGCTGCGGTACAAAACAATAGCAGCGTGCCAGTCGGGCGTGTGCAAGTGCGCATGCTGCAATACGACAACCGTGGCCGTTTGGTGGACCAGACCCGCTCTATGCTGATTACCGGCGGCATTGCGCCAGGCAAGCGCGGTTCGGTAGCAACTGGTATCCGGATTCAAGACCAGGCTGCGTTACAGTTTTTCCGCGTCGTGGTTGAGGGCGCAGAGCTGGCGAATTAATTTTAAACAATAATAATCACGTTATGGCCACCCAAGATACCTGCTGTTCTGTTTCTCCTTACTTCGAAATCCATGCTGGCAAAACTGCCACTTTTCGTGCCATCTGTGAAAAGTATGTCGAGTGGTCATCGCGTGAGCCCGGCTGTTTGTATTATGGCTTTAGTTTTGACGGCGATCTTGCCCATTGCCGCGAAGGCTTTGAGAACGCGGAGGCACTGCTGGCACACCTCGACAATCTGCGCCCGATTCTGCATGAAATGGGCGAAGTTTCTACACTGGTGCGTATTGAAGTGCATGGCCCGGATGCTGAATTGGCCAAGCTGCGCGTGCCACTGGCTGGGCTCAATCCGCAGTATTTTGTACTGGAATATGGTGTGAGAAAGTAGAGGTGTGCGCAACATGGCTTTGCTGCTTGAAATCTGCTAATGTTTCGCCGGATTGGATTAACCGATCTTTACTTAATCACTTGGAAGAATAAAAATGAATATCACAAGAAAAATCGCCAGCACCACCTTGGTGGCATTAGCGATTGCTGTTTCTGGTTGCTCGACCATGCAAGATGTTGTCAAAGTTAAACAAAGTGGTGCGGAGGGTACGACGAAGAATTATGCGGTCACCGAAGCACAGGCCTGGGAAATTGCTAAAACAGTATTCAGATGGGAAGGAGCCGACGCAATTGAGGAGCATAGAGATCAGCACTATATGCTCACGAGTAGTGGCGTCAATTTGGTTTCATGGGGGGCTGTGATGGGCGCGTGGGTTGAGCCTGTGAAAGATGACGACACCAAGGTCACCGTGGTGACCAAGCGCCGTGTAACGGTGAACGTGGCAACGACCTTAACTGAAACGACCTTTCATAAACGCTTTGCACAGGCCGTGAATATCGTCAAACAAGGTAAGCCACTCCCTGCTGAAGCACCCTAGTATTTATTTTACGTGGATAAGCCACTTGTCCACGTAAATCCTTCAAACTTATTGTGTTGCCTCACCATCTCGTATCGTCATCACTCCCCGATACAACCTGACATCCATCCTCCCCAGAAAGCTCATGCCGAGCAAGGCATCGCCTTCCAGGCCTGGTGAAATCGTCGCTGCCACATCATGCGCGATCACGCCGCCTAATTGCACGGTTTTCAAGCGCACCAGGTAAGACACGGCATTGCCGTTGGCCGTATGTGTATTGATCGCATCCCGACTGGCTAGCCCCAAACGATCTGCGACATGTTGTGAGATGGCGACGCCGGTGGCGCCGGTATCCACCAGCACGCGCACACGTTCGCCGTTAATCAGGGCTTCGGCACTGTAGTGACCGTCAGGGCCGCGTTTAAGGCTGACGACTTCTGGCTGGCCGATCTGCTCCAGGGTGTTGGGGTGTTGTACGCGATCGACTAACACCCACACCAGTGCGGCGAGTGCCAGCCAGGTGAGGGTGTAGAGCAGGCCGCGCCCGCGTGAATAACGTTTTTGAGTGGCATTGTGCATGCTCATTCAATGGTGGCTTAAAACGGGATTTTCAAGTCTGGCCTGGTATTGCTTAACACCTGTTTGAACGCCTGTTGAATGCGGATAAGCGCGGTTTCATCCTCAGCTTCAAAGCGTAGCGTGAGGACAGGCGTCGTGTTTGAGGCGCGAATCAGGCCAAAACCGTCGGCATATTCCACCCGCAGACCATCAATCGTGATCACCTCAAGTGCATCTGGAAATGGTGCGGACTGTTGCAGGCTGGCAATAAAGGCATGTGGCTCACCTTCTTGCATGGCGATTTGCAGTTCGGGTGTGTTGACGCTATCTGGCAGGGCTTCGAGCACCGCGCTGGCATCAGGGCTGCGGCTGACGATTTCGAGTAATCTGGCGGCGCTGTAGAGGCCGTCATCAAAGCCAAACCAGCGTGGCTTGCCTGCTTTGGCATCGTTAAAAAACAGGTGGCCTGAGAGCTCGCCGCCCATGGCGGCACCGGTTTCCTTGATTTTGGCTTTCATCAGTGAGTGGCCGGTTTTCCAGATCACCGGTTTGCCGCCATGCTCGCGTATAAAAGGGGATAAGTGGCGCGTAGATTTGACGTCAAATACGACTTTGCTGCCCGGCTGCTCTATCAGCACATCCTCAACAAATAGCATGAGCTGGCGGTCGCTGCGTATGATTTGGCCGGATTTGGTGACTACGCCCAGGCGGTCGCCATCGCCATCAAAGGCAACGCCGATTTCAGCCTCACCGGCTTGTAATGTGCGTATCACATCTTGCAGGTTTTTCGCTTCAACCGGGTCCGGGTGGTGATTGGGGAAATGCCCATCCACGTCGCAAAACAAGGGCTCGACCTCGCAGCCAAGGGCTTTAAACAAGGCCGGTGCATAAGCGCCGGCGACACCATTGCCGCAGTCTATGACCACCCGCATCGGGCGCGCCAGATGAATATCAGACACAATCGCCGCCTGGTAAGCCGGATAAATATCATAAAACGATTGTTTGCCGGGCTGTGGTGGCTGGGCAAACTGCTGCTGGAGAATGCGTTGCTTGAGTGCCTGAATGGCTTCGCTACTGAGCGTTTCACCTGCAATCACCATTTTAAGGCCATTGTAGGGTGGCGGGTTGTGGCTGCCGGTGATCATGACACCGCTGCTGGTCTGGGCCAGGTAGTGCGCCGCAAAATACAGCATGGGGGTGGTGACCATGCCCAGAGCAATCACGTTGGTGCCTGTTTCTGCGATGCCCGCCGTTAATGCTGCGGCCAGGGTTGGGCTCGACAAGCGTCCATCGTAGCCCACGCAGAGGCTGTGCTCGCCGCGCTCTTGTGCCAGTGTGCCCAGTGCCAGTCCGATCTGGCGCACGATGTCTTCCGTCAGCGACTCACCGACAATGCCGCGAATATCATAGGCTTTGAAAATGGACGCTGGCAGGAAGGTGGTCATTTACTCAGCCTCTTCTATCCAGGCCAGTTGAATGGCTTCGAGGATTTTTTCGCCACAATGGGCAGGCTCATCATCAAAGCCGTCCAACGCCAGTACCCATTGCATCAGATCCGTGAAACGGATGGTTTTAGGGTCTATGTCAGGATGTTTGTCATACAGTTCTTCAGCGATCCGCTGGCTGTCGGTCCATTTCATTACAATCGGCTCCAGTGTTTAAGTTGAGGATATCTTTACCCTCATTATAACTGACCGTGCGCATCCGGTTTGACAGAATCGGCCTACACGCGTGTCAGCCATGCAGGACTAGCCAGTCCAGCCTATCATTGTCATCATAACAAGCTATGAATGAAACCGAGATAACAACAAAAAAATCTGCACCTATCATCAGGTGGCTAATTGGAAGCTTGCTTGCGCTGGTGTTGGCCGTGATCGTGTGTGAAGTCGCCGGCTGGCCGTTTTTGCGTCAACCGTTACAACAATTGCTGCAAGATAAATTGCACCGCTCTGTCGAGATTGAGCGTCCGTTTCGCTTGCAATTACTGGGCGGCATCCGCCTGCAAGTGGGTGGCTTAAAGCTCGCGGCACCAGAAGGCTTTGATGCGCCTTACTTTGTCGATGCACACGGGCTGGACCTGGCGTTGCGTTATCGTGATTTATGGTCGCTCAAGGAAACCGATCCTTACCGTATTGAAGCCATTCGTGCGGATCAACTGAATGCCTATCTGCTTCGCCGTGCAGACAGGCATGCGAGTTGGGAGTTTGAGCTGGATGATAGTGGCTCGCCACGGCCTTTTCCACTGATTGAGCAACTGGCGGTGAATCAGGGCCAGGCAAAAGTCGCCGATGCCGTGACTAATGCACAACTGGCCGTGACATTTTTTACCGAGGAGGGCGAACATCTGGCAACGCCGGAATCCAGGGTTAAAGTGAATGGTCAATTTCGCAAGCTGCCCATACAAGGGGAGCTAGTGACACAAGGTTTCTTGCCAGTGGCGACCCAGGGGAGCAAGTCTCCGCCTATTAATTCTCAAGGCTGGTTGAAATATGGCGCGGTTAATGCGCAATTTCGTGGCGCGGTGTATGACTTGTTCGGTACGCAACGCGTGAAAGGCAACGTTGAAGTCAAAGGCGCGTCGTTGGCTGACGTAGGCGATTTGCTTGACCTGACGTTCCCACGGACCGCTTCGTTTAAAGTCAGTGCCGATATTGAAAAAGGCATAGACCAATGGCAGGTGAATATTCCCTCGGCACATATTGGGCATAGCCGTTTATCCGGGCAGTTTGTCTATGACTTTGCGCCTGAAACGCCCATGCTGCGTGGCAAGTTGCAAGGCTCACTACTCATGCTGGCCGATTTGGCCCCCGCATTCGGGGCGACACAAGATAATCCGGCCGCCAACGCGCATCCCGGCAAGCTGTTCCCGGACGAGTCGCTGGATTTCACGACTTACGGGCGGATGAATGCAGATATTGATGTGCATCTGGATGCGGTTGATTTAGGTCATGCATTTAAGCAACGGATTTCACCTTTGAAATTGCGTTTGACCTTGATTAAACACAAATTAAGCCTGGCTGAACTAGAGGCCAGTACCGCACAAGGCACACTGACAGGTGCACTGAGTATTGATGCACATGATTCCAGCAATGCCGATTTATCGCCACCACCTGCGCCTGAGTGGGATATACAGTTGGCTGTGCGTGATATCCGTCTGGAGCAATGGCTAAAAGTGACGCCTGCCGATAACAAGGCGCCAGGTAAGCAAACGCCGCCAGCCAAACAGTCGTCGAGTCCGGCACCAGCCTATATCTCGGGTAAGTTAAACGGCAAAGCCAAGTTGCAAGGCCATGGCCGCTCTACGGCCGCGTTACTTAAATCGCTAGATGGTCAGCTGGCGCTAATGGTGCGCCAGGGTGAAATCTCGCACCTGGTGGTGGAAGCTGCAGGCCTGGATATTGCGCAAGCCGTGGGTGTGCTGATCAAGGGCGATCAACCCTTACCCATGCAATGTGCGGCCATGGGGTGGCATGCCAAGCAGGGCGTGCTAACGCCAGAAGCCGCCATCATAGACACACCGGTGACCACCGTGAACATTCTTGGCGATATTAATCTGGGCCAGGAACAACTCAACCTCAAGTTGCAAGCCAGCCCGAAAAACTTCTCACCGTTGACGGTGCGTTCACCCATCCTCGTCACCGGGCCGTTTGTCGACCCGAAAGTATCACTCAGTCCCGGGCCGATTGCTGCACGCGTTGCGGGAGGTGTGCTATTGGCGCTGATCAATCCATTTGCGGCGATTCTGCCTTTTCTTGACCCGGGTAGTACGCCGGAAGTGACGGATGCAGGTTGCGAGCAGACGCTGCAACAACTTAAAGCACGCAAGCATTAATGGGCGGTTGCGGGCGGCCACAAAAAAAGAACCCAACCGAAGTTGGGTTTAGGGAGCGATTTTGGAGATATACGCTTACGGTTACTACTAAGCATAAGCTGTGCCAGGTTTGATAATTACATTTAAATCAATAAGATAGTCTCATTTTAGGGTTTTCTTGCCTGCTGCACGATCAGCAACTGTTTGATTGTGTGCACTGATTTGGTGCAATGCGTACAATGCTGGCGCATCCATCCCTGACATAAATACCAGTTGCCTTCTTGCATCGGCCCTATGCACATCTAGCACACGTATCAGCCCAGAAAAACAGGCCGACTTGGCGAGCCTGATGCTAAAGGTGCATGCCATGGTCGCCTCATGGTAAAATTACGCTTTATTGTTATTGATACGGAAACTTGATCGTCATGTTTAGCTTTTCAAGAAACTTAAGCGTTGCAGACCCGGCATTAGCCACAATGATTTCTTCCGAAGTCGAACGTCAACATCAGCATATTGAACTGATTGCCTCAGAGAACTACACCAGCCCGGCCGTGATGGAAGCGCAGGGCTCGCAACTGACTAACAAGTATGCGGAAGGTTATCCGGGCAAGCGTTTTTACGGTGGCTGTGAGTTTGTTGATCAAGTAGAACAATTGGCGATTGACCGCCTGAAAGCACTGTACGGCGCTGAGTATGCTAACGTGCAACCGCACTCCGGTTCACAGGCCAACCAGGCGGTGTATTTCTCCATCCTGAAACCAGGCGATACCGTAATGGGGATGAACCTGGGGCACGGTGGTCACCTGACCCACGGTTCACCAGCCAACTTGTCCGGTAAATTGTTCAACATCGTGCCTTATGGCTTGAACGACAAAGAAGAAATTGACTACGACGAAATGGAGCGCATTGCCATTGAGTGCAAACCAAAACTGCTGATTGGTGGTGCCTCTGCGTACGCCCTGCGTTTTGACTGGGCACGCATGGCTGAAATCGCTAAAAAAGTCGGTGCTTATTTCATGGTCGATATGGCGCATTACTCTGGCCTGATCGCGGCTGGTGTGTACCCGAACCCGGTACCGCATGCTGATTTCGTCACTTCTACTACGCACAAAACATTGCGTGGTCCACGTGGCGGCATCATCATGGCCAAAGCCGAGTTTGAAAAATCAATCAACTCCAACGTATTCCCAAGCTTGCAAGGTGGTCCGTTGATGCATGTCATCGCCGGTAAAGCGACCGCTTTCCTGGAAGCCGCACAACCGGAGTTCAAGGTGTATCAGGAGCAAGTGTTGAAAAACGCCAGTGCCATGGCTAAAACCCTGGCGGCACGCGGCTTGCGCATTATTTCTGGCCGCACTGAGTCACACGTGTTCCTGGTAGACCTGCGTCCTAAAGGCTTGACCGGTAAAGCGGCTGACGCTTTCCTGGGCCAGGCGCACATTACTGTGAACAAGAATGCGATTCCTAATGACCCAGAGAGCCCATTCGTGACCTCCGGTATCCGTATCGGTTCGCCAGCGATTACCACCCGTGGCTTTAAAGAGGCTGAAGCCGAGCAAGTGGCCAACCTGATCGCTGACGTACTGGATAATCCGGAAAATGCAGAAGTGATTGCAGCAGTCAAAGCCAAAGTACATGCTTTGGCCGACAAATTCCCGGTCTACGGCAAATAATCTTTACGGCCATTTTTAGCCATGAAATGTCCTTTTTGCGGTGCTGACGATACGCAGGTGGTGGATTCCCGACTCAATGAGGAGGGAAATTCTATCCGCAGGCGTCGTCGCTGCCAGGCTTGCGATAAGCGTTTTACGACCTATGAAACGGCCGAGTTGCATCTGCCGCAGGTGGTGAAGCAAAATGGTAACCGCGAAGAGTTCAAGCGTGAAAAACTGCGCGTGTCTTTCACACGTGCGTTACACAAGCGTCCGGTGCCGACTGAGTATGTCGATAAGGCGCTGGACCGCATTATTCAAAAAGTGCTTGGTTTAGGCGTGCGTGAAGTGCCTGCGCGCCTGCTGGGCGAAACCGTGATGCAAGAGTTGAAACAAATGGATCAGGTGGCGTATATCCGTTTTGCTTCTGTGTATAGAAGCTTTTCGGATGTGGATGATTTCCATAACGCCATCCGTGACCTGGATAATTAACAGAAGCGGCTAAGCGGATGAATGACACTTCATCCGGCGCGCTCGTTTCTCATATGTTGTTTGCATTTGAAGGCGGGGGCGTATGAAACTGATCAAGTTGTCTGCAATTGCGTTAGCGGTATTTACGGTCATTCTCACCATTGTGTTTTTTACCTGGTGGGCATTTAAAGACCAGGCGGTGTTTGGCAGCGACAAGTTTGACCAGACGCGCTGGATGGAGCTGGCCAACACAGTACAAAAAGAGTGTAGACGTGGTGACATGGCCTACGACCTGAAAAATCATATCCTCATTCGTGGCGCCAAAAAAGAAGCGGTGATGGCCTTGCTGGGTCGCCCCAGTTTAGAAGATGCCAATGCGCTGGAGTACGACCTTGGTAAGTGCATGCATGTTTACCATGCCCTGCGCATTTATTTTGACCAGGATGGGCGCTTAACCCATAGCCAGATTTCTTCCCACTAAACGTCTATTCTGTTAAGCGTAAGCAGGTGACAGAGCTATAGTTTGTGTTGTCGCTTTATAACGCTTACGGAATGTCTGCATAAAGTCAGCCAATTGTTCAGCGGCTGCACTCTCCAGGCCGTTATAAATTGATGCACGGATACCGCCTATGCTGCGGTGACCATTCAAGCCTGAAAAGCCTGCCTGTTGTGCGGCCTGCAAAAACGCTTGCTCAATCTCGGCGTTAGGTAAGTTAAACACCACATTCATCTTCGAGCGGTCAGCGACGGCGGCACGACCGCGGTAAAAGTCGGCGTGGTCATCCAGTACCTGATACAAACAGTCCGCTTTTTGCTGATTGCGTTTGGTGATGTTATGCAAACCACCGATTTCGTCCCGTAACCAGCGCGTGACCAGCAAGACGCTATAAATCGCAAACACGGGGGGCGTGTTGTAGATCGAGTGCGCATCGGCTTGCGCGTGATAGTTGATAAAGCCAGGCAGATCATCTGGCAGGCTATTCATAAAGTCATCCCGCAAAATCACCATGGTGACCCCGGCCGGACCGATGTTTTTCTGTGCATGAGCGTAGATCATGGCGTAGCGGTTAAAGTCCCCAGGCGCCGATAACAGGTCTGAGGACATATCACAGATGCGCGGCACATCGTCACGGCCAGGCACGCGATGAAATTGCAGGCCTTCTACCGTTTCGTTGGAGATGTAGTGAAAATATGCCGCGTCTTTTGATAGCTGTAATTCGGCATCGCTGGGCAGGCGGCCAAACTGGTCCGCTTTACCACTCCAGGCCAGTTGTAACTGGCCGGATTTCTCCGCCTCATGAATGGCCTTGCCGCTCCAGTAACCGCTGTGAATATAATCGGCAGATTGCCCATTGCGCAGCAGATTCATTGGCAACATGGAGAATTGCTGCGTGGCACCGCCTTGCATCATCAGCACGCGCGTGGATGCTGGCAAGCCCATGAGTTGGCGCATATTATCTTCCAGCTCATGCACCACTTGCGCAAACCATTCAGAGCGGTGGCTGATGCCCAGAATTGATAGGCCGACTTCTGGTACACAGAGCATGGCGGTATGCAGTTGTTGCAATACGCTCTCGGGCAACGCCCCCGGGCCGCCAGAAAAATTCAGTTGATTGGCACTCAGTTTCATCATGCGCTCTCCAGTAAAGGTTGCGGCTGTAATGCATATAAATATTGCTCAAAGGCCTGTTGTAGCTTGGCGATTTGCCCGGATTTAAACGGGAACAGGCTGGCAGAATCCATGGCATGGACTGCCATAATGTGGTCGATTTCAAACACCAGCAATTTGCCGTCTTTGGTTTCTGCGCAATCGATACACAAATAGTCGAGTTGCAAATGCTGGTAAATCGCGGCCAGTGCTGACTGGTGGCGTGCAGCAAAGCTGGCAAAATTTTGCATAAACGCGCCTTCTTCGGCGCGTTTGTCGGCAGAGTCATACATGCCTGCATTGACGTAATGCACCATCCAGTCGCTGGAGATTGCCATATGACAGATAAACGGCTGGCCGCGCAGCATGGCAATGCGGTATTTGCGGAACTGGCCATCCTGGCTGCTGTAATCGACAAAGCGAGATACAAAAAACGCGGTGCTTTGGACTTGCTTTAAATAGTCTGCTAGTTCAGTTGCCTGTGTGATTCTGGCCAGGTCGTTACCGGCTTGTGAGCCGACCGGGCGGATAATCAAGGGCAAGTTGGGCAGCGCATTGTGGTCGGATGCCTCTGCGGGACGTTGCATGCTTAAGCGCGTAACAACCTGGCTACGGGTCAATCGGTGTGTGCGTGGCATATCCAGGCCGGAGATGCCTTGTAGCAGCTCACTTAACTGGTCACGGTTGACGTTGGGCAGCAGGTGTGGCGGATTAATCACTGGCCGCGCGTGGTCAAGCAGGCTGGCTTGTACTGCCAGTAGCAAGGCGCGGTTGGCCTGACTATCTGAGAGTGCGACCATCACTGCGTCGTGTGCTGGCATGGGGGATGGCAAGGGCTGCTCGACGGATGCGTAGTAATACAGGAGTTCTACCGGACTGTTTTCGAGCAGGCAATCAATCGGTGTGTTTTCAGATAAATCACCTGGTGTCATGATCATGAGCAGGCGGACGCGTGGCGGCTGACAGTTTGCCGGGCGGCGATAGAGTCGTTGCAAGGACAAGGCCTGCTCCTGAATTGCCAGCCCCATGTCACGCATTTTGAGGCATAAAAAGCCGGTGGCCAGGTTCATCCACAAAATGGCATTCTCCTGGTCCTGATTGGCTTGTACCAGTAGTGATTGCGCATGCGACCGCAAGTCGGCGCCATTGAGGCTCATGCGCAGAAAGGGTGCCAGCCCCTGAAAGGTATGGCTTGCATTATTGTGCGCCAATGCTTCAAGCAGGTTGCGCATATAACGCTTTTTTTCGCTGGCACGGGCCGACGCCCAGAAATCATCACTGCGATAGACCGGATTGCCGTCTATCGTCACCTGCATGTGGTAAGGCTGTCCTAGTAATTCTGTATGCACGTAGGTGGCAAAGCACTCGGCAAAGTCCTCTTGCACGTCCATGCTGGCATATAAGGTGGGAAACGATGTTCTCGCCAGGTCCCGGTATAAGTCTAATGCCTGGCTGGCATGCAGGGTCGGTTGGCGATAGAAGCTAATCTTCTCACGATGAGGGAAGTTCTGTTCTGGCCGGATCGCCTTGCTGCCACTAGTTTGCCAGCTCAGTTTGCTAAAGTGACCTGCCAGCTTGGGTAAGGTGAATGACCAGTCCTGGGGACAGAGGTCAGTCATGGTTGCCAGGATGTGGCCGAATTCATGCAATAGCAGAAAACGCAGTGCCTGTATGCGATGGTCGTTTTCCGGCGTTGCGATCTCTACGTTGATTTGCACCTGCGGGTCTGCAATGAAGGCTGAATTTTCTTTCCAGCTGGCCCAGGCGTTTGCCGATGGTTGGCTAAATGCCTGGCTGTCGAGCACAATCACAAAGCCGATATTGTTACTGCCATCCCCCAGTGCGACCATATCGGTAAAGCCAGAAGCATCCAGGCCTTTTGCAAAGAAAATACCCAGTATGGATTTTTCGAGTGTATCCAGCAGGCTCTCCGGGAGTGGTGCCAGCGCCTGCGCGAGGGTATCCTGCCAGTCTATGCTTGCGTCCAGGCTCACCTTCTCTGGTAATCCGTGCGTGAGGCCGTACTCTGACAGAAAGTCCTGCAAGTCTGCTGTGGGCGGGGTCAGGCGCGTATGCAGCGGTTGCGCATACTGGGCCAGCCATGGATTGGGATCGGCAATATAAATCATGCCTCAGTGTAGCGCCATCGCGCGCGAAGGTTAGTGGCAAAAAAACTGGCAAACACCACGGTATTCAACAGTTAACCTGTTATTTACATAGCTGTTTGTGCGCAATCGGGCGCAAGGCGATGACAAAAAACCGCAGAGCCGTGTTTTTTTGTATCATGGCAGTCTATGCAAGTGAGCTCACAAGATATTGAATGGATGACGCGCGCGTTGCGACTGGCGGCGCGCGGACTATATACAACGACCCCCAACCCACGTGTGGGTTGCGTGATTGTCAATCATGGCCAGGTGGTCGGCGAGGGCGCACATCTTAAAGCGGGTGAACCGCATGCCGAAGTACATGCCTTGCGCACGGCTGGCGAGCAGGCACGTGGGGCGACAGCCTATGTGACGCTGGAGCCGTGTAGTCATTTTGGCCGTACGCCGCCCTGTGCCGATGCCTTGGTCAATGCTGGCGTCAGTCGGGTGGTGGTGGCGATGCAGGATCCGAATCCGCTGGTGGCAGGCAATGGCATTGCCCGCTTGCAGACGCAAGGGATTGCGGTGACTGTTGGGGTATGCGAAGCGCAAGCGCTAGCACTGAATCCTGGCTTTGTCCTGCGCATGACCCAGCAACGGCCTTATGTCCGTCTCAAGGTGGCGGCCAGCCTGGACGGCCGGACCGCGTTGGCCAATGGCGACAGCCAATGGATCACTTCGGCTGCCGCCCGTCGCGACGTGCATCACTGGCGGGCGCAAAGTTGTGCCATTATCACCGGCATTGCCAGCATATTGAAGGATGATTCTTCCCTGACTGTACGTGAAGTCAAAACCCCAAGACAACCTTTGCGCGTGATTGTCGATAGCCAGTTACGGATCCCGATTGATGCCAAGGTGTTGCAGGATGGCAATGCGCTGGTGGCTTACGCGCAAGGCGATGCGGCCAAGCTGGAGGTGTTGCAGGTGATGGGTGTACGCACCTTGCACGCGCCGGATTCGCTGGCGCCCAACGCAGCACAGACACAGGTCGATCTTGCCGTACTTATGCAGGCTTTGACGGCATTGCCGTGCAATGAGATATTGATTGAGGCTGGGGCAACGTTGAGTGGTGCGTTTTTGCAAAGCGGCCTGGTGGATGAGTTGTTGCTGTATTACGCGCCTAAGTTGATGGGTCATACTGCCCGTGGCATGTTTGCCTTGCCTGAGCTCACGCAGATGTCCGCGGTGCGGGATTTGCATATTCTCGATGTGCGTCAGTTTGGTCAGGATCTGCGTATCCAGGCCAAACTGCAGCCTTAATCTTTTATGTTGATAGACACCCATTGCCATCTTGATGCCAGCGAGTTCGATGCAGATCGCGACCAAGTGTGGCAAGAGGCGCAAGCACAAGGCGTGCGTGCGGTGGTGATTCCCGCCGTCACGCAGGCAACGTTTCAACCGATTATGCAGTGGTGCGCACAACACCCGCAGGCTGGCTTTGCGCTGGGTTGGCATCCCATGTATGTGGCGCAAGCGCCGGATGACGCCTTGCAGCAATTGCAGGAGATCGTGGCGGCGGTACTGGCAGGGCCACAGGCGCATCAATTACTGGCGATTGGTGAGATCGGCCTTGATTTTTACCTGACGCGAGACAATGAAGCCAAACAGATTGCTTTGTTTGAAGGACAGCTAGAGATTGCCAAACAATTTGAGTTACCCGTTATCCTGCATGTGCGTAGCGCGATAGACAGCATACTCAAATACCTGCGCAAGCATCGCGTAAGTGGCGGCATTGCCCATGCGTTTAATGGCAGCATGCAGCAAGCGTCGATATTCGGGCAGTTGGGATTCAAGTTAGGCTTCGGTGGCGCCATGACCTGGCCGCGTGCATTAAAAATCCGGCAACTGGCCGCCGAATTGCCACTAGAACTGCTGGTGTTGGAGACGGATGCCCCCGATATTCCCCCGGTTTGGATCGGTCACCAGGGACGAAACAGCCCTGTTCAATTAAAAAGAATAGCGGAGGAATTGTGCCTAATTCGTGGCTTGGAAACTTCGCAACTCATTGAAATGATAGGCAAAAATTCTACGCAAGTTTTACCGAAATTAGCCCATTTATGCACATGACTTAAAGTGACACATTAAGAATGTGTCGAAAGTGTTTCAATTATAGTGGTGCGTTGTAAGTTGTTGATTTTATTGAATAAAAAAATAGATTAAAAAATGAACTTTTGGAAAAAGTCCTTTTAAATTGGTAAGTTACGGAATTAAGACACAGCAATCCACAAAGTTATCCACAGATTTTGTGGATGGAAAAATACGGTGTTTGTCCTACAGGAAAAGCAAGGCCTTTTACAACTTTTACAATTAATGACTACTCGTCAGCAGATTCCTTTTTATGCGTATCAAACAACAACATTTTCGTACCATCTGGCAACAAAGTGGTGCCGTCTGCCTGATTGATCAGACCCGCTTACCATTTGAGTTTGTGACGGTGAATGTGACTACCCTGGCGCAAATGTGTCATGCCATTCGCAGTATGCAAGTGCGGGGTGCACCTTTGATTGGTGCTGCCGCTGCTTACGGCGTCGCGCTGGGCGTTCAGCAAACCGCCAGTGATGCGCAGGTGCAGGATGTGGTCACGCAATTGTGTGCTACCCGGCCAACAGCCGTGAATCTGGCGTGGGCGGCGCAACGCATGCAGCAAGCCTTGCTGGCCTTACCTGAGTCTGCCCGCGCGATGGCGGCCTGGCAGCTGGCGCAAGCGATTGCCGATGAAGATGTGACACAGAACCTGGCGCTGGGCCAGTATGGCAAGGCGCTTATTGCCGCCAAGAGCACAGTCAATCCGCAACAGGTCGTGAATATTCTCACCCATTGCAACGCTGGCTGGCTGGCCACTGTGGATGGTGGCACCGCGCTGGCGCCAATTTACGCGGCACATGATGCGGGCCTGAAGGTGCATGTCTGGGTAGATGAAACGCGACCGCGCAATCAGGGCGCGAGTTTAACCGCCTGGGAACTGGCACAACATGGTGTACCGCATACGGTGATTGCTGATAATGCCGGCGGACATTTGATGCAGCATGGCCAGGTGGATATGGTGATTGTGGGCGCGGATCGCGTGACGCGTGAGGGTGACGTGTGCAACAAGATTGGCACTTATTTAAAGGCGCTGGCCGCTTTTGACCAGAAGGTGCCTTTTTATGCAGCCGTGCCTACGCCGACCATCGATTGGCAACTGGCACGTGGTGCGGATATTGAAATTGAAATGCGCGACGCAGACGAGGTGGCTTATATGCAAGGGCAGGGCGCAGACGGCCAGGTGCAACGCATACGCGTGATTCCACACGAAAGCACGGCGCTGAACCCGGCGTTTGATGTGACGCCCGCCAGGCTGGTTACGGGGATTATTACTGAGCGCGGTGTATTGACGCCTGCGCAGCTACATACACTGGCAGCTTAAAATGACGACCCCAACAATGACCACAGCTCCACCCGCACAGCAATTATTACAGGCTGCCCAGCAGATGGCGCTAGCCGGACTCAACAAAGGCAGTTCTGGCAATGCCAGCATGCGATTGGATGACGGCTTTTTAATCACGCCTTCAGGCGTGCCTGCCGAACAGCTCAGCACACAGAGCATGGTGTATATGGATTGGACGGGACAGGCCGAGGCTGGTAAAAAGCCTTCTAGTGAGTGGTTTTTTCACCGCGACATTTTGCAGGCACGGCCGGAGGTAAATGCGGTGGTGCATTGCCATAGCATGTTTGCCACCACCATTGCCTGCATGGCACGCGATGTGCCGCCGTTTCATTATATGATCGCCACCGTGGGCGGTGACGATATCCGTTGTGCGCCTTATGCCTTGTTTGGCACCCAGGCGCTATCTGATGTCGCCGTGAGCGCCTTGCAAGCGCGCAAAGCCTGTTTGCTGGCGCACCATGGCATGATCGCTTTAGGTAAAACCTTGGCACAGGCACTGGCGATAGCCATTGAGGTGGAGAATCTATGCGAGCAGTATTGGCGCTTATTGCAGCTTGGGGAGCCTGCGCTGTTAACGCCAGAGCAGATGCGTGAAGTGCACGCCCAGTTTAAAGGCTATGGCCAGTGGGACAAGTAGGGCAAGTAGGCCTACAACTTGGGAAACAACGCCAAGGTGCTCAAACGCAATAAGTATGTTGGGTCACATATAAACACATTGTTTTCTATGGCCAGAATGGCCTCCGGTGGCGCATAGCACTTGAGCAGCACGCCACCAGACTCTACTGCATTAAGGCCTTTGGCATAAGTGGTTGCAATGTCTTCAGAGGTGGTCCAGCAAAAGCCGATCTGGTCGTTGTCAAATAAAAACCAGCTTTCTCCACGGTATAAAGTAAAGCCCTCGCCGTGGTAACCAGGGAGTGCCTTTTTGAGTACTTTTAGCACCAGGGCGTCGTCTTTTATTTTGGCACGCAGGTCACCGCCGTATTGCGCCCACAGTGTTGCAATCTGGCTTTTTTGAAACACAGAGTCATCTTTGAGTCTGGCCATATAGTCGAAGGTGTCACGCCAGAGCATGGCATCTACAGCATTGACATATCCCCCCAGACAAAACTGCTTGGCGAGCGACTGCGCGGTGTATTTCATGTTATGGCTGCGGGCTGGCTATCCACTCGCCATCCACCAGTTTTTCCTGCGGCTGGAACTGCTGTTTATAGGCCATTTTCTGGCTGTCGGCGATCCAGTAGCCCAGATACAAATAGGGCAGGCCCAGCTGTTTGGCCCAGGCAATTTGCCACAGGATGCTATACGTGCCGTAGCTGGCTTTATCCGTGGCATCGTAAAACGTATAGACCGCAGATAAGCCATCCATCACGATGTCGATCACACTGACCATTTTGAGTGCGCCATAGGCATCGCGGAACTCAACCATAATGCTTTCTACATTGCTCTGACACAAAAACTGCTGGTACTGCGCGGCCTCGTCCTCAAGGTCTGCAATATGGTCCGGGCCGTGGTGATGGCGCTGTTGCTGGTAAGCCTGGTAAAGCGCGAAATGTTCAGCATCGTAGCTGGCTTCGACGATCGTTACTTGCAGGTCAGCATGTTTTTTAAAAGCGCGTTGCTGGCTACGTGTGATTTGAAAGGCGTTGACCGGCAAACGCACTGAAATGCAGGCGTTGCAGTGTTCGCAGTGCGGACGGTAGGCAAATTTACCGCTGCGTCTGAACCCTTGCTGGATCAGGCCGCTATATACCGGGCCATCGACCAGGTTTTGCGGGGTGGCAATCAGGCTTTGTGCCAGCTTTTTTGGCAGGTAGCCACACGGATAGGCCGTGGTGACATAAAACTGCAGCTTTTGTAGCGGAGCATCGTTAGGTAGCGTCATATTGCACCAGCGCGTTCAATTGCGCGATAAATCGGTCTCGGGGAATCTCATATGCACCAAAGCTTGCCAGCAGCGGTGTATGCATCTGACAATCAATCATACCGACTTGTTGCGCGTTTAACCATTGCACTAAATGGGCAAACGCGACTTTAGAGGCGTTGCTGGCATGATGAAACATGCTTTCGCCATAAAACATGCGGCCAATTTTCACACCATAGCAGCCACCCACGAGCTGTTCATCTTGCCAGGCTTCTACGCTATGCGCATATCCCATCAGGTGTAGTTGGTGATAAGCGGCGATCATGTCGTCGGTAATCCAGGTGCCTGGCTGACCTGGGCGAGGGGTGGCCGCACATGCTTGTATCACGCGCTTGAAATCAGTATTGAAACGGATATCAAAAGGCTGCTGTTGTATCACCTTGCGTAATGAACGGCTGATATTCAGTGCCTCGGGAAACAACACCATACGTGGGTCAGGACTCCACCAGAGGATAGGCTCGCCTGGGCTGAACCAGGGGAAAATCCCTTGCCGGTAGGCCGCTAGCAATCGCTTTGCGGTCAAATCGCCGCCAATGGCAATCAGCCCATTGGGCTCGGTCAATGCCTGCTGCAATGGCGGAAAAGGCGTTTTTGTGTCCAGAATGAGTACTGGCCCGCCCGGCAGCGGGTAGTAGTGTTCGTGCATAAACGTCAGTTAAATTGGTAAGGGTCGTGCTTGCCTGCCCATTCTATAACCTTGTTGCCCGGCATGCCACGCGAAATGCCAAAGCCTTGTGCGTAATCGCAACCTAATGCCGCCAGGATCTGGGCCTGCTCCGCTTTTTCCACGCCCTCTGCCACCACTTTGCGCCCGAACTCGCGGCATAGTGTGACTACGCCTCGAATCACTGCCAGGTCCTCCTGGTTGCTGAGCATATTGTGGATAAAGGACTGGTCGATTTTGATGATATCTACCGGCAACCGGCGCAAATAAATCAGTGACGAGTAGCCGGAGCCAAAGTCATCAATTGAAAAAGCCACGCCCAGCGACTGGCACTGTTGAATGACACGGTTGACGCGGGCGAAGTCACTGATGGCTGCGCTTTCGGTGATCTCGATATGCAGCTGCTGCGGTTTGATGCTTGGATACTTTTTAAACAGGCTGCTAAGGTGGTCGCTGAACTGTTTATGCATCAAATGTTGTGCGGCAATATTGACCGAGACCTGGGTGTGCAGGCCATGGTCTTGCCATTCCGTGAGTTGTCGCAGGCTTTCTTCAATCACCCAGTTGCCAATATCAATAATCAGGCTGGTATGTTCCACCGCGTTGAGAAAGTCATTCGGGTAAAGCAGGCCACGCAGTGGGTGTTGCCAGCGCAATAAGGCCTCAAAGCAAAACAGTTTGCCTGATTGCATGCACACTTGCGGCTGGTAAACCAGTTTGATGTGGCTGTTTTGAATGCCGTTCAGCAAGTCTCGCAACAGTAGTTGCTGTTGTTGCGACTGCTGCGCAGAAGCCAGGTCGAACAGGTGGAACTGGTGCCCGCCATGCGTTTTGGCATGGTACATGGCATGGTCCGCATGGCGTAGCAGCGTGTCGGGTGGGTTGTTGTCTATAGGGTAAAGCGTGTAGCCAATGCTGGCTGAAATCGAGAATTTGAATTTATCAATCGCAAACGGTTTTTCAATCGCCGCCAGCAGTTTTTTGAGTAAACGCGTGTATTCGGTTTGTGTACGGCCGCCGCACAAGAGCATGGCAAATTCATCGCCGCCCAGGCGCGCCAGCGTGTCTTGCGGTTTAAGAATATTGGTCAGCCGGCTGGCCAGTTGCATCAGCAATTTATCGCCAAATTCGTGGCCATACTGGTCATTTACAATTTTAAAGTCATCCAGGTCTATATAGCAGATCGCCACCAGTGATTGCTGGCGCTCAGCCTCCAGCAAGGCTTGCTGTAAACGGCTGGAAAACAGCACGCGGTTGGGCAACTGCGTTAATACATCATGGTAAGCCAGGTGCTCCAGCATGTTTTGCTGTTCTTTGGCGCGGGTGATATCCGAGAATAAGCCGACATAATGCTGGAATTCGCCCGCCTGGTTCATCACCGGCGACAGTTCCAGTTCAACCAGGTAATCGTGGCCCTGATGATGGCGGTTCCACACTTCGCCTTGCCACTCTTGAAATGCCTGTGCGCCTTCATACAGGTCTTGAAAGAAGTCTGGCTGCTGGCAGGCAATACCTAAGGCGGCAGGGGACTGCCCTATGGCTTCGGCCTGCGCATAGCCGGTGACCACGCTAAATGACGGGTTGCATTGCACAATCAGGCCGTGTTCATCGGTAATGAAAATCGCATCATGTGCATGGTCAAACACGCTCGCAGACACTTTGAGCCGGTTGGCGCTGGCTTGTATCTGGCTCACCATTTCACGCAAGCGGCGCCGCATTTTGACCATGTTGGCGATCAAGGTATCTGGTGTGGCTGCAATATGGTCTTCGGCGAAATCGCCGCTTTCAATGCGCATCAGCAGCAGTTTTGCTGTTTCTGGCTCGCCACCCAAGGGGTTCAACACAAAGCGCTGCAAGCCGCTGATCACGGCCATTAACACCACCAGGGTCAGAATCAAGGCGATGATCATGACAGGCGAAAGCGCGCCCAGCGCAGACCAGTAAGCTTCGTTGACGGGGTACAGGATATTGATCTGGAAGTCCCATTCAGGCACCTCTTTGCTGACTCTTTTCCAGCGGTGCTGGCTGTCTTCCATCGCCTCTAGCGCTTGCTGTTTGCTGATGCCGCCGGTAAGAAAGCGAATCTTGCCGTGGCCATCGGTGATGGCGACGAAGCCTTTTTCTAAAAATCCCCATTGGCGGATCGCCTGGTCAATAGCATTGAAGTCCAATTTATAACCGACATACCAAGCACCAATCAAACGATTCTGGTTGTCGTGCATGGGCTCGTAACGTGAAAGATAGGCTTCGCCCAGAATATCAACCACGCCATAGAACGTTTCATTTTTCTGCAGTTTTTCAATCACCTTGCCATACGGGTTCAGCTCGGTGCCGAAGGCGTTGCTGCCATCGGCTTTTTTCACATTGGTGGCAATCCGCAAAAACTGTTGGCCACGTTTGACAAAAATAGTGGCAGTGCCGCTGCCAATACGGGTGACAGAGTCGACCATAATGGTCCTGCCTGTTTGCGGGCTGTCGCCAAAGCGCAGGTTGGGTACCTGCGTGCCCAGCATGTCGGTGACGCCATGAATATTGGGCGGACCTTCTACCGAGGCATATTGTTTCAGTAAAGCCATGCTGGAAAGCACATGTTCACTGACCAGTGTTCTGGCCGTGACTAACAGGTTGGCGAGTTTTTGTGTTTCTTCGTTGGCCTTGGCTTCAATATTATTCAGGTGATGGTTGAAAATAAAGGCAAATGAAATGAACCCGATCAGCAGGCCAAAGGCTGCCAAAGGTAATAGAATTTTCTTGAATAGCGTGTAATGCTTCATTGTTAATTTAATAATTATTATGTAAAAAAATACCCCACTCTTGAGAGTGGTTATACAGGGCTTTAACAGCCGCCGCAATCATAAATACACCTGTTAACGGCGAATGCCCGTCTTTTAGTGTTGGGCGTCTGATTCAGCACACAGTTTGTTTTGCGCGTGATGTTTTCTCCGGACGAGACCTAATTCAGTCATTCGCGTGATTGTGACGGCAAAAACACTTCACTTTTTTAAGAAAAATGATTTCAAATCAATCAATTAACGCGTAAAATGCGCAACTCTCAAGCATTGCTGGTCACCCGCGTGGAAATCTACACCTCCCTTATAGCCAAACCTGTTAACAGCTATCGTCCGTATTGGGCCAAACGCTTTGGCACCGCGCCTGTGCTGCCGATGAGCCGCGCCGAAATGGATGCGCTGGGCTGGGATAGTTGCGACATTATTCTGGTGAGCGGGGATGCCTATATTGACCACCCCAGTTTTGGTGCAGCGTTGATTGGTCGTTTGCTTGAGGCGCAAGGCTTTCGCGTTGGCATTATTGCGCAGCCTGACTGGCAGTCAGCGGCGGCCTTTAAAGTGTTGGGTAAGCCCAATCTGTATTTTGGCGTGACAGCTGGCAATATGGATAGCATGGTCAACCGTTACACGGCAGACCGTAAAATTCGCTCTGATGATGCCTATACGCCGAATGCTGAGGCCAACAAACGCCCGGATCGCGCGGTGCTGGTGTATTCGCAGCGTTGTAAAGAGGCTTATGCAGATGTACCGCTGGTGATTGGCAGTATCGAAGCCAGCCTGCGCCGTATTGCGCATTACGATTACTGGTCGGACAAAGTACGCCGTTCTATTCTCATCGATTCTAAAGCCGATATTCTGCTCTATGGCAATGCTGAGCGTGCCATTGTTGAGCTGTCGCATCGTATTGCGCGCGGTGAGCCTGTGCATGAGATTCAGGATATCCGTGGTACGGCGTTTATCCGCAAACAGGTGCCGGATGACTTTTTAGAGGTGCCTTCCACCCGTTTGGATAGGCCTGGCGTGGTTGAAAAACACGAAGACCCTTATGCCATGAAAATGGGCAAGGGCGATGCCAGCTGCGCGACCGATGAAAAAGGCGCTGAAGCGAGTGCGGCTGCGCCAACCATCAGCCTGCCCTTACCGCTGAAAGCCAGCAAAGTGCCGCGTGACCGCCAGGTCATCCGCATGCCATCGTATGAAGAGGTGGTGAGTGACCCGGTGATGTATGCGCATGCTTCGCGCGTGCTGCATCTGGAAGCTAACCCAGGCAATGCGCGGGCGCTGGTGCAAAGACACGGCAACCGCGAAGTGTGGCTGAATGCGCCGCCGATTCCACTCACGACCAAAGAGATGGATTACGTTTACGACTTGCCTTATGCGCGCAAACCACATCCGGCTTATAAAGACGCCAATATTCCGGCTTGGGAAATGATTCGTTTCTCGGTCAATATCATGCGCGGCTGTTTTGGCGGCTGTACTTTCTGCTCGATCACCGAGCACGAAGGCCGTATTATCCAGAGCCGGTCCGAAGACTCTGTTTTGCGCGAAATTGAAGAAATTCGCGACAAAGTGGATGGCTTTACCGGCGTGATTTCTGACCTCGGCGGGCCGACGGCCAATATGTACCGCTTGTCTTGCAAGTCTGAAGAGATCGAGAAAAACTGCCGCAAGTTGTCTTGCGTCTATCCTGGCGTTTGCGAAAACCTCAATACTGACCATTCAGCGCTGATCCAGCTTTACCGCAAGGCGCGTAATCTGCGTGGCGTGAAAAAAATCCTCATTGGTTCAGGCTTGCGTTATGACCTCGCCGTGAAATCGCCGGAATATGTCAAGGAGCTGGTGCAGCATCATGTGGGCGGCTATTTGAAAATTGCGCCTGAGCACTCAGAAGAAAACGTGCTGAGCAAAATGATGAAGCCAGGCATGGGCGCCTATGATGAATTCAAGCGCATGTTTGAAAAATTCAGTGCCGAGGCAGGCAAGAAACAGTATTTGATTCCATACTTTATTGCTGCGCATCCTGGCACCACAGATGACGATATGATTAACCTGGCATTGTGGCTCAAGCGCAATGATTTCCGCCTTGACCAGGTGCAGACGTTTACGCCGACGCCGATGGCGATGGCCACCGCCATGTATCACAGTGGAAAAAACCCCTTGCGCAAAGTCACCCCTGACTCTGAGAACGTGCCAGTCGCCAAAACTGGTACCATCCGCAAATTGCAAAAAGCGTTTATCCGCTACCATGACCCGCAAAACTGGCCCATGCTGCGTGAAGCGCTCAAGAAAATGGGCCGTGCCGATTTAATTGGTAATGGTAAAAAGCATTTGGTGCCGGCGTATCAGCCCGCGGTATTGCAGCAAATTGTGCAGTCCGACGGCAGCCGTTTCCAGGCCAAGGCCATGCCTAAAGGCTTTAACCAGACCAAGAATCCTGCTTATAAGCACAAAGCCAGAAAACCTGGCGCAGGCCGCTAATAAGGCAGCCCCAATACTTGATAACCCAGGGTCGGGCTGTCAAGTTTCTGTGCACGGGCGGTCAGGTCGTTCGCATTCGGGAAATCGATGGTTTCATAATGCCAGTTGACCCACACCTTGTGGTCGCTGCCTTCATGCATGCAGGCATAGTTACGATGAAGTAAAAAACGATTGCCGGCGGCGTCTTTGCGTAGCGTGGCTGACAATACGCAACCGCCGCCGAGGTCAATATCCGGCTGTGTGACGCTAGAGGCCAGCCGGATCACTGATTGCTCCATGCTCAATGGCGGCGGATGCACAATGCCTGAGGAAATCAATTGCACGATGTGGCCTAGACCAGCTTGATTGCCCTGACCTGACTGGTTGTTAGGCCCAGGCTGCTCGCGATAGGTGCCGCTGGCAGCGACATGCACATCTCCAGAAATAATAAATACTTTGGTCTGGGCTTGAGTTTGCAGCTCGGCTTGAAACTGCAGCAGGCGTTGCAGAATGCTGCACATTTCATCGTAATGCGTGCTAAAACGCCAGTGATCCGCCATATCGTCATAGGCATCAAACTGGATGCTGAGGCGGATATTGTGATCACTTTCGGAAAAGTGCCGGTAAAGAAAAGGCACGCCACTCAGTATCAGCAACTTCTGGCCAGCTTGCCAGTCTGCCTGTAAATCGGCCAAGCCCTGAATAAAGTCTTGTTTGCCACTACCCATAATATTGTGCAAAGTGCGCTGGCTGCGATTGTCCATGACCAGCAAGCCGTAGTCGCGAAAGCGCAGCGTCATGCCAAAATGCGCAGGTGCGGCAGTGCGTTGCTGCAAGGCGCGGTTGTTGGCCCCTCGCAATTGAAACAGTGTGAAATACTTTTTTGCACTGTCAAACATGGCCTGGTAAGTCGGGCTGGTTTCCAGGCGATAGGGTTGTGAGCCCCAGCCGTCGATAATGTCATGGTCATCCCACATCATGACGCTGGGAATACTGGCCAGACAGTAGCGCAAAGCCGCCGATTGCGTCCAGCTTCTGAGATACGTGTCGAAGTAGAAATTATCGATACGCTGCCTGAGCGTGTCAGATACTGGTGCGGTCAATTGATCTTTCAATGGCTTTTGTGACCAGGCATACAAGGGCTGTTTTTCATTGAAGATGGCGTCTGCATAAATCTGGTCACCACCCATGATCAGGACCGCATAAGGCGCATTGACGACTTCTGTATAAGGCATAGCCGCCATATGTGCGACCTGCTGTTGCTGCATACGTTGCCACAGGTAGTCGATCGGCGCCGGATGTTGTGTGCGCACCTTGTCTGATGAAAATCCATTGCATGACGCAAATGCCAGTTGTACCTGCTGCTTGGCTGCGGGGCAGAAAAATGACCAGGCAGTGACCGGGTTGTTGCGCGTTTGTGCATAACTGGCCGGTTGCGCATCAATTAAAATTTGGTAATGACAGACTTGGTCTAGCGGTGTCAGCGGGATAGCGATTTCTGCGCGCCAGAACTTGCCGCGCCCCAGGCTGCTGATCAAGGTGAATTCACTACGCAAGCTTTGCTTGGCGATGCGATAGGCAAGGGTAGCGGCGCTGACGTCGTTTTCGGAGAGAAAGCAAACACTGTAGATGGTGGCTTGGTCGTGCTCACCTTCCAGCCCTAGCAAGGGCCCTAATACAATATTGAGTGATGACATGCGTGCTCCGTATGTTTGTATGGCTTAAGTCGCAGTATCCAGCAGGCCTGGTAATAGCGTTTGTATCTGCTCGGCCACTATTTTATCCGGATGACTGGCAAGCAGTTTAAGGTTTTGCGCAATATGTTCGCCCAGGCGGCGATAACTTTCAAACTGCGATTCACTGAAAAACTGGTCTACCGTACTGTGATGCGGAAAACTGGGTTCCTGCAATTTGAAGTTAATCAAATCACTGGGTTCATCACCAGTCAGCGAGCTTTTGATATACACCAGGTAGCCCATATGTGCCGGATCGCCATCGCCCAGGTAGTCAATGCTGCCAATCGCAAAATGGCGGGCACCGCATTTAAACAAGCCATATTTGCAATCATTCACTGGTAACAACGGGTTGATGTCCAGCTTGATGGTGATGCCGAAATCGACTTTGCATTTACGGATGGCATTGCCAAGGTCTTCAAATTCATAGCAACCATCAGCACCGGCATCAATGGCAACGATCAGTTTGCAGCGGCGGCGTACCAGCTCGTAAATGCCCAGGTTCTCAAAGTGGCCGCCATCAGATAGATACAAATAGCCAGAGGTAGGGCCAGTGTTGGTGATCAGTTCTTTGATCAGGTAAAACAGGTTCCAGAAGGGTGATTGCCGTTGTGGCGGGTTGCGCAGCCGCAGTTTGCAGTTAAATTGCATGAGCAGCCGGTTAAAGTAATTCTCATGCAGCGGGTTGCCAAACCAGCGCCCAAGACGCGCATTGAAAATGGTCATGATAAAGCCCATGACCGGATTGGTGTGATAGCCCATATTCGGGCTGGCTGCTGCCCCGCTGGTGGATACCAGGCTACCCAGTTCCGGGCCGCCTTCGCCAGTATAGTGATGGGTGTCATACCAGACTTCGTTATCGGGTAATTTAAAACCGCAGTAATAAGGGCTAAACATAAACGAAGCCGCCTGACGTTGTTGCCAGGCCAGTTGCGAGCCATCGCTGATATTGACCGCCGTGTTCACAATATGGGTAGGGCGTTGTCCGCGCAAAGCAGACATGGTGACATCATCGTTATTATCAAAGCCAGTAAAACTGTTGGGTTTGCGATGGTTGTTGGTCGCGCCCAGATAACAACGCGTCAGGCGGTTGCGATAAAAGTTGTGTAGGGAAAACACATTGATATCGATGCGCCAACTACCTAAAACGACGACGAACAAGGCTGCGGCAAACCACAGGCCGCGATGCGGTGAAAGATATAGGCTGAAACTCAGGTAGCCGGATACCAGCAGGATCAGTGCGACCACAATATAGGGCAGTGCGGTGGTGAATGTGCCTTTCAGGCTATTGGGTGACTCTGTGCCGGTGACGCGGCTTTTACCTAGCCTGGCGGTGAAAAAGGCCAGCAACCAGGAGCCAATCCCGGTCAGACTTTTCTCGGTGGTCCCCAGGCTGCCCAGCCAGTGGTGAATGAGCACCGGGATGTAGAGCGCGCAACCAAACAGCGCCAGCCAGATGACACAAAAACCAATATTGATGCCGCCAATGCGGTGCCACCATTCACGCGTACTCACCTCTATTACGCGCCCACCTATGCCCATGGCGGCCACCAGTCCGGCAGAAATCAGCAGTGAAATCACCGGGACGCCCAGGCCTATCCAATAGTTGGGCTGGAGATGGCTGGCCTCATGATCGACTGCATAGGTTGTGAATAATTGTTGCCAGCTTGACTGGGGAATTCCCCACAACAGCAAGATGAATCCTGCTACCCCGCATAAGAATGCCAGCACAGGGTAAAGCGCATGGGCTGTGCTGAGGCAGTCGCGACGACTGAAGTAGAATGAGCTGGCCAAGCTGATTAGCGCCAGGGCCATGCCTGCTTTGCCGGGGACGGTTTGTCCTGCATTTGCAAGCAGTTGCCGCAACAGGTCGCTATCCAGAGTGAATGCGGGCAACAGAGTGCCATGGATTTCCGAGTGACTGAAAAAGATCACTGACATCATCAACACAATTAACACGCAGAGCAGGAGTACCTGGTTAAGTAAGGTATTGGCCATCCATTGTGCCAGTGCCGCCAGGGTGTCGCCGGTGAATAAACCGGTTTTGGGCGTCAGGTAATTGCTATAGCTGCGTAACCAGAGAATCGCTTTTTCAGTGGCAGTGAGCTGGCGTATAACCGGGCTTTGCGGCTGTGTGGATAACACCAGTTCGGCCTGTACGGTATTGACGTGATTGCTGTGTTTGATCAGGCTGGAAAACCAGGCGCCGATATAACCACCGCCAGACACTGTCGACAGATAGTCAAATTGATTAAGCAGGCCTTTCTTTGCCAGGCCTTGCAGGATACCCAGGTTGAGGGTGGCACTGCGGATGCCGCCACCAGAGAAGGCCAGGCCAATGAGGTTTTCACGATGAATGTCCTGGCGCAAATGCGCCATGCCACGAATTTCCGCATCCAGTACCGCGTCAAAAGAATGCGTTTTATATGGGTCGGTATCTTCAGTCTGGTCGGTCGGGTGCATGGCAGTCTCCCTGAGCATATTGTTGATATTATTTAACACATGGTAGCGCTGTATCATATAAGTGACAACCTTTGGGTGCATACCATACGGCGCAGGCGCGCAAAAATGGCATGCGATGTGTCATTCTATGAGAGGATGTCGGCTGGCGGGCAATAGGGATTGCCTGTGCAAGCTATGGGCAGTGACCAATGTGGATGACTAAAAATATGAAGAATGTGGTGCAAGGGTTATGGTTGTGGACGGCGGTATTTTTATTGTTAGGCCAGCCGGGCTATGCCGCTGAAAAAAGCCTGTTTTGGCAGCTGGAATCCCCAGGCGGGCAAGTCAGTTACCTGTTTGGGACCATGCACACGGACGACAATCGGGTCACGGATTTCTCCCCTGCGGTGTTGCAGGCACTGAAACAGGTGGATGCATTTATGCTGGAGGTGGCAGACGCACCGCCCGCGTCTTTGTTGCAATTGCCACAAGGTAGCCTGAAACAGTATTTGTCTGAAGCCGAGCTGGATAAGGTGGCCAGCCTGGCCGATATGCATGTGATGCCGATGGATAGGGTGCTTAAAATGAAACCGTGGTTGCTGGCGGTGATATTTGATCTGCCCAAGCCACAAACACCGTTCGCGCAGGATTTTCTACTTAAAGCCAAAGCGGAGGAACTGGATAAGCAGATACTGGGTCTGGAAAGTCCGCAGGAACATTTTGGCGTCATGGATGGCATGACGCAGGACGAGCAATTGTTGATGTTGCGGGCCGTGCTCAAACGTAGCCAGAAGCAAAAAGAGGGCGATTTTGAAAGGCTGATGAAGGCTTACCTGGCCGGGGATGCCGAGCAGGTGGCTAATATGGATGACGCCATGACGCGCGGGATCTTGCCTGCCGCCTTGTGGCAGCGCATGCGGGTAAAGTTATTGGATGAGCGCAATGTGCTAATGGCTGCACGCAGTATTGATCAGGCCAGGCAGCGCCCGGTATTTATTGCGGTTGGCGCCGCACACCTGGCGGGGCAAAGTGGATTGTTACAAGCGTTTAAACAGGCAGGATTTAAGCTGACACCGCTAAAGAAATAGGCGTGTTTTAATCGTAGGTGGCGTTAAGCGTGGTTTGAGCGGGTCTCTTGTGCAATGCGCGAAATATGGGCGACGAAATCCGCATCTTCACCGACCAGCAACCTGGGCAAGTGCTGGCGAAAGTCTTCACGCAGGCACCACTCGCGCATATAGTCTTCCCATGACATCCAGCGCCGCAAGCGCTTGCCACGCATATCGGGGTCATAGGTCAGCAAATAAGCGCGTTCAAACAGTGAAATCAGGATTTCGAATAGCACCAGTTTGCGTTCTTCCTGCTCGGCTGTCATTACTAAAGGCTCACTATGCGAGCGTAATTGCAGGTCAGGATGCGCCATCACCAGTTTTAAAAAGTCGGTATAGTTGTCTGCCAGTAACTGGTAGACCTCTTCGTCTTCGTTCTCACGCTCTTTGCGTTGCTCAAGCATAAAGGTCACAATCGCCAGCGGCAAGCCGACGACGGTGACGACATAACTCAGTAATTCCCAGGTGTCCTTGTCTATCATGTCAGTGTCTTTATCCGTTTACAGGATACCTTCAAAAATACGCGATGACTGCTGTTTGAATTTTTGCCAGAGCGGGCGTTGTTGCCACTGTTCCAGTTCAATTTTTTCAGCATTCTTTAAGTCTTGCTGAAAACGGCGTTCAAGCATGCTGGCCGTTTCATTGCCCAAAATCACTACATCAATCTCGGCATTGATGCCCGCACTGCGATAGTCCAGATTGGAGCTGCCAATCACTGACCAGACACTATCAATAGACACCATTTTGGCATGTAATACCTGATCCTGCATCTCGTAAATCTCGATGCCATGTTTGAGCAAGTGGCTGTAATGCGAGCGTTGCACATTCATGGAGAGTGTAGAGTCACTGAAACTGGGCACCAGTAGCGATACTTTGACGCCACGGTCAGCCGCGTTGACCAAGGCCTCTTCCTGCGCGCTGGTTGGTACAAAGTAGGCAGAGTTCAGGATGATGTGGTGTTCTGCATGCTGTATTGCGGCGATCAGGGTTAGATAGTATGGCGAATCAGTATTTTTGCGTTTGCTGGCAGGCGTGGTGATCACGCGTACGAACTGTCCTCCCTGTTTGGCCAGCGGTGGGAAGAAACTGCTGGTGTCCAATGGCTGCGCAGCATCCCAGTGGTCAAGAAACGCTTGCTGGATATTGGCCACCACCGGGCCAGTGATCATGACATCAGTATCTCGCCAGTCCGCCTGATTGAGGTCTGGCAGTTTTTGTTTGCTAAAGAATCTGAGCGAGCCTTTGCTTTGATAGGTTTTGCTTAAATTGACGCCGCCGACGATAGCCAGCTTGCCATCAACGATCATGATTTTACGATGGTCGCGCTGATTGATTCGCGCCAGTGTGCTGGCTTGTACGGGATGAAAAACCGTGATTTTGGCGCCTGCTTTTTTCAAAGTCTCAAACAGTGCAGGGGGCGTATCGCCTGAGCCAATTGCGTCGTAGATCAAGTGAACGCTGACTCCTTGTGACAGTTTTTGCAATAGCAGTGCCTGTAAGGTGATGCCGCCGAGGTCAACATCCTCAAACGTAAAGTATTCCAGATGAATATATTGTTGTGCCCCTGCCAGGGCCTGACGCATATTGCTAAAGGTGAGTTCACCATTAAACAGTAAGGTGACTTTGTTATCGGCATACAAGCTATTGCCCGCAATCGCCTGCTCCACGCGCAGGTGTTCAGCCAGTGCTGCACGAATGCTTTCGTCGGGCGACAGTTTTTTTAAGGCCTGCTCGACTTTGCCCGGTGGCAAGGCCTGTTTGGCCGTGACGACTGCAATCGGTTGTGTTTGCGTATTGATCTCATTGAGGGCCAGCTTGGCATCGGGAATAGATGCGCAACCAGACAGCCATAGGCCTAACAGGTATAAGCAAGCGCGTGACCAGCGCTGGCAAAGATCTTTAATAAAACGGCTGTGATGAAGACAGCAAAGGCCTGGGCGTGTGCGGATTGTTGTGGGCATGGCGTCCACCATCACCATTAGGATGAGATGATTTAGGAAACGTGGCTGGCGTGCTGCTGGATCACGTCCATGCACTCGTCAAATTGCAGGGATTTATCGAAAAAGTACTCAACGCCCATATTGTGCGCTAGGTTACGGTAGTAGCTGTTGCCGTGATTGGTCAGCATGACGATATCAGGGGCTTTAAACGGATAGCCTTGCTGGCGTGTGTGGCGTACCACATCAAAACCGGTGCCTTTGGCTAACTCAATATCCAGCACAATCATGTCGTACTGCCTGGCATTGAGCAAATCAATGGCTTCGTCGCTGGTGGTAGCGATGTCCCTGACGTCGAGCTGGTCGCAGTCGTGCAACATCTCGACGATCACATCGCGAATCAGGGCAGAGTCTTCAACTAACAATAATCTATACATGACGGTTTAACCAGTGACTGATGTCAAATAAGGGGTTAACACAGGCTGCTTGGCGATGATATTCATGCGTACATTCAATCGTATTGGCTTAATTAAGCAAACCGTATTTGATGGCATAGTAGGTCAAGTCAGCATTCGATTTCATGGCCATTTTTTCCAGGATACGGCTGCGGTAAGTACTGACCGTTTTGATACTGATAAATAACTCATCCGCAATGGCGGTAGGCGTTTGGCCGGTTGCCAGTTTGACGAATACCTGAAATTCTCTGTCAGACAAGGTTTCGTGCAACTGCTTCTCTGAGGGATGACTGAGTTCGTTGGTCATCAGCTCAGCCAGTTCGGCTGAAATGTAACGCCTGCCTGCAGACACGGTGCGAATGGCCAGGATAATCTCATCTGAATCCGCATTTTTGGATAAATAGCCTTTGCAGCCATTACGCATTAAGTTCAACGCGTATTGATCCTCTGCATAACCACTGAGCACCAGTACCGGTAAGTCCGGCGACACATGTTTGAGTTCATGCAAGGTATCCACCCCGTTTTTGTCAGGCATCGAAATATCAAGCACCATGGCATCATATTCATTTTTGCGCACCAGCTGGATCGCCTCTGCCCCTGACGAGGCTTCCCCGGTCACTTGCAGATCATTTTCCAGTTCGATCAGGTTACGCAAACCATCACGCACAATGCTGTGATCATCTACCAAAAGAATTCTTTTCATGCGGTTCTCTTAAGCTCGTTAGTCAGGGTTTATGTCTCAGCTTGCAGATTTTTCGCCATCATTGTCTGGCGCAGCTGCCGGGTCTGTTTGCGCATCTGGCGCCATTTCTTTTCTAAACAAGCGCCAGTCCTGGCTGATCATCGCCAGCGAGTCAGCAAACAATGGTTTTTTATGCCAAATGGCGCGTACAGAAATAAAAGCAATAATACCGATAATTGTGGGCACCAGCATTGCCAGGCCAAGAATTAAAGAGCGGTGTGGATGTTGCCACAACAGTGAAAACAGCCACATCAAGCCGAGTAAACCGGTAAAAATGAACATGCTAAACACCACCAGCATGCCTACCATGCTGGTGGCCAGGCGTTCAGTTTCCTCCAGAAAATCCTGTTTCAATTGTTGTGCACGGTCTTCTGTGTAATCGGCGACGTGATGACGCAAATTGAAAAAACTACCTTTCAATGCGCTCACTTTGCGATTTAAAAACAAAACAGCGACAAATTTCAAGAGGTTTACCCACATAGCTTTCCTTGCTTATTCACGACGTTTGGTGCCTAACAGGTATCCTATCAGCAAACCGACACCAGCGGCTACCAGCACGGTGCCCAATGGATGTTCCTGCACAGTATCGGCGGTCTTGTCTTTGATCGAGTGGTAAGTGTCGCTCACCTCGCGTTGCACCTGCTCTTTGACACGGCCCGCTTTTGAGCTCAGGTTGGAGGCAAGGGCTGCCGCATTTTCTTCGCTGGTTAAACGGTCAATATTGCTTTTCAGGGTATGAATCAGCTCTTTTGCCTTGTCCTGCGTGGTGTCCGCAGTATCATTGACGGCATCCAGCAGCTCATTGGCAGTCGATTTCACCTGCGCAGCGATTTGTTCAATGGCCTGGTCAGAGTGTTTGGCCAAGCGATCAGTCGTGTTCTCAACATTGTCTTTTGAAAAATTAAACATTTTGAAACTCCTTTTTAAATCGTGGTTTTACATACGTAGTTCAGTGTCTTACTCACATAACAAATAAACCGTTATGACTGATTGGACAGTTGATTAAACGAAAAGTGTTTTCAACATGTGGCCATCTTATCCAACTGGCATGCAATCTACCTATCGGCCAGCCACCGATATCAAAGTCAGAATTCTCTGACAGTGCATTAATTCACAAGGCAACACATCTTTACGTTGCTGTTAGTTCGCAACACCGCTATGATGCGTTTGATATATTGTGAACAATACACGCAAAAAACGTTACGCCGGATTGCCTGATTTTTCAATCTCTTCACTCAACCGCCATGCAAAAATTCAGAACCTACCTTATCGCCTTGCTTGATCGGCTGGAAAAAATCAGTGATACCTTTGGCGGTAACACGGTGGCTTTGCTCACTGTCAGTCTGATGCTGGCGGCCGCCATGCTGGTGGTGAATGACCGCTTTATTGTCACCACCCGCGAAAAAACCGACGTATTAGCCATGCTCGACCAGTTGCTGCTCGAAACCTGGAAAACCCAGTCCAACCTGGCCGTTGCCGAAAGTGCGCAGCGCGGGTATTTGCTCACGCGCTCAGAAAACTACTTTAAACCCTATGATGATGCGACCAAGCAAATGAGTCAGCATCTACGCAACATCAATAAATTGCTCAACCATACTAACCTGGTCAAACATCCGGTGATACAAACCACCATGAGCGAGCTGGTGAACAGTATTGTGAAGAAGTCTGCTGAAATGAGCGTGACCATTGATTTTGCTAAAAAGCGCCAGTTTGATAAAGCATTGGCAGTAGTCAAGCTGGATTCCGGGATCAAGGAAAGCCGTAATATTGAAGTATTGTCGCGCCAGTTTGAAAAGCTGGTGCTGGATTACCGTGACGAAGTGGCCGATACGCGGGATACGACACGCAAGCTGATGCGCTGGTTTGTCATGGCCTGCCCGCTGATCTTTGTATCATTGGTGGTGCTGGTGATACGCCGCCTGTTACGCGAACTGGCGGAGAAGGCTAATTTATATGTACGCCTGACCGATGAGAACGCGGAGTATGAGCGCAATATTCAGCGCCTGACCACTGCTGTGCAGGGCCAGGCCTTGCAGGCACAAACCAATATTGAACATGAGCGCTATCAATTATCCCGAGAGTTACATGATGAACTGGGTTCTTTGCTGACTGCGATCAAGATGGATATTTCCTGGGCGATCAAGCATGTGAAGGATCAGTTGCCGCAGGTGACCGAGAAGCTCAAAAAGACCAATCAGTACCTGGATCGCAGTATTAATTTTAAACGCGAAATCGTACAAAACCTGCACCCGGCCATGATTAAGAGTTTTGGCCTGATTGCGTCGTTGCAGAACCTGATTGATGAAGCCAGGTCACGTAACCAGTGGCAAATGGATATTATTATGCCAGAGCAGGAAATGGCGATTAACGAGACCGTCAGCCTGATTGTTTACCGTTTGGTGCAAGAGAGTTTAAATAACTGCAGCAAATATGCCAAGGCGACCGAAGTCTCTGTACATTTAATGCATGACGATCAGCATATCAAATTAGAGATCGTGGACAACGGTATCGGCTTTGACCCGGAAAAACTCACCAATAGCACCCATGGTATCAGCGGTATGTGTAACCGTGTAGAGTCGATTGGCGGGCATTATGAAATCACCAGCGCTCCGCAACAAGGCGCCAGCACGCGCGTACTGTTGCCGTATCTCAAGAGTGACCCTTCTGCTGCCTGAGTGCAGCCCCAGCCTCACTGTAGGCCTATTCTGACATGACATTCAGTCGTTGGACGACTGACCTGACACGCGCACCTCATTAATATGGCCACACAAGACAGCAGAACTGTTTTGTGTAACGCGTGAAAAAGGAGACGCTCATGTTAATGTCAAAATACACACAAGCAACAATCTTTGGCGGCCTGTTGGCGACAACCATCACATTAAATGCTTTCGCATTCGATCTACAGGAAGTCCAGAACGGTGAAAAACCCTATCTGGAAGAATTTAACACCCTGGACAAGAATGCCAATAACTCACTGAACTGGTCCGAATTGCAACAGGACAAAGGGGTTAAGCAACAAGATTTCAAAGCGTTTGACCATGATAAGGATGGTAGTTTGAGCTACGACGAATATGCAGAGCTCAAAACACAAACTGGTCAAAAAGCGATCAAAGGCGCCATGTCCGATAGCTGGATTACCACCAAAGTAAAAGCCCGCTTGCTGGAAGAGGAGTCATTGAAGTCCCTCAAAATCAGCGTGGAAACACACAAAGGTGAAGTGCTGATTAGTGGCTTTGTGTCTGAGGCTGCGCTGAAATCCAAAGCCGAGCAACTGGTGGCCAGCGTTGAAGGCGTCAAGTCTGTGAAAAACGCTATCGTGGTAAAAGGCTAATAAACACCCCCTCGCAAGCTACATATTCTCTCCCAAGTGCGTAGCTTGCTTTTTTCTTGCGGCGGGTTGTTCTTCATGTGTTGACTGATTCATCCTCTGTACAACTTGAACAACTCGCCACCTTATGCAACAGAAAGGAAACATCATGAATAAGATGAACCGATATCTGGCAATGAGTACGATGATTGCATTATTAATGGGCGGTAGTGCCAATGCACTGGCTGCGGGTGTGCTAGCCAAAGCTGAGCCCATGTACAATTTTCTGCCTAGCGACACCGTGGTTGATAATGTGAAAAACACCTTGCAAACCAATGGTGTGGATGTGTCCAATATTCAGGTCGATGCCGATGCGCAAGGCGTGGTGCAGTTGAGCGGTGAAGTGGCCTCCAAACAGGATGTGGAAACGGTCACCAAACTGGCCAAGCAGGCCGATGGCGTGTATGCGGTATTAGGCGCATTGCGCTATAGCACGGGTGAAGTCGTGCCAGCGCCTGTGCCAGCAGGGTTGGATCCTGTGATGGATGCGCCCGCGGCAGGGCCTGAAAGTGAGCAGCCAGAAAGCAAACAGATAGACGCGCAATGAACAGAGCGGGAGGGGCAGCCCTCCCGCGCGTTAATCTCCAGTGGATTGACGCGGCAGGAGTTAGTGATGCTGGGGCATCACATGTCGACCGGATTCGTACTCAACCTGGTTGGACTGGCGGATGAACAATAGCTGATCAGTGGCAAATCCAAGTTCTTTGGCTTTGGCCATCAGGTGCTGTTTGATCGGGTAAGTGAGTTGTGGGGTGCGCGACAGTATCCATAAGTAGTCACGACCGCTACTCACCAGTGCATAGTTGTAATAGGGCTGGTCTACTTCGAGGATGTTGTAATCCCCATAAAATGGGCCGAAGAAAGACACTTTAAGGCGGCCAGTCCGGCTGCCATCTGCATTGGCGGGATCGACGAACTTGGCTTTGCCTATGGCTTCACTCCAGTCGTTTTTCTCGGGACTAAATCCACGGTTAATCACTTTGAGCGTGCCATCTGCTTCCAGGCTATAGCTGGCGGTCACCTGTTCCAGCCCTTTTTCAAATGTGTTGTCTAGCCTGGCAATTTCATACCAGGTACCCACATATTGGGTCGGGTCAAAACGGCGTACAATCGCCTGTTCAGCTTGCGGTGGCAAAGGCGCTGAGCAAGCGATTAAGGTGAGTGCAAGCAGCGGTGAACAGAGTAGTGATAAACGGGTAGCTAACATGATGTGAGTGTGTAGATGAAGGATATAAAGCCCGTCATGACTGACAAGACAGTTTAAAATAACATAAATTCAATCAAGGCAACATTCAAGCAAGTAGTTAATTCAAATAAGGGAAGATGATGAAGTTTTTAAAGATATGCAAGGTATGGGGTGTGTTGGCATTGTTATCGACGACAGCGATGGCAGATAATCTGGAAACCGGTCTCGGTGGCGGCGTCGGCGCAGCTGCTGGCACTGCGGTTGGTAGCGTACTCGGTGGCAGTACGGGTGAAGTCATTGGCGGTGCCGTAGGCGGTGGCCTGGGTGGGGCAGCGACGACTGGCCGCGCTGGTCGTACAGGGGCCATTCTCGGTGGTGCCGCTGGCGGCGCAACGGGTGCCATGGTTGGCCGTAAAGTCAGCGGGACCACGACTGGCGCCGTGGTCGGTGCAGGGGTAGGTGGTGCCGGTGGTGCGGTGGTCGGTAAGGTGATTGATGAACCTGATCCATATCAGAGAAGTTACCGCGGTAAAAAAGGCAAAAAACATGGCCACCATCATGGCCGTGGTCATCATCATGATTAAACCCCTGTCATCCCGCGTGAAGCGTTAATCCTGGAGTCACTGCCATGAGAATCTGGATATTATCAGCCAGCCTGTTATGCATGAGTCATATCGTGCAGGCACAAAGTTGCAACAATCAAGCCGTCGGCGCCAGTGGTGTCGGTGGTTTGGCTGGTTCGGCCATTGGCGCAGTGATGCTGGGCCCCGCCGGGGAAGTATTAGGCGGGGCAGTGGGCGGTGCCGTTGGCAGTGTGGTCGCTAACGGCGGCAAGACTCAACCTCATACCATGCTGGGTGGCGCGGTGGGCGGTGCTGGCGGTGCGATTCTTGGGCGTGGATTAGGTGGCGGCCGTTTATTGGCCGTGCTTGGTGCAGGCTTAGGTAGTGCAGGTGGTGCCTGTGTGGCACAGCAGGCCGGGACCGGTAAAACTCACCATGCAGCCAGTGCAAAGAAACGTTCGGCTAATAACGCAACAGCCAAAGCGCAGAAGTTGCTGGGCAGTTAATTCATGCATCGCCTGCGACAAGCTCATTTGATCGCAGGTTATTTTCCCATCAGCGCAGCACTGGCTTTTTTCAGTTGGTACATCATGGTGTCCCCTTCAAGCAACAGTTGATCCACTGATTTTGGTTGCTGGGGATCAAACTCGACGATGCCTTGTGAGAATGATATTTTATAAGGTTGTCGCAGTTGCTGCCGGATCATGTCTAAATGATTGCATAGCCTTTGCGTCACAATATGCGCTTCTTGCTCACGGGTACAGGCGAGCAAGATCACAAATTCATCGCCACCCAGTCGCGCAAAAATATCCGAGCTGCGGCCCATTTGTTTCAGTGCTTTGCCAAACGTTTGCAAGGCACGATCGCCTTCATCATGGCCATAGGTGTCGTTGATGATCTTAAAGTCATTCAGGTCTAAAAACACCAGTGAAGCATGCAATTGGTGACGGCTGAAATAATTGAGGTATTTTTCCGTCAGCATGATAAAGCCGCGTCGATTACTGAGGTCGGTCAGTTCATCCATGGTCGCCAGTTCAATCGCCGCCAGCTCGCTCTCTACCATGGTTGCCAGATCATTGAGGTCTTCTATATCCCTGGCTGGAAACTCCCGTGGTTGCGAGTCAATCAGGCATAAGGTGCCGACTTTAAACCCATGGGTGGTGCGTATTGGCCTGCCAGCATAAAAGCGAATATGTGGCGCAGCCGTCACCAGCGGGTTATCAAGAAACCTGGGGTCTTTGGAGGCATCATTAATGACGAAGGTGTCATTACCTAAAATCGCATGACCACAAAAGGAAATGTCGCGTGAGGTTTCTGAGACTTGCAGCCCCATGCAGGACTTAAACCATTGGCGATTGGTATCGACCAGGCTGACCAGCGCAATCGGTACATTAAACATGCGCGTCGCAATTCTGGTTAACCGGTCAAAACGTTCTTCTGCCTGCGTATCAAGGATGGCGAGCGCGCGTAACACATGCAAGCGCTCTATTTCATTGGCAGGAATAGCTGGTATTTGCAAAGCACTCGATCCTTTGACAGGGATGTTGTAACGATCATACCGCGTTTTTTATGATTTATACAAAAAAATACAACTGTTTTTCCAGGTGAGTTTTTGACAGGCGTAAGGCTGCGCTTATGCTTGTGTGGTCGCGAGTTTTAAACCGATAATGCCCGCCATAATCAAGCCCAGGCTAATGATACGCAAGGCAGATACCGGCTCGTTAAACAGCCAGATACCGCCAATCACCGTCCCCACAGCACCGATGCCCACCCAGACGGCATAAGCCGTGCCTACGGGCAACGATTTGACGCAGAGGCCTAGTAACCAGACACTGATAATCATGGCAAGAATGGTCCAGAATGAGGGCCAGAAGCGGGTGAAGCCATCCGTATATTTCAATCCTATGGCCCAGGCCGTTTCAAACAAGCCAGCAATAACCAGGGTTAGCCACGTCATAAAGTTTCCTTTTTAAGTGATGCGATTCAAGGCTGCAGCGTAAATCAAGACTGGACAGCGATTAAGTCCTCGGCGGACAGCCAGCGCCACTCGCCAGCCGCCAATGTTTCAGGCAATGTCAGTTGACCGATTTTGATGCGTTTCAATGCCTCGACACGGTTGCCAATCGCGGCAATCATGCGTTTGACCTGGTGGTATTTTCCCTCCGCCAGGGTCATGTGTAGCACCGTTGCAGAAATGCTGGTCACCGCCAGTGCCGCAATGGTCTCTTCCTCATCAATCAGTTTGACACCTGCCAGCAAATGTTCAAGGTCGGCTGCACTCAAGGCGTGCTTGCAAGTGACTTCATACACTTTAGGCACATGGTGCTTGGGAGAGCTGACTTTATGAATAAACTGCCCATCATCCGACAGCAGAATCAGCCCCGTGGTGTCTTCATCCAAACGGCCTATGCACTGAATGCCACGCTCCACCAGCGGCTCAGGCAGCAGCGTGTAAATAGTCGGATGGAACTGAGTTTTGTGCGTGCATTCATAATGCGCAGGTTTATGCATCAGCAGGTAGCTATGTTCGCGGTATTGCCAGGCCTCGCCATTGACGGTGAAGTGTAGGGTATCGTCCAGGGCAAATTTGGCGTCCGGGTCATCGCATATTTCACCGTTGACGGTGACTTCTTCGTTGATGATTAAAATGCGGCACATCTTGCGCGTGCCAAAGCCCTGACGGTGCAGGATACGTTCTAGATCTAATGTTTTTGCCATGATGGGATTATACGTGAATTGGAAGTGGGCTTTGGTGTGACTGGGCTTCTTATGTGCTAGAAGGTCATTCTTATGTGGGTCGACTACTGATAGGGAAGTTTTTGCTCGCGATTGTATTGGGTTGTAAGGTTTCTTTTCGCCTTTTCGGCGAGTTACTTTTCTTTGCTTGCACAAAGAACAAGTAACCAAAAGAAATGCACCCCAGCTTCCGCTTGTTCCTTGCGCTACTCGGCTTGCCGGGCGTCCATCGAAACTCGCCCTGGTGGCTTGCACAAAACGCAAGCCACTGCGGAACTCGGACAGCCGATGGCCGAAGACTCCCGCCAACCCTGCGTTGCTCGGCGCGGCAGATGGGGACCCCGAACACCAAGTGACTGCAACCATTAGCGAATTGAAGAAAAAAGAATCTGGTTTTTGAACTGTCCGAACTAAACCAATGCAAGTTAGATGAGACAAATCCCATCCCATCACGCTGAGTAGCGGAAACAAAATAAGAGTAGAGGGAGCGACTGCCTGAGCTCCGCAACAAGCCACGAAGTGTGTGGCTTGTCAGGGCGAGTTTCGTGACCGCTTATTTTGTTGAGCAACGCAAGGGAGCCGCAGGCCGTGATGGCTGGGTGCCCTCTTTTTGGTTACTTTTTTGGGGCAAGCAAAAAAAGTAACTCGCCAATAAGGCGAAAAGAACTTTGGCGGTGTGCAAGTGGTGAATGCCTAAAGAATAACCTTTCTTCCCAATCCCAAAGTCAGCCACCCAAGCAATTCACGTATAATCCCCACTATGGCCTTCAAACACATCACCTCCCGCGATAATCCCGTTTTCAAACAGCTACGCAAACTGCTCGATCAGTCTCGTGAGCGCAGGAAAACAGCGTCAACACTGCTCGAAGGGGTACATTTAATCGAGGCATACTGCCAGACCTATGGTGAGCCGCGCTTGCTGATTATCCCGGAAGGCCATAGTACGGTGGAAGCGACTGGTTTGATTCAGCAGTTGTCTGATGTGGATACCATGCTGCTGCCGACCTTGATGTTTGCCGAGCTGGCGCCTGTGGTGTCTAGCAGTGGGGTGATGGCGCTGGTGGATATTCCGGAACCCGTGCTGCCTGAAAAGGTTGATTTTGCCTTGCTGATTGAAGATATTCAGGATCCCGGTAATTTGGGCAGTATATTACGCACGGCAGCTGCGGCCGGGGTGCAGGTGGCTTACCTGAGCAAGGGCTGTACGGATGCCTGGTCGCCTAAGGCTTTACGTGGCGGGCAGGGTGCACAGTTTGTGTTGCCGGTGGTGGAAGGCGTGGATGCTGTTGAGGTGGTGCACAGTTTTGATGGCCACACGCTTGCCCTGACCATGCAGGGTGAGAGTCTGTATGAGCAAGCCTTGCGTGAGCGGGTGTTGTTTGCGGTGGGTAATGAAGGCGCGGGAATTTCTGCCGCCTTGCAATCCGCCGTTAATACCTGCATCACTATTCCGATGGCGCATCAGGGAACATTGGCGCTGGAATCACTGAATGCCGCAGCAGCGACTGCGGTGGCGCTGTTTGAGTGTCAGCGCCAACGCTTGCTGGCGGATTAACTGTTTTTAGTGCGTGACCTCGTGGTCATCGTCTTCGTCAAATAAGGCCAGCGCTTCCTGCTCGTCGACCACGTAGTGCTTGTTGCAGAAGTCACATTGAATCTGCACGCTGCCTTGTTCTTCAATGATACTGCGTACTTCGGCCATGCCCAGCATTTGCAGCATATTGGTGACGCTGGTTTGTGAGCAACTACAAAATGCTTGCACTTCACGGCCGCTGAACAAGCGCACATCTTCTTCTGCAAACAGGCGCTGCAGCAGGGTGACCGTGTCCAGGTCTAATAACTCCTGTTCGGTGACCGTGCCTGCCAGGTGCTGCACACGGTTCCAGCAATCGAGGTCACTTTCTTGTTGCTGCGGCAATTTTTGCAGCAGCAGGCCTGAGGCGCGCTCGCCATCTGAGGCCAACCATAAACGGGTATCGATTTGCTGTGAGCGCAACATGTAGTTCTCCAGCATGCTGGCGATGTTGTCACCTTCTAGCGGCACAATGCCTTGATAGGGCTCGCCTTCTTCTGGCATCAGCGTAATCACTAATTGCCCTTGTTTGAGCCAGGCGGTCAAGTTGTCGCCATGCAGTTCGGCGCCGACTTTGGCCGTGGCACGGATATTCAGCCCTGAGGTACATTCCACCACCAGTAATTGCAGCGCGCCCTGGCTTTGCAATTGCAAAATCAGTTTGCCCTGCATTTTGAGCGTCGCGGTGAGCAGCACGCTGGCGGCGGTGAATTCGCCTATGGCTTTTTTCAGGGCGGGCGGTAATGACTGGTGCTCAAGCGCGGTCGACAGGCTTTGGTCAAGCTGCACACAGTTGCCACGCACGGCAGACTGCTCAAAAATAAACGGGTGTAATTGGTCTTGGTTACGATCTTGGTTCATGCCGGCATTTTACCATTTGCAGGCAAAACTGATTGTTAAGCGCTGGTAATTTTTGGCAACTGCCAGTGCGTTATCGCCCATTGCCATAGATTTGCCAGCGATAGCGATTGTGCATTTTTCGGCAAGGCTTGTTGCAGAAAAGTGAGTGCGGCGACCAGTGTGTCCACGAGATTGTCTTCAGGTAATGCCGTGGCCAATGTCTGTTTACTCAATTTTTGTCCGTCGGCATTTAATACCAATGGAAGATGGGCGTAGATTGGCGTGGGGTAGCCGAGTAATTGTTGCAGGTAAATTTGCCGCGTTGTGGAATTGAGTAAATCAGCGCCACGTACGACATGCGTCACGCCTTGCAAGGCGTCATCTATCACCACCGCCAATTGATAGCTAAACAGTCCATCGGCGCGTTTAACGACAAAATCACCAATGTCACTCGCCATATGGTGTTGCTGGTGGCCCTGAATGAGGTCCTGAAAGCTGATGGTCTGGGCATCCGTTTGAATGCGCCAGGCCGCGGCCGCACCTGGTTTGGTGGGATGCTGCAAACAGGTGCCGGGATAAATGGCCCCTTCTATGCCGAGCAGCGTGCTGGAATCGGTAATCTCTTTGCGTGAGCAGGTGCAGGGATAGGCCAGGCTGCGCTGGCGCAGTTGCTGCAATACCGTTTGGTAATATTCACTGCGTTGGCTTTGATAAACAACCTCGCCATCCCACACAAAGCCGTAATGTTGCAGGGTATGAATAATCGCTTCACTGGCACCCGCCACGTGCCTGGTTTGATCAACGTCCTCAATGCGCAACAGCCATTGCCCGCCACGACTTTTAGCATCGCAATAGCTGGCAACCGCGGCCACCAGTGAACCAAAGTGCAGTGGCCCGGTGGGCGAGGGAGCAAAGCGGCCAACCACCATGTTGATTACTGTGCAGCGTAGGGTGGAATATGCCAGGCCACCAGCTGTGCGCCGCGCAGTTGCAAATGGCAGGCCATGCGTTCTATGCCCTGGCTGGAGACATCAAAGGTGTAAGTACGCTGCAACTGCATGCGGCCATTGCCATCCCGGGCAAAGCCCACGCGCGAGCAGGCAACGGTTTCGTCTAAAAACTGCAAGTGGCAACGTTCTGCCAGTTGGCGGCCAATCTTTAAAGCCGCCTCGCGTTTGGCCACAGAGTCCATCCAAAACCATGCACCTGCAATTAAAATGGCCAATAAAGCCCATTCAGCCATTGTTGTTCTCCCGTAAAGCGATCATATGTTTCAGTGTATGATGTTTCAAGTTCATATTCCTATATCAGTGCAACCTGTCATGAGTTCAAGTCGCGAAGCAGACGCTATTCAAGCCTATTATAATTTATTGCATGGCAAGGGGGCGGATGCCGCCATTATGGCGCAACGCGATGCCTTGCTGGCCGAGTTAAGTCCTTTGCTGGCAGATCAGGAGTGTACCAGCACGGCCTATCGCCAGGCGGTTGATGATTGCCTGAACGATAAACCGGCACAACGTTGGCCTGAGTTGCTCACCATTATCCGTGAGTTCTACCCATTCTGGCGCGGGGATGTGAAAGCCGTGATGCAATATGCAGAGTCGGTTGGCTTTGAGTTGCACCCTATCGGCTGGCAGCCGGCCGTGATCGATTTACAGTCCGTCTGGCCAGCGTTGCAGTCTGAAAAATTTGAGACTTCAGAGTTGTGGGCGCTCAATGGTTATGTCAAAGCGCTCAAGTCTATGGAACACAAGCAGGAAATGGATATTGAACTGCGCACGCGGATGGCGAAACTGATGTTGTTACGCCTGCGAGAAGCTCCCTTGTCTGAAAAGAATGCCTTTCGTATCACTGCTGATGCAACCTTGCCGTTGTTTAACCTCAAAAATACCCGTCACCTGTTTTTAAATGCTGTGCGCGAGTTTTATTATTTTTGGGCGGCACATCCTGATGCGGTTGAAATGCTCAAACAGTTGCAGCCGCCAGAAATCATGTAAAATTGCACCAAAAATGTGCAGTGCACTTTTGTTGGTTCATTTTTGGTGCAATTTCGCGTAGTCCTCAAAGTAAGTTCCTTTAAAATCAATCACATAAAAATGGTCTGATATTTGCTTTAGCCATGCGCATTAAATTGGTGCGCATTTTAATAGTGCGTATTCAATATAAGGCGTGCCATCAGGCAAAACGCCAACTTTCACCACTATTAGTCGGAGAGCGAAATGGAAGCATTAGTGTCAGCGAATGACGTCTTGTTTGTATTGCTTGGAGCCATTATGGTGCTGGCAATGCATGCCGGATTTGCCTTTTTGGAGGTCGGCACTGTACGTCAAAAAAACCAGGTCAATGCCCTGGTCAAAATCATGGTGGATTTTTGTGTGTCTACCATCGCCTATTTTTTCATCGGTTACAGCATTGCCTATGGCATTAATTTTTTCAGCGGCGCCGATGTATTGGCCGCGAAAAGTGGTTATGACCTGGTTAAATTCTTTTTCCTGTTAACCTTTGCCGCGGCTATCCCGGCGATTGTCTCTGGCGGCATTGCCGAACGCGCCAAATTCAATCCGCAAATGGCTGCCACCTTTCTCATCGTCGGTTTTGTCTACCCGTTTTTTGAGGGCATCGCCTGGAATAATCATTTCGGTTTTCAAGACTGGTTGAAAGCCAGTTTTGGCGCAGGCTTTCATGACTTTGCCGGTTCAGTCGTGGTGCATGCCATGGGCGGCTGGATTGCACTGGCGGCGGTTATCCTGCTCGGCGCACGTACTGGCCGTTATACCAAAGACGGCCGTCTGCATGCCTATCCGCCATCAAATATCCCTTTCCTCGCTTTAGGTGCCTGGATACTTACGGTTGGCTGGTTTGGTTTTAATGTCATGTCTGCACAATCCATACAAAACATCTCAGGCCTGGTGGCGGTTAATTCCCTCATGGCGCTGGTCGGCGGCACACTGGCCGCTCTGGTGCTGGGTAAAAATGACCCCGGTTTTGTACATAACGGACCTCTGGCGGGGTTGGTGGCCGTGTGTGCTGGCTCTGACGTGATGCATCCGCTAGGCGCATTAGTCACCGGCGCCGTTGCCGGCACATTGTTTGTGTGGGCATTTACCATGACTCAAAACCGCCTGAAGATTGATGATGTACTGGGTGTCTGGCCGCTGCACGGCCTATGCGGCGCCTGGGGCGGTTTGGCGGCCGGTATTTTTGGCTGTTCTGCTTTAGGCGGCATGGGCGGTGTCAGCTTTATCAGTCAACTTATCGGCACACTTACAGGCGTCGTCATTGCACTGGTCGGCGGCGCCATTGTGTATGGCCTGATCAAAAAAACGGTAGGTATTCGGCTGGATGCCGAGTCAGAATTTGACGGCGCAGATTTGAGTATTCATAAGATTCCGTCAGTGTCGGGTGATTAACCTTTTATATGGTGTGACGACATAAATCGCTCAGTCTATGAGCATTTTTAAATAAAAAGGCCCTGAACCAATGTTCGGGGCCTTTTTGCTATCTGGTGTTTGCTTTAAGTTTAAATATCCTCCATGACCAAGCGTGCTGCGATGTTTTTTTGTAGCACTGCTTCATATCAGTCACCCGTTAAGTGGTGACTACACAGCAACATCCCCACTTCTACAACGCATGTTGATTTTAGATAAAACAAGGACTGTCGCGGTTGTCTGGCATATATATTGCGAATTAATCACTTGTCAATGAATGATTTGGCTGAGATGTTTTAACGATAAAGCATCCGTGGGCCAATTTGTCGTTGATTGACCTCAAAGAGAATGAAATTTCAGCATGTTTTAACTGTTAATTTACAAACAGTATGTTTGTACTGAGGCAAAAAAATGCGCATGAATAAACATTACTTTTTTAAAAGAAATTTCAATTGCAAATCAAAACTAAATAATAAAGCGCAGGTGACATGGTGGACGACCAAGAATACGAAAAACTCAAAATAACGGCTTATCAAATTATCAAAGAGTCAAAAAATGTAGATCAAATCAAGCAGGCGTTAGCGTTTATCTTGCCAACAGCGCATCAGATGGCCATAGACGAAACAGCCAAGGTGTTGGGCTTTTCCAACAATTGGGTTTCACAGTTGCGCTCACGGTTTTTACATGGAAAACCCTTAAAACATGCATCTCGCGGCGGGCGGCATCATGTGGTGATGAGTGCTGAGAAAGAGGTTCAGTTTGTTACACGGTTTAGAGAAAAGTATCCATTAAACAATGAGATAGATGCGAAGGTTTTAAAACAAGAACTTGAGCAATACCTGACGAAAAAGATTTCAACGTCGTATGTGTATAGCTTTATACGACGTAATAAAGCCCTGTTGAAACCGGAAGAAAATTAATCATGCTTTTGAGACATTCTTTTTGATTTGTAAATCGTTTTAAAAAATGCTTGGCACGTGAATTGCCATCTCCCTTATCAAATTTAAGGCAATTGGAAAAATTGCAATCGTCGGTTTTATAAAACGTAATAAGGGAAGAGCATGTTAGTCAAGAAGAGGCGTTCAATCGCATTCAAGCAGTTAATTACCAGTGCAACCATTTTTAATTTTATCGCTACAAGCAGTGCATTCGCCGAGGTGCAAGAACCAGAAACCAATATTAATGAAGCCACAAGTAAGCAGTCAGTCGAATTAAATAGCGAGAGTATTGAAGAAGACAATACGAGTGCAGAATCAGATAGCGAGTTGGGCGCGGTGGTTGTGAAACGCAAAAAGATCAAAACCGTTTTACCAAAGCGACCTAGCTCGTCAGTCTACGGTACTGAAACAACCGTATTGGATACCACACGCTCTGTGTCTCAGATTTCAGCAGAACAACTGGAGCGAGACCCGATCAAAACCGCGGATGATTTGGTGAAGTATGCACCAGGGATCACCAGAAACGGTGGGCAGAATGTGTCTATTGCGCCGTTAATCCGCGGTCAAAACTCAGAAATATTCCAGGATGGCCAGCGTACTTACAATGTCCGTCATCCGTTCAACCTGAATGCATTTGAGTCGGTCGATATTGTCGCAGGGCCGCCTTCACAAGTATTTGGCCCTAGCTCGCGCAGTGGCGGTTATGCAAATTACATCAGCAAAAAACCTGATTTTGACAAGCAACGTAGCCAAATCAATGTTCAACTCGGTACTTTGATCCCCAGTGGTGATTCTTACTTTTCCGGCAAAGTGACATATGACACGACTGGTCCGATCAATGACAGGGTCGCTTACCGCGTCAGTATTACGCCACAACGATCGAATGATTATTACAAAAATGTCAGCAACGACTTTAATTCAGTCTATGGTGCTTTAGCTTTCAAGCCTACGGACAACGTCCGTATTGATTGGAACGCCAGTTACGATGACTATTATGACTTCAATGTGACGCATGGCTGGAACCGTGCGACACAAGATTTAATCGATAGCGGTAAGTATTATGCAGGCCGAGCCACACCGATTATTAGCAAGGTGGTGGGCGGGGTGACGCAATACTACTCACCCGTTTACGCCAATGGCAGCTATAACTCACAGGTCGTCGGCTGGCAGCAACGTACACGAAATGCGCAAGGCCAGTTTATCGCCGGGGCAGCAGTCGCCGCGCCATTCACGACCTCTGGGCAAGCAGGCACGGTACGCGGCTGGGTATATGATCCAACGCTTGCCGGTAATGGCCTTACTTCAGTCTCCAGAAATGACTTCTCAAACCCGGATGATGAAAACACCGCCAAACGTGGTACCTCACAATTAAAGATCGCCATAGACCTCAATCCGAACTGGTCTATTGTCAATAGTAGCTTCTTCCAGTATTCAAAAGACACCACCAACTCCATCGGGAGTTTCCTGGCGCAATTTGAAGACAAGATCTTTGATAACCGCTTTGAGTTGCGGGGAAAAACCAACTTCAACTTGTTTGGTTTAGACATCCAGGACAACAGCAATACCGGTTTTTCGATTCGTCATGAGCGCTTTAAAACACTGGCAGCGAATAACAGTTTTACCGTCGCACCTTATGACTTAACTGCACCACTGTCACTTAAAACACCAGCCGGTTTATATGGTTTGCCTGTGACGGGTGATTCTGGCTCCTGGATTGGTACGGCAGGTGTGCCTCAACTGTCTAGTTATTTTGGCTATTTGAACTTGCCAAGAATGTATCCGGCTGGTGATGGCTTGTATGCCGAAGTAGGGGGCTCTCCTGCCAGTGGTGGTGCGGTGTATACCGGTGAAGGCAGTTGGACCAGCAGCTCCTTTTTTACACAGCAAAATATCGCCATTAATCAGCGGGTCGGATTTAACTTAGGCTTAAACACTACCCATATTAATGCCAAGATCAAGAATCCTTTGGTGGTCGCGGCAGGGCAAGAACGTAGTGATGAACAAAACTTCTGGCTACCTAGCGTGCAAGCTTCTGCCTATTTCAAGCCGCTGGATAACACCACCATTTATTACACCTATGATCACTCCTATGCATTAAATACCGGTGGTTTTGCCGATGTGCTGACATGGGCGCCTTCTGGCAATACCCTGAATCCTTTGGCTTTTCACAGCTTAAGCGAGTTGCGTGAAGTTGGGATTAAGTCTGAGCCTATTCCTAACAAATTATTCATCTCGTTGGCCGGCTATCGCCAGACACGTGACCTGAGTCCGGATACCACAGGCAAAATGACTTACCTGGAAGTGAAAGGCTTGGAATCTGCCATACGTTTCCAGGCGACTGATCGTTTGAGTTCGGGTGCAAACCTATCAGTGATTAATGCCAAATATAGCAATATCTCCTACCCTTCAGGCTTCTTCTCGCCAGTCGGGTTTGTGGCTGACAATGCGACCGTGTTTGCCGATGGCAACTCGTTAACGAGAGCGACGGCCCCAGGCTCTATCACTGCGCCTGCCATTCCCAAATACTCTGTGAATGCATTTTTGGATTATCGCCTGCCTTCTGGCTTAGGCGCTGAGCTTGCAGGCTGGTGGACCAGTAGCTGGTATACCAATATTGCACGCACAGTCAAAGTGCCGAATGAATATAACCTGAATCTGACGGTATATTACCGCCAGCCTAAATGGGATGGTTCTATCCGCTTCTTGAATATCACCAATCAAAAGAATTATGTGACGGGTTTAACTGGCGGCACTTCCGAGTTTATTACCCCAACAGCCCCCTTCGCGATTCAGGCGACCTATGCATACCGTTTTTAAGGTTGCGCCAAGGTCAATATTGATTGTGAATGATTCATTAGTTTAGTAAGAGGAATACAAATGGCAGTCAAAATTTTATGGTATCTCACTGCTCCCGATGGTCCCGTGCCATGGGAGGCCGATGGTCGCTGGAACACTGGGTTCGAGCACTTACAGCAGTTGGCAAGCACCATTGATAAATTAGGGTTTTACGGGGCATTGCTTGCCACCGGGCAGGATGAGGTGCATACCTTAACGGCCTCGATGCTGGCGACCACCAAACGCATGAAGTTCGTCGCTGCTGTGCATCCTGGCCTGATCGCCCCCGCCAAACTGGCTCAAATTGCGCAGACCATAGATCGCTTCTCTGGTGGTCGCCTGATTTACAACGTCATTAATGGTAATGACAGTGTGTTGCCATCACTGGGTTTTCATATCAAACATGATGAACGCTACCAATTCAGTTATGAGTACTGGGATGCTTTCAGCAAAGTGTATGCGGGCGATAGTAGTGGCTATGACGGCAAATATATCAAAATTGCGCCTAAGCCATCGCCCTTGGTCACACCTAACCGCGGCCAGTTCAGCCAGCACTTGCCTAGCATTCCGCTATGGGGGGCTGGCACCTCAGCACCAGGGGTAGAGCAGGCAGCCAAATTGCTGGATGTCTATCTCAGCTTTGCCGATAAACCGCCTGCCTTAGGCGAGAAATTTAAACGCGTAGGCGCTGAGGCAGAAAAGCATGGCCGGAAACTCACTTTTGGTACCCGGTTGCAAATTATCGTACGCGAAACCGAAGAGGAGGCCTGGGAGTATGCACAATATTTAGTCGACCGCACCTCAGTGCAATATGCAAAAGATTGCATCATCAGGCAGTTGCCGCCGGGCGAAACCTTTGAAACTTTCAAGAGTGACAATCCTCAGGTACAAAAAAATATTGAGGCGGTCAGGGCAGGTTATCTGCCAAAGGCCAAAGATTACGAAATCTATCCTAATGTGTGGACTGGGCCTGCTTTGCATGGCTTTAACATCGTTGCGCCGTTGTCGGGCACCACCCTCGTCGGCAGTGCAAAAAATGTGGCGGCCAGAATTAAAGAGTTTGAGGCAAATGGTACGCATGCCTTTATCTTATCTGGTTGGCCATTGATCGAAGAGGCGCATCGTGTCGCAGATTTGTTGTTCCCGCTTTTAGATTTAGATCATGGTTTTGAAGTGCCGGTGTTATCACCGGTACGTCGATCAAGCTACCCATTGCGAGGTGATCGCACTGGCGATGCTGAATTGAACCAGCAGGAGGCAGCATAATGGCTAGCGAATTATCAAGAAGAGGTTTTTTGATTCAAGGCGCGGCATTGGGCGGCAGCTTACTCCTGGGTGGCGGCTTGCTTTCTGGTTGCCAGGACGATAAAGCGGCCACCGGCCACCGTGCATCTGTACAGTCCACCACCCCTCAATATGGTGGCAGGCTACGCATGGGCATTATTGATGGCAGCAAGGCCGGCGATTTAGATGCACACAAGCCGACCACGGCAAGTGCCATTATTCGTGGTTTCGCGCTCTACAGCAAGTTGTGGGAGTGGAGCGAGCACATGACACCGGATCTGGCTTTGGCCGAAGAGGTTGAAGTCAATGATGATGCGACATTGTGGACCATTCGTCTGAAAAAAGACCTGGAGTTTCATCACGGTAAAACCATCACGGCAGATGATTTGATTTTCTCAACCCGGCGGTTGTCTGACCCTGAGCTCGCCTCACCATACCTCGGTTATGTGAAATGGATTGACAGGGACAACCTGGTCAAGCTGGATGAGCGCACTGTGCAGATTCCAATCAGAGGGGGCACTGGCTTATTGTCATTGCCAGATGCTTGGGTGAACTTCGGCGGCATTGTCCCGGTTGACTATCATCCGGTGACCAATCCGGTGGGCGCCGGTCCCTTTAGGCTCAAAGAGTTTGTACCGGGACAGCGTTCTGTCTTTACGCGATTCGAGAATTTCTATAAGTCTGGACAGCCTTATCTGGATGAGTTGGAAATCATTGATTTTAAAGATGAATATGCACGTATTTCCGCACTATTAAGTGGCCAGATTGATATGGCCAATGGCGTGGCGCCTGAGCAAATAACAGCCTTGAAGCGTCATGAGGCGATTCAGGTCATTACCAATCAAACGCATGGCTTCCAATCCATAGACTTGAATCTCAGCCTGCCGCCATTTCAGGATGATCGTGTCCGCCAGGCATTTAGACTCATGATTGATCGCCAGGAAGTCATTGATCGTGCTCTTGCTGGTCAAGGGCGGATCGCCAATGACCTTTACGCGCCTTTAGATCCCACTTTTAATAGCGCGATCCCGCAGCGTCAATACGATCCAGAGCAGGCGCGGTCACTGATCAAGCAGGCGGGCTATGAAGGCTTAACGGTAGAGTTAACGGTGGGGCCGGGGCTCTCTGCAGTTGCGGGCGGTTCCCCGGTGGCACAAGTGTTTGCCGCGCAAGCGAAGAAAATCGGGGTCAATATTAAGGTGAATCAGGTCGATGCGGCTACTTTTGGCGGACCAAAGCGTGCAGATTGGCAGCTCAGTTGCAATAGCAAACTTGGCGGTAGTTTTCTGCACACCGCGGCCACCGTCGACAGCTTTCTTTCCAGCGCCAATAAAACACACTTTGCCGATGAACGGTTTGATGCGCTCTTCAGGCAGGCGATTTCCACCAAAGACCTTGAGAAGCGTACGCCATTGGTGCATGAAGCCCAGCAAATCCAGCATGAGAAAGGTGGGCTTATTATTTGGTCCTATGTGAATACGCTGGATTTGGCCGCTAAACATGTGGGCGGTCTGACGCCTGAACGCTCACATTTTCCCACCTGGCGTTTTGATAAGTTATGGCTGAATCAATCGGTGTAAATCACGCTATGCAAAATTTAGAGCTCAAAGATTTTTCATCTGTCACACCTGCGCGGATCTCGTTGCCTGCAAAAGCTGGCCCCATCGCCCTGGGGCTGGCTGAGGCAGCAGAACACACCGGCCCGCCGCCCAGCCATGTGCGCAAAAAAAGCATTGTTTCTGCCAACTTGTTAAAGTGGATCGTCAAGCGCACTCTTTCAAGCATTCTGGGTTTGTTTGCAATCTCCATCCTCGTATTCGTGGCCACACAGGCGCTCCCTTCTGACCCTGCGCGCGTCATTCTCGGGCCAGAAGCTTCTGAAGAGGCGATTCAAACACTGCATCATCAATTAGGGCTGGATCAATCGTTGGCTGCGCAATACGGCCACTGGATAAAACCGGCGCTGTTGGGCGATTTCGGCATTTCAATCGACTCCAAGATGCCTGTGGTCGACCTGATTGCAGGCAAGGTGAAAAATACCCTGATTTTATTAGGCCTCACGTTGCTGGTATTAATCCCGGCTGCATTCACGCTCGGTATCTATCTCGCCTTACATAAAGATGCCTTATTGGACCGCCTTACAATCTCGTTTCTTATCTTTGTGAAAGCCGTGCCCAGTTTTGCTATCGCTTATGGCCTGGTGATGTTGCTTTCAACCCTGGTGTTCAATCTGTTTCCGGCAGTTTCCTTAATTCAAGCCAATCAGCCCCTCTGGAGTCAGTTGCAGTTTATGGTGTTGCCTATGTTGACGCTGGTCTTATCCAGCCTGCCTTATTTGGTGCGCTTGATCAGAGGCTCTCTCATTGAAGTACTGCAGTCAGACTTTATTATTTCTGCTCACCTAAGAGGCCTCGATAAAAAACAGATCATCTGGAAATATGCCATTCCCAATGCAGTGATTCCTGCCATTCAAGCCATTGCCTTAATTTCTAGTGTGCTATTGGGAGGCGCGTTGGTCGTCGAGGTGGTGTTTGCCTACCCAGGCATTGGCAGTGCTTTAAATGCTGCGGTGGATATTCGGGATATTCCCGTGATCCAGGCTGTGGTTATATTTTTAGCCTCGGGCGTGATGGCCATCAATCTGCTGGCTGATGTGGTGACCGTGCTATTAACCCCCAAGCTCAGAACCGCTTGAGTTCATGACAATCGAGTCCTTTTAAGAGCCCCACCATGCGCGCAATCAAACAGTTTTTTGCCACCAGTAACAGTCAAATTAATTTGGGGCTGTTCCTCACTACATTTATTTTATTGTTATCCATCTTGGGGCCATGGCTGTCGCCTTACCAAGCCCAGGAAATGGTGGGAGCAAGATATAGCTTGCCGCAAACTGGTGTCCTGTTGGGGACTGACTACCTGGGGCAGGATGTCCTGTCCAGGGTTTTGCATGGCGGCATATCTATTGTCTGGATGTCGCTGGCCTCTTCCTTATTGGGCCTGTTTCTCGGCGTGATATTAGGGTTGATTGCTGGCTTTTTCAAACACAGGATTGACCAGGTCATTATTTGGGTCGCCGATATTTTCCTGGCGTTCCCGCATTTGATTCTGGTGTTGCTGGTGGTTTCGATGCTAGGCCGTGATAAATGGTTAATTGCCATTACTGTCGCCATTGCGTTTGTTCCTGGTGTGATTCGGCTCACCAGGGGGCTGGCTTTATCGATTTCAAAGCATGAGTACATCGAAGTCGCAGAAATGATGGGTTACCCGTACCACCAAATCCTGCTGCGGGAAATTTTACCCAATATTTTAACGCCACTATTAATTCATCTGGGCACCATGCTGTCATGGTCAGTCGCATTGCTCTCCGGACTGAGTTTTCTGGGCTATGGCGTTGCACCGCCTGAGGCTGACTGGGGGCTGATGGTGAATGAAAATAAAGGCGGGCTGCAGATTCAACCCTTCTCCATTTTGATCCCGATATTATTCATCGCACTCTTTGCATTGGGGGCTAATTTGCTGGCTGAAGGCTTCGGTAGAAAGTTCTCAAGAATTAGTGAGTCAAACAAACATGCATAGTCGTCTACAGCTGCAGTCCACCCCTAGTGTGGCCATCGAGGTTAACAACCTCGGTGTGAGTTTAATCGATGGCACTACCATTGTCTCCGAGATCAGTTTTTCTGTGCTTGAAGGGCAAATACTTGCCTTGGTCGGGGAGTCAGGCTCGGGCAAAACCACGATTGCAACCGCCTTGCTGGCGCATACCCGTCAGGGGGCAAAGATCTCGCAGGGGGAGGTGAACGTCGCCGGGCTGGATATCTTGAAACTGGACGAAAATGCTTTACGCCGGGTGAGGGGCAAGCAGGTCAGTTATGTCCCGCAAAATCCATCTACTGCGTTAAATCCGTTAATCACGATCAAAACGCATTTAGAGGATGTGCTTAAAACGCATGCGCCGACATTGGCCGCCGCGCAGCAACAGGCGAGAATCATCAATACTTTAAAAGACGTAGAGCTCTCGCACGACCATGCATTTTTGAATCGCTATCCGCACCAGCTCTCTGGTGGACAACAACAACGGGTGTTGTTAGTGCTGTCCTTCATTACCAGGCCCCGTGTGATTGTACTGGATGAGCCCACGACGGCGCTCGATGTGACGACTCAGGCCAAAGTGTTGCTGACAGTGAAAAAACTATGCCAAAGTTATGGTGTTGCCGCGATTTATGTGTCGCATGATTTGGCTGTGGTTAAAAAAATCGCAGACCATGTCATTGTTTTATATGGTGGTCGCATTGCGGAAAAAGCGACGGCGGCTGATGTGTTCTCGCATCCACAGCATCCTTATAGCCAGGGCTTAATCAGTGCAATCCCTGATATTCACCTGCGGGCGATTCCCATGCCGATTGTGGGCAATGCACCTTCTCTGCAGTCCCGGGCCAAGGGCTGCGTATTTGAACCCAGATGCAAGCTGGCGACATTGACATGTAAAACCATCGTTCCCCCGTTAGACAAGATCGATACTGGCGATGATCATGTCGTGGCGTGTCACAACCTCTCGAGGCAAACGGATCCGTTCAGCTTCAACCATCACACCGAAACGCTTAAATCACGAGTGATTCAGTTGGGTACGCAACCGCCACTTTTAGAGGTTAAGCATTTATTTGCCAGCTACGATGGTAAGCAGGTGTTAAAAGACGTTTCATTCCATTTGAAAAAAGGCGAGTGCCTCGCGTTGGTCGGTGAGTCTGGGTCAGGTAAAACCACCATTTCGAGAGCAATTGCCGGGCTTAACGCCAATGCGGCTGGCGGTTTGTATTTCAAAGGCCAGTCGCTTGCACTTGCCGCAAGAAGCCGCTCTGCAGCGATTAGCCATCAGATTCAGTACATTTTCCAAAATCCTTATCAGTCATTGAATCCCAGGCAAACGGTGAGGCAAACCCTGTTAAATACGGTGCGCCATTACTTTCCAGACAAGCTAAAAGACAGTGATGAAATCATTACCGCTGCACTGATACGCGTAGCACTGGACCCTGGCTTAGCCGACCGGTTTCCCAAGGAGTTATCTGGTGGTGAGTTGCAACGGGTGTCGATTGCAAGAGCGCTGGTATGTGAGCCCAGTTTACTGATTTGTGACGAGATCACGTCTGCCCTGGATGTTTCAGTGCAGGCAGCGATTCTAGAGCTGATCAAGTCATTGCAAAGGAATGGATTATCCATTGTTTTTGTGACCCATAACCTGGGCATTGTGCGTTCGATTGCAGACCGCGTGCTGGTCCTGAAAAATGGCGCCGTGGTGGAGTCTGGTGAAGTTGATACTTTGCTTGACCAGCCACAGCAGCCCTATACCCAAGAGTTAATCAACGATTCACCGTCTATCGTTGATCTTTAATATCAATCTTTAATCATCAAAATAAGACATTGAAAGAGAGCGTTTTATGCCGGTAGAGTTTGTTGGCGGGCTGTTCCCCAGAAATCAGTTAGCCCCCGTGGCCGCGAATAGAGGGAAAATTGACCTTGAGTATTTACGTGATCTCGCGAGAGCGCATGAACAGGCAGATTTTGATCGTGTACTCATCGCTAATGGCGGCGGCGATCCTTTATTTTTAGCAGCGTATGCCGCAGCACACACTGAAAAGCTGGGCTTTATGCTGGCTCATCGTCCTGGCTTAGTCCCGCCCACACTGGCGGCCAGGACATTTGCCACCTTGGACCACACCACGGGTGGCAGAATCCGGCTGCATACGGTCACCGGTCATGCGCCCGAGCCTGAGCACGGGGAGCATCTAGTAGATAAGGCCGCACGTTATGAACGTGCGGGAGAGTACCTGGAGATTGTGAAGCGTACCTGGACCTCTGAACAGCCTTTTGATTTTGATGGTAAATACTTTCAGATTAAAGGCGGCTTCTCGCCAATTAAACCGGTGCAACAGCCATATATCCCAATTTCATTAGGCGGGTCTTCAGACGGGGCATATGAAGTTGCTGTTCAGCACACGGATTTATATGCGCTATGGGCTGAGCCGCTGCAAGATATTGATGCGCGGATCAATAAGCTGAAAGCATATGCCAGCAAAGCGGGGGTCGCCGCCCCTCGGGTAAGTATGTCGGTACGCCTGATTATTGGCGCGACAGAAGCATTGGCCTGGGAAAAGGCCAATCATATTGTGGCTTCATTAAAGCAACATTACCAACCTAATCCTTTCACCAGTGCCCGTGGCAATAGCGGCGGCGCTGAGCGCCAGCTTGCCATTGCACAAAAAGGTGATGTACATGATAAAGCCCTGTTTATGGCGACCTCTACGGCCATCGGTGGTGGTACAGATTCGACATCCCTCGTCGGCACACCAGACACAATTATTGAATCGCTCTTGGCCTATTACGATCTGGGGGTGACGACTTTCCTCAATCGTGGCTATGACCCGTTGTATGACGCGATTGATTATGGCCGTTACATTATTCCTGCCGTCAGAGAAGAGGTGCGCAAGCGGGAAGTAGCCAAACAGGCTGCAGCGAAAGTGGTTGGTTTATAAGCAACGCGAACAGGATAGAAAAATAAACATGAGTGATACTTTATATTTCACGCGTTTACCTTTGCATGGGGACACGCAATATTTGCCAGGAGATCCGAGAAATCGCGGTGACTGGCATAGAGCGCCGGGTGAGGGCACAGGTGCCGTGTCTGAGTTTGATGTTGAAGATGATTTTAGCTATATCGATTATTTATCGCAGATTGCACGTGCGGCCGAAATCAACCGCTTTGATGGCGTGCTGATGGTGAATGCACCTGGTGGTGAGGAGCCGTGGACAGTGTGTTCACTACTGGCAAGAGAAACGCGTCGCTTGAAATTTGTGTCGGCCTTCCAGCCATATCATTTTTCACCCTGGGCGGCGGTGCAAATGGCGGCTACCTACCAACGTGCCAGCCGCAATAGATTGGTGTGGAATATTATCAATGGCGGTTCTGAAGTGGTGCAAAAACAAGTGGGGGATAACACCCCACATGACGATCGTTATGAACGGGCAGATGAGTTCTTGCAAGTGGTGAAAGGCTATTGGAATAATGAGTCATTCCATTTTAGCGGCAAGTATTATTCAGCCGATGGCGGTGGCAGAAAGGGCGCGCACAAAAAAGCGGCTTTACCGCTGATCTGCACCGCCGGTTCGTCTATTCCCGCCCGTGAGTTTGGCGCTAAGCATGCAGATTATTATTTGATGCGTGCTGAAACCCCAGCTGAAATTTCTGCCCTGATTGCGGATGTCAAAAATAGAGCCAAACAATATGGCCGTGAAGAGATCCGTTTTGGGTTATCTATTGATGTGATTGCAAGAGCCACAGAAGAGGAAGCTTTTGCAGAGGCTAGAAGATTCTTTGATGACGGGATTCAAACCAAAGCTGCCAAGTCGGTGGCTGCTCATGCCGGACTGCGCTCAGCAAGGCGTTTGAGTCATGAGTATGACTATTTGAGTGAAGAAGAAAAGCGCTTTGAGGATTTCTTTATTCATCCCAATGTGTGGTCTGGTTTTGGCTACATCGGCATTCCGCCTGGCTGCGCGATTGTCGGTAGCTATCAAAATGTGGCGAAACGCATACAGGAGTATCAAGACCTTGGGATTTCAATGTTTTTTCTGGCGGGCTATCCGCATCTGGAGGAAACCTACAGATTGGGCGAGCATGTGTTGCCATTATTAAAGCGCAGGCAGCAGGGGGGTGAGGATTGAGCGATCTGTCACGTCTCAGGAGTCGCTATATTTTTAAGGGTAATCAGCGGCCCTGGTGATACTGACTGATTGCATACGCGCCTGAACCAACAAAAAGGCCTGCCACTTTTGATGACAGGCCTTTTGTTTGCAGCGTCTTGGGGCTGTGAGTGATATTTGTGATACCAATCACAACCTACTGCAAAACGATGTACATTCACGCGTTTGGCTACAAATGATCAGAGTAGTAGCGCCAGCGAGAGAAATTTCAATATTGCACTTAACGCACTAGACCCTTGCTTTTTGGCTGGTTGCGCATCGACGATGACCACTTCATCTGCTGGTGCAGCGGGCTGGCTGCTTTGATATGCCAGACCGTATAAATATTTACCTTTCTGCTGCAAGGTGGCTGGTGGCGGTTGGTTGGCGGCAGACGCTTGTGCGATGACCTGCGGCTCATTTTTACCGGCGGCCACCGACATTTCTAATAACGCCAGGTTATTTTGGGCTTTGAGGTACTGGCTATCCAGGGCAATCGCATCCTTAAGCGCTTTTTCCGCTTTTGCATAATTTTGTTGCTGCATATAGGCAAAGCCCAGGTTGTTATCGTTTTTGGCGCTCGGTTCAACGCTGACCAGTTGTTCCAGCGCTGCAATCGCTTCATCGGTGCGATTGTGGCGCATGAGCAGGGCGCTCAAGTGTTGCAGGCTGGCAATATGTTGCGGCTCCAGGTGCAACGCTTTTTGATAGGCGACCACCGCCATGTCGGTATTGTTGAGTCGTTCGTAATTCAAGCCTATCTGGTCGTAGTCAGCGGCTGAGCTGGCGGAGACCAGTTCGATATTTGTCGTGGGCTTGATTTGGAACGAGGCCTGTTTTTCATCACGGATCTGGTGGGCGCATCCCAGTGCCAGCAGTGAAGAGAAAATCACTATATAGGTTAAATGCATCGCAGTTTCCTCCTTATATGCTAGGGGCCAAGATGGATCGCGCTGAATATTTCCATGATTGCGGGACCCGCCAGAATAAAAAGCAAGGTTGGCAGCATAAAGAAAGCCACAGGGAACAGTAACTTGACTGGAATCTTTGCCGCTCTTTCTTCTGCGCGTTGCTTTCTTTTTAAACGCAACTCTTCAGAGCTGACCTTGAGTGACTCACTGACACTGGTGCCATAACGCTCGGCCTGAATAATCATGGAGGCAAAACTGTTGATGTCTTCAATGCCGACGCGCAAGACAAAATGCCTGAGTGCGCGCTCACGGCTTTTACCGGAGCGTACTTCTAGCAAAATCAGTTCCATTTCATCGTGCAGGATTTTTGATTTTATTTTTATTTCATGTGACACGCGTGTGAGTGCCTGATCAAAACTGAGGCCTGCATCCATACAGATCACCAGTAAGTCCAGCGCATCTGGAAACGCGCCCAGAATCTCCTCCTTGCGCTGGCTGATGACAAAGTCCAGGTATATTTTTGGCAGCACCAGGCCCATGGCCGCGCCTGAAAACAGGATGACGGCCAGGCTGAGTGAGTTGTCACGTGACAGTTGCTCTTTAAACAGCAGGTAAAACAAGAGCGGGATGGCAAAAGTCAGTATGGTCTTGATGCCGAAGAACAAACTCGGCGCATATTCGCCGCGCCAGCCGGCCTGCAAGAACTGCACTTTGAGCGGCGAAGTTTCCCAACCATCTTTAGGCAAGGTGAGTTTGGCAAACGGCTCGACCAGCTTGACCACTTTAAAGGCGAACTCTTCATCCGCGTCTGATTTGAGTTGCGCGCTTTGTTGCGTGGTTTGTAGCGACTTTAACCTTCGCGCATATTTGTCATGCGAGAACAGCGAAAACATAAACATTGCCAGGGCAAAAACTGCAACGAAGACACAGATGTAAACAATGATTTCGTTCATGATAGACCGCCAATCACACTTTGATTTGAATAATCTTGCGCATACATAAACCTGCAAATATCATCAAGACAAAACCGATTTTCAATAATGTCAGTCCCACTTCTGTGCCGAATAAGAGCTTGGCGTAATAAGGCGTAATGGCGCTCATTAGCGGCACAATCATCACCGGCATCAGCCACATGACCCAGGCCGAGGTCCTGCCTTCGGCACTGAGTGTGTCGATGTCACGCATTAACTGGAATCGGTCACGGATAATCTTGCTCATAGAGGTCAATACATGGGCAAGGTTGCCGCCTGATTCGCGCTGAATCAGAATGGCAATCACAAAAAACTTGAGGTCGGTAATGGGTACGCGCCGACTGAGGTTTAACATCGCCTCGCTTAGTGGCACACCAAGATTGGTTTCCTCAAGGGAGATGCGGAATTCTCCGGCCAGTGGTTCGGCGAACTCGTCACTGACAATCTTGAAGGCACTTTGGAAGGAGTGGCCTGCTTTCAGCGAGCGCGCCATGGAGTCGATGGCATCTGGCAGTTGTTGCTCAACCTGTTTGAGTCGTTTGCTGCGCTCTACGTAGATATGCATTAAAGGTAGCAAGCTCGCCCCGGCACCCAATAGTGTGCACCACATCCAGTTAACGCCAAGCAGCAGACCGATTAAAAAGCCTGACACAAAGAACAGGAAAATATAGCGCGTAAACTGCTCGACTGACCATAGCTTGCCAGATTGCATCAACAGGATATCCAGCTCCCGGATATCAAAGAACCAGCCTATCATTTTGATCAGTTGGCTTTGGCTGTCTTGAATGCGGCTACGTAAAATACTGATTTCATGGCGGTAAACATTGTCGCTGGCGACGCCTTTGAGGCGGCTGGCAAGCTTTCTGGCTTCTGCGCTATGCTTTTCTTTCCATACCAGCAGAATCGCTTCAAAAAATAGAAAACAGGCGAAGAAGCCAAGCACTGCAAATAACATGAGTTGTGTATTGATTTTCATATGCTACACCTCGTACCTGACTGTCGGGTCGAAGTCGGACTCTAACAGTGCAGCCCCATAGGATTTAAGCCGTTGCATAAAGGTAGGGACAACGCCGGTGGCATAAAAATAGCCCCTGACTTTGCCTTGTTCATCGACGCCGGTTTGCCTGAAGCCATAAATCTCCTGCATGGCAATCGTTTCACCTTCCATGCCGGTGATTTCCTGAATACTGACGATTTTGCGGGTGCCATCCACCAGGCGGGAGACCTGGATAATCACATTGATCGCGGCCGCGATTTGTTGCCGGGTCGCCAGCAAGGTTAAATTAGCACCAGCCATGCCCACCATGTTTTCCATCCTGGCCAGGGCATCGCGCGGGCTGTTGGCATGGATGGTGGCAAACGAACCTTCATGGCCGGTATTCATTGCCTGCAACATATCCAGTGCTTCGGCACCGCGCACTTCGCCCAAAATGATCCGGTCTGGCCGCATGCGCAAGGCATTGCGTACCAGGGCGGTTTGCGTCACTTCGCCCTTGTTTTCAATATTGGGCGGCCGGGTTTCCAGCCTCACCACGTGCGGTTGTTGCATTCTTAATTCGGCGGCGTCCTCAATGGTGACAATACGTTCTTCTTTGGGGATAAAGCCGGAAACCAGATTCAGCATGGTGGTTTTGCCGCTGCCGGTACCACCCGAAATCACCGCATTCATTTTGGATTTTGAGAAGGCGCTGATCAAGTTCGCCATTTGTGGCGTCATGGTTTTGAGTTTGATCAGATCGTCGGTCAGCAGCGGGCTCACCGAAAAGCGGCGAATCGACATCACTGGGCCATCTAGTGCCAGCGGCGGGATAATGGCGTTTACTCGCGAGCCGTCAGCAAGGCGGGCATCCACCATCGGGCTGGATTCGTCGACCCGCCTGCCGACCTGGCTGACAATGCGTTCAATGATGTTGAGCAAGTGCTGGTTATCCTGGAATTGCACCTGCGTTAATTCCAGCATGCCTTTGCGTTCTATATAGACCTGGTTGTAGCCATTGACCAGGATGTCCGAGATTGCCGGGTCGCTCAGCAGCGGCTCCAATGGCCCCAGGCCAAACATTTCATATTGAATATCCCTGGCCAGTGAACCTCTTTCAGCCGTGTTGAGGGCGATACTTTGTTCGTCGACGATGACGCTGACCAGTTCATTGATCTGTTTTTTAATTTGCTCATCCGATAAGGTCGCCAGTTTTTCCAGGTTGATGCGATCGAGAATCTGGGTATGTATCTGCCTTTTCAGCGCAGAATATCCGCTGGCATCCTGGCCACCCTCAACCAGCGAATGATGGTGAGTGTTGAAGCTGCTATTGGTAGATTGCAATTTTTCACGAAGGGACATGATGCAGCCTCCGGCTATTTAAAAAGGTTAGAAAAAAATCCGGCACAGGCCACTTTTTCACCGGTGAACTTTTCAGCCAGTTGTTTAAGTTTTTTTGCCATGTCTGATTTTGGATTCAGTTTGTAAACGGCCTCGCCCTGATTAATACAGTGATTCACCAGGGCATATTCGTTGGGCAAGGTATCACTGACTTTTAAGCCCAGCGCTTGCTCAAAATCTGAAATTTTTAACTTGTCATTCTTGTCGTAGCGATTGACCAGGAAATAGATTTTTTCCTTGGCGTAGCCCAGGGAGCTGAAAATCCGGTACAAATAATTGGCATCGCGGATATAGGGCAGCACTAACTGCACCACTGGCAGTATCTGATGGCTCAGGTCCATCGCCTTGACCGTCAATGCATCAATGTGGCGGCCCAAATCCAGGATGATCAAATCGTAATAATTACCCGCTACCTCAATGATCTTTTCCAGGTGCTCAGGTTTGACATCTGAGGCATGTGCAGGATTGTCCGATGCTGCCAGCACTTTCAGGCGCGGCGTGATTTCGATCAGTGAGGAATCAAGAAAGGCATAATCCAGCCGGTGAATTTGCTGGCAAAGTTCGGCCAGTGAAGCGCTGGCTTGTTCATCTGACAAATACATGCAGGCGTCACCAAAATAGGGGTTTGCATCAATCAGCAAGACGCGCTTGTTGGTATATTCGGCTATGACGTAAGCCAGATTTGTCGCTACGAAAGTCGCGCCGGCACCGCCTTTGCAGGAGATCACGCTAATGACTTTGGTTGAGACGCCCCGTGTGGCGCGTGACCTGGCCATATAACGTTCCAGTGCTGCAATCAGGCTTTGCTCAGACAGTGGCAGCGCCAGCACTTCAGAAAAACCGGCCCGAATCCCTTTGAGTAGCATTTCTGAGGTGACCTCCTCAGATAACAACATGAAGGTCATCTGGCTGTATTGTGTTTTGTAGCGCTCAATCAGGTCAAACTCGGCGACATCTGACTGGCTGACATCAATCATCAGCACGTCGGGCCGCTCGGTGGCGATTTTCTGGTTGGCGCTCACCAGATTGGTTTGATAGGCAACACATTCAAAGCCCCGCTGGTAAAGCGTCTGGAAGGCAGACAGGCTTTGAATGACTTGGTTGTTTTCACTTATTATTAGTATTTTCATATCAACACCTAACTACACTTAGCGTTATATTGACTATCCAGGCTTTCTCTGGGGAGCGTGGTGGTAAAACTGGGCATGGTCACGTTAAAACCAAACACTGCCGAGGTGTAAACGGCCTGGCTCAGGGCCACGGTAATGGTCTTGCAATCGGCCACCGTGCATCCGCCAGGCAAATAGGTCACGACTACATTGCTACTGCTGACAAAGGGCAGGCGGCTGGTGACTTGTGTTTTGATGGCATTGCTATTCTGGGCACAGACCGTGCCCAGGCGGGCGGCCGCGCGCGTGGCCTGCGAGGCCGCATCGTAGTAGTGCAGCACCTTGCCCAGTTCGACAATCGAAAACAGCAGCAGAAACAGAAATCCCGAGACCAGTACAAACTCGATGGCATAGACCCCTTGTTGTGATTTGCGTGTGTTCATGTCAATTGATTACAGCTCGTACTGACTGTATCCAGTTGTGGTTGATAAAAGGTGCTGGAGATATTGCCCAGCGCCAGTGAGCCGGAAAACAGCTTGGTGATATAAGAAAGACTCATGCTGTTGATGCCCACTTTGACCATGGTCACGCTGCCGACCATCAGGTATTGCACTTGCACTTTGCTGGTGGATAGTCCTGAGACCGAGGCTTTTGAACAACTGGTGAGCGAACCACAGACGGCCAGGTTTTTGCTCTCGGTGATGACTGTTTTGTAAGCCAGGACCTCGGGGTCGGTGGTAGAGGCGCAATTCATCGGCCGCGTATGTCCGGCCAGGTATTTGCCCGCGTCACGCACATTTTTGACCAGCTCGTTATACTGGAACATGGTTTTTGCCAGGTCGACACCGGCCAGCATGACAATGATCAGGAAAGGCAGCACCACTGCCAACTCGATGGCGGCGATTCCGGAATGTGTTGTGCGATTGTTCATGATCACTCCACCAAGGCAGCCACTTTTGGCCCCAGCACTGAACCCCCGCCCACCAGGCCGCCAGATTTGCTGCAAGGCGTGACAGAAGTGCTGGCATTGCCCAGGTACTCAAGATACATATTGAAATTGGCCCCACTGGTGGTCGGCATCGGGTGTAGCAAAAAGATACAGACAAATGACTTGAGCTTCATGGTGGTGCAATCGACCACAGGTGCGATGGCAACCCGCCGGTTAGTGCCGTAGGCTTTCAGGTCTGTGCTGGGCATATAGGCAAACGCGTTGCTGATTGATATTCCCGAAATATCACTGTAGGGCGTATTGTTCGGCACAGCGTTTGGTGAAAAATCAGCTGCATAACGATTGGTTTGGGCCGGGTTGTAATAGCCCTTGCCGCTGGTATCCGGAAAATATCCGGAAGAGGCTTCATTTTTTTTCTTAATACCAAAGCGGGTATTGAAATCGTCGCGCAATGAAGCTTTGTAACCAGGGGTGCCGATATACTGGTTGGCCGATGCGTTTACTGAACAATTGGTCGATTGTTTGCCGCTTAATATATCCGCCAGTTCATTGGCACCGCCACCGCCACTGGTGAAGTCTACCCAGCGGAAATGGCCGGATAGCGTGGTATCTTTATTGCCGTTATTCGGCGAAGCCACGCCCGCCAGCCAGTCTCCGGGATTTTTACCTGCCACATCCGGCTGGCAAATGCCGATTGGAATCGCACAGGCCGTTTGTGAGGGCAGGGTAGTGGCGGTGGCTACCGCAGTCACTGCCTGAGTGGCATTCACACTGCCGCCTATGCGGTTCAATAGTGGCGTAATCCAGTTGCTGATACCGCTGCGCGTAATGCTGCAGCGCAGGTATTTGCCATTGACGCCATTGGATGTGCTCGGAAAGGTAATGGTTACCTCGCCAGTGGCAATCGCATTTTTCTGAAAATAGGCACGGTTATTCTGTGCCACGGTCAGCCCGGCAGCGGAGGCCCTGGTTTGCTCATTGCTCAAGCCATCAAACTGTGCCGCGCCAGCCAGCGCACAGGCGTCCGCTGCATTTTGCAGTTCGGATTTAGTCACATATAGTTTGCCTAAATCCGCGCCCAGGCCACCCATTACCAGCAGCAATGGTAAAAACAGCAATACCATGAGCGCAATCGAACCTGACTGCTTACTTTGTTTGCAATGTCTGGTCATTAACATATCGATCTCCATAGGCAGACAATGATGCGGATACGCTGCCTGGGTACGCCTACTGGTTGCCTGTGCCGTTATTCGACCCCGTGCCACCTACCCCGAAATTAAATACACTGGGTTGCGGCACCGGTTTGGAGAAAGACTTCTGGTAACTGTTAATCGAGTCACGCGCGGCACGGCCATCCAGCCCATTGACGGGATCCGGATTATTGGCAGCAGCCGGGTGTATGATCTGCGCCTGCAAGGTATTGCGGACGCTTTCACCAAACTCGCGTTCATATCGTGGCATGGTGCTTTGACATGCTGACACACCGACGGCCACCCCCAACAACATATATAGATTTAGCGGTTTCATTTTGGCATCCTATTTAAGATCGTATCCAGTCGCATTGTCTGCGCTTGGTTCATCAGTTTTTTTTGCAGGTTGTTTTTCGTCAGCGTTGGTCTTGGCTGGCGCATCTCCGTCCGGTTTACCTTCCAGTTTGCCGCCCAGGAAAAACTCTTTACGGCTGGGGTCTGTATGGCGGCCGGTAGGCAGGTCAATGTCTGCCGGGTTCACCGGTTTCACCAGGTGCGGTGTCACTACAAATACCAGTTCGGTTTTATCGTTCTGAAAGTCCGAGCTTCTGAATAACGCGCCAATGATCGGAATCTCCCCCAGAATCGGGAAAGCCTTGATATTGGCCGTCGTATTGTTTTTGATTAAGCCACCAATAGCGAAGCTTTGTCCGTCAAACAGTTGCACAGTGGTCGAGGCTTTTCTGGTGGTGAAGGCCGGTAAAATGGCGGTACCGCTAAACCCGGTAGCAGTCACGCCTATGCCTTCACGATTGAGCTCAGAGACCTCTGGCGCCACGCGTAAATTGATGCGTCCGCCCGCCAGTACGGTAGGGGTGAATTTCACGCCTACACCAAACTCTTTTTCTTCCAGTGTGATGGTGTTGCCCGCGCCGGCATTTTGCGCCACCGGGATGAAAATGCGGCCACCTGCCAGAAAGCTACCTTCCTGGCCGCTAATGGCCATAATGGTTGGCTCAGCCAGCACTTTGATTAAGCCATCGCGTTTTTCAGCATCCAGGGTGAAATTTTTGTTGGCTGACTTAAAGCCGCCAATCGAGCCGCCAGTGGCGCTGCCCGATGTCGACAGGAAATTACCTAATAGCGTGTAAGTCCAACTACCAGAGGTTTTACTGAGGGCGATACTGGCGCCCAGTTTATCCAGCAGGGTTTTCGACACCTCGGCCACTTTCACCTCCAGCATGACCTGTTGCTGGGCTGAGACCGTAAGCATGTTCACAATGCGGGGGTTTACAAACTCTTGTAGTAGCGGATTATTCAGCTGCTGCTGTGATTGTTGCTGTTGTTGCATCTGCATCTGCATTTGCATCTGTGCGTTATCGCCACTGGCAAATACCGGCATGGTTCTTCTTCTGACAAAGGTCTGTGCAATATCAATCACCCGGTTGGCCGTCAGCGCATCCTCCACCGAGCCCCAGACGATGAGCGAATCTGCGGCGGCAGTGACCTTGATGTTTTTTTCCTCTGGCAGCAGTTCTGATAATGTTTGCAGCAATCCTTCTGCATCCATATTGACGACCACATCGACAAAGGTACATTTGCCACTCTTGCCTTTGATGATCATATTGGTCGTACCTATATTCACCCCAAGCAGATACAGGGTTTTTAATGACACCAGCTTGGTTTGCAGCACACTCGCATCACCCACACTGCGCGTCGCCAGCGGCTCCGGTAGACTCATTAAGGTAGACTTGCCCAGCGGCAGGTGCATGGTGGTGGGATGGGCAATCTCGCCGTCACAGTTGGCATCGCCATTGCCAATGTAATCATTGGTTTCAATGACTGCCGCTTTGGTTTTTTCAGCAGAAATCAACAAGGAAGGCAACGTGGCAGTGATGAACGCCGCGGCCAGGAGAGACAACTTCAACGCATATTTTGACTTGTGATCAAATGCGATATGCGTTCTCTTCAATGAGAAGAAATCCATGATCGACCCCCTCTGAAAACCTAAGGTTTTCAATATTGTTTGAGTTATTGTTCACTTACTTTTTGAGTTAAAAACACTCAAGTGACTCAGTCGTCCCTGTGAATACCTTGGTACATTTCTTAGTCACCACTATTGGCGCCGCTGCCGCAACAATCATTTTTTTCGCCTTGGGTTTGCTGATCACCGGCATCACCGGTCCTGTATTTTTAGGGACCAATGATAACAAGGCTTCTTTAGTGATACCCTGGGTGGCAACGTCGCCGGGGTCGGCCTGATTGCGTAATACCAGGGAGAGATTGCCGACACTGCGTGCCAGGTCTATCATTTCTGCCTGCTCCGGGGTGACTTCGAGGGTGACAGCATTGACGACTTTGGGTTTGTCGGCATTGGCATTGACGTCATCGCCCACGGCCAGCACGAGGATGTGCTTGAGTACAATCTTGGAAATATTGTCTTCGTCGCCGTTGCGTTCGGCCTGATTGGTATTGACGATCATGTCAACGTAATTGCCTGGTAGCGCGAAACCAGCCACGCCCACCACTTCGTTGACTTTGACAGTGATTGCGCGCTTGCCTTCGGCAATCACGGCAGACAAGCCGCCTTTAGAGCCAACCGGTGCCAGTTTGGATTCCAGCACGGGCTCGCCATTTTGCAGGCTATATTTGACCACCCGACCATCAAGCTTCTCGACCTCGCCAAAGAAACCCTCGGGTAAACTGGTTTTGGGCCAATCGATGCGTTTCAGCATGCCCACATTGATTTTTTCACCCATATTGAGTGGGCTGACCATCACCACTACTTTTTCAGTTTGCATCGAACGTGTTTGCAACCATTTGGAAGCCGCTACCACCGCTCCAATCGCTGCTAACAAGGCAAACAACAGCATCGTCATTGCACGCATATTCATTTTTATTCTCTTTTTCGAAAAAAACTTGCAAATGAAATGGTCACGAATGCCAGACTACATATGTTGTGTGTACACCCCCATCAAAGTACCTATCGCAATCGCCAGTGCATAAGGCATTCTGCCTACACTGTTGATGCCATCTGTCCCATCCTCCATACCTAGCTGGATATGCGTATGGTGTAACCTGAAAAACAGGATTGCATTCACATTTCTGATGAGTTGCATGCCCCGTTTTTGCATTAACACCACTCCCAGCGCCAATACTCCACCAACTAGATAGATACACACCGCAACTGGCATCCATGCCGCCGAACCTAAAATGCCACCGACCACCATGGCCAGCTTGACATCGCCTGCTGCCATGCCTTTCAGCAAATAAAGTGGCATAAAACACATGAACGCTAAGCCCACGCCTTGTAACCATTGCACACCGCCTGGCCCGCTGGCATTTAATAGCCACAATCCCAAGCTGCTTATCAGGCCAAATACAATCAGTGTGTTATATACTTTGCGAAATCTAAGGTCGGTGTAACAGGCGTAGATCAATACCCCGGCCAGTAACCATAATCCAAGTGCTGCGTAAGTCGTCATGTTCAGAAACAAAAAAACCTCTCACCGTTGGGGTAAGAGGTTTTAATGGATATCATAGGCTGAACCCGATACGCTACATTGTTTCTAGGTGGTGATACCGTTCACAATGGCCTGTAGCTTGGTGGTCAGAGTGGTACCCATCCCAGAAAAAACGGCAGCCAATACACCGACCAGTGCCGCAGCAATAATGACATACTCGATGGCGACAACGCCATCTTCATCCTTCATAAATTTAACGATTGCGCTCATCATCATCTCCCGAAAAGATATTTTTTGTCACATGAAATACAAGTTCAATTGCGTATTTCATGACTGTATTTTACGTATTGTTTTTAGGTTTCCAAGTACCCGTTTGGGCTATCGTGAAAATAATTACCTAGGTAACTATTAACGAAAATACAATGATTACAGTATCTAACTTGCAAAATTAAAAGCAATAGATACCCATTAAAACATCTGGTATTTAACTAACATTTACCATGTTTGGCGTAAATGTAATTGTTGATGCCATTAAATTGTGATAATGATTTTCATTAACGGCGGTCGGGAGGGGTTGTCATGACATATGGCGGTCAAGCGTCGCGCGAAAAATGCAGCTTATTCTCAGGCATGTGAGGGGATGCTGTATCGCAATAGTAGCGACTTAAATACAATTTTTGCGCGGCTAATGACGATGCATTATTCAAGTAATACATCGTTTAAGTGAATGTTTGCTCAAGAGCCAGGCCTGGCAGGCGGCGACACGGTCAGTGTCGCTTCCCGCCGGGCAAGCTTAGTCTAGAGTCGGGCTTCTATATCTGGCTAGCCAATGTGCATAAGGCGCAGGCAATACCCAGGCGGCATCGTCTTTACCCAATTGCTTGGCGGCGAAATAGGGCCAGTGCGGGTTTTCCAGATGCGCGCGGCCTATCATGGCTAAGTCCAATTCTTGTTTGCGGATAGCGTTATCTGCCAATGATGGTGCGCCGAAACCCCAGGCGGATGAAACCGGGATGCCCGCTTCATTGCGCACGCGTTGTGCAATCGGGCCTAAAAACGCCGGGCCCCAGGGAATATTGGTTTCCGGAATGGTGAACCCGACACTGACACTTAACATGTCCAGCCCGCGTTCACGCCAGGCTTTGACCAGCTGAATCGATTCACTCAGGGTTTCTTCATCTTTGCCATCATATTCAATGACGCCGAACCTGGCGGTGAGTGGCAGGTTTTCCGGCCACACTGCGCGAATGGCTTCCAGCGTTTCGATGGTAAAACGCGAGCGGTTTTCAAAGCTGCCGCCATAAGCATCGGTACGCTGGTTAGAGTGTGCAGAGGTAAAACTTTGCCCCAGGTAGCCGTGCGCAAAGTGGATTTCCAGCCACTCGAAGCCTGCATCAAGCGCGCGTTTTGCCGCAGCGACAAAATCCTGCTTGACGCGCTGGATGTCATCAATCGACATGGCGTTGGGCACACGTGGTAAATCACCACCAAAGGCAATGGCAGAAGGCGCAATGGTTTGCCAGGCGCGCGGGTCATTCTCTGCGATATGGTCATCGCCTTCCCACGGTTTATTGGCACTGGCTTTACGTCCGGCATGGGCAATCTGGATGCCGGGGACTGCGCCGGCTGCCTTGATAGAGGCGGCAATTTCACGTAGTTGTGCTGTTTGCGTATCGTTCCATAATCCTAGGCAGCCAGGCGTGATGCGGCCTTCTGGCGCGACGCCGGTGGCTTCGACAATCACCAGTCCGCTGCCACCGCGTGCCAGCGTGGCGTAATGGGCTTTGTGCCAGTCATTGGCAACGCCGTCTTCTGCCATATATTGGCACATCGGCGGAATCGCAATGCGGTTTCTGAGGGTGACGTCTTTTAATTGATAGCTAGAAAATAAATCGGCCATGATGATCCTTTTACTAAGTTTTCCTATTGATTAATTGTCGACAGATGCCAGTGTTGAGTTGGCGTTATTTGAAAGGAGCTGCATTTCTATGATTGCCAATGCCAGCCCCACGCATACGATGCAACCGGCAATCCAGCCAATGGCGGTCAGGCCCAGGCCATGCGTAATCACCAATCCACCTACCCATGCGCCTGCGGCATTGCCGATATTGAATGCACCAATATTCATGGCTGAGGCCAAGGTCGGTGCGCCGCTGGCTTTTTCCAGGATTTTGATCTGCAATGAAGGCACCGCTGCAAAACCGGCAATGCCGAGCAGTCCGACCAGGGCGACGACCGCTATTTGCTGATGGGCAAAGAAGGAGAATGAGACCAGGATGGCAATGATAAACATCAATGCCCCTATCAGGGTTTTATCCAGGTGGATATCGGCGAGTTTGGCGCCGATGATATTGCCGATGACCATGCCCACACCAAACAGTAAAAATACCGGTGAAATGGCGGCGGGTGAAAAATGTGCGACATCGGTCAGTATTGGCGCGACGTAGGTGAGCACGGCGAACAGGCCCGTATCTACAATAATGGTCAGCAGCAGTCCGGCAATCACTTGCGGTTGCAACAGGGTACTGATTTCAGCACGCACATTGACCTTTTCTGCATGGTGATCACTGGGCACCAGCCAATAGAGCGCGGCCAGCGCAACCGGGCCTATCATGGTCACCGCCCAAAAGGTGGATCGCCAGCCCAGCATCTGGCCTAACCAGGTACCCGCAGGCACGCCAATGACATTGGCGACCGTCAGGCCGGTAAACATTAATGCAATCGCCAGCGCGCGTTTGTCTTTAGGCACCAGGCTGGTGGCGACCACTGCGCCTATGCCAAAAAAAGTGCCATGTGCGAAAGAGGTGACCACGCGTGCAATCATGAGCGTGGTGTAATCGGGCGCCACCGCGCAGATTAAATTACCCAGCGTGAAAATACCCATGAGCCACAGCAACGAATTTTTGCGCGAAAACTTGGCCATGAGGATAGACATGATAGGCGCGCCCACGGCCACGCCCAGTGCATAGCCGCTGATCAATAAACCAGCCATCGGGATGCTGACGTGCAGGTCGCGGCTGACTTCTGGCAATAAACCCATAATGACAAATTCAGTGGTGCCGATGCCAAAAGCACCGGCCATCAGGGCATATAAGGCGAGGGGGATGCCTTGTGAAGATGGTTCTTTTTTCATTGCAGCTTAAACACTTTTGTTAAATTCCATAGTTCGAATATAATCGAACTATGGAATAATATCAAGCGTTGTGATAAATTTTACATATGCGGCAAATTAAACATCCCAATATGGATCAGGTGGAGCTCACAGACATTATGTATGCGCTGTCAGACCCGACACGCCTGGAGATTGTCGGCCGACTGGCCAATGCAGGCCGTAAACTGACTTGTGGTGAACTCGACTTGAATCGTCCTAAATCCAGCATGTCGCATCATTTCAAGATTCTGCGCGCCGCCGGACTGGTGGAAACCCTGATTGAAGGCACGGAGCATATGAATGCGCTCAGGGTAGATGAGATTGAGCAGAAGTTTCCGGGTGTGCTGCAATCGGTGCTGCGCGCACTTGCTTAATTGCAAGAGATTAATGCTCAAGGATATGAGCATGCGCTTTTAATAGCGCTTCATCGCTCAATACAAATTCTTGACTGTTTGCCAGTCTTTCAATTACCAGATCAATAAAGCAGCGCACCCTGGCCGGTTGCGCAGTACGGCTACCGTAATAAATATACAAGCCCAGGTTATCCACGATATGTTCCAGTAACAAGGGCACCAGGCGCCCTTGGCGAATATAGCTTGCAGCCGTGGGTACGGCCAGTTGACCAATCACTTCACCGGCCAACACAGCCCTGAGTTCGAAGCCTTCATCATTGGTGCAAAAGGCTGGGCGTACATGTTGCTCAATAATATTTTCGCCAACCTTCACGTGCCAGGGAACCACGCGACCATCGCTGGGGCGGCGAAATGCGCTGCAGCGATGTGTTTCCAATTGGCTGAGCGTATGTGGAATGCCGTATTTTCGCAGGTAGCTTGGCGCTGCACAGATGGCGAGCTGCATGGGAAAAAGCCTGCGCATGACCAAGCCATCTTGCGGCGGGTTGCCCAGGCGAAATCCGACATCGACACGATCGTCGACCCAATTGCCGATGCGGTCATCCAGCTGTATGTCGGGTTGTACTTCGGGATACAAGCGAGAGTATTCATCTAACACCGGGCCAAGTACCGATAATAAAACCGTACGCGGTCCGACGATACGCAACGGGCCTGCGAGTCCTTCCCTGGTTTGGCGTGTGGATTCCAGGGCCTGTTCCAACCCGATTAATGAGGGTTTTGCCGATTCATATAGCCGTTGTCCTTCTTCGGTGAGTGACATGCTACGTGTGGTGCGATGAAACAGCCTGACACCAAGGTGTGCCTCCAGCTGGCCTAGGGCCTTACTGGCTGCCTGCGGGGTAATCTGCTGCGCAGCGGCCGCTTTACTGAGACTTCCTAGTTCGACAGTCCGCACAAAGGTAGTCATTGATCGTAAGGTATCCAGGGCCATAAGGCATTGTTCTTTCTGCTATTTACATTATTTAGTTGTAAATAATTAAACTAATAATGCGCTAGTTTAATGCATATCCGGCGCGTAAAGTGCGACTCATCACATGGATAGATGAAAGGAACGCGCGTGGATCATTTTACTTATTACAATCCAACCAAAGTCGAGTTTGGTGTCGGTAAAGAGTCTCTGATTGGCCAGCACCTGGCCGAAGCCAGGGTCAAAAAAGTATTGCTCTGTTATGGCAGTGACCGTATCAAACGTGATGGCTTGTTTGATGTGGTGACCAAAAGCCTGGCCGAGAAGAACATTCAATTTGTGCTGTGTGGTGGTATTGTCAGCAACCCTGTCATTTCTAAAGTGCGTGAAGCGATCAGCCTGGCGCGCCTGCATCAGGTCGATGCCATTTTAAGTGTGGGTGGCGGTTCGGTGCTGGATAGTGCCAAAGCGATTGCCGCGGGCGTGCCTTATGCAGGCGACGTTTGGGATTTGTTTATCGGCAAAGCCAGTATTGATAGCGCGTTGCCCGTGTTTGATATTCTGACGCTGGCGGCCACCGGCAGTGAAATGAATAGTGGTGCCGTTATCACCAATGAAGACACCAAAGAAAAATTTGCGATTCAATCACCCCTGACGTTCCCCAAAGTGTCTATCGTAAATCCTGCACTTATGAAAACCGTGTCGCGCGATTACCTGGTGTACTCCGCTGCAGACATTATTGCGCACGCAATTGAGGGCTATTTTACTGCTGTTGACCAGCCCCGGTTTCACTCGCGGTTGGTCGAGGCCATCATCAATACCGTGATTGAAAACACGGAAATTCTGCTGGTGAATCCGGATAACTATGCAGCCAGGGCAGAGTTTGCCTGGGCTTCAACACAGGCGCTGAATGGTTTGATTTATTCCGGGACGGCTGGTTACAGTTATCCCAACCACATGATTGAGCATGCACTGTCTGCCTTGTTCAATGTGCCGCATGGCGCGGGGCTGTCTGTGGTGATACCAGCCTGGATGAAGTGGTACCAGGACCGCAATCCTTTGCAGTTTGAACGCTTTGCGCAAAATATCTTTGGTTTGAAAACCGCCGAGCAAGGGATTGCTGCGCTGGAAAACTGGTTTAACAAAATCGGTACGCCAACACGCTTAGCACAACTGGGCATTACCGAGGCCCACTTGCCAGCCACTATAGACATCGTACTCACCAATGCCAAGTGGTTTGGTCTCGCCGATATTTACACCAAAGACGTGGCGACCACCATCTTGAAAAACGCACTTTAATTACTGACGAATAAGAAAGGCACAACATGCAAACACGCACATTAGGAAATAGCGGCTTGGAAGTCTCCGCGCTAGGTTTAGGTTGTATGGGCTTGAGTTTTGGATACGGTGCCGCTGTCGATAAAAAAGACGGCATTGCGTTGATCCGGGCGGCTTACAGAAAAGGCGTTAACTTTTTTGATACAGCCGAGGTATATGGCCCGTTTGACAATGAAGAGCTGGTTGGCGAGGCGCTGGCACCATTTAAAAACGAGGTAGTCATCGCCACCAAATTTGGTTTCAAAATTGAAGATGGCAAACAAGTGGGATTGGATAGCCGCCCGGAAACCATCAGGAAAGTGGCTGAAGCCTCTTTAAAACGTCTCAAGATTGATGCGATTGATTTGTTTTATCAGCATCGGGTGGATGACACAGTGCCGATTGAGGAGGTTGCAGGGGCGGTGAAAGACTTGATTCAGCAAGGTAAAGTGAAACATTTTGGCCTGTCTGAGGCGGGCGTGAATACCATACGTCGGGCGCATGCCGTGCAGCCGGTTGCTGCCTTGCAGAGTGAGTATTCCTTATTCTGGCGGGAGCCTGAAAAGGAGATTATGCCGACCCTGGAGGAACTGGGGATTGGTTTTGTGCCTTTTAGTCCGTTGGGGAAAGGATTTCTCACCGGCAAAATTAATGAACGTACCCAGTTTGGCGAGGGTGATTTCCGCAATGTGGTGCCACGATTCTCAAAGGAAAATCGCAAAGCTAATATTTTGGTGGTTGAGTTGTTGTCTTATCTGGCCGAATTGAAAAATGTCACCCCTGCACAGATTGCCCTGGCCTGGTTATTGGCACAAAAGCCCTGGATAGTGCCGATTCCCGGCACTACTAAAACACATCGACTGAATGAGAATATTGGTTCGGTCGATGTCGAGTTGAGTAGCGATGAACTGCAAAGAATCAATGAAGTGGTCTCTGCCATGCAGTTTAAAGGCGAGCGCTATCCGGAGCATCTGCAAAAGCTAGTCGGCCGATAGTCTTTTATACATGGCAATACTGCGTTGACGCAGTCCTGTAAGCGGGGCGTTTAATACACATCCCGCACATAGCGTTTGTCCTGTGCCATCTTTGATACGTAGTCTGCAGCCGCTTCGGCACTCATCTTGCCATGCGTCTGGATAATCGTTTTCAAGGCAGCATCGACATCTTTTGCCATGCGGCTGGCATCGCCACAGACGCAAAAGTGAGCCCCTTGCTCCAGCCATTGCCATAACATTTCGCCTTGTTCCAGCATGCGCTGTTGCACGTAGATTTTCTCCGACTGGTCGCGGGAGAAGGCCGTATCCAGTCGGTGTAACACGCCTGCTTGTTGCAGGGCTTGCAGCTCTTCGTGGTAATAAAAGTCTGTAGCAGCGTGTTGTTCGCCAAAGAACAGCCAGTTTTTACCTTGCGCGCCTGTGGCCTGGCGTTCCTGTAAAAAAGCGATAAATGGTGCAATGCCGGTGCCTGGGCCGACCATAATCAACGGCGCATCCGGATTTTTTGGCGGGCGGAAGTGGGTCGAGCGTTGCAGAAAAATAGGCACGCTGATTTCGCCTGCGCGGTCGGCCATAAAAGTTGAACACACTCCGCCACGCGCCTTATCTTTACCGTAACGCACGGTAGAAACCGTCAGGTGCACCTGGTTGGGATAGGTCTTCGGGCTGGACGAAATAGAGTAAAGGCGTGGTTGCAGGCGTTTTAAGACGCTGAGCCATTCGCCCGCCTCGACCTTGATCGGATACGCCAGCAGCAAGTCTATGATCTGTTTACCCCACAGCCAGTCTTTGAGTGCTTTGTCATCGGCCATTAGTGCTGCCAGTGCAGCACTGTTGTAACTGCGTTCTTGCACAAACTTGAGCATGTCAGGGGTGATGCGGGCAATCTCATAGTGGTGTGAGAGGGCATCTACCAACGCCACTTCGCCGTGATCTTTCACGGTCACCATGGTGGAGGGTGACAGTTTGAGGGCACTCAGCATATCGCCCACCAGTTCTGGGCAGTTGGTCGGCCAGACGCCGAGGGCATCCCCTGCTTCGTAACTGAAGCCGCTATTGCTGAGGTCAAAACCAAACTGGCGGATCTCTTTCTCTGCACCTTCGGCATTCAGTCGCTGGTTGATGATCAATGGGGCTTGCAGTGGCTGCTGGCGCGTATAGCCTGAGGGCGTTGCCACCGCCGTTTCTGCAAGTGCTTCATCGCTATCGCCTGCCAGTGCCATGGCGGGTTGAGTCACGCTGGCGGCATGATTAGCCAAAGCGGAAACCACTTTGCCCAGCCATTCGTTGGCAGCTTGCTCAAAGTCCGGCTCGCAATCCACACGTGGCGTCAGGCACTGCGCGCCCAAAGCTTCCAGGCGTGCATCAAGCTTGCGGCCAAAGCCACAGAACTGGTCATAATTGGAGTCACCGAATGCCAGCACGGAAAAACGGGTTTTTTCCAGCGTGGGTGCGGTATCCGCCTGGAGGGCGTTCCAGAAATGGCTGCCGTTATCAGGCGGGTCACCATCGCCAAACGTACTGGTGAGCACGAGCACCTGGCTGCTCGTGGCCAGGTCTGCCACCGTTATGCTGTCCAGTTGTTTTACTGTGGCTTGTAGCCCGCTGGCGTTGATACGCTCAGCACATTTTTCGGCAAAGCCTTCAGCATTACCGGTTTGTGAGGCCCACAGAATCATCACCGGTGGGGCGGCTGGTGTGGTCGAAAAATCCGGCAGGCCTGTAGGCAGGTTGCTGTTGTCAGGCAGCCAGCTACGTGCAAACAGCCCAGCCAGGATGCCGTTGATCAGCACATGTTTGGCCGGCGCCAGCGGGGCGCCTTCTGGCAGCGTGGGCACGCCACCCAGCTGGCGCGACTCTTCGGTACGCAAGCCGGTGATAAAGCCTTGCAAGTAGAGTTGTTCGTGCGCATCCAGAATAATGTCCGCTTGCTTATCAAGCCCCAGCAACCTGGCTAAAGCATCGATATCTTTCATAGGGAGTTCCTTGTGATTCTTGACCGAGTCACCTGCGTCGGTAATGGTGATGAGTGCATCTTCTTCCGCAGGCGGCGTCGCCGCGGCGACGCGTGTCATCGCCACGGCGCAGAATTTGAATTCGGGTTGTTGTGAGATGGCGTCTATCGCATCACTGGTGACGGCATTAATGGTCAGGTCGTCGCCGAATACATCATTCCAGTGAAAAGGCGCAAAGCAGTTGCCAGCACGCACGCGATCCGTCACTACGGCAGGTAATACAGCACGGCCACGCCGCGAGCGAATTTCGACCGCGTCTTTATCTTGTATACCCAGCGCGGCTGCATCTTCTGGATGCAGTTCTACAAACGGGCCCGGGTTGAGTTTGTTTAAGGTAGGAATTTTGCCGGTTTTGGTCATGGTGTGCCATTGGTGCTGCAGGCGACCGGTGTTCAGCACAAATGGATAGTCCGGATCGGGCAACTCTGCCGGATCCATGTGTGGACGGGCAAAAAACACGCCTTTGCCACTGGCGGTGGCAAAGGCAATACGCGGCTGGCTACCATCTTCACGGATAGTCAGTTTCTGGCTGATGCCATTATTAAGATAGCGAATCGGATGGCGATCTTCTGTGCTGTCTGGCGCGCATGGCCATTGCAGGGATTGCTGGCGTAATTTTTCATGGCTGACACCGCGGATGTCATAGCCGGTTTTCAGGTTAGAGGCCTGGGTGATTTCCGCAAACACTTCAGCGGCTGACTGGTAGCTGAAGCCGGCACTAAAGCCCATTTCGCAAGCCACTTTGGCAATGATTTGCCAGTCTGCCATGGCTTCACCTGGCGGGTTCACCGCATGCTGCATCAGCGTCATATTGCGTTCTGAGTTAATCATCACGCCTTCTGCTTCGGCCCACAAGGCACCCGGCAGCAAAATGTCGGCATAGCGATTGGTTTCAGTATCAAGGAACGCATCCTGGGCAATCACCAGCTCGGCCTTTTCCAGTCCGGCGATGACGTTTTTGCGGTTGGCCATGCTGGCGACCGGGTTGGTACAAATCACCCAGCAGGCTTTGATGTCGCCGGCCATCATTTGCTCAAACATGGCGACGGTGCCGCCACCCAGACGCGTATGCAGCGTGCCTTCCGGCACTTTCCACAGCTGTTCGATGAATTGTCTATCCTGCTCGACCAAGACTGAGCGCTGGCCTGGTAGCCCCGGACCCATATAGCCCATTTCACGGCCACCCATAGCATTCGGTTGCCCGGTCAGTGAGAACGGGCCGCTGCCCGGGCGGCAAATCGCGCCGGTCGCCAGGTGCAGGTTACAAATGGCATTGGTGTTCCAGGTGCCATGGGTGCTTTGGTTGAGGCCCATGGTCCAGCAACTGATCCAGTTTTTGCTGCTGCCTATCCACTCAGCCGCCTGGCGGATGGCGTGTTCATTAATACCTGTGATTTCGGCCACTTTTTCTGGCGAATAGGCTTCGAGAAAGTCCGGCATGACCTCCCAGCCTTCGGTAAACTCGGCAATAAACGCGGTATCGGTATGGCCGTTTTTGACCAGCAAGTGCAATAAACCATTGAGTAAAGCGAGATCAGTGCCGGGCTTGATCTGCATAAACAAACTTGCTTTATCTGCGGTGGTATTGCGACGTGGATCAACCACGATCAATTTGGCACCGGCTTTGACTCTATCCATCATGCGCAGGAATAAAATCGGGTGGCAATCGGCCATATTGGCGCCAATGACGAAGAACAGGTCGGTTTGGTCAAAGTCCTGGTAGGAACCTGGCGGGCCATCTGCACCCAGCGATAATTTATAGCCACTGCCTGCGCTGGCCATACACAGGCGTGAGTTAGACTCAATGTTGTTGCTACCGAGGTAACCCTTCACCAGTTTGTTGGCGAGGTATTGGGACTCAATCGACATCTGGCCGGAGACATACAAGGCAATCGCATCCGGGCCATGTTCGTCCAGAATAGCACGCAGGCGGCGTGCGGTTTCCTTGATGGCTTCGTCCATGCCGGTACGCACAGACTCTTGCCCGCGTGCCGGACGTACATAGGCATAGTCCAGCCGACCAGATTCAGCTATGGCCTGGATGCAGGTATTGCCCTTGGTGCACAGGCGGCCAAAGTTGGTTGGATGCTGCTTGTCACCATAGACCTTGATCACGCGCTGATTCTTTGTGACGCCCTGATCTTCGACCTCCATGACAATGCCGCACCCGACACCACAGTAGGGGCAGACTGATTTTACCTGCGTGACCATCGTGCCTGATCCCGATGTAACCTAGACCTGCACCCAGACTGCGCCATCTCGCACTTCAACCGCGTAGGTGTTCAGGCGCACACTGTCATCTTCAACGCAGACCCCGGTACGCAACTGGTAGTGATGTTTGTAGATCGGTGAGGCGACGACACGTTCGCCGCCTAAGTCACCGACGATGCCGCGTGACAGCACGTTGGCGTCGCTGTGTGGGTCATGATTGTCGATGGCGTACAGCAGATCATCCTGCAGGCGGAAAATGGCAATCTGGCGACCCTCGACCAAGGCACATACGCCCATATTGGGCCAGATGTCTTCCAGTGCACACACCGGGTGCCACGCGCCTGCATTGTCTGGGATTTGATTGATTGCATCATCCAATGACGCTGCTTGTTGTAATTGACTCATGGGGTACTCCGTTGATTACTCTGTGGTTGCGAGGATAGGAATCACCTTCGCTTGTTGTTTTTCTTCTACCGTCGCCGGGCGCATCTGGTCGCGTTCCTTGACGAAGACAATATTGTTGTCGCCAGCCACGCTATTCACAAAACTGCGGAAGCGTTTGCGCACTTCAGGGTCATTGACGGCGGTTTTCCATTCGTCCTGGTAGTTATCCACCACGTGTTGCATCTGCGCTTCCAGCTCGGCGCCCAGGCCCAAGGAATCATTGATCACCACGTCTCTGAGGTAGTCCAGGCCACCTTCCAGGTTGTCGCGCCAGGTGCTGGTGCGTTGCAGGCGATCAGCAGTGCGGATATAGAACATCAGGAAGCGGTCTATCATGCGGATCGCTTCTTCTTTACTGAGGTCGCTGGCGATCAGCTCGGCGTGGCGCGGTTTCATGCCGCCGTTACCGCATACATACAGGTTCCAGCCATTTTCGGTGGCGATTAAACCCACATCTTTGCCTTGGGCTTCGGCGCATTCACGCGTACAACCCGAGACGCCGAACTTGATTTTGTGCGGCGCGCGCAGACCTTTGTAGCGATTTTCCAGTTGCACGGCCAGGCCGACGCTGTCGTCCACGCCATAGCGGCACCAGGTCGAGCCAACGCAACTTTTCACGGTACGCAATGATTTGCCATAGGCATGGCCAGACTCGAAACCCGCAGCGATCAACTCTTCCCAGATATTTGGTAATTGTTCGACGCGGGCACCGAACATATCGACACGGGCACCACCGGTGACCTTGGTATATAAGTTGTATTTCTTGGCAATCTGGCCGATAGCGATCAGGCCATCAGGGGTGACTTCACCGCCTGGCATACGTGGCACGACTGAGTAGCTGCCGTCTTTCTGGATATTGCCCAGGAAGTAGTCGTTCGAGTCTTGCAGCGAAGCCAGATCTTTTTTGAGGATAAAATCGTTCCAGCAAGAGGCGAGGATGCTGGCCGCGGTCGGTTTGCAGATATCGCAGCCCATGCCTTTGCCATGCTTGTGCAACAGTTCGCCGAAGGTCTTGATTTGTTCTACGCGTACCAGGTGGTACAACTCTTGGCGTGAGTAGGGGAAGTGTTCGCACAGGTGATTGTTGACAGTCATGCCCAGCTTGACCATCTGCGCTTTCATCACTTGTGTCACCAAAGGCACGCAACCACCACAGGCAGTCCCCGCTTTGGTGCAAGACTTGATTTCGCCTATGCTGCAAGCACCCGCGGCCACTGCTTCACCAATAGCACCTTTGCTGACGTTATTACACGAACACAGCACCGCGCTGTCTGGCAGGGCATCTACGCCCAGGCCAGGTTTTTCTTTGCCATCACTGGCAGGCAAAATCAGGAACTCCGGGTTTTCCGGCAAGGCCATGGCATTGACCGTCATCTGTTGCAGCGTGCCGTATTCATCGGCATTGCCAATCAGCACCGCGCCCAGCAGTTTTTTACCATCTTCGCTGACGACGATTTTTTTGTAGATATTGCGCACTTCATCGGTGTATTGGTAGCTGCGGCAACCATGCGTTTTGCCATGCGCATCACCGACGCTGGCCACATCGACGCCCATCAGCTTGAGTTTGGTGCTCATGTCCGCGCCCTGGAAGGTAGACGTCGTTTCACCTGACAAATGCGCGCAAGCGGTGCGGGCCATATCGTAGCCGGGTGCCACCAGGCCATACATTTCATCGTTCCAGCTGGCACATTCGCCGATCGCGTAAATATCGTGGTCGCTGGAACGGGAGAAATCGTCGATAGCGATACCGCCACGTGCGCCTATGGCCAGCCCGGAGTCGCGTGCCAGTTCGTCGCGCGGACGGATACCGGCGGAGAAGACGATCATGTCGGTTTCCAGCCAGGTTTCATCAAAGAACACCATGCGGTGGCGTGCAGTGGCACCATCCACGATCGCGGTGGTATTGCGGCTAGTATGTACATGCACACCGAGTTCTTCAATCTTGCTGCGCAGCACTTTACCGCCAGCCTCGTCCACTTGCACGGCCATCAGGCGCGGCGCGAATTCCACCACGTGGGTGTCCAGGCCCATATCGCGCAAGGCTTTGGCGCATTCCAGGCCGAGCAGGCCGCCGCCGACCACCACGCCACTCTTGGCGGATTTACCTGCGGCCGTCATGGCCTCCAGATCTTCAATGGTGCGGTAAACAAAACAGTTTTCGCGATCACGGCCAGCGACAGACGGCACGAATGGGAAAGAGCCTGTCGCCAAGACTAGCTTGTCGTAGGTGAGGATGGTGTTATCTGTCAGTGTGACGGTATGCTGGTGGCGGTCAATATGGCTGACGCGCGCGTTCAGGCGCAGTTCCAGGCCTGGGCGGTCATAAAAGCCAGGTTCGACTAATGATAAATCTTCAGCGGTGCTGCCCGAGAAAAAACTGGACAGGTGCACACGATCATAAGCTGGGCGTGGTTCTTCGCCTAATACGGTGACTTGCAGGTTGGCGGCTGCCAGATCCGGGTGGCGTTTCACCAGTTCCTGCATAAAATAATGTCCCACCATGCCGTTGCCGACAACTACTACGCGGGTAAGTTGATTCATCGTGTGTTCCCCATCAGATGCAAGCATGACGATGGCAGTTGTTTTTCCATAGGCATGCGTTGCGATTTACTAAACTTAAAAACGAAAAAAGGCGCCCACAGCTTATCTAGCGACCACCTTTGGCAGCATTTAAATAAGCTATGGACGCCGTTGTCCATAAAGGGATTTCCTGACTGCGAAAATGCCCTTATTGCAAATACTCATCGTTAATAAACGAGATTTATTGCCAAATAAGCAATTGGCATGCCAGGAGGCGAGGGAGGTGTCACTGCAAGCGGTTGAAATGCTTTAAGTGACTGTTATATAGCGGTTTATATCTTGCCTGATGTGCGTTTTATGCATTCAGTAGAGATCAAGGCAGTGGGGTGGAATAAGTATGATGCACGATAATGATGCATATCAGGGGGATTGCACCAGAATCGATCTTAAGGGGCGATCTAGATCAATTTCGACTGTGTCGATGACATGGTTTCCTTATCAGGCGTGTACTTTGCCATGCAATTTAACCAGGCGTTTAAGCTCCGGCACGCATGAACCACAACTGGTCCCGCATTTGAGTTTATTCTGCAAGGTCGGCAGATCTGCACCCATTTCCAGCGTTTCCATGATTTCGTTTTCCGATACATCCAGGCAGTTGCAGATGATTTTGCCGCGGCTATGCTGGCCGGCAGGCGGTGCACTGAGTGGCGCCAGGGCCCAGCGTCGCAGTTCGTCTGTCAGGGTGCCCTGGCTCATGACTTCGCGCAGCCAATCCGCGGCCAGTGTTTCGCCAATCAGTCGCACGCCAGTGACCTGGTTATGCTGCACCAATATATGCTTGCTAATGCCACGTTTGGCATCGTTATAAGTCAGCATGGGCGCATCTTCTGCCATATCCAGCAGGGCATCCAGTTCGGCAATCAGTGCCGCGTCTGGCGCTGCATGGTGTGAGGCGCGCAACATGACCATCCCGGCATCGCGGCCATATAGACCGCAACTGGCGTAGTCAAACGACTTCAGCAGCTTGCGTACTTTGCTAATGAGCTGCGCATCGTCGCAATTGCGCATCACCACCATTTGCCAGGGCAGGTCCAGCTTCTCAATTTTGACTGCAGTGTGCTTGAGCTCTGGCTGCTTGGAAAATTTATCAACAGCGGGCGGCATCAACGCATTGACGCCCAGACCGTGCATAAACTGGCTGCTCCAGTGCATGGGCATAAAAATCTGCGCCGGTTGCACTTCGTCAGACGCCTGCACACGTACCACCAGGCTGCCACGCTTGTTGCTGACTTTAACGATATCGCCATGCTTGAATGCGCGGCGCTGCATATCGTCTGCATGCATCCAGATCACAGGCTGCTCTTCATGGTTAAACAGTTGCGGCACGATGCCGGTGCGGCTCATGCCATGCCACTGGTCACGCAGGCGGCCAGTCAGCAGATGGAAAGGGTGGCGCGCATCCGGCTTGTCTGCGGTGCCTTTGTAGACGGCACTCATAAAGTGCGCCTTACCGTCAGGTTTCTGGAATACGCCATCCGTATATAAACGCGCTTCGCCCTGGGAGGCGCCAGATTTAAACGGCCATTGTTGTGGACCTTGCGTTTCCAGGATGCTGTAGCTCAGGCCGGTAATGTCGAGGTCACGGCCACGTGTGCTTTCACGGTGTTCGTTAAAAATGGTTTCAGTATCCGGATAGTTAAACAGCGCCTTGGTTTTGCCTAGCTTTTGCTCCAGTCGCTGGGCAAAGTCGACCACGGCTTCCCAGTCATGGCGCGCTTCGCCCGGTTTGGGCGCAGCAGGGCGCACACGCGTAATGCGGCGCTCGGAGTTAGTCACGGTGCCTTCTTTTTCGCCCCAGGTGGTGGCAGGTAAAAATACATCGGCGTACTGGTTGCTGTCGGTGTTGTTAAATGCATCCTGCAACACGATCAGCTCGGCATTGCGCAACGAGGCCAGTACATTATTCAAGTCTGGCATGGAGTGCGCTGGGTTGGTGCAGGCAATCCAGATTGCTTTGATTTCACCACTTTTCACCGCGTCGAACATCTCTACGGCAGTTTTGCCCGGGGTCGCTGGCACCTCAGGCACGCCCCATAAACGGGCAACTTCTGCACGATGTTCGGCATTGCCCAGGTCACGGTGACCAGACAATAAATTAGCCATGCCGCCCACTTCGCGGCCACCCATGGCATTGGGCTGGCCGGTAAGTGAGAACGGGCCAGCCCCTGGTTTGCCGATCTGGCCAGTAGCCAAGTGCAGGTTAATCAGGGCAGCGTTTTTTTCTGTACCGTGGATGGACTGGTTGAGCCCCATGCAGTACATGGACAGGGTAGGGCCAGCGCCAAACCATTTGGCGGCCTGGATAATATCTTTTTCGCTGATGCCGCAAATATCTGCCACCATTTTTGGCGTGTATTCGCGTACGGTTTCCTTCAGCGCTTCAAACCCTTCGGTATGGTCGCGGATATATTGCATATCCAGCAAGCCTTCCCACAGCATGACATGCAGCAGGCCGTTGAACAATGCAACGTCGGTGCCGGGCAAAATCGCCAGATGCAAGTCTGCCAGTTGTGCGGTATCGGTGCGGCGCGGGTCTACCACGACAATTTTCATGTCCGGGTTATTCGCCTTGGCATCTTCAATGCGGCGGAACACAATCGGGTGCGCAAACGCCGTATTGGACCCGGCGATAAACAGGCATTGTGTATGGTCGATATCTTCATAACAGGCCGGAGGCGCATCGGCGCCCAGCGTGACTTTATAACCGGCGACGGCTGAACTCATACACAGGCGCGAGTTGGTATCGACGTTGTTAGTGCCTATCAGGCCTTTGGCCAGCTTGTTGAACACATAATAATCTTCGGTGAGTAACTGGCCGGAGATATAAAACGCCACCGCATCCGGGCCGTGGGTTTGAATGATGTCAGCAAAGCGGTCGACCACGTGATCAAGTGCGCTATCCCAGCTTACTTTTTCCCTGGGTACATCGCGAGACAAACGCATTTCCGGATACAAGGCACGTGCATCCAGTTTGGCAGTCAGGTGTAGCGTGGAACCTTTGGTACACAAGCGGCCAAAGTTGGCCGGATGCTCAGGGTCGCCTTTGACGTCGACAATCTGTTTTCCTTCCGTGGTAATAATGACGCCACAGCCCACTCCGCAATAGCAGCAAGTGCTGCGTGTTTCACGCCGTTGCGGATAAAACTGTACTGGCTCCGCGGTCAACGTGCTGTTTGTGTTCTGGAGTTGTTGCTGTTGGGTCATAGATTGTCTGTATTGCTAAAGCTACTTATTCAATTGCAGATAGACGTCGCCGTCTTCTACTTTCACTGCATAGCAGGCGGTGTGGCCGACATCAGGTTCTTCTGCCTTGCCATCGACCAGGCTGATTTTCCAGCTATGTAATGGGCAGGCGACTTTGTCACCATAGACGATGCCTTGCGATAACGGGCCGCCTTTGTGCGGGCAGCTGTTATTCAGTGCAAACACACGGTCATCTTCAGTGCGGAACACACCAATATCCACTTCGCCATGGCGCACAACGCGTGCACCCAGGGCAGGAATGTCGTTAACCGGGCAAATTTTTGTCCAACTCATTATTTCCTCTTTTCCAATTGGAGTCTGGTTTTCACAGCGCAAAGGCTTAAGAGACCAGTAACAAATAAATCAATAACAGGTTAATACACAGTGAAATCACGGCCAGCCATTGCCATTTGACCAGGCGTGCACGGGCGATCAGTGGCGTGCGCGGGATGACAATCGGTTTCAGTTCGCCATGTTCCAGCGCCAGTAGCATTTCTTCCGCCGTCTCAAAACGGTCAGCCGGCTTTCTGGCAATGGCCTTGAGAATAATGTTTTCCAGCCAGGCCGGGATCTCCGGGCGGTAGCGGCTAGGGCGGATAGGCTCGCCAAAACGTGGTGACTGGAAAGGTTCGATCTCGCCATAAGGATATTTGCGGGTCAGCAAGTGATACAACGTGACACCAGCGGCATAAATATCTGCCTGGCGGTCAGCGACTTTGCCATCAAACAGTTCAGGCGACATAAAACTTGGTGTGCCGGGATTCTCCATTTGCTCGGGCATCGGTAATGTGCTGCTCAGTGCCACCCCCAGGTCGAGGATGCGCAGGCGCTTGTCACTACCAATATGAATATTGGCTGGTTTGATGTCGCGGTGCACAATATTCAAACGGTGCAGCATGCTCAGGCCGCGCAATAAATCCTGGCCGATATTGGCAACGCCATTCATGGTGAAATGATGCCCGGCCTCAAGGCGTTGCTGCAGCGTCGCGCCTTCATGCCAGGTCATGACGTAATACAGCGCGCTGCGCTGTTCACGTGTCAGTGGCAGGATTTGCGGCACGCATTGCGATACCACGCGTTTGGCCAGCCATTCTTCGTTGAGCAGGGCTTCACAGCTGGTTTTATCGTCTGCCCTGGCTGGTTGCAGTGTTTTTAGCACAAACAATTGGCCTGCCGCATTTTTGACCTGGTACAGCAGGCTGACGCGTGAATCATGGATGATTTGCGTGATGGTAAAGCCATCCAGCTGGTCGCCAATCGCCAGCTTGCGCGGCACGGGCAGGCTCAGGGCATCGGCCAGCATATCGGTCAGGTGATCCTGGCCGACCTGGTCAATGCGCACCACCACGGCAGAAGCATTGTCCTGCCCGCCTTGTTCCAGCGCCTGGCTGGTCAGGTGTTCTGCCATCAGTTGTGGTGTGTGATACAGCATCAACACTTTATGTATATCGGCATCGCCGAGGGCGGCCCACACGCCATCACTGACAATGGCATAGACATCACCGGTTTGCAGCAAGCCTTCGGCGTAATCGACGCTGAGCTGATCATCCAGCCCTACTGCACGCTTGAGCACGTGACGCATGTCTGGTCTGTCCCAGACGTGATCAGTGGTCAGGCATTGCAGCGATTGCTCTCGCAAGCGGTAGATACGCGTATCACCGACATGCGCCAGCACATAGCGTTGCCCGCGCAATACAAGTAACGATAAGGTCGTTGCCATGCCTGCCATCTGGCTATGCTTGCGCGCCTGTGACAGCACCCAGCGATTGGCGGCCTGAATCACCTTGTCCAGTGCATGCTGTATGGTCCAGGTGTCAGGCGTGGCATAGTAGTCAGCCGACAGTGTGCGTACCGTCATTTCAGCCGCTTCAGCGCCACCGGCGCCACCACTAATGCCATCCGCCACGGCCAGCAAGGCGCCCTTGATCCCCAGTTGGGCGTCGGCAGGGGTGACCAGGCCAATATAGTCCTCATTACGAGGTCTGGGCCCGGTGACACTGCTTTCGCCTACACTGAAGTTCAATTTCATCTTGGTATCCGTGGATGGTTGCGCAAATAGGTTTAAATTTTTGCACTGGTGACGGTGGCGGCACCCCAGGTCGTACGCCAGCGGTTTTTCACGCTAGAGAGTCCAACCAGTGCCACAATCGCCAGGCCTGCAAAAATGGTCAGGCCAATCTGGTAGCTGCCAGTGATCTGTTTAGAATACCCCAGGCTGGAGGCCAGGTAAAAACCACCCACCCCGCCAGCCATGCCAACCAGGCCAGTCATTACGCCGATTTCCTTGCGGAAACGTTGTGGCACCAACTGGAACACGGCGCCGTTGCCCATGCCCAGGGATGCCATGGCTAACACCACTACCGCCAGGCCAGCGGCTTGTGTTTGCATGCCAAAGCTTAAAATGAACAGGAAAATGGCAGCCAGCACATACATGGTGCTCAAGGAACGGATGCCACCGATACGGTCAGCCAGCAAACCGCCGAATGGACGTACCAGCGAACCGGCAAACACACAAGCCGCAGTAAAGTAACCGGCATGCACAGGATCCAGGCCATACTGGTCGTGGAAGTAAATGGTGAGTGAAGAAGCCATGCCAACAAAACCACCAAAGGTCACGCTGTAGAAAAACATAAACCACCAGGCATCTTTGTCTTTTAACACCGCCAGGTATTGTGACAGTGACTTGGCCGCAGGCGCATCTGGTGCATCTTTAGCAAACACGGAATACACGACCAGCGCGAGCAGTAGCGGAATCAGCGCCAGGCCAAATACATTGCTCCAGCCAAATGCCACGGCGAGGCCTGGTGCAAACAGGGCGGCCAAGGCCGTGCCTGAGTTACCGGCACCGGCAATGCCCAGAGCCGTGCCTTGATGCTCTGGCGGATACCAGCGTGAGGCCAATGGCAAGGCCACGGCAAAGGCGGCCCCGGCAAAGCCGAGGAACATGCCTAGCAGCAAGGCTTGCTGATAAGTGTGAATGCCATGCAACCAGGCGGTGAGCAGGGCCGCGATCACAATCACCTGGCCAATCAGGCCGGCTTTTTTCGGCTTGAGCTGATCAACTAATACGCCCATGACGATGCGCAGGATAGCGCCGGTGAGTACTGGTGTCGCCACCATCAGGCCTTTTTGCGCCGGGTTTAACTGCAGGTCAGCAGCAATTTGCACCGCCAATGGCCCCAGCATGACCCACACCATAAAGCTCAGGTCAAAATAAAAGAAGGCTGAAAATAATGTCGGTTTATGGCCGACTTCCCAAAAGCTTTTTTGCATATTGTATCTCCCGGGCGTGTGTTAACGATTGTCGCACGCCACATATTAATTAAACAGTAATCGTATCGAATTCTTTGTGTTCATCACGCTTGTTGACGCGTTCTGCCCACGGGTCGACGGACCCTTGTAATGCATACAGCAAGCGCTCGTAGGCAGCAGTGCGGCCTTCGGCATCTTCCAGGATGCGTTTTTTGACATAATCGAGACCGACGCGCTCAATCCAGTGCACGGTACGATCCAGATAACGCGCTTCTTCGCGGTAGATCTGGATAAATGCCCCCGAGTACTCAATGACCTGTTCGGCGGTTTTTACTTTGCACAAGAAATGCGCCACTTCGGTTTTAATGCCGCCGTTACCGCCGACATAAATTTCCCAGCCGGAGTCGACGCCAATGACGCCCACGTCTTTAATGCCTGATTCGGCGCAGTTACGCGGACAACCAGACACGGCGAATTTCACCTTGTGCGGTGCCCACATATGGTCGAAGGCTTTTTCGATATCGATGCCGAGCTGGGTGGAGTTTTGTGTGCCAAACCGGCAGAACTCGGAGCCGACACAGGTTTTCACCGTACGGATAGATTTGCCGTAAGCGTAACCGGATGGCATATCCAGATCGGCCCACATATTGGTCAGGTCTTCTTTTTTTACGCCGAGCAAGTCAATACGCTGGCCGCCGGTGACTTTCACCATCGGCACCTTGTACTTGTCAGCAACATCAGCAATTTTGCGTAACTGGTCTGATGACGTCACGCCGCCATACATGCGCGGAATCACCGAGTAAGTGCCATCTTTCTGGATATTGGCGTGTACGCGCTCGTTAATAAAGCGTGATTGCGGATCATCCTTGGCTTCATGTGGCCAGGTGGAAATCAGGTAGTAATTCATTGCCGGACGGCAAGTCGCACAACCGTTAGGGGTTTTCCAGCCCATGCCTTTCATGGCACTCGGGATGCTCAGGTATTTATGTTTGCGGATTTCATCACGCACCTCTTCGTGGTTGAAGTCAGTACATCCGCACACCGCTTTGCTGCTGGAAGGCGGTGCATAACCACCGCCCAGCGTAGAAGCGAGAATCTGTTCGACCAGACCGGTACAACTGCCGCAGCTGGAACCGGCTTTGGTTTGTTTCTTCACGTCGTCTATGGTGAACAGGCCTTTTTCCTGGATCGCCTTGACGATGGTGCCTTTGCAGACACCGTTGCAACCACACACTTCCATTTCGTTGGTCATGGTGGAGACTTTGTCCTGACCCTGGTGGCCGGTATTGCCCAGACTGTCCTGCCCGAACATGAGGTGATCACGAATTTCGTGTATCGGCTTCCTGTCGCGCAGCAGCTGGAAATACCAGGCCCCATCCGTCGTATCGCCATACAGCACGGCACCGATGATTGTGTCATCTTTGATCACGAGTTTTTTGTAAACCCCGCCGACCGCGTCGTGCAGCAAAATTTCTTCGGCATCGTCACTGCCCATGAAATCACCGGCCGAAAACAAATCAATGCCGGTCACTTTCAGTTTTGTCGAAGTGACCGAGCCTTTGTATAGACCGATGCCGAAGTTGGCCAAATGTGTGGCGCACACTTTGGCCATTTCAAATAAAGGCGCCACCAGGCCGTAGGCAATGCCACGGTGGCTCACACATTCACCCACGGCATAAACGCGTGGGTCATAGGTTTGCATGGTGTCATTGACGACAATGCCGCGGTTGCAATGGATACCTGCCGACTCCGCCAGGGCATAGTTGGGGCGGATACCTACCGCCATCACCACCAAATCAGCCGGGATTTCCTGGCTATCTGTAAAGCGCACTGCAACGACGCGGCCATCTTTTCCTATCAGTTGCTCAGTGTTTTTTTGCAGTAAAAAGTTGAGGCCGCGCGCTTCTAGCGATTTTTGCAGCATCTTGCCGGAAACTTTGTCCAGCTGACGTTCGAGCAACCACTCGTTTTTATGTACCACGGTGACGTCCATGCCTTGTACTTTCAGGCCGTTTGCCGCTTCCAGGCCTAGCAAGCCACCACCGATCACCACGGCATGCTTGTGCGTCTTGGCCGCGGCAATCATATCATTGGTGTCTTTGATATCGCGGTAGCCCAGCACACCGTCGAGATCCGCGCCAGGAATCGGCAAAATGAATGGTTTGGAACCCGTCGCCAGCAATAAACGGTCATAGGCCACCGTGGTGCCATTGTCGGCAGTGACGGTACGCGCTTTACGGTCAATCTTGTTGATACGGGCGCTGGTGTGCAAAGCAATATCATTTTCCGCATACCACTCGCGTGTATTCAGGATAATGTCATCAATGGTCTGCTCATTGGCCAGCACCGGCGACAGCATGATGCGGTTATAGTTAGGGTAGGGCTCATCGCCAAACACCGTAATGTCATACATGTCTGGCGCAATTTTGAGCAGCTCTTCCACTGCCCGCATGCCGGCCATGCCGTTACCAACGACCACCAGTTTCTGTTTTATCATCAACATCGCTCCTTTTATAGTTATGCTGCATTGGCTACGCTAAGCCAGGTTTGCACGTTTTCTTGCCAGTCTTGTTCTTGCTGGCTGTTTCTTGCTAATTTCACTACTTCGCCGACGACAATAATCGCCGGGCTTTTCAGGCCTTCGGTGTGGGCCAGGTAGGGAATGGCCTGTAATGACGAAGTCACAGCCCGTTGGTGATGACGGGTGCCGTTTTCTACCACCATGCAAGGCATGTCGGCGGACATGCCTGCATTGATTAAGCCACGGGTGATTTCAGGCAAGTGCTGCATGCCCATATAAATCACCAGTGTGGTATTGGTTTCTACCAGCGCTTGCCAGGGCAGCGGTTCGCCGTCCTGGGTATGGCCGGTGATCAGAGTCACGCCGTGGTTGAAACCACGGTGCGTCACCGGTACTTCCATGCTGGCACAAGCGCCCAGGCCACTGGTCATGCCCGGGATAATTTCGTAAGGAATATTCGCTGCGCGTAATGCCAGCATTTCTTCGCCGCCACGCCCAAACACAAACGGGTCGCCGCCTTTCAGGCGAACGACCACTTGTCCTTGCTCGGCCAGGGCAACCAGCATGCGGTTGATAAAGTGCTGCGGAGTAGACTTGCAGCCGCCGCGTTTGCCTACTGGCACGATGCGTGCCTGCGGGCAATGCGCGAGCAGGGCCGGATTGACCAGGTCATCGACCAGCACCACCTCAGCTTGCTGCAAAGCCTTGACGGCTTTGAGCGTAATGAGGTCTGGGTCGCCGGGTCCGGCGCCGACTAAATAAACTTTTGCGGCTGAAGTCATAGGCAATTCCTTATCGAGTTAAAACGTATACATGGCAGTCAGCCATAATTTTTCGGTGTCGCGGACACGGCCACGGATGGCCGCAGCGTTGTTGCTGGCCAAGTTGGGCAATAAAGCATAGTGGTCGTCCTCACTAAACTTGCCGTATTCCAGTTTGGTCATCCAGTTTTTGTCCACATTCCAGGTCACGGCCGCGTTCCATTCAGTACCATAACGGCTGCCATTGCGGCTGCTTCCGCCACCAGTAGTATAAAAATCCTTGTCTGAGTCAATCAGGTGGTAGTCAGCAAAAAATACAAAGTCGCCATAGCGGTAAGTTGCCGTAACAAAGGTATCTTTAATGCCTTCAAGCGGCGTTGCCAAGAATTTGTCTACCCAGCCCTGAAAGAGGTGGTTAGTACCCAGCGGGGTCTGGAAGGCATACTTGCCGTTATTGCTGGACAGCAATTCCTGATCAAGGCGCATATTGAAGTTATCGATACCAAAGCCGCCGCCCAGTTTGTAGTAGTGGGCATCAATGCGTGAGTCACCGCCACTGTAATCTGTTTGCTTGGCGTATTCTGCGGTGTAGTGTGCTCGATAATTCGGGGTGAACGGGTGTGTACCATCCAGGCGAACACCGATAATTTTGTTGCCCTGGTCTGCATTCTGGTTGGCAGCGCCTCCTTTGCCTGCTGCATTGGCCGCAGCCGTAGTGCCATTACCAAACCAGGCACGCCCCATGCCTAAATCCTGAAAACCATCCAGGTAGGCATAGCCCACCAAAAATTCAGTGGGTGAAATGCGGTAACGGGCGTTGACGATATCCAATGCGCCATCAGAGCGGTATTTGGTGGTGATTTGTTCTACACCCTCAAAGTGCGCCAGGAAAATTTCTGTGTCAGGAATGGTTTTGTTGAAAATGGATACGCCATCAAATACCTGCATCACCTGGCGGAAAGCGATATCACCAATAAAACGTACGTTGTCGAGGTTTACCTGCTGACGACCAGCACGCACGCGGGTGTTTTTAATGCCGGTCCACTCGACAAACAATTGGTTGACACCCGTGTAGTCAGGGTCGACAACCTTGGCATATTCGATATTGCTTGATTGGTTAGAAACGCTGTTAATCAAGGTGTTGTTGGTGCTATCGTTAAAGTTATCAGCCAGTTTGGACACATTGATCAACTGGGCAGCAAAGCTAAAGTTATGGTAGGGCGCAGTTTGCCAGCCGATCAGGCTGCGCAGGGTTAACGCATTAGCAGCTTTCAGCTCTTTATTGGCTGTGGGGTTTGCCGCGTTGTTAGGATATGTGCCTGGTTGTAAACCATCCTGGTCCACATATTCATAACGCAGTCTAAAGCTGGTCATATTCTTGCCAGTTTTAATCGCATCCATAAAAGTGTATTCAGGGATGATCTCTTCTTCAGCCATCGCCTGCATGCTAAAAGCCGCCAGCAATAGCGCGACTGAAACTTGACGTAAGCGTGGGTGTGAGTTAGCGTTCATGTGTTGCTCCTTTTTCTATGTGGGGTAACCATACTTCGATGAGGTATGCAGTGCTGGCGGGTGACCGCCCGTCAGCACTACTTATATCTATGCCGCCTTTTTAGCGTGGCGCTCATACAAAAACTTCAATACTTCGCTGCGCAGATGCGTATACGCCGGGTCTTCTACCAGCTCCAGACGTTTACGCGGACGAGGCAAATCGACTTCCAGGATTTCGCCTATGGTCGCTGCCGGGCCGTTGGTCATCATAACGATGCGGTCTGACAGCAACACGGCTTCGTCTACATCGTGCGTGACCATCACGGCAGTGCAACCTGAACGTGCCATAATGTCCATCAGCTCGTCTTGCAAACCGGCACGGGTGAGGGCGTCCAGCGCGCCGAATGGCTCGTCCAGCAGCAATACCTTAGGCTCCATGGCCAGTGCGCGCGCAATGCCGACGCGTTGCTTCATGCCGCCAGAGATTTCGTTTGGGCGTTTTTCAATGGCGTGGCTTAAACCCACCAGTTCCAGCGCTGCACGGGTGCGCTCAGCCAGTTGTGTCGGACCTTCTTTATCGCCAAATACGCGTTCTACAGCCAGGTAAACATTTTCAAAACAGGTCAGCCATGGCAGCAGAGAGTGGTTTTGGAACACCACGGCACGCTCAGGGCCAGGCTTGGAGATTTCACGGCCGGCACAAAACAGGTAGCCTTCACTGGGTTGCAGCAACCCGGCAATCAGGTTGAGTACCGTAGACTTGCCACAGCCAGAGTGGCCGATGATGGAAATAAACTCGCCTTCACGGATATTCAGGTTGATATCTTTCAGTGCCTGAAAACTGCCTTTTTTGGTGTGAAACGTCATGTTGACGTTTTCAATCAGGACATAACGGTCTTGCATTACATTGGTCGTCATAATAAGAATCCTTTTCCTGCGGGTTATTCGTAGCTGTAGCGTTTTGCCACCAGCACCAGCAACTGTTCGAGTAACAAACCGACAATGCCGACAATAAAAATGGCGATGATGATGTGCTCTACATTGAGGTTGTTCCACTCATCCCACACCCAGAAGCCGATGCCCATGCCGCCAGTCAACATTTCTGCCGCCACAATCACCAGCCAGGCTGCACCAATCGACAGGCGGACACCGGTCATCATGTAAGGCATGACATAAGGCAGCAGAATTTTGGTCACAACTTTCCATTCGGACAGGTTGAGCACTTTGGCCACATTCATATAGTCTTGCGGCACTTTGCTCACGCCGACGGCGGTGTTGATAATCATTGGCCACACGGCGGTGATGAAGATCACCCAGATCGCCGCAGGGTTGGCCGCCTTGAATACCAGCAGGCCAATGGGCAGCCAGGCCAGCGGTGACACCGGTTTGAGCAGGCTGATAATCGGTGCCGCCATTCTGGACATAAAGGCATAGCGGCCAATCACAAAGCCCATCGGGATGCCGACAATCGCAGCCAGGCCAAAACCCGTCGCCACACGTTGCAGTGAGCTCAGAATGTTCCAGCCTATGCCCATGTCATTTGGGTTGTTGATATAAAACGGGTCGCTGAACAGCTCGACAGCCGATTGCCAGGTTTTGACCGGGCCTGGCAAGCCTTGTGTCAGTGCGGCTACCGTGGCCCAGATGGCTGCGAATACCATCAAGCCAATCACAGGCGGCAACAGCCATTCAAATCCTCGTTTAGCCGTTGCCACCCATGCCCCGCGCTTGGGCGCGGTGGCTTTTGCAGCTGTGGTTGAGAGAGGGGTAACCACAGCAACAACTGGTTGCGCAGGTGCTGTGGTGACAGCTTCCTCGCTTTTTTGCATGATGTTTTCTTTCTTCAAGCTGACGACATTCATGGTGATTCTCCTTTAAAGGTTAGGCTTTCACCTTGAAGCTGCTGGCATAGGCTTTCGGATCCTTACCATCCCAGACCACGCCATCGATCAGCTTGCTGCTACGCATGGCATCTGGCACCGCAATGCCCAGTGATTTGGCTGCTTCGGTATAAATGTCGATACGGTTGACCTTTTTCGCGATGCCCAGGTAGTCAGGGTCAGACTTCAACAAGCCCCAGCGTTTGTGCTGTGTCAGGAACCACATGCCATCAGACAGGTAAGGGAAGTTGACCTTGCCGTCATTGAAGAATTTCATGTAGTTCGGGTCTTCCCATTTTTTGCCGATACCATTGTCGTAGTGGCCGAGGAAGCGGCCTTCAATCACTTCTTCTGGCGCATTGACGTAGGCTTTGCCTGCAATCAGTTTGGCCACTTCCGGGCGGTTTTTAGTCGCATCGATATAGCGGCAGGCTTCCAGAATCGCTTTGGTCAGTGCCAGTGCGGTATTCGGGTTTTTGGCCGCAAACTCAGCGGTGGTGCCGAGTACTTTTTCCGGGTGATCGGCCCAGATGTCCTGGGTGGTGGCGACGGTAAAACCAATCTTGTCGTAGATGGCGCGTGCGTTCCATGGTTCGCCTACGCAGTAGCCGTCCATATTGCCGATGCGCATGTTGGCGACCATTTGTGGCGGAGGCACCACAATGGTTTTCACGTCTTGCATCGGATTGATGCCATAACTGGCCAGCCAGTAATACAACCACATGGCGTGTGTGCCGGTCGGGAAGGTCTGGGCAAAAGTAAAGTCGCGGTTTTCGTTATCCAGCAGGCGCTTGAGCGTCCCGCCACTGGTCACGCCTTTTTCTTTCAGCTGGTTAGCCAGTGTGATGCCCTGACCGTTGTGGTTCAGTGTCATCAGGATGTTCATATCTTTTTGCTGGCCGCCGATGCCTAGTTGCACACCGTAAATTAGACCGTATAACACGTGCGCTGCATGCAACTCACCATTCACCATTTTGTCGCGCACACCCGCCCATGAGGCTTCTTTGGAGGGGACAATTTTGATGCCGTATTTTTTATCGAAGCCCATTTGTGAGGCGACAATAATCGGCGCACAGTCCGTCAGCGGGATAAAGCCCACTTTTACCTCAGTGATTTCAGGGGCATCAGAGCCTGCTGCCCAAGCCTGGCTGCGAATTGCAGAGGGCACCATGTTCATCATGGCAGCCGCGCCAAATGCACCTGCCAGGGTATTCATGAAAAAGTGACGGCGCTGCTGGTCTACTTGCTCGGTGGTGGATACTTCGGTGACCGTTGAAGTGGGTGTCACATTATTTTTGTCAGAACTGCTCATTGCTGCTCCTTAATCATCAATCAATTGGGAAAGTTAAAAAACAAAAAGGCGTCCTGAATGCAGACTGTTTTTTGTCTACACTCAGGACGCCTTTGTCCTTTTACTGCACAAGTCATTCGACTTGTTTACTGCCCAGCCGCGCTACATCCCAGGCTGGTATCACACGAGATTTTCAACCGCCGTTAGCTGAAGCCTCAAGCCAAATTAGCAATTGCCGTGCCAGCTGAAGCGTTATTTTTAAGTGATTGTTCTATATTGGTTTTTTTGGATGGTTGCATTTTTATGCAACCTTTTCAGCGCGGTGCTGTCCGCACCATACGTGTGCGGATGCACCAATTTGACGGGCGTTTAGCCCGGTTGTGCGTGATGCGCCAGAATGTTTTCAGCGACATCAATAATCTTGCGGTTTTGCTCCATGGCAATGCTGCGCATGGTTTTATACGCTTCCATTTCATTCAGCCCGCGCGTGCTCATTAACAGGCCTTTGGCACGTTCGATCAGCTTGCGTTCGGCAAGCGCCTTTTTAGTATCAGACAACTCACTTTCCATCTCGGCAATTTGCCGCGACTGCTGTTGCAGCAGCGTAATCATGGAGGCCATCGGATACGCCTGCGACGTATCATGCGTCTGAAAATTCAAGGCATTCTCAACTGGAATCGCCAGGTTGAAAAAGGTGCTGTTGAGCGCAGCGGCTGGTGTTGCCTGGATGGCATCCAAATATTGCCGGGTTTGCTCAAAGTCGCTCTTGGCTTTGCTAGCCAGCCCTGCCAACAACTCATGCATGGTTTGGATGAGCTGACATTGAATCTGCCACATGGCGCTTAAACGCTGGCTGCACAATTCAAACCAGACATCTGCGCTACTGGGGCTGAGCGTCTGCTGGTCTTTGGCTGCGCTCAGCTTGGTGCGGTATTTTTGATGTTGCTGGTGCCAGCTGGTTGCCTGCAGCGCAAGCCATGACTGGCGTACCTCTTCACTGCCAAACTGGCAGAATAAATCAAAATGGCGGTCTTGCTGGGCGATGAGTTCAAACAGCTTTTGCTGATGCGGCAGTTGCAGGCTGCCTGAACCAAACATATAGGCACCCACTGCACGCTCCTGCCCGGCAAATTCCTTGCCCTGGATTAGGTTGTAAAGCGTCAGCAAACAGGTGGAAATCTTGCTATTGACCGAGCTGTCGGTGATCTCAAAGATCAGTGCAATCAGGCTGCCGATCAGGCGGCTAAACGATTCGATACAGTCTGCAAAGCTGATCTTTTGCAAAGTGATCTGATGCCGCAAAGAAGTCAGTTGGTCCAGGCCTAGCAAGATCCACGAGGTCAGCGTCAATTGTTTGGCATCTGCCAGCGCGTTTCTATGCAAGTGCTGTTGCAGCGCCTCTCTAAAACTGGCTTCCATGGCCTGGTTTTGCGTAATGATGTCAGCGCGCTCTGGTGCAAAGCGTCGCCCATTGGAGGCGATATAGAGGCAGCTAGCACCACGTTCGGCCTGGATCAGGTGGATCAACTGGCCAATTTTTTCGACAAATGCGATACAGCTATCGAGTCGCTCCAGCTCCTCGATATGTCTGATTTTGGCCAAGGTAATGGTTTGGGCAGGGGATATTTCTGTGTTCATCACTAGGCACCAAGCAAGAAGTGTGCGCGACTTGGTGGTTATCTTTATCTTTAATGTTTAAAACGATGATGTTCATGCATGCACTCACTAATGCCAACCGCCGCCCATGACCTTATACAAGGTCAGCTGGCTAGCGGCGTCACTTAATTGCAATGTGACCAGCGATTGCTCTGCAGTATAAAGCGTGCGCTGTGCATCCAGCACCACCAGGTAATTGTCGACCCCATTTTTAAAGCGGACATCAGCCAGCTGGAATGCCGCATTCGCAGCAGCGGTGAGTGAGTGCTGGGCGTCCAGTTGTGCTTGCAAACCTTCACGCTGCACCAACACGTCCGCCACTTCGCGGAACGCAGTTTGCACGGTTTTTTCGTATTGTGCGAGCAGAATATCGCGGTTTTTCTCTGCTGAGGTCAAATTGGCACGGTTACGTCCTGCGTTAAACAGCGGTACGCTGACTTGCGGCACAAAGGTCCAGATGCCGGAATTTTTGGCAAACAGGCCGGATAATTCGGTACTGGCTGAACCGACCGTGGTGGTCAGGCTGATGGTGGGGAAGAAGGCCGCGCGTAATGCGCCGATATTGGCATTGGCGCCTTCCAGCAAGTGTTCTGCCGCACGGACATCCGGCCGTTGCTGTAAGGTTTGCGAGCTAACTCCGGCAGGTAAGGCTGTGGTCGCGACGACGTTGGACAAGTTGCTGGCTGGCAACCACTGTTCAGGCACCATGCTGCCCGCCAGCAGATTGAGTGCGTTGATGTCCTGCTTGATTTGCATATTGTAGGTGGCCACTGCGACACGTGCACTGTCGACACTGGTCTGCAGTTGTTTCAAAGTCAACGCATTGGCAACGCCCAGTTCAAACATTTTCTGGTTGATATCATAAGTGGCTTGCTGACTTTGCTGGGTTTGCTGGGCAATCGCGAGTCGCTTTTTGTCTGCCGCCAGGGTTAGCCAGGCGGTCGCTACTTCGGCAATCAGGCTGATCTGTGTGCTGTGGCGATTATCTTCATTGGCATAAAACGTTTGCAAGGCCTGCTGGTTCAGGTTGCGTATGCGGCCGAACAGATCCAGCTCATATGCACTAAAGCCTACGGTTGCACGGTAAATATGCGAGATATTGCCACTGCTATTGCTGCTGCCCGCAGTGCCAGTGGTCGCCCCTGAGGTATTGCCTGCAGTATTGTTGGCAGCACTGGCCATGCCTTTGGAGGCGGTTTCAGTGACGCTCGCGGCGATAGTTGGAAACAGGTCGGCGCGCTGCACCTGGTAGAGGGCGCGCGACCGTTCTATGGTCAACGCAGCTACCTGCAGGTCGCGGTTATTTTTTAAGGCGAGGTCAACCACCTGGCGCAGCTTTTCATCACTGATAAAAGATTGCCACGGCAGATCAGTAAATGCTTTGGGATCGCTTTGTACCGTGCCTAGCGTTGCCGGAACCGGCGCGGCTGGCCGTGTGTAAAACGGCGCCAGGTCAATACAACTGCTCAGGCCAAGTGACAGCGTCATTAGGGCCAGTAATTTGATTGGTAGTTTTGCCGTGCCAAGTAATGTATGTGTGCTTGGTTTTATCATAAGGTTATCCATGTGCGATGGCATCTGGATCAGGCTGGTAAGGGAACAGCGAACGTATCAGCACATAAAACAGCGGCACAAAAAAGATGCCGAGGAAGGTGGCCATCAACATGCCGCCGAGTACGCCGGTGCCAATCGCCTGGCGGCTCACCGCGCCTGCGCCTTCACTGAAGGCCAGCGGCAGCACACCAAAAACAAAAGCGAGCGAGGTCATGAGGATAGGCCGCAAGCGCAGTTTCACGGCCTCCAGGGTGGCGGTCAGTAAAGGCTGGCCACGCTCTTGCAGATGCTTGGCGAACTCTACAATCAGAATGGCGTTTTTCGCTGACAGGCCGATGGTCGTCAACAGGCCCACCTGGAAGTAAACGTCGGCTGTCATGCCACGCAAACTGGTTGCCAGCACGGCGCCCAGAATCCCCAGAGGCACGACCATAATGACGGAGAAAGGCACCGCCCAGCTTTCATATAACGCGGCCAGGCACAAAAACACAAACACCACAGACACCGCATACAAAAGGGGCGCCTGTGAACCTGACAGTCTTTCCTGGTAGGACTGCGCACTCCACTCATAGCCGATGCCTGCCGGTAGTTGCTTGATAATGCCTTCAGCAATACGCATGGCTTCGCCTGTGCTGGTGCCTTTGGCCGCTTCGCCGACGATTTCTACGGAAGAAATACCGTTATAGCGTTCGAGCAAGGGCGAGCCCGATACCCAACGGGTATTGGAAAAGGCAGAGAAGGGCACCATGTCGTTGGTGCTATTACGTACATACCAGCGATCAATGTCTTCAGGCTGCATGCGGTAAGGCGCATCCCCCTGCAAATAGACTTTCTTGACGCGGCCTTTGTTGATAAAGTCATTCACATAGGTGCCGCCCATGGCGATAGACAGTGTGGAGTTGATATTGGCGGTGGTCAGATTGTAAATGCCGGTCTTCTGGTCATCAATATTGAGCCTGAACATCGGCGTATCATCCAGACCGCTTGGGCGCACCCGGTTCAGTTTGGGGTTGTCTGCCGCCAGTTGGACAAATTGGTTTCTGGCCTCCATCAGTGCCTGGTGCCCGAGGCCGCCGACATCTTTGAGTTCCAGTGTAAAGCCTGAGCCCTGACCCAGGCCGCGCACTGGCGCTGGCTGGTTCACAAACAATTTGGCATCACGGATCTTGGACAAGGCTTTGGTCATCTGGTCTGCGAGTGACGCGGCGTCCTGGCCTTCGCCACGCAGTGACCAGTCCTTGAGGCGGATAAAGGCGCGGCCGGTGTTTTGGCTACCGCCACCGCCCTGGCCGAGGCCGGCAATGGTTAAATATTCATCAATGACCGCTTCCTGACCATCCAGGTAATGCTCGATTTGTCGCAACACACGCTGCATCCTGCTATCGGTGGCACCGACCGGCAATTGAATCTGCGCCATGAGGATACCCTGGTCTTCTGTCGGCAGGAAAGAGCTGGGTAAGCGCAGGAACAGGAAAGCCAGCAAGGCCAGAATGCTGGCATACAGCACCATGGTGAATAGCTTCTGGCGCAGGATTTTCTCGACGATGGTCTGGTAGCCGTTGGCAAATGCTTCAAATGCCGGGTTGAACCAGCGGAAAAACCAGCCGAACAGGCCACCTGTTGCCGCATGGCTATGATTTGACGGTGTGAGCATGGTCGCACAAAGGGCCGGGGTCAATGTCAGCGCGACCAGCACAGATAACAACATGGCAGACACAATAGTGATAGAGAACTGGCGGTAAATCACGCCGGTGGCGCCACCAAAAAAGGCCATGGGGATAAACACGGCGGATAACACCAGCGAAATACCGACTAGTGCGCTGGTAATTTCACCCATGGATTTACGCGTGGCTTCTTTCGGGCTCAGGCCTTCTTCACGCATCACACGTTCGACGTTTTCCACCACCACAATGGCATCATCTACCAGCAAACCAATCGCCAGTACCAGGCCAAACATAGTCAGCGTGTTAATCGAAAAGCCAAACGCGGCCAGTACGCCAAAGGTACCGAGTAGCACTACCGGTACGGCAATGGCCGGAATCAGCGTCGCACGCAGGTTCTGCAAAAACACATACATAATGATAACGACCAGCAGGATGGCCTCTACCAGCGACTTGACGACTTCCTTGATGGAAATACGCACAAATGGCGTGGTGTCATAAGGGATATGGATGCTGAGTTTCAGTTCAGGCGGAAAATAAGGCTCCAGTGCAGCGAGTTTGTCTTTTACGGCCTGCGCGGTGGCCAGTGCATTGGCACCGGACGCGAGTTTTACCCCAAAGGCTGCCGAGGTCTTACCGTTGAGGTTGGCGACCGGTGTGTAGCTCTCAGCGCCTAATTCAACGCGGGCCACATCCGACAAATGCACCACATAACCATCTGCGCCGGATTTAACGATAATCTGGTTGAATTGCTCTACGGTTTGCAGTTTGCTGCGGGCGGTAATGGGCGCATTCAGGCCTTGGCCCTTTACCGAAGGCAGGGCGCCTAACTGGCCAGAGGAGACTTCGGTATTCTGCGCTTGTACGGCCGCTGAAATATCGGAAGGGATCAGGTTGTATTTTTGCAGCCGGGCCGGATCCAGCCAGATGCGCATGGCATAGCCTGCGCTCAGGGTCTGTACATCGCCGACGCCATCGAGGCGGCTGATCTGGTCGATCAGGTTGCTCGAAATATAATCACCGATATCAATGGCGCGCACTGTAGGGCTGTCAGACATGAGTGAAATCATCATCAGGAAGTCGATGCCGGTTTTGGCCACCGTCACCCCCTGGCTTTGTACAATCTGCGGCAGCCTGGGCATGGCTTGTTGCAGTTTATTCTGCACCTGCATTTGTGCGACGTCAGGATTGGTGCCCGCATCAAAGGTCAGGCTGATATTGGCAGTGCCCGAAGATGTACTGCTGGCAGACATATAGGTCAGGTTATCGATGCCCTTCATGTACTGCTCAATCACTTGCGTCACCGAGTTTTCAATGGTGTCGGCCGCAGCGCCAGTATAGGTGGCATTGATAGAGACGCGTGGTGGTGCAATATCCGGGTATTGCTCCAGCGGGAGCCACTCAATCGCGCCTATGCCCGCCAGCATGATGACAATTGCAATCACCCAGGCAAAGATAGGGCGTTGGATAAAAAAAGACGCCATAGTTAAATTCTCTTCTGGTTAGCGGGCAGGGTTCACGGTAGACGGTGTTGTTGCCGTGGCCGGTGTTACTGCATCTGGATGACTGGTCGCCGCAAAGGGCACCGCCTTCACTTCGCTGCCTACGCTGATGCCTTGTAGCCCATCCATAATCACGCGGTCACCGGCTTGCAGGCCGTGTGTGACACGCCAGTTGTCACCTTGTGCGCCACTGGTTTCCAGGGTTTGCTGAATCACTTTTTGCGTATTGTCCACCAGTAGCACCGTGGGTTCACCACGTGTATTTCTGGTCACAGCACGTTGCGGCACCAGAATAGCTGCCTTTTCTTCGGCGACATCAATCAGGGCATGCACATACATGCCGGGCAGCAAAATGCCTTCCGGGTTAGGCACCACCGCACGCAGTGTGACCGCCCCTGAAGTGGTATTGACACTAATGCCGTTAAATTTGAGTTTTCCGGCGTGGGCGTATGTGGAGCCATCTTCGAGTACGACACGGACAGGAATTTCTTTTTGCGATGTGCTGCTCAGTTTGCCGCTGGCAATATCACGTTTGAGTTTGAGCAAGTCACTGCTGGACTGGATCACATCGACATAAATCGGGTCCAGTTGCTGTACGGTGGTGAGTGCAGTGTCCTGGCTGGCGGTGACCAACGCGCCAGGTGTGACGGTAGAAGTAGACACAAAGCCAGTGATCGGCGAGACCACGCGTGTGAAATCCAGGTTGATTTTTGCGGTGGACAGCGCTGCCCTGGCGGCAGCCACATCGGCTTCACCTTGTTGCAAGGCGGCTTGCGCGTCATCGTTATCCTGCCTGCTCACGGCATTGATTTTGACCAGTTCTTTATAACGATCCGCTTTGAGTTTGAGCGTGGTCAGCGAGGCTTCTGTTTTTTGTAGCGCGGCGGCGGCACTTTGGGCACTGGCCTGGTAAGGCGCAGGCTCGATTTGATAAAGCAGTTGGCCCGCTTTGACCAGTGCGCCTTCTGTAAATGCGCGTTGGCGGATAATGCCGCCGACTTGTGGGCGGACCTCCGAAATCATAAACGGATTGGTGCGCCCTGGTAGGTCGGCCACAATTGGCTGGCTGGCAGGTTGCACGGTGATCACGCCGACTTCTGGCGTTTTTTTGGGCGGTTTGTTGTCCGGTTTGCCGGATGAGCAGCCAGCCAGCATCAGGCTGGCAAGGCCCAGTAGCCATACACCGGATTTAGCGTAAAGGCCAGATTTATCGTCAAGGGAAGTGGTGTTCATAGGTACCAATATTGATATCGTTATTCTTGTCTGACAAGATTGTACTGCGTTTGATTGGGCGTAAATGTAACGATACGTATCGACTGCCGATACAATGACATCATAGCCTTTCGCGAGGTGTTTGTTTCAAAAAACAAGGCTGCCGAAGCAGCCCTGATTTAGATTTTAATGCCTTTTAGAGCACGTGACGTTCGAAACGCTGCAACACATGGGCAGACATGCCTTTGGCCAGTTCCTCTTCGCCGAAAAATACGGCTTGCCCCAGGTCTTTTTGCAAGCGCTGGTATTCATCTTCGTGGTGAGTACGAATCACCACTTCTATGTCCGGCTTGAGCTGTTTGGCAATGTCGACTATTTTACGGATATCCATGGCGTCCGGTGTGGCAATAATCAGCATGGCCGCATTGGCGATGTGTGCCTGTATCAATACCATGGGGTCAGCAGCATTGCCTGACACGGCGGGCTGGCCTTGCTTACGCAGTTTTTCCACCAGTTCGCGATTTTGCTCGGCCACCACAAATGGAATCGCAGAGTCTGTCAGCGATTGTGCAATGCGCTTGCCAACACGGCCATAGCCGACCAATACCACCTGGCCTTCAAGAAACTTGCGTTCCGTGGACATCGGCAACTCACTGTAGGGATCCATGCGCAAAGACAGGCGTCGTGCCACATCTGATTTATTGACCACCCAGTTTGCCAACGGTTTGATCGAGGCAAATACCAGCGGATTCAAGGCAATTGAAATCAGTGCGCCCGCCAACACAAGGCTCATGCCATCTGCTGACAATAGGTTGAGCGACACGCCAAGCCCGGCCAGGATAAAGGAGAACTCGCCAATTTGCCCCAGGCTGGCGGCGACGGTGAGTGCTGTATTCAATGGATAGCGCAGCGCCAGCACGATCGCAACCGCTGCCAGTGATTTGCCCAAGATAATAATAGCGACCACAGAGAGGACCTGTACCGGTTGCTTGATCAGGATGCTAGGGTCAAACAGCATGCCGACGGCGACAAAAAACAGCACGGCAAATGCATCGCGGAAAGGCAGGGAATCTTCCGCCGCACGATGGCTATATTCTGATTCGCGCATGATCATGCCGGCAAAAAAGGCGCCTAGTGCAAATGACACATGAAACAGGGATGAAGCGAAAAAGGCCACGCCAATCGCTACGGCAATCACGGTGAGGGTAAACAGTTCGCGCGAGCCGGTGCCAGCCACATACCATAGCAACCAGGGTAATACGCGTTTGCCTATCACCAGCATCACCACTACAAAACCGGTGATTTCAAGCAAGGTCACGCCTATGGTCTCCCAAATGGCACTGGCGTTGGTGGCTTCGCCTTGGCCACCCAAGACGCCAGCCAGGGCTGGCATCAGCACCAGCACCAGCACGGTCACCATGTCTTCTACCACCAGCCAGCCGACAGCAATTTTGCCGTTCATGCTTTCCAGGATGCGCCTGGACTCAAGCGCTTTCAGTAACACCACGGTACTGGCGCAGGAGAGTGACAGGCCAAAGACCAGGCCATGCCCCATGCTCCAGCCCCAATAATGGGCCACCAGCATGCCGAGCAGGGTCGCCAGCGTCATCTGCGCCAGTGCGCCGGGTAGGGCGATGCGTTTGACCGACATTAAATCTTGCACTGAAAAGTGCAGGCCAACGCCGAACATCAGCAGCATGACGCCGATTTCAGACAGTTGCGAGGCGATTTCTATGTCCGCCACAAAGCCGGGGGTGGCCGGGCCGATGATAATGCCAGCAAACAGATAACCAATCAGCGCTGGCAATTTGAGTTTTTCGGCGATCAGGCCAAACACCAGCGCCAGCGCAAATGCGGCAGCAATGGTGGTAATAAGAGACAGGTTATGATCCATAGCAATATTTTTTTCTTAAGTTATTTTTATAGGGGTGTGTATCGGGGTGATGCGTTTAAAAATGAACGTGCGTGGTCATACTGACCTTGTTCAGACAAAAAAGTTGAGCAATTTTATTGTCATCAATGTATCCGACCCTTATCTTGCCGGAAGGCGGGCGTGCTCGTCAATGCTAGCAGAGTAGCTTGACGTTTAAATTACGGCTGGAAAAGTGGCATAGACAGGCGCTGCAGTCCATATTCACAGAGTTGTTCCGCACGTTGCCAGCGTTGTGATTCACTGAGGCTGCCAAAATAAATAATGCTGAACACACCCTCAATAATGGACTGGCAATACAGGCTGATCAGGTCGAAATCGACTTCGGCAGAGAGTTCTGTTTGCGCAATCGCCTGTTTGAGCAGGCAATCTATTTGTGTAATGCGCTTTTTCTCCCAGGCAAAACGTAATTGCAATAATTCGGGCGAATCATCAATGCCGATATATAAAAAGAACAGGACGCGCTGAATGGAGCTAGGTTCAATATAGCTACGGATCTCATGCAGGCAATATTGCTTGAGGTTGCCTAATGCCGCAAGGGCCGGTTGGAGCTGGAACGGGGAGACGGTTTCAATCACGCGTTCCGCCATGGCGGTAGCGACTTCCAGCTTGCCTTTATAGTGGCCGTAAACGGCGCCGCGTGACAACTCGGCTGCTTCGGCAATATCTGCCATGGTGGTCAGGGTAAAGCCTTTGCGGTAAAACACGTGTTCAGCCGCATCCAGAATCTGGTCGCGGGTTTTTTGCGCATCTTCTTTGGTTTTTCTGGCCATGATCTCTAGGCTTATCATTCCTCAAGCAATGGCGAGGATTATACCAAAAAATAATTAATCAGTCATGATTGATTAATTATTAAAGGACGGATAGAATATTGACGTCTATATAGTAAAAGGCATGTTCATGTCCCGTTTTTCTCTCAGCACGGCCTCTGTTGCCACATTCTTGTTATTGCAACTCTCCGCTTGTAGCAAACCGCAGGAAGCCGCTCAGGCAGCGGCTGGCGCACCTGAGGTCGAAGTGGTGACCGTGCAAACCGCCGAAATCCCCGCTGAGGTTGAATTACCTGGCCGTGTAGAGGCCTATCGCATTGCAGAAGTGCGTGCGCGCGTTTCTGGTATTGTCTCCAAGCGGCTGTATCAGGAAGGGCAAACAGTGAAGGCGGGCACACCGTTATTTGCCCTGAACCCGGAGCAGTTGCAGGCCAGTAAATTAGAAGCAGATGCTGAGCTCGCCAGAACCGAAGCCAATCTGGTGAATGCCAATGACAAATTGCAGCGCTACCAGGCGCTGGTAGGCGACCAGTCCGTGAGTCAGCGCGACTACCGCGCGGCACAGGCTGAAGCGCAACTGGCTAAAGCCGAAGTGGCCGCCGCGCAAGCTAAACTCAATCGCGCCAAACTGGATGTGGCTTATGCCAATGTGACGGCGCCGATTGATGGCGTGGCGCGCCGTGCACTGGTGACCGAAGGCGCGCTGGTGGGTAAAGACGAGGCCACGCACATGACGACGGTTGAGCAAATCAACCCGGTGTATGTCAATTTCGCGCAGTCTTCTTCTGAGGTGTTCGCGCTGCGCAAAGCCTTGCGCGACGGCCAGTTAAAAGGCAGCAATGGTCAATTGCAGATTGCCCTGATGTTGCCGGATGGTTCAACTTATCCTAGTGCAGGCAAACTGTCATTTTCTGATGTGTCTGTGAACCAGACGACAGACTCTGTCGTGATGCGCGCCATTTTTGACAACCCGCAACAGGAACTGATGCCAGGCGCCTATGTGCGCCTGAAAATCCGCCAGGCGACCAATCCGCATGCCATCCTGATTCCGCGTGATGCGCTGATTCGTGACCAGTTCTCCAGCCGGGTATGGGTGGTCAATGCCAAACAGGAGTTGGAGTCACGCGAAGTGCAAACCGGCGCTGTGATTGATAAACAGTGGGTGGTTGAGCATGGACTGCAAACAGGTGAACAAGTGGTGGTCACCAATGCTGCCACGCAAACGGCGGGCGCAAAAGTGACGCCCAAGCAGGTAAGCGCCACAGACAAAATCACCCAAGCCGTCGCACCTTAAAATTAAGAGCCTTAAATCAGTCAGCATGAAGAAGCATAAAAAAGTATAAAGAAGAAGGTAAAGTCATGAGTCGTTTTTTTATTGATAGGCCGATTTTTGCCTGGGTGATTGCCATCCTGATTGTGCTGGCAGGTTTGATTGCCATTAAACAGTTACCGATTGCGCAGTATCCCGATATTGCGCCGCCCGTGGTCAATATCGCAGCAACCTATCCTGGCGCATCGGCCAAAGTGGTCGAAGAAACTGTGACCTCGATTATCGAGCGCGAGATGAATGGTATGCCAGGCCTGATGTATGTGTCTGCCACCAGCAATCAGGGCATGGCTTCTATTAGCGTGACTTTCCGCCAGGGCACCAACCCTGATCTGGCGGCCGTGGATGTGCAAAACCGCCTCAAAAGTGTGGAAGTGCGTTTGCCTGAAATCGTGCGCCGTAGCGGCATCATGGTGGAAAAGTCGGCGGATAGCTTTCAGCTGATTGTGTCACTGACCTCAGAAGATAACCGTTACAGTGAGATTGACCTCGGCGAGTTGTCCTCTGCCACGGTCATGCCTACGCTCAAACGCGTGCAAGGCGTGGGTAAGGTGCAATCATTCAGCCCGGAGTACGCCATGCGTATCTGGCCTGATCTGCAGAAAATGGCGGGCCTGAATGTCAGCGTCAGCGAAATTTCCAATGCCTTGCGTAGCTACAATACGCGTCTGACCTTGGGCCAGGTTGGTGCCAGTGGCGTACCGGATGGTGCGCCATTGAGTGTGACGCTCGAAGCCGAAGCCACGCTGAAAACGGTAGAAGACTTTGCCAATGTGCCACTGCGCAGCCAGGCGGATGGCTCGGCCTTGCTGGTGAAGGACGTGGCGCGCGTGGAAATGGGCAGCAGTGACTATACCTATAGCTCTAAAGTCAATGGCAAGAATGCCGCCGGCATGGCGATCAAACTGTCGCCGGGCTCTAATGCAGTAGAAACCATCAAGCGGGTCAAAGTGGCGATGGAGCAAATGCAGCCCTATTTCCCGCCAAACGTGGTGTTCCAGTTGTCGTATGACTCCTCGGCATTTGTGTCTATCTCGATTAAAAAGGTGATTCAAACGCTGGTTGAGGCGGTGTTGCTGGTATTCGTGGTCATGTACCTGTTTATGCAGAACCTGCGCGCGACCCTGATTCCGACCATCGTGGTGCCGATTGCCCTGATGGGGACGTTTGCTGTGATGTACTGGCTGGGTTATTCCATCAATGTGCTGACCATGTTTGGCGTGGTGCTGGCGATTGGTATCCTGGTTGATGATGCGATTGTGGTGGTGGAAAACGTCGAACGCCTGATAGTCGATGAAGGCTTGTCTGCGCGCGAAGCGACTATTAAAGCCATGTCGCAAATCAGTGGTGCGGTGGTGGGTATCACCGCTGTGCTGGTGTCGGTATTTATCCCGATGGCCTTTTTTAGTGGCGCGGTGGGCAATATCTACCGCCAGTTTTCACTGGCATTGTCGGTGTCGATCAGCTTCTCGGCCTTTCTGGCGCTGTCGCTGACACCTGCATTGTGCGTCACGCTGTTGCGCCATGAAACCAGCCCTAAAGCACGCTTTTTTGTCTGGTTTAACCGTAGCTTTAAGTGTATGACCGAGCGTTACACGCGCCTGACCGGCGGTTTGCTCAACAAGCCACTGCGCTGGCTGGGCGTGTTTGCACTCATCGTGACCTTGGTCGGCTGGCTGTTTATGCGCCTGCCAAGTGCATTCTTGCCAGAAGAAGACCAGGGTAACTTTATGGTCATGGTGTCGTTGCCACAAGGTGCGACACTGGCGGAAACCGCCGAAGTGCTGGGTGATATGAGCCGTTATATCCAGCAACACGAGCCGGTCGATATCATTTTTGAAGTCAGCGGTTTTAGTTTTTACGGCACCAGCACCAATAGTGGCATGCTGTTTATCACGCTGAAAGATTGGTCCGAGCGGCCCAAGGCCGAGCAGCAGGTGCAGGCGATTGTGAATCGCGTTAACCAGCAATTTTATGGACGACCCAATTTAAGTATTTTTGCCATGAATGCGCCGCCATTGCCTGAGCTGGGCAGTGTGGGCGGTTTTGATATGAAACTGGTAGATCGTGCCAGCGTTGGCATAGAAACCCTGATGAAGGCACGCGATCAACTGATTGCCGAATCGACCAAGCATCCCGAGTTGGCGAATGTCTTGTTTGCCGGTTTATACGATACGCCAGTGGTCAATATGCAGCTTAACCGCAGCAAGGCCAATTCGCTGGGCATCTCGCTGGATGAAATCAATGATTCGCTGGCAACTTTGCTTGGTTCTAATTATCTTGGTGATTTTGTCTATGGCAACCAGGTGCGCCGGGTGCTGATTCAAGCCGATGGCAAACAACGGCAGACGCTGGAAGATATCAAGAAAATTCGCCTCAAAGCTGCCGATGGCAGCCTGGTGCCGCTGTCTTCCATCATGACGCTGGACTGGGCCATGGGTACCCCACAACGCACGCGTTTCAATGGTTTCCCCTCATTTAATATCAATGGCGGCGCCGGGCCTGGCTATAGCAGCGGCGAAGCCATGCAGAAGATCGAAAAACTGGTACAAGGGTTGGGCAAGGGCATAGGCTTCGAATGGGCCGGGCAGTCACTTGAAGAAAAGCAATCCGGCAGTCAGGCCATTATGCTGTTCGGTTTGTCTATCCTGATTGTGTTCCTGGTGCTGGCGGCTTTGTATGAAAGCTGGGCCATTCCGTTCGCCGTCATGCTGGTGGTGCCATTAGGCGTCTTGGGTGCGTTGCTTGGCGTGACTATCCGTGGTTTGCCCAATGATATTTATTTCAAGGTGGGCCTGATTGCGACGATTGGTTTGTCTGCCAAAAACGCTATCCTGATCGTGGAGTTTGCACGCGAGCATGTGCTGCAAGGCATGCCTTTGCTTGAAGCCAGTTTGCTGGCAGCCAAAGAGCGTCTGCGGCCAATCGTGATGACCTCACTGGCCTTTGGGGTAGGTGTGATTCCATTGGCATTCTCGACCGGCGCTGCGTCGGGCGCGCAAGTTGCGATCGGCACCAGTGTGCTGGGCGGCATTGTCACGGCGACCTTGCTGGCGATCTTTTTTGTCCCATTATTTTTTATGGTGGTCGGGCGCTGGATGCACAAACCGGCGGCGACCAAGGATGTTGCATGAAATTAAGTCGACTCACATTGTTACTGGGTTTTATTCTCTCGGCCAGCGGTTGCTCGCTGATGCCCGAGTATTTCCGGCCAGCTGCGCCGGTGCCTGAGGCTTACCCAGGCCAGTCAGCGAATGACACGGTGACTGAAGCGCCTCCGCTCACCTGGCAAACTTATTTCCCTGATGCCGATTTACAGCAACTGATACAAGTTGGGTTGGCGCATAACCGTGACCTGAAAACGGCCGTGCTGCGCATGGATGAGGCCAAGGCCACTTACGGCATACAAAAAGCCGACCGCCTGCCGACCATACAGGGCAACCTGACGTACGACCGTAGTCGCACCGTGTTCAGCTCCAGCCAGGCATTTGAGGCCGAGTTGTACCGCGTTGGTGTCGGTATTTCTGACTACGAAATCGATGTATTTGGCCGCGTCAAAAGCCTGACGCAATCCGCGCTGGAACAATACCTGGCCGTGACTGAGAATCGGCAAGCGGTACAAGCTACCCTGATCACTGAGATCGCCACGCAGTACGTCAACCTGCTGACCTTACACGCACAACTCAAGCTGGCGCAGCAAACGCTGGACGACCGTAAACAGACCTTGCATCGCACCCAGCGTCGCTTTGAGGCCGGTTTGGATCAGGTGCTGGATGTCAAAGCCGCCCAAATCCAGGTCGAGCAAGTGCAGGCACAATATGCACAATGGCAACGACAACTGGCCACCACGCAAAATGCCTTGTATTTACTGCTCGGCGAGTCATCACAGCGTACACCGTTAGTCATCAAACCTCTGGCGGATTTAAAACTGGCTGACGTTACGCCAGGCTTGCCTTCCAGCCTGTTGACCCGACGCGCCGATATCCGTGCTGCCGAGCACCAACTCAAAGCCGCCAACGCCAATATCGGCGCCGCCAGAGCCGCGTTTTATCCACGCTTGCAACTCACCACCAACGTCGGCCTGGTCAATTCGGAGTTCTCCAAACTGTTTTCTGATACCGGCAGCAACTACTGGTCTTTCAGCCCGCAATTGACCATCCCGATCTTTAACTATGGCCGCAACAAAGCCAACCTCAACCTTGCACAAACCCGTGAGCGTATCGAGGTAGTCAATTACGAAAAAACTATCCAGACCGCGTTTAAAGAAGTGATGGATGTATTAAGCACACGCTCAGCGATAGCCGAAGAGTCTGCTGCCAGGGCGCGTTTAAGTGAATTGGAAAGTAGCCGCTTGCAACTGGTTAAGCGTAAGCTGGATCAAGGACTGGTGACGTACCTCGAGTTGCTCGATTCGCAGCGCAGTGTACTGGATGCGCAGTCGCAGGCGTTGCAAATACAACAACAGGCATTACAGAATCAGGTGGGGCTGTATAAAGCGCTGGGTGGCAGCTAAAGCTTCGGATAATTGTTTTATGCTCAATAAACAAAAAAATGTTCAAAGTGTGTATGTAAATCATTTACATAGATTAATGCTAATGAAATTGCAAATCTTTTTAAAAAGTAATATCCTAAATTTAATTATTACGATAAATAGTTTCAGAGCGATGACTAGTTTTAAAAGGGTTGTTGTAATTTTTATTATTAGTAATTCCCAACTGAGTGGAGGCGCAAATGAAACAAATAAGTAAATTTGCAGTTGCTATAACTTTGGCATTTGGATGCACACAGGCTTTTGCTGCTGGATCCATTTTTGTCACAGAACCAGGTGCTGATGGGTTCAATATCGAAACTGGTGGTTTTAATGGATCAAGTTACGAGATTTCTAAAATCGTATTTGATTTTAGTAGTACCATTACCGCGGATGGTAGTTACTTGGTGATCGACGGTTCGCCATTTTCCGTGAATGCGCCAGCTGGCGGTAGCGCTGTGTTCTTTGGTAGTGGCGCCGTATTTGGTTTTGACTTTACAAGTTTCAACACTTTTGAATCATTCAGCTTCAAGTGGGATCCAGACTCAGCGATTAGCGGATCTTATGGCGCAACAGCGCTTGATTTTATCGGTGGCACAGTCACAGCCTATACGACTAATGGTTTATACAAAGGGTCTTTTGAGTTAGTAGGCACTGGACCAGACGTCACTGCTTCACTTTCACCTTATGTCCCTGTGCCTGAGCCACTCACCAGTGCTAGCCTGCTTGCTGGATTAGGGGTATTAGGCTTGGCCCGTCGCCGTCGTTCATAAGTATTTGATTTAGATTAAAAGCCCATCAGCGTTGTGATGGGCTTTTTTATTAAATGCCAACAATATGAGTTGTCATATTTAGTCTGATGATTGGGATTTTATATAATCAGTCCGCTTGCGGTACGCCGACGAAAAATTAAGCATGTTGAACATGAACATGCGGTGGACTGTAAACGAGTCCGCCCTTACGCGTTCTCAGCAATTAAATTCCTCAATAGTTTCTACGGTTATACTCATTTAACACTTTATCTCACCATGCATAGTGGTGCTTTCTGCTTTTGCAGGTACTATCTGCCTTCCCCAATTCAAGAGATACCATCCCCTAATGCAAAGTGAAGTCAAAGAAACCATCCGATATGCCGTAGTGGCGGCTGTGCAGCTACCCAATGTGAGCGATAGTGAATTTGAGGCTTCGCTGAATGAGCTGCGTGAACTGGCTAAAACACTGGGTTACAGGGTGGTGCATACTTTTGTGCAGAAGCGTACAGGCTTTGATATCACGGGGTATCTGGGTGTGGGTAAGCGCGAAGAGATTCGTGATTATGTGAAGAGTATGTCCGAGGAGCTAGAGTCGCAACCCTTCAATACGCTTGCCTACGATATTGAGGCGGTGCTGGTGGACCATGAAATTTCGCCGTCACAGGCGCGTAACCTTGAGGTTGAAGTCGGTTGCGAGGTGATGGACCGTACTATGGTCATATTGGAGATTTTTCACCGCAATGCCCGCTCGCGTGCGGCACGTGCACAGGTGGAGATTGCACGCCTGGGTTATATGGCGCCACGTTTGCGCGAAGCAGCAAAACTGGCGGGTCCGCAGGGGCGGCAGCGTAGCGGGGCGGGTGGTCGTGGGGCAGGTGAATCGCATACCGAGCTGGATAGACGCAAGATTCGCGACCGCATTGCCGAGTTGCAACAAGAGATTGTGATTATGGATGGCGAGCGCCGGACGCAACGTGCGCGACGTCAGGAGCGGCAGACGATGGCGAGTGTGGCGCTGGTGGGTTATACCAATGCCGGTAAATCTACCTTGATGCGGGCGCTCACTGGCAGCGAGGTGTTGGTGGCGAACAAGTTGTTTGCCACACTGGATACTACGGTGCGCGCCTTGTACCCTGAAAGCGTGCCGCGCGTGCTGGTCAGCGATACCGTGGGCTTTATCAAGAATCTGCCACATGGCCTGGTGGCTTCTTTTAAATCCACGCTGGATGAGGCGCTGGATGCTGCGCTGTTGTTGCACGTGATCGATGCCAGCGACCCTGGTTTTGAGCGTCAGCTTGAGGTGACGGATAAGGTACTTGAGGAAATCGATGCCGATGTCGTGCCGCGTATTCGCGTGTTTAACAAAATAGATTACGTGGGCGATGCCACCGCGCAAGCCGAGTGTGAAGCCGCACTACGGTTAAAATATCCGGATTGCATAGTCATGAGTGCTCGCCGTCCGGATGAAGTGGCGATGCTGCGGCAGAAGATTGTCGATTTTTTCCAGCAGGATTTGGTTGAAACCGAGATTTTCCTGCCTTGGTCCGTACAACAGCTACGCGGCAAAATTTATAGCACCTGCCAGGTATTGAACGAGCGCTCAGATGAAGAAGGCACTTTTTTCACTGTGCGCGGCGAACCCAATGACATCAATAGCCTGCGTGAGCAGTTGATGCCGCTGCAATAAGCGCTCATCGCGGTAGTTAGGACTGATCAGCGTTTCCACCTTGCGCTAACTGAATAAACGCTTGCACATAATCAATCTGCACATCCGTTTCGCGTATGCCCAGGTAAATCTGCTTGGCAATGCCTTGCTCGCCTAACTTGACCGGCACTACATTGAAACGGCTTTGATACTCCTCCACCAGCCAGCGCGGTAAGGCCGCGACACCGCGGCCACTGGCGACCATTTGCAGCATGATGTCAGTCGTTTCTATCGGTTTATGCACCTGCGGGCTGATGCCTGCCGGTTGCAGAAACTGGTTGTAAATATCGAGCCGATCAATATCCACCGGGTAGGTGATCAAGGATTCACTGCTGAGTTGTTCGGGGTGCACATACGCCAGTTGGGCCAGTGCATGCTGGCCATGCACCACCAGCACCTGCTCGTAATCAAATACCGGTTGAAACATCAACCCGGGTTTATATAGCGGGTCAGGCGTGACCAGCATATCGATCTCATAGCCAAACAAGGCGCCTATGCCGCCAAACTGGAACTTCTGTTTTACATCTACATCCACATCCGGCCACGCGGCCAGGTAGGGTGACACCACTTTGAGCAGCCACTGGTAGCACGGGTGACACTCCATGCCGATGCGCAAGGTGCCACGCTCGCCTTGCGCAAACTGGCGCAAGCGTTCTTCTGCTAACGATAGTTGCGGTAGCAGCCGGTTGGCCACTGCCAGCAAGTATTGTCCGGCCTGGGTCAGGCGCAGGCTGCGGCCTTCTCGTAGCCAGATATCAGTACCCAGTTGCTGTTCCAGTTTTTTTATCGAGTGACTCAGCGCCGACTGCGTGAGAAATAAATGCGCAGCGGCGGCTGTCAGTGAGCCTTGCCGTTCGACTTCGCGAATAATCGCTAAATGGATGCGTTCAATCATGTTTTTATGTATGAATAAAATTAATTGATTGTTGAAATAATACCATTTTACTTCATGGTTTGCCTTTTTTAGAATGCGTGTTCTCAAACGATTATTGACGAGGCTAGCATGGTCACCACACACAATCTTGGATTTCCGCGCATAGGCGCAAAACGCGAACTGAAATTTGCTTTAGAGGCTTATTGGAAAGGACAGTCTTCATTAGACGCATTAAAGCAAGTGGGCAAAGACTTGCGCCAGGGCAACTGGGCGTTGCAATCGCATCTGGACCTGGCGCCGGTGGGTGACTTTGCGTTTTATGACCAGGTGCTGGATATGAGCTTTACGCTCGGTCACTTGCCTGCCCGTGTACAGGCTTTTCATGGCGACCCACTGGATAATTATTTCCGTGTGGCCCGTGGACGTTCTGCAGAATCTGGCGAAGAGCATACGCAGTGTTGCGGCGGCGTGGCGGCAGGGGAGATGACCAAATGGTTTGATACCAACTACCACTATATCGTGCCGGAATTCACCGCCGAGACACAGTTCAAGCTGGATACGACACGCTTGCTGGCGCAGTTGGCAGAAGCGCAGGCGCAAAATATCAAAGCTAAACCAATCATTGTCGGGCCGGTGACTTACCTGGCGATTGGCAAGGCCAAGGATGCTTCAGACCGCCTGGCCTTGCTGCCGCAATTGCTGGTGGTGTATAGCGAGTTGCTCGAGGCGTTGGCGGCGCAGGGCGTGGAGTGGGTACAAATAGACGAGCCTATTCTGGTGACTGAACTGGAGGCTGAATGGCAGCATGCATTCAACCTGGCTTATCACCAACTCAAGAGTAGTCGTGTCAAGATTCTGCTCGCGGCTTATTTTGGCCCATTGGTTGATAACCAGTACTTGGTGGCGAATTTGCCGGTGGCTGGCTTGCATATTGATGCCATCAACGCGCGCCATGAGATTTTGCCTTTGCTGGCGATGTTGCCTGCGCACAAGGTACTTTCATTGGGCGTGATTAATGGCCGCAATATCTGGAAAACCGATTTGAATGCCACCCTGGACTGGCTGGAGCCCATCGCTGAACGCCTGGGTGACCGTTTATGGCTGGCGCCTTCTTGTTCATTGTTGCATGTGCCGGTGGACCTTGATAATGAGGTGAAATTGGATAGTGAGGTCAAGTCCTGGCTGGCATTTGCCAAGCAGAAACTGGATGAGTTACAGGTATTGGCGACGGCATTGAATCATGGTCGTGCCGCGGTGAAAGTGGCTTTGGCGGTAAATCAGGTGGCGATTGATGCACGCCGTACCTCGAAGCGCGTCCATCAGCCGCAGGTGAAAGCCGCGCTGGAAACACTGACACCGCAACTGGGTCAGCGGCAAAATCATTATGTACAACGTGCCGTCAAACAGGCCGCCTTGCTTGGTTTGCCCAAGTATCCGACCACCACCATCGGCTCTTTCCCGCAGACGGCAGAAATCCGCCATGCCCGCAGCCAGTTCAAGGCCGGGGCGTTGAATCAGGCAGCTTACCAGCAGGCGATGAAAGCCGAAATTGAGCGTAGCGTACGTGAACAGGAAGCCTTAGGCCTCGATGTGCTGGTGCACGGTGAAGCCGAGCGTAACGATATGGTGGAATATTTTGGTGAGCAGTTGGAGGGATATGCCTTCAGCCAGTTTGGCTGGGTACAGTCGTATGGCTCGCGTTGTGTCAAACCACCTATCCTGTTTGGGGATATCAGTCGTCCACAAGCGATGACGGTAGCGTGGATCAAGTATGCACAATCACTGACCAGCAAGCCGATGAAAGGCATGTTGACCGGTCCAGTGACGATACTCAACTGGTCTTTTGTGCGTGATGACCAGCCACGTTCAGTCAGCTGCTACCAGTTGGCACTGGCGATTCGTGAAGAAGTGCTGGACCTGGAAAAAGCCGGTATCAATGTGATCCAGATTGATGAAGCCGCCTTGCGTGAGGGCTTGCCATTGCGCAAGTCACAGTGGAAAGAGTATTTGCAGTGGGCAGTAGAGTCATTCCGCATCACCGCCAATGGTGTTGCCGATGAAACGCAGATTCATACGCATATGTGCTATTCGGAGTTTAATGACATCATCGCTTCGATTGCTGACATGGATGCTGACGTGATTACCATTGAAACCTCACGTTCAGACATGGAGTTGCTGGATGCGTTTGATGATTTCAACTATCCGAACGAGATCGGGCCGGGCGTCTATGACATTCACTCGCCGAATATCCCGACCCAGGCGCATATTGTGCAGTTGATGCAAAAGGCCGCCGAGCGTATCCCTGCCGAGCGTTTGTGGGTAAACCCGGATTGTGGCCTGAAAACCCGTCAATGGGCCGAAGTGTTACCCGCGTTGACCAATATGGTTGCAGCAGCTAAAACCTTGCGCGCAGCTTAACCTTGCCACGAATGAAAAAGCCGCCCTTGGGCGGCTTTGTGTTTAAGTCATTACCAGCGGCGGCTCAGCATGAAGTGAAGCACAATGGCTTCATTGCGGATTTCAGACTCGCCAAATAATTGGCTGTTGTATTTAACGCTGACAGGTAGCATCCATTCGACACCGCCAGTCATCAGCCAGTGCGGGTCGATCTTACGTGCGGCACCAAAGGTGAGGTGATGCTCAAGGGTCCCTGCCAATAAAGGGCTGGAGTTCTGGCGCGGAATCGGGTTTTTGCCGTAATTGTGACCCGCATAAAGCGTGGTACGGTTATCCCAGTTGTAAGCGACACCTGTCGCGACCACCCATTGGTCTTTCCAGTCGGCACCCATCGAGCTGCCATATATAGATTGCGCTGAGGCATTATTTGGTTTGGTGGCGCGCAGGGTGACGTCATTGATCGCATCGCCCCAGTTAAGCCAGTTGAGTTTGAATGACAGCAGCCAGTCATCTGTTGGCTTGAACGCCATTCCTACCGCCACTTCGCGTGGCAGGGCGAAGCCTTTGATTGAAGCATCGGCATACTTTACCTTGCCTAAGCCTGCGTCTGTGAAGTCAGCTGTCAGTGTACCGCCGGTCATTGGCAGCTCGGTTTTTTCGGTATAAGAGGCCGCCAGCGTCAGTGCTGGAGTCACACGATATTGCATGCCTAGTTTGAAGCCTGTACGCACTGCGGAGGCGCCCTCTAGTTTGTAACCAGCAAAGGGCACAGCACTCACTGAAGTGTTCGCAAAAAAGTCCTGTTCTATGCTCGCATAAACAATATTCAGGCTGGCCCCCAGAGAGAGCTTGTCCGTCACTTCACAGCCGATGCCGGGGATGATCTTGGCGATCCCAAACAGCGAGGACAAATCATCGCGATTGCCAAACGGCGTACGCAGGTTGTCGAACACGCCACCGGCGCCGCCTTGCGCGAACAAGCCTATACCGGCCGTACAAGGGGTATTTTCCAGCGGCCGCGCATAGCCACCACCACCAAGCAAGGTGTAGCGGTTGGACGCATGCTCTTCGTTGCGGGGGTCTTTGTGTACCAGGTCGGTGGTGCGCAGTACTGAGCCAAACATATCCAGCAATGGTGCTTTGATCTGCGTCAGCCCGGCCGGGTTGGTATTGAGTGCGCTGGTGTCACGCGCGACCGCCACGTCAGCACCGCCCATCAGGGTTGATTCGGCACCGAAGCCGATCAAGTTGATGCCGTTGGTGGCGTGCGCCGCAAGCCCGGTTGTTACCAAGGCGAGGGCGGTTGCGATGCGTAAGGTAGAAATATTAAAAGCAATCATGGCAGGTTTGTTCTTGTTCGTTAGGCGTACTGTCGCATAATTCGACAATTCTGTGTTGCGATAACAGCGCTCCAATCACATGGCTTTTTGGCCTTTTCGGCTATGCGAGAAACATTCACATGGTAGCTAAATTATCGATCAATGTGTTGTAAAAATATTCTTTAATAAAAACAATCAGTTGCTGCCTGTCAATTAAAATATATCAATATATTGTGTTTTGGATAATTGAAAAGCCATAGATATTGTTTTATAGTCGCATCCATACGGTATGCAGAAGAGACTCTTCTTCTGCGTTTAATAGGGAACCTGGTGCGTGAAGCCGCGCAGGAGTCATTAAGCCAGGGCTGCCCCCGCAACTGTGATTAGCGAGTTGTTTGCTGCCATTTAAGCCACTGAAGAGATTCGGGAAGGCGAAAGCAAATAATGACGACCTGAGAGCCAGGAGACCTGCCGTGAAATTTTTTCTTGTTAACGTTTGAGGCGGGGTGTCCTCGGCAGATGCAGTTGGTTAATGTTCGACACTAATTGCTAGTCTGACCTTTGAGCGGGTACATTTTTCATCGTGATGATGCGGTGGTATTGTGCCTGGCTTTGTGACCCCTCGCTTCCTGTACTGGGAGCCATCAATGTCAAAATACGAATCCATGCAGGCCACGAAAAGGGATGGCCGCAAGGAACCGATCAATCTCGATAAAATTCATCGGGTGATTGATTGGGCATCACAAGGCCTGAATAATGTGTCGGTCTCCCAGGTGGAGCTACGTTCGCATATTCAGTTTTATGATGGCATCCGTACTGACGACATTCATGAAACGATTATCAAATCCGCAGCCGACCTGATTTCTGAAGAAACACCGGATTATCAGTACCTGGCGGCGCGTTTGTCTATTTTTCACCTGCGCAAAATTGCCTATGGCCAGTTTGAGCCACCGCATTTGTTTAACCATGTGACCAACCTGACCGCGCTGGGTAAATATGACCAGCACCTGTTGCAGGATTACAGCCGCGAAGAGTTCGACGTACTGAATGCCACGATTGACCACTGGCGCGATATGAACTTCTCCTATGCCGCGGTCAAGCAGTTGGAAGGTAAATACCTGGTCCAGAACCGCGTGACCAAAAAGATCTACGAGAGCCCACAGTTCTTGTACATTTTGGTCGCCATGTGCCTGTTTGCCAACTACAAAGGCCAGGCACGTTTGGATTACATCAAGCGCTTTTACGATGCCGTATCTACCTTCAAGATCTCGCTGCCTACGCCGATCATGTCCGGCGTGCGTACGCCGACCCGTCAGTTCAGCTCTTGCGTGCTGATTGAGTGTGGCGACAGCCTGGACAGCATCAATGCCACTACCAGTGCGATTGTGAAATATGTGTCACAACGTGCTGGCATTGGCGTCAACGCGGGCCGTATCCGCGCGCTGGGCAGTGAAATTCGTGGCGGCGAAGCGCAGCATACTGGTTGCCTGCCGTTCTACAAGTTGTTCCAGTCTGCGGTGAAGTCCTGCTCACAGGGTGGTGTACGCGGCGGTGCTGCGACCTTGTTCTACCCGATCTGGCACCTCGAAGTTGAATCATTGCTGGTGCTCAAAAACAACCGTGGCGTCGAAGAAAACCGTGTGCGTCACCTCGACTACGGCGTGCAACTAAACCGCCTGATGTACCAACGCCTGATCAAGAGCCAGAACATCACCCTGTTCTCCCCGCACGACACCCCAGGCCTGTATGACGCCTTCTTTGCTGACCAGGATGAGTTTGAACGCCTGTACACGCAATATGAAGCCGATGACAGCATCCGCAAACGCACGATACCAGCGGTCGACCTGTTCTCACTCATGATGCAGGAGCGTGCCGGTACTGGCCGTATCTACATCCAGAACGTTGACCATTGCAACACGCATAGCCCGTTTGACCCAGCCGTGGCGCCTGTGCGCCAGTCTAACCTGTGCATGGAAATTGCACTGCCGACCAATCCACTCAACGACATCAATGACACCGAAGGCGAAATCGCCCTGTGTACCTTGTCTGCCTTTAACCTGGGCGCACTGGAATCGCTGGATGAGCTGGAGGGCCTGGCTGACCTAGTGGTACGTGCACTGGATGCCTTGCTGGAATATCAGGATTACCCGGTGAAAGCCGCCTTGAATGCGACTAACAAGCGCCGTTCACTGGGCGTGGGCGTGATCAACTACGCCTATTACCTGGCCAAAAATGGCACGAACTACACCAGCGACACTGCGCTAGGCCTGACACACCGTACTTTCGAGGCGATTCAGTTCTACCTGTTGAAAGCTTCTGTGCAGTTGGCGCGCGAATTTGGCCCATGTGGTGCGTTTAATGAAACCACCTACGCCAAAGGTATTTTACCGATTGATAGCTACAAGTCTGACCTCGATGCCGTATGCAGCGAGCCACTGTTGCTGGATTGGGAAAGCCTGCGTCAAGAGATTCAAAAAGATGGCCTGCGCAACTCAACACTGACAGCATTGATGCCATCAGAAACCTCCAGCCAGATTGCCAACGCCACCAATGGCATTGAGCCACCGCGCGGCCTGGTGTCTGTGAAGCAATCCAAAGACGGCATCCTGCGCCAGGTGGTGCCAGAGATCGACCGCCTGCGTGACCAGTACCAGTTGTTGTGGAAAATGCCGAACAACGAGGGTTACCTCAAGCTGGTGGGCATCATGCAGAAGTTTGTTGACCAGTCTATTTCTGCCAACACCAACTACGACCCAACCCGATTTGAAGGTGGCCGTGTGCCGATGAAGCAATTGTTGAAAGACTTGCTGCAAGTCTACAAACTGGGCATCAAAACGCTGTACTACCACAACACGCGCGATGGTGCGACTGAAGGTGGCACAGAGGCAGAAGATGACGGTTGTGCGAGCGGCGCCTGCAAAATTTAAAGAAACACTGACTCAGCGGCTACGCGGGTAAATTGCCAAGTTTAGAAGTTAATAGGTTGTGCGGTACTCGGAATCCTCATGTGCTTACGTGTACATTCCGGTTTCTGCGTGCCGTACGCCTTGCACTTTATCCCGCTCGCTCACTGATTCAATATTTCTTGCAGTGGGGTAATGAATATATTTTAAAAACAGTTTGAGAATAAATACTTAAACATTAGGAACACGGCCATGGCCTATAGCATCTTCACCAAAATCGACAACGAACAGTTAAAAGAACCCATGTTCTTTGGTCAGCCCGTTAACGTGGCACGTTATGACCAGCAGAAATACCCGGTATTCGAGCGGCTGATCGAGAAGCAACTGTCTTTCTTCTGGCGTCCGGAAGAAGTTGATGTGTCGCAGGATCGCGCAGACTATCAAGGCTTGCCCGAGCACGAAAAGCACATTTTTATCAGCAACCTCAAATACCAGACTTTGCTCGATTCGATTCAGGGCCGTAGTCCTAACGTCGCGCTGTTACCATTGGTGTCCTTGCCCGAGATTGAAACCTGGATTGAGACCTGGGCGTTTTCCGAGACCATCCACTCGCGTTCGTATACCCATATCATCCGTAACATCGTCAATGATCCTTCCGTGATGTTTGACGACATCGTGCGCAATGAAAACATTACCGCACGCGCCACCGATATTGCCCACTATTACGATGAGCTGATCCATCAGACCATGCTGTATTCACAGCTGGGCGAGGGCGAGCACATCATCAATGGCGAGCTCAAGTCAGTCAAACGGCGTGAGCTGAAAAAGCTGCTCTACCGTTGCCTGATGAGTGTCAATATCCTAGAAGCGATTCGTTTTTACGTCAGCTTTGCCTGCTCATTTGCCTTTGCCGAGCGCAAGGTGATGGAAGGCAACGCCAAAATTATTCGCCTGATTGCCCGTGATGAAGCCTTGCACCTCACCGGTACCCAGCACATGCTCAACATCATGCGCTCCGGGCAAGATGACCCAGAGTTCGCCGAGATTGCGACTGAATTGCATCAAGAATGCTTTGAGATGTTTAAAACCGCCGCCGAGCAGGAAAAACAATGGGCAGAATACCTGTTTAAAGATGGCTCCATGATTGGCCTCAATAAAGACATCCTGTGCCAATACGTGGAATACATCACCAATAGCCGCATGGCGTCGGTTGGCTTGCCACCGGCATTCCCTAATGCCAAAAACAACCCGATTCCATGGATCAACACCTGGCTAGCTTCAGATACGGTGCAAGTCGCGCCACAAGAGGTGGAATTAAGCTCCTACCTCATTGGTCAAATTGATTCTGAAGTGTCAGCAGACGACCTCAATGGTTTTGAACTGTAATAATAAATGGCTGCGCGGGTAAATTGCTGCGTTGTGCGGTGCTCGAAATCCTCATGTACGACATGTACATTGGTTTCGGCCGCTTCGCTTAACATCGCTATGCGAGTTAGCCTACACCGCAACACTTCGTTGGTTGTCCGGTTTCTGCGCTCCGTACGCCTTGCACTTTATCCCGCTCGCTCATTTATTTCTTTTTATAATTTATGATTAGCGTACGCAGCCAGCACAGCCGCTTTAGCCTGCTCCCGCAAGAAACCCTGCTCGAAGGCCTGGAACGCACCGGCCACGAAGTAGAGTACCAATGCCGGAGTGGTTATTGTGGCGCCTGCCGCGTACGCATGCTCGATGGCGAAGTCGATTACGTTGAATTGCCATTGGCCTTTATCGCCGCCGATGAAATCCTGCCATGCTGCTGCGTGCCCAAGTCTGATTTGTGGCTAGACTGCGAACTCCGGTTCGATTTGCAAAGCTCGCAATTGCAAGATGATATGTTCCCGGCACAGCAATCCCTGTTTGACGAAACCTTACCGTTTGCCGATACACCAGTGAAAAAGCTGCTGAGAAGAAGAGTGGTGAGAAACAACGTGCAGGCCAGCAACCTGCCATTGTTCTAATAAAAAAGGCGCTTGAAACCAAGCGCCTTTTTTAACATATTTAATTCATGCCGCAGCGTTAGGCCGCAACCATTGCATTTTCAGGTTCGGTGCCCGCGCACTTGAGTCCGCCACCAGGCTGCAACTCAAAATCTCGCAGCGCCAATACATCTGCCTAATCTTGGCGTCAGCCTCGTTACGCGACTTGCCAAAAATCTGCAGATTTTCCACCAGCACCCCATTCGCACTGCGAATGGTATACAAATATTTTCCAGACATATCCATCATTTTCAATGTCACCCCGATGATTTTTGATGCAAACGCATCATATTTATTATGATATATCGGTAACATATCAAAGTTTTTTAGGGTTGTATACATTGTAAAGATAGTATTTATATCGTTAATTCAATAATTTAAGCGGTTTTTTGCATAAAACACCTATAATTAACCTGCTAAGTTCACTTCCAAATAGCCGGATTGAAGGTCAGTGATTGACGATCCCGGCGCCAGATAACCTCATGTTGGCCGACTGCCAACCACCAGGTTTGTGTTTCAGGCCTGGGTTTATTCTCGGCGAATGCTTCTGGTGTTAAGACTGCCACACACCACGCTGTTTCTGGATGACGTACGGATTGATACAGAATGCAACCCAACGCAATTTCTCTCGCTACTTGTGCAAAGGCTTGTGTAGGGCCGTAATCGGTTTTATCTAACCAACTCGCATCTGCATCAAAGGGCGGTTTGCGTAAATCCACTGCTTGCGCCTTGAGCGCCACTTGAAATGCGGTATGTGCAACAGGTTCAATATGCGTCAGGGCGGGTGCATCCATTAGAAACCGCCAGCGCCAGTAACCGAGTTCAGCGGCTGCGGTTGCTACCGATTCCGCGCCATAAAACACACCAAGGTCATTTGCACCCCTAAATCGAGAGCCGCCTTTGCGCGTTGGGTAACGAAACGGGGTTGCCAACAGATAGTCCAGCTTTGCCGTCGTGTCAGGATAAGAGGGCTTGCTGTTATCGAGCAATGCTTCAAGAATATTCTGCTCAGCGGCGGTATCGACTACCTTCATGGTAGAAGCTACATGCTGTGCCTCCACCATACGCCAAGCCAAGCCCCGCCAGGCAAATGCCTCAGACGAGACCGCGTGAGGTGTCCAGGTAGTGTACGACACGCACCAAACCTTCTGTTTGTGTGATGAGTTCAATCGGACGCGCATTCAGCGCCAGGTTATTGTTGTTCAACCACACCCGCGCCGTTTCATCATTGCTTACTATCGAATCCAGTGAGCGGAATACGCGCATAAACAACAACGCAAAATCCCATTCTTTACGCTTCTGGTCAAGAATGTATTTGCCATCATACAGCCGCGTAATCGTCGCCGGACTCAAGCCAAGAATCGTCGCCAACATCGCCCGCGAAAGCTGTAATCGCTCGGCAGCACGGCCTACCGCTTTGCTTAATACATGCGCAGCATCGGGTTGAATCGCTGTTTCTTTGATTGCAGTTGTCATCATCTTCGCCATTTTTTTTGGAAATTATATTATTAAAATATTTCCATGGAAAGTATTTGTGCGATGAAAAGGTTATTGTATCTGTGGATAGCTATCTACTAAGATGCTAAAAGCATCGTTACAAGCGACGTCTTTTACGAATTTAAAGATTAGAATCTCTTGTGTTAAAGGCCTTAAAGCAGGAATTTTTAGATGACTAAATTTGACCAAGAGATGGGGTAGTTCAAAGCAGATTTTCTGGTTTCAGTCAAAAGGATAAAGTCTGGAGAAATTACACGTAGCACGTGGTTCGATGTTTCCTGTGTCGTCTCAGCCCGCAATTATGTGGAATTATCGCAAAGCGAAGCGGATTGATGCTTGTGTTGTTTTGCAAGACTTGCCCCCAACTGTGCAATATTAGGAAAAAAGCTTAGTGCCACTTAACAGTATTTTAAAAAAATGACATCGTTTAGAATAACTGAGAATACCAATTAATTTTAATAAAAAATAATTAGGAGTACATGAGATGGAGTTGGAACAAGCAATCAAATATGCTATTGATGGCAATGCACTACTTTTTCTTGGCTCTGGTTTTTCTGTTGATGCAATATCAATATCTGGTGAGCCGTTGCCTACTGGGAGAGCATTAGCAAAAAAACTATCCGGTAAGGTTGATGCTGAAGAAGAGACAGATGACTTAATGATTGCTTCTGATTCTTACATTCAAACCTTTGGAGAAAGCAAAACTGTTGAGTTGTTAGAGCAAGCCTTCAAGGTTAGAAACTTACTACCCCAGCACTTATCAGTCGCATCGCTACCTTGGAAAGCAATTTTTACCACCAACTATGACGATGTTGTTGAGATGGCTTACCGCGAAGCGGGCAAGTCAATTACTGCAATTACTCTCGATTTGGACGGAAATGACTTTACATCAAAGAGTTCTACTTGCGTTCACATAAATGGTTATATTGGGTCGTTAACTAAACAAGCATTAAAAACTAGTTTCAAATTAACAAACTACAGTTACTTGACAGAGGAGTTTAGCAAGTCAAATTGGTCATTCATTTTTCGACGTGAGCTTGAAGCTGCTAAGACAATAATTTTTATAGGCTACTCTTTGTATGACATTGATATAGCTAGAATCTTGAATGAGGATGAGTCACTGAGACAGAAGATTATTTTTATTGAACATAAGGGAAAAGATCCAGAGAAATTAAAAAAGTCTGTTCAAGCTAAATTTGGCAATGTGTTGCCAATTGGAGCAGAAGCTTTTTGGGATAGGTGTAAAGAGATTGAGAAAAGCTATGAAAAGCAAGAGTATTCCCATGAACTCATTTCATTAAGCCGTTTCAATCCTCAGCTTTTACAGAATCATATTCGAGACACAAACTTTTGGTCACTCCTATTATATGGCGCTTATGACTCCAATTTAATTTATACATCCATAATTGCTAACGAACCATACTTCATCCAGAGAAAACAGTGTGCAAAAATTGCTGATTTGATTCAGTTGGATATCAGAGCTGTTTTTGTCTTAGGTGATTTGGGTAATGGTAAGACAATGTCAATGATTGGTGCCGCATGTGTTTTATTTCGACAAGGATACGACATTTACTTTCTCGAAGATGATGTTAGCTTTCATCCCGAGGATATTAGTTATGTCGCTTCTAGTCAGAAAAAAACTATAATTTTTATTGAAAACTATATTCGACATCTTGATGCTCTAAAAACACTTCTGCTTAAGTCTAATGAGAGCATCAAAGTGATTTGCAGTGCCAGAACTACTCTTCATGAAGTAAACACGCATCATCTAACTGAGCTACTTCCGAACCAAGATTACAGTGAGGTATTAATTGATAAAATTGAGAGTGAAGACATCATAGAGATATCGAACTTACTAAGTTCGCATAAGGTATGGGGAGATAGGGACTCTTGGGGCGATGAAAGAAAAATCAGACATATCAGGCATCAATGTAATGAAGAGTTTAGTAGCTTATTACTGGATGTAGTTCGGTCACCAGACATTCAAAAAAGATTCTCAAGTATTTTTTCTGTTTTTAAAGAGAAAAGTGATGTTGGAAGAGTATTTCTTACTGCGGCGACTCTGGCAATTTTGGGCTATGAGAACCCAAAGACTAGTATTATTTCTGAATTAACAAATTCTAATTTTGTTTTTTCGAGTCAATTCAAGAATAATGATGCAGTACTTCAAATCGCAAATATAAGCGGTGGGCAGGTTGTTCCAAGATCTTCAGTTATTGCGAAGTACTCAATGACACACTTTAGTGATGCATCATTTGTTATAGATAATTTAATTGATATAACTATTCGAGCGCACGAGCTTGGCAGCCATATCTCTTCGCAAGGTCAAATTTACTTCAGAATTTATAGGGATCTTGTAACTTTTAGCGTGTTGCAGCCCATGATTCCTGAGAAAAAGCGTAGAGAGTCACTAATAAGGTTTTATGAGGCATTAAAGAATTTATCGTCTGCAAAAAATCATCCGCACTTTTGGCTTCAATATGCTATTGCCAGACTTTCGATGGATACTTTAGAGGATGCAAGGATTGCAAAGTCCTATCTTGAAGCCGCTTACTCTCATGCAAGAAAACGTGATAACTATCATACTAGGCATTTAGACAATGTCAGCGCTCGTTACCATCTAACAATGGCTAGATACCTTAGTGATTCTATTGGAATAATGGAGAATATAATTGCTGCGATAGGTTTGCTTTCAAAAGAGTTGCGAATAGAAAAAACTGATGCACCTTATAAAGTATCAAGGCTTTTTTCTAAAGTCTTCAATGACAAAAAAAATGTACTCACAGAAAAAGAGATAACGTTCATTAGACAGTTTATGCAGTCAGTAATTGATGCGGCTGAAAAACTTCCAGAAAACATTAGAAGTCGAGTATCTGTGAAAGAGTCAATACGAGAAATTACTGAATCTTTAAATGTCTAATGAAGTGAACCAATAAGTCTGGTTATTTATTAAGAGGAAGCAAATCCACAAATTATGCGATTCACGTTATTTTGACTTATGTTTGGTGCAGATCGTTTTGCTGGATGTAAAAACTTCGAGGTCAGGTCTTGCAAAACGACACTCTATCCTTGGTCTGCAGCTTAAATAGGTTATCAACCCATTTGATTGGTATGCGTCAATCTGCTGAATTTAATCGACAGTTTTATATAAACGATTCTGCTGTATGTAGCTGAATACCTGCTGCGGTATTTCAGTGATAATAGTGTCGTCATTTCGACTTAACTGCTCACGAATGAGCGTAGAGGAAATATCTGGTGGGGTAAGCGGCAGAAAGCTGATCAGGCCGCTTGCTTGCGCTGTAAATGTCTCTAGCGCTGCTGCGATATCTACTAACTTACCCTCATGTTCTGGATGCAAGAATAAGGTTTTTTCGCGATCTGCGCGGTGTACGACCAATATATGGCAATAGTCTAATAACTCTAACCAGCGATGCCAGGTGGGTAGTTTTTGGTAACTGTCTTGGCCCATGATCAGGCAGAGTGCCTGGCTTGGAAAGCGGTGGCGCAATAGGTGCAGGGTTTCTATGGTGTACGAAGTGCCTTGGCGGTCTAGTTCGCAGGTATCGAGCACGAATTGCGGGCGGTCTTGTATCGCTAGTTGCACCATCGCGGCGCGGTGTTGTGCTGTGACGGCGGGGGTTTCTTTATGCGGTGGCACGGCAGCGGGAATAACGCGTATTTGTGTGCAGTGCAGGGTGTCGAGCACGGTTTGCGCGAGCACCAAATGTCCGTTGTGGATAGGATTGAAAGTCCCGCCAAAAATGCCTATGAGTTCCATTTCAGCCATTCTTTGGGCGCATCGCGGCGTTGCGCGGTGCTCGAAAACTCGCTGTACTCATGTGTACTATCTCGTTTCCTGCGCTCCGTGCGCCTTGCGCTGCATCCCAAATAATGGCTGAAAGCGACATTAAGCGCGTACGTGGCCGTCACCTAGTACAACATATTTTAACGACGTTAATCCATCTAAACCAACCGGGCCGCGTGCATGCAGTTTGTCGGTCGAAATGCCGATTTCTGCGCCAAAGCCGTATTCAAAGCCATCTGCAAAACGGGTAGAGGCGTTGACCATGACGCTGCTGGAATCGACCTCGCGCAGGAACTGGCGCGCTTTGGTGTAGTTTTCGGTGACAATCGCTTCGGTGTGCTGGCTGGAGTATTTGTTGATGTGTTCAATCGCTTCGTCCACGCCACTAACCACCTTGCACGAAATAATCGAAGCCAGGTATTCGGTGTAATAGTCTTCTTCAGTCGCGGCAATGGCTTGTGGCACGATGGCGCGCGTTTCTTCACAGCCGCGGATTTCCACGCCTTTGCTAATCAGCATCTCGGCCAGTGTTGGTAGGGCGGTTTTTGCAATGCTGCGTGCGACCAGTAATGATTCGGCCGTGTTGCAGGTGCCCAGGCGCTGTGTTTTTGAGTTTTCCAGAATGCGCACGGCTTTGTCTAAATCTGCTTCGTCGTCCACATACACGTGGCAGTTGCCATCCAGGTGTTTGATGACTGGAATGCGTGCATCGTTGCTGATGCGCTCGATGAGGCCTTTGCCACCGCGTGGCACGATGACATCGACATATTGTTTCATGGTGATGAGTTCACCCACGGCCGCGCGGTCTGTGGTTTCAACCACCAGCACGGCGGCTTGTGGCAAGCCTGCTTGTTGCAGGCCTTGATGCACGAGCTTGGCCAGCGCCTGGTTGCAATGGATGGCCTCAGAGCCACCACGCAGAATGCAGGCGTTACCGGATTTGATGCATAAGCCAGCAGCATCGACGGTCACATTTGGACGTGCTTCGTAAATAATGCCGATGACGCCCAGTGGCACACGCATCTGGCCGATCTGAATGCCGGAAGGGCGGTATTTGAAGTTGCTCATTTCGCCAATCGGGTCTGGCAGGCTGGCGATTTGTTCCAGGCCTTCGGCCATGGTCGCGACTGATTTCTCACTCAAGGCCAGACGATCAAGCATGGCGGCTTCCATGCCGTTGGCTTTGGCTGCTTCCAGGTCTTGCTGGTTGGCGGCCAGTAGCGCTTTTTCGTGCTGGCGGATCAGGGCGGCGATATTACGCAGGGCCTGATTCTTGGTGTTGGTGTCGGCTTTTGCCATCAAACGGGAAGCGGCACGTGCCTGCTCACCCAGTTGTTTCATGTAATTTTGAATGTCCATAACCATCATTCTATCTTAAAACCTTAACGAGACCGTGCTGCGGCAGATCTGGCGGATTTATTCGCCGCCATACGCGCAATGCCACTACATAAGCGCGACAGCTCCAGCCAGGCATCGCCATCCCCTACGCCTTTTGCCATGCGGTCTATATCTGACAATTTCTGCAAAGCAGCTTCGATATGTTTTTGCGGTAAAAATTCCAATGCGCGTTTAACCAGTGTCTGGCGATCACCGAATAACCTGGCCTGGCTTAAGGCAGCCTGCACGGCCTGGCCATTTTGCATGGCGAGCCGCACTTGCAATAAGGGGCGGAATAACCACACCAGCGGGTTCATCACGGCGACGGCAGTTTCGCCTTCTTCACGCAGGCCTTCAATAATGCGTAACACGCGACTTTGGTCGCCTTGCAACATGGCTTCGCCGAGTTGCGAGACATCAAAGCGTGCCACATTTAACACACATTGCCGGATGGCATCTTCAGAGAGTGGGCCGGGCGGATAGAGCAAGCCCAGCTTCTGGATTTCCTGGTGCGCAGCCAGTAAATTACCTTCTACCTGCTCGGCAATAAAGCGGCGTGAGGTTTCATCCGCTGTTTGCTGCTGCATGGCCAGGCGTTGCGCAATCCATTCTGGCAGTTGCGGCAGTGGCACCTGGTTGAGCACCAGCAATACGCCGTGTTGTAATAAGGCTTCATACCAGGCGCTGCTGGTCATGTCGCGATCAGGCGCGGGCAGGGTGATGATAATGGTGGTATCAGCAGCGGGCAATTCAGCCACTTGCTGCAAGGCCTTAGCGCCTTCGACGCCGGGTTTGCCGGTAGGAATGTTGATTTCGAGAATGCGTTGCTCGGCAAACAGCGAGAAACTTTGCAAAAACTGGCTGACTTGCGCCCAGTTGAAATAGCGCTCTACGGTAAAGCTGGCACGTTCTTGCGCCCCGTGCTGGCGGGCAGCCGCACGAATCTGGTCGATGGCTTCAGTGATGGAGAGTGGCTCGTCACCCGCCAACACAAACAAATGCTGTTTTGGCGGCAGGTGTTGAGCCAGTTGCGCAGCCTGTATGCGCATGTTTATTGCGCTTTTTTCAGGGCAGACAAGCGGCGCATAATGCCGTTGAGCACGTCTGTTTGCATGCTGTCACTGAGTAGTTTTTGTTCAGCTTGTTTCGCCAACAAGTTTGCATCGTTGTAGGTATAGTCGCGACGGCCTTCCATGATGATAGGCAAGGTCCAGGTAGCGTCGCTGGCGAGTTTTGTGCGGTATTGCACGCGGTAGTAGAGTTCATACTCTCGCACCACACCGGTACCGCTCAGCGACAGAATGCGCTGTTCGTTTTCTTCTTTGAGCAGTTCCAGTTGCAATTCGGCATCTTCAGCATCGGTGACGATTTTAATACCTTGTTCTATCAGTGCTTTTTTGAGTGCCGTATTAATCTGGGTAGTGCCTTTGATTTGCACGGTTTGAAACGCAATTGGCGAAGGTTGGCGTAAATGAAAGCCGCAAGCAGTGAGCATGACCGACAGGGTCAGCACGCTAAACCAGTAAGCCAGATGTCTATGCTTGAGTATGTGCAGCAACGTTCGCTCCTTGCGCTAGGCAACCACAATATTAATCAGTTTGTTAGGCACCACAATGATTTTTTTCACGCTGCCTTCATTGAGGAATTTTTGTACAAAGTCCTGATTAACGGCAGTTGCTTCAATTTGCTCTTTGGCCATGCTTTTTGGGATGCTGATGCTGCCGCGCAGTTTGCCATTTACTTGCACCACATACTCGACTTCGTCTTGCACCAGCGCTGCGTTGGCTGGTTCAGGCCATTTTGCTGTGAGGATATCGGTACCCAGTTTCAGGTTTTGCCACATAACTTGCGTCACGTGTGGCGCAATCGGCGATAGCACGCGCAACAGGATGCTGTAACCTTCATACGCCACGGCTTGCCAGTCTTTCTCGGCTTCTTTTTGCACTTTTTCCAGCGTGTTGAGGATCTTCATACAGGCCGATGCCACGGTGTTGAATTGCAGTTTTGCCAGGTCAACATTGGCTTGTTTCAACACGGTGTGGATTTCGCGTCTGTGATTGGCCAGTTCGCCGATCAGTTTATTTGGCAAGTCGGCTGGCTGGATTTGTGATAAGGCATAGCCAAAGTTCCACACACGCTTCAAGAAGCGATGTGAGCCTTCAACGCCGCTATCTGACCATTCCAGCGTCTGTTCCGGTGGCGCGGCAAACATCATAAAGAAGCGTGCAGTATCGGCGCCGTATTGTTCGATCAGCGATTGCGGGTCGACGCCGTTGCGCTTGGATTTGGACATAGTGCCTATGCCTTGATAGTCAATGGCAGAGCCATCTTTAATCAATTTGGCACCGGTCACTTTACCGTTGGTGTCTTGCACCAGTTCGACTTCTTCTGGAGCGAAGTACTCAATGCCACCTTTGGCCGTGCGGCGCGAGAAAATATGGTTAAGTACCATGCCTTGCGTCAGCAGGTTGGCAAACGGCTCGTCATAATTCACCAGGCCTAGGTCACGCATGACCTTGCTCCAGAAACGTGAATACAGCAGGTGCAGAATCGCATGCTCAATGCCGCCAATATATTGGTCGACGGGCATCCAGTGGTTAGTCTGTGCGTCCACCATGGCATCATTGCTAAAGCCTGACGCATAACGCGCGTAATACCAGCTGGAGTCGACAAAGGTATCCATGGTGTCGGTTTCGCGCTTGGCTGGCTGGCCGCATTTAGGGCAAGCGCAGTTCAGAAAGTCTTCGCGTTTATTGAGCGGATTGCCTGAGCCATCCGGCACACAGTCTTCCGGAAGTTTGACCGGTAGCTGGTCATCCGGCACTGGTACATCGCCACAACTGTCGCAGTGCACGATTGGAATCGGGCAACCCCAGTAGCGCTGACGGGAGACACCCCAGTCGCGCAGGCGCCAGTTGGTTTGTTTGCCGCCCAGGTTCTTCTCGGCCAGGTCAGCGGCCACAGCATCCACGGCTTGGGTGTAACCCAGGTCATTGTATTTGCCTGAATGGATGCATACGCCTTTGGCTTTGTCGCCGTACCATTCTTGCCAGGCACTCAAATCAAAACTTTGGTCGACCACACTGATCACTTGTTTGATCGGCAGGCTATATTTTTTGGCAAAACCAAAATCACGCTCGTCATGCGCTGGCACAGCCATCACGGCGCCTTCGCCGTAGGTCATCAGTACATAATTACCAACCCACACTGGCACCTGTTCGCCGGTAATCGGGTGCGCAACGGTCAGGCCGGTGTCCATGCCTTCTTTTTCCATGGTGGCCATGTCGGCTTCCATGACGGAGCCTTGCTTGCATTTTTCAATGAAAGCTTGCAGCGCTGGATTGTTTTGCGCGGCATGTGTCGCTAATGGATGCTCGGCAGCGACGGCGCAGAAAGTCACGCCCATAATGGTGTCGGCACGGGTGGTGAATACCCACAGTTTGCCGTCGTCAATCAGCTGGTCATCATTATTTTTGATGGTATGCGTAAAGGCAAAACGCACGCCTACGCTCTTGCCTATCCAGTTGGCTTGCATGGTTTTGACACGCTCTGGCCAGCCTGGCAGCTTGTCCAGGTCATCGAGCAATTGCTGGGCATAACCCGTGATGTGCAGGTAATAGCCGGGGATTTCACGTTTTTCAACAAGCGCACCCGTGCGCCAGCCGCGGCCATCAATCACTTGCTCGTTGGCCAAAACCGTCTGGTCGACCGGGTCCCAGTTCACCACCTGGGTTTTTTTGTAGGCAATGCCTTTTTCCAGCATACGCAGGAACAACCATTGGTTCCACTTGTAATAGTCCGGCTGGCAAGTCGCCAGCTCACGCTCCCAGTCAATGGCAAATCCCAGTGATTTCAACTGCTTGCGCATATAGGCAATGTTGTCGTAGGTCCATTGCGCAGGCGGCACGTTATTTTGAATTGCCGCATTTTCTGCTGGCAGGCCAAATGCATCCCAACCCATAGGCTGCAAGACGTTAAAGCCTTTCATGTGGTGATAACGGCTTAAGACGTCACCAATGGTGTAGTTGCGCACATGCCCCATATGCAATTTGCCACTGGGGTAGGGGAACATCGACAAGCAGTAGTATTTGGGCTTGTTGCTATCCGCCTTGGCCTGAAAGCTCAGGTTAGACTCCCAATGTTGTTGTGCCTGTTGTTCGACTTCTTTGAATGGATACTGCTGTTGCATGTGCGTGGCTTGAAAGTAACTAAACGAAGCGACAATTATACCCGAGAACTGATAGGCATGTTTTGCGTTGGCAGGTGTTGCCAGTAGGATGCGAACTCTATTTGGCTGATATCAGCCATGGTCGTTTAAAGTGGGTTGATATAAACCTATTGTGTACCTGGCCAATGCCTTGGAAATGGCATTATTATTTATATAAATATAATTTACGCAATAAAAACATGGGGATAACTTTTATCGTCATGATGCTGGTATCAATATTGCAGCCTTTTCACCTGTTTTTATAACAACAGAAACAGAAGAGGGTGTGACACATGAAGAAAAAAAGTTTGTTGATGGCCACGGTGCTGGCGTTTAATCCCGCCATGGAAGTGCTTGCCGAGGAAAAAGAACGGCAGGATGAAACACTGAATATTTCACCGGTGGTGGTGAAAGGGATTTTGCCTGATCGCCTGGAATCGGTGCCAGGGTCTTATTTCCTGGTTGATGAAAAAGCCCTGCAAGAACGGCGACCATTCTCGGTTCAGGAGGCATTAAGCAATGTGCCTGGGGTACATGTTGTGGGGGAGAACAGTTTTGGCCTGGGCGTTAATATCGGCGTGCGGGGCTTGGATCCGCGCCGAACCTCCCGCACTTTGCTGATGGAGGACGGCATGCCTTTGTTTTTGGCGCCCTATGGTGATCCGGCTGCGCATTACACCACGCCATTGGAGCGTGTGCAGCGTATCGAGATAGTTAAAGGCTCAGGCCAGATTCTATATGGCCCGCAAACGGTGGGTGGCATGATTAATTTTGTGACGCGCCCGGTACCCAGTGATGGCCAGGTGCATGGCAATGTCACTGCCACCTTGGGTAACAATGACTTTACCAGCCTCTATGGCAACATCGGAGCCGGTGATGAGCGCGGTGGTTTGATGATTGATGCCTTGCACAAAAAAGGCGATGGTATTCGTGACAATCATGATTTCGAGATTCAGGAATACACGGCAAAAGGGCAGTTAAATTTATCTGACCGGCATACCTTGATTGCCAAGGCCAGTTATTTCCGTGAGAGCTCGCATGTGACAGAAACCGGACTGGGACTGGTGGAGTACCATGAAGATAAATATCAGGCGCCTACCGGCAAAAATGATGTATTTGAGCACGAGCGTACCACGTTTCAACTACAGCACCTGTTCCAGATCAACCATCAGTTAAAGCTATCTACACAAGCCTACTATGCAAAATCTGAGCGGGCTTCGTTCCGGCAGATTAATGATCCAGGAGGCCTTGGCGGACGCTCTGTGATGGATCGTTGTACAGGACTGGGTGTTGCGACCGAAGCCAATGCCGAACTTTGTGGTGGACGCTGGCGTCCGCGCGAGTTTGAATATTGGGGCATTGAGCCACGGCTGGATGTGCAGCATAGCCTGTTCGGCGTGGAAAGTAATGCTGTTCTTGGTTTCCGTTACCACCGTGAAGATATCCAGCGCAACCAGTTCCGTGGTGGGGATCCCCGTATCCAGAACCAGGAATACGCAGAGGCGTTTGGCGACCATCGCGAGCAGATTCATACCAATGTCGAGGCCAAATCCTATTACGCACAAAATACTTTTTATGTGGGCGAGTGGACGTTTACACCAGGTTTACGTATAGAAGATTTGCGTATCAGGACCGATATCCTGCGTGCCGAAGGTGCCGTGCAAAACAATGTTGAGTCAAAAGATACCAATCACCAGAGCAAAGTGTTGCCAGGATTCGGTGTAACCTGGAATGGCATTTCAAAAACCACTTTGTTTGCCGGTGTGCACAAAGGGTTTGCGCCGCCGCGCCCTGATCGTGATATCCATGCGCCAGGAGGCGCCAATACCGCCGTGGTGGTCAATACCAAGCCGGAGGAAAGCACCAATTGGGAGTTGGGCGCGCGCTCTAACTATATCAAAGGCGTCACCTTTGAAACCACATTGTTCCATACGATTTTTGACGATATTGTGGTGGCGGGCCCGACCTCTGGTTCATTTATCAATGGCGGACAATCGCAGCAAACCGGGGTGGAGCTGGCTGGGCGTATTAACTTTGGACACATATATGACTCGGCACATAATATTTACCTGGCCGGGTCTTATACCAATCTGATCACGGCCAAGTTCAAGAAAACCAATGCGGCAGCAGATGTGTTTAGTGGTGATCGTTTACCGTATGCGCCAAAACACTTGGCATCACTGAGCCTGGGCTATGAGCATCCGGTCGGATTCGATGTACGCATTGGTGTTGATTATGTCAGCGAGCAACAAGAGGATGTTTCTTACCGTGCAGGCCGTTCTGAGGCCGATGTGTTATCAGGCCGTACCGGGCGCATTCCGGCCTATGCGTTGCTGAATGCAACGGCGAATTACCGGCCTGTAGGCAGTCGTGTCTCGTACTTTGTCAGTGCCTATAACCTGGCAGATAAAGAGTACCTGACCAGCCGTGTGGATGGCATGGTGGCCGGGCGTCAACGCCAGGTCTTTGGTGGCATCCGTTACGATTTTTAGTCTGTTGTACCGTCAATAAAAAAGCCCGCATCATGCGGGCTTTTTGCTTTAGCGCAGTTATTTCAATGCGCTAAAAATGTCTTCTTTAATCGCATTCAATTCGCCCAGGCCGTTGACCTTGACGTATTGTGGCGCACCGCTGACACCGGATTTTGCCCAGTCAGAATAGTAACCAATCAGTTGCTCGGTCTGATCGTGATAGACCTGCAAACGCTTCAGTACCACCTCTTCTTTGTCATCATCACGCTGCACCAGTTCTTCACCGGTAACGTCGTCTTTGCCTGCTACTTTTGGTGCGTTGAATTTTACATGGTAAGTGCGGCCAGAAGCTGGGTGGCTACGGCGGCCGCTCATGCGCTCAACAATGGCTTCATCCGGCACGTCGATTTCCACCACGTAATCAATGGCGACGCCTGCGTTTTTCATCGCCTCGGCTTGTGGAATGGTGCGAGGAAAACCGTCAAACAGGAAACCATTGGCACAATCTGCATCTTTAATGCGTTCTTTGACCAGGCCGATAATCACTTCATCTGGCACCAGGCCGCCTGCGTCCATGAATTTTTTGGCTTCCAGACCTAATTGAGTGCCTGCTTTGACTGCTGCGCGCAACATATCGCCAGTGGAAATTTGCGGAATATTGAATTTTTCTTTAATAAAGGTGGCTTGTGTCCCTTTACCGGCACCGGGGGCGCCCAGCAGAATCAAACGCATAACATGCTCCAAAAGTTTGGGTTTTAGTAAAAACAGAATTATATCAGGCTAAACTTTAAATCAGGTTAAGCCAGTGCTGCTTTGCACAAGTTGGCTTAAGCCTGGCCTACCAGATGCTGGTCCGCCAGGTAGTTGCTGATGGCGACAAACTCGGCCACGCTCAGGTTCTCGGCACGTAGCTGCGAATCGATATTCAATGCGCTAAAACCATCATCATCCAGCAAGCCTTTGAGTGTATTGCGCAAGGTTTTGCGGCGTTGACCAAACGCCGCCGTGACCACTTTAGCGAATAAGGCTTCGTCACTGGCAGGATAGGGCAAGGTGTCATAAGGAATGCAGCGCACAAAAGCAGATTCGACTTTAGGCGCCGGGTCGAAGGCTTCGGGCGGCACGGTGACCATGTATTCCATCTGTAAGCGGTATTGCAGCATGACAGACAAACGGCCATATTCTGAGTTGGAAGGCTCAGCCACCATGCGCTCAACCACTTCTTTTTGCAACATAAAGTGCATATCGATGATTTGCGCGGTGTTTTCCAGCAGCTTGAACAGGATAGGGCTGGAGATGTTGTAGGGCAAATTGCCAACCACCCGGATGCGATCGCCTATGTTTGCGAAATCAAACTTCAATACATCTGAATTATGGATGGTGATTTTCTTCGGCGGGTAGAAGCCTTGCATCCACTGAATAATGTCGCGGTCGATTTCAACCACGTGCAAGTGATTCAGGTGCTTGATCAGGGGCTGCGTCATCGCGCCCAGGCCGGGGCCAATTTCGACCATCAGATCATCCGCCTGCGGATGGATGGCGTTAATCAGGCTTTGGATAATGGCTTGGTCAATTAAAAAATTCTGACCAAATTTCTTCTTGGCGATGTGTTTCATGTATTTGAGGTGTGACGTGTGTGTGACAGCGTGATGGCCAACTGTATGGCACTTAGCATACTGCCGAGATCGGCTTTGCCGCTGCCTGCAATATCCAGTGCGGTACCGTGATCAACAGAGGTGCGGATAATGGGTAGCCCCAGGGTCACATTGACCCCTTCGCCAAAGCTGGCGTGTTTGAGTACAGCGAGGCCCTGGTCATGGTACATGGCCAAAAACGCATCGGCTTGTGACAGGTTTTTTTGTGAAAACATAGTGTCGGCCGGTAAGGCGCCGATGAGTTGCATGCCTTCGGCACGCAAGGTATCCAGCACCGGGTTGATGGTGTCGATTTCTTCCATGCCCAGATAGCCGTTTTCACCTGCATGCGGGTTTAGCCCGGCAACAAAGATGCGCGGTTGCGCAATGCCGAATTTATGCACCAGGTCATGATGCAGAATGCGGATGGTGGTGGTGAGTGTGTCGGCGGTAATGGCGGCACTGACCTGGGTCAGTGGTAAATGCGTGGTTGCCAGTGCGACGCGCATGCCACCACCGACCAGCATCATCACCACTTGGGCCGTCCGGGTTTTTTCCGCCAGGTATTCGGTATGGCCAGTAAATGCAATGCCTGCATCATTGATCACGCCTTTGTGTACGGGGGCGGTGACCATGGCATCAAATTCACCGGATTGGCAACCTGCCAGTGCGCGGTCCAGCATGCTTAACACCGCTGCACTGTTGGCCGGGTCGAGTGCACCAGCAACCACGGGTGCAGCCGTTTGCACCGGCAGTATATACAGGCTGCCATCGCCCGCATGTGGCGGCAACGTTTCGGTATATGTATGCAATGTTAAGGGCGTCGCTAATTGCGCTGCTCTTGCCTGTAGTGCGACGGGGTCTGCCAACACCACCAGTGCGGCAGGCATGGCTGTGTGGGCGAGTGTGACGCAGATGTCCAGCCCGATACCAGCAGGTTCGCCAGCAGTGATGGCAATACGTGGCAAGCGGTTCATGCGTTTAGCAGCGGTTGTTTAGAACTTGTCTTCAAGACGCATCTCGACGAAAGCCTTGTCGCGCAGCTCGTGTATCCAGTCGTTGTATGACTCTTCGGCTTTGCGCGCACGGATTTCCTGGCGTGCTTTTAAACGTTTGGATTCTTTAGACATATCCTGTTTGCGGCGTTCAAGCACTTGAATCACATGCCAGCCAAACTGGCTGCGGATTGGTGCACTGACTTCGTTCACTGCCAGCTCGGCCATGGTTTTTTCAAACACAGGCACGGTGTCACCCGGACTGATCCAGCCCAGGTCGCCGCCACTGGAAGCACTGCCATCGTCTGAGTATTGGCGTGCCATGTCCTGGAACGGTGTGCCATGGTCTATGCGCTCCTTGATGCCGTCAATTTTTTGCTTGGCTTCTTTGTCAGACAAGACTTCATTGGGCTTTAGCAGAATGTGGCGCACATGGGTTTGCTCAACAATCAGGGTGCTGGCACCTGCGCGTCTGTCATTCAGTTTAAGGATATGTACGCCGGTACCACTGCGGATTGGACGTGAGACGCCACCCGCTTGCAATGTTTTAACCAGTTCCAGAAACTGGGCTGGCATTTGCTGACCGCTGCGCCAGCCTAAACTACCGCCATCCAGCGCGTTAGGCGCATCTGAAAAATTGGCAGAGGCTTTTTCAAAGCTCATGCCTTCAGCCAGCGCTTTAGTAATTTGTTCCGTGCGTGCTCTGGCTTTTTGAATGTCTTCTGGCGAACTGTCTTCCGGCAGGCGAACCAGGATTTGCGAGATATTGAACTCATCCAGATCGCCTTCTTTCTCTTGTGTCGTTAAATAGTTGTCAATTTCGGCTTCGGAAATATTCACCTTGTTGTCTACATCGCGCTCGCGCAGGCGGGCAAGAATAATGTCATTGCGGATGTCTTCACGAAACTTGTAAAACTGCGTTCCGTCTTCCTCCAGCGCTTTTTTAAAGGCAGGCAAGGTCAGGTTGTTTTGTTCGGCAATCCGTTCAATTGTTTTGTCCAGTTGTGCATCTTCGACTTTAATACCGGTTTGGGCGGCCAGTTGCAGTTGCAGGCTATCGACGATCAGGCGTTCCAGAATCTGCTTTTGCAGTACCTCGTCAGGCGGCACTTCAACGCCTTTTTTAATCATTTGTGTCTTGACTGATTCCATGCGGTTCAGCATTTCCCGTTCCGTAATGACGGATTGGTCGACCACCGCAATGATGCGATCCATTTTTTCAATCGGACGTTTTTCTGCGGCAAATAGTGTTGTTGATTGCGATGCGTACAGCGCAAACACCATCGTGGAGATAAGGAAATTAGATAAACGTTTCATCATTGCGCGTTCTGGTCTCTGTAAATTGCCGGGATATCATAGGTGCGCATATAGGTTGGAATATTGCGCTTGATCACATTTAACGGGTTGGCACCAATCGAGGTCAACCCACCGAGTTCGAGTTGGAAAAACATGGCATAGTTCGCGTTGGCCGTCGCTGTTTGTACACGTTGCATGACTGCGCGGGCCTGCCAGCAACCGGCATCATATTCTAATCCACCCAGGAATTGCACCGCGTTGCCATCGCGGATCGAGTAGTTAAGGCGGCTGATACCGTACCAACCAGCGCCTAATGGCCATTGGGCTGAAGTGTCGAATTGTTCGAGTGTGTTGGCGGTGTATCGATAACCAAAGCTGAATGACTTACCTGGCTCTGGATTGTAGCGTAGCAAGTAGTTATTACGCTCCATGTTGCCGCGGTCCGGGTCATACTGCCAGAACGTGTCCAGGTTTAAGCGGCTCGAAAGACGCGCTGTAAATCCGGCGAGAATGTCTGATGATTTGCGGGAACTTGGGGTCGTGCTTGGCAGCGAGACTTGCAGATCATCAAAATAAAAACGCTGCCCCAACGTGGCGCTTAAACGTTCAATCCCGGTTTCGCTATCAATCAGGCGACTGGTCAGGGCCACTGTCATTTGATTGGCATTATTGATGCGGTCATCACCACTAAACTGGTTTTCATAGAAAATCGAGTTCTGGTTGAGGGTGTTGAGTGAAGTATCAAAAATCGGGATTTTGCTCTGGTCGCGATATGGAATGTACACATAGTAAGCGCGTGGCTCCAGGGTATGCGTATAGTTCGTGTCAAATAAACTGGTTTCACGGTCAAAATACAAACCTGAGTCCAGGCTGACGATAGGCAATGTGCGGTTCAACTGGTTGTATTCTTGCGAATATCCCAAGGGCACATTGTTACTCAGGCTGTATTGCGTTGTTTGAATCCCGACTTTAGGCGTGATGAAGCCATAAGCATTTTTCATCGGGTAAGAAATGGATGGGTAGAGGCTCAAACGACTACCTGAAGGCTTGTCAATCATGCCATCCATGGTCTGGAAATTGACGTATTGTGCGCCAGTTTGGGTTTTGAAACCTTTCCATTCATCGTTGTATGAAAATGTCAGCTGCGGCAACCGTTGGTAAACATAGGAGACGTCATCCAGGTTTTGATAACGCTGCACCGTGCCATTAAACGTCACATGCTCACTGTTATAGTTAACAAATGCACTTTGTTGCAAATTCACGCGTGAAGTGACCTGAATTCTGGTTGCCATCTCGGAGAAATAGGTGTTGTCTGAGACCTTTTCCAGGTTATAACCACCTGACCAATGGTCGCTGAAGCGTTGCAAGTGCGATAGCCTGGCGTAAAAACGCGTTTGATCCGTCAGGCTGTCTTTATCCAGGTACTCAAGGTTGTTGATGCCTGAGTAATCTTCATCCAGATAGCGAAATTCGCCCTGTAGTTGCACACCACGTTTACTGAGGAAGCGGGTGGCGATCGTCGCATCCATATCTGGCCGGATATTAATATAGTAGGGGGTGAGCAACTCGAAGCCGCTTCTGGAAGTGGTTCCCCACAGTGGTGCCAGTAAGCCACTTTTACGCTGGTTGTTATACGAGAAGCTCATCCACGGTGTATAAAGAATAGGCACGCCTTTGAACTCAACATATGCATTGGTGGCTTCGCCAGTCCGTGTGTAGTCATTGAGTTCAAGATTGTTGGTTTTGATATACCAGTCATCTACGTCAGCGGCACACGAGGTGTAGCTGGCTTTTTTCAGGCGTTTGATATTCTGGCCTTCAAACAATACTTGTTTTGCGGTGGCGCGAATATTATCAAAAGAGCTGGTTGTTTTTTGGGTGCTGTAAGACTGGTTGTCTTCCAGGTATCTTTTAGGGTCACTGAGCAAAATCGCCTGATCGCTCAATAGTGGACTGCTATCCTGGTTGCTAGGTGGCGGTTGGCTGCTTTTAAACTCAATAGTGACATCTCGCATTTCACCAATATTTTCGCTCATGCGCATACGCAACATCGGGCCCGTAATTTTGGTTTGCCCGGCTGTAATCACCGCGTTACCGTCCACTTGCAGTTCGTCATTCTGGATGTCGTAGCGGATATCATCCCCGGTGACTTGCTGGCCTTCTTTGCGGATCACCGCGTTGCCTATGGCGCGCATTTGGCGGTCCATGCGCAGTTGCAAGGTGTCGCCTTCAATTTCAATCGCACCGGGCAAGGTGGTGTTTTCCGCCACTACTATAAGTGGTGCTTCAGCCTGATCATCCGCGCGCGCATGCACAGGCGCCAGCGTGCCGATGGCGGTGAGCGCCAAAATCAGACGGATGCCGCGTTCCTGAAAAGTGGATGAGTGAGCTTGCAAATTATTCAAAGAGTGATCGTTTCGGTAAGGCCTGCTAATGGCCGACGTTTGTATGCACGCATCCCGGACCATACGGCCAGATGTCCCGTTTCAATTGGGCTATATTATTCATGAAAATGCTTAAAAAGTCATTTTTCACTTAAAATGACAGCCGCATTTTAACAGTAATGCCCGGTAGTATGGGCCGATTCATTATTTGGGAACATTTGTGGATAGAACACAGCAACTACAACAATGGCTACAGCAGGTGCTCGATCAGCCTTTTACACTCACTACGGCTTCGGCAGACGCCAGTTTCAGGCGTTATTTCCGCGTGCATTTGCCGACGCAAACCCTGATTGCCATGGATGCGCCACCGCCGCAGGAAGACTGTCGCCCGTTTGTGCGCGTGGCTGAGCAACTGTTGGCCGCCGGGCTCAATGTGCCCAAGATCGTGGCGCAAGACGTTACGCAAGGCTTTTTGTTGCTAAGCGATCTCGGTAACGACACCTATCTGTCGCAACTGAATCGTGACAACGCCAAGGCTTTATATGGCGATGCTTGCCAGGCCCTGATCAAGATGCAACTGGCAACACAGCCAGACGCGTTGCCAGCATATGATGCAGCCTTGCTGATGCGCGAATTGCAATTGTTCCCGGAGTGGTATGTGAGCAAGCATTTAGGTAAAACGCTGACGGCAGAGCAGCAGGCCGTGATGGATAAGACGTTTGGCTTGCTGATCGACAATATTTTGCAGCAACCGCAAGTGACGGTGCACAGGGATTATCACTCGCGCAACCTGATGGTGACCACGGATAATAACCCGGGTGTGCTGGATTTTCAGGATGCCGTCATCGGGGCCATTACCTACGACCTGGCGTCTTTGTTCAAAGATGCCTATATCCGCTGGGACGAAGAAGAACTGATGGACTGGGTAGTACGTTACTGGCAGTCTGCTAAAAAAGCTGGCTTACCAGTCACTGCCGATTTTGGCGAATTTTATAAAGATTTTGAGTGGATGGGCGTGCAGCGCCATATCAAGGTGCTGGGTATTTTTGCCCGTTTGTATCATCGTGATGGTAAAGATGGCTATCTTAAGGATATGCCGCTAGTGATGCAGTATTTGCAGGCAGCGTGCGAACGCTATGTCGAACTGCGGCCATTTTTAAGGTTGCTGTTGGCCTTGGAAAAGGCAGCATAAATCATGCGGGCAATGATCCTGGCGGCAGGGCGTGGCGAAAGGATGCGGCCACTGACCGACCATACGCCCAAACCGTTGCTAATGGTCGGTGGCAAGCCACTGATTGTGTGGCATATCGAGCGATTGGCGCGGGCCGGTTTTACTGAGTTAGTGATTAATCATGCACATTTGGGGCAGCAGATTGAAGCCGCATTGCGCGATGGTGCGCAATGGCAGGTGCATATCCGTTATAGCGCTGAGCCGCAGGCTCTGGAGACAGCAGGTGGCATTGCGAATGCCTTGTCTTTGTTGGGGGATGAGCCGTTTTTGGTGGTGAATGGGGATGTGTTTACCGATATTGATTATGCCAGCCTGCATTTGCCAGCCGGTAAATTGGCGCATCTGGTCATGGTGGATAATCCACCGCAGCATGCGAGTGGTGACTTTGGCCTGGAAAACGGACTGGTGCTAGAATCTGCCGGGCATCGCCTCACTTTTTCGGGCGTAGGTGTCTATCATCCTGTGCTATTCGAGAGTGTGCCCCCTGGGCAGGCGGCCAAATTGGCCCCGTTGTTAAAAGCTGCGATGCAACAGCAACGCGTGACCGGACAACATCACTTGGGTTTGTGGCATGATATCGGTACACCGGAGCGTTTAGATCAGCTCGATCATTGGCTACATAAAAAGACAAATCAGGGGGAATAATGAAGCCGCCTTATGAACATCGTACCGATAAAATCGCCCATCAGGCGTTGATGTGGATAGAGCGGTTGGGGCTAGGCTTAGTGACCATCGCTACTTTTTTCTCGCTGGCGCACGAATTGGCGCGCATGTGGGACGCAGGTATGGTCGGTCTCGGTGATTTGCTGCAGCTGTTTTTATATCTGGAAGTGTTCTCCATGATTAACAGTTATTTTGGCACCGGTAAACTGCCCATGCGTTATCCGATTTATATCGCCATGGTGGCTTTGGCTCGCTATTTATTGCTGGATATGAAGGAAATGACAGAGACACATATGTTAGCGGTGTCTGCTGCCATTCTGATATTGGCGATTTCCGTATTGGTGATGCGCTTTGGGCATTCGCGTTATCCCTATGAGGATATCCCTGAACAGAAACGCGATTTGCTTTAAAGCCATCAGGCGGCTGCAAGCTCTCCGTTTAACAGGGTGACCTGGTTACGGCCTTGTGCCTTGGAGGTATACAGCGCCTGGTCGGCACGGGTGATAAAGCTGTCGGCAGATTCCCCAGGATGGTAAGCGGTGACGCCCATGGAAATGGTAATGTTGGAAATCAGCCGCTGGGTGACATTGTTTTTAATGGTGATGGCGGCGACCTGGCGACGAATATTCTCTGCAATTTCGTGTGCAATATCCATACTTGTGTGCGGCAGCAACAGGACAAATTCTTCACCACCGTAGCGGGCAGCGGTGTATAAATTGCCAGACACGGTTTTTAATATCCTGGCCACGGCTTGAATTACTTTATCGCCGAATAAATGTCCGTAGCTGTCATTCACTTTTTTAAAGAAATCAATATCGGCAATCATCAGGCATGTTTCTTCAGCGGGCCCGGTGTCAAGGCATTGATGCAATGCGCTATCAAATCCTTTACGGTTCATCAGCCCGGTCAGACCATCCGAGATCGCCTCTTGCTTGGCTTTCATAATCTCGTTTTTCAGGTCAGCGATTTCTTCCAGGCTAGAGGTTAGTTGATGCTGTAAACCATGCATGGAGGTTTGCATGTGTTGGGTGTCAGACAGCAAAGAGCCTAATTGCGCCCCTAGCTGCGGATCCAGTTGTTGAATCTCATCAGACCAGGCGTCGAGTGACTTTCTAAACTGTGAGGTCTCTTGCCCGGCTTTTTCTGTGGAAGAGGTGATACTGGTCACCACCTGGTTGAAGCGCTCCACCAGTACCTTGGCACTATCGGCATCGGCACCGGCAATATGTTTGTTAAACAGGTGGGTAGTGCTCTTTTCGTTAAGTCTTTTCTCTTTCTCAATCAAGTCATTCACTTCTTCAATCAGGCGCACATGTTCGCCCGAGGAATATTCATACCAGACCGCGTAGCTGACCGGATGAAAAGCCGCATCCTGCATCGACATATGATGGATGGCTTGTCGCAGATATTCTGCACTTTTTTCTTTAGTAATTTCGTATTGCATCATGGCCTCTCGCGATGTTAAATTCAACGCAAAGAATCTTCTTATTGTTAAGTATTCAAACGTACTCAAGGGGAATAACGGCTGGCGGCGGGATTTTTTTAGGGCCGTTGTGAAATAAAGCTTAAAAATAGTGGATTGTGCTTAAAATAATGTATTGCTCATCCCTATTGTTCCCATGAAAAAAGAAGATCTGATGCAGTTGGTTACCCTCAAAATGCCTTATGGCAAATATCAGGGCAGGCTGATCGCCGACTTGCCGGGCCATTATCTGCACTGGTTTGCACGTGAGGGTTTTCCGCCAGGCGAACTAGGTCGCTTGTTGCACCTCATGCGTGAAATTGACCACAATGGCTTGTCATCGCTATTAACGCCGCTACGTGCCGAGGTGGCGAAACCTCATGATTAAGCATTGGCTGATGGTTTTTCTGTTGCCGTGCCTCATGCTGGCAGCATCGGCATTCGCAGCAGAAGCCTGGCAATCCCCAGCGTATTTACAGCAGGCATTCAATGAGGTGGCGCTGCATAGTGAATATATTGCGGGCGAGCAAGTCGTGCGCAAATGGCAGCAGCCGGTCAAGGTATGGTTAGTGCATCATGCAGACCAGGCTGACAAACACACGAAACTTACGCGCTATCATTTACACCATTTGTCGCAAATTACCGGTCACCCGATCAGTTTTGCAGCTAGCGCAGCAGAAGCTAATATGACAGTCGTGTTTAGCCAGTCTGCCCTGTGGCATCAAGAAGTTGCACAAGTAAGTGGCAATAAAAGCAGGCCACCACCCGCCGATGCCATATGTATGTTCGGCCTCACCCTCGATGCACAACATGCCATCAAGCGCGCCTGGGTGGTGATTCCTGTCGACCATGCGAATGAGCGTGGTTCGCTGGTATCTTGTATTGTGGAAGAGATCACGCAGGCCATGGGCTTGCCGAATGACTCAGAGAAAGTGTATCCCTCGGTATTTAACGATAAAACGCCGGAGTCATTATTAACCGGCCTCGATGCTTTGTTGTTGAAGATGCTGTATTTGCCTGCGATCAAACCCGGCATGCGCGCCGGGCAGGTGCAGCCTATCCTAGCGCACCAACTGCAGCAATGGCAGGATGATGGCACGCTGCAAAATGCCGAAAAAAATGTCAGGCAATCTGAGTTATATGACATGATGGGCTTCTGACCGCATTTGGCCGGAACCATTCCAGCAATTGCCACCCAAATACGCTACAATTCCTCACTATTCAGAATGTGCCTTGAGTGTTCCCATGCAAGAATTTTCCCGTCGTCGCCAGCAACTGATCACCAGCATGCAAGCGGGTATCGCGGTGATTCCAACCGCACCCGAAGTGACGCGCAATCGTGACAGTCACTACCCTTACCGTTTTGACAGTTATTTTTATTACCTGACTGGTTTTAAAGAGCCTGAAGCGGTGTTGGTGCTGATTGCCGGGCCATCGCCAAGAACGATTCTGTTTTGCCGTGATAAAGACATCGATCGCGAAATCTGGGACGGTTTCCGCTATGGCCCAGACGCAGCTAAAATCGAGTTTGGTTTTGATGAGGCGTATTCCATCACGCAATTAGATGAGCAGTTGCCTAAATTGATGGCAAATCAGCCAGAGTTGTTTTTCAGTCTGGGCAGTGATGCGGGCTGGGATGCTAAAGTGAGTAGCTGGCTAAATGCCATCAAGGCGCAAGCCCGCACGGGCGTACAAGCGCCATCCAAGCTGGTTGACGTGCGTCAAACGCTGGATGTCATGCGTCTGCTTAAATCGCCTTACGAAATCGACCTGATGCGCCGTTCGGCCAATATTGCCGCCAGTGCACACAACCGCGCCATGCAGGCAGTGATCCCTGGCAAGTGGGAGTATGAAATTGAAGCGGAATTTTTACATGCGTTTTATAGCCAGGGCGCACAGGCGCCAGCCTATAACAGCATTGTGGCAGGTGGGGCCAATGCCTGTACCTTGCATTACAACGCTAATAACGCCCAGCTAAACGTGGGCGATTTGCTGCTGATTGATGCCGGTTGTGAGCTGGATGGCTATGCTTCTGACATTACGCGTACTTTTCCTGTGAGTGGCCGTTTCAGTGGTCCGCAAAAAGATTTGTATGAACTGGTGCTGGTATCACAAGCGGCGGCTATTGCCAGCGTGAGCCCGCAGCATCACTGGAATGCGCCGCATGAGGCGGCGCTGGATGTACTGGTGGATGGCTTTATCCATTATGGTTTGTGCCAGGGCAGCCGTGATGCCGTGCTGGAAACTGGCAGTTACCGCCAGTTTTACATGCATCGTACCGGCCACTGGTTGGGGCTGGATGTGCATGATGCCGGTGAATATAAAACAGCCAATGGTGACTGGGTCATGCTACAGCCCGGCAATATGCTGACGGTAGAGCCCGGCTGCTATGTGCGTCCGGCAGACAATGTGCCTGAACATTTCTGGAATATCGGTATCCGTATTGAAGATGATGTGCTGGTGACCGACAAGGGGCATGACGTGATTACCTCAGCGGCAGTAAAGACGGTTGCCGACATTGAGGCGATGATGCGTCAGCGCGCCGTAGCCGTTTAAAAAGTCATTGTTTAAGCTATTTGAGTATATATTGAGATTGAGTCAAAGGCAGTCAGTGTGATGCAAACCATAGACCATCCGGTAGTGATAGGCGGCGGCCCGGTCGGGCTGGTGCTGGCGCTATCGTTGCAACAAGCCGGTGTGCCGGTGACGGTGCTGGAGGCGCAGTCGCCAGGCGCCATGTATGGCGATGGCCGCGCATTAGCATTGTCTTATGGCACGCGCCAGGTATTGGCGCAACTAGGCGTGTGGCCTTTACTGGAAACCGCTGTTACCGCGATTGAAACCATCCATGTTTCGCAACAGAAAGGTTTTGGCCGCACCGTGCTTAAGGCGCAAGAGCATGATTTGCCTGCTTTGGGTTATGTGGTTTCTTATGGCGCCTTGATGCAGGCGCTGGATGCGCGACTTGAGCAATCACCTGCCGGCATCATCATGCAATACCAGGTGCCGGTAACCGGCCTGAATGTACATGCCCATGCGACGGAGATTGAGTATCAGCCTGTTGATGGTGGCATACAGGTATTAGCGACGCCCTTGGCAGTGATTGCCGATGGTGGCCGCAGCCTGGAGGCCATTCCTGGCCTGGTGCGCGAAACCAAGCATTACGGGCATGATGCGTTGGTTGGTCTGGTGCAGACCGAGCAGCCGCACCACAATATTGCCTACGAGCGGTTTACGCCACGCGGGCCAATGGCATTATTACCGAACGGGCAACAATTTTCGCTGGTGTGGACGGGCGAGCAGGCCTATCTGGATGAGATCGCCGCGCTGGATGACGCTGCTTTTCTACAAGCCTTGCATGAGGCATTTGGTGACCGCGTTGGAAGATTTTTGCATGCGGGTAAACGATTCAGGTTCCCACTCAAATTGAGTAAACTGGGTCAGACGTTCGCCGCGCATTGCGTGGTCATCGGTAACGCGGCACAAACCATGCACCCGGTAGCGGGGCAGGGGTTTAATGTCGGCATCCGCGATGCCGTGGCACTGGCCAAAAATGTGGCAGCGACGCAAGCCAATGAATGGGGCGCCGCACACCGCCTGGCTGAATATCACCAGTCTCGCCAGCGTGATACCGGCCGTGGCTTGCAGTTCACTGATTTTCTGGTCAATGTATTTTCCAATGACCTGGTCGGGGTCGGTCTGTTAAGGGGGGCTGGACTGGGCGCACTCAGCCTGTTGCCGATGGCGCGGCGTTTCCTGGTCAACAAGATGAGTTATGGCAGCTGAACATTCGTTGATTAAAACCGATGTTGTGATTGTGGGTGCAGGCCTGGTTGGCCTGACCGCCGCGATTGCCCTGTCGCGTCTGGGTAAACAGGTGGTGTTGACTGATGCCAAGCCGGCACAATCACTGCCTGAGGACTGGATCACTGATGTAGCACATTGGGATGCCCGTATCTATGCACTCACCAATCAAACTGTAGACTGGTTGCGCGATCTGGGTGTGTGGTCACGTCTGCCCGCCAGTCGAATTAACCCGATTGCAGCCATGCACTTATGGTCGCCCACCCATAGCCATGCCACGCCTAGCTTGCGCCTGAATGCTGACGAAGCGCACTTGTCTGAGATGGGGCACATCGTTGAAAGCCGGGCCTTGATGCATGCTTGCTGGCAGGCATTAGCGGAGTCTGAGGTGACTGTGATCACCGACGCCCCGGCGCAGTCATTGCAACATTGCGGTCATATCGTGCGCTTATCCTTACCGCAGCATGAGATTGAGGCGTCATTGTTATTAGGTGCTGATGGTGCACGTTCATGGGTGCGGTCGCAATGTGACGTGGGTGTGCAGCAAGTGGATTTTGTACAAACGGCGTTGGTGACCAACTTTAAATCCGAGCTGCCACATGGCAATATTGCCAGACAGTGGTTCGGCGAACACGAGACCTTGGCTTTGTTGCCCATGCCGCAACAACAGGTATCACTGGTATGGGCATTGCCACATGCGCTTGCCACGCAAAAACAAGGATTGTCCGCAGAAGCATTCTCAGCCGAGGTGGCTGAGCGCAGTGGAAAAGTGCTCGGGCAGTTAACGCCTAGCGGTCCTGTGCTCGCTTTCCCGCTGATGCAGAACACCGCCGATACCATGGCGCTGCCGCAGGTCATGCTGTTAGGCGATGCCGCGCATCAGGTGCATCCGATGGCTGGGCAGGGCGTCAACCTGGGTTTTCAGGATGTTCAAGCACTTTGTGCGCAGGTTGTCCAATTGCCAGCGATCCGGCCATTAGGCGACGCACGTTTTTTACGGCATGTCATGCGTACACGGCAGCCGGATACTTTGAAGATGCATGCACTGACACGCGGCCTGGATGGCTTGTTTGCGCGTCCGCAAGCCGTGTGGACACACGCCGCCCTGCTAGGCTTACGTGGGGTGGAAAACAGTGCTATGCTTAAACGTTTTTTAATTCGCGCAGCGACTCAGGGCTGATATGGCAGTGAGCCATTGCGCATGTTTGAGAAAGAGTATGTCATGAAAAAATCTATCGGCCAGTGTGTGATGGGCGGCTTGATTGCCTTGGCCACGCTATGGTCTTTTAACGGCGTTGCAGACGAAGCCAGCCTGAAGAAACTGGTAGAGGGTGCTTATCCAAAATTCAAGGTCGACAGTGTGACCAAAACGCCATACCCAGGTCTGTATGAAGTATTTATGGGTGGGCAAATTATTTATACCGATGACAAATTCAGTTTCCTGATTGCCGAAGGTCGCCTGGTTGATCCAAAAACCAAAAAAGACATCACCGGTGAGCGCATGGATGAATTGACTAAAATCGACTTCAACAGCTTACCGCTGGATCAGGCGATTAAAGTGGTTAAAGGCAATGGTAGCCGCAAACTGGTGGTGTTTTCAGATGTGGATTGCCCGTTCTGTAAACGTCTGGAGCAGAAAGAGCTCAGCAATATTAACGACGTGACCATTTACACTTTCTTGTACCCGATTGAGCAATTGCACCCGGATGCGGCTAATAAATCACGCAGTATCTGGTGTGCCAGCAATCGGGTGAAAGCATGGCAGGACTGGATTTTCAATAACAAATTGCCAACTTCTACGGCTAAATGTGACGTGCCGCTGGAAAAAGTCGGCGAATTGGCGCATAAAGTGGGGGTTAACAGCACGCCGACCCTGTTCTTTGAAAATGGCAAGCGCATGTTAGGTGCGCAGCCAGCTGATGAAATTGAGAAGTCGTTACAGGCAGCAAAAAAATAGTGTGGATGCGTGAATAAAAAAGGGGCTATTGAATAGCCCCTTTTTTGTATGCGACGGTTTTAACCGCCGCCACTGACCACCTTGCCCATTTTAAAGATAGGCATATACATGGCGACGACCAGGCCACCGATCAATACCCCCAATACCACCATGATCACAGGCTCCATCAGGCTGGAAATGGCTGCCACGGCGTCATCCACTTCACCTTCGTAAAAGTCAGCGACTTTGGTCAGCATGCCGTCTAAAGAGCCGGATTCTTCACCAATGGCGGTCATCTGAATGACCATATTAGGGAATACATTGGCATTCTGCATCGATACAGTGAGGCTGGTTCCGGTACTGACTTCGCTTTGGATCTTCTTGGTGGCATCAAAATACACTTTGTTGCCAGAAGCACCGGCGACGGAGTCCAGCGCCTCTACCAATGGCACACCCGCCGCAAACATGGTCGATAGTGTACGGGCAAAGCGCGCAATAGTGGCTTTACGGATCAACTCACCGAAAATGGGCAACCGCAGCATGAGACGGTCCATGGTCGCTTGCAGTTTCTCGGAGCGCTTCCAGGTGTAGAAGAAGAACCATAAGCCGCCGCCAATCGAGCCAAAGACTGCCCACCACCATTTGACAAAGAAATCGGATAAGTTGATCACTACGACCGTTGGCCCCGGTAAGTCTGCCCCAAAGCTGCTGAATAGGTCTTTAAATGCAGGCACTACGAAAATCATAATCACGGCGGTGATCACAAACGCTACGACGATAATCGACGCTGGATACACCAATGCAGATTTGATTTTGCTTTTAATGGCGAGAATTTTTTCTTTATAGGTCGCCAATCGCTCAAGTAAAGAGTCCAGAATACCTGCCTGCTCACCGGCGCCCACCAGGTTACAGAACAGTTGATCAAAATGCAGCGGGTATTTGCGGAAAGCCGCGCTCAAACTGCTGCCGGTTTCAACATCGGACTTAATATCGCCTAGCAGTTTTGACACAGCCGGATTATGGTGCCCTTTGCCGACAATATCAAAAGCTTGCAATAAAGGCACGCCAGCTTTCATCATGGTGGCGAGCTGGCGGGTGAACAAGGTGACATCTTTGTCTGTGACCTTGCCTTTGATGGCCAGGGCGCTTTGCTTTTTGACCTTGATGATCGTAATGCCCTGGCGACGCAACGTGGCATTGACCACGGCTTCGCCATTGGCGCGCATTTCGCCTTTAACCAGCTTGCCTTTGCGGTCTTTGCCTTCCCATTGATATACGGATTGTTTGATATTGCCAGTCGCCATAGTGTTTTCTTAAAATTGGTTGATTGACTCACCTGAGTTATTCATTGGTGACCGCTTCCACTTCTTCAATCGAGGTTAGGCCCTGTTTTACTTTAAGTAAGCCTGATTCGCGTAAATCTTTCACACCGTCCTTTTTCGCTTGCGCGGCAATATCCAGCGCATTGCCGTTGGACATAATGATCTGCGCCATGGCTTCAGTGATAGGCATTACCTGGTAAATGCCGACACGGCCTTTGTAGCCATTATTGCAGTGTTCACAGCCGCCTTCTTTCGCGCCATATAATTGCCAGTCACCTTCCAGCATGGCTGCGGTAAAGCCGACTTTGAGCAGTGCCTCTTGTGGCACGTTTAAGGGCACTTTGCAGTGCTTGCATAAACGCCTGGCCAGGCGTTGTGCTGTAATTAACGTCACGGCAGAAGCAATATTGAAGGGGGCGACGCCCATATTCAATAATCGAGATAAAGTAGTTGGCGCATCATTGGTATGCAGCGTAGACAATACCATATGGCCGGTAGAAGCTGCCTTGATTGCCATGTCCGCAGTTTCCAGGTCACGAATTTCACCAATCATGATGATGTCTGGGTCCTGGCGTAAAAAGGATTTTAGTGCCGCAGCAAAGGTCAGGCCTTGTTTATCATTCACGTTGACCTGGTTAATGCCCGCTAAAGGAATTTCTGCCGGATCTTCAGCGGTAGAAATGTTGACGCCAGGGTCATTGAGCAGGTTTAAACAAGTATACAGTGAGACGGTTTTACCCGAGCCGGTCGGCCCGGTGACCAGTACCAGGCCATAGGGGCGGTGAATCGCCTTGAGTAGCGAAGCTTGCTGTTCTGCTTCATAGCCCAGGGCTTCAATGCCTAGTGTCGCACTGGTTGGGTCCAGGATCCGCATCACAATCTTTTCACCGTGAATCAATGGCAAGGTGCTGACGCGGAAATCAATGGCACGGGTTTTGGTGATAATTAACTTCATGCGCCCATCTTGCGGGACTCTCTTTTCGGAAATATCCAGATTGGAGATGACCTTGATGCGCGAGGCCAGTTTTTCCTTGATTGCCAATGGCGGCTGCGACATATCCCTTAACACACCGTCCACCCTGAAGCGGATACGGTAAAACTTTTCATAAGGCTCAAAGTGCAAGTCGGACGCCCCCATGTTAATGGCATCCAGCAATATTTTTTGCAAGAACTTGACCACAGGCGCATCGTCGACTTCTTGTATGACTTCTGCTTCCTGCTCTTCGCCAGCCTCCTCCATCCCCAGGTCAAAATCGTCACTGCCGGCATTGAGGTTAGACATGCTGGTATCTTTGGAGTCGACAATTTTATCGATCCATTTGCCCAGCTTGTCATCTTCCACCACGATCGGGAACAGCGTAGCGCCCATCTGAAACTGGATAGTGTCCAGCGAGTGCAGATTGGTCGGGTCGGAGATCGCAATATAGGCAACATTGCTTTTTTGTTGCAGCAGTAATACCCGATGCGACTGCATGAGTTTTATGTCTATGGTTTTGTCTGGCAGGGAGTCTTGATCCAGCGCGTCCAGGTCTAGAAAGGGAAAGCCAAAAGCATTCGAGGCTGTTTGCGCAATATCTTTAGCCGAAATCTTTTTTTGCGCCAACGTTGCCGCCAGAAAACTGACTTTTTGTGCAGAGGACTTTTCTTGCAATGCGGCGGCATCATCTTCGTTCATCAGCGAAGATTGCACCAGCATGCGCGCCATGCCTCCCAGTTTTCTTGAACTTTCCAGTGTTGCCATAGATGTCTTTAAACGTGTCTTCTAAACAGTGAAATAGGGCTGTTAATGTACTGATACCACTATACTTTTTACTTTAGTATACGTGGAGGATCACAGATTCAAATCGTAGAAAAGACGGGCTCTCATGCAGCATTTATACAAATTTTAATTGTATTTTTTAGCTTTCGTTAAAAGATACAAAATTAGTCTTGACATTTAAATTATGCTAACTTATAAATCCTTAAGGCGTTTGGGTTCAGGTTTTTTGTAGCCGTCTTTAAGTAAAGCAAAGCTTGTTAATTGCGACTGGAGTACTTGAGACAAACTTTTGGGGCGCCTCCCTGTTAAGTAAAAAAGTAAGGAAGTAAAATGGCAACAGGTACCGTAAAGTGGTTTAACGACTCTAAGGGCTTTGGATTCATTACTCCCGATGACGGCGGTGACGATTTGTTCGCGCACTTCTCCGCAATCGTTGAATCTGGTTATAAAAGCTTGAAAGAAGGTCAACGTGTATCCTTTGATGTGACTGAAGGTCCCAAAGGGAAACAGGCCTCAAACATACAAAAAGCATAATTTTGTTTTAGGGGTAAAAAATACAAAACGGCTCGCAATTGCGAGCCGTTTTTTTATATTCAAATCGATGCCAGTGGCCAGGACTTATGCCATCTGTTTGATGATTTCGTCACCAAATTCAGCGCTACCGACCTGGGTTGCACCTTCCATCTGGCTACTGAAGTCGCCAGTTACGCGCTTGCTGGCAATCGCTTTGGCCACGCCATTCAATACCAGGTCTGCCGCTTCTACCCAGCCCATATGGCGTAACATCATTTCGGCTGACAAAATCAGTGAGCTTGGATTGGCCAGGTTTTTACCGGCGATTTTAGGCGCCGTACCATGCGTGGCTTCAAACATGGCGATGGTGTCGCTCAGGTTTGCACCAGGCGCGATACCAATGCCGCCGACTTGTGCTGCCAGCGCATCGCTCATGTAGTCACCATTGAGGTTCAAGGCTGCCACGACATCGTAATCTTCCGGATGCAACAGGATTTCCTGCAGGAATGCATCGGCGATACAGTCTTTAATGATGATGCCATTCGGCAGTTTGCACCATGGACCACCGTCAATCAGTTCTGCACCAAACTCTTCTTTGGCCAGTTGATAACCCCAGTCGCGGAAGCCACCCTCGGTGAACTTCATGATGTTGCCTTTGTGGGTAATCGTGACTGATTTACGGTTGTTATCAATCGCGTATTGAATCGCCTTGCGGATCAGGCGTTTGCTGCCGTCGATAGATACTGGTTTGATGCCGATGGAAGAGGCTTCAGGGAAGCGGATTTTCTTGCGCACACCCATATCACTCAAGAAGTTGATGACTTTTTTCACTTCTTCTGTGCCTGCTGCCCACTCGATGCCGGCGTAAATGTCTTCAGTGTTTTCGCGGAAAATCACCATGTCGGTTTTTTCCGGGTGTTTGACCGGGCTAGGAACGCCTGTGAAGTATTGAATCGGGCGCAGGCAGACGTATAAGTCCAGCTCCTGACGCAGCGTCACGTTCAATGAGCGAATGCCGCCACCAACAGGCGTGGTCAATGGGCCTTTGATCGAAATGACGTACTCTTTTAATGCTGCCATGGTTTCGTCAGATAACCAGGTGTCTTTGTCGTATATGGTCGTGGATTTTTCACCGGCATAGACTTCCATCCAGGAGATCTTGCGCTTACCGTCGTAGGCTTTTTCAACCGCGCTATCTACCACTTTGATCATGGGTGGTGTGATGTCGATACCAATGCCATCGCCTTCGATAAACGGGATAATAGGTTGGTCGGGAACATTTAGGGTATTATCGGCATTGACAATGATTTTGCTGCCAGTGGCTGGCACCTTGAATTTAGACATAGCGCTTTCCATGTTATTACTGTTTAACAAACCTTTTAACGTCGTGTGTCAGTTCACTGCGCATGAAAAACACGCGACGCTCAAAGACTATATTCCGATTCCCAACGTATATGCAGCCGGGCGGTTAGATACTGACTCCGAAGGATTGCTTATTTTAACCGATGATGGTGGATTGCAACATCGTTTAAGTCATCCAAAACACAAACAGATCAAAACCTATTGGGCGCAAGTAGAAGGTGCTCCTACACAAGCAGATTTGATGCCATTGCAACAGGGTGTTGATCTGGGTGATTTTGTCACGCAGCCTGCGCAGGTGAAAATCATCGCTGAACCTGACCATTTATGGCAGCGCGAGCCGCCGATTCGCGAGCGGAAAAACATTCCCACCACCTGGCTGGAGCTTAAAATCAGTGAAGGCAAGAACCGCCAGGTGCGACGAATGACCGCGCACGTAGGGTTTCCGACCTTGCGCTTGATTCGTTATGCGATAGGACCGTACACGTTGGACGGAATCTTGCTTGGGCAATATCAGGAAGTTAGTTTAGTAAGGTAAATCATGAAACCGGTGGTGATATTCAGGCACGCTTGCTGCGAGGGTGCTGGTTATTTGGGCACTTTTTTGGCGCAACATGCTATTCCGTGGTGCGAAGTACGGATTGATAAAGGCGAGGCGGTGCCTGCCTCTGTCGATGATTACAGTGGCATTGTACTCATGGGTGGCCCCATGAGCGTGAACGATGATTTGCCGTGGATTCCGCCATTGTTGCAACTCATTCAACAGGCCGTGCAAGCCGATGTACCCTTGCTCGGCCATTGCCTGGGTGGCCAGCTCATCAGCAAGGCACTGGGTGGTGTGGTCAGCAAAAACCCGGTCAAGGAGATCGGCTGGGGAGATGTGCAAGTGGCAGATCATGCCGTAGCACGCGATTGGTTTGGTGACTTGCAAGGCTTTAACAGTTTTCACTGGCATGGTGAAACCTTTACGGTGCCTGAGGGTGCGACGCATGTATTGTCTAGTGCTTATTGCGCTAACCAGGCTTATGTGATGGGTAAGCATATCGGTTTGCAATGCCATATCGAAATGACACCGAGCATGGTTAAAATATGGACCGAGCAATGGAAAAGTGACATTGCCAGCTCAGCAGCTAGCCCCGCGGTACAGTCTGCCGATACCATGCTGGCCGGGGTGGAAGCTGATTGCGAAGTATTGCATCGCGTGGCGGATAAGGTGTACAGCCGCTGGATCCAGGGTCTAGCAGCCTGATGCGCTAGTTGTTTGACGGGATTCGATTAAGGCTCAGCTTGTCCTGGTTGGGCTTTTTTTAATTTGTGCAGGGCGTAACGCCGCTGCTTAAAACGGTTGTATTGCCATAAATACTGCTCGGGACATTGTGCCACCTGGCGCTCAATCGCCTGGTTGAGCAGGGCAGGTGTGCCAATATCCTCTACCTGTGTCAGGTGGATATTAAATCCTTTTCCGTCGGGCAGTCGCTCACCAAACGCCATTATAATGATAGCGTCTGCCTTGCTGGCCAGTTTGCTGGCTAATCCCATGGTGTAGGCCGGTTTGCCAAAAAAATCTGCCCATTCACCTTCGCCCTGCCTTGGGATCTGATCCGGCAAAATGCCGATGGCCTGGCCAGATTTCAATGCCTGTAGCAGCTTTTTCACGCCGCTGGCATTGGCCGGGGCCATCTCCACTTTGCCTTTTTGCCTGCCTTTTACAACCAACTCACTCAACCATTGCAATTTTGGAGGCCGGTAAAGCACGGTGATGGGCGCACGCTCGCCATAATAAATGGACGTGATTTCAAAACAGCCCAGGTGCGGGGTGAGGAAAATCAGGCCTTTGTCTTGTGCTTGCGCCTCCGTGATATGTTGCCAGCCATACACTTGCTGTATCAATGGCAACAGCTTGGCCGTAGGATTGCCCCAGATAAAAAATGTCTCCAGAATCGCCTTGCCTGCTTCGATGCGACTGGTTTTGACCAATTGTTTTGCATGCGCTTCGCTAGCAGCCAAATCGCTTTGCTTAATATTTTCCAGCGCAATACGATTGCTTTTGTGGTCAGAAAGATAAGATACCCAGCCGAAGAATGCCCCCAGTCTATGTACCCAGGACAGTGGCAGGCGGGCGATGGTTTTGCAGAAAAACAGCAACATGAGGCTAATTTATAAACGCATTCTGTTAAAATTTGAGATTAGCTCTTATGTTAACAAAATGTGGTTTAAAAACCCGCATTGGCGTCAATTATTTCAGCACAATTAATTTTGGAACATTCCCTGAATCATTATCAAGATCCTGTCTATGAAGCGGCCCTGCAGCGTCATGGGCTGGATACGTTTGACGCCTGGTGGACACGTGATATCGCCTGGTTTGAGGCGCCTAATCAGCGGCGTGGTGGCTGGAGTGGTGTCGGCAAGCTGGTATTGCCACGGGAAAACCAGCCTGCACTGACCTTGTTTGTGAAAAAGCAGCAGAATCATGGTCGCCGCACCTTATGCCATCCGTTTGCTGGTGAGCCGACTTTCCGCCGTGAATACCATCGCTTGCAGTCGCTGGCAAAGGCGGGCATTCCTGCGCCCAAAGTGCTGATGTATGCCGAATCGCCGCAGGCTGGCAATCAGCGCGCCATTCTGGTCACAGAGAACCTGCATGGTTTTGTCGATCTGGAGCAATTATTACCAAGCATGCTGAATCAACCCCAGCATGCGCGTAGACAGCTGTTGCGTGCAGTTGCCAGGCAAATTCGCCGCTTTCACGATCTGGGCTGGGTGCATCGCGCTTTGTATCCCAAGCATATTTTTGTGCGGCCGGATGATGCCGCACCTGACGTGGCGCTGATTGACCTGGAAAAAGCCAGGCAAAACCTAGGCGCCTGGCGTCGTGCGCGTTTCGACCTGGCGGCATTACACCGGCATGCCGCAGAGCTGAGTGATCGCGATCGCCTCTATTTTTTAAAGCATTATTTGTATGGCGAGACATATACGCGGCCGTTAGGCTGGTGTGATCGCCAGTTACTCAAATGGATAACCAAGCGTAGCAAGCGTTAACGGATAAGTATGTCTATGGCACACACATTACCAAGATTCAGCATCGGGCTGGTGAATTACAAAACGCTGGATTTGACCCGTACCTGTTTGAATTTTATCAAAAGCCATTTCGATAGCGGTGCGCTGGATGCCAATGCCGTCGACGTCTGGGTGGTGGATAATGATTCTGCGGATGAAAGTACAGCATACTTGCGCAGCCTGGACTGGATCCATTTAATTGAGCGCCCATCACGAGGCAAAGAGCAGGGGTTTGCTGCGCATGGTGAAGGCCTGGATTTGATTCTGGCTGCGATCAATACGGATTACCTGTTTTTGATGCATACCGATACCTTTATTTACGAGCCGCAAATTTTTCTTGATTGTTTGCAGCGTATGCAGCGCCAGCCTAATATTGCCGCGATTGGCTGTTTACATCAGTTAAACCGTGGCCATGTGCGTTTGTTCTGGCGCGCATTCACTGGCTTTTTCAAGTACCACAGCCGTCGTATCAAGCAGCAGCTAGGCCTGCCTGCACGCCAGGCCCGGCCTTACATTGAGCCGTATATCAAGAGCTTTTTTGCCTTGTGGAACGTGGGTTTGATGAAAAAGCTGGGATGCCGTTTTTATATGCAGCAACAGATTCCCGGCTATGTATTGCAGGATAAGCTGGTTGCGCAGGGCTATATCATTGAGCGCATGTCGCCGGCGCGTTTGTTTCGTTACCTTGACCATGTCGAGGCAGGAACGGTTGGGCTTGTGAGCGGGTATACTGCGCAAAACCGCCGTTTACAGCGCAAACAAGCCATGCTTAAACAATTACAGTCACAGCAGGAAACAACAAAATGACCATGACTGATGGGGTATTGCCAATTGAAATGGGAAATGGATTTTCCCTGGATATGCAGCAAGCCAAAGATATTGGCAGTTTGCTGGCTGAGGAGTATGCGCAAGCGCAGCCGTTTCCGCATGCGGTAATCGACAATATTTTTCCTGCCGCGTTTACACAGTTATTGCTGGATCACTTTCCGCAAGACCCCAAAGCGCATGACAAGGTGTATGAAAAAGGCTATGGCGGTACACATAAGCGTCAAATTTCACCCTATGACTGCGATGAAACCTTGCGCGCGGCGTTCGCCTTGTTTAACTCTGCTGCCATGTTGCAGTTTATTGAAACCCTGACCGGTTTTAAAGGCCTGTTACCAGACCCTTATTTCGCGGGCGGTGGCCTGCACGAAACGTCTGCTGGCGGCTTGCTCGGCATCCATGCTGACTTTCAGGTCAATGAAGGCCTGCAACTGTATCGCCGCGTCAATATGCTGGTGTATTTAAACCAGGACTGGCTGCCGGAGTATGGCGGTAATCTGGAGTTATGGGACCGGCAAATGCAGGCTAGGCAGCAAACGGTGGCGCCTTTGTTTAACCGTTGCGTGATTTTTAATACCGATGCTGACAGCTTTCATGGGCATCCTGATCCATTGACCACACCGGAAGGTATTACGCGTCGGTCGATCGCGCTGTATTACTACCAGGCCTTGCCTATCCCGAATGAACAGGGAGATTCTCGCCATACCTTGTATGTGGCCAGGCCGCATGATGATGCAGAGACAAAATCGCAAGTGAAAAAAATGATGAAAAAACGCGATAAACGGGCGAAAAAGTTATTCGCCGGGCAAGCTAGCTGGCTGCAGAAAATTGCGCAATGGTGGAAATCCCGCTAATGGTGGCAATGCATGACGCGATCATCGCGCCTGCCATGTGTGATGTTGTTGATAGCGCCACGGGCGCTATCCTGCTGTCTGACCAGTCTGCATTGACCGGGCTGGTCGCTGTGCGTGTTTTGCCACAGCGGCGCTGGGTATTTCGCGCGCAATGGTCTGGCAAGGCGGTGTTCGCCAAAGTATTTCTCGGTGCGCAGGCGGAAAAATATGCCTCACGCGATGCGCAAGGCGTACGTTGGCTCACGCAAGCAGGGTTGGCAACGCCTGCCTTGTTGTGGCAAGGACATTCCGCAGACCAGCGTGCCAGCATCTTGATCTACACCGCTATCGCGCCCGCAGATAATGCCGATGTGTTATACCAGACGTTGCCCCCTGAACAAGGCTTGCTGTTACTTAAACAATTGGTGCAAACCCTGGCCGCACAGCATGGGGCTGGTTTGGTGCAAACGGATTTGCATCTTAAAAACTTTCTACTGTCCGATAATAAAGTATGGTCGCTGGACGGTGATGGGATTCAGAAACATACCTTGAACCAGCGTCAGGCCTATCGGCAGTTGGCTGAGTTGATCTCAAAAGTACAGGTGTTGGATCAGCATGCCTGGGTGGCGCCCCTGCTGGCAGCGTATGATCAGGCGCGTGGGTGGCAAGCTACTTTGTTCTCATCCACATTGCTGACCTTGGTCAAGCAAATGAAGGCGCAAGAGGTTGAGCGCTATGTCACGCGTAAAATTTTCCGTACTTGCAGCGATGTCGCCTGGCAGCAAACCAGCCAGAGTGCGCAGGCGGTGAGTACGGCAGGCGGCTTGCATGCAACAGATTTGCCTGCACTTGAGGTGGCCATGCATGTCGGCAAGGTGTTGAAGCCAGGCAATACCTGTACCGTGGTGCATACGCATTTGCAAGACCAAGCCGTGGTGATCAAACGGTATAACATCAAAGACTGGCTACATGGCCTGAGCCGCGCCTGGCGACCCAGTCGGGCCGCGGCATCCTGGCGTAATGCCCATCGTCTGCAATATTACGGCATGCTGACGCCACAGCCATTGTTGATGTATGAGCAGCGCTACTGCGGCATGCGCGGCCGCGCTTATTTTGTGTCAGCTTACAGCCCATGGCCGGATGCACTGACCTTTTTCCAGCAGTGTACCGATAGCGATATGCGTGAGCGGGTTATTCACCAGCTGGTGACGCTGTGCTACCAGTGGTATTTGCTCAAGGTCTCTCATGGCGATCTGAAAGCCAGTAACCTGCAAGTCACCGATCAGGGCGAGATTGTGGTCATCGACCTCGATAGCATGCAGCAACATCGCCGTACACAAATGGCTTTGCGTGCACATGCCAAAGATATCCGCCGGCTGCTGCAAAATTGGAAACAGGATACTTCCCTGTATAATGCACTGCTTAAGTCGTTTAGCCTGATTTATCAGGACCATACGCCACTCAGGCTGGCGGGCATTTCCCTTTAGTTATTTCCATTAAATCATTACGCGAGTTTCTGCATGATTGTTTTAGGTTTATCCGGTGCCTTGGGGCATGACGCTTCTGCTGCCATTCTGGTGGACGGCAAGATTGTCGCTGCGGCGGAAGAAGAACGTTTTATCCGTGACAAGCACGCTAAAAATCACTGGCCCTACGAGGCGACACAATTTTGCCTGAAACAGGCAGGTATTACGCCGGATCAGGTGGATATTGTCGCTTTTCCTTACGGTGAAATTCCATTGACCTCGGCTGCGCGCTGGCATTATGCCAAGCGTTACTGGTATGCGCCTGATCGTGCGCTGGATGCGATTTTTAACGGTAACCGTCGTTTCCGTCGCAACCGTGACAAATCACTCAAGCTGATGGCCGAACTGGGCCTGACTAAAGCCAAATATGTGCCGGTAGAGCACCATTTGGCGCATGCTTCCAGTGCTTATCACCTGAGTGGGTTTAAAGAAAAAACGGCGATTGTCGGCATTGATGGCAAAGGTGAGTATGCGACTACCTTTTTCGGCTATGGCGAAAACGGCAAGATTCACAAAATAAAAGAATTCTATGACCCGGATTCGCTGGGTGGTCTGTATGGCGCCATCACTGAGTTTCTGGGCTTTGAAATGCTGGATGGCGAATTTAAAGTCATGGGCATGGCACCGTATGGCGACCCAAATAAATACGATTTAAGTCGTCTGGCCAAGTTTGAAAACGGTGAACTCATCATTAACACCGAATATGTCAATGTGGTGGGCTTGCGCCGTTATAAAGAGACCGATGCCGATGGTAAATCCAAAGGCTATTACTTTACGCCCAAGCTCATCGAATGGTTGGGGCCCAAGCGTAAAGGCGACGAGATCGATGACCCGTATATCCATTACGCGGCCAGCGTGCAGAAGCTGCTGGAAGACCTGGCATTGCAGATGATTGAGTATTACCTGGGCGACATCATCCGTGAAACCGGCAAGATTGTGATGGCAGGTGGTGTGGCGCTAAACGTAAAACTGAATCAACGTATTATTGCCTTGCCGCACGTGAAAGAGTTGTTTGTGCAACCGGCTTCTGGCGATAACGGCACTAGCCTGGGTGCAGCAACTTATGCTGCACATTTAGCAGGTGAAACTATCCATAAAATGGAGCATGCCTACCTGGGCCCGGCGTTCACCAACGAAGAGTGTATCGCCGCCTGTGAAGCGCACCCGGCCAAGCCTATTTTTACTCGTGTAGAAGATGGCCCGCGCAAGGCGGCTGAATTGCTGGCGGCAGGTAATCCACTGGCGTGGTTCCAGGGCCGTATGGAGTTTGGCCCGCGCTCATTAGGCTGTCGCAGTATCCTGGGCGACCCGAGTTTTCCGGGTGTGGCTGACCGTATCAATGCGCAAATTAAATACCGTGAGCGCTGGCGGCCATTCTGCCCCAGTATGCTGGACCGTGTGGCGGCCGATATTCTGCAAACAGAGCATCCGGCCCCATACATGACGTTCACTTTTAATGTGAATCCAGCCTGGAAAGCGCGCATTCCGGAAGTGGTGCATGAAGATGGTACGGCGCGTGCGCAGATTGTGACCAAGGAAACCAACCCGCGTTATTACGCGTTGATTGAGCACCTGGAGCAATTGCGTGGTAATGGCGTAGTGCTTAATACCTCGCTTAATCGCCGTGGCGAACCCATGATTTGCAGTCCGACCGATGCCTTGAATATGTTCCATGGCTGCGATCTTGAGTATTTGATGCTGGAAGATATTCTGGTCACCAAATCTATCTGAAGGCTGGTTTGAAGCGCGTGCGCTTCAAACTGGTTCCCTCAAACGGTTTATATTGTTTTAAGTCATTGAATCGTCTAAAAAAACAATCAAATTTGGTAATTCAGTTTGACGTCTTGCACCAGTTTGGCGATAATCGCAGGTAGGGAACCTGTTTGGATTCATATATATTACGACCCTAAACTGTGACTAAATAGCAAGTTCAAAGCAGTTCATCAGGATAGTTCATCAGGTAGTTAAAACACAGTTGAGCGATAGTCAATGAAACAATCTCACATTGAAGTAACAGAACGCATCATCGAGCGCAGCCGTCCGACCCGCAAGGCGTATTTGCAGCGTATTGATGATTACCTGAACCGTGAAAAAGGCCCGGATCGTCTGGGCTGTGCCAACGTGGCGCACGCGTTTGCGGCGATGCCACAAAACGACAAGTTCAAGATTTATGCCGAGAAACCAACGCATATTGGTATCGTCACGGCTTACAACGAAATGCTGTCTGCGCATCAGCCTTACGTGGACTATCCGGATATTATCCGTGATGAAGCCCGTAAATTGGGTGCAACCGTGCAGGTGGCAGGTGGTGTGCCAGCCATGTGTGATGGCATTACCCAGGGCGAACCAGGCATGGAACTGAGCCTGTTCAGCCGCGACACCATTGCCATGAGTACTGCGGTTGCTTTGTCTCATGATGTATTTGATGCTTCTTTATTGCTCGGTGTCTGTGACAAGATTGTGCCTGGCCTGTTGATCGGCGCGCTGCATTTTGGCCATTTGCCATGTGTGTTCGTGCCCGCTGGCCCGATGAGCACCGGTATCGATAACACCTCAAAATCCAAAGTCCGCGAGAAATACGCACAAGGCTTGTGTGACCGTGAAGAGTTGCTGGCGAGCGAGTCTGCGGCGTATCACGGTGCAGGTACCTGTACGTTCTACGGCACCGCCAACAGTAACCAGATGTTGCTGGAGGCGATGGGCTTGCATGTGCCTGGTGCAGCTTTTATCCATCCACACGATGGTATGCGCGAAGATTTGACGCGCGAAGCGGTGCGCCTGGTGATACAAAATACCAAAAAAGAAAAATTCGTGCCGATTGGCCGCCTGGTCGACGAACATGTGATTGTGAATGCCATGGTGGCCTTGCTGGCAACTGGTGGTTCAACTAACCATTTGATCCACTGGGTAGCCGTTGCACGTGCAGCCGGTATTATCATTGACTGGACTGACTTCCACTACCTGGCCAAAGCCACGCCTTTGCTGGCCAGTGTTTACCCGAACGGCAAAGCCGATGTCAACGAATTCCAGACCGCTGGCGGCCCTGGTTTCGTAATTCGCGAGCTGATCGAAGGTGGTTACATGTATCCCGATGTGTACACCGTCAGCGGTGGCGGCATGCGTGATTACGGTAAAAAACCGGAGAAAACAGCGGATAAACTGGTGTGGACCGACTACCCGGCTGAAAGCGGCGATGAAACCATTGTGCGTACCGCTGCACACCCATTTAATGAGTCTGGCGGCTTGCGCTTGCTCAAAGGTAACCTGGGTCGCAGCGTGATTAAAATTTCTGCAGTGCCTGAAGACCGTCATATTATTGAAGCGCCAGCCATTGTGTTTGATGCGCAAGAGGAATTGCTGTCAGCGTTTGATCGTGGTGAGCTGGAAAGAGACTTTATTGCGGTGGTTCGCTTCCAGGGCCCTAAAGCCAATGGGATGCCAGAGCTGCATAAACTGACACCGCCACTGGCTGTACTGCAAAACAAAGGTTTCCGTGTCGCGATTGTGACTGACGGCCGTATGAGTGGCGCGTCTGGCAAGATTCCAGCGGCGATTCACCTGAGCCCAGAGGCGAGTGCCGGTGGTGCGATTTCCAAAATTCGCAATGGCGACATTATTCGCCTCAACGGAACGGTTGGCCAGTTGAACGTGCTAGTGGATGAAGACACCTGGGCCGAGCGCGAAGCTGAAGAGCTGAGCGATGCCAAGCGTCATCACAATGCGCATGGCTTGGGTCGTGAGTTGTTTGGTGGTATGCGTAGAAATGTGCTGTCAGCCGAAGAAGGCGCGGTCACCTGGTTGTAAATTAAAATTGCGTCCTAATACGTCGTTGCAGTTCGCTTGCCGTACTATTCGTACTGTCTGCGCTTCTGCACCTAGTCTTGCTTAGCACTTTTAATTTACTGTTAAGCAGGCAATTAAAAAAAGTTTATTTATTTAGGTAAAGATTGAGAACATGAGCACATTAGAGTTAGCTAATCATGGCCCGGTGATTCCGGTCATTGTCATCAACAAAGTGGAAGATGCCGTACCAATGGCAGAAGCTTTGTTGGAGGGCGGCGTTAAAGTACTGGAAGTGACTTTGCGTTCACCTGTCGCCCTGCAAGCCATGGAACAAATCGCCAAGCACGTGCCTGACGCGATTTTGGGTTCCGGTACCGTGCGTAACCTGAAAGATGCACAAGCTTCTAAAGATGTCGGTTGCCAATTTGCAGTGAGCCCAGGCTATACCACTGAGTTAGGCCAATTTGCCCGTAAAATTGGCCTGCCATTGCTGCCAGGCGTGTCTACAGGCTCTGAAATCATGATGGCGAATGCCGATGATTACTATTTCCTGAAGTTGTTCCCAGCCGTGGCTGTGGGCGGTATCAACCTGCTCAAAGGCTTTGCTGGCCCATTTGCTGACGTGAAATTCTGCCCAACCGGTGGCGTGAGCGTTGAAAGCGCACCTAACTTCCTGGCGTTGCCTAACGTGGTTGTGTGTGGCGGTACCTGGTTGACACCGGCGGATGCGGTGGCGAACAAAGACTGGGCGCACATCACCAAACTGGCGAAAGAAGCTTCAGCGATTGTGGCGGCTAAATAAGCAAGTCACCGACGCAAATCGTCTATAATGAAGGCTTGTAGCAATACAAGCCTTTTTTATTATCCAGCCTATGTCCCAACGCCCAGACCTCTCCATCTATAAAACCATCGTGCTTGATTGCGATGGCGTTGTTCTCAATAGCAACCAGACCAAAGTCGATGCTTATTACAATACGGCCAAACGCATGGGAGGTAGCGATGAGCAAGCGCAAGCCTTTGTCGATTACCATATCAAACTGGGGAGTATCCCGCGTAATGACAAGATCCGTTATTACATTACCGAGATCATTAAGCAAGCGCTAACGCCCGAATTATTCCAGGCGTTTATGGATACGTTTACCGAGATTCTGGACGAAACCTTAATGCAGTGCGAAGTCGCACCGGCGTTAATGGATTTAAAGCAAAAGACGGCACAGGCCAAGTGGATGCTGATGTCGGGCGGCGATCAGGAAGAGCTCAGAAGTATTTTCCCTCGGCGTGGACTGGATGCTTTGTTCGAACTTGGCATTTACGGTGGCCCCACTAAAAAGAACGAGCATCTGGCACAGATGATTGCCGATGGCAGCATAGCGTTCCCCGCATTGTTTATTGGTGATAGCCGTTTTGATCACCAGGCATCGACAGGTGCCGGGCTGGATTTTATTTTTGTTGCCGATTGGACCGATATGCCGGATTGGAAAGCTTACTGTAAGGAACATCAAGTCATGGTATGTCATCATCTCGAGTTGCGCCCGCACGAGGCATTTGTCTAACTTCGCTACTATGTTTACGCGATGAAAGTTTACGCGATGAAACCATCTAACAATGCCATTTTTCGGCTTTTCTTATTACTAACTACCTTGCATATGTTGTGGGTGACCTGGGGATTTCTCTCTGAAGGTGTCGCTGCAGCAACCAGTCTGTCGTGGGTTTTCCATTTATCTGCCTGGGGATTTTATGCGTTTCTCTATAGCTTGATCGTTGTATTGCCAGCCTGGCTGGCGAGCTTATTTCTTAGAGCTTACCCGCGATTAGTGGCTGCGCTGGCGATTGTACTGAGTAGTGCCGGGCTCATGTTTATTAAATCAGATCTGATGATTTATGACTTGTATCGCTTTCACTTTAATGGATTTATCTGGAACCTGATGACGACCAAAGGTGGCCTTGCTTCGTTGGGCACCAGTGGTGGTACTTACGTCTCGATCGCTGGTTCAGTCTTGCTTGTGGCGGTGATTCAAACCATTTTCTGGATCATCAGTGTAAGTTATACACAATTCAAGCTTGCCAGAATCTCTGCGATTGTCATCTGGATATTGGCCCCCATCTTATTTGTGATTCAGGGGTTGATTTATGGCATTAGCGATGTGAAAAACATCGGTGCCGTTTTAGACACGGCGGAGGTGTATCCTTTTTATCGGCAGGTGTTGATGCGCTCGTTGGCAGCACGGTATGGGATGGATATTGAGCGACGCCATAATCATCGCTTGTCCGTGGATACGGCAAGGCTGCATTACCCATTGCAAGCCATCAACTATCAATCGGTAAATCATTCACCGAATATTGTGATCTTCGCTGCGGAATCCCTGCGTTGGGACAGGCTAACGCCTGAAATCATGCCTAATAGTTGGCAACTTGGTCAGCAGGGTAGCTTATTCACGCAGCATTACTCCAGTGGCAATGGTACACGGGAAGGGCTGTTTGGCATGTTTTACGGCTTATATGGCTCTTATTGGTCCAGCTTCTTGCATGCTCAGCAATCGCCTTTGCTGATGGATAGATTGCAGTCCCTGGGCTATCAGTTTGATTTGCGCACCAGTGCAAAATTCTCTTACCCGGAGTTTAATAAAACCTTATTCGCTAAGTTTTCGTTGGCAGATTTGCATGAAGCAGATGAAAGCATGAGCCCATGGCAGCGGGATGAGTGGAATGCAAGCCAGCAAATTGCTTTTCTCAAACAGCGAGACCATAGCAAACCGTTCATGAGCTTCTTCTTTTTTGAGTCTACTCATGCCCGGTATGACTTCCCTGACCAGGCGGTCGTTGCTTCGCCTTATTTGGGTGATGTGAATTATTGGGGGATGTCACGTGCCTCTTTGCAGCCAAGGATAGGCGAGTTCAAAAATCGCTACTCTAATGCGGCGCATTGGATAGATATGCAAATTGGACGTGTATTGGAAGAATTGCGTAGCCAGGGTTTATTAGAAAATACGATTATCATTATTACTGGTGATCATGGCGAAGAGTTTCTTGAGAAAGGCAACTGGGGTCATAACTCCACCTTTGTTGAAGAGCAAACGCACGTGCCTATGGTCGTGTGGATGCCTGGTCGTACGCATGCCGAGATCGATCATGTGAGCAGCCATCTGGATATTTCACCTACGCTACTGCAAGCCCTGGGAGCCCCTGTTGATGCCAACAGCTACTCATTGGGCCGTAATCTTTACGATACGCAACAGCGCGATTTTATCGTCGTGAGCGACTGGCGAACCATCGGTGTGTTGACGAATGACATGAAGTATCGAATTGCCTACCAGCAAAACGGGATGAAGCATTACGTGCCGACGGGGCGCAATGATGAAGTGCTGGATGCCGAACAACAGGCTGCCCTGACCGCTGAGCATCAGCCGCAATTGTTGCAGGCGATTAAAAATTGTTCACGTTTTATGGCAAGCTTTAAAGACTGATGACCATGAAACAAGAGGTAGACTTTGCTGCTGGCAATCAGCTTCCACCAGACATTCTGGCGCGGCCTAATCTGTTTGAGTACCTCATGCATATTGACGGACAGGTCTTCAGAGCCGTTGCGACCAGGCAGACGGTCAAGGTTAAGTTCGGGCAGCGCTACTATTTTATCAAGCGCCACAACGGCGTGGGCTGGTTAGAGATTTTAAAAAACTGGATGACCTTTAAACGTCCGGTGGTCAGTGCGCGTAATGAAGTCGAGGCGATTCAAGCGCTGACAGATCTTAATATTCCAACGACACCTTATGTCGCCCATGGCGTGCAAGGTTGTTTACCCGCGAGCCTGCGCTCTTTTGTGATGACCGAGGATCTTGGGGATATCGTCACTCTGGAAGATTTGGCGCTGATCTGGCAGACACAAGCTCCGCGATTGCAATACAAGCGGACGCTGATTCGTCGTGTGGCTGAAATTGCCGGCAGATTGCATGCACATGGCATTTATCACCGGGATTTTTATATCTGCCATTTCTGCTTCAAACGTGAAGAAGGCGGGCAATTACCGCCACCGCTCTATGTACTAGACCTGCATCGGGTTGAAATACATCAGCCACCTTCTGCACGCATGCAAATCAAGGATCTGGCAGCTTTGTATTTTTCAGCCATGGATGTAGGTTTAAACCGAGGTGACTGGCTAACTTTTTTAAGGTATTACTACGCAGCGTGGCCAGCCTTGAATTGGAGAGTGCAGATACGGGGTGCGATCTGGCAACAGGTCAGTGCAAGGGCGGCCAGGTTATATGCCAAGTATCAACGCAAGGTGCGCAGTGGCGTAGCCATGTAGCTTAGTCGCTAAGCGCCTCAAGTACCGAGGCGCTAGTGTTAAATTGTACCGTGCAGCTTGGTGTAAATCATGCCCGCCAGTTCGAAGTCTTCGTGATAGTCGATATCAACCACCATATGGTTAGTTTCAAATAAATACGGGTTGACGCCGATATGATAGTGAAAGCGGTTAACGGTTTCACGCTTGAGAATAAACAGGCTCCACAATACTGAATACAGCTTGGGCAGGTCTTGCGACACTTTATGCCAGTAGCCAAAGCCATAGTTGACAGGATTACCCTTGGCGTCGAGTAAATGGCCTTTAAACGGCTTGACTGCGACCAGCGAGTCATAATCATTACGCACGGCCTTCCAGGCTTCCAGCGCCTCTTTAAACTGATTAAACAGCGGTGAAGTCACTTGTATCCACATGATGTCATCATCGCCAGGCAGCGGGTCGGTCAATGCCTTAACCAGGTCTGGCTGGTAAATTTTGTTGCCGGTGAGTGAGTCATCGCGATGCATGAAGTGAAAGCCATACTTGTCGCATAATGGTTTCACCAGCTCTGCGCTCTCAGAGGATACATAGACATTTTCTGGCGACTCAAAGGTCAGAATTTGTTTGGCTTTAATGTCAAACAGGGAGTCGTCCTGGTAAAACGGACGGATATTTTTATGTGGAATACGCGTTGAGCAGGTCTGAAGTGGAATAATAATTTTCATAATAAGATCATTTCTTAGAAGATGTATGTTCTTCTATCTGCTGCAAAGCCTCGGTAAAAGAAATTTTTGGAATAATGTGCGCAGGTAATGCGCTTTGCTGCGACAGATTATATAACTTAACACCGGTTTTTTCACTGGCTTGGCGCGCCAGTTCAAAGCAGCCACGGATATGTGGCTCGTAATAGCGTAAAAAGTCAGGGGCAGGGTTGTTTTTGTCAGCATAGAAATGCGTTTTACCCGTCCCGCCTAAATCCATGCCCACAATATAAATCGCACTGTAACCAAGGCCAAACGCCAGTTGTACCGCCCAGGTGGCCACTGTTTTGCCAGCAAAAACGCCTTTTTTCAGGTTGTGGCTGAAGCCAATGGCGCGGCAGTAAGGCAGTAGGTCCGCGGCAAGAGCGATCTCCGTATCCTGTTGAAAGCGTTGCAGGCATTGCTTGATACTCTCACGTGCCACGCCGTATTGTCTGGTCGCAGACTCAATCAAGTAAATATTGCCTTGCTGTAATAACTCAGGCGCACGTTCGGCAATGATACTTAAGCCTTCAAAGCTGAAGAAGCAGTGCGCACCGGAGCGTATTGAGTCGACAACACATTGCCACTGGCGTTTAAATACGCGGTGATCGACAATAATGCTGTGGGTAGGCGCGAGCCCCGCCTCCAGAAACTTCTTGATGGCACAATTCAGGCTGATCGTTGGATAAGGCGCAATTTTCTGCAAATCAATATCAGCTAAAGAAGGGCCCGAGGCCACAATCCAGCAAGGCCCATGTAATGTGTGGCTGAGTGTGTGTGCAAAAGGAATCGTCGCCAATGGCTGTTTTTTCCATAGCACAGTACATGCCGTTTCACTACGCAGCAGGTCGAAATCAGGGTGGCAATTGTATTGATGCTTGAAACACGATCCGAGCAGCAATCGCCTGAAGCCACAATGCAGTTTATGTAACACCTTCATAGGCATGCACTATTTTTGATCCAGCCATTGTCTGAACGGTGAGAAACCGTGTATCAATACAATATACAAGGCAATCATGCTGAGTGAAAAGTTTCTGAACTCATCTTTTGTGGTGAAGTTAAGAAACAATAGCAGGTTGGGGATGAAAATGCCTAATGTATAGTGTTTAAGCATGTCGTCCATCTGTTGCCAGCCTGCTCTGATCCAATAAACCAGCCACGGCAATACCAATACATTTTGGATGGTTGGCGAAAATAGGCCAAGGGTATAGAAATCACTCAATTTAAAGTAGTTGACCGGGTTGAGCCAGAACTTGGCGTTATCCAGTAAATGAAAGTGCAGGGCCGTATCTGTATTGCCTGTGTACGGTGCAATGATCCATTCGCGGATCAGGAAGCAGGCAATAAACTGCAAGGCAAAATAGGCCACGCGTTTTTGCATGGGGTAATCTTTGCCATGTAGAAAGAAGAAGCCAAAGGCTGCGACAAAGGCCGTCTCCTTATTAAAAGCGGTCAGCATTAACAGGACAGAGGCCAGTAACTTTCTATTCGTTAAGAAATAAAATGTACTGACAGTAATGCCCAGTAATTCAAAAAAATCATAAAAATAGCCCCCACGCTTGAAGGTGAGGGGATACATCAGGCTAAACAGGACCACAGCCAATATAGACGCAGAATAGTTTGAAGAGAAGTGCAGGAATATTTTGCGCAGATAGATTAATGTGATTAAAAAGCTCAGCAAGGTGAGCCCGTACATCAGGTGATAGTCAAGCGCAACACGAGGCGTCCATTGCTCAGCAGGGATGTCGTGGAAAAAATGGTTTTTCAGTTTGTCTGAAGAGATAATACGATGAAACAGTTGCTCCTGTTTTTCCGCCGGTAAATGTTGCACGGCCATATCCGCCAGGCGCGGTACAGCCGAACGGTAGACATAGGGTTGATAGGCGCTACCATCAATTACGCCAACCAGCGAAGCATAACGGGAGTCGTCACGAAATCCCCATTTAATGAAAAAACTGTTACAAACGTTAGCGGTACAAGCGAACAATATCACCCATACAATGCTGAAACGGAGTAAATGTTTAAAGTTTGATTGCCAATAAGGCGTGATCAGCGGCCTGTTTTTAAAGATCTGATGGATCATATGCGATGAGAAGAATTATTGTTTTAATTATGAGATAAATGTTTTATTACGAATTTTAACTTATTTGTGATGGTTTTAATCAGCGTCCCTGCTGAAAATTAACACTTTTGATTTTTTTCGCCAGCCATATAGCGTTTTTACCAGGCTGAAATGATGCTGCGTTAAAATTTGCTGTGCCTGTTGTTCATAGGCTATATCAGCCTCGTGTTTGCTAATCGTGATCATATAGTAGTCATACTTTTCAATTTCTTGATCAGAGACCAGTTGCGGGAATAAGCTGTAACCAAGCAACCTGTTAAGGTAAGGTTGCTTTGCATAAAATCTGGCATTTTCCGTATCGTAGAACACCGGTTTATGCTGTGTATTAACGCTTTGAATGTAATTGACTGCCTGCCTATCGAGGTCGATTGCATTACGATCGTACAGTGAATATATGAGCAAGCAGGCCAGCAGCGAAGCGAGCACCATGCTTACCCATTTTGGCCAGCGGTTTTGTAATTCAGTGATGGCAAAAGCCGCGAGGGTTAGGACAATAATGCCGGAGGAGATGACATAGCGGCTGGAGAGTACAAACACATTGAGAATGATCACCAGGCTGACCGTGAAGCTGATCAATAATGTTGCAACCACCAGGTGCCTGGTGTGTTCTGACAGTTTGAACCACCAGGTAGGTTTAGGCCAAAGGACAAGAAGCAATGCCGGTAAACCAGCTACTTTCAGGGTTTTAAAGGATGCGATAAGAATCAGACTGGCCCACAAACTGAACACACTATAATCATCGAGGTCATCCCCTAGTACCTGTTTGCCGATAATGTCTGCTTTCTGATTAATGAAAGAAATACGCTCACTGAATAAATTGGCCAGTTGCGTAATAATTTCTTGCAGACGCCCAAGTTGCTGGATATGTAAGACACCCGCAAGAATGGCAATGCCAAGAATGGTTGCCGTTATTAAAGCGATGGTGTTAGCTTGTAACCATAGTTTGATACGTTGAGGCCAGGCAATGGCCTGATGCAGTAGCAAGAACAGGGGTAAGGCCAGCAAATAGGCGGAGGCTTCTATCCGGAATAATACTGCGATAGCCATCGTGCATTGGAACATCAAGATATCATGCCAGCGTTGGTGCTTGAGTGTGCGCAGCCAATACACCAATCCCCAGGTATAAGCCGCCCAAAAACCTTCATCTCTGAGTAGCATACCTAATACATCGCCGATGATGTATTGCGTTGAGAACAGTAACAAAAGTCCCCAATGCAAGGTGCGCATTTTTGCCCCTGCTTCTAGCAACAGGCGTTGAAAGCCTGCCACAAACAGCACAAAGCATGCGATGTTCAAACCAATGGCGGCAGTGTGGATATCAATGCCGCTTAGTATATGTATCAGCGCCAGCAGGCCTGGATAAAAAATCCAGGTAAACAGGCTAAAGGCTTGTTGAAATTCACCAGCGGCGATGAGTCTAGCTTGCTCAAAGTAAAGTAGCGAGTCATTGTTCACCCAGCCGTGCTGGTTATACATGATCTTGCAGGCAATGAGGAACGCAGCCAGCAGATAAAAGCCTAGCCACTGCCGGGGCGTGATTTTTCCTAAAGAAAGCCTGAGGTTCACTTTATCATCTCCAAATATGTGCGCGTCAGTTTGGCTTGGATGGTATCAGGTTGGATCTGCCGCAGGCAGTTGAGATGCCCCAGCGGGCACACGCGTTCAAAACATGGGCTGCATGAAAGCCCTAGATATTCAACCACTGCATCCGGGTGCATGGGTGGCGTATGCTTGGGATCAGACGAGCCATAAATCGCAATCAGTTTTTTATCCAGCGCTGCTGCGACATGCATGAGGCCTGAGTCGTTGCTGATCACGGTATGGCACAGTGACATTAAATCAATGGCTTCCCCCAGTTTGGTGCTGCCAGCTAGGTCGATACAGCGTTGTTGCGTGAGTTGCTGGATATTTGTCGTGACCGGCTTATCTTTTTCTGAGCCAAACAGCCATACTTGCCAGCCTTGGTTCAGGGCATGGTTTGCCACTTCTGCGTAATACTCTGCGGGCCAGCGTTTGGCTTCGCCATACTCTGCCCCCGGGCATAGCCCGAGCACAGGTTTGTCAGTATTCCCAATCTTGAATGTTTTTAATAATGTGTTGGCATGTGCCGGGTCAGATCGTAATGCTGGTTGCGGTAATTGTGCGGGCAGGGCAGCATTTTTTGGCAAGCTAAGTGCGACAAAGCGCTCCACGGTTTTTTTAAGCACTGTTTTATCCAGTGGACGCATATCATTCACCAGGCCATAGCGCATTTCGCCTTTAAAGCCAGTGCGGACAGGAATCTTGGCCGCCCACGGCAGAATCGCTGATTTAAGGCTGTTAGTGAGCAAAATCGCTTGCGTAAACCCTTGTCCTGCCAATGAACGGCCGAATTGAAAGCGTTCGCGCAACGCCAGGTCGCCATGTTTAAACGGTAGCGCAATGGCTTGTGACACTTCCGGCATTCTGTCCAGCAATGGCATGGTCCAGGCTGGTGCGGCAACGGATATTTGGCAATTTGGTTGCTCGATTTTGAGCTGTTTGAACAGGCTTTGCGCCAACACCATATCGCCCACCCATGACGGGCCCATCACCAGTATCTTGTTCATGCGTGCAGTTTTTTAATCAGGTTGGTGGTGCTGCGGCCTTCTACCAGGTCGATCAGGGCAATTTCGCCTCCCCACGACAGCACTTCTTTGCCGCCTACCACTTGCTCAGCAGTATAGTCACTACCTTTGGCAATCACGGCTGGTTGGATGGCATTGATCAGCGCGAGCGGGGTATCTTCGTCAAACAGGATGACAGCATCAATAGACTCTAGCGCCGCCAGGACACGGGCACGATCCTGTTCGTTAACCACTGGCCGCGTCGGGCCTTTTAACGCAGAGACTGAGCGATCAGTATTCAGGCCCAGGATCAGTTTGTCTCCGCATTTTTTGGCGCCTTCAAGGTAGGTGACATGCCCGGCGTGCAATAGGTCAAAGCAGCCGTTGGTAAAGACGATTTTTTGTCCTTGTTGTTTCCATGCTGCGACTTTTTGCAGCAGGCCTGGCAATTCGCATACTTTATGTGCTTGTTCGCTGCCTTGTGCGGTGGCAATGGCGTCTACCAGGTCAGCCTTGGTAATCGGCACAGTGCCTACTTTGCCGACAACGACACCGGCAGCAATATTGGCGAGTGACAAACTATCCAGCGCACTCAAGCCATGCATAAGTCCGGCTGCCAGTGTGGCAATGACGGTATCGCCAGCGCCAGATACATCAAACACTTGTTTGGCCGTGGCGCTTAAATGATCGGTACGGTCAGCAATCAGGGTAATGCCTTCTTCACCACGTGTGACGGCCAGGAAATCCAGCGCCAAACGGGACTTGAGTGCAGTGGCCTTCTCTATGAGTGCTGCGTCATGGACTTGCGTATCGCAGGCCTCAGCTGTTTCTTTTTTGTTGGGCGTGAGCGCCGTCGCACTACGATATTTGTCATAGTTGCGCCCTTTAGGGTCGACCAATACCGGGATGTTATGTTGGCGACAATGATGAATCACATGCTGGCATAGTGGCTCGGTCAGCAAGCCCTTGGCGTAGTCTGACAGAATCACCAGCGCCGGTTGTTGCGCCAGGGCTGTGTTAATAGTTTCAGTTGCAGTTTTTGCTTCTGCCGCTGAGAGTTCAGTGGTGATTTCCTGATCCAGACGCATCATTTGCTGATGCCCGCCCAGAATACGTGTTTTGGCAATAGTGGGGCGCGTGGCTGAGTTGATCATGGCCGATGTATCTATGCCACAGCCTTGCATGGCTGCCAGTAATAGCTGGCCTTCGTTATCCGCTCCCACCAGGCCTACCATACGGGTTTTGATGCCCAACAGTGCCAGGTTGGCCGCGACATTGGCCGCGCCGCCTGCGCGTTGTTGCTCTGATTTGATCAATACCACCGGCACCGGTGCTTCAGGTGAAATGCGATTGACCTCACCCATCAGGTAACGGTCCAGCATCACATCGCCAATGACCAGCGCATGCTGTTTTTGTTCGCCAAAATGGGCAACCAGCGTTGCCGTGTTGTTATTCAATACCGTTGCAGTCATCAGGATTCCAGAATTTCACACAGGCAGTGACCAATGAAAATATGCGCTTCCTGAATGCGGGCGGTGACGCTGGAGGGGACGACGATATTGTGTGTACACAGCACATTCAATTTGCCGCCGCTACCGCCAGTCAGGCCTATGGTTGTTGCGCCAATGTCATTAGCAGCTTCAATCGCACGCACCACATTGGCACTGTTACCACTGGTGGTCAAGCCAATCAGGATATCTTCGGGGCGGCAAAGTGCTTCGACCTGGCGCGCAAAAATATAGTCATAGCCATAGTCATTACCGACTGAGGTCAGGATAGACGTATCCGTTGTCAAAGCGATGGATGGCAAGCCCTTGCGTTCTTTTTTAAAGCGGCCAACGATCTCTGCAGCAATGTGCTGGCTATCCGCCGCGCTGCCGCCGTTACCGCACAGCAACACCTTGCCGCCACGCTGAATACAGTCGCGCAGCAAATTGCCAACATCGCTAATCAGCGGAAATAGCGGTTCCAATGCCTGAAACATCGCCACATGCGCCGCGTGCTCACCTTTAAGATATTCAATATGATTCATATCGCTCACAATTTCTGAAGGAGGTTATGCGTAAGGGTCATCCTGCCGCAAATAGTTCTGCACATAGTCCTTCACGCCTTCTTCCAGTGTGGTAAATGGCTTTTTATAACCCGCATCGCGCAGCTTTTTCATCTCGGCCTGCGTAAAGTACTGATATTTGCCCTGAAGATCTTGCGGCATATCAATATAAGTAATATTGGGTTCGCGATCCATGCTGGTCATCACATTGGTCGCTAGGTCTTTAAAGCTGCGTGCTTGCCCGGTGCCGATATTGTAAATCGCATTCGCCGCTGGTTTGTTTTTCAACGCAGCCTCAAGGAAAAATCCCATCACATCTGCGACGTCTTTCACATAGACAAAGTCACGCAGTTGCATGCCGTCTTCCACGTCCGCCTTGGTACCTTTAAACAAACGCATGGTGCCGGTTTCTTTAAACTGGTTAAAGGTGTGGTAAGCCACGCTGGCCATGCGTTCTTTATGGTATTCGTTCGGTCCATAGACATTGAAAAACTTGAATCCTGCCCATGCGGGAGGTGTGATCTGTTTTTGCGCGACTTGCTGCAACACCCACTGGTCAAAAAAGTGTTTCGAATAGCCATAGCCATTCAAGGGGCGCAGGTTTTCAATGCTGGCATCATCGTAGCCTTGCTCACCGCCGCCATAGGTCGCGGCAGAGCTGGCGTAAAAGAAGGGGACTTCATATTCCGCACACCAGGACCACAAGTCCTGCGAATAATGCATATTATCCGCCACCAGCTTGTTAAAGTCGCGCTCGGTGGTCGCGCTGATGGCACCCATATGAATCACCGCAGTGATGTCGTCGTTATCTTCCAGAAAGTCGAACAACTGGTCTTTGTCCAAGTATTCGGCGTAGTGCCTGTGCACCAGGTTTTGCCACTGGTTTTCATGTGTGATGCGGTCAACAATTATCAGGTCTTGCCGACCCAGTTTGTTGTTCAAATGCCAGGCCATGATAGAGCCAATCATGCCTGCACCACCGGTGATAATGATCATAGGGGAACGATAAAAACGTTAAAACGCGATTATAGCGCGTAATCGGCGAGGGCTGGCATAGGAATCGGTAGGCTTTGAATGTATCAATACTTCATGCATCTTCATCAATAGTGGTCACCATCAGCTGATGATGGAAGCTTTTGCGCGGGCAATGACACTGTATAAACCCGGGTCAATTCAGCCTTAATTGCCTTGCCCCAAAGGGCTATAGACAGGTTCCTATCATAAGCTTACAATCGCCGGGCAATTCTTATTATTAAATATAATTTATGGGGAGGGTGTTATGAAATTCTTGAAACAACGCAGTATCGCTCTATCAATCTTTGTTGCTTTATTTTCAACCAATACGTTTGCTGATACATTAGACTTCACAACGTTAGCACACGGCGCTCAAGGCTCCACTGTTCTGGTATTCCCGCAGGCTACCATCACATCTTTCGGCTCAGATATTTACGTTGGTGCGTCAGGCATAGACAGCGAAATCTGCGCTCTGACGGCAGGTTTTAACTGCCAGGCAGACTTGCAAGTTGACTTTACAGCAGCAGTGAATAATCTCTCGTTTGTGCTTGCCGGTTACGATAGTGGTGACCATCTGGATATTAACATTTTCAGTGGCGCTTCTTTACTCGGCACCATTGCACGTGAGTCAAACGGTTTGGTTGATTTAAGCGCCTATTCAAACATCACGAAACTGTATTTTGATGACTCCTCGACAGGCGCTGGCTTCAGCTATGATAAGTTCCAGTTTACTGTTGCAAACGTACCAGAGCCAGAAACCTACGGCATGCTGTTAGCCGGACTGGGATTGTTAGGCTTTGCCACTCGTCGCAAACAAGCCTGATCATTAAACTATCTGTCGGTAGTAAAAAAAGCGTAATTTAATTACGCTTTTTTTATGTCTACTTTATGTCCGAGAGCTATTTTTCAGCGCCCATCGCTAAAGCACGTTGCTTACTTGCTTGCGCCTCAGCTTCTGCTTGCACCTGATTGAAGTCATGACGCACCCAACCCTGCAAATGCTCCAGTGCAATATCGCGCATCGCTTCTATCCACACAGGTTCACTATTCAGTGCCGGAATATAGTGGTACTCGCCCCCGCCCACAGACTGGAATAAATGTTTGCCTTCCATGGCAATTTCTTCCAGGGTTTCCAGGCAGTCACTGCTAAAGCCGGGGCAGACGACGTCTATGCGTTTGAGTTGCTGTTTGCCCAAGGCGTCCAATGTGTTGGCGAGGTAGGGTTGCAGCCATTCCTGTCGGCCGAAGCGGGATTGGAAGGCGACTTCGTATTGTGCTTTGCTTAAGCCTAAAGCCTCTGCCAGCAAGCGAGCGGTTTTATGGCATTCGCAGTGGTAGGGGTCGCCTTTAAGCAGGTGAAATTTAGGCACGCCGTGAAAGCTCATGACCAGTTTCTCGGGTTTGCCGTGTAGTTTCCAGTAGGCCTGAATATGGCCGGCCAGCGCTTGAATATAGCGCGGATGGTCGTGGTAGTGCTTGATGGTGCGGATAGCAGGCACATTGCGCATTTTAAGTAGCACGCGCCACACGGCGTCTAACGCGGCGGCAGTGCTGCTGGCGGCATATTGTGGGTAGAGTGGGAACACTAGAATGCGGTCGCAGCCTTGTGCTTTCAATGATTCAATCGCGCTTTGCATGCTGGGGTTGCCGTAGGTCATGCCTAATTCGACGGCAAATGGCGCGTTGATTTTTTGTGACAGGTATCCTTGCAACAGTTTTTTTTGTTGCACGGCATAGACCATTAATGGTGAGCCGTCTTTGCGCCAGATGCTGGCGTATTTTTCGGCAGATTTTTTGGGCCTGACGATTAAAATAATGCCGTGTAGGATACACCACCAGATCAGGCGCGGGATTTCGACCACGCGTCTGTCCATCAGGAACTGTTGCAGGTAGGGACGTAATGCCTTGGCGGTTGGCGCTTCTGGTGTGCCTAGGTTGGCTAACAAGATTCCCACTTTTGGTTGGCTGCCGTGGGTGTAGGCAGGCTCTGGCTGGTAATAGGTCATAAAGGCATTTTAAGCGAATAAAAGCCTATGTGACGCTTGCCAGTGAAAAAAGTGCGGCAACCGCTAATACTCTGTCAGCGGTTGCTTGGGGCGCAGGGTGAGTTATTTTTTGTTGATCTGGTTACCGATCACGCCACCGATGGCGGCACCGCCAACCGTACCAATGGCGCTACCACCGGTTAACACAGCACCGCCGACTGCACCAATCCCTGCGCCTAAGGCTGTACTTTTACCGCGTGTGCTCATGGAGCCACAGGCCGTAGTGCTCAGGCACAATGCTAACAGTACAGACCAGATAAGTGATTTATGCAAAGATTTTTGATTTACGCTGTTCATTTTGATCTCTCCACAATAAGTAAATAGTGTGGTCAGTATATAAAAGTGGCCGTTTAGGTTGTAGCAGGTTAAAGCTGATAGTGATGTCAGAGTCTTCTGACAAATGTAAAGAAGCTGGCTACTGGTTTGATAAGGCATTCGATAGTAATTTGGCGGTCACATCAACAATCGGGATAATGCGCTCATAGGCCATGCGCGTCGGTCCAATGACGCCCAAGGTGCCCACAACTTGGCCATCCACTTCATACGGCGAGGTCACCAGACTGCATTCGTCCAGTGGCAGGTAGCCACTTTCACCGCCAATAAAAATCTGCACGCCATCTGCGCGCTGGCTATGATCGAGCAATTGCATGAGTGCGGTGCGGCGCTCAAAAATCTCAAATAGCTTGCGCAGGCTGCCAACGTTGGTGGATAACTCATCCACTTGCAGTAAATTGCGTTCCCCGGCAATGACCACGGTTTCTTGCTCTGAGGATTCAGGCTGGCTGGCGGCCTCGAGTGCGGCGGACATCAGGCGGTTAATATCCACCTGCATTTGCTGCAGTTCTTGTTTGAGCTTGGCTTGTACTTCTTCGAGCGAAAGCCCGCGGCAATAGCTGTTAAAGTAATTGCTGGCGGCGGTGAGCTCGCTGGCACTAAACGCTTTGTCGGTGAGCAAAATACGGTTTTGTACCTGGCCATCTTCAGTCACCAGAATCACCAAGATTTTCTTATCGTTTAAGTGCAGAAATTCCAGGTGCTTCAACACGTTACGTGTGCGTTTCGGGATCATCACCAAACCGGCAAATTGGGTGAGTTGCGACAGCATATCGGCGGCACTGTTGATCAGCGCTTGCTGGTTAGGCGAGGATAAGCCGCTTTTCAGTTGCGTCATGGCGCGCTGGTCCAGTGGTTGCACCGTCATCAGCGAATCGACAAACAGGCGGTAGCCTTTTTTGGTGGGCACCCTGCCAGCCGAAGTATGCGGACTGGTAATAAAGCCCAATTGTTCGAGGTCACTCATCACGTTGCGGATGGTCGCCGGGCTGACGTCGAGGCCTGAATGTTGAAGCAGGGTACGGGAGCCGATAGGCTGCCCCTCACTGATGTAATGTTCCACCAGCGTTTTTAGCAAAATTTGCGCGCGTTTATCCACTTTTAACCACCTTGTTGCCGTGTTTCAAATTTTGCACCATTTACGCTCAGGATAACAGCCCCTTGCGCTTTTCAGTTGTGGGCTTCTATGCTTTAATGCGGCCATGCAATCTACATTCCGTTCCGTCGCCATTGTTGGAAAATACATGGATGCCATCGCCTTGCAGCACATGCAAAGTGATTTGACCCGTTTGGCGCATCACCTGCTGTCTCAGGGCTTGCATGTTTGTATTGAAGAGCGCACGGCACAATTTGTGGATGATGAAGGTTTTGAACTGGCTAGCCTGGATGATATAGGCAGCAAGGCTGACCTGGTGGTTGTGATGGGCGGCGATGGCACCATGCTGAGTGTGGGTCGCGCCTTGCGTGATACCGGCGTGCCACTCATCGGTATTAATCGTGGCCGCCTCGGCTTTTTGACCGACTTGCAAACTGATCATATGCTGGTTGAGATTGATAAAATCCTGCAAGGAGAGTGTCAGCTGGAGTCTCGCATGCTGCTGCAATCAGTGGTGACACGTGCCGGGCAGGCCATAGAACACACCGTTGCGTTGAATGATGTGGTGATTAAAAGTGCTTTCCGTCTGATTGAGCTGGAAGTACATGTGGATGGACAGTTTGTCTCGCGTCAGCGGTCTGATGGCTTGATTCTCACCACCCCAACGGGCACCACGGCATATGGTTTGTCTGCGGGTGGCCCGATTATGCATCCGGATCTGGAAGCGATTTCGATTGTGCCTATCAGCCCGCATACGCTTAGTTACCGGCCGATTACCGTGCCGGCGTGTAGCGTGATTGAGGTCATTGTAGTGAATGCCGCCGATGCCCAAATCAGTTACGATGGGCAGGGGCAATATCCGCTGATGGTGGGAGATCATGTGCGCATTGAACGTGCGCCACAAGAAATTCAACTGGTACATCCCAAAGATTATTGTTATTTTGATATGTTGCGTAACAAATTAAACTGGGGCTAACCAGGCCCGTACAAAAAGCCCATGCTACAAGCCCTTTCTATCCGAGATTTTGTGATTGTTGATACGCTGGAACTAGAGTTCTCAGCGGGATATACCGCGCTCACCGGCGAGACCGGGGCAGGGAAATCAATTCTGATTGATGCTTTGTCTTTGAGCTTGGGCGCACGTAATGAAGGTGATGTGACGCGCAAAGGCTGCGAAAAGGCCGAAATTTCCACCACCTTCGATATCCGCAATAATCTGCCAGCGCGCGAGTGGCTGCAAGCGCAAGAAATCGATGTCGACGATGCCCTGATTTTACGCCGTGTCATTTATGCCGATGGCCGTAGCCGTGCGTTTATCAATGGTGCGTCGGCCACCGTTGGCCAATTGCGCGACATTGGCGAAACCCTGATTGATATCTATAGCCAGAATGCGCACCACTCCTTACTGAAAGTCGCTACCCAGCGCGAGATTCTGGATGCTTATGCGCAAGCAACGCCATTAGCCAAGCAAGTTGGCGCACTGTATAAAGAGTGGTCGCAGCTGCATCAGCAACAATTGGCGTATGAAAAAAATGCCAGCCAGTTTGCCGATGAGTTGGCCGTATTGCGCGATAGCACGCGTGAGCTCAAACAACTGGGGTTTGCCATTGAAGAATGGGCAGCTTTGCAGCAAGAGCATGCCCGGCTGAGCAATGGTGCCAGCCTGCTCAGTGGCATGGAAGCCAGTCTGCAGATGATGAGTGAAGGCGATGAAGTGAATGCGCTGGATTTACTGTCGCAAGCGCAAGCCAGACTGGCGGAGTTGCAGGCGATTGATATCGGTTTGCAGCCTATGCTAGAAACGCTCGATTCTGCCGTAGTGCAACTGGAAGAAGCCGGCCGTGCCTTGAATCGTTACTTGCAGAAAAGTGAACTGGATCCGGCGCGCCTGGCCGAAGTGGAGTCGCGCATACAGGCGATTCATGGTGCTGCGCGTAAATTCCGCGTTAAACCAGATGAGTTGCCAGATTTATTGGCCGCGCAATTGGGCCGCATGGCCGAGCTGGAAAGTTTTGCGGATGATGGTGCCTTGGCAAAACAGGTGCAATTCGCCTGGCAAAGCTATCAAGCGCAGGCTGCGCAGCTGTCATCTAGCAGGCAGCAAGCGGCGAACAAGCTGGCAAAAACCATTAGCGAACAAATGCAGGCTTTATCATTAAAAGGTGGCCAGTTTGCTGTTGCTTTAACCCCAGGAGAACCTGCGGCACATGGCCTGGAGCAGGTTGAATTTCTGGTCGCCGGTCATGCCGGGGTGGAGCCGCGTCCACTCAATAAGGTCGCTTCCGGTGGTGAGTTGTCGCGTATCAGCCTGGCCTTGCAGGTGACCACGGCCTCATTGGGCACTGTGCCTTGCATGATTTTTGATGAGGTCGATGTCGGTATCGGCGGCGGCGTGGCGGAGGTGGTTGGCAAACTGCTAAGTCAGTTGGGTCAGCACAGGCAGGTACTGGTGATTACCCATTTGGCGCAAGTGGCTGCGCAGGCGCAACAACATTGGCAAGTTAGCAAGTCCGTACAGCAGGGCACGACCTTGAGCAGGATTCGCACGCTGGATGCACATGAGCGTGTAGAAGAAGTTGCCCGCATGCTGGGCGGCTTACAGATCACCGAAACCACGCGCGATCATGCGCGGGAAATGTTACAGGCTAATCTGGCCTGATCGCTTCAATGCATAGTCGCACATGGTGTGTGGCTATAGCACTTGCAGATGTATTTGCAAGTCGCCTGTTTATTTCTACTGATGTTTATTTTCTCTCTCCTATGGCTTGGCGTTGATTGCTGTCTGGAATCGTGCTTTAATCTCTTCACCTATTGTTAAATTATATTAATTATTGTTTTCAATAGCGTCACTGCGATTCGCTGCTTTGTTCACATTAAATGCTGAGGAGATTCATATGTATAGATGGGTAGGATTAGTAGCTTGGGCCTGGGTGATTGTTATTGGTGGGTTGATGATTACACCGGGCGGGGTGCACTGCATCGTCTGTGGTGACAAGGGCAATCTGTTCATGGGCGTGATTTCGATTGTGCTTGGGGCAGTCGCCATAGTCACCAATAAAGTGTTCGCCAGATAAATAGCGATTGTTAACAGCGCGGCCTGACATGTCAGGCCGTTTTTTTTGATCTATTGCGCTTCTTGGTATTGTTTCAGCACCTGCCATTGCGCCAGTTTCTCCTCAAACCGTAATCTCGCATTGGCAGGGCTGGTTGAGGGCAGCAGCACAGTATTGATTGCGCGTGCAAGACGAATGTGTTTTTTGAACAATTGTGCAGCAGCTTGGCCATTACAGGCAATCAGCGCGATGTGTGGACAGGTCTTTAATAGTCCGTTGATGTCGTTGGCAATAATGCTGTGCCCCTGAATGCTACTGTCCAGGCTGCCTGCGCGTTGTGCTGCGTGACATACGTCCCAAATCGCTAGTCCATGATCTTGTGCGGATTGGCAGCGCGTGTGGTAAGGCGCATCTGCCGGGATATCGAATAGTCGCTCCAATATGCGCCAGAAAGCATTTTGCGGATGTGCGTAATATTGTTGCTGTTTGAGTGACGCGATGCCAGGCAGGGTGCCCAGAATCAGAATACGCGCATCGGGGCTAGCGACAGGCGCAAATCCGGTAGCGTAATGTGCTGGTGTAGGGGGGAGTTCAGGCAAGCAGAGGTGCCATGGGCCAATGCTCGCCGAAGAGCATCAACCCATGATAGTGGTGATTATTCAGTGCAAGGTTGTTTTTTGCACAGTCCATAAATGGTCAGTGAGTGGTCTTGCATGCTGAAGCCATACTGCTCTGCTGCTGCTTTTTGTCTTTTTTCGATTTCTTCGTCGTAAAACTCTTCAACGCGGCCACATTTCACGCAAACAATATGGTCGTGATGGCTGCCTTCATTCATTTCAAACACGGCTTTGCCGCTTTCAAAGTGGTGGCGTACCAGCAGCCCCGCTTGCTCAAACTGGGTCAAAACGCGATAAACCGTTGCCAGGCCCACGTCTTCACCATTGGTAATCATGATTTTGTAAATGTCCTCGGCAGACAGGTGGCGCTGCTCGCTATTTTCAAACAGCTCCAGAATTTTCAGACGCGGTAGCGTCGCTTTGAGGCCTGCATTTTTAAGTTCTTTGGGATCATGCATAGGTTTTGTCCATTGGTGTTGTCTGTCGTTAAGTTTTGTCACGCCTTAAGTCGCCTGCCATACTTGATTGGCGAAACTACGTGGTATATTAATGATTATTCTCAATAATACCGATTATAAAGTGAATCCAATGCGTAATTCTATCTTATTTGTGTTGGCTGTCGCATCTCTGGAGAGTGGGTGCGGTGCCAAACTTCCTTCAGTCAAGCCATTCAAGATGGAAGTGCAGCAAGGTAATGTTGTCACTTCCAAAATGCTATTGCAACTGCGTCCAGGCATGACACGTTCGCAAGTGCGCTACATTATGGGGACTCCGCTGATTGTAGATAGTTTCCGTGATAACCGCTGGGATTATTTTTATGAGCTGCGTAAACAGGGCACCGTCGTTGAGAAACGCAGAGTGATTCTCGATTTTGACAAGGATAGTCTGGTTTCTGTGCGTGGCGACGTGATTCCGTCTGCAGAAAATCCTGATATTAAAACCATTGCAGAGTTGCCCCAGAAAAAAGTGGAAGCAGAAAAAGAGCAGGGTTGGACCGATAAGCTGAAGTTCTGGAAAGCCGAAGAAGGTGCTGCGGCTGAAAAAGCGGCAGAAGCGACCGCGACCGATGCGGCCAAAGTGCAGGCAGCCGCCAGCAGTGCCCCTGCTGTTCAAGCGACGGCAGAAAAAGCTGTCACAGAAGAAGAGATTGTGCCGCATATTCCTGAAGGGGAGTATCAAGCTAAGGCTGCTGCAAATGATCAAGAAATGGCGGCGAAAATTGCGGATACTGTAGAGCCTCCACCCGTATTTAAAGAGGCCCCTGTTGTCGCGCCAACGGCAGCTGCGGCTCCCGAACCTGTGTTGCCACCGCCAGTGAAGGCAGGCTCTGTGGCCGCTAAGAGTGTGGTGGCGCCCGTGGCTGCCGCCGCTACTGTAGCCGCTGCTGCTGTGAAACCTGCGGAGTCTAAACAAGCCCAGGTTGCCAAGTCAACTGCAGTGGCTGCTGTTGAAGATGATGAAGTGATTCCCTATATTCCTGAAGGGGAGTATGTGGCGCCAGTAGTGCCAACCGAGCAGGAAATGGTCAAAGGCAATATGGCTGAAGCCAATGCGCCAGCGACAGACGCTGAAGCCCATCAGGTGACTGAGAAGGGGGTTGCACCTAAGGCTGAGCATGCGGCTGAACCGTCACCGACGTTTGTGGCCGAGCAACTGCCAGAGCCCGAACCTGAGCCGGAACTGCCACCACCGCCGCCAGCGAAATCTATCGTGAAGGAAGTGGCACCTGTTGTTCCGCCTACAGCTACTCTGGCGGCTAAAGCACCGCAAGCAGCGGCCAAAGCCGTTGAGCCTGCACCCGTGGTCGCGCAGGAAGTGCCTGCTGGTGATGATGAAATTAATCAGGCGGTGGCTGCCTGGGCGCAAGCCTGGCGTAGCAAGGATATTAAAAACTATCTGGCTGCCTACGCGCCTGACTTTGTGCCAGAAGGCTTACCATCCAAAAAAGCCTGGGAAGCGCAACGTAAGCAGCGTTTGTCGGCTGGTCAGGGGGCGATCACCCTGGTATTGAATAATATTCAAGTGCAACGTGAAGGCACGGCTGCGATTGCTACTGTGCATTTTGAGCAGAAGTATGCGGCTAAATCTTATAAGGATGAGCTGACGAAAACCTTGGAAATGCGTTATGACTCATCACTGAAGCGCTGGTTGATCACGCGTGAGCGTGTCACGCCTTTGGCTGGTGCAGCCGCCGTGCCTGTGGCGGATCTACCGAAAGTGAGCGCCTCTGAGCCAGTGGTGGTGGCAGAAGCATCCGTGGCGCCAACTGCGACAGTAGATAGCGGCGTTGAGTCAGCGGTGCAGGCATGGGCGCAAGCTTGGCGTAGCAAGAATACGAATGCCTATTTTGCGGCCTATTCTCCTGCTTTTGTGCCAGAGGGTTTGCCTAATCGTGCCGCCTGGGAGGCGCAGCGTAAAAAACGCCTGTCCCCGCAGCAGGGTAAAATCAGCCTGGATATCAGCAACCTCAATGTTTCCCGTACAGGAGACGCGGCGGTGGTGACATTCACGCAAAAATACGCCGCAAAATCCTACCGTGACGAGATGTCTAAACGTTTGGAGTTGCAACTGGATGCGGCTACCCAGCGTTGGTTGATTATGCGTGAAACGGCTGCTTCTGGTGCTGAAGCGGCATCTGGTAGTCAGCAAGTGACTGCACCTGAAGGTAGCGCTGAGCATCTAGACGGTGTATTGGAACAAATCGGGTTTTAACCCATTATTAAATAAAGAATGATTGAGCGAGTGATGTTGAAAGTTGTGATTGCAGGTGTGTCTGGTCGTATGGGGCATGCTTTATTAGAGGGTGTTTTTTCTGACAGTGGTTTGCAACTGCATGCTGCATTAGATCGTGCTGAGAGCGCTATGATAGGGCGCGATGCGGGTGAGCAGTTCGGCAAGCAGACCGGTGTCAGAATTACCTCGGATATTGCTGCGGCCTTACAGGGTGCAGATGTGCTGGTGGATTTCACCCGCCCTGAGGCTAGCATGCAATATTTGCAAGCCTGCCAGCAAGCGAATGTGAAATTAGTCATTGGCACCACCGGCTTTAATGAGACCGAAAAAGCCAGTATTGAGGCAGCTGCCAAAAACGTTGGCGTAGTGTTTGCGCCTAATATGAGTGTTGGTGTGACCTTGTTGATTAACCTGGTTGAGCAAGCGGCACGCGTGCTCAATGAAGGCTACGATATTGAAGTGGTGGAAATGCATCACCGCCACAAGGTGGATGCGCCTTCTGGTACTGCGCTGCGTTTGGGTGAAGCTGCAGCCAAAGGCATTGATAAAGCCTTAAAGGATTGCGCAGTATATGCACGTGAAGGCGTGACAGGTGAGCGCGAGGCAGGCACGATTGGCTTTGCGACCTTGCGCGGTGGCGATGTGGTCGGTGATCACACCGTGGTGTTGGCAGGCGTGGGTGAGCGTGTCGAGTTAACACACAAAGCATCTAGCCGTGCTACCTTTGCCCAGGGTGCATTACGTGCGGCCAAGTTTCTGGCCGATAAACCACAGGGTTTGTTTGATATGCGCGATGTGCTGGGGTTTGATAAAAGCTGATTTTTAGCAGGCACCTAAGGCCTGCCTGGTTTGAGTCACCAAAGCAGTATTGCCTGCGAGTTGCCCTTGAGTGGGCAGTCGATTTGCGCTATAATGCTTTAATTCTGAACGGGAAGAGTCCAACAAGCTTTTCCCGTTTTGCACATCTATTCACCGCAGCTTGAACCCGGTTTCTGGCGATGCGATGAACCCTCTAAAAGATGTGTTTCGTATCAAACTTAAGGAGCTAAAGGTGTCAAAAACAATTCCAGCGATTTTAGTGTTAGCAGATGGAACTGTTTTTAAGGGCATTAGCATTGGCGCTTCCGGTCATACGGTCGGTGAGGTGGTGTTTAACACTTCCATCACCGGTTATCAGGAAATTCTTACCGATCCTTCCTATACCGAACAAATTGTGACACTGACTTATCCGCACATTGGTAACTACGGTACCAATAGTGAAGATGTCGAGTCAGGCAAGGTCTATGCTGCGGGTCTGATTATTCGTGACTTGCCCTTATTGGAAAGCAATTTCCGCAGTGAACAAAATCTCTCTGATTATCTCAAGGCCAACAATGTGGTGGCACTTGCTGATATCGATACCCGCAAACTGACCCGTATTCTGCGTGAAAAAGGCGCTCAGGCTGGCTGTATTATGGCTGGTGAGTCTGTCGATGAAGCGCAGGCACTGGCATTGGCGAATGGCTTCCCTGGCCTGGCTGGCATGGACCTGGCCAAAGTGGTGAGCTGTACCCAGCCTTACGAGTTTACTGAGGCCGAGTGGCAATTAGGCTCAGGCTTCAGCAAAAAGGCTGAGTCACAATTCCACGTGGTCGCGTTTGACTACGGTGTGAAACGCAACATTCTGCGCATGCTGGTCTCGCGTGGCTGTAAGGTCACGGTGTTGCCAGCACAGGCGACAGCAGAGCAAGCCTTAGCTTATCAGCCTGATGGTATTTTCCTGTCTAACGGCCCCGGCGACCCGGAGCCATGTGATTACGCGATTAGCGCGATTAAAACACTGGTTGATACTGGTATCCCAACGTTTGGTATTTGCCTGGGTCACCAATTGCTGGCCCTTGCCAGCGGTGCCAAAACATTGAAGATGAAATTTGGTCACCACGGCGCTAACCATCCGGTACAGGATGTTGAAAGCAAGCGCGTGTATATCACCAGCCAGAACCATGGTTTTGCCGCCGATCCTGCGACCTTGCCAGCCAATGTCAAAGTGACACACGTGTCTTTGTTTGATGGCAGTCTGCAAGGCATTGCGCGTACGGACAAACCAGCATTCAGCTTCCAGGGTCACCCTGAAGCCAGCCCGGGTCCGCAAGAAATGAGCGTGTTGTTTGACCGCTTTATCCAGTTAATGCAAGAAAGAAAGTCCATCTAATGGCAAAAAGAACTGACATTAAAAGTATTCTGATTATCGGTGCCGGTCCCATTGTCATTGGGCAGGCCTGTGAGTTCGACTATTCAGGTGCGCAAGCCTGTAAGGCTTTGCGTGAAGAAGGTTACCGCGTTATTTTGGTGAACTCTAACCCGGCGACCATCATGACCGACCCGGAAATGGCGGATGCGACCTACATCGAGCCAATTACCTGGCAGATGGTGGAGAAGATCATTGAAAAAGAACGTCCGGATGCATTGCTGCCTACCATGGGCGGCCAGACTGCGCTCAACTGTGCGCTGGATCTGGACAAGCACGGCGTATTGCAGAAGTTCAATGTCGAGCTGATTGGCGCATCTAAAGAAGCGATTGATAAAGCCGAAGATCGCCAGAAATTTAAAGAAGCCATGACCAAAATTGGCCTGGGTTCTGCACGCTCTGCGATTGCGCATAGCCTGGAAGAGGCACTGCAAGTACAGGCAACGATTGGTTATCCTGCGATTATCCGTCCTTCATTCACCATGGGTGGCAGTGGCGGCGGGATTGCTTATAACCGCGAAGAGTTTATCGCCATTTGCGAACGCGGCCTGGATGCCTCACCTACCAACGAATTGCTGATTGAAGAGTCACTGCTGGGTTGGAAAGAATACGAGATGGAAGTGGTGCGCGACAAAGCGGACAACTGCATCATCATCTGTTCGATTGAAAACCTGGACCCGATGGGTGTGCATACTGGCGACAGTATCACGGTGGCGCCAGCACAAACGCTGAGCGACAAAGAATACCAGATCATGCGTAACGCCTCATTGGCGGTGCTGCGTGAAATTGGCGTCGATACTGGCGGTTCTAACGTGCAGTTTGCCATCAACCCTGATGATGGCCGCATGATCGTGATTGAGATGAACCCGCGTGTGTCGCGCTCATCTGCGCTGGCTTCCAAAGCCACCGGTTTCCCGATTGCCAAAGTGGCAGCCAAGCTGGCCGTAGGTTTTACCCTGGATGAATTGCGTAATGAAATTACGGGTGGCCAGACGCCAGCTTCGTTTGAGCCGTCGATTGACTACGTGGTGACCAAAGTGCCACGTTTCGCGTTCGAGAAATTCCCGCAAGCTGACAGCCGTTTAACTACGCAGATGAAGTCTGTGGGTGAAGTGATGGCGATGGGCCGTAGCTTCCAGGAATCTTTCCAGAAAGCCTTGCGTGGCCTGGAAGTGGGCGTCGATGGCCTGGATTCTGTCACCGATGACAAAGACCGTATCGTGAAGGAAATGGGTGAGCCTGGCCCTGAGCGTATATGGTATGTGGCAGATGCTTTCCGCCTGGGCATGAGTGTTGCCGAGATTTTCGACATCACCAAAATCGACCGCTGGTTCCTGGTACAGATTGAAGAAATCATCAAGCTGGAACTGTCGCTGTCGGTGAAGTCATTGGCAGATTTGAACAAGGAAACGCTGTTCAGCCTGAAGCGTAAAGGCTTCTCTGACCGCCGCTTGGCTAAATTGCTGAACACGGATCAGCACGCGGTGCGTGCGTTCCGCCAGGCACTGAATGTGCGTCCAGTGTACAAACGCGTGGATACCTGTGCGGCAGAGTTCGCCACCAACACAGCGTATATGTATTCCACTTATGAAGAAGAGTGCGAATCACAGCCAACCAATAACAAAAAGATCATGGTATTGGGCGGTGGTCCTAACCGTATTGGCCAGGGTATTGAGTTTGACTATTGCTGTGTACACGCGGCTTTCGCCATGCGCGAAGATGGTTATGAAACCATTATGGTGAACTGTAACCCGGAGACAGTTTCTACTGATTACGATACGTCTGACCGCTTGTACTTCGAGCCAGTGACCCTGGAAGATGTACTCGAGATCGTCAATATCGAAAAACCGGTCGGTGTGATTGTGCAATACGGTGGTCAAACGCCATTGAAATTGGCACGTGACCTGGAAAAAGCCGGTGTGCCTATCATCGGTACCACGCCAGACGCGATTGACCGTGCGGAAGACCGTGAGCGGTTCCAGCAAATGTTGCATAAACTCAACCTGAAGCAGCCACCTAACCGTACTGCGCGTGCGCCAGAAGAGGCGATTCGCCTGGCGACGGAGATTGGTTACCCATTGGTGGTGCGTCCTTCTTACGTATTGGGCGGTCGTGCCATGGAAATCGTGCATGAGCAAAGCCAGCTCGAGCGCTATATGCGTGAGGCGGTAAAAGTCTCTAACGAATCTCCGGTATTGCTGGATCGTTTCCTCAATGACGCGATTGAAGTCGACGTTGATGCGTTGAGCGACGGCGAAGACGTGTTGATCGGCGGTATCATGCAGCACGTGGAACAAGCCGGTGTACACTCTGGTGACTCTGCCTGTTCATTGCCCCCTTATAGCCTGAGCGACAGCCTGCAGGATGAGCTGCGCAAACAAACCGTACAAATGGCCAAAGCCTTGGGCGTTAAAGGCCTGATGAACGTGCAGTTTGCCGTGCAAAATACCGAACAAGGTGAAGTGGTTTACGTGCTGGAAGTCAACCCGCGTGCATCGCGTACAGTACCGTTCGTATCCAAAGCCTGTGGCTTGCAACTGGCGAAGATTGCCGCGCGTTGTATGGCGGGTCAATCACTGAAATCACAAGGTGTCACCAAAGAAGTCGTGCCACCTTATTACTCAGTGAAAGAAGCCGTGTTCCCCTTCATCAAGTTCCCGGGTGTCGATACTATTCTGGGGCCGGAAATGAAGTCGACTGGCGAAGTCATGGGCGTAGGCACGACGTTTGCTGAAGCATTTGTGAAGTCGCAACTGGGTGCTTCTGTGAAAATGCCTACTGGCGGCAAGGCGTTTATCAGTGTGCGCAACGAAGACCACGCAAAAGTGATCGACATTGCCAAAGATCTGGTCAAACTTGGCTTTACCCTGGTGGCGACTAAAGGCACCGCACGTGCCTTGTCACAGCAAGGTCTGGACGTGTCTCCTGTGAACAAAGTGGCCGAAGGTCGCCCGCATATTGTCGACATGATCAAGAACGATGAGATCAGTTTGATTGTCAATGTGACTGAGGACAAGAAAGCCATTACGGATTCTTACGAGATTCGTCGCAGCGCGCTGCAAAACAAGGTCACGTATTACACGACCCTGGCTGGTGCACGCGCCGCTTGTATCGGCATGGCGCAAAGCAAGGACATGAATGTCTACTCAGTGCAGGACTTGCACAAACGCCTGGCTTAACTTACACTTAAGTTCAATTGCATAGACGTAATTGATATTTGAAATAAGCCACGCTCTTTCGGGTGTGGTTTATTTTTTTTATACTTATTTTTTGAAGGTATTTCAACATGGCAGTACATCAAATTCCTGTGACCGTGCTTGGTGCAGAATTGCTCAAAGAAGAATTACAACGTTTGCGTGCGGTAGATCGCCCTAATATCATTCAGGCGATTGCTGAAGCGCGTGCACAGGGTGACTTGTCTGAGAATGCTGAATACGAATCTGCCAAAGAGCGTCAAAGCTTTATCGAAGGCCGTATCTCCGAGCTGGAAGCCAAGTTGTCTAACTTGCAAGTGATTGATCCAACCATGTTGAACGCGGAAGGCCGCGTAGTGTTTGGTGCCACTGTGCGTTTTGAAGATCTGGATTCTGGCGATGCCAAAACCTACCAGATCGTTGGTGAAGACGAAGCGGATATTAAAAACGGCAAGATTTCTGTCAGCTCACCGATTGCGCGTGGCCTGATTGGCAAGTCTGAAGGCGAAGTGGTTGAAGTACAATCACCAGGCGGCGTCAAAGAGTACGAAATTATTGAAGTACTCTATATTTAGGAGTGCACGGCCATGGCCAAACAAGCAGGACTCACAGGTTGGATGAATCCGCTGTTATTGACAGCGTGGGTGGGCGCATTATGGATGACGGCCATCACCGCCAGTGTCTTGTTCCAAACCATTCCAGATCGTCAATTGGCAGGCCTGGTGGCTGGAAAACTGTTTAGCATTGTCAGCTATATTGGTTTGGCGAGTGGCTTATGGTTACTGATACAGCGCCTGGCGAATGATGGCTTCTCTGCGTTCAAGCAAGGCTTGTTCTGGGTGGTGTTCCTGATGTGGGTACTGGTGCTGATTGGTGAATTCGGCATTCAGCCGCTGCTGGCGCAATTGAAGGCAAGCGCTTTGCCGAATGATGTGATGCAAAGTGTATTTGCCAGCCGTTTTAAAACCTGGCACGGCATTGCTAGCATTGCTTACTTGGTGGAATGTTTGCTAGGTGTCTGGCTGGTGATTAAATCCAGCTAGAGGCAAATAAAAAACGCGCTTTCAGTAGCGCGTTTTTTTATTGATGACCTTTTAGAGCCGTGATTTTATATCTGTCATTCTACAGCTTTGGAATCACGATCTTGGCCGAGGCTTTCACCGTTTCGCTGGCACGGTAAAACACCAGCTGTTTGCCAATGTGGTGCACGGCAATCGCATTGGTTTTATCCGCGATATCAGTCAGCAATGATTTGCGTAATTCGCGATCATCACCGGCCACTTGCACTTTAATCAGTTCGTGGGCATTGAGGCTGACATCAATTTCTTTTAACACGGCATCAGTGAGGCCATTGTTGCCTAACATGACCACCGGGTTTAAATTGTGCGCCAGGCCACGTAAGTAAGCGATTTGTTTGCTGTTTAATTGCATGCAAAAATTTCCTTGAAAACAATCAGTATTTTAGCATGAAGCAGGAATTCCCCCTATGAAACCCTCTAAAACCAGTAAAGCCTGGATGCAGGAACACTTGAACGACGAGTTCGTGAAACGCGCGCAAAAAGACGGCTATCGTGCACGCGCTGCCTATAAATTGCTGGAAATCGACGACAAGGACAAATTGATCAAACCAGGTATGACGGTGGTAGACCTCGGTTCTACGCCAGGTAGCTGGTCACAGGTGGCGGTGCAGCGCATTAAAGGCCAGGGACGCGTGATTGCGCTGGATATTCTGGAAATGCATCCGATTCCTGGCGTGGAGTTTATTTGTGGCGATTTTCGTGAACAAGAGGTACTGCAGCAGTTGGAAGCTTCACTCAATGGCAAACCTGTCGATTTGGTCATTGCTGATATGGCGCCGAATATGAGTGGTTTGAAAGATGTTGATCAGGCGGGCGCGACCTACCTGACTGAACTGGCGCTGGATTTTTGTCAACAATGGCTGAAACCAGGCGGCAATATTCTGGTCAAAGTATTTATTGGCAGCGGATTTGACGAAATTGTGAAACAAATGCGGGGTCAATTTGAAAAAGTAGTGACACGTAAACCCAAAGCCTCACGTGACCGCAGCAGTGAAGTTTATTTGCTGGGCTTGCAACGTAAAGCTTGAATTGCAATGCTTTTTAGCGTTTAGTTTTCGTCGCATAAGCAAAAAATTGGGTATACAATGCCATTAAAGGCTTGAAAAGTTTGGTTTTGCCTCCATTGTTCCAGATAGGGACCTCCCTGCCTTTCGATTTTAAATTAAGGAACCACCTTGAATAATCTATTGAAAAATATCGCGATTTGGGTAGCGATCGCCTTGTTGCTGATGACGGTATTTAATCAATTTACCGGCACCGGCAGAAGTAGTGGTCAAGTGGTTTACTCACAATTTATGCAAGAGGTCAGAGATGGCCGTGTTGCAAAAGTCCAAATTGATGGTCGCTCATTGCATGTGACGACCAATGAAGGTAAAAACTACGATACCTTCACGCCTTCAGACCCATGGCTGGTGTCCGATCTGCTGAAAAATAACGTGATTGTTGAAGCCAAGCCGGAAGAGCATGAGTCTATGCTCATGAGTATTTTTGTCTCCTGGTTCCCGATGGTGCTACTGATTGGCGTCTGGATTTTCTTTATGCGCCAGATGCAAGGTGGTGGCAAAGGTGGTGGTCCATTCTCGTTTGGCAAAAGCAAAGCACGTCAATTGGACGAGTCTAACAATAGCACTACCTTTGCCGATGTGGCTGGTTGCGATGAAGCCAAAGAAGAAGTTGCTGAACTGGTTGAGTTCCTCAAAGACCCTAGCAAGTTCCAGAAGCTGGGCGGCCGTATTCCACGTGGTGTATTGATGGTTGGCCCGCCAGGGACTGGTAAAACCTTGCTGGCACGCGCGATTGCCGGTGAAGCCAAAGTGCCTTTCTTCAGTATCTCCGGTTCAGACTTTGTAGAAATGTTTGTCGGTGTGGGTGCTGCGCGTGTGCGTGACATGTTTGAAACCGCCAAGAAAAACTCACCTTGTATCGTGTTTATTGACGAGATCGACGCGGTAGGTCGCCATCGTGGTGCGGGTACTGGTGGTGGTAACGATGAGCGCGAGCAAACCCTGAACCAGATGCTAGTTGAGATGGATGGCTTTGAGGCAAACTCCGGCGTGATTGTGATTGCCGCGACTAACCGTGCTGATGTGCTGGATAAAGCGCTATTACGTCCAGGTCGTTTTGACCGCCAAGTGATGGTTGGCCTGCCTGACATCAAGGGTCGCGAACAGATCTTAAACGTCCATATGCGCAAAGTGCCGAGTGATCCAGATGTCAGAGCGGATATTCTGGCCCGTGGTACACCAGGCTTTAGTGGTGCTGACCTGGCTAACCTGGTCAACGAAGCTGCGCTATTTGCAGCACGTCGCAACAAGCGCACGGTGGATATGCAGGACTTTGAAGATGCCAAAGACAAAATCTTCATGGGCCCTGAGCGCAAGTCTATGGTGATGCGTGAAGAAGAGCGTTTGAACACGGCTTATCATGAATCCGGCCATGCTGTCGTGGCCAAGTTGTTGCCAAAAGCGGATCCTGTACATAAAGTGACAATTATGCCGCGTGGCTGGGCTTTGGGCCTGACCTGGCAGTTGCCTGAGCACGACCGCATCAGCAACTACAAAGACAAAATGCTGGAAGATATTTCGATTCTGTTTGGTGGCCGTATTGCCGAAGAGATTTTCATGCATCAAATGTCTACGGGCGCGTCAAACGACTTTGAACGTGCCACTAAAATGGCACGCGATATGGTGACCAAGTTTGGTATGTCTGATAGTTTAGGCACCATGGTGTATGCCGGTAGCGAGCAGGATTCATGGATGGGCAATATGTCTTCCCGTACTGTGTCTGAAGCGACGCAGCAAAAGGTCGATGCTGAAATCCGTCGCATTCTGGATGAGCAATATGGCATTGCGCGCAAATTGCTGGAAGATAACCGCGACAAGGTTGAAGCCATGACTAAAGCCCTGATGGAGTTTGAAACCATTGATGCAGATCAGGTAAATGACATTATGGCTGGTTTGCCAGTGCGTGCGCCTAAGCCTAAAAATGGCCCAACCATCAGTTCCGGTGGCAGCGGCACAGGTCCGATGGTGAACCCGACGCCACAACCAACGGCTAAAGGCGATGACACTGAAAGTAATACCTAACATTGATTAACCGGGTATTTTGCAACCGGGCTTTCAGTTAAAATAACAAGGCTGGCATTTGCCAGCCTTTATTTTTTGGAAAATCAATCACACATGCAATTTCACTGTGGCCGCTTTCGCCTCGATTTGGATACGCCCAAGGTCATGGGGATTATCAATGTCACGCCAGACTCTTTTTCAGATGGCGGCCAGTTTAACCAGGTTGATTTCGCCGTTGCTCATGCCCTGGCCTTGATAGAGCAGGGCGCTGCGGTACTTGATATTGGCGGCGAATCGACGCGGCCGAATGCGACGCCAGTACCACTGGCAGAAGAGCTGCAACGTGTGATCCCGGTGATTGAAGCATTGATTGCGCGTGATATCCCTGTCCCTATTTCGATAGATACCTATAAACCGGAGGTCATGCGTGCCGCGATTGCCGCTGGTGCCAGCATTGTGAATGACATCCGTGGATTACAGGAAAAAGGGGCCTTGGAAGCGGTGGCTAATAGCCATGCCGGTGTCTGTATTATGCATATGCAGGGTACGCCGCAAACTATGCAGCTAGAGCCACACTATGATGATGTGGTCGCTGAAGTAAAACAGTTTTTATGCGAACAGCGAGATGCATGCCTGACTGCGGGCATTGCGCAGGATCGCATTATGCTGGACCCCGGCTTTGGTTTTGGTAAAACCCGGGCGCACAATATTGCATTGGCTAAAGCCTTGCCACAGTTGCTGGATTTACATTGCCCCTTGCTAGTTGGATTGTCACGTAAGTCAGTCTTGGGACAAATGACTGGTAATGATGTGGATGCGCGCCTGCATGCCAGTGTGGCAGCGGCGGTGATCAGTGCCATGCAAGGTGCGCATTTATTACGCGTGCATGATGTCAAAGCGACCGTTGAAGCACTCAAGGTCGTGGCAGCGTTGCAGTAAACAAACAGACAAAAGAACAAGCAAGAGAAGGATAAGAGCGATGAGTAAACAGTATTTTGGCACCGATGGTATTCGTGGTCGTGTGGGCGAATCCGTGATCACCCCGGAATTTGTGATGAAGCTGGGCTATGCCGCTGGGCGTGTACTGGCGAGCCACGAGCACTTGCCCGCGGGCAAACGCCCGACGGTGCTGATTGGTAAAGATACGCGCATTTCTGGCTATATGCTGGAGGCTTCACTTGAAGCCGGCTTGTCTGCCGCGGGTGTGGATGTGTTGCTTACCGGCCCCATGCCAACGCCTGCCGTGGCTTACCTGACGCGTGCCTTGCGTGCACAGGCCGGCATCGTGATTTCAGCTTCGCATAATCCGTATTACGATAACGGCATCAAGTTCTTCTCTGCACAGGGCACCAAGTTGCAAGATGATATTGAGCATGCGATTGAAGCCGAATTGGCTAAACCCATGCAAGTCATGGAGTCGGCGCAACTAGGCAAGGCCAAGCGCGTCGATGATGCCGCTGGCCGCTATGTAGAATTCTGTAAAAGTACCTTCCCTAACCATCTCGATTTGCGTGGTCTCAAAATCGTGTTGGATTGCGCGCATGGCGCGACTTACCACGTGGCACCGCCGGTATTCCATGAGCTAGGCGCCGATGTGATTTCTATTGGCAACCAGCCGGATGGCCTCAATATCAATGAGGGCGTGGGTTCCACGCATCCGCAGGCGTTGCAAAAAGCCGTGGTTGAGCACCAGGCGGACCTTGGCATCGCCTTTGACGGCGATGGTGACCGTGTGATGATGGTAGATGGCGCCGGGAATCTGCTGGATGGCGACCAGTTGCTGTATATCATCGCCATGGGCCTGTATGCCAAAGGCAAACTCAAGGGCGGTGTGGCAGGCACGCTCATGACCAACCTGGCATTGGAGCATGCGCTGCAAAAACACCAGATTCCGTTTGGCCGCGCTAAAGTGGGCGATCGTTATGTGCTGGAGTTATTGCAAGATAAAAACTGGAAACTGGGCGGCGAAAATTCCGGCCATATTCTCACGCTGGATAAACATACCAGTGGCGATGCCATTATTGCGGCGTTGCAAGTGCTGCAATCGGTGCGCGAAAGCGGTAAAACGTTACAGCAGTTGGGCGCAGATTTGACCTTGTACCCGCAAGTACTGATTAATGTCACTACCAAACAAAAGCTGGATTTGAACCAGGCTGCGGTGCAAACTGCGGTTAAACAGGCGGAAACCACCCTGAATGGTGAAGGCCGCGTGTTACTACGCGCTTCTGGCACCGAACCCAAAATCCGCGTCATGGTTGAAGGCTTGAACCAGGGGCTGGTGCAATCACAGGCAGAACAGCTTGCCGAGGTCATCCGCCAACTGGCTGCTTAATTTTTCGGAGATATGCATGGACACCTTTAGTCACGCTTTATGGGGGTATGGCCTGTTTGGCTTTCGCAAGAATGCTCGACCCACGTACCCCAAATTCGCTGCCCTGATGGGAGCCATGCCTGACCTGATTTCTTTCGGTGCCTTATTGTTATTGCGGGTGATAGAAGGCAATTACAGCTTCGGCAAGCCTGCACTGGCTACATTGCCCGCCTGGATTTATCCTGCCTATACCGTTGGCCATAGTTTTGTCATTGCCTTTGCCGTGATTGGCCTGGTGGCAATATGGCGCAAGGATATTGCTTTCGCCATGCTGGCCTGGCCGTTCCATATTACGCTCGACTTTCCATTTCATAGCCTGCAATACTTTGCCACGCCGATGTTCTGGCCGATCTCTGACTTCAAAGTGGACGGTATTCCCTGGTCTCACTGGTATATCTGGTGGCCGAATGTGGCCGGTATCCTCATTCTGCTGGCCTACCGTTACAAGCAAAAACGGCAAGCTCAGCGGCCATAAAAAGGCGGGCCCTGTAATGGTAGGCCAATCGTGCCCGCTTTTTTATTAAGCAGCCAGCGGCTCAGTCGCTGGGCCCTGGTAGACAGTGAGGTGTGGAAATGGAATTTCAATCTGCTGCGCATCGAATGCGTTTTTAATCCGTTTTAAATATTCACGCTTGATGGTCCATTGTTCCAAAGGTCGAACCTTCATGCGGCAGCGGATAATCACGGCAGATTCCGCCAGGTTGTCTACGCCGGCAATATCCAGTTTATCCAGTACTTTGTCCTGCAATTGCGCATCTTGCAGAATGCTGGCACCGACCTCGTGCATGATTTGCATCACCTTGGCGATATTTTCGTCATAGCCCACCCGGATATCCATCACCGCATAGGCAAAATCGCGTGAGCGGTTAGTCACAGTGGTGATCTGGCCATTGGGCACATAATGTACATTGCCTTCGTAATCACGCATCTTGATATAACGGAGTGTAATTTCTTCCACCAGGCCTGATTTATTGGCAATCTCGACCACATCATCTTTACGGATCTGGTTTTCCAGCAATAGAAAAAAGCCATTAAAGTAATCCTTGACCAGGCTTTGCGCACCAAAGCCGACCGCCAGGCCGACCACGCCTGCTGCCGCCAGCACGGGTGCGATGGAGATGCCTAATTCATGTAAGATTTCGACGATGGTAATGGCCAGAATGACGGTGGTGACGATGTAACGCAGCACCATGCTGAGTGTATTCAGGCGCTTAATCTCTTCAATATTGTCTGCGCTTCTTGCGTTCAATTTATCCCTGAGCTTCACAATCAGTTGTTTGCTGAGGCGATTGAGGCAATAGGCAACGCCGACAATGACAAAAATACGGAGCAGGGTTTTAACCAGTGCCAGCATTTCAGTCGGATTTTCGATCCCTAAATAAGTAAGCCAAGACATTGTGTTTCACATTCCTTTCGATTGATTTAAGTCGATAACCAGTAAGCGGTTAAGGGGGGGATTTCTATGCTGTCTTTATCAGTAGGCAGCGTTTGACCGCTATATAGCTCAGTCAATACCGGGGTTTTAAACAAGCCTTTTTGCCTGAATGCCTGCAAGGGAGCGCTTTGGGCGGCCGTATCAAAATTGGCAATCACCACGACTTTGGGGTGCATGCCGGTTTGCACATAACGGTGAAAAGCGAATAAATGTGGATTATCAAGTGCGATCAGTTCGCGATTGTTTAAGTCGGCAAACGCCGAAATTTCCTTGCGGATAGCAATCAGTTGCTTGATTCGGCTGAACAGGCGCTGTTGCACGGTGCCTGCTTCATTCTTAAGCGCCAATACCTCCCAATCCAGCGTTGGCCTGTGTACCCAGCGGTTATCATGCATTTTGTTCTCATCTTGCAGGTAGCTGTCATTATTCAAGGTACCGACGGCATCGCCATAATAAAGCAGCGGGATACCACCAAACGACATGATCAGGTTGTGCAGCAAGACGATAGTGAGGACAGCGTTGTCTATCGCAGCTTGGTCCTGATTGGCGAGTGCGGATTCCAGCCCGGCCAGTGAAGCGAGGGCGCCTGAAATTCTGGCATCGCCGGTTTTTTTATTGACGCCAAAAGCAAAGCCACGCGCATTGGATTCCGGGTAATGGCCAGTGTAATAATCCACCAGGAAGCGGCGGTGCGAGACGGGTTCAAACCCGGCGGCAATAATGGCCCGGTCGCTAAAGCCGAGGCCGATATCATCGTGGCAGCGCACGTAATTGAGCCAGGTCGCACGGTCCAGTTTCTCTGGCAAGTCTTCTACCCCCCTGGTGAGTAGCACGGTTTGTTTGGTGGCAACCGCGTCCCATAACAGCGCCATAAAGGTGGCGTTATAGGCGATCTCACACTCTTTGGCGTTAATGGCGTCTTCGCCAAAATACTTGATGATTTCTATCGGCGCCACAATCGCTTCGGCAATAAAAATAACCCCGGGCGCGGTGACCTGGCAACAGTCCTTGAGCAATTGCAGAATCAGGTGTGCCTCGCGCTCATTCTGGCAGCTACTGCCTATTTTCTTCCACAGAAAAGCCACTGCATCCAGGCGCAGAATATCCACGCCCTTATTGGCCCAGAATAAAATGATGTCTACCATTTCGATCAGGACCGCCGGGTTGCTGTAATTGAGGTCCCATTGATATTGGTTGAACACCGTCATCACCCATTTACCGGTGTCAGGATTCAAGGTAAAACTGCCCGGTGCATTTTCAGGAAACACTTCGGGCATGGCGGCCTCGAACATATCTGGAATGGTACGGTCAGGGTACATATAGTAATAATCCTGATACTGCTGATCGCCTAGTTTGGCCTGTTTCGCCCAGGCATGTTCATCCGAGGTGTGGTTGACCACCACGTCCAGTGTCAGCAACATGTCGGATTGTTGCATCGCCGCGATTAGCTGTTCGAGGTCTGCCATGCTGCCGTTGCGCGCGTCGATTTGCCTGAAATCGCGGACCGCGTAGCCGCCATCATTCTGTTGCTCCGGGCAGTCACAAATGGGCAAAATATGCACCAGGTTAATGCCCAGCTCTTGCAGGTAAGGTAGTTTTTCGCGCATATTGGCCAGGTTGCCGGCAAAGCCCTGGCAATACATGGCCATGCCTACCCACTTTTGTTGCATAAACCAGTCATGGTTTTTTTCGCGCTCCAGATCTTTGGCTCTTAAATGCGCTGCCCGCTGCGCGTATTGCTGCGTTAGCACGGTCACTAGCCTGCCCAGTTGGGCTTTAAAGTCTTCGCGCTGGCCATATAAGTGTTGAAACAGCGAGTGAATCGCATAAAAGTTGGCGCCCAGCCGGGTATAAAAATGCTGCCAATCTTCGCCTTTGGGTTGTTTACATTGTGTCAGGATGTCATTCAGCAAAGAATGCGAGATTTGCTCATACATAATTAAGCATCCTCCATGGCGGTTTGTTCAGGCGTAGGTTTTGGGGTTTTATTAGCGGCGACGCCAAATTTGTAATGTTGCATGCCCTCTAAAATGCCATGTGCATATTGGGCCTGGGCGAAATAAATGCGCGGCACCCCTTTGAGGTGGGTGAGGTCTTCACTGTAATTGCCAACCACTACTGCCATGGTATCGCCCACCAGCATTTCGATGTCATTGCCAGAATCACCCGAGACCAGGAAACTGGCCAATGGCAGCCCCCATTTATATGACAGGTAGCGGATGGCGTGCCCTTTGGAGGCGCGTATTGGTAACAGGTCGAGAAACTCACCGTGGGAGTAGATGATCTGCGCATGTAAGCCACGCGCATGTAAATGCTGGCTGATTTTTTCTACTGCGGGCATAGTTTGTGAGTCCACCAGGTAAGAGATTTTGAATTCCCGTTGATTGTCAGCAGTTTGCAAGCGTATGCCTGGAATCTCTTGCATGGCCTTGACCACATCGTCGCGCCGCCACAGGTGGCGGATATGATTCGCCCAGCCGATGTCCGGAATACGGCGTATACCATAGTGAATTTCGGAGCCGACCGAAGTGATCAGCACATCGGGAATCGGGATGCGATTTTTGCGCAATATATCAATAGCACTCTCTAGCGGGCGACCGGTGGCGATGCCAAAAATGGTATAGCCGACATTGTCGATTAACCATTCCACCAAGGCCTCCTGTCCGTCACGCTGACCGAGCAAGGTATTATCAATATCGGTGATAAACGCATGCTGCGCCAATGGAATTGCAGATTTGCCGCTGTGCAACGCGATCTGTTGTTTGCGCAGGTTTTTACGTTGTTTGCGCAATAAAGCGCGGACTTCTTTAACGTACTTGTTGACGTGGCCGGCCCAGGTGTAATGGCGTTTGACATTGATCACGCCGCTCTTAGACCATTTTCGCCAGCGTGGCTTGTCCGTCAGCGCCGATAACAACGCTTCGCCAATGGCATCGCTATCGAGTGTATCCACCAGTAACCCGTGATGGCAATTTGCCAGAATGTCACGCGGCCCGCCATCGTCAGGCGCAATTACCGGCAAGCCACAGGCGGCGGCTTCCAGCAAGGTCAGTCCAAACGGTTCAGTAAACGCGGCATTAATGAACATACCTCGGCTCTTGGCGGCCAGGCGATAAAGTTCAGGCACTTCTTCCTGTGCATGGCTTTTGGGGATTGCCACTTTGCCCCACAAATCATAAGTGTCAATATCCAGCAGCAACTCATTGAGTACTGCTGCCTGAGACTTTTCGAGATTTCGGATATTGTCACGACTACCAGCCACCAGTACCAGATTGGCGCGTTTTTGCAGGGCAGGGTGATTGCCATAAGCCGCAATCAGGCCCTGGATATTTTTACGCATTTCGGGTCGGCAAATACATAGAATCATCGGCTTTTTAGGATGCTCTAAAAAGCGTGCGATGCTTTGCTCAACGTTGTCTGCAATCGGCCGCCTGCCGGGTGGTGAAAAGCGCGAAGTGTCGGTGCCTGGCGGGATAACTCTGAATTTTTTAGTGTCTGGTTGCGCATACATGCCATATTGCAGTTCAACCTCCTGGCGCGTACTGGTCACGATCATGGAGGCGTGCTGTATCAGCGCTTCCTCTTCGGCAATGCGCCGCTCAAAGTTAAACTGTTTTTCAATATTGGTGGCTTTGCGGCCACTGGAGAGTAATTTTTCCTGTTTGGGTTTACCCAGCGAATGCCCCGTGTGAATTTGCGGGATACCCAGCAACATGGAGAGCTGGCGGCCGACGTATCCGGCATCGGCATAATGCGAGTGAATCACGTCCGGCAAGCGACCTTGCTGGCGCAAATAATGCAGGCAGCGATCCACCATCTGGTCCAGGTGCGGCCACAAGGTCTCCTTGCGCATATAGCGTTTGGGGCCACATGGGAAACGAATAATGCGGGCATGATCACTCAGTTTTTCTTCAGCCTGCGTATAGTCTGGCGATACCTGTGGGTCTTCAATCAGGCGTGTCATCAAATCGACTTTGCCCACTTCAGGGTGTTCAGCCAGCGCTTTGGCTAAATCCAGCACATAAGTACACTGGCCGCCGGTATCGGCATCGACACCAAGTTCAAGTGCTTCGCCCCTGATCAGGCCGTGGACACTGATAAGGAGTACATATAACTGATCTGTTTTTTGTTCAAGTTTTGCGCGCATAGTTACCTGACTGCTTATGAAGGTAGGGCAGACAAGTACGCCACTGGCTTACTTGCCAAAGACCGTATGCGAAGGTGCGATAGTCAGATTGACAGCGGTGTTTGCTGCCTGAGCCGTGCTTATGTCACACGCTTACACATTAAAAAGCTCTGTTAAACCTGACACCTTCATGGCAGGTAAGTTTATTTTCTGCTTGTAGGAATTGTCTGAAAATGAAAAAGCCCTGCAAATACGGCAGGGCTTTTTGAAGGTGGGGTGATGAGATTACAGCGCTAGCATTGCTGGCCTGTGGCAAAAAATACGCCACCGGCAATATGGTGCACCGTGCGTAATGCATCATGGCCATCAAAGTGCCAGCGGCCATCAGAAAACACGCGCTCGTCGGCATGCGCCGCCACGACTTCGGCGATAAATAAATCGTAAGTATTCTGATTGTGTGGCTCAGAGATGATTTTGCATTCCAGCCAGCCGACACAGCCTTGTACCAGCGGGGCGCTGATTTCCTTTGCAGCAAAAGTTGCTATGCCATATTCGGCAAACTTGTCCGTGCGAGGCAAATCGCGACCACTGATCGCGCCGACTTTTTTGACCATCTCAATCTGTTGCACGCTGGGCAGATTAATGGCAAAAGTACCTTCTGCCTCCATCAACTCGCGCGTATAGGTGTTACGATCAATCACTACCGTGACTTTTGCCGGGTTAAAGTCCAGGGCACACACCCAGGCTGCTGCCATAATGTTGTTTTGGCCAGCATGGGCTGAGGTAATCAGGGTGGTCGGGCCGTGATTTAACAGTCGAAATGCTTTTGATAAGTCTACTGGTTGCATCACAACGCTTACTTCTGCCAGTTATCTTTTAGCGTTACTGTTCTGTTAAATACCGGTTTGCCAGCAATACTGTCTTTGCGGTCAGCGACAAAATAACCGTGGCGTTCAAACTGGTAAATATCCCCTGCGTGCGCGTCTTGCGCACCTTGTTCCAATTGCGCAGTAATGGTGGTCACTGAGTTCGGGTTAATGTCATCCAAAAAGTCTCTGTCACCGCTACCCGGATGTGCATCTTTAAACAGACGGTCATACAGGCGAATTTCTGCGGTGTAGGCATGTGCAGCGCTCACCCAGTGGATATTGCCTTTGACCTTGACGCTGTCTGAACCCGGTGTGCCGGATTTTGTATCTGGCAGGTATTCGCAATGCACGGTGGTGACGTTGCCCGCGGCATCTTTTTCACAGCTGATGCATTTGACTACGTAGCCGTAGCGCAGGCGCACCATATTGCCCGGGAACAGGCGGAAATAACCTTTGCTTGGCTCTTCCATAAAGTCTTCGCGCTCAATCCACAACTCTTTGGAAAGTTTGACCACGCGTTTACCCAAATCCGGTTTTTGCGGATGATTAGGCGCGTAGCAGTCTTCTTCCTGACTTTCAGGATAATTGTCGATGACCAGTTTGATTGGGTCGAGTACGCCGATTTTGCGTGGTGCAGATTCGTTGAGCACTTCGCGCATGCAGTCCTCGAGGATGCTGTAATCAATCCAGGAGTCAGCCTTGGAGACGCCGATACGATCAGTAAACAGCTTAAAGCCTTCTGGCGTGTAGCCGCGACGACGCGCACCGGCCAGGGTGGGCAGGCGTGGGTCATCCCAGCCTGATACATGTTTTTCTTCCACCAGTTGAATCAGTTTACGTTTGGAGAGCACCACATAAGTCAGGTTTAAACGCGCAAACTCATACTGGTAAGGCACCGGGTTGGCCAGCAGGTTTGCTTCGACCAGGCGTGCCATCAGCCAGTCGTAGAATGGGCGTTGGTCTTCAAATTCCAGCGTACAGATGGAGTGGGTGATCTGCTCCAGCGCATCTTCAATCGGGTGCGCGAAGGTGTACATTGGGTAGATGCACCATTGGTCACCGGTGTTATGGTGATGCGCACGGCGGATACGGTAAATGGCCGGATCGCGCATATTGATGTTAGGCGAGGCCATATCAATTTTGGCGCGTAAAATCATGCTGCCATCGGCATGTTTGCCATCGCGCATTTCGCGGAAAATACGCAGGTTGTCTTCAACACTACGGTTGCGGAACGGCGAATCTTTACCAGGCTCGGTCAAGGTGCCACGGTTAATACGCATATCCTCGGCGCTTTGTTCATCCACATAGGCGTGGCCATGCTGGATCAGCGCTTCAGCCGCTTGGTACATCACGTTGAAATAATCTGACGCAAAGTACAGATTCGTTTCTTTGTTGCCGTTAGGCGTGGCATTGTCCCAGCCAAAGCCCAGCCATTGCACCATGTCAGAGATGCTGTCTACATACTCCTGGCTTTCTTTCTCAGGGTTGGTATCGTCAAAGCGCAAGTGGCAAACACCGTTGTAATCACGTGCCAGGCCAAAGTTTAAAAAGATCGATTTGGCGTGACCAATATGCAGGTAACCGTTAGGCTCGGGCGGAAAACGTGTACGGATTTTGGCAAAATCTACCTGGCCGCTGGCCTGATGTTTTGCATCACCGGGCGAGCCCGCCCATTTTTTGCTCGCATATTTGTTTTCTGCGAGGTCTTTATCAATCACGGCACGGATAAAGTTGGAGGCGGCTGGAATCGGTTCTTTTTCTGTCGACATGGCGGTTCTTGAAGTTTCTAAAGTATGTCTATTTTACACGCTTCGTGCTGTGCCCCAAAACGCTTAATGCACTGTATTTCAAGCCTTGATCGACCGGCGGCACAAGGCGGATATGCTACACTGCGGGCTATGATTAAAGCCCTTGATGCACTTAAAACAGTCATTCGATGAACAAACTGGCATTCCCGATATTGGCCGTACTGGCCGATGGCAAGTTTCACTCTGGCGAGACGCTTGCGCAACGCTTTGGCGTGACGCGGGCGACTGTTTATAACGCGATTCAATCAGTAGAAGCATTGGGCATTACCGTATTCTCCGTGCGCGGGCGCGGCTACCGCCTGCCCAAGGCGGTGACTTTGCTGGATGTGGATGCCATCGTGCAGGCCTGCGGCGAATATGCGCCGTGGTTTCATGTGCAGGTGCTGGCGCAGGTGGATTCAACCAACCGTTATTTAATGCAGGAAAGCGCACGGGGAATCGCGCACGCCACTTGTGTCGCTGCCCATATCCAGACCGCCGGGCGTGGGCGTCGTGGCCGTACCTGGGTATCACAGTTGGGGGGTAGCGTGACCTTCTCACTGTTATGGCGCTTTCAGTGTGGTGCTGCTGGCTTGTCTGGCCTTAGCCTGGTGGTTGGTCTGGCGCTGGTGCGCGCCTTGCACTCATTTGGCCTGACGGATGTGCAGCTAAAATGGCCGAATGATTTGCTGGTACAGCATCAGGGACAATGGCACAAGTTGGGCGGTATTCTGATTGAGCTGCAAGGCGATATGGAAGGCCCAAGCGCAGCAGTGATTGGTATTGGCCTGAATCTGGAGGTCGCGCCTGAGATGAGGCTGAATATTGATCAGCCGGTGTTAGGTCTGAATGCGTTATCTGCACAGGCGTTGGACCCGAATCTATTGCTGGGACGCTGTCTCAGCCAGCTTGCCATACACTTAAACCAGTTTGCTGAACAAGGGTTTGCCTATTTTCAACGCGAGTGGACAACATATCATGCATTTCATCAGCAGCCGGTCAATTTGTTGCTGGCCAATGGCCAGACGATTCCTGGTCAGGTGCTGGGGGTAGCCGAAGAAGGCAGTTTGCTGGTAGAAACCGCTACTGGCCAACAACGTTTTAATGCCGGTGAAATCAGTGTGCGGAGTGCAGCGTGAAGTTATTGAACGCGAAGTTATTGATTGACGCAGGCAATACGCGCACCAAATGGGCCTGGTGCCCAGTGGATGCATCGCATGCATCCACTGTATGGCAGGTGCATACATTAGATCATCAACAGTGGTTGCAGGCGGATGTGGAGGCCCAACGGTTGTTGCAGGCGATTGAGCAGGCCGAGCAGGTCTGGCTGAGTAATGTGGCTGGGTCAGATTGGTTGCAACGCTTACCTGCACTTGGTGATCAATTGCATCTGGTGCAATCACAGGCTTCTGCGCTGGGTGTGCAAAATGCGTATGAGCAGCCTTCGCAACTGGGTAGTGATCGCTGGTGCAGCATGCTCGCTGTTTGGCAGCAGTTTGGTCGGCCAACCCTGATCGTTACTGCGGGGACGGCGATGACAATCGATGCGCTAGTGGTGAATAAGGCTGGGGCCAGGTTTGCTGGTGGTACCATACAACCTGGTTTGCGTTTGATGTGGCAAAGTTTGCAGCAAGGGGCGGCGCAGCTGGATTATGCTTATCCCCTTGAACGTGATGCGCTGCCAGGCTTTGCACAAGAAAGTCGGCAGGCAATGTGGATGGGTTGCATGCAGGCACTGGCAGCCTCAGTCTCTGCGCAGTTTGAGCGCATGTTACCTTTGGTCGATTCAGTGCCTTTATTGGTACTCACTGGCGGTGATGCGCAGTTATTACATCAATATTTGCCGGGCACATTGTCAGCGCAGGCGATTATTGTGGATAATCTGGTTTTAAAGGGGTTGGCCTGCCTGGCTAAAAATACAGACGAATGAAAAGCGCACAATAATGAAAAGACTATTCTGGATATTGCTGTTAGCCAACGTGGCGGTGTTTGCTTATTTCAAGCATGACGCATCGCTGTCGGCAGTCAGCAGCCTTAAGCCTGAGATACATCCCGAACAGATAAAATTACTCAGTGCACAAGCATTGGCGTCTTATCCTAAGCGTACGGTGGCGGTGGTATCTACTCCTGAGCCTGTTTTACAGCCTGAGGCAGTTGCGGCAAGCAACTCACCGGTCATGGCGTCTAATTTATCCAAAGCAGACATCAAAGCGCCAGAAGCCAAAGTCGCTGAGGTCAAACCTGTGGATACTAAGTCCTCTGAAGCCAGGCCTTCCGAAACCAAGCCTGCAGAGAAGCTGCCTGCCGACAAAACTCCTCTGGTAAAGCCAGCGGAAACACATGCGGTAGTCCAGACTGCGTGTTACGAGTGGAGCGGCTTTAATATGGCGCGTGTGACTGAAGCCGCCAGTTTGGCACAGCAGATGAGTATTAAAACGCAAACCAATATGACCAGCAGCGGCCAGGAGAGCGTGCGCTACTGGATTTACAAGCCACCTTTGGCCACCGCAGAAGCTGCACAAACCAAAGCTGATGAATTGCGCAAACTGGGCGTTGAAGATTTCTTTATTGTGCAAGACGATCCTAAATGGCGTAACGCCATCTCATTTGGCGTATTCCGTGATGAAAAACTGGCAGACAAACTCATGGCCGACCTGAAAAATAAGGGCGTGAAACTATTGATTAAGGCGACGCGCAATGGCGGGCAGGCGGTCATCAAGCTACAGCAAGTGTCACCACAACAGTTCGCCAGTTTGCAGAAATCCCGCTCGCATTTTCCGGATAGTGTATTAAAAGAGATTCCTTGCCAGTAATCATGGAATGACTCAAACAAAAAGCCCGCAATTGCGGGCTTTTTGTTGTACTGCGCAATTTCAAACTTAACGCTTTTTCGGCGGCAACATATCGGTAATGGTGCCTTCTTTAAGCTCTGCGGCAAAGCAAACAGTTTCAGACAGCGTAGGGTGGGCGTGAATGGTCAGGCCCAGGTCATGCGCGTCCGCGCCCATTTCAATCGCCAGTACAGCTTCAGCCAGCAATTCACCGGCGTTGATGCCGACAATGCCTGCGCCAATAACGCGATGTGTATCTTTATCAAAAATGAGCTTGGTAGCACCTTCGGTGCGGGCAATCGATAATGCGCGACCACTGGCTGCCCATGGGAAGCTGGCTTTTTCGATCTCAATGCCTTTGGCCTTGGCTTCTGTTTCGGTTAAGCCCACCCAGGCGATTTCAGGGTCGGTGTAAGCGACAGATGGAATCACGCTGGCAACAAATTCAACTTTATGGCCGGCGATCACTTCAGCAGCCACTTTGGCTTCATGCGTCGCTTTGTGCGCCAGCATGGGTTGGCCGACAATGTCGCCAATGGCGAAAATGTGAGGCACATTGGTGCGCATTTGTTTGTCGACGGCAATAAAGCCACGCTCATCCACAATTACACCGGCATTTTCTGCACCGATGTTCTTACCGTTTGGACGGCGGCCAATGGAAACCAGCACGCGGTCGTATTTCTGTGTTTCTTTCGGCGCGTTGGCGCCTTCAAAATCGACATAAATGCCGTCTGCTTTGGCTTCCAGTTTAGACACTTTAGTCGAGACTAAAATACTTTCGAAACGTTTTTCCATACGCTTTTGCAATGGGCGTACCAGGTCACGGTCTGCACCTGGAATCAGGCCGTCCATAAACTCGACCACACTGACCTTGCTGCCTAGTGCGTCATACACCGTGCCCATTTCCAGGCCGATAATGCCGCCGCCAATCACCAGCATACGTTTTGGGATGTCAGCCAATGCGAGTGCACCTGTCGAATCCATAATGCGTTCGTCTTCTGGCGCGCCAGGGAATTTAGTCGCTTGTGAACCGGCCGCGATAATCGCGTTTTCAAAGCCAACCACAGTGACTTTGCCGTCAGCCGCGGTCACCGCAATCTGGTGAGGGCTGGTGAATTGACCAACGCCACTGACGACGGTCACACCACGCATTTTAGCCATTTGTGCCAGGCCGCCAGTGAGCTTGCCGACCACGTCGTTGGCTTTCCAGTTACGCAGTTTGTCTAGGTCGATGTTCGGTTGGCCGAAACTCAGGCCGTGATGTTCGGTTTCTTCGGCTTCGGTAATCACTTTTGCTGTATGCAACAGGGCTTTGGATGGGATGCAGCCAACGTTCAGGCACACACCGCCCAGGGTTGGATAGCGCTCAACCAGCACGACTTTCAAGCCCAAGTCCGCCGCACGGAAAGCAGCGGTATAGCCGCCTGGGCCTGAACCGAGGACCATGACCTGACAGCTTACGTCATTGTTGCCTGTTGCAGCCGCTGGAGCGGGTGCAACAGGTGCGCTTGTTTGTGCTACTGGGGCGGCAGTTGCCTCCACGGCTGCAGGCTTCGATTCAGCTGTCGCGGCCTGGGCACTTTCTACCACTAAAATCAGGCTGCCTTTGGCGACCTTGTCACCGACTGCAACTTTGAGCTCTTTAACGACACCCGCGTGTGAAGAGGGGATGTCCATGGAAGCTTTATCAGATTCTACCGTGATCAGTGAATCCTCTTTGGCGATGGTGTCACCCACGGCCACCAGCACTTCGATGACATCGACGCTGTCAAAATTGCCGATATCCGGCACCAATATTTCAACCATTTGACTCATGAAAACCTTATATTCCGATTAGTTTTGCTATTTTATCACCAAAAGAACAAGATCACTTTCAGGCTGTCTACACATCCTAATGTCTGCTAGTTGCACCGCTCGCAGGGTGGGCGACTGGCGCCGGTTTCATGGTGCAGGTTTCATGGCCGTAGTTGCCGCCTGTGTCATCTGGTTCGTAATAATCGTTTTTGAAGGTCCAGCCATTTTTGCCAACTTTGGTGAATTGGCCCATGCCAGTGGAGAACTCGGCATATTTGGCATCAGACAGTTTAAACGTCATGGCTAGTTGTTTGCCACGTGTAATGGCTTGTCCGGTATAGCTTTGCTTGTTTTCAGTATGTGTTGCCAGATCATATACGGACACTTGCGACGTGCTGTTGCGTCGATTCTTTTTCAAATAAATGGTTACTTCATAGTCACCGACGGTGACGTTGTTGCCTTTGCAGAGATATTCGCCGCTGTAGTCCAGGCTGGCAACAGGCGCCGCAAATGCTGGCACAGAAAAGGATGAGAGCAACACGAGTGTGGTCAAGCAGGATTTAACGTTCATATGACTTCTGAGATGATTATTTTGGCGTGAAATTCTTTAAAAGCCGATGTTTTTAACGCGACTTTTGAATACGTTTCATCATAAGTCCAATTGCCTAATTTACCAAGTCTCTTTTGGAATATTTCTGAGGTTTTATCAGGGTTTGTAGGACGCATCCCGGTACTATTTGTGAGAGAATGCAAGCTATTTTTTAAGGAATTCCGTTTCAGGGGATCATGTTGCAGCGTTTGTTATCTCGAATTTCACCGATTGTCTGGCTGACCCTGTTCCTGATCGGGTCGATCTTTTATCTCTGGCGCCTGCAACAGCCGCAAGCGCTGGTAGAGGTGGCCGCCGAGGCGTTGCCATTACAATGCGTTTCTTATGCGCCGTACTACAAACCGGGCATGAACCCGACGATTAAAGACAGCTTTGTTGATCCGCTACAGATTGAGCAAGACTTGCAGGCACTGTCTAAAGTCACGCGCTGTGTGCGTACTTATTCGGTTGGCCAGGGACTGGATTACGTGCCAAAAGCGGCGCAAAAATTGGGCATGAAGGTCATTCTTGGTGTTTGGATTGGCTGGGTGGATGCGCTGAACCAGTCTGAGTTGCAATTGGCAGTGCAGCAGGCTAACCAATACCCTGATACCGTGCGTGGCCTGGTGGTCGGCAATGAAGTGTTGCTGCGCGGTGAACAAACCGAGCCGAAAATGCATGCATATCTGCAATGGGCCAAAGCCAATACCAAGGCCCCCGTCACTTATGCTGACGTATGGGAGTTTTGGCTCAAGCATCCTACGCTGGAGCAGGATGTCGACTTTGTGACCGTGCATATTTTGCCTTATTGGGAAGACAAGCCAGTCGCGATTGAGCAGGCGGTTGCGCATACGGCGTCTGTCATGGGTCACTTGGGCACTGTGTTTAAAAAGCCAATTTTGATTGGCGAGACTGGCTGGCCATCACAAGGGCGCCAGCGCTTCTGGTCCAAGCCGAGTGCGATCAACCAGGCACGTTACATGCGTGAGTTTTTACAAGCGGCGCACGTCAATCATTGGCAGTACAACGTGATTGAAGCGGTTGACCAGCCATGGAAGCGCGAGCTGGAAGGCACAGTTGGCGGTTATTGGGGCGTGCTGGATACGGATTTACAGCCTAAATTTAATCTGCAAGGCCCTGTAGCAGAGCACGCCGATGGCTTTAAACCTTACCTGCTGGCCTTGGTCCTTGCCGTGGCAGCTCTTGCCTGGGGACAATACAAGCGCGTGCCTGTAAACCAAATGCTGTTGCTGGCGTTTACTGGCGGTGTGGTCGGCTTGCATGCTTATTTGCAGGTGGGCTATGTGCAGCTGGCCGCACGCAATAGCGCCGAGTATGCCATGTTAGGTGGCCTGGTATTACTGGGCTGGACATTAGTGCTGATGCAGTTGCGGCAATGGCTGGGTTTGGGCATCAAGCCTTGCATCGAACAATCATTATTGCGCTTGCTGGCGCTGGCATTTTTGCTGACCAGTGCCGGTCTGGCGATCAATGGGCGTTATCTTGATTTTCCGCTGATCCTGGTTGGCTTGCCATTGGTGATGATCGCTATTTCTATCATCACAACGCCTTTGCGTGCTAGCGTGCAGGCACCTTTGCCTATAGTGGGCATTTGGCTGACAACGGTGATGGTGGTGATTGCGGCCAATATGGCAATTGCAGTGGCCATGACGGAACCTGGCAATGTGATTGCCTGGTGGTGGTGTGCAGCATGCGGTGTGGCAGTGTTTTTGTTGCCGGCCAGAAGTGCGCAGCTTAGCCAATAAAAGTTTAAATAAATACATCAGACATGATGGAAAGAGTGAGAAGTGATCGTTTCTTGGTTTAAAAAACTGGTACCCGGGTTGGTGTTTGCCATCCTGTTTTCGGCATTGCATTTCGGGCTGTGGGCCTTGGCCAACCGTGCATTGCCGCTGATCAATGTGAAACCAGCAGTCAATGGGTTTGCTTATTCAGGCTACCGTGGCAATCAAAGCCCGCTTGATGGCCAACATCCAAGCACGGCCGAGTTGGCGGAGGACCTGGATTTGATGCATAAGCACACGCGTCATATCCGCATGTATTCGTCGCTGGATTTAAATGAGGTTGTGCCGCTGGCCGCCAGACGCAATATGAACGTGATTGCAGGCGCCTGGATTGATACTGATAACCAGAAAAACACCCGCGAGATCTCTGCCTTGCTGGAAAAGCTGGAGAACTACAGCAATATCGATCGCGTGATTGTGGGTAACGAAGCCTTGCTGCGTAATGATTTGCCAGTGCAGTCGCTGATGGGTTACCTGGATTTTGTCAGGGAGCATAGCAATGTGCCGGTTTCAACGGCTGAACCATGGCACGTTTGGCTCAAGCACCCAGAGTTGGTCAAGCATGTAGATTATATCGCCGTGCATTTGCTGCCATACCACGAAGGGGTGCCAGTAGAAAAAGCCGTGCAATACACCATCGAGCGTTACAACCAGCTCATGCAGGCCTACCCGCGTAAAAAAATTGTGATTACCGAAGTGGGTTGGCCTAGCCGCGGCCCGGCCATTGGTGCCTCTGTTGCCAGTGAAGTCAATCAGGCACGCTTTATTCGCGAGTTTCTGGCCCGTAACTCGATTGAAGATCTTGATTTTTACCTGATGGAAGCGTTTGACCAACCCTGGAAAGTGGCACTGGAAGGTTGGGCTGGCGCGTATTGGGGCATGTATAACGCCGACCGTCACCAGAAATATTCGCTGCAAGGTGCCGTACCGCCAAATACGCGCTGGATTGCGAAAGCGACCTGGTCTAGCTTGCTGGCCTTTATTCCACTGATGTTAATTGCATGGCGTTTCAAACACTGGGGCATAGGCGGTGTGTTGTCGATGGCCGTGTTGTTCCAGGCCTGTATTACCACCCTCACCATTGCCTGGAACTTGCCTGGCGATTATTACTACACCCTGCGTGATTTCGTGGTGCTGATTGGCCTGATTCTTGGCATTGCATTGACCTCTATGGTGCTGATGATTTATGCCGCCGAGTTCAGCGAGGTGATGTTTAAACCAGCCTGGCGTCGCCTGTTTAAGCGCGCGCAAGCCCTGCCTGCCGACCAGGAACTGTTTGTGTCTATCCACCTGGCCTGCTACAACGAACCGCCGGAGATGGTGATTGCCACCATTGATAGCCTGCGTCACCTGAATTACACGCACTATGAAGTGATTGTGGTGGATAACAACACCAAAGATGAAGCCAAGTGGAGGCCGCTGGAAACGTATATGGCGACCATGCCGGATAATTTCCATTTCTACCATCTGCCTTCCTGGCCAGGTTTTAAAGCTGGTGCATTGAATTTTGCCCTGGATAAAACGCACCCTGATGCAAAAGTGGTCGGCGTGGTGGATGCCGACTACGTAGTGACCCCGGACTGGCTGTCTGACCTGGTGCCACACTTCCAGGAGTCGCAAGTCGCAGTAGTACAAGCGCCACAAGCACACCGCGAATGGGAAAATCACTTTTTCCACCGCATGTGTAACTGGGAGTTTGAAGGCTTTTTCCGTATTGGCATGCACCATAGACATGAACGTAATGCCTTGATTCAGCACGGCACCATGACTTTGATTCGCCGTGAATCACTGCAAACACTGGGTGGCTGGTCAGAATGGTGTATTTGTGAGGATACTGAACTTGGTTTGCGCTTGCTCGAGAACAATATGGAGCTGCGCTACATTGATGAAACTTTTGGTCGTGGCCTGACACCTGCCAACTTCAAGGCACTTAAATCACAACGTAACCGCTGGGCGTTTGGTGCCATGCAGATTCTTAAGCACCATATGCCTAAATTGCTGGGCAAGTCATCGCTGAATTTCAGCCAGCGTTATCACTTTCTCACCGGCTGGTTTGGCTGGTTTGGTGAGGCCTTGCAACTAGTATTCACCATCGGTTCTATCGGCTGGACCATTGCCATGCTGGCGTTCCCTAAATACTTTAGCCTGCCTGTGGTGGTCATGATTGTGCCTATCCTGTGTTTCCTGGCGATCAAGGCGATTCTGGGGCCTGTGCTGTATCGCAAAACCATGCATTGCAGCTGGACGGATATTTTTGGCGCTTCACTGGCTAGCCTGGGCTTGTCACACGCGATTGCCAGAGGCATTATCAACGGCCTGACGCACAAGGCTGGGGTGTTTGTAGTGACCAACAAAACCAAAGCCAAGCTCAGCAACTGGCAACTTATAGATCCGATTAAAGAAGAACTGTTGATTCTGGTATCGCTGATTATGGCGGGCGCAGCCATGTTGTATGCACGAGGCTTTAGCAATCTGGATGCGCAATTATGGGTGTCCATGCTGGCCCTGCAATCGCTGCCGTACTGGAGTGCGCTGGCATGTCAATGGATATCGGAACGCAAGTAAGTCCTGACGCTTTTCCACCTGATCAGGTGGACAAGCCCTTGATCTATAAGGGGCGGGCGGCACACAGCAACCAGGTCAGCCGCTTTGACCCACACGCCCGTGTGGCCGTTGACGATGGGTGGGGAACGCTTGATGAGGATGCCCCGCCATTACGCACCGAAGTCATGCTGGATGCAGCGAAAACCATCATCAACTACATCCAGTCGCCTGATTTGCCTTTTGACCGCACCCTCAACCATTACCGCGGCTGTGAGCATGGCTGTATTTATTGCTACGCGCGTCCTACGCATGCCTATTTAGGCTTGTCGCCCGGGCTGGACTTCGAATCGCGCTTACTGATGAAAGCGGATGCCGCTGAGTTGCTCAAAAAAGAGCTGGCGCATGCCAAGTATCAATGTGCGCCCATCGCACTCGGCATGAATACGGATAGCTACCAGCCGATTGAGCGTGAATATCAGTTGACGCGAAAGATCATTCAAGTGCTGGCTGAAGCGAATCACCCGTTCAGTCTGGTGACTAAATCGTCGCTGGTCGAGCGAGATATCGATTTAATCGCCCCCATGGCCGCCAAAGGTTTGGCCAGCATCTACTTGAGCATCACGACGTTAGATAGACAAATTGCGCGCCGACTGGAACCACGTGCGGCAGCGCCTGAACGCCGTTTTGAAACCGTGCGCCGCTTGAGCGAGGCAGGCATTCCGACGGGTGTCATGGTGGCACCAGTGATTCCGGCGTTGACCGATTGCGATATGGAACAAATTCTGCAACAAGCACATGAGGCCGGTGCCAGAAAAGCAGGTTATGTATTTCTGCGCTTGCCGCATGAGTTAAGCGATTTGTTTGAGCAATGGTTGCAACAGTATTTTCCGCTCAAAGCCAGCCATGTCATGAGCCTTGTGAAGCAAAGTCGTGGCGGCAAAACCTACCAAGGCGGGTTTGGTCAACGCATGCGTGGTGAAGGCGTATTTGCCGATTTGCTGGCACATCGTTTCAAACTCAGTTGCCAGAAGCTGGGCATGTCAGGCGAAAGGTTGGGCTTCCGTACCGATTTGTTTAAGGTGCCGGATGCCTGGCGGCAGTCGTCAAACAGCCCGCAACTCACATTGTTTTAATCACCATGCTTGATTTGTTATTTGGCGACTTGTTATTTGTCTATGGCACCTTGCGCCAAGGTAACGCAAACGCAATGGCTGCTTATCTTTCTACGCATGCTGAATTCCTCACTGGAGGCTGGTTTCAAGGCCTGATGTATCAGATCAGCTATTACCCTGGTGTGATTGCCTCTGACTGTGCTGATGACCGCATCTATGGGGAGGTTTACCGTTTGCATGATGCGCAAAGCACGCTGGCTGTGCTGGATGATTATGAGGAGTGTAGTGCCCGACATAGGCAGCCTGCGGAGTATCAACGGCTTAACACGCAGATACTGGCCGTAGATGGTCACGTATTGGAACAGGTGTGGATTTACCTGTATCAATGGCCTCTGCACAATAAGCGACTAATCGAATCCGGTGACTTTATGCAGCACGAACAGCTGATATGAAAAACAAAGGGCGCCATCAGCGCCCTTTGTTTGATATTGCAGCTTAGAGTAACAAACGTCTCACATCACTCAGCATCACTCGCAGGTGGCTGGTGAATCTTGCACCGTCTGCACCGTCGATCACGCGGTGATCGTATGACAGCGATAATGGCATGATCAGACGCGGGTCAAAGCCGCCGGTGTCTTTGTTGTAGACAGGCTGCATGGCCGCACGCGAGACGCCTAAAATCGCCACTTCAGGGCAATTGATGATAGGCGTGAACATGGTGCCGCCGATACCGCCCAGGCTGGAAATGGTAAAGCAGCCGCCTTGCATTTCTTCTACTTTCAGCTTGCGTTCGCGTGCTTTGGCAGACAGGTCAGCCAGGTCGCGTGCGATATCCATCACGTCTTTCTGGTTCACATCGCGCACCACTGGTACTACCAGGCCGTCCGGCGTATCGCAGGCGAAACCGATGTTGTAATACTGCTTGAGGATCAGGCTGTCGCCTTCTGGAGACAGTGAGGCATTGAAGTTAGGGTAGGTGCGCAGCGCATTGACGACGGCTTTCATCAGGAAAGCCAGCAAGGTCAGTTTTACGCCACGTTTTTCTGCTTCGGCCAGCATGGACTTGCGGAAGTCTTCCAGGTCTGTAATGTCAGCTTCATCGAACTGCGTCACATGCGGTGCAGTGACCCAGTTACGGTGCAGGTTGGCCCCAGACAGTTTCTTGATGCGTGACAGTGGTTTGTTTTCGATGCTGCCAAACTGGCTGAAATCGATCACTGGCATTGGCAAGGTGCTCAAACCGCCACCCACGCCCATGTTTTCAGAACGTGGCTTGGACAGCTCGCCTTTAACGTAGGCTTGTACATCCGCTTGTAGAATGCGGTTTTTCGGGCCGTTGGCTTTGACCAGTGACAAGTTAACGCCAAGCTCACGTGCAAACTTACGCACAGAAGGGCTGGCATGCGCCAGTTTGCCGCTGCTGGCAACACTGCTGGCTGCGACCGGGTTCGGGGTCGCTTGCGGTTGCACTACTTGCGGCACTTCGGCCACCGGGCGTGTTGGCTCAGGAATAGCCACTGTTTTTTCATCAACCTTGACCGTTGCCACGACTGGCGTGGCCGTTGGTTGCGGGGCGACTTTCTCAGCAGGTGCTGCTTCGGCAGTGGTATCCAGCGTTAGAATCAGCGCGCCTTGCTTGGTTTTGTCGCCAACGTTGATATGAATCTCTTTGACCACCCCAGCCAATGAAGAAGGGATGTCCATGGAGGCTTTGTCAGACTCTACGGTAATCAGCGAGTCTTCTTTGGCCACGGTGTCACCCACGCTGACCAGGACTTCAATTACGTCGACGCTGTCAAAGTTGCCGATATCCGGCACCAGTACTTCTTTGATAGACATATTCTATACTTTCCTTATGTCGTGACCTTAGATCGTGGCCGGGTTGGCACGAGTAATGTCGATATTATATTTTTTGATCGCTTCGGTCGCTTTGCTTGCTGGCAGCTTGCCGTCATCCGCCAAGGCTTTCAGTGCGGCGAGTACCACGTAGTAGCGGTCAACTTCAAAGAAGCTGCGTAGTGCTTCGCGAGAATCTGAACGCCCATAACCATCGGTGCCCAGTGCGACAAAGCGATTAGGGACATAGTTGTGGATCTGGTCAGCAAACGAACGCATATAGTCAGTGGACGCAATCACTGGACCTTCAGCTTTTGCCAAGGCTTGAGCAACGTAGCTTAACTTAGGCTTGGCTTCCGGGTTCAGCAGGTTGTGACGCTCGGCATCAATACCATCGCGGCGCAACTCGGTAAAGCTGGTCACGCTCCACACGTCAGCAGACACGCCCCAGTCTTTTTCCAGTAATTCAGCGGCCGCAATCACTTCACGCAAAATCACGCCGGAACCCATTAACTGAACCTTAGGACCTTTGGCTTTGGACTTGCTGAAGCTATACATGCCTTTGAGGATGCCCTCGGCACTGCCTTCCGGCATGGCAGGGTGGGTATAGTTTTCGTTCATCAGGGTGATGTAGTAATACACATCTTCCTGATTTTGCACCATGCGGCGCATCCCTTCCTGAATGATCACGGCCAGTTCGTAAGCGAAGGTCGGGTCGTAAGACACGCAGTTAGGAATCGTCGCAGACATCAGGTGGCTATGGCCATCTTCGTGTTGCAAACCTTCACCGTTCAGCGTGGTACGGCCTGCGGTGGCACCCAGCAAGAAGCCGCGTGCGCGGCTGTCACCGGCGGCCCAGGCAAAGTCGCCGATGCGCTGGAAACCAAACATGGAGTAGTAGATATAGAACGGAATCATTTGCGTGCCGGTGACGCTATAAGACGTCGCGGCGGCCAGCCAGCTGGCAAAAGAGCCAGCCTCGTTAATGCCTTCTTCCAGAATCTGGCCACTTTGAGATTCTTTATAGAACATCACCTGGTCAGAATCTTGTGGCTCGTACAGTTGGCCGACAGAAGAGTAAATACCCAATTGACGGAACATGCCTTCCATACCGAAGGTACGCGCTTCGTCTGGCACGATAGGCACCACGTATTTGCCCACTTGCTTGTCACGTACCAGCGTAGACAGGATACGTACGAATGCCATGGTGGTTGAAATTTCACGCTCACCGGTTGCACCGAGCATGTTTTCAAATGCAGATAGTTCAGGCACGGTCAGCTCGTTACCTTTACGGCGACGGCTAGGCACAAAGCCACCCAAAGCAGAGCGGCGTTCCATCATGTATTTGATTTCCGGGCTGTCTTCGGTCGGACGGTAGTAAGACAGATTTTCTACTTGCTCGTCAGTCAATGGCAAGTCAAAGCGGTCACGGAACGCTTTCAGTGAAGCGATATCCATGCTTTTTTGCTGGTGCGTGGTGTTCTGGCCTTCACCAGCTTCACCCATGCCATAGCCTTTAACGGTTTTAGCCAAGATAACGGTAGGTTGACCCTTGTGGTTCACTGCAGACTGGTAAGCTGCAAATACTTTGTGTGGATCGTGGCCGCCACGGTTCAGGCGCCAGATATCAGCATCTGACATGGCCGCGACCATTTCACGCAGCTCAGGATATTTGCCAAAGAAGTGCTCACGTGTGTACGCGCCACCTTTTTGCTTGAAGTTCTGGTACTCGCCGTCCACGCATTCTTCCATACGTTTGCGCAGAATACCGTCTTTATCCATGGCCAGCAGTGGATCCCAGTAGGAGCCCCAGATGACCTTGATCGCGTTCCAGCCTGCACCGCGGAAGTTGGATTCGAGTTCTTGGATAATTTTGCCGTTGCCGCGCACTGGACCATCCAGGCGTTGCAAGTTACAGTTAATGACAAAAATCAGGTTATCCAGGCCTTCGCGTGCAGCCAGTGAAATCGCGCCTTGTGATTCTGGCTCGTCCATCTCGCCATCACCGCAGAATACCCATACCTTACGGTCAGCCGTATCGGCGATGCCGCGGTTATGCAGGTATTTGAGGAAACGTGCTTGGTAAATACCAGCCAATGGGCCCAGGCCCATAGATACGGTTGGGAACTGCCAGAAATCAGGCATCAACCAAGGGTGAGGGTAGCTGGACAGGCCATTGCCACCCGTTTCCTGGCGGAAGTTGTCCATTTGCTCTTCAGAGATACGGCCCTCAAGGAAAGCGCGCGCATACACACCCGGTGAGGAGTGGCCCTGGAAGTAAATACAGTCGCCGCCAAAACTTTCATTGGCAGCGCGGAAAAAGTGGTTAAAACCTACATCGTATAGCGTTGCTGCTGACTGGAAGCTGGCAATATGGCCGCCAATCCCTGGCGATTTCTCGTTGGCACGCAACACGGTCATGATCGCATTCCAGCGAATCAGGGCGCGTACACGGCGTTCCATCTCCGGGTCACCTTGCAGTTTGCCCTGCAAGTGGGTGGGGATGGTATTGACGTAAGAGGTGGTTGCCTTATAAGGCAAATGGCCGCCGGAACGGCGGGCCTGATCAATCATTGCTTCCAGCAGGAAGTGGGCGCGTTCTGGCCCTTCATTCTCAATGACGGCACTGAGGGCTTCTAGCCATTCTTGCGTTTCTTGTGCGTCGGTTTCATTGAGGTGTGCTTGCGAATGCGTTGCCATGCGTGAGGATTCTCCGAGTTTTTAGTCGCTATGCGTATAATCTAGCACCTAGTATCCCGCACCTGGCCATGCCTAGCGCTGAGGAAAGTGTTGATTACCAAGAAGGGATTCCGAAATTGGACACTGCTTTTATGGTAACACGTTGCTGAATTTAGGTGATGAGCCTCAGCAACCTAGCTATCAACTGTAAGTGTCTCTTTTTTGGCGCTTTTGGTCAAGTTTTGCATGAATGAATCATGCCTAACTACAGGTATTTGCTACGTTTATTTAATGTTTTATATAAGAGTGTTTTCTAAAGATATGCGCATCGAGTGGTCCCAAACTTCTGAAGTCAGTTCAACCTTATTATCAGCTTATGCCAAGCATATATTGGTCGTGTTTGAAGAAAAGTTTTTTTCGTCATTGCCATTTGCAGATGCGCTGGCGCTTAAATTGCAGCGTGCTGGCCTCACCGCAGCCGATTTGAAAGACAAACCAGTCACGCTGGAGTTGGCTGATGGCACACTGGTCAGCCTGTGCCAGGTGGAGGCTACAGCATCCGCATTCGGCGTGGCTACATTGTTGCGTACGGCCATAAAACCTTTACTCAGCGAGCATCCGGCACGTATTGCCCTGGCAATACTTTCTAAGAAACATGCGGCCTCACTCGCCAGATTGGCAGCTTATGTCACCCTGGTGAATGCACAAGCCTTGCCCGTGCTGAAACAAAAATCTGCCAGCCAGAAACTGCGTGAAATCGGCGTGTTTGGTGTTGCCGATATTGCCTGGACTGATGAAGTTATGGCATTGGTGGCTGGCAATACCGTTTGCCGTGCACTGACCATGACGCCACCCAATATGCTGACGCCAGCCTTGTACCGGCAATGTCTGCAGACCATGGCCAGCGAAAAAGGCTGGCAATATGCCGAGTGGGACACCGAGGCACTGCGCCAACTGGGCGCAGGTGCATTTGTCGCCGTGGCACAAGGCTCTGAGCCGCAAGATGCCGCCATCGTCAAACTGTCTTACCGCCATCCGCAAGCTGAAAAAACGCTGGCACTGGTTGGGAAGGGCATTTGTTTTGATACTGGCGGCCATAATTTAAAGTCAGCCAAATATATGCAGGGTATGCACCAGGATATGAACGGCAGCGCAGTGGCGGTGGGTGTGTTGCAGGCCATCAGTGCGCAACAGCTGCCTATCAATGTGGATTGCTGGCTGGCTCTGGCACAAAACCATATTGGTCCCAACGCTTACAAGCAGAATGATGTGATCACCGCCCTGAATGGTATGAGCATCGAAATCGTACATACGGATGCCGAAGGCCGTATGGTGCTGGCGGACACCTTGACCTTGGCCAGTCGTGACAAACCAGATGTGATGGTAGATTACGCCACGCTGACCGGCAGTATGCAAACGGCGCTGGGTTCTCGCATGAGCGGCATTGTGGCTAATCGCCAGACCTTGGCAAACCAGATGGTGGAAGCGGGTGCGGTGAGCGGGGAGCGCGTCGTGGCTTTTCCTTACGCTGAGGACTATGACAGCGAGCTCGATAGCGACATCGCTGATATCAAGCAGTGCACCATGGATAGCGATGCCGACCATATCCTGGCAGCTCGCTTTTTAGGTAAGTTTATCGAGGGTGACGTGGACTGGTGCCACGTCGATTTATCGTCTTATGCGCACAAAGAGGGCTTGGGCGCTGTGGCCAGCGAGGTGAACGGCTTTGGGGTGGCGCTCACCTTGCAATGGTTGCAGGCTTTCATGGCAGGCAAGTAGAAGGTTAACCACAAGCGCTGCAACGTGCCAGCCACTCGCGGCCTTTGAGCATCAGGTGCCAGTACAGAGAAGGCAATATATATTTCTTTAGCCACCAGGCACTGCGCCGAGGCTTGGTCGAGTCCCAGGGAAAGGTCGGCACGATTTTGCCACCATAACCAAACTCGGCCAGGATGATTTTGCCTTTTTCTACGGTGAGCGGGCAAGAGCCATAACCATCATAACGTGAAGGCAGGGCGAGGCCCGCGCGGGCAGCTAACAAGTTCTCGGCCGCAATCACCACTTGCTTGCGCGCAGCGGCAGCCGTTTTTGCATTCGGTGTATTGGTACAATCACCGACGCCGAAAATCTCCGGGTAACGCACATGCTGCAAGCTGTGTTGATCGACTTCCACCCAGCCATCGGCATTGGCTAACGGGCTTTGCTTGATAAAGTCTGGCGCGACTTGCGGCGGTACTACATGCAATAGGTCAAACGACTCGCTGACACGGTTGATGTTGCCGTCGGCATCTTTCACATTAAACCAGGCTGTTTTACCGGGGCCATCCACTTCGACTAATGTGCTGTTCAAATGCAAATCTACCTGATAGCGGCGGATATATTGCATCAGCGGTTCTACATATTCCTTGACGCCAAACAGCGCAGGCGTACTGCTGTAGAACGACGCTTTGATATTGCCCAGACGTCCCTTGCTCAGCCACTCGGCACAGGAAAGATACAAGGCTTTTTGTGGTGCGCCCGCACATTTGATTGGCATTGGTGGCTGGGTAAACAAGGCTTTACCGGATTGCAATTGTTGCACTAACTGCCAGGTATAAGGCGCCAGGTCAAAACGGTAGTTAGAGGTCACGCCATGCTGGCCCAGCGTTTCTGGCAAGCCTTTAATCCCTGCCCAGTTGAGTTTAAGGCCCGCAGCAACCACCAGTTGCTGATATTGAATGTTGCCCAGCTTGTCGGTGCTGACTTGCTGTTGTTCCGGCTGAAAACTGGTGACTGCAGCCTGTAGCCAGGTGACACCGGACGGAATGCAAGACGCCATAGGACGTACCGTTTTCTGGGCGTCAAATTCACCGGCACCGACCAGGGTCCAGGCTGGCTGGTAATAGTGCTGCTCAGAAGGCTCTATGATGGCAATGCTTAGTGCCGGTGCGCGTTTTTTCAGGCTGGCTGCAATGGCGCAACCGGCTGAGCCGCCGCCTATAATCACAATGTCGAAATTGGTTTTTTGCATGAGATAAAATTTTTTCTAATAATGAAGACGTTGGTAAGGTTAAGGGCTTAGCCAGCTTTTGACTTTATGAAATAAGCCTGCCTGTTCGGAAGACTGGCAACAGGCAGGTTTGGCACCCGTTTCTGCAGAAGCCGGGCCGCTATGTAATGCTTGTTGATACACCTGGCCGGCCCGGTTACCTGTCCTGCAAAACCCGAGTACCGGGCCTGCGTGCATATTCAGCAGGGCCTGCAATTGCTGCACATGCTCAGGCCTGATCTGGTTGGGTAACACCGGGATATCCGCGTAGGCGATACCCAGTGAGGCTGCTTTTGCGGCAAGTGTCGCGCTGAGGGGCTGCGCATCGCCGCCTTCGCCATCTGGCCGGAAATTCACAACCAGCTTGATACCGTTGGCTGCCAGTGCATCCAGGTCTGTTGCCGTTAACTGGTCGCTTACACTGTAGCGTTGATCAATTGTTTTGATGTCCATCTTTTTTTCCTATGCGCTTTTGAGTTGCGCGGTTGCTGTCTTTTGGCAAAATTCGCGATGCAGTACCTGAATCACCGCCAGGGCCGCCGGACTGCCTATGCTGTAAAACACATTTTTGCCTTCACGGCGGGTGCTCACCAGTTGCGCCTCGCGCAGCACGGTTAATTGTTGCGACAGGCTGGGTTGCCTCAAATTCAGGTTGTTTTCCAGCTCGCTGACCGATTTCTCGCCTTGTGATAACTGACATAACAGCAACAACCGATCAGTGTTTGCCATCGCTTTCATCAACTGGCTGGCCTGATCGGCCGATGCTCTTAACTGGTCAAAAATATCCACCGCAATATCCGAAGTTTGCATAATACCCCTAGAATCATCATTTATTTTTTATACTATTTATACGTTGAAATTCAATCATAAACCTGTTGTCACAGATTGTGTACGCTTTAACACTTAAGTGATTGACCGTGATCATTGTTTGAAATCAATCTGTGGTAAAGTTTGTCGCACAAATTAAAAGTGAGAGGCTGCTGCGGCAACCCTCACCATCACAATAAAAACACTGGGGATTATCGGGATGATGCAATCACTTTCATGGATCAGCTTGTTTCCTGAACTGGAAACGCTGGAGGATGCGGCCAAAAAACTGCTGATGCAATATGCGCGTATTGTGGAGGCGCCGATAGGCACCATAGGCTATCGTGAAGGCGACCATTGCGGTGGTTATGTGCTGCGGCTTAAAGGCCGCTCGCGTGTCTATAAAATGTCTGCCAGTGGCCGCGAGATTGTGTTGTACCGCGTCGGCGCCGGTGAAACCTGCGTCATCACCACGACCTGTTTGCTCGGCAATAGTCAGTATCCGGCTTCGACCATTGTCGAAGAGGAAATTCAGGATGTGATTGTGCCGGATACGACTTTCCATAAGCTCATGATCGATTCACCGGTATTCAGGCAATATGTGATGCAAAATTATGGCGCCTTGATCAGCGACCTGATCGTGTTGCTGGATGAAGTCGCCTTTCAAACGCTGGATGCACGTCTGGCTAAATGGCTGCTGGACATGGGTAATAACACGATTCAACGCACGCACCAGCAAATTGCCGATGAATTGGGTACGGCGCGTGAGGTGATCAGCCGCCAGTTAAAGCGCCTGGAACAAAAAGGCTGGTTGACCATGGGGCGCGGCGTGATTGAAATCCAGCAGCGTGGCGAATTGCTCAAACTGGCTAACAGCAGCCAGTAATACTGTATCTGCCCAGATACAAAATTCTCCCGGCTTCGATACATCCCCGCGTCATCTCTCATGATTGAATGCACGTTAACAACATAACTGCATTAAGCAGTGTGCTTCAAGAGAGGAAACTAGCATGCGTAAATTAATCTTATCCAGCGTGGTCATGATGGCGGCGAGCCAGAGTGCGTTTGCCGATGCCGAGTATATTGACCGGGCCAGGGTGTTGTCGGTCGCACCGCAAGTGCAACAAATCAACCAGCCACGCCAGGAATGCCGTACCGAATATGTGCGTGAAAGTGTGTATGAATCTAATCGCTCTAACACGGGCGCGATTGTCGGTGGTGTTGCGGGTGGATTATTGGGAAGCACGATAGGCCGTGGTAACGGCCGTATTGCAGCTGCGGCAGTCGGTGCCGGTGTGGGTGCGATTGTGGGTGATCGTGTCGGTAACCAGAATGCCTATGGCAACGAGCGCATCGTGACACGCCCGGTTGAGCAGTGTGTGATGGTAGACCAATGGCAAACCGTGACTACCGGTTACGTGGTGAATTATGAATACCAGGGTCGTCAATATTCAACCCTGATGGACAGAGACCCAGGCCCGGTATTGGATGTGACCGTATTAGTCAGACCGAATGTGGTGCAGATTCAACCTATGCCAGCGCCAGGATATCGTCCGGCCGCAATGAGGGGACATGGTCCACGCCAGCATCGTCAATATTGGTAAATGCATGGCTGTTAATAAGCGCGGTGCCCGCGATGGCATCGCGTTTATGCTTTGAGCAGTACAATTACGGCACCGCTGCCGCCATCGTTGGCGCGCGCCTGGGCATAGGCAATGACTTCATCTTTTTGCATCAGCCAGTTGCGCAGTTTGTGTTTAAGCACGGGTTCTTTGTTACGCGAGCCCAGGCCTTTGCCATGCACGATACGCACGCAGCGCAAACCCCGTTTTTTGCAATCAGCAATAAATTCAGACACATATAACCTGGCTTCATCGCTGATCAGGCCATGCAAATCTATGTGTGCCTGCACCACCCAATGGCCACGGCGCAGTTTGCTCAGCACCATGGGCGATTGGCCTTCGCGCAAATACAGTAACTCTTCGCCGCTTTCTAGTTCGTGGGCGGGAATATAATGATCGCTCAACGAATCCACCAGGGCCTGTTGTTCGTCTTTAATCAGTTGCCGCGGGATCGGTTTCGGTTTTTTGGGCGCATGCGAAATGCGATTGGTTTTGACCGGGCGCGCGCCTTTCACTGCTTCGTGAAACAGTGTCAGATCATCTTCGTCTTTGTCCGGCAACTCTTGTGACATGGTTTGATTTTAATGTTTAATTTAAAAATAAAAAAGCGCACCGGGGTGCGCTTCTTCATTTCAGCAGCTAGATTTACTCCAGGCTGGTCAAATAGCGCTCGGCATCCAGCGCTGCCATACAACCGGTTCCGGCACTGGTGACAGCCTGGCGGTAAATATGGTCTTGCACGTCACCGGCGGCAAATACGCCAGGTACGCTGGTGGCAGTAAAATTACCCTGACGGCCAGTTTGCGTCACAATATAACCGCCTTCCATCTCCAGCTGGCCTTCAAAAATCTGCGTATTTGGCTGGTGGCCAATGGCGATAAACACACCTTTGAGTGCAATATCTTTGGTGGTGCCAGCGTTGACATCTTTCACGCGCATACCAGTCACGCCAGTGTTGTCGCCTAATACCTCATCCAGCGTGTGGAAGGTTTCGAGGACGATCTTGCCTTCCTTGACGCGGTCCATCAGTTTATCGACCAGGATGGCTTCGGCCTTGAATTTGTCTCGACGGTGTACCAGCGTCACCTTGCTGGCAATATTAGCCAGGTACAAGGCTTCTTCAACAGCCGTATTGCCGCCGCCAATCACGGCGACTTCCTGGTTGCGGTAGAAAAAGCCATCACATGTGGCGCAGGCAGATACGCCTTTACCGGCAAAGGCTTCTTCACTTGGCAAGCCCAGGTATTTGGCCGACGCACCCGTAGCAATAATCAAGGCATCGCAGGTGTACTCACCGTTATCACCCACCAGGCGGATCGGTTTTTCTTTGAGGTGCGTGGTGTGGATATGGTCAAAAATCATCTCGGTATTAAAACGCTCGGCGTGTTGCTGAAAACGCGCCATCAACTCCGGACCCATGACGCCATTGGCATCGGCAGGCCAGTTATCGACCTCAGTGGTTGTCATCAGCTGGCCGCCTTGGGCCAGGCCGGTAATCAACACCGGGTTGAGGTTTGCGCGAGCAGCATAGACCGCTGCGGTGTAGCCAGCAGGGCCTGAGCCAAGAATCATTAAACGGGCATGTTTTGTTGCCATGATGGGATTTCCAGTGTTTGGTGAATTATTTTTATGTAGATGGGGATGGGCATCTGTGATTTAAATGCCCATCTCACTTAATGTCTATGAAGAAAGGTTGCAGTCGTCTTACTCCAGCAAACTGCGTAACATCCATGCTGTTTTTTGGCTTCGGCATAACCTGAAGGTTAGCCTACACCGAAAAACAGCATCGATTATCTATTATTCCAGCAAGCTCCGTAACATCCATGCTGTTTTTTCATGCAGTTGCAGGCGTTGGGTCAACAAGTCAGCCGTGGCTTCGTCAGAGGCTTTTTCTGCTGCCGGGAATACACTGCGTGCCGTGCGGCAGACTGCTTCGTGACCAGCAACCAGTTCACGGATCATTTCGTTGGCTTTAGGCACATCAATGGTTTCTTCAATCGAGGTCAGTTTGGCAAACTGGGCATAGGTGCCAGGCGCATACACGCCCAATGAACGAATACGCTCCGCCACCAGGTCAACCGCCAGTGCCAGCTCGGTGTACTGGGTTTCAAACATCAGGTGCAACGTGTTGAACATTGGTCCAGTGACGTTCCAATGAAAATAGTGCGTTTTCAAATATAAAGTGTAGGTGTCAGCCAGCAGTTTGGACAAACCCTGCGCGATTTCCTGGCGATTTTCATTGTTAATTCCGATATCCATATGCTCTCCATGGGTGTGATTTATAGATGTGATTTGTTTATTTTAGAACCTCGTCTCCCTGACTGCAATTTGATTTTGCTATAATCATTTAAGTTCACTCTTGCAAAGAAAGAGACAACATATTGTTTTTTAATAAGAAAAAAGTTGCTAACGTCCGTCTTGAAAAAGTTTCGACGGAGAAACAGCTGCGTGATGCCAAATTGCTGCGTGAGGTGTCATGGATTGCGCTGGCCGCATTGGGTGTGTTCCTGGCGGTGATTTTAGCGACTTATTCGCATGAGGATCCAGGCTGGACACATGCGATTGGCGAACATGACATCATCCACAATGCGGGCGGGACTGTGGGCGCCTGGGTGTCAGATATTTTCCTCTCCTTATTTGGTTTTTCATCGTGGTGGTTTGTGGTGCTGGCCTTTTACATGGTCTGGCTCATGTATCAGCGCTTGCATCTGGACCCGGTTGAAAAACATGACTGGTGGTTGAATGGCGTCGGCTTTGCCTTGATGCTACTGGCGTCAGCGGCGCTTGAGTCCGGTCACCTGGTGAGTTTTCCGGCCGATTTTCCGCTCAAGCAAGGTGGCGTGATTGGTAGTGGCATTGATCATCTGCTACGCAATATGTTTGGATTTGCTGGCTCTACCATGCTGCTGCTGGTGTTGTTTGCCATTTCGTTCAGCCTGTTTACCAGCTGGTCACTGATTGCCATGAGCGAGCAATTGGGCGAGTGGGTGATCCAGTTTTACCAGTGGAGCCTGCTCAAATACCAGGATAGTCAGGACCGTAAAGTGGGTCGCCAGGCATTGCAGGCACGCGAAGAGTTTGTCGAGGCCGAGCGCAAGCGGGTTGAAGACCGCAAGCCAGTCGAGATTACGGTGCCAGAAGTGGTTATAGAGCCAAGTGAGCGCGTGGTCAAAGAAAAGCAGGCTGTGTTGTTTGCCGCGATTGAGCAGGAAGGCTTGCCGCCACTGCATTTGCTGGATGCGCCTAACCAGTCGGTTGAGTTGCAATCTGCCGAAACACTGGATTTCACCTCGCGCCTGATCGAGCGCAAGCTGATGGACTTTGGCATTGAGGTCAAAGTGGTCACGGCACAACCTGGCCCGGTGATTACACGCTATGAGCTGGACCCGGCACCTGGCGTGAAAGGCAGTCAGATCACCAACCTGGCCAAAGATCTGGCGCGGGCGCTGTCTGTGATCAGTGTGCGCGTGGTCGAAACTATCCCAGGCAAAAGCTTTATGGGCCTGGAGATTCCTAACCCTAAACGCCAGATTGTGTCGCTGTCTGAAATCATGGGTAGCCAGGCTTATGCCGACCAGAGCTCGCCGCTGGCGATTGCCATGGGTAAAGACATTGCCGGTAAGCCGATTGTGGCTGACCTGGCGAAAATGCCACATGTGCTGGTGGCAGGTACTACCGGTTCCGGTAAGTCGGTGGCGATTAACGCCCTCATTTTAAGCTTGTTGTATAAGTCAGAAGCCAGTCGCGTGCGCATGATCCTGATCGATCCGAAAATGCTGGAGCTTTCAGTCTATGAAGGTATCCCGCATCTGCTGGCGCCGGTGGTGACTGATATGCGCCAGGCCGCTAACGCATTGAACTGGTGCGTGGCAGAGATGGAGCGTCGTTACAAACTGATGTCTACGCTAGGTGTGCGTAACCTGGCCGGATATAACCAGAAGATACAGGAAGCGAAAAAGCAGGGCGTCTCGATTCCGCATCCGTTCAGCTTAACGCCGGATGAACCAGAGCCATTGGAAGAAATGCCATTGATCGTGGTGATGATCGACGAATTGGCTGATCTGATGATGGTGGTGGGCAAGAAAGTGGAAGAACTGATTGCGCGCCTGGCGCAAAAGGCGCGTGCTTCAGGCATCCACCTGGTGCTTGCGACACAGCGGCCATCGGTAGATGTGATTACCGGCTTGATTAAAGCCAACGTGCCGACACGTGTGGCGTTCCAGGTGTCGAGTAAGATTGATTCGCGCACGATTCTGGACCAGATGGGTGCAGAAACTTTGCTGGGGCAGGGCGATATGCTCTACTTGCCGCCAGGCAGCGGCTACCCGCAACGTATTCATGGCGCATTTGTCAGTGATGGCGAAGTGCACAATGTGGTCAATTTCCTTAAGGCACAGGGCGAACCAAACTACATCGAAGGCATTCTCACCAATGAGACTGAGGGCGGCGATCTTGATGCCTTGCCGGGAGGCAGTGATGCTGGCGGTGAAAAAGACCCGTTGTATGATGAAGCGGTGGCGATTGTGTTGAAGACACGCCGTGCTTCAATTTCATCGGTGCAACGCCAACTGCGCATCGGTTACAACCGTGCCGCGAGGTTAATTGAGGATATGGAACGTGCCGGACTGGTCTCTGCCATGCAAAGTAATGGCAACCGTGAAGTACTGGTAAAAGCTGGAGGAGACCATGAATAAGAGATTGATCAAAGCGCTGATCGTTTTTAGCGGCTGGTGTGTGATGTCAGCGGCATTAGCCGATGGCGTGGATGACTTAAAACAGTTTTATCAAAGCACACAATCCATGCGTGCTAACTTCAAGCAAACGGTGTTTGACCAAAAAGGGCGCAAATTGCAAGAGGTCAATGGCACCATGTTGTTACAGCGTCCGAACAAGTTTCGCTGGGATTATCAAAAGCCTTACGAGCAGCAAATTATTAGCGATGGCCGTCAGGTGTTTTTGTTCGATGTTGATTTGCAACAAGTCACGGTGCGCACGGTGGATAAAGTGTTGGGTACCAGTCCTGCCGCATTGCTGGCAGGTGGGCCAAATGTGGAAGAAAGTTTCCGCCTCTCGCGTTTGCTCGACTTTGAAGGGCTGCAGCGCGTGCAGGCTAAACCCAAGCAAAAAGACAGCGGTTTTCAGGTGGTGATTATCTCGTTTGACCATAGCAAATTGGCCGAAATGCGCCTGGTGGATGCTTTTGGGCAAAGCACGCATATTGTGTTTTCCAATGTTGAGGCCAACCCAAGCCTGAATACCAACCAGTTCCTGTTCTCGATTCCCAAAGGGGTAGATGTGGTGGGCGAGTAATCGCCTGCGCATCAAAACTAGCATGTCCTCCCTGTTTGAACCACAAACGCCTGCTTCTGCACCCCTTGCAGAGCAGCTACGCCCCAAAACCCTGGACGAAGTCGTCGGGCAAACGCATTTACTCGGTGAAGGTAAACCTTTACGCCGCGCGTTTGAGTCTGGCAAATTGCCATCCATGATTTTATGGGGGCCACCGGGTGTCGGTAAAACGACCTTGGCACGCCTGATTGCACAAACCGCAGAGGCTGAGTTTGTGCCTTTGTCCGCTGTGTTGTCGGGCATTAAAGATATCCGCGAAGCCGTAGAGCGTGCTGAGCACACCTTGCAACAAACCGGGCGTAACACCATTTTGTTTGTCGATGAGGTGCACCGGTTTAATAAAGGCCAGCAGGATGCTTTTTTACCGTATGTTGAAAGTGGCCTGATTACGTTTATTGGGGCAACCACTGAAAATCCTTCATTTGAGGTGAACAGCGCACTGTTAAGCCGTGCTCAGGTATTTGTGCTGAATGCATTGACTGAGGAGGAGCTAGCCGAGCTACTGGAGCGCGCACGGCTAAAGGTGGCGCCATCCGTCAAATTGGATGACACTGTCACCGAGCAGGTGTTGGCCTACGCTGATGGCGATGCCAGGCGCTTGCTTAACTTTGCCGAGGGCTTGTTTAATGGGGCCGTCTCGGCCAACATTGACAGCATAGACGAGTCCTTTTTGCAGTCGACCATGGCCAGCAAGTTGCGCCGATTTGACAAAGGTGGCGAAGCCTTTTACGACCAGATTTCTGCCTTGCACAAGTCCGTGCGTGGCTCCAACCCGGATGCTGCGCTCTATTGGTTGATGCGTATGCTGGATGGCGGTGCCGAGCCCTTGTACCTGGCGCGCCGCATTATCCGCATGGCCTGGGAAGATATCGGCCTGGCCGATCCACGCGCCATGCAGATCGCCAACGACGCAGCACTGACATTTGAGCGCTTGGGTAGCCCCGAAGGTGAGCTGGCGTTGGCGCAAGCGGTGATTTACCTGGCCGTGGCCGCCAAAAGTAATGCGGGCTATATGGCCTATAATCAGGCCAAGGCCTTTGTGGCGCAAGACAAGTCCAGGCCGGTGCCGCTACACCTCAGAAATGCGCCGACCAAACTGATGAAAGCGCTGGATTACGGCAAAGAATATCGTTACGCGCACAATGAGCCTGGCGCTTATGCGGCAGGCGAGCATTACTTTCCAGATGATTTGGAAGCCCAGCCGTTTTACCAACCCACACCACGTGGTTTGGAAGGTAAAATAGGCGAAAAATTGCAGCACCTGAAAGAACTGGATAGAAAAGCCAAGAAGTAGTTTGGCCACAGAGGGCACAGAGCTCACAGAGAAAACCACTATGGATGATTTGACTGGTCAGATTATCGGGGCCGCGATTGAGGTACATCGTGAGCTTGGAGTAGGTTTGCTGGAGTGTGTTTACGAAGCTGCCCTTTGCCATGAATTTGGTTTGCGTGGCATTGCATACCGACGTCAGGTTGCAGTGGATGTATTGTATAAAGGTGTAGTGATACAAGGGCAGCGCCTTGATTTATTGGTGCATGGTGAAGTAATTGTCGAATTGAAAGCGCAATTGAAACTGCCTGAGTTTGCACAAGCACAATTGATTTCATATTTAAAATCAACGGGTCTCAAGCGTGGCCTGTTGATTAATTTTGCAGAGCCTAAATTGGTCAATGGAGTAAAACGGGTTTCTCTGTGAACTCTGTGTTCTCTGTGGCTAAAACAAAGAAAGAACTTATGTTAGACATACAACAACTGAGAAATGATTTGGACAATGTGGTCGCCCGCCTGGCGGCACGCAAGTTTGCTTTTCCGGCAGCGGAGTTCACCGCACTGGAAGCACAACGTAAAACCATTCAGACCAATACTGAGAATCTGCAAGCCAAACGCAATACTGCCTCCAAGCAAATAGGCATTGCCAAGTCCAAAGGTGAGGATGCCAGTGCGATTTTGGCCGAAGTGGCTGGTTTAGGCGACGAACTAAAAGCGGCAGAAGCGCAGTTGAGCGAGATTCAGGCTAGCATGCAGGCATTGATGCTGAATGTACCTAATTTGCCGCATGACAGCGTGCCTGTAGGCCAGGATGAAAGCCAAAACGTGGAAGCACGTCGCTGGGGCACACCACGCAGCTTTGACTTTGAAGTCAAAGACCACGCTGACGTTGGTGCGCCTTTAGGGCTGGATTTTGATACCGGTGCCAAATTGTCAGGTGCACGCTTTACGCTGATGAAAGGCCAGATTGCCAAACTGCATCGTGCGATTGCCCAGTTTATGCTGGATACGCAAACCGACAAGCATGGCTATACTGAGTGTTACACGCCTTATATGGTTAACCGCGAAACTTTGGTTGGCACTGGCCAATTGCCCAAGTTTGAAGAAGACCTGTTTGCAACGCCGCATAATGACAGCAAACTGTACTTGATCCCCACTTCAGAAGTCACGCTGACCAATACCGTGCGCGACGAGATTGTGGCGGCGGATAGTTTGCCAATTAAACTCACCGCACATACGCCTTGCTTCCGCTCAGAGGCTGGTTCTTATGGCCGTGATACCAAGGGCATGATTCGCCAACACCAGTTTGATAAGGTAGAAATGGTGCAGATTGTGCATCCTGATACCAGCTATCAGGCGCTGGAAGAAATGGTTGGCCATGCGGAAGCCATCTTGCAGGCGTTGGAATTGCCTTACCGCGTCGTTTCATTATGTACTGGCGATATGGGCTTTGGCGCGGCTAAAACTTATGATCTCGAAGTCTGGTTACCTGCGCAGAATACCTACCGTGAGATTTCTTCTGTGTCTAATTGCGAAGCGTTCCAGGCGCGCCGGTTACAGGCACGTTTCCGCAATGCTAATGGTAAACCAGAGTTGTTGCATACCCTGAACGGGTCTGGTTTGGCGGTGGGGCGTACGCTGGTGGCAGTGTTGGAAAATAACCAAAATGCCGATGGTAGTGTGACGATTCCTAAAGCTTTGCAGCCTTATATGGGTGGCAAGACCTTGCTAAACTTGTAAGTTTAATCGCTGTGTTTAAGATGCCTTGGCTAACAGCCAAGGCATTTTTATTTCTGCAATCTTGTATGGGTCTACGCCCGGATCGTAAATCGGGAAGTATTTCTGCATGATCTGGTAGTAACTTCTGACCAGCTCGGTGTAAATTACAGGTGCGCCGCAGCTACAGTAACCATGTCTGGCGTTGGCGTAATAGGCCGGGTCATTCAGCAGTTGATAGCCACGCTTTACGTCGGCCCAGCTATCAGGGTTCAAGCCCAGTTTTTGCGCGATAATCCGGGCATCTTCGAGGTGGCCAACGCCATTGTTGTAGGCGGCCAGTGTCATAAAGGTGCGGTCTGGTTCGGGGATGCGGGCGGGAATACGGTCTTTCATCCATAGTAGGAATTTGGCGCCCGCCATCACGCTTTGTTTGGGGTCGAGCCGATCAGTGACATTCATCATGTTGGAGGTTTGTTCGGTGAGCATCATCAGGCCGCGTACATTGGTTGGCGAGGTGCTGTAATTGTCCCAGTGTGATTCCTGATAGCTTAATGCCGCCAGCAAGCGCCAGTCTATGTCGGTGATTTCCTGCGCGCCTTTAAATAAGCGCACATACCTGGGCAGCAGCGTTTGTGATTTACTTAAAAACGTGGTGACATCCACAGGTTTCAAGCGTTTGGTGTGACCATGGTAACGGTCCAGCAGGTTACGCAACGTGCCATCTTTTTCGATTTTTTTGAAAAAGGCCTGCACTTGTTTCAGTCGTTCTTCGCCATGTAATTTATTGAGCGCCCAGCCAATTTTATCGGCCTGGCCCAGCATCATGCCCGCATCCAGTTGCGGGTAGTTATATTGCATGATGGCGATGAGGTGATTATCTGCCACGGTAAAGTCGATCTCATTACGTGCAACAGCTTCGATCAGTTGCTCAGAACTGAGCTTGTCCGTTTCTTTCCAGGTGAGTGTCGGTGCTTTTGATTGCAACTCACGCATGCGCTCAACGAAGCTGGTGCTTTTAGGCAGCACAATGCGCTTTTCAAATAAGGCATCGGCGTTATTGGGCTCACTATTCTTGTCACGGTTATACACCACCATGGCCTGCACCTGGTTAAAGGATGGGCCGAACAAGACCTGGCGCTTGCGTGCAGGTGTGATGCTGATGTCAGCCGCAGCAATGTCAGCATCGCCCCTCAGTAGCGTCGGGAACACTTTGGCAAAACTGTCGACGACGATGAATTCGAGTTTGTAGGGAGGGCCTAGAAACTCAACAAAGCGTTTGGCGAGGTCATATTCCAGGCCGGCATAGTTATTCTGGCTGTCGATGAAGTAAGTGCTGGGGCTGTTGATGGTGACAAAGCGGATGGTATACGGATCTGGCTTGGGTTTGGTTTGTGCCAGGTGTTTTTGGCCATTGTTGTCACTACAGGCGAACAAGGTGACACATAGCGTGATCAGCATGGTTTTCAACCACACTGACCATGTTGACTTGCCTGAACAGAACTGCATAAGACCTGAGTGGCGCTTAAACGCGAGTCTCAATCTGCCCTTGGTCCGCAATCAGGATAGTACTTGCCAGTTTGGCAAAAATGCCGTGTTCAATGACGCCGGGGATATTGTTAATCAAGGCATTCAAGCGATCGGCATCCAGGCTGGCATCAAAGCGCATGTCGAGCACCAGGCTGCCGTAACTGGTGATAGATAAACCGTCTTTGGCCACATTCTGGCGCAGCTCACCGACGCCGCCAATCGCTTCCAGGCTGCGTTTGGCCGCCTGCCAGGCAAAAGGCATCACTTCAATCGGAATCGCAAAATTTTCACCAATACGGCTGACCAGCTTGCTTTTATCTGCAACCACAATGAATTGTTTGGCTGCCTTGGCCAGCAGCTTTTCCATCACCAGGTCATAGCCACGGCCTTTGAGTAAAGCATTGTCTGGTGTGATTTCGTCTGCACCATCCACATACAGGTCGATCTGGCTGAGTTGCGATAAGCTCAACACGGTGAGTCCGGCGGATTGCGCCTTGATCATGCTGATATTGGAACTGGCAATGGTGGTGATGCGTAAGTTGTCGGTGCGCTGGCGCTCGGCCAGTGCGTCGATAAAGTAATTGGCTGTGGATCCTGTGCCCAGACCTACGATCATGTCGTTTTTAACGTAGCTGGCGGCTTCCAGCGCGACGGCTTGTTTATCGTTCATCATTTATTCTCCGTGCTGGTCTCTCTAATCGCTCGGGCGTCTTGCGTGTCATTCAGTCACTGTCTGTGGACGCTTGCAGTTATAATAGCAAACTCGGCAGATTCGCCAAGAAATACTCGTCTAACCTGAGCAATAAGATTCTAACTTTTTATGGCAGTTTCACTCCCCGTCATCGGGCATCCGCAGCGTTTTTCTTTTCAAAGTCAGGGTCTGGATAGCCGGGCATTGGCCGAACTGGCCTGTGGTTTAAAAGCAACAAATACACCGCTGGTGGTGCTGACGGCGAGTGCGTTTGAAGCGCAACGCCTGATGGACGAGATTCCATTTTTTGGCAAAGATATTCGGGTACATTTACTGCCAGACTGGGAAACCTTACCTTACGATGTGTTTTCGCCCCACCCGGACTTGACCTCTGAACGCCTGGCTACGCTCTACCAACTGAGCCAGAACCAAAGCAATATCGTGATTGTGCCGATGGCGACAGCGCTGCTCAGGTTGCCGCCGGTGGCTTACCTGGCGGCGCATACTTTTATGCTCAAAAAAGGCCAGAAGCTGGATGTGGATGCCTTACGCAACCAGTGTGCGCAAGCGGGTTACCATCATGTGAGCCAGGTGATGGGGCCAGGCGAATTTAGCGTACGCGGCGGCCTGGTTGATTTGTATCCCATGGGCAGCGCGTTCCCGTACCGTATAGATCTGTTCGACGATGAAATCGAAACCATACGTACGTTTGATATTGATACCCAACGCAGCGTGTATCCAGTCCCTGAAATCCGTATGCTGCCAGCGCGTGAATTTCCCATGGATGAAGCCGCGATCACACGCTTCCGCAGCCAGTTCCGCGAGTATTTTGAGGGCGATCCTCAACGTGCAAAAATCTATAAGGATGTCAGCAAAGGCACGCCTAGCGGCGGTGTCGAGTGGTATCTGCCTTTGTTCTTTGAACAAACGGCTACCTTGTTCGATTACCTGCCTGCGCAAACCGTGTTGTGCCTGCATGGTGACCTCGATAAAGCCGCGCAAACCTTTTGGACAGATGCCAATAGCCGCTACAAGCTGATGGCATATGACCCCGAAAAACCGATTATGCGGCCAGAAAGCCTGCTGCAAAAAGCCGATGAGTTTTTCAAGCAAACGCATGCATTTGCCCTGGTGAACCAGCAGCTGGATATTAAAAAGAGTTTGCCTGCCGTCGATGTCGACCGTCGTGCAGAGCAGCCGTTACATAAGTTGCAGGGCTTTATCAGTCAGTTTGGTGGACGTGTGTTGATCGCGGCTGAGAGCTTGGGTCGTCGCGAAACCATTGCCCAATTATTTGCAGAACACGGCCTGACTTTCTCATTGGCTGAAGACTGGGCCGGATTTGCACAGTCTAACTTCCCGGTGATGCTAGGTGTGGCGCCACTGCATCAAGGCCTGGTCGATGGCGATTTGGCGGTGATTACCGAAGCTGAGTTATATGCCAGCACGGTGCGCCAGCAGCGCCGCCGCAACCAGGAAAAAGCGCGTAATGCCGAAGGCATGCTTAAAGACTTGTCCGAGCTGCGGCTGGACGATCCGGTGGTGCATGAGCAGCATGGGGTAGGGCGTTATAAAGGCCTGGTCAATATCGATTTTGGTGAAGGCGAAACCGAGTTATTGCTGATTGAATACTTTGGCGATGACAAATTGTATGTGCCAGTGTCGCAATTATTCCTGATTTCACGCTACTCTGGCGGCCCGCCAGAGAGCGCGCCATTGCATCGCTTGGGCAGCGGTCAATGGGATAAAGCCAAGAAAAAAGCGCTCAAGCAAATCCGCGATACGGCCGCAGAATTACTGAATCTTTACGCCCAGCGTGCGTCACGCCGCGGCCATGCTTTTACGTTGAGTCTGCATGATTACGAAGCTTTCTGTGAAGGTTTCCCGTTTGAAGAGACGCCAGACCAGCTGGAGGCGATTGAAAACGTCATCAAGGACATGCAGTCCGGCCGCCCCATGGATAGACTGGTCTGCGGAGATGTGGGCTTCGGTAAGACCGAAGTGGCGTTACGTGCCGCGTTTGTTGCTGTGATGGGTGGCCGCCAGGTGGCGGTGTTGGTGCCAACCACGCTGTTGGCCGAACAGCATTACCAGAACTTTTGTGACCGCTTTGCCGAATGGCCGATCAAGATTGCCGAGATTTCACGTTTCAGGACTGCCAAAGAGCAGGCCAAGGCACTCAAAGGCCTGGCTGATGGCAGCATTGATATCATCATTGGTACCCACCGGTTGATCCAGAAAGATGTACAGTTCAAAAACCTGGGCTTGGCCATTTTGGACGAAGAACACCGTTTTGGCGTACGCCAGAAAGAGCAGATGAAAGCGTTACGCGCGGAGGTTGATGTGCTGACACTGACGGCGACGCCGATTCCGCGCACCCTGAGCATGGCGATGGAAGGCTTGCGGGAATTCTCTGTCATTTCGACACCGCCACAAAAACGCCTGGCGATCAAAACTTTCCACACGCCATATTCCGATGGCATTATCCGCGAAGCGGTGATGCGTGAATTCAAGCGTGGTGGCCAGGTATATTTCCTGCATAACGAGGTGGATACTATCTACGTGATGAAGGAAAAACTGGAGAAAATTGTCCCCGAAGCCCGCATCGCGATCGGTCATGGCCAGTTGCGTGAGCGCGAGCTGGAACATGTCATGCGCGATTTTTACCAGCAGCGCGCCAACCTGTTGTTGTGTACCACCATTGTCGAAACCGGTATTGACGTACCCACCGCCAACACCATGATTATCAACAAAGCCGATATGTTCGGCCTGGCGCAATTGCACCAGCTGCGTGGCCGTGTGGGCCGCAGCCACCATCAGGCGTATACCTATTTACTGACTGACCCGGACCGCAATATTACGCCACAAGCGCAAAAACGCCTGGATGCGATCCAGTTACTGGAAGATCTGGGCGCGGGCTTCCACCTGGCCATGCATGACCTTGAAATTCGCGGCGCAGGGGAGCTGCTGGGCGATAGCCAGAGCGGTGAGATGCAGGAAATCGGTTTTAACCTGTATTCGGATATGCTCAACCACGCTGTCAAGCAGCTCAAGGCCGGTAAAGAGCCTGACCTTGATGCGCCATTAGGCGTGACGACGGAAATCAATCTGCATACGCCTGCGTTATTGCCAAATAACTACTGCCCCGACGTGCATGAGCGCCTGGTGATTTATAAACGCCTGGCCAATTGTGAAGATGATGACGCACTCGACGCCATGCAGGAAGAGCTGATTGACCGCTTTGGCCTGCTGCCAGAGCCTGGTGAAGCATTGATCGCCTGCCATCGTTTGCGTATCGCTGCTAAACCGCTGGGCATTATCAAGATTGATGCTTCAGATGCTGCCATCCAATTACAATTTAATGTCAAAGCGGACCTGGATCCGATGAAACTGATCAGCCTGCTGCAACGTGATAAACGCTGCCGTATGAATGGGCCCGATAAATTACGTGTGAGTGTACAACTGGGTAACCTCAATCACCGTGTAGAATTAGTCAAAACTTTATTGAAGGAATTTATGTAATGTTGGAAAAACTATTAGCTGCGGTGGCCACCTGGATCATTAGTGTCATTTCAACCATGGGCTACGGCGGCATTGTGTTGCTGATGGCGATTGAGTCTGCGTGCATCCCATTACCTTCCGAAATCATCATGCCGTTTGCCGGGTTTTTGGTGACTAAAGGTGAAATGACTTTGTGGGGGATTGCGCTGGCTGGAGCAATTGGCTGTGTGGTGGGCTCTATCCCGGCTTATTATCTGGGCATGTATGGTGGCCGTCCGTTGGTCGAGAAGTTTGGTAAATATGTGCTGATCAGCAAAAAAGACCTCGATATGGCTGACCGCTGGTTTGCGCAGCATGGCGAGATTATCATTTTTATTGCCCGCTTATTGCCTGCGGTACGGACCTTTATTGCATTCCCCGCCGGTGTGGCGCGCATGAATATGACGCGCTTTGTGGCATATACCTTTGTTGGTTCTTTGATTTGGTGCTTTGTACTTGGCTATGTGGGCATGAAGGCAGGCGAGCATTGGGAGGATTTAAAAGTCTACTTCCATGAGTCGCATTATGTGATTGCTGCATTGGGTCTGGTATTCGTGGCCTGGTATGTGCGCAGGCATTTTAAAAATGAGGCTGAGTAATCAGTCGGCTTCAAAAAAATAAAAAGGCCGTTATGCGGCCTTTTTATTTGAACTGTCTAATCTATGACATCAACCAATGGCAGCACTTGCCGCTTTTAGGCGAGCATGGTTTCTGCCTCTGAGTTGTCAGCCTGATCATCATCCGCAGCGGCTACAAGCGCTAACAGGTTGAGGTCCGCATGCACAATCACATGCATTGGGGTCGAAGGATCTACAGTGGCGTTGGCAGCCACACTTGCCAACATGAGTACACTGCAAGCGAATACCTTTGATAATACAGATTTCATTCATCACCCCACTGAATTGATATTGAAATAAGACTCTATCAAAGCTAGGCAAGAGATTTAAATAGCTCTTTAAGGCCAACGATTTAACAATTTAAATGGTGTACCCAGGTGAGCGGCGTCCTGTGAGTCGGTATTTGAACGGGCACAGAGCGCACTCATTTCCAAGTGACCACTTGAGACAAGACTCTACGCGTTTTCACTTTCGGCTCGTGTTTACGGTAGCCAAAGGCGACCATATAAGCCAAACCATATTCCTGTAAATTAACGCCAAATTGCTCGGCCAGCAGGGCGTCAGTTTCTTTTTGTTTAAAGCCTTCAATTGGGCATGAGTCTATACCGCGCATGGCCGCCACTGTCATCATATTTGCCAATGGTAGATAGCATTGCTTGCTGGCCCAGTCGAACAGTTTTCTATCATCCGTGAGGTCAAAGTCTGATTGCTGGAACTGCTTGTAAAAGCCCAGGCGCATATTGGCGATGTCTTCCGGGTGGTGCTGCACGTCACGCATAAATTGTGGCAAGTAAGGGCTATCTGCATCCAGGAACGGCGATTTCATCGCCAGGCACAACACAAAATGGCTCGCTGTATCCAGCTTGAGCGGTGCGCCCCAGGCATGTTGTTTAAGGCTTTCGCGCAGTACCTTGTCTTGTACCACGATAAAATGCCAGGGTTCAAAACCGAATGAGCTGGGTGAGAGACGGGCAGCTTCCAGAATTAACTCAAATTCTGCGGCGGGAATCTGTTTACTGGCATCAAACTCCTTACAGGCATGGCGGAAGTTAAACGCGTCCAAAATAGCTTGTTTTTCTATCATCATGTTTCCTTAGGGCATCTCAACAGGCGCTAATTGGCCTGTGCTTAAAAATAGAATTGCGGTTTTAACCGGCAGGCCTTCAGCCTGAAATAACTGCGCATAGTCAGCCAATTGCAATTTGAATGTGCTGGCTAATACGGTGAGATCATCCTTGGCTGATACTGGCATGGATTTATAGTCGACAATCCAGCGCACGCCATTGGCGACAAACGTCCGGTCTATGACCTTTTTACCTGCGCTGAGTTGCTCAATCGCCAATTCCGAAGCGGCTTGTGTATGCGGCTGTAATACCCAGCGCCCCTCTGTGGATTGCAACGTGGTCGTTAACAGCGTCGCCACCTGGCTCGCGCCCTGGCTTGCTTCGCTGTCCGTATAACCTTGTTGTTTAAACCAACGTTGCATAGGGGGATGCAGCGACAGAAATGCATTTTTCTCATGCGTTTGCCAGGCCGCTAACCCTTGTTCAGCCACCAGTTGCAAATACAAGTGGGCGAGGGTACCGATATCAGCCTCTAGTCGGCTGGCTTTACTTTCACTGGCTTCCGCTTGGTAGCCTGTATTTGCTTCGTGCTGGCCGGCCTGCAATATCGCTGGCGTGCTGGCCTCGCGTAAGCGGATCAGCTTGGGTACAAATTGGCGAATATCGGCTTCTTGCTGCGCGCTTGGATAGCGGCTGACGATATCGTGTTCGCTGGCAAACCACGCTTGGATAGCAGGCCAGAGCAGGTGCAGAAAACTGTTTTTGCGTGCTTGTGGTTCGCCGCTTTTGTCTGGCTTGGCGGCACCCAGCAAATGCAATTGCCGCTCGGCGCGGGTCGCTGCCACATACAGCACGCGCGCATCTTCATAGCTGGCGCGGGTTTTATCCAGGTCGTTTAAATAGTCATAGGCGGTGATGCTGGCCTGCTGGCGTTTGAGCGCTGTCGGCACAAACGGTGCGGCGACCAGTTCGGTATGGCCATTCTCCATGGGGACTTCTTCCCAGATCACCAGCTTGGCGTCGTCAGGCGGATTGCTGCCATCCAGGCCGGGCAGGATCACGGTGTCAAACTCTAGCCCTTTGGATTTGTGGATGGTCATGAACTGCAAACTGGCATCTGCTTTGGCGTCGGGTGCGGCGTAGAGTTTTTGTACATCTTCAGCCAGTGCTTGCGGATTAAACTGGCCGTGTTGTTCTAATGCGGCGATACGGGCAAAAAAGGCCTGCACATCCTGCACATCACTTTCATTCCACAGGCAATGCGCGCCGCCCAGCCGCAGCCAGGTGTTATGCACCCAGCGGCTGACCGAGGTGCGGCCACGCCAGTGTAGTGCGCTTTGCATCACGTCGCGCACATGGCGCGCGCGTGCCTGACCATCTTCACTCAATCGCGCAAGTACTTGTTCATTTTGCAGCAGGCTGAGCACACTGCGTTGGCCATCCTGTCCAATCAGCGCATGCATATCGGCCAGCGTCAGCCCGCACCAGGGTGCACGCAATAGTGCCAGCCAGTGCACGCGGTCGGCGCGTTGATGCAGCGCATGCGTCAGCGTGAGCAGGTCCTGCACAATCTGGCGATTGGCTAATTCTTCAATTTCTACCGCCTGGAAGCTTAACTCGCTGTGGTTCCTGCGCATTTCCGTCACCAGTGTATGCAAATGTTTGCGCGCGCGTACCAGCACGGCAATGCTGGCGCCAGGTTTATCGGCGCGTGTTTGCTGGATGATGCGGATAATCTGCTCGGCTTCCAGGTGGCGGATATCGGCCGGTTCTTCGTCTTCGCTATTCACTGGCATGATCAAGGGGTGCACAAATACACCCGCACCAGTGGCCTCGGCCCGCGTGGCGACAAATGGCCGGTAAGCAATTGCGCCTTGCTGTGGCGCATCGTGCGCTGGCAGCATGCCGGCAAAGGTCTGGTTGATCCATTCCACCACAGGCGGGCAGGAGCGGTTATTGCGCCACAGTTTGAGCGGTGTCAGCGCAATGTCGGCGATGCCGTGGAGTGCCGCATTGAGAAACAGCCCGACATTAGCTTTGCGGAAACGGTAAATCGACTGCATCGGGTCGCCGACAGCAAACAGCGTACGGCCATCGCCCGGCTGCCAGCCGCGCGTTAGCGCCTTGAGCAGGTCGATCTGCATTGGGCTGGTATCCTGAAACTCATCGACCAGTAAATGCTGGATGCGGTAATCCAGCCGCATGGCCAGCTCGGTGGCTTCATCGCCTTCTTGCAGTGCCTGAAACGCGCGTTGGGCGATTTCGACAAAGTCGACTTCATTTTGCGCCTGGAAACATAGCCACAATTGCGCGGCAGCAATATTCAATAACTGGCTCAGCGCCTGAATCATGGCGTCGTCTGAACCATCAGCATCCGGTAACAGGCGGATGCGTGCCAAGTGACGTTCATTGTCGCTGTGCTGGGCCAGGCCAGCCAACAGTTCAGTCAGGGCTTCTTTATAGGGTTTGGCCTCGTCGGTTGCTGGCAAGCCCATATTTTTATCCAGCCGTTTGCGCAAGCCACCACTACTGGTGAGTAGCAATTCTGTCAGCGCGCGCCAGGCAGGCAGGTCTTCTATGCTGGCAGTTAATGGTATTTGCCAGTCCAGTAAAGCCGATAACGCATGCTCAGGCGGTAATTGGCTGGCCGCGTAACGCGCAATCGGCATCAGCGCTTGTTGCAGGCGGGCAGGGATGGCCGTCAGCGCTGCTTGCAATTCGCTTTCTATTAGGTAAATCAAGGCCGTTTGTGCCTGCGTATGGTCTTTGGCCTGACTTAAATGCAGCCATTGCTCACGCTTGGCCAGCATGGACATGAGCAGGCTTTCCAGCCTGGCCTGGTCGTTATCCATATAGCGTAGCACACGGCGCACAGGTTCGCCCAGGCTGTCTTCATCCATGGTTTGCAGCGCCAGGCCAGCTGCTTCACGGTAATATGCCCATGCGTCTTCGGTAACGGCTGGTTGTGTGCCAAAACGGCTCAATAAGGGCATTTGGCGCGCCAGGTTGGCGCACAACGAATCGATGGTGTAAATGCGCAGGCGCGCCGGGCTTTCCAGCAAATGCCATTGCAACTCAGCTGAACGCTGCAAGGCTTGTTGCCCCAGGGCGTAAGTGATCTGTTTATGTGGTGCTTCCGGCGGCACGCCAGCCGCGGCCAGCAACAGGCTATCTAGGATACGCGCCCGCATTTCCGACGCAGCCTTATTGGTAAAGGTAATGGCGATAATTTCTTCTGGTGCCTGCACCGTTTGCAGCAGCTTGAGAAAGCGCTGCGTCAGCAGCTCGGTCTTACCGGCACCGGCCGGGGCTTCGACAATAAAGGATTCGACATCCAGCGCACGTTCACGGTTGGCCGCATCCAGCGCCAGCGCTTGCTGAAAGTCGGATTCAGTCATTTTCATGCGGTGCCTCCCGCCTGAAGGTGCTCAAATTGTAATTGCCGTTCTGGTAGACGTAACAAGGGCAGCACATCGCAATAGCCCAGGTCTTGCTCCGACTCAAATACCACGGCGGCTTCACCAGCTTTGAGTGCTTGCGCCGTGCGCGTAATTTGGGTGTGCCAATGCGCCAGCACCGATGGCCAGTCAGGGAACTGTGCAGGGTCAAACAATTTATTCTTCTCGTGGTTAAAGGCTTTGATGCCGGGCACGATGTCGTCTTCGGCGGCAACACCGGCAAAGCCGCCATCGGTCAGTCGCAGCTTGCCAAAGCAGACGGCAGCAATGTCGGCATCTTGTAGCAAGAAGGCGGCATAAATCGGTAATTGTGGTTCGCTGATTTTGTCTGACGCCCAGTTTTTAAAATCGGGCATGCTGCCGGTTTTGTAATCCACCACCACCAGCCGGCCATCGTCCAGCGTATCGACGCGGTCAATCACCAGTTTGACCTGTATGCCTTCAATCAGCGGTTTGTAGACTTGTTCGACTGAGGTCACAGCGAACGCTTGCGGACGTTCGCGTTCCACCTCCCATAACCAGGTCAGCGCCAGCTTACTCAGGCGCTCGGCTTCCAGTTGGCAAAACACGACAGAGAATGGTTGCGCGAACTCAGTATTAAACGCGGCGATGACCTCAGCCGCAATCTGGTCCAGTTGGGTTTTTAAAGCTTCTATATTGACGGCCTGCCAGTCTAGTGTCGATTGCTGCGACCAGAACGCCGCCAGTACGCGGTGAATCAGGTCGCCGCGTTGCATGGCATCCAGCCCGTTATGCGGCGTTTCCAGTTTGCGTGCCTTGAGGCGGTATTGATAAAACGCCCAGGCCGGGCAGAGCGCCTGCGCGCGCAGCAAGCCTGTGCCGCCGCTGATATGTTCGCCTTCCAGTATAGGCGGGGCCTGATGGTCATCCAGCCATTGCCAGTCTTGCGTGCTATTGCCTGCCAGCGTTTCCGCCAGCGTGGCGGCCCCCACGGTGGCCGTTACTTCCGGGATGGCCTGGATCAGCGGGCTCATACGCAGCAAACGGTCACCATCCTGGCGAGCCGACGAAAAAATGATTTGTTTGGCCGAACGTAGCAGGCGCTGCTGAATCTGGCTGGCAAACGCCATTTGCACTTCGCTGCTGGCATTGGGGGTGCCTGCCTGCCGCTGTAATTCAGCCGGAATCAGCGCGTTGGTACGTGACAATGGCGGCCATACATGGTCGTTCATGCCCATCACCCACACGCCATCCAGCGGCTGTGCACTGGCTTCCAGCATGCCCATGATGGTGATATTCGGTAGTCGCACGGTTTGTGGCTGGAAAATTTGTGCCTGGCACAGTTGCGACAGCCTGTGTAAGGCGCTCATGGCATCGATAGGCCCCAACCAGCCATCGAGTGCCGACAGTTGCGTCAATACCGCTTTAAACTTGGTCTGGCATTGATGTTCATGGCTGGATAAGCTTCGCTCGCCAGGCCAGTGCGTGGCTGTCAGCAGTTCAGTAAAGCTTGCCACCCAGGCCGAAGGGACTTGCTTGCGCGGTGTTTGTTTGGCTTGTGCTAACAAGCTGGTGAGGTCTGCGTGTAACGCAGGGCACAGAATCGGGTATTCATCCTGCTGCTTGCGCGCCACAAAGCGGGCAAAGGTATAGGCGTTGACTTGCAGCGGCAACTGGCGGCGCATTTCGGCATCCAGTGCGGCGCGCGCGTCGGCTTCATAGAGTGCTTGTGACCAGTAAATATCTGCCAGTAATGCAGACAGTTCGGATTGAGGCAATGGCGTGGCCTGGAATGCCAGGCGCAGCACATTCAGTGCGCTATGCACTAACGGCCAGCGACTCAACGGCAGCCCGAGTGAAAACTCATAACAGCGTGGTAATTCTGCCTGCGCTGGATGCAGGGCTTCCGGGTGGAAGGTATCGTCGAGCAGGTTGGCCAGGATTTCGCGTTGGCTATCCAAATCGGGCACGACCAGGGCCAGTTTTGCTTGCGGGTCAGCGGCTAGTTGTTGCTGCGCCCAATGCACCGCCGCGCGCATTTCGTCCATGGCCTCGGCAAATGTCATGCGTTGTGTCTGTTGCGCAGGCACGCTGTTGTCAAATGTTGTGATCTGCACGCCTGCGGATTGCAGTATGGTGATGAGTGTCTGCACATGCGGATTGATACGATCAAATCCAGCCAGTTGTATGCTGGCAGGCAAGGGCAGTGCATGCTGACTGAGCTGTTCTAGCTGCCAGGTCTGGTAACGCACGCTTTCCCGAGTGCCACTTTGCTTGCATAAGGTTTGGAACTGCTGGCGCCACTGTAGAAACTGCCGTGTTTCCTCGCTGACTGTCGCCATGTCCAGGCTGATATTCCACTCAATCAGGTAGCGGTTGGCCTCCATGGCCGCGCTGGCCAGGCCATTGGTATTAAATAAATCGATAGCCGCATGCTGGCGTAAACAGTGCTGAATCGCCTGTTCCCAAAGCAGCGCTTCTTGTGTACTGGAAAGCATGCCCAGAGGCGCTTGGGCGATGTCGATTTGCCCACACAAGATGGCGTATTCCAGGCGCTGGTTGAGCCAGTCTTGCAACGGGAATACCTGTGGCGCTTGCCATTGTGACTGGCCTTGTTGCTGATAGGTTTGCTGTAACCATTGCCGGATGCCTTGTGCCAGGCGTGCCGAGGCGCAGAGAACCACAGGTGCGATGTCGGGATTGGCAGCAAGCGTCATGAATAGATATCAGCAGGAATTATTATGTTCAGCGCAACATTTTATAAGATAATGCGATGAACAAACGATAAAAAACTTGCGGAGTAGTGACATGTCGGCTTTTGCCAAATTTTTAAAATGGGTTTTCTGGATAATCCTGCTGCCGGTTGTATTGCTTGGTCTCTATACCTGGGGCAGCCTGAGCTGGGTATATTCTGACGGCGAGCGCATCGGCTATGTGCAAAAGCTGGCCCATAAAGGCTGGGTGTGTAAAACCTGGGAAGGCGAGTTGGTATTGGTGACTGTGCCGGGCACACAGGCCGAGAAGTTTTACTTTACTGTGCGCGATCCTGCCGTGATTAGCAAAGTGAATCAACTGGCCGGGGAGCGGGTACGCGTGATGTACAAAGAGCATAAAGGCGTGCCTTCTAGCTGCTTTGGCGAGACCAGCCATTATGTTTATGATGTGGATGTCATTAAAGAAGATTGACGCGTAGCGTGTCACTTTTTGTTGTTGCCAGCTTTATTCAGGCCTGCTGCTGGTCGGTTGAGCGTTTGCCACGGGCAGGCGAGTCGGTGGCAGCGACTGCTATGGCTAGCGAGACTGGCGGCAAAGGCTTCAATGTGGCCGTGGCCGCCCGCCGACTGGGAGCCCCAGTATCGGTCATCATCGCACTCGGTGAAGATGCCGCAGCAGAGGCTGCTTTACAGGTATTGCAACAACACGCTATTGCGCCGATTTACGCTTATCGGCTGTCGCCACAATCAGGCCATGGCGCAGGCTTGATCGGCGCCGACGGCGCCAATATGGTCAGTGTCTATCTTGGCCCTAACCGTTTGTTAACGGCAGCGCATGTTGCCAATGCGGCAGCCTCTATACAAGCGGCAACACTGGTCTATGCACAGTTTGAGACTTCATTGGCGGCGATTGAGAGCGCTTTTGCATTCGCCAGGCAAGCCGGGCGGCAGACTGTATTGAATCCTTCTCCCTGGCAGGTAATTCCGCCTGCTCTACTTGCGCAGACCAGCATGCTTATATTAAATCAATCTGAGGCAGCACAGTTGCTGGCGTGGCCTGCCGAGCTTATGACGCAGACGCCTGAGATCGCAATGAATGCATTACAACAAGCGATCAGCCGGTTTTACCAAACGTGGTCAGGTGACTTGCTGGTGGTGACGCTGGGGGCATGGGGTAGCGTGGCCATGACGCAGGCCGGGGAGTGGATTATTTCACCCGCGTTTGCGGTCTCGGCAGTCGACACACTGGGGGCCGGGGATGCTTTTGCTGCGGCGCTGTGCGTGGCCTTGGCGCGTGGAGATGCGTTGCCACAAGCATTACAGTTTGCCAACGCTTGCGGCGCTATCGTTGCCCAACAGCCGGGCGTGCTAGGTGCCTTGCCAGACGCCGCGCAGGTCAGCACATTCATGTATCAGCGCCAGGCTACACTTCCAGTTTGATCCGGTAAGTATAGGCATCACCACGGAAGGTGCCCTCCACGTACTCCACCAGTTGCTGCTGTTGCGAGTAAGACTTGCGTTTGAGCAGCAAGCACGGGCTGCTTTGCCTGAAATCAAACACCCTGGACTCTTCATCGCTACTCATCACGGCTTCTATTGACTGCTCTGCCCAGCTCAGCTTAATGCCGCATTGCTGCTCGAGGTGGTTGTATGCCGATCCCGAGGTATCCCAGTCTGCCATGCCAGGCGCCAGTGTTAAATCATACCAGGCCACTTCGCGCGTCATCGGCACTTCATTGCCCAGGCGGATTCTGATCAGGCGCAAGAATGTCGAGGTAGAGGGACGCTGGAAAATAGAGGCGATGGTACGGTCAGTGACTACCTCATGCGAAACAATGCGTGTGGAAGCGGTAATACCTACTTCACGCATTTCTTCGGTAAAGCCTTTTAATTTACCCAAGGACGGACAGATTTTTGGCGCTGCTTTGACCAGTGTGCCTGCACGGCCATCGCTATCGATTTGTCCACTGGCACGTAACTCTTCATAGCAGCGGCGCACCGTTGTTCTACTGAGGTTCAGTGCTTCCGCCAGCATACGCTCTGAAGGCAAGCCGCTGCCATTTTCAATGGCCCCGGTTTCAATCAGCGTCAGGATATTGCGTTTGAGCTGTTGATAGTAAGGTTCAGAGGTCTTTTCACTGACCTTGAGCCTGGCAATCAATTCATCGTAATCATGCATCATCTCTGCATTATAAAACGACAAATCAATGGATGCGCATGCATTTCCGACGGCAACTTGTTAACTTAATTGTTTATATTGTAAATATTTATTGCATTTATAAATCCGTTATGGAACCATATAGATACCAAAAAAATACCATAAAGGGAGAATGCCATGACTGAGATTCAACAGAAGTATCAAGCGCTGGGAGGCGAGCAGGGGCCGTTAGGCCGTGCAGTAAACGAGGAGCAAGCCACGCCTAACGGCTTAGGTTTTTTTCAGGATTTTGAACATGGCATGATTTTCTATCATGCTGATTATGGCGCGCATGTGTTGTCTGAGGCGGTAGAAAACAAGTGGAAATCCAGCATGCTGGCCAATGATATGGTGACCGGGACGCAGCAGGCAATCCGTGATTACATGGGGTTTCCTATTTCAGATACGCTGCCGACGGGCGAGCGCGGTGAGGCCTGCTACTTTGAGCGCGGCATGATCGTCGTCAGGGCAAGTGGTAGCAGTGTGGTCATCTATGGCGAGTGTTATCAGGCATATCGTGCGCATGGTGACCTGCAGGGGGCGCTGGGTTTGCCGTTGAATGATCAGAGACTTTCCGCTGGCGGTGGTTATGCCGTGCAATGCGATCAGGCCGATATTTACTGGCATCCAGCAACAGGCGCGTTTGAAGTACACGGTGCCATTTTGCAGAAGTACCGCAGTATGGGCGCAGACAATGCATTTCTGGGCTACCCAATCAGTGATGAGCAGCCGGTATTCAATGGCAGCCAGCAAATTGGTGCAGTGAGTCATTTTCAATCCGGCACCATTTACTGGAGTGCTGCAACCGGGGCGCATGAGGTGCATGGGGATTTGCTGACAGCTTACCAAACCCACCATCACGGCCCGGCGGGCGAGTTGGGCTTCCCTCTCTCAGATGAAACCAATTCGCCTAACGATGTATGCCGTTTCAATAATTTTCAACATGGCATTTTGGTATGGCAGGCGGCGAATCGACAAGTCAGTTTGATTAACCGGCTCAAATTGGTGGTCACCCGGCTGGAAACGGATGAAGACGATGATGACTTACTGGTACGTACGCAAGTGCTGATTGATCATGTGCAAGGCCAGCAAAAACGCTTTGAAAAGCAGTTTGGCGAATATTCTAATCAAGGCACCAAAACCTTTAGCAACCCTGATGAAGGGTTTATTTGTGATTGCCCGATTAATGATGGCAATGCCATTTTGACGGTGAATATGCAGGCGTTTGATGTAGACGCTGGCTTGAACTTCAACGATGACCTGATTGCACAGTTCAGCAAGTCATTCGGCATTGAAACCCTATGGGATAGCTCTTTGCCAGATCTGCAAGGCAATGATCTCGGGACGTTTGCGCGTGGCCCGGATGGCAAGTTCCGCGCCAGTTTTACCGTGTTTACAGATCAGCGTGTGGTAGACCCGACCGATAGCAGCCATTTCAGGGAAAACCTGTTCTGGAGTTTTAAAAATCCTAAGCTTGCCGAGCTAAGTTTTGACACCTGTGCCGCTACCTTTAGTGATCTTGAGGCCGATGATACCTGGTTTTTCCATCCGTTTAACAAGGCATTTTATGAAACGGTGTACAAAGGCGCAGCCAAAACCGGCACTTGTTTTGGCATGTGCCTGGAGGCTATTTATGCGTTAAAAGGGGTGTCCAGTTCACGGCCATTCATTTCACAATATGGTTTTGATGCCCAGCGTACCAGGGATATTTCTATCAAGTTCGGCTATCAACTGGGCGGTAGCCAGGTGGGCTACATGATTGATGCGATCAAAAGCGGCCGCATGTGGGATCCGGTACAAAACTTTGAGTTTTCGCAAGCGGCGTTTGAGCAGAAAAACTATAGTCTGTTGTGTTTATCCGAAGATATCTCGCCGGTGGGCGGCCATGTCGTGCTGCCTTATCGCTGGGAAAAACGCAGTGATGAAGAGTGGCGTATTTATGTCGCCAACCCCAATTCGCCTTTCCCAAAAAGTAACAGTAATGAAGGCGGGGATAAGGTGATTACCATCAACCCCAAAACTAATACTTTTGTCTATCAGCATGGCAAAGAGAAAACGTGGAAAGGCGGGCAGGGCTTGTTTAATGGCGGGCGCATGTTTGCCATGCCGTTTAGTGAGTTATCGACGCAGCCGAGAACACCGTTTTGGGAAGCATTTTTGACCTTTATTACTGGCGGTATGTATTTGATTTTTGCCAGCGATTCGAGTGAGCTGGAGCAGGTCAGCAATGAGCAAGGTGAGACCTTGATCAATGCCGATGGCAGCTTGAATACTGATCGGGTGACGCGTATTAAAAACTTGTTCCCGGTTGAGCACCACGCGCAGAGAACATTTTCTGATGTCGCCAGACAAGTAGGCAAAATCAAAACCAGTCGCAATCTGAGTCAATTGTTTAAACGTCAGCAGTTTAATCTCTATTATCTGAACCAACCTTTAGTGCGCGGCAAGATGTATCCCGATGTGGTCTTACATGTGAACCCCGATTTGGTGAGAACATTTCCCCGGCAGGCGCCAGAACAAAGCTCAACTGCGCAGCGTATAGGCAAACTGTCGACCAAGTTTAAAACCGGCATTCATACACAGCCACTCACTCACTCCGCTGCCAGCGATACGACACACACAGTCGCTCGTGATGTCAGCGAGCATGTACAGAGTTCGGCGATGTTGGGCGAGGTATTGCGCAATAAACGGGCACTGACACTGAAGGTACGCAATCAAGCGCAGGGCGATTACCAGTTAGGGTTTGTCTCAGGTGGAGCAAAGCTGATGTTGACGGCCAATTCAATACAAAATAGCAGTGATATGGTCACCTTGTCTCTGGCTGGTAGCCGGCAACAATCATTTGTGTTTCAGGCAGGCGATCAAACCGCCAACAAGCAACTGACGCTCACGCTCACCAGTTACGATAACCAGCGCCGCTATGAGCTCAGTGGGCTGCAACTACAAGCACAGCAAACCATACAATTGCAACATGATAATGCCTGCCGCAGTGTACGTTTGCAAAGTGCTGGCCAGCCAGTGGCGTTTGACTTGAAAGTGTTTGTCAATCATCAATCCGCAGCCGCGATGAGTAAACGCGTGGAGTTCCCGGCGGATGTGGCCTTGAACTTCAGCCCGCTGGATTGGACCGCACTGGAGCAAGGCGCGGTGGATACTGCATTAGAGTTGCAGTTGATTAATCCATTGGATGGCAAGTTAATCGAAACCAGACGCTTGTAAGACATGGCGTGACGTCAGCTGTCAAACGACCATGCGCCAGTGAAGGCGCATGGTCGTTTAGCCTGAAAAATTAAGCAATCAGGCGTAAGGAGTCGAATTCATTCGCCTCGTCGCCATTGATTTTGAATTGGTTCACGGACTCAACCAGCGTGTGTACCTGTTCCAGCATGCTTTCTGCCGCGGCCGCCGCTTCTTCTACCAGCGCGGCATTTTGCTGCGTGGTTTCATCGATGGATGTCATCGACTCATAGATTTGTTCCAGGCCGATGCTTTGCTGGCTAGAGGCGGCAGAAATGGCCTGTATGCTGTGGGAAACTTGCTGCACGGCGTTGACAATTTCATGCATGGTGTGGCCTGCCTGGCCCACTTGCTTGGCGCTGGCGTTGGTTTGCGAGACGGAGGCGGCGATCAGCTCCTTGATCTCTTTGGCTGAGGCGGCCGAGCGTTTGGCCAGGTTACGTACTTCGCCGGCAACTACCGCAAAACCGCGGCCTTCTTCGCCAGCGCGTGCGGCTTCTACGGCAGCATTCAGTGCCAGGATATTGGTCTGGAAGGCGATGCTGTCAATCACGCTGGTAATTTGCGCAATTTGTGCCGAGGTTTCATTAATCCCTTGCATGGTGGTGGTCAAGGCATTGAAGGCTTCACCCCCTTGCAAAGCCATCTGGTTTGCCTGGTTCGCTTGCAGGCTGGCTTGTTGGGCATGTTCTGCGGTTTGCTTGATATTGGTAGTCAAGGTTTCCAGGTTGGCTGAGGTTTCCTGCAAGGCATTGGCTTGCGTTTCAGTGCGGCGCGACAAGTCATTGTTGCCTTTTTCAATTTCAGCAGCGGCGACATGGATGGTTTCAGCCGCTTGCTTGACGGTTTGTATCGGCGCCACCATACGTTGCAGAATTTCTTGTGAGCCTTGCAGCACTTCCCTGAAGTCACCCGCGTGAGTCGTGACATCTACCAGGCTATACAACTGCCCCTGCTGTGCTTCGCCTGCAATCTGGCGTGTATCTTCTACCAGGCGATTCACCGCCAAAATGCAGGTGTTCAGGTTGTTAATCAGCACCTTGAAGTCACCGTGGTATTGATTGTGGATAGGTGCAGGAATATCACCGGCGGCAATACGTTTGACGCAATCTGCGGCCACATGCAACGGTGAGACTACCGCATCCAGCGTCTGGTTAATGCCCTGGATAATTTTGCGGAAGTCACCCGCATGCGCTTCAACGTCGACGCGGGTATTTAATTGGCCTTGTTGTGCTGCAGAGGCCAGGTGGTGTACATCCGCAATCAGTTGATGAATAGCGCCTGTGCAATGCTTGAGGCTGGTTTGCATCAGGTTAAAGTCACCCACAAAGTGCTCTTCAATCTGCGTTGGAATATGACCTGTGGCCATCTGGTCCAGGTAGCGGGCAGTGGTTTGCAGGGGCACGACGACGGCGTCCAGGGTCTGGTTAAAACCTGCCACAATCTGTTGAAACTCACCTTGGTGGCGTGACACATCGACGCGAATATTCAGTTGCCCCTGCTCGGCGGCCTGCGACAGGGTATGCACGTCGTTCATCAACAGGTTGAAGTTTTGGCGCACCTGTTCAATGCTTTGATTGATATAGCTGCGCTGGCCGGGGAAGGTTTCCAGTGGCTGGTTGAAGTCGCCCTGGCCAAAGGCCGTCACCACTTGCAGGGATTTAGTCTGTGCCAGAATATGTTCTTCTACCATCTGGTTAATGCCAGTGGTGAGTTGCTGGTAAGCACCATGAAACGGCGCGCTATCAATGCGGTAATCAATCATGCCGGCGCGGTGCTGGCTGGACATCTCGTTGAGTGATTGCACAATGCTTTGAATGGTCGATTGCATACGATGCATTTCACGCAGCAATTTCCCGGTTTCGTCATTGCCCGTCGGTGCGTCTTGACTAATGAACTCACCGTTGGCGATATGCTGTGACAAGGTCAATGCCTGCTTGAGCGGCGTGGTAATCGAGCGTGTCATTTTCCAGGCGATGGCCATCGCCATCACCACCGCAATCAACAAGGCAATTTCAATTTGTTTATTGGCTTTGGCAATGGTGGAGGCAAACTGGCTCGAAGCATCAGTCACGCCCGCAATATTCATATCCATCAGCAAGCGCAATGAGTGGCTCAACGGCTTGTCTGCACCTTTCACCGTGCTGTCAATGTCAGTCACGCTCATGCCGTCATTCTTCAAAGCTTCGCAGCGTGCTATCGCGTCGCGGTAGGTGGTAATGGCCAGGGTAATATTGCCTAGAATCTCTTTCTCTTGCTGATTGAGTTCGCCTGTCGCTGCATAAGCCTTCATGGCCTGATCAATATCATCCATACTGTGCTGAAATTTGCTGGCTTCACGTCCGCCACGTAGCACATAATTTTTAAAATGATGCACCGCATCGCCCAGGCCTTTGCTGGCGTTTTCAATCTGTGTCCTTTTCACCAGCTGTATGTTTTCAAAATGCTGCCAGGTGTGATGAATGTGGTTGAAGCCACGCCAGGCGATGACAAAAATAAAGGTGGTAAACAGGATCAGCAGCGCGTAACCCAGAAACAGCCGGGTGCCTACATTCAAACGAGCGATGGATTTTTTCATGCAATTCCTTACGATAACTCTTGGATAAATCAGCAACATTGCGTTGCCATGCACATCACGCTTTGTGACGCACAACTCATTTACGTAAAATAAATTGGCAAATGAAGCCTTTTCAAGAAAGCTTCACAAAAGATTCATAAAGCGACGTTGCTGGCCAAGCAAAAGGCAGTGATGGCTGCCGCAGGAATACGTTGTATGATAGGCGCTGAATAGATCGGACGTGGCGATAACTACGTACGCAATGGACTTGGAATGACATGGCTGAACAAAAAAATTACATTACGCCGGAAGGCTACGCCGCGCTGGAAAAAGAGTTTCAATACCTGATCAAGGTGGATAGACCCGAGGTGGTGCGCGTGGTGAGCTGGGCCGCTGGTAATGGTGACCGCAGCGAAAATGGTGATTATATTTATGGCAAAAAGCGTTTGCGCCAGATTGATGGGCGGATTCGTTTTTTGACCAAGCGCATGGATGCCGCCGAGATTGTCTACAGCAATACGCAGACCAATACCGAGAAAGTGTATTTTGGTGCCTGGGTGACGCTGTTTAACCTGGGCGATGACAGCGAAATGACGATTCGTATCGTTGGCCAGGATGAACTGGACCCGACCCAGGGCTATATTTCATGGGTGTCACCGATGGCAAAAGCGCTGTTGGCCAAGAATTTGGGTGACACCATACGCGTAGTGACGCCGGGCGCAGACACTGAATATGAAATTATCGATATTCGTTACCAATGAAGCACTTTTAAAAAATATCCGCCGCGACTTGAACTAATTCATTTTTAGCTTTATCTTAGCCTTATATGCGTAAACGTCTTTGCCTGTTGCTGATTTGCTGGTTGCCATGCTTTGTCATGGCCGCTAACGTCATGTCATTGCAAATGGTGTTGGCCGAGCACGCCTTGACGTCTGTTGCCCAGGCGCCACAGGCCGAGATGCCGTGCCATCATATGGCAGGCGATCATCAACAGATGCAACACGCTAATGATGACCATGCTCCAGCCAAGCATCATTGTACGGTATGTGGCTTTTGCATGGTCAGTACCGGCGTTGCCCATTTAGAGACTTTCCCGCGCGTTGCCATCATTGCACAGACGGCTGCTGCCCCGTTGTTTGAGGCAGATCCCGTGCATTCACAAACTTATCCCCCTGCCATCAAACCACCCATATTCAGTTAACACACAGGACAAGTCCGTCCACGTTTTGTTTGTTTGATTGAATAGGGAGGCTTTATGCTTAAGCAACGCACTGTTGCACTCGGCGCCATCCTTCTAGGCCAGATTGCTTTGCCACTGCACGCAGCGGCACTGATGGGCTTTGAAGACAGCGCCATGCTTATGACCGAAATCGGTCGCTATAACCAGGAATGGATGTTGAACTACTCGCCTGCACTCGGGCATGCCATCGGCGTTGAGCAGATGCGCATGTCGGGCAAAGGTGAGCAGGCGACCACCATCTCCGGCATCAATTACACCGGCCTCATTAAACGCTGGAACATGCCTGCGGCGCAGGCCAACGTCTGGTTTAACGGCAGCGTCGGTGAAGCCCGTGGTCAGTATGACGGCTTTGCCTACACGCCCAGCTTGCAGTTTGATGTCGAATCTACCCGGCTGTATTTTTTGGCCAAGGCCCGCATGATTCGTGCGCCCAATATGAACTACGACACTGCTGCTGTGCAGGCCGGGTTTTCATTTTATGAAACCGGCTTTCACCAGACGCAACCGTGGTTTGTGATAGAGGCCAAGACCATGCGTAACAATGATCCTGGCCTGCAAATCACCCCGGCACTGCGACTGATTAACAAAAACTATTTTCTTGAATTTGGTGTGACCAATCCATGGCAGGGCGAGGGCTTTGCGCCGCGCCTGAATGCCATGTTTGTGTTTTAACCGATGCTATTTTTAAAGGATATTGAAATGAAAAAACTATTAGTGACTTTGATGTTATCTGCTTTAACCCCAGCTGCGTTTGCTGTGACTACGATCAAGGCCGAAGTCAACGGCATGGTGTGCGCGTTTTGTGCCAAAGGCATAGAGAAAAAACTCAATGCCTTGCCGCAAAAACAAGCCGCCTTTGTTGACCTGAAAAGCCGTGTCGTCGCGTTGCAATTAAAAGACGGCCAGGATGTCTCCAATGAAGCGTTTAGCAAGGTGATCCAGGATGCCGGATACTCAGTGGGTAAGCTGGAGCGCGTCAACCAGACCGTGGACGCCATTCAGGCCGAAGTGGCTAAGGCAGAGAAGGCGGGCGGCAAGTGATGGCGGCAGAAATAAACCCTCTGCAAGCCAGCCGACGGCTGAATCTACTATCGTTATTCACCAGCGGTTCCACGCTGATTTGCTGCGCATTACCTGCGACACTGGTGGCCATCGGTTCTGTGGCAACGCTCACAAGCCTCATCAGTTATTTTCCGCAACTGATCTGGATCAGTGAGCATAAGCCACTGGTCTTTGGGTTGGCTGGTGCGATGCTGCTGATCGCTGGGTGGATGCAATGGCGCGCTCGTTTGTTGCCGTGCCCCACTGATCCACAACTGGCAGCGTTATGTACGCAAACACGACGCCAGAGTGTGTGGATTTACGGGTTTTCGGTGGCGATTTTTATGATTGGTGCTTTTTTTGCATTTGTTGCCCCTTTATTGATTGATTGAATTATTTGTTAGATGCGCATTGCGCATGAAAAAAGCCGACTGCATAGTCGGCTTTTTTCTTGTCACCTAAAGCTTATTTTGGCGCTGCCTGAGGTTCAGGTTCAGCGACGAAGATCTCTACACGACGGTTTTTCGCGCGGTTCGCTTCGGTGTCATTTGCGGCTAACGGCTCATGTGAGCCGCGGCCATCAATGGTGATGCGGTTAAAGGCAATACCGCGTTCGGCCAGGTAACTACGGGCACTGGCAGCACGATTTACGGACAATGGATCATTGATGGCATCTGAGCCACTGCTGTCAGTATGACCGACGATGGTGACGCGTGCGGCGGCATTATTTTGTAAACCAGTTGCAAATTTATCCAGGATAGGGCGGAAATTCGGTTTGATATTGGATTTGCCTTTATCAAATGAAATATCACTCGGAATCTCCAGTTTCAGCTGGTTATTTTCCGTTTTGGTCACGGCCACCCCTGTGCCGGCTGTGGCCTGTTCCATTTCCTGTTTCTGTGCCTCCATCTTTTTGGACCAGATGTTGCCAGCAATCGCACCAGCACCAGCGCCTACGGCTGCACCAATGACTGCCCCTTTGCCACCACCGGCAACGGCGCCAATGACACCGCCCGCAGCAGCGCCAATGCCTGCGCCTTTAGCAGTGCCTTTTTGGGTTTCGCTCATGTTTGCGCAACCAGACAAGCCAATCGCCGCTGTTAACACTGAGACTGTAATAATTTTATGCATTTTTTTCTCCCTAACAAGTATTTGTGACTTTAGTTTGTCCAGTAAGGTCACAGTAAGTTCAGTCCTCAGTTTAGACTAATTGCGTATAATCTCAATGCTGATTAAAGCAAAGCGTTTTTGTGCCGTTGAATAGCCAGATAAACCTAAGTTGCATGCAGTAGCAGATTCATTGATAGAGAGATACACACAGGTCAGCATTGATGGTTCCACCAGTCATATTAGATATTGAAGCATCAGGTTTCGGCGTGGGTAGTTACCCGGTCGAGATTGGCTACGTCGATGCGAATGGCGACGTATGGAGTGCACAGGTGCAACCAGATGCTGACTGGCTGCATTGGGATAAAGAGGCTGAAAAGCTGCACCAACAGTCCCGGCAGTCATTAGAGGCACATGGTCAAACTGCAAAGGAAATTGCAACGCACCTGAACCGTGTGTTTGCTGGTCAAACCGTGTATACCGATGGCTGGTACCAGGATTTTGTCTGGTTACATAGCCTGTATGAGGCCGCTGGCTTCAGCCCGCGCTTTAAGCTGGAAGATTTAAGTGTCACCTTGACTCCTGAGCAACAGGCTGTCTGGCATGAAACCAAGCAATCCATACGTGACGCCTTTGCATTGCAGCAGCATAGAGCTTCTACTGACGCCAAGGTGTTGCAACTGACCTGGTTAAAAACAGCTGAAATGGCGACTGTACTGACTGAATAGTGTTTATGATCGCGTCAACAAAGCCCCTGATCATCTCCGATAGGGGCTTTGTCTTTTAGTGCTTGCTTTCTGCTTTTTTACTTGCAGCTTTTCTTCGCATCTACTTCAAACTCAATATCGACATCGGTCCAGGTCTTGCCTTGATGGAAGGCCTGGGTACAAATGCGCCCGAACTTCTCAAAAGCACTGCCGCCATTGAAGTCCTTGATAATATCCAGCGTACCTTTGGCGAGTAAATGACCATTTTTCTCAGTGATTTTCATCGGCACCACTTTGGTCACGTCATTCATGGTGACAGCCAACTGTAAGTCATTGCCCTGGATTTTCTCAATTTTGGCGGTAATCTTGCCCGGGTTGGCAAAGTTTTTGAACAGGCCAGTCACGACATTCATATTGCGGATGCTTGCCAGTGCTGGATCCCAGGTGCCGCCCTTGCCATTATTTAAATCATTTGAGGTATCCAGCGAGGTGCTGTCGATCTCAATGGTTGCGCCTTCGAGCTTGCCGGTGGCAGAGGCCAGTTGATATTTTTTAAAGGTATTCTTGGTCACGACATAGGATTTGTCTGGCGCACCAAATGCGGTGAAGGAGAATTTAAAGCTTTTTTCATCTGGGGTGTAAGTACAGCTATTCGCCCATACTGCGCTGCTTAATAAACTGCCGATAATTGCTGTTAATGCACGTGCTTGCCACATATTCATATCAATTTCCTGCCTTATTTTTGATCTGGTTAATATCGTCATGGATTGCGATCACTCGCTTATTTATAGTAATGATAATCATTATCAATTGCAACAGGTGTATTGAAATTAAGCAGGGGATACGTCTGCCAGTCGCTTAAACAAAGGCTTGTACTTTGGCGCACCGGGCATGACGCCATATGGTTATGCGCTACATGAATTAAGATACAATCAATGACTTTTTAGTGGTATCAATGCTTTTGTCAGATGACTCGTCCAGCACAAACAACATTCACGTGGGATATTTTTTGCAAGGTCGTCGATAACTTTGGCGATATAGGCGTGTGCTGGCGGCTGGCGCGCCAACTGGCTGATGAATACGAAATCAGTATGCGTTTGTGGGTGGATGATCTGGCGCTGGCGCAGCAGTTTGCCGGGGCAGGGCATGCGCGCATCCAGTTGCAGCATTGGTCTGAAAGTGCTGATTTTTCACAAGCGGCCGATGTGGTGATAGAAACGTTTGGCTGCGGTTTACCTGAGACTTACCAGCAACACATGCTCGGCCAGCGGTCGATTTGGGTCAACGTTGATTATTTATCAGCAGAAAGCTGGGTTGACAGTTTTCACGCGCAACCTTCGCCGCAAGCCAATGGCCTGGTGCGTCATTTCTTTTATCCTGGCTTTACCCCGACGACAGGAGGGCTACTCCGTGAAGCTAGTTTACCTGTATTGCAAGCCAGCGCTGCGTGGCATGATTTAGGCTTGGCGCCGGCCCCTGATCAGCTCACTGTATCGTTATTTTGTTATGCGCATGCGCCATTGGCTGCGCTGGTGGAAAGCTTGCAGGTTTCAACTGTACCCGTAAGTGTATTGGTGCCACAGACAGTAGCCCCCATGTTGGGCGCTGTGCTTGGAGTCAACAACGTGCAGGTGGGTGATCGCATCCAGCGCGAACAATGCGAGTTTTTGGTGATTCCGTTTTTGTCGCAAACCGATTATGACCGTTTGCTTTGCTTGTGCGACTTTAACTTCGTGCGCGGTGAAGATAGCTGGATTCGTGCCTTATGGGCGGGCAAGCCGATGATCTGGTTGCCTTATCAGCAAAGCGAAGACACGCATCTGTTAAAACTCAACGCGTTTATGGCACATTATCTGGCGCAGGCTGATGCGGCACTCAGCGACGTCATCCATCATGCCATGCTGGCGTGGGCGCAAGGGGATTGGCAAGCCGCCGTTTGGCCGTCTTTGCTAGCCGCGCTGCCGCAGTTTACGCAGCACGCCCATGCCTTTAAAGTGAGCCAATCCAAGCAGGCTGACCTGGCGACTAACTTGGTGATTTTTATTGAGAAATGTCGTGCACATCGGGTATAATTCCGCGCTTTCAAATCCCGCATACAAATTAAGGCTTATTTATGAAAATCGCTCAAGACCTCCGCGTTGGCAACGTAGTGATGATTGGCAACGACCCGATGGTAGTTGTAAAAACCGAATACAACAAATCCGGCCGTAATGCGGCTGTGGTGAAAATGAAAATGAAAAACTTGTTGACTGAAGCGCCAAGCGAAAACGTTTATAGCGCCCAAGACAAGTTTGATGTGATCGTACTGGAAAAGAAAGAAGTGACTTACTCCTACTTTGCGGATCCAACCTACGTATTTATGGACGCTGAGTACAACCAGTACGACGTGGATGCCGAGTTTATGGAAGATGCGCTGCCATACCTGGAAGATGGTATGCCATGTGAAGTGCGTTTCTATGACGGTAAAGCCATTTCTATCGAATTGCCAACCACCGTTGTGCGTGAAATCACTTACACCGAGCCAGCTGTAAAAGGCGATACGTCAGGTAAAGTCATGAAACCAGCCAAGATTGCGACTGGTTTTGAAATCCCGGTGCCACTGTTTGTGAGCCAGGGCGACAGAATTGAGATCGATACCCGTACTGGTGAATACCGTAACCGTGTCATGAAGTAATTCAGCCTGTATCGGCGCCCAAAACCCCGGTTTTCCGGGGTTTTTTATTGCCTGCCGATGACGCGCGTAAAGGCGGATGCTTGAGGCCGGGAAGTATTGCGACTATCGTCGGGAATCATTCACTATTTGCCGTTAATTTTTTTCAATGACAATCGCTGACAGCTTTACATCATTTCAACCTTGGGGGATGCAATGCGTTATCAGCGAGTCAATCAAATACACACTGTTCTGAAATCACTATTTGCTTGTTGTACCTTGTTGGCCAGCATGCAAGTGATTGCTGAAGCAGACCCACGATCACTCAAACACCCTGTAATCGGTTATTGGGAATCGCGACTGCCTGAGACTGGCTGTTTGGAAAGCTATTGGTTTAAAGAGGATGGCAGCGCCGTGTTTACCAGTGGCGATGAACAACTGGAAGCGCATTATGAGGTGACACAACAGCCCGATGAACATGGGTTCTTCAAACTGAATCATCGAGTAACGCTCAGTAACAAAGCGCAGGATTGCACCCGACAAACGTCGGAAGTGAATAGTGAGCAAACCAGTTTTTTATTATTTAAACCAGATGGCAGCAGTTTTATTTCCTGCGATAACGATGACCCTTCGCTCGCAAGCTGTTTTGGGCCCATTGAGTTAAAAAATAACGCGAGCAGAAGTCTGCACTGAAGCGGATTGGCCCAGGCAAATGCGGAAGGTGAGCATAAAGCTGCTCAGGCGAATGATGCCCGTGTTAGTAGTCTGTATGGGGCTGACAATCGGGCATTCCAGCCAGGCCATTATTCATGGGCTGACATTTCCGGGAATGGCCATTTCCACCGTCAAGTTGAGTGTTCAACATGCCCATTTTTTGCACTCGGCAGAGAAGTGGGAGTATTACGATTCGATTTGTAGTGCCGCGATTGTGGGCCTCAAGCCACTGACACTCATTACGGCTGCGCATTGCCTGAAAGAGGTGCGTTTGACCGGCGCCATGAGCTTGCCTATGCTTTCCATTGCACAGCCTGAGCTGCTGGGTATAGAAGATATTAGCCTGACACAGGCTTTTTACCGGCCGTTTGAGGTGGTTGCAGAGGATTTAACCCAAGACGTTGCCGTGCTGGTGTTTGAGGCAAAAGTGACCAGCCTGATACAACCTTTACGCATTCGGCTTGACGATGCCTTGCCTGATCTGTTGATGATTTGTGGTTATGGGCGAGGGTATGGCGAAGCCGATACGCGGCATCCGCGTTGCGGTGAACGCAAACCTGTGCGTGATTTATCCGACTTTTATCAGGTATTACCCAAAGCATACCGCGAGATGGATGAGATGCTACATTTGCAAGCGCAAACCCAGTTTGCGTATACACAAGAACTGGTGCATGCCGAAAAAGCCTTGCTGGCCGTGAATCGTCTAAATGAAATGGACCAATATGACCATACGATTGCCATGCCTACGCTCGGTGACTCAGGCGGGCCCTGGCTGGTACTCAATGCCCTGGGTCAATATGAACTATTGGCGATCACCAGCCTGGTCGAGCGTTTTTACAACCCGAGTGCTCATTGGCCGTTCTTCCAGAAACAGGTGCCACTCTCCGAATACCCTTACATTGCCTATGGTTTGCGCTTGAGCCACCCCGAAGTGCTGGGGTTCTTACAATATGCGCAGCATAGCGGTGCCGATATCCAGTTCACTTCGGCACCGTTGCTGCCACGTACGCGCCAGCCTCAATAAATAGCCAGTCTGGCAATCAGGCATTCAATTTGGCATTAATCTCTTGCTCAGCCTCTAACCAATAGTCCATATGGGAATGGCCAAAGCCTTTTTTTTCGGCAATATAGTAGGCCGCAACCTCAATCATTTTGTAACGTTCTTCACTGGTGATAATCGCAGGTTTAACGGTTTTCTTGCGTGTCACTGCCGGTTTTGCTGATTTGTCTGAAGCTGGCTTGGGCGCTGCTTTTTTTGCGGAGGTGGTTTTTTTAGCGGATGATGCCGTGGTTTTGGTAGCTGCCATACAATAATTCTCCGTGGTCTAGAGTTAAATGAAATAGCGTCGACTTGTGGTCGCTGTAAAGCTATATTAAGAGGGAGCTATGCCCAGCGTCAAGCCTAAATCGGTATTCGATTTGATCTGGATTAAATTCAATCGGTTCATTTTTGTGTTTGAGGTTGAATTACTGGCCGCATCAAGCTTAAAAAAGGCCATTGCACCAAAAGCAACTTCCAAAGCCACGGCATTTATGCTGTAGTTACTCGCTGATTTAATTTGAAAGACGCTATGTATAAAAAAGCACTCACCTCACTGATTATATTGTTCTTTATGATGGGCTTTATTACCTGTCTAAACGATATCCTGGTGCCGTATCTCAAAGCGGTTTTCGACTTGAGTTATAGCCAGGCTGCGCTGGTGCAGTTTTGTTTTTTTGCGGCCTATGGCCTGACGTCAATCCCGTTTAGCAATCTGATTGAAAAGGTCGGTTACCAAACCGGCATGGTGATTGGATTCTCACTGGCAGCATTAGGCTGTCTGCTATTTTATCCGGCAGTGGCGTTGCATGCTTATCCCTTGTTCCTTGGCGCTTTATTTGTGCTGGCCTCCGGTATCGTATTGCTGCAAGTGGCGGCTAACCCATGCGTGTCTGTGATCGGCCCTAAAGAAACAGCTTCTTCACGCCTGACCATGGCACAAGCGTTTAATTCTTTAGGCACTTTTATTGCGCCTTTCTTTGGCGCTTATTTCATCCTTTCTGCACTGGCACATTCCAGCCATGCAGAAGGCGTGGTTTATCCTTATTTGTTCATTGCTGGCGTGCTGGTGGCGATTGCCCTTGTGTTGTCGCGCCTGAATCTGGCCGGGATGGACAGCGCAGAAAAGGATGAGAGTCTCTGGCGTGAGGTGCTGGCTGACCGTGGACTGATGTTAGGCATGGTGGGTATTTTTTGCTATGTCGGTGCCGAGGTCGCAATTGGTAGTTTTCTGGTCAACTACATTAAAGAGCTGACACAGATGCCGGAGGCAGAAGCCGCATCATTGATTGCGCTGTACTGGGGCGGCGCCATGCTGGGGCGTTTTATTGGTATTTTTACGCTCAAGGCATTTGCCCCGGCTAAAGTGCTCAGTGTGCATGCAATACTGGCGATTATTTTGATTATTTACTCCATGAACACGGCCGGCATGCTGGCTGTCGTCAGCATGGTGCTGGTCGGTTTGTGCAACTCCATTATGTTTCCGACCATTTTTACACTGGGTATTAAAAGCCTCAAGTCCGGTCAGGAGAAGAAAGGCTCAGGCCTGCTGGCCACTGCCATTTTGGGTGGCGCGGTGGTGCCGTTGTTGACCGGGTTGCTGGCCGATCGCATAGGCTTGCATCATGCGTTCGTGTTGCCGGTATTGTGTTATGGCTATATTGCGTGGCTGGGAGTGAATCATGTCAAAGCCCGTTAACGACTAAATAAAAAAAGCTGCCCTTTAGGCAGCTTTTTACTCTCTGATAGATATTAGGCTGACGTGCCGCCTACCGTCAATCCATCAATTTTCAATGTTGGCTGCCCAACGCCTACCGGCACACTCTGGCCTTCTTTGCCGCAGGTGCCAACGCCGCTATCCAGTGTCATATCATTACCGATCATGCTGACTTTGGTCAGCACATCTGGCCCATTACCAATCAGGGTGGCGCCTTTGACCGGGTAGGTAATTTTGCCGTCTTCGATCATGTAGGCTTCGGCGGCGCTAAACACGAATTTGCCGCTGGTGATATCGACCTGGCCACCACCAAAGTTAGCTGCATAGAGGCCTTTTTTCACCGATTTGATAATCTCTTGTGGGTCTTTGTCGCCATTGAGCATATAGGTGTTAGTCATGCGTGGCATGGGGATATGCGCATAGCTCTCGCGACGCGCATTGCCGGTGAGACCCATGCCCATCAGGCGTGCGTTGAGCGTGTCTTGTATGTAGCCGCGCAGGATGCCGTCTTCAATGAGCACGGTGTTTTGTGGCGCGTTACCTTCATCGTCCATGGTCAGCGAGCCACGGCGGTCCTGTATCGTGCCGTCATCGACGATGGTGATGCCTTTGGCGGCGACTTGCTGGCCTATCATATTACTGAAGGCGCTGCTGCCTTTACGGTTAAAATCGCCTTCGAGGCCGTGGCCAATCGCTTCGTGCAACAAAATGCCTGGCCAGCCGTTGCCCAGTACAACTGTCATACTGCCAGCCGGGGCAGGGCGTGCTTCCAGGTTGACCAGCGCCTGATGCGCAGCTTTTTGGGCGTAGTCTTGTAATACTTCATCGGTGAAGTAGCTGTAATCGAAACGACCACCACCACCGCTGGAACCTTGCTCGCGCCGGCCATTGTGCTCGGCAATCACTTGCAAGGATAAACGCACCAAGGGCCTGACATCGCCAGCCATGACGCCATCACTGCGTGCGACTAATACGACTTCATATTCTGCGGCAATTGACGCCATCACTTGCGTGATACGTGGATCTTGCGCCTTGGCATAACGCTCGAGTTTCTCCAGTAGTTTGACCTTGGCATCTGCGCTCAGGCTGGCAATCGGGTCTTGCGGTAAGTAGAGCGGCGTATGGCTGCGGGTGATAATGCTGTGACCAGTTTTTTCCTGGCCCAGGTTGGCAATGGCGCGCGTGGCCTGTGCCGCCTGTTGCAAGGCGTCGAGGTGGATGTCGTCAGAATAGGCAAAGGCGGTTTTTTCACCACTGACTGCGCGTACGCCCACGCCCTGATCGATATTGAAGCTGCCGGATTTGACCTGGCCTTCTTCCAGCCCCCACGATTCGCTACGGCTGTATTGAAAATACAAGTCGGCGTAGTCGATGTTGTGCGTCATCATGCCGGACAATACATTGGTTAAAGCGCTGTGGTCCAATCCGGCAGGGCGCAGGAGTAAGTCGTTGGCAGTGGTGAGTAGCGTTTGCATAGTTAAGTCACTTGTTTTAATCGTGAGTGTTTGAGTCAATCTGAAGCAAAGAGTGCCAGCATGGCGCTCAGTGTTTTCATTAAATCGCCTTAATGGTTTTGTGTTTGAGCGCAGGCAAGCTCTGGCGCAGGTTTTTAATATAGTTGCGGTTGACGTTGGCCACCACAATGCCAGAGCCACGTGGCAGGCGGTCCAGCACTACGCCCCACGGGTCCACAATCATACTGTTGCCGTGCGTTTCGCGGCCAGACAAATGGTAGCCGCCCTGGGCTGAGGCAATCACATAACTGAGGTTTTCTACCGCACGTGCACGCACCAGTGTTTCCCAGTGCGCTTTGCCTGTGGTTTCGGTAAAGGCAGATGGCACCACGATCATGTCAACGTCGCCCATGGCACGGAACAGCTCCGGGAAGCGCAAATCGTAGCAAATAGAGAGGCCAATGCGGCCAAACGGCGTGTCCACCGTTACTACGGTATCGCCTGGCTCTATGGTGTTTTCTTCATGGTAATGTTCGGTGCCCATATCCAAACCGAACAAGTGGATTTTGTCATAGCGCGCGACTTGCTCGCCTTTGTCGTTGTAGACCAGGCAACTGTTGCGTACCTTGTTGGCATAGTTGCTTTCGAGTGGCACACTGCCTGCAACAATCCAGAGTTTAAAGGCCTTGGCTGTTTTGCTCAAAAACTGCTGAATCGGGCCATCATCCGGCTTTTCGCGGATAGTGACTTTGTCAAAATCTTTGAGGCCCATGATGCAAAAATACTCTGGCAGCACGACCAGCTTGGCACCGGCTTTGGCGGCCATTTCAATCAGGCGTTTGGCTTCTACCAAATTGGCAGCCACATTAGGGCTGGACGCCATTTGAACCGCGGCCACTTTGACAATGTCATCATTGGCGGCTGATTTCAGTTTTTTAGTTTTCTTCTCTGCCATGGCAAGTTTTCCGTTGAAATAATAATGTGGTCATTAGTGCAGCGTTTTCAAGGGTTGAGCAGGTGCAGGGGCCTTTTTATCAACCTCTGCCTCTTGCGGATTATCCCAGGTGCCTGTAATCATATACTCACTGGCACTGATTTTGTTAAGCGGGTCCTTGAGTAATTTTTGCGCGACAAACGCAGCTACGCCGACAATCGGCCCACCCGCCAGCGCCGCCAGGGAAACCGAATCGCTAATATGTGGCACGACTCTCACCCGCAGGCGTTGCGTTTCTGTTTTTAAATTGGTCTCACCCTTGATTCTGGCTTCGGCGGCCGGGCCGGTCATAAACAAGTCATCACTACGCAAAATGCCGTCCTTGATATTGGCGGTAGAGTTGATCTTGTCAAACGCAAAGCCTTCACTAAAGAGGTCGCGGAAGTCTAGTGTTAAACGACGTGGCAGGCTTTGCAAGCTCAATAAGCCCAGCAAGCGTCCAACGCCTGGCTGCACTTTCAAAATCTGGCCTTTTTCCAGTTGCATGGTGAAGTTACCATCCAGTCTTTCCACCGCGAACTCATGCGGACTGCCTGGCCAGCCCAACTGACCATTCATATTACCGGTGCCGCCTTTAACCATTTCGCCACCTGGTTGAAAACGTTGCAAGGTTTTCCCCAGATTGCTTGAAGTCAGGTTGAATTTGAGCATGGTTTGCGGGCTGCGCACCGAGTTACGCCAGGTGCCGTCGGCTGAGAGCTGGCTATCGCTGTTGCTGATGTTCATGCGCTGTATGACCCAGCTTTCACCGCTGTTGTAGGCTTTTAAATCCAGGCTTCCCAATTGTTTGTCGCCAAACTGAAAATCTTGCGCGGTGATGTCCAGTTCAGGGTAAGTCATGTCCAGGCGACGCACTTCTGCCGGATTGGTGTTGTTATCGGTGTCCATGCTGCGCGGAATACGCAAGTAGTTTAGTTTGGCCACCAGTTTGCTGGGTTTACCTGAAATCCAGTCTGCATCGCCTGCCAGTTCCTGGCTTTGTATCGCCAGCTTGAGCCGATCATTGTCTGGCGCAATATTCAGCTTGATTTGATGCAAGTTGCGGTCGAATACATGCAGGGTGCCCGCAGTCAGTTCTATTTGATTCAATGCCAGTGAGGAGGATTCCGCAGCCTGGTTGCCACTACCCTGGTTGAGGTAGGCTAACCACTCATCCACGTTCAGTTTTTGAAAGTCTGCGCGCAAATTAATACCATCCGCCGTGGGTAAACGAGGCGGCGTATTGATCGCAATTTCGCCTGCACTGACGGCGGCTGGGTTATTCGCATTACGCAAAAAGTTGGCATGAATCCAGTCGTTGTAATGAATAGCGATTTTGTCTGGCTGGTTGGTTTCCTGACGGAAACGTATCGTCAGGCTGGCGGGTGTTTCTACGCTTTTCTTTGTGGGTTCTGGCAGGTCAATCGCCATGCCGATCAACTGTGAGCGGATATCCAGCCGGATATTCGGCGCCTGGATCAACAGATTGCTTTTCCAGTCCGTCGTACCGTGCAAAGCGCGGGTAATCGGGTTGTTATCCAGTTTTTTGAGCGCGGCATCGGTGATGCGGCCACTGCCCTGAATAATGACGGACTTGTCAGATCGGGTACTCAGGCTGACGCTGGCAGGATTATCAAACATCGATAACTGTATGCCTTGCGCTTGCAGGCCTTTTTCGTTGAATTTTAAATGGCCATTGATATTGCTCATTTCCGGCATGGCAATTTGCGGGTTGGCGGCAATATGCCCATTTTTTATGTTGTAATCACCTTGAAACTGGCTGGCATCGACATCGTTGAGGGGCACTTGCAATGCCAGTTTAAGTTCTGCATTGCCTGTGGTTTTCAAAAAGTCGGTAAAGCCCATGGTGACTTGTCTTACCGGACTGGTGTTGACGAACTTCACGCCTTGCTCGACGGTGCCGGTGGCTGCCGCTTTGACGTTGAGCATCGGCCAGTCGGCATCCAGTAGCGGAATTTCGACCTGTGCTTGCGTAATGTGCTGGCCGACCGTACTGCCGTTTTTAACGGCGATATCCATGCGCTTGCCCTCAAACTTGAGAAAGGCGTCGATATTTTGGATGACTGGCCAGTCAGTGCCATATTCCAGACTGGCACGGTCTACTTGAGCCGTCACACGGAACAGGCCCAGGGACGGATCAGATTGCTGCGCTTGGTTGACGTAAGGAAAATCATTGACCCGGCCTTTGACGATTACTTCACCACGCCGGATTTGGCCACCGAGAATTGAGCTATCTAGCCAGTGCAAGGTCGTTTCACCCAGAATCAAGGGGTAGTAAAACGGCGCAAATTTTGCATCGCCACGCTCGATTTGGCTTTGTAGCTGTATGGTGTCGCCGCCTGCTGCGCCTAACTGGTATTCCATATTGGTGCGCAAGGCCAGGTGAGGATTGCTAAACTGCAGGTTGCGGGTGCTGATCAAGGTTTTCTGGCCGTTATGACTCCACTCCACTTCACCCTGCAAACGGTCTATGGGTAATGGCCAGCGTAGCAGGCCAGCCAGCTCAATAGTCGCCTTGCTGGTATCCAGTTCCACGCTGCCTGCATTGGGGTGTAGTGATAATTGCCCAGACCAGTTATCCAGACCAGGAATGCTGCCATAAGCTTGCGTGTGCAGCGCATTGAAGTTGGCCTCGACGGCATAATCACGCCACTGATCTTGTTGATATAGCCAGCGCGCTTTGATTTGAGAGGCATTGCCCGCGGGTGCCATATTTTCCAGGTATGTTGCTATTTTTGAGTCAGGCGGTAACCATTGCGCAAATAAATTGCCTTGGGTCAGGCTGAATTTTTTAACCGTGATTGTGCCTTCATGGCCTTTGTCATCCCATTGCAGCTCACCATTGGTATCCTCTAGAACCAAACCAGGCTGGACGTTGGCAGAAAAGTGCTTGAGCGTGACCATAAAGCGTTGCTCAACACGTTGCCAGCGCAACTCGCCGGCCACGGTTTTGGCGACAAAGGTTTGTGGCTCATTGGCGGGTTTGACTGCTACATCGCTCAGTTGCACTTGCGCAGCCAGGCGTTGCAATTGCAGCGCGTCGAATGCCAGCGTGGTGGTCAGGTTGCCTTTGCCCGCATTCACCTTGAGCGGCAGGTCTAACCAGGGGTTCCAGGCGGCTAAATCGGTTTCTGGCAAACGTAGTGAAATTTCGCCATGCCATGCTTCAGGTTTAGCCACATCATGACCGACCACGACTGATTCCAGGGTGATGCGCTGCTTTGTCCCGGTTGAGACCAGGCTGTCGATATGGATGCTATGACGGTGCAGCAGGCGCTGCCAGACGGGCGTTAATATTTCAATATTCAAATCTTCAAGCAACAGCGGCGGTGCCTGGCGTTGCTCGTCTAGCCAGGTGATGGTGGCATGAGAGATTTTGATGCGCCGTTGCGCCAGTAGCCAATTGGCAAAAGCCGGGTTGCCTTGCCCAGACATGGAGATGCCTGCGAGAAACAGCTCACCATTGGCTGTACGCCTGATCACCAAATTGGGAGCATCTATGCTGAGGCTGACCAATGAAGGCGAAAGCAGAACCAGGCTGCTCCACGACAAGCGGGTAGTCACCTGCGATAACTCAAGCGCAGGGCGGTGCTCGGTATCAAATACAGTGACTTTGCCCAGTGTCACTTGTGGTGCCAGGCCGCGCCAGCGAATGCCAATGTGGGCGATAGTGACTTGCTGTTTGAGCGATTGGCTTAGCGCTTGTTCAATGCGGCCTCTGTAGTCATCAATATGTGGAAACACATAGAACTGAATGACGCCAATAATGCCTGCCAGCATGACAAAAATAACAATCATGAGTGAAACCAGCCAGCGTTTGATTTTTTGCAGAGGCATAAGGGCGTTGAACAAGGGTTGAGGAAGTTTTAGTGATAACTGACCATTTTACTCGAAAACAGTTGCGCAGCCGCAGCAGAACTGCCTGTTGACTGCGGAATTATTCAGCATGAGCATGAATGATTCGTTTAAAATGCCACTCTTTTGCAACTTCAGTTTTTAAATGAAAGTGATTGTCAGTGATTCAGTTTAAACAACTGACTTTTTCCAGGGCAGGTAAAACGCTGGTCGAAGCGGCCAGTTTTCAGTTGCATCCGGGGCATCGCGTCGGCCTTACCGGCGCCAATGGTGCGGGTAAGTCGACCTTGTTTGCTTTGCTGCGTGGTGAGCTCACGGCAGATGTAGGTGAGTTGCTGATGCCGCCGCAATGGGTGATTGCGCATGTGGCACAGGAAACGCCTGCATTGGCACAATCTGCACTCGAATATACCCTGGATGGCGATGAGGAGTTGCGCACCTTGCAAGCACAGCTTGCGCAAGCCGACGCAGGTGAAAGCCATGACCCGTTACATGTCGCCGAGTGGCACCAGCGGCTGGCGGATATTGATGGCTATAGCGCAGAAGCCAGGGCCAGTGCCTTATTGGCCGGTCTGGGGTTTTCTCAATCACAGTTGAGCCGCCCAGTCAGCGATTTTTCAGGTGGCTGGCGCATGCGCCTCAACCTGGCGCGCGCGTTGATGTGTCGTTCGGATTTGTTATTGCTGGATGAGCCGACCAATCACCTGGATATTGAAGCTGTGATCTGGCTGGAAGGCTGGCTGAGCGCTTATCGTGGTACCTTGCTGCTCATTTCGCATGATAGGGAATTCCTCGATAATACCGTCAATCATATCCTGCATATCGAACAACAGCAGCTCACCTTGTATCGTGGCGGCTATAGCGATTTTGAGCGCCAGCGGGCTGAAAAGCTGACATTGCAGCAAGCCAGTTACCAAAAGCAACAGCAGCAAATGGCACATTTGCAGAAATACATTGATCGTTTTCGCGCACAGGCGACCAAGGCACGCCAGGCGCAAAGCCGTATCAAGGCGCTTGAGCGCATGGAGCGCATCAGTGCCGCGCACGTAGACTCTCCCTTCAGCTTCAGTTTTCGTGACCTGGGTTCAGCGCCGGATCCCTTATTGGTGATGAATCGGGTCGCACTGGGTTATGCGGGACAAACCCTGGTGAAACTTGAGCATCTGGCAATTCGTCCTGGCGAACGTATTGGCTTGCTGGGTAAAAATGGTGCTGGTAAATCTACCTTGATTAAAGCGCTGGCACAGTCAGCAACCCTGTTGTCGGGCGAACGCGTGGAGGGCAAGGATTTACGTATAGGCTATTTTGCCCAGCACCAGCTTGAACAACTGGTTGCCAGCGACTCACCGTTGCAACATTTGCAACGGCTGGATGCCACTGCGAGAGAGCAGGAATTATTAGATTTTTTAGGCGGTTTTGATTTCAGGGGTGAAATGGCCAAAGCGCCTTGCGGGCCATTTTCTGGTGGCGAAAAATCACGCCTGGCATTGGCCATGCTGATCTGGCAGCGGCCTAACCTGATTTTGCTGGATGAGCCGACCAACCATCTGGATATTGAAATGCGGCACGCTTTGTCCATGGCTTTGCAGGCGTATGAGGGCGGCATGGTGATGGTGTCGCACGATCGCACGCTGCTTGCCACTTGTTGCGAAAAATTTGTGTTAGTGGCTGATGGCCAGGCCAGTGTGTTTGATGGCGACCTGGAAGATTACAAAGTGTCTTTGCTGAAGACAGCGCAAGCAGAAGTCGCCGCGAGCCGACCTGCGGCAGTCAAGCAAAATAGCTATCATCAGCAGAAAGCTGACAGGCAGGCACGCCTGGTAGAGCGCAGGCCTTTGCTCAAAACGCTGGCTGCACTGGAAACCCAATTGACCAAGCTCACGCAAGAAAAGCAGGACGTTGAACACCGCCTGGCTGATAGCGCGATTTACGATGTCGAGCAACGCGAAACATTGCAGGCCTTATTGATTGCGCAAGGTGAGCATCAAAAAAAACTCGATTCGATCGAGGAGCAGTGGCTGGATGTGCTGGAAAAACTGGAAGCGCTGCCTGAGATTGAGTAACACGACGATATTAATAAAGGGATCATCATGGAAATGACTTATGAAGAGCGTTTGAGATTCATGCATCAGCTGTGTCAGGCGCAGACGCATTCTGGGGGCCAGTCAGAGGCGCAAGCCGTGGCCGCTTTTGCCAATGGGGATGTCGAAGACTCGGTGCATTATCTGGCGAGTTTTTTAACCTTTAAAGCGATTCAGTCTGCGGATCGTCACCCGGCAGAAGAATTGCAAAATGATTTTGACATGCTAGGCGTGTATCAATGCTTTGGCTTGATGGTCTACGCCTTCTTGTTTATGCCGCTGACGCAGGAAGGGCTGCAGCCCGACTACGATAGGGCACAAATTACAATCGGTAAAACCTTGTTTGATGGGCTTGCGCCAGAAATGCTGGCCGAGATTATCGAATCCGGTTTTCATAAATTTAAACTGATTGCCGAAGCAGAGTCTGAGCATTGGCAGGAATACCGTGAAAATCTGGATAAAGTGACCATTAGTTATATGATTGCGACCACCGATGATGACAGCCCGCATAGCGCGGAAGATGTATTGCCACTGTTTGGGCAATTGCTGAGTCAGTTGTGTGAGGCATTTACGGCTGATTAGCCGTTTAGCATCATAAAACTTTAATGTATAATTTAAAATTGTTTAACATTTTTGATACAGTTTGAAAACTTGGGTAAAGTTAGGCCATTTACGCTTGTTAATCAATTTAATTGTTCATAATATTCCAAGGCTAAATATTAGGATAAGCCTTGTGTTATCTTTTAAAAAAGGACATAAATGAGCAAGCTGCTGTTGATTGACGATGATGTTGAATTAGCCAATATGCTGAAGGAGTTTCTGACGCAAGAGGGCTTTGCGGTGACGACTGCGCATGACGGATTGACAGGTGAGCAATACGTGCTTGCCGGTAAATTCGACTTGGTGATTCTTGATGTAATGATGCCAGGTCAGGACGGATTGCAGACGTTACGGAATGTCAGACAACATTCTGATATTCCTGTGCTGATGCTCACGGCTAAGGACGACAATGAGGGCCGCATTGAAGGTTTGGAAGGCGGCGCGGATGACTACGTGCAGAAACCTTGTCTGCCAAGAGAGTTGGTTGCCAGAATTCGTGCGATTTTGCGTCGTCACACCAGTGACACGCCAAAAGGCAACGATATCGTGGTTGGCCAACTGGTGGTTTCCAGTGAACGTAGAAAAGTGTTTTGGGTGGATAAGCCGATTGTGTTTACCAGCACCGAATTTAGCCTGATTGAAATTCTGGCTAAACATGCAGGTACTATCGTCAGCAAAGAAGATTTGTCCATTAAGGCACTGGGCCGTCCGCTAGTGAAGTATGACCGTAGTATTGACGTGCATTTGAGCAGTATCCGTCAAAAAATATCAGAAGTATCTGGCGGTGTGAATGTGATACAAACCATTTACCGCGTCGGATATCAACTTGTTAGAGAGTAAGTGATTTAATGCGAGGGTTATGGGGCGCCTGTTCTGGAAGTTATTTTTAGCATTTTTTCTGGCGCTCGTCTCCACCGATCTTATCGTTGGTAATATTATCGAGTGGCAGGCCCATCAACAAACACCTGAGCATCATGAAGTCTCGCAGATTTGTTCGTCTGGAAGCAGCTGTGAGACAACGCCAAACGCGTTAAAGGCTGAACCACTCTCCGCCAAGACCGACCAGCGCTGGACTGAGAGGCAACTCTTTAGTTTGCCTTTCTCTGTTTTGATATACAGCCTCATCTCCAGCACGATTTTTGCCGGCGTCCTGGCCTGGTCTATTTCGCATCCCATCAAGTTGTTGCTTGAGCATTTAAAGAGTGCCGCAGAAGGCGATCTTCTAGTCAGGGTCAGCCCTAAAATCAAGGCCAGCCATGATGAGTTTGCTGAGCTTGGTGAAGCGTTTGATTTGATGGCATTACGCCTCAATAACATGATCAAAAGCCAGTCCAAAATGCTGCACCATGTTTCCCATGAGCTACGCTCGCCACTGGCCAGGATACAGATGTCGGTAGGCCTGGTGATGCAAAATCCAAAAAAAATGCAAAGCTCTTTACAGCGTGTGGAGCTGGAAGCTGTGCGCATGGAGCGCATGATTTCTGAGTTGCTGGAAATCTTTCGTTTTGAATCAGGCATGCAAAAGCTGCAAAAAACTGAGGTGGATTTAAAAGGGCTATTGACCGGTATTGTGGGCGATGTGCTCTTTGAGAAGCATGAAGCCAAGCTGCATCTCGAGATGCCAGAAGATGCTGTAGTGGTAGATGGCCAGCTAGAGTTGCTGCAGCGGGCGATCGATAATGTGATCCGCAATGCCGTGAAATATGGTCCGGAGAATGGCGTGGTGGCGATTGAATTGCAACACAGCGCACGCACGGGGGAGGTGATTCTGGAAGTGCAGGATCAAGGCCAGGGCGTGGAACCGCAGGAGCTGGAGCAGATTTTCAGGCCATTTGTACGCGGTCGTCGCGCATCACAAGTGGATGGGCATGGCATTGGCCTGGCGATGACCAAGCATATCGTTGAGGCGCATGGTGGTTTTGTCAACGCAACCAATCTTAATCCACATGGTTTTATGATACGTATCCATTTGCCTGAAAAGCATGAGGCACCTAGCGATCAAGAGTCCAAAAATTGGATGTAACAATGCTAAAATAGCGGGTTTACGAATAACGCAGACAATTGCCGGATACTTTATGACAGCACAACACTCCAACCCAGACAACGCGACAGAGTCAGTCGTTGATGAGAACCACGTGATTGCAGAGCGTCGCGAAAAGTTGCGCTTGCTGCGCGAACAAGCGCAATCAGCACAAGTGGCTACTTTTCCTAACGACTTTAAGCCTGAGCATAAAGCGGCTGTTTTACAAGAAACGTATGCAGCCAGCGAGAAAGAAACGCTGGATCCGCAAGAGATCGTTGTGGTGGTTGCTGGCCGCATGATGCTGAAACGTGTGATGGGCAAAGCCAGTTTTGCAACGATTCAGGACAGCACCGCACGTATTCAATTGTATGTCGCACGTGATGAAATCGGTGAAGCGCTCTACGAGAGCTTTAAGCACTGGGACATGGGCGATATTCTGGGTGCGCGCGGACGTTTGTTTAAAACCCGCACTGGCGAGCTTTCTGTGCATGTCACCGAGTTGCGTTTACTCACCAAGTCACTGCGCCCATTGCCGGAAAAATTCCATGGTTTGCAAGATCAGGAAATCAAATATCGTCAGCGTTATGTCGATTTGATCACGTCTGAAGAAACACGCGCCACGTTTAAGGCACGCTCAAAAGTGGTGGCGGCGATTCGTCAGTTTATGAATGACAACGAATTTCTCGAAGTAGAAACTCCTATGTTGCACCCGATTCCTGGTGGTGCGTCAGCCAAACCATTTGTTACGCATCACAATGCATTAGATATGCAGATGTTTATGCGCATTGCGCCAGAGCTTTATTTAAAGCGCCTGATTGTCGGCGGCTTTGAGCGCGTATTTGAAATCAACCGTAACTTCCGTAATGAAGGGCTCAGCGTCCGCCATAATCCTGAGTTCACCATGATGGAGTTCTACGCGGCTTACACAGACTATCAATGGCTGATGGACTTTACCGAGCAATGTATCCGTGCCGCAGCGATTGCCGCGAACGGCACTGCGGTGTTGAGCTACGCTGGCAAAGAAGTGGATCTAAGCAAGCCGTTTGAGCGTTTGACCATTGTGGGCGCGATCCAGAAATATGCGCCGCAATATACGCTGGCGCAACTCAATGACGCTGACTTTATCCGTCAAGAGTTATTGAAGTTTGGCGTGAAACCATTTGCTCACGCAGGCCTGGGCTCATTGCAGTTATCCCTGTTTGAAGAAACCGCGGAAAGCCAACTTTGGCAGCCTACTTATATTATCGATTACCCGGTGGAAGTTTCACCTTTGGCACGCGCTTCAGATAAGCAGCCTGAAATCACCGAACGGTTTGAGCTGTTTATCACTGGCCGCGAAATGGCCAATGGCTTTAGCGAGTTGAACGATGCTGAAGACCAGGCAGCGCGCTTCCATGCGCAAATGAAAGCCAAAGAGGCGGGTGACCAGGAAGCCATGTACTACGATGCGGATTTTATCCGTGCTTTGGAATATGGCATGCCGCCGACCGGTGGTTGCGGCATTGGCATTGACCGCCTGGTGATGCTGATTACCGATAGCCCGAGCATACGTGATGTGATTCTGTTCCCACACATGCGTGCAGAGAGCTAAACTCACCAAAGTAACACAGAGCCACCCAGTAAGGGTGGCTTTTTTATTACTAGTAGTCTGTTTGTAAGAAATGTGTAAGGTTTGTCATCAAACTGTCATATTGAAAATTCAAAATACGTCCCGGATACACACATGTAATCTTATAACAGGGGATAAAAATGAATTTGAAGTTTCGTCGTTTGTTGATGGCAACCTTGGCTGGTGGTCTGTTAACAGGTTTGACGTCTGTCTCGCATGCTGATTCAACGACTGACCTGGTTCAGGCATTGATTAGCAAAGGCGTTTTGACTGAAGAAGAGGGCGCTTTGTTGATGAAGGGCCGTACTAATGAAGTTGAAGTGCAGAAAAAGAAGGAAAGTAAGAACTGGACTAGCCGTGTGAATATCCGTGGTTATGTGCAGAACCGCGTCACGGCAATGATTGGTAATGATGGTGATAATCCTGCCCATCCTGTCGACTTGTGGTCTGATCGCTCAGTAGGTACCGATGACTCAATCAACCCGGATAAAAACTTTTTGATTCGTCGTGCGCGCATCATTATTTTTGGTGATTTTGGTGACCACTTAAGCTACTACATTCAGCCGGACTTTGCATCGTCCGCTAGTGGCACTAACAACATTGCACAGCTTCGTGATGCTTATGGTGATATCAATATTGATAAGGCGAAAGTACACCGCGTGCGTGTGGGCCAATCTAAAGTCCCTTATGGTTTCGAAAACTTGCAATCGTCTTCTAACCGTTTGGCGATGGATCGTGTAGACGCAATGAACAGTGCGGTGCGTGATGAGCGTGACACGGGTGCGTTTTACTACTACACACCAGAAAACGTTCAAGCATTATTTAAAGAAATCAACGATAAAGGCCTGAAGCATTCTGGCAACTACGGTATGTTGGGTGCAGGTTTGTATAACGGACAAGGCGCAAACCGCAGTGACGTAAACGACAATTACCATGTGGTAGCGCGTGCTACTTACCCTTGGAAGACGCAATCCGGCCAGATTTATGAGGCCAGTATTCAGGGTTATCATGGTGAGTATGCGCCGACAACAGGTCGTTATAACTTCAACGGTAATGCTAACGTGAGTTCATCTGCGAATACTGGTGCAACACGTACGCCTACCATTGCAACTGCAGATGCCAAAGGATTTAAAGATCAACGTGTTGGTGTGAGTTTTGTGATGTATCCGCAACCATTTGGTTTACAAGCTGAATGGAACTGGGGTACCACACCAGGTATGGATGCTGCTCAAAATAAAATTGCAGAGAAAAGCCTGCAAGGTGGTTATGTACAAGCGATGTACAAGATTGATAACTTCCAATTCCTGGAGACGAATGGTACGTTGATTCCATTTATCAAATGGCAATACTTTGATGGTTATAACAAAGCAGAAACCAATGCGCCTGAGAACCACGTTAACGATTGGGAGTTAGGTGTTGAATGGCAACTTGCACCAGAGGTCGAAATTATGGCTGAATACCATCATATGAAGCGTAATAACCTGGTGACTGGTAACCGTGCTGGTACGCTGGATTATCAAAGCTTTACCGCAGATGCATTGCGCGTACAAGTACAGTACAACTTCTAATAACAGACGTATCAAAACTTAAATTGAAATCCCGCAGCCTTGCGGGATTTTTTTTATTTCACATATAGTTAAAAGTAATATAAAAATAACGAATAATTATTTTTTAAAATATGAATAGTCTGAAATAATGCCCTTCATTCAATGCAGTGAGGGGCATCATGTCTACAGTATTAAACAAACCGGAAACACAAGCTGACGAAGCCTTGTTGGCGATTGTTGCGGCGGCCATTGCGGCTGTGCAGAAGGATACCGGTTATGGTTCTATTGAAATTACAGTACATGATGGGCGGGTGACGCAAATTGAACGGCGTGAGAAAGTGCGCTTTGATCACCAGATAAAACCCAAGAAGTAGTTGATAAGATTTTACTGAGCACTGACCAGGCTGCTGGAAGTCATTAATTAACGGGAGATATACATGCAGTTAAAGAAATTAAGTCTTGCACTGGCAACCGCAGGTGTGTGGTGGCTGGGTAATGGCGTGGCCTCGGCGGCAGAAGAGGTACAGCTGGCAGAGACACAAGTAGAGGATGCTGAGCAACAAAAGAAAGTAAAAGCACGCCTGGAAGAAATCAAGGCTGAAGAAAAAGCGGCTGCCAAGGCAGCCAGTGGCTATTATGTTGAGCGCCGTAGTTATGGCACACAAAAAGAAACCGAGCCACCAAAGTATGTAAAACAGGCTAACAAAACCTGGCTGAAAGATTTTGATGCATTTGCTGATGTTGACTGGCTTGACCTTGGTTTTGAACATCGCATACGTGCTGAAAGCCGTCAAAATGACTTCCGCCGCGCACAAGAGAATATTGATGAACCAATCTTGCTGCGTACACGTGCTTATGTCGGTTTGAAGAATATTTTGGATCCATTCCGTTTCGCGGTTGAAGTGCAAGACTCCCGCCGTAACCATAGTGATTACAATGACAGTACTGATCGTCGTTTATCTAATGACCCAAAAGATATTGATCATGCTGACTTCATTCAGGCTTATCTGGAGTTGTATTTCAAAGAAAGCATTTTTGGTAAGGATGATTTAGGTAATAACCGCCCATTCTGGGTACGTGGTGGCCGCCTGGCTTGGGAAGATCTGGATCGTCGTTTGATCGCCCGTAACGAATGGCGTAACACAACTAACTCTTTCCAAGGTATTCGTGCCAATATTGGTGAAAAGAAAAATGACTGGCAGTTAGAGGCCTTTGCAGTACAACCTGTGCAGCGTTTTGCAAATCAGCTTGATCAGGTTGATCATGCCCAACAGTTTTATGGACTTGTAGGTGATTGGCGTGGTTGGTCAGAGTACGTGACCATACAGCCGTACTACTTCTATCTGAAGCAGGATGGCAGCAAGGTGCAATATGACGGGAATGGTACAGCTTATACAGATCGTAGCGTATATAGCGCGGTGCGACAGGCTCAAGCACAAATTGATCGCGAGATTAATACTGCTGGTATTCGTGTGTTTGGTATCTTGCCTGGTACACAATGGGACTATGATGTTAGTTATAACAAGCAGTGGGGTAATGTACAACGCTTTGTGAATAATGGCGGAACACTTACTTTAGCGAATGGTCGTTATATCACTGTGGATCATGATGCTTACTCCTATAACGCCGAAGTGGGCTATACATTTAATAAGCACGCATGGAAACCACGTTTTAGCAGTTCTTACGGTGTAGCCAGTGGTGACACCGTTTCCAGTGGCAATACTGCTACCGACAGATCCGACAGCCAGGGCTTCGATCGTTTATTCGGTTTTGCTCGACCATGGTCTAACAATGACTACATCCAAATGAACAACATTCGTGCTGCCAAAGTGCGTGCAGAGTTCGATCCTAAAGTTCCATTCTTGGATAACGTGAAAGTAGATACAGGGTTTAGCTGGTATCGACTCGACAGTTCAACGGATCGTTGGGGGGCAGGTAATAACTTGGTTGATATTACAGGTAAATCTGGTGCCGATTTGGGTAAGGAGTTTGATTTTAGAGTTCGCTTCCCACTGAATCAGTATGCTGCGTTGAATGTGGGTTATGCACACTTCTGGGCAGGGGATTTTGTGAAAAATGCAATCAAGATTGCCTCAAACAACAATGATCCAACCCGTTCACTGGATTCTGACTTTTTCTACACAGAATTAACACTGTACGGCTTCTAGTCAAAGGGATAGATATGAAATTAAATCATAAAATTAAACAGGCGTTATTGGTGGCAACACTGCTTGCGCCGCTAGTGAGTTGGGCTGCCGATGTCAACCTGCTCAATGTGTCATACGACCCGACCCGTGAGTTGTACCAAGACTACAACGATGCATTTGCCAAGTACTGGAAAGCTAAAACGGGCGACAATGTGATTATCAAGCAATCACACGGTGGCTCAGGCAAGCAGGCGCGTTCAGTGATCGATGGCTTGCAGGCTGATGTGGTGACACTGGCTTTGTCTTACGACATTGACGAAGTGGGCAGCAAAGGCCGTTTGTTCGGGCCAGACTGGCAAAAACGTCTGCCGCATAACAGTTCACCTTATACCTCCACCATTGTGTTTCTGGTGCGTAAAGGCAACCCGAAAAACATCAAGGACTGGAATGATCTGGTGAAACCAGGGACTTCGGTGATTACACCTAACCCGAAAACCTCGGGCGGTGCACGCTGGAACTACCTGGCTGCTTATGCTTATGCGCTCAAGCAGAACAATAACGACGATGCCAAGGCCAAGGACTTCCTGAAAAAGCTGTTTAAAAACGTGCCGGTGCTGGATAGCGGTGCGCGTGGCTCAACCACCACTTTTGTAGAACGTGGTATTGGTGATGTGTTGCTGGCTTGGGAAAACGAAGCTTTCCTGGCGTTGAAAGAACTGGGTCCGGACAAGTTCGATATCGTGGTGCCTTCCTTGTCGATTTTGGCTGAACCGCCTGTGACGGTGGTTGACAAAAATGCCAAGCGACATGGCACCGAAGCGGTTGCAAAAGCTTACCTGGAATATTTGTATAGTGAAGAAGGCCAGGAAATTGCGGCGAAGAACTACTACCGCCCAACCCTGGAGTCGGTCGCCAAGAAATATGAAAAACAGTTTCCAAAGGTCAATTTGATCAAGATTGACGATGTGTTTGGCGGCTGGCAAAAGGCTCAGAAAACACATTTTGCTGATGGTGGCGTGTTTGACGAGATTTACCAGAAATAAGATTTGATCAACAGAAAAAGGCATTTACCCAATGCCTTTTTCTTTCTCTACAACAAGGAGAGTGTTTCATGTCAAAAGCATTAGTGATTGGTGGTGACCGTATAGAAGGCATCAAACAGGTATTGCAGGCACAAGGGATCGATAAAATTGATCACTGGACCGGCAGGAAGCCTGGCGATGTGAAACGCGAGCTACCGGCAAACGTCAATGTGATTGTGTTGGTCACCGGCTGGCTCAATCATTCCATGATGTACCGCATCAAGCATGTGGCACACAAGCGTGGCCTCAAGGTCGTATATACACGCAATAGCGCGGATGGCATGCAGCGCGTGCTCGAGGCGGCCTGATCATGCGCTTTACCGTGACTTGGCCCTAATTATTAATTTTTTTTAAATTAGGTCTAAATTTATCCGTTTGTTTAACCGATAACACTATTGAGATTTAAGGTTTAATGACCTGACTCAAGAATCTTTTTTGCTTGTGGCAGAGAATGATGTAGTGATAAGCGGTTAAAGGGTAAATAATGAGTCAAACCGGGATTGGCGAACTGGCAGCGCCACTCAACGAAAATATAACGCAGCGGCAGTTTATGCGTCATCGTCTTGTGCGTAAAGTACAGGACAATACCCATTTTTTGGCCATGGCCAGCATGGTCTGTGGCTTGCTGGGTTTTCCGCATTACCTGTTAGACGTTGATAACAATGTCTGGCTGGCACAATTACTGACTTATCTCACCTTTATTCTGGTCAGCTACAATTTGCTGCTGGAAAATGGTCGCACCAATCTGGCCATGCTCACCATGTCACTGGTCACCATCAGTTTGTTCATGGTGCAACTTTCTCCTTACGCCGCCGACTTTAACGATACTGCGCAGTTGCTGCGCATTGCGAATGATATACAAGTGCAACAAGACTCAAGGCTGGTGGAATATGCCTCAGGCGCTTTACTGGCGTGTCTGATTGCCATTTCCTATCTCTTCCAGCGTTCTGGCTGGCTAGCCACCAGCCAGGCTATTTTGTGCGTCGCAGTCATGATTCCATTGATTCCGCTGTTGGGTTTCCTGTGTGGCATTGCACGCCCTTATGGTCTGATGCCACCGCTGGCAACCTTAAGTGGTTTGTTGTGTGCCTTTGGTTTATTAGCCAGGCACGCGTCGCATCCGCCCATGAGTTACTTGTTGCTGATGGACGATAATGGCAAGCAGATACGCTTCAGTATCGTTTTCTTAAGCTTTTTCGCCATTATGCTGGCCAGAGCCGGTGTTGAGTTTGAAGACAATATGCGCGCATTGCCTGCTTTGGTTGTAGTAGCGATTTTAGCGATTGTCTATACGATGACTGTCACCTATTACCGCAAAGGGCAAAGCAATGAACAAGTGTTGCCAGCGACCGATATGGACTTTGCCAGCCAACTGGAAGCTGCGTTGGATAGTCACCAGTTCTTTATGGTGTATCAACCACAAGTCGATTTCAATACCGGCAAATTAAAAGGCGTCGAGGCCCTGGTACGCTGGCGACATCCGGAAAAAGGCATTATTTCTCCAGAAAAGTTTATCAGGGTGGCCGAATTGACCGGTCTGATTGTGCCTTTAGGCAAATGGGTCATGCGCACGGCTTGCACACAGGCTGCGCAATGGAGCCATGACCCTGTGTTAGGCAAAATCGAAGTGGCGGTGAATGTCTCCGCCCTGCAGCTGAAATCAGGCACGCTGGTGGAGGATATTTTACAAATCCTGGCTGAAACTGGCTTCCCACCACAGCGGCTGGTGGTGGAACTCACCGAAAGCTCTTTCGTGCAGGATGATGGTGAAAATGCCCGCATCATGCATCGCCTGAAACAGGCGGGCATCAAGCTGGCGATTGACGATTTTGGCACCGGATATTCGTGCTTGTCTTACCTGCGCGATATTCCCGGCGACTATTTAAAAGTGGACCGTTCATTTGTGATGGAATTGCCTGGCCATAACAAGGCCGAGGCCGTGATTCAGACCATCGTCAGCTTAGGCAAGAGCCTGGATTACCGTATTATTGCCGAAGGCATCGAAACTGAAGCCCAGGCCGGTTTTCTCAAAGGTATAGGCTGCGATATCGCACAAGGTTTTCTGTTTGCCCGGCCGCTGGAAGCCCAGGCTTTACAACAATGGGTGGCGAACAATCTGCCCGTAGAGACCGCATCAGCAAGCGCTTAATCAGTGGCGATGGCCATGCCTGTTGTCGAGATAGCCTGCACTGAGAGCTTGTTTATAAAAACACGCTGTTCCATAGCGAATCATCCATGAGTATCAATTTAATTTGATTTAAAGGATGATAAAACCCTGTTTTATTTTATGTTGATTTCAATGTACTTGCGCCTATAGTAAAACAAAACTGCCTGCCAGCGCGGGCGATAATAATAGATAGCGACAGGGGGCAACATGTCAGTATCCAGCATTGACTGGCCGACAGTAACTGTTCAGGAATGTACAACGCAACGCCAGTACATGCGGCATCGATTTCTTAGAACAGTACAGAAGTACTCTCCTTGGCTGGCACTTGCCAGCATTGTGAGCGTGCTGCTAGGATTCCCATTGAGTGAGTTGCACCACACCTTTGAATTAAGTGTGTTGCAGAGTGTGAGCTACCTCATTTTTGTCGCGGTGAGTTTGCGCGTCATTTACGACACCAGGCGTGAGCATCCTCTGATCGGCTGGCTGATTGGCAGCGTGTTACTCGGCTATATGCTGCAAACTTATTGGCTATTAAACAGCCACGCCTCTTTTAGTCATATTGCTTCCATCAACAGTTTTTCACAAGTGGTCAGCCATGGCCAGATTGCGACCGATTTCGGCATGTCGTTGCTGGTGATCGCAGGCTTTTTGTTATGCCACTTTCAATGTAACCGCGCAAGCCAGGCGGTACTCAGTGTCGCGTTGCTGATGCCGGTGACTGGTTTACTGGCGCGAGCATATGGTATCCCGGATGCTTATGGCCAGCTGTCTCTGCTGTCTTGTTTGGGCGGCTTGCTTTGTGCCTCTGCCTTGCTTGCCAAGCAGGTGTCGCAAACCTCAATGAGCTATCTGTTATTGATGGACGATACCGGCAAGCATCTGCGCTGGATCGTCAGTTTGCTGTTTTTATGCGCGATCGTCCTCGGCGGTGTTGGTGTTTATTTTAAGCATGATTACCGTTTGACACCTTTGATCATCACGCTGGCATTGATTTCCGTCGTGTGTATCATGACCTTCACTTATTACCGCAAAGGCGTGATGCATGAGCAAGTCTTGCCACCTGAAGACCTGGCATTTGCCAGTGAACTGGAAGCTGCGATTGCACATCAGGAGTTTTACCTGGTTTACCAGCCGCAGCTGAATTTTATGACCGGCGAACTGGTAGGCGTAGAAGCTTTGATTCGCTGGCAACATCCGCAACAAGGCGTGGTGCCGCCTGCCAAATTTATTGGTGTAGCAGAGCTGACCGGCCTGATTGTGCCTATGGGTGCCTGGGTGCTGAAAGCGGCCTGCCAGCAGGTGGCTGCCTGGCAAGAGGGGGCGTTGAGCAAGGTCAAAGTGTCAGTCAATGTTTCTCCCATGCAACTGCGCTCGCCGGGATTTACCGATTATGTGTTGCAAGTCCTGCGCGAAACCGGCCTGTCCGCAGAACGCCTGGTGATTGAGCTGACCGAGAGTGCGCTGATTCATTCTGATTGCAAGGGCACCGATAGTTTGCAGGCGCTAAAACAGCTTGGGGTCAAACTGGCGATTGATGATTTTGGCACTGGCTATTCATGCCTGGCTTACTTGCGTGATATCCCCGGCGATTATTTAAAAGTGGATCGTTCTTTTGTCAATGACGTGCCAGGCAAAGAGCGTTCAGAAGCCGTCACCAGTGCGATTGTCGTGCTCGGCAAAAACTTGCATTACCAGATTGTGGCAGAAGGCGTAGAGACCGAGGCGCAAGCTGAATACCTGAAAAGCTTGGGCTGTGATCTGGTACAAGGGTATTTATACGCCAAGCCGATGGAAGCGCAGGCATTGCAACAGTGGGTCAGCGCCAGGCGCACATAAGTGTGTCGCCTGGCATTTAAACGGATGCTGGTTGAAACTTGTGATGATTGAGCTTTGACCTCACCAGCTCAATATGCGCACGTAACTCATAAGCATATTGTGAGAATGGCACTGGTAATTTCACATTGACCACTTTCGCTTCAATTTCATTGAGTTTTTCCAGGCATTCCTCTACATCTGCAGCACTCTTGATCTCTTGTAATTGGGTATCAAGAAAGCGCAACTCGCCGTAATAACGGAATAGTTTGCGTTTAACAAGCCACACATACACCATCGGGATAATCTTGGTCAGCGGGATCAGCAAGGCCAGCAATGGCAAGATCACGATCAAGGTGCGGTTCACAAATGTCGCTGCCCAGAACGGCAGGTATTTATCAATAATCGGTAAGCCGGATTTGTAAAAGTTAAGCGCCTGCGTACTCAGCGGGAAGTCGGTATCTTTGGCTGAAGGAAACTCGCCTTTGGTATTAAACAGGCTAGGGCCGCCATGTACCTCGGCAATCACTTTCATCATCAGGTAAGCCAGGGCAGGGTGCATGCTTTCTTTCACTACTAACGTGGCCGTAGGCGCTACTAAGTGCACATCATGCCCCGGAATGTTGCGCGCCAGGTCCATGGCGCCTTCAGGCAGCACCAGATGGTGCATAAAGGCGAATTTCCGCGAGAAGGCTTCTGCAGTATCCATGCTCAGCAAGCGCAGGCGTTTGTCAGTCACCATTTCGTGAATCATGCCAGAATTGGCGACATCCACAAACAGTGCGGCATCCAGTTTGCCCTGTCTTAGCGCAGTCGCGGCTTCTTCGCCGCCAATGGATACGAGCTTGGTATTGCTATTGTTAATGCCACTTTCTGTGAGTAGTGTACTGACTAGGGTATGGGTGCCATTACCAGCATAGCCGATAGCAATACGTTTGCCTTTGAGCGCTGATAAATGCGAGGTAGTGGCTTTGCAGCGGCAAAAAATCCATACCGGCTGATAATACAAGCTGCCGAGGGATAGCAATGAGCCCGCACCTTCGCTATGGGCCATGCCATCCTGGATAAAGGCAATATCGACGTCGGACTCCGGATCTTTGAGCAAACGCAGGTTTTCCGTGTCGCCTGACGTTTTGCGCAACTCCAGCGTGATGCCTTCCTTTTGCAAGTAGACGCCGTAGATAGCGGCATAGGCGTTGTAGTTTAAATCGGCCTCACCAGTAGCGATCACAATCTTGCGTGGTGGCGCCGGGTCTATGAATTTGTAGGCAAAAAACAGGGCCAGGCAGATCAGCAGAACTGAAGGCAGTGTGGCCTCCAGCATTTCTCTGGTAAAAATTGAAGTGAATTTGTTATTGCGCGGATCAAATTTCATCGGTCAGCTTTTATTGATACCTGATTGTAGGGAGCCTCAACCCTGTGGGCTGGTGTGAGTGATTTTACAGAGGCTTGCACAGAATGTCACAACAGAAGTGCTGGAGCAAACAAAAAGGGCGTACAGTGATGTGCCACTGTACGCCCGTTGCGGCCGAGATTACGTGCGCTTAAGCGTGATAAGACGCCAAACGCTGCAACACCGCAATCATGCGGTCAACTTCTTCATAGGTGTTATAAAACGCCAATGAAGGACGCACCGTGGTTTCGACACCAAAGCGGCGCAAGATAGGTTGTGCGCAATGATGACCAGAACGCACCGCAATGCCTTCTTCATTCAGCGCTGCACCGACTTCTTCACTCTGGTAGCCTTTGAGTGCAAATGACAGCACGCTGGCTTTGTGTTTGGCGGTACCAATCAAACGCAGGTTGGGGATCTGGCTCATGGCTGCGGTCGCGTATTCAAGCAAAGCATGCTCGTAGGCAGCGATGTTCTCAATGCCCAGGCGTTCCACATATTTCAGTGCAGCACCTAAACCCACGGCATCCGCGATGTTGCCGGTGCCTGCTTCAAACTTGGCTGGCGCCGGGTGATACACCGTTTTTTCAAAGGTGACATCCTGAATCATATTACCGCCACCTTGCCAGGCCGGCATGTCTTGCAACACGTCTGCTTTACCATACAGCGCACCAATACCGGTCGGCCCGAAAATCTTGTGTCCGGAGAACACAAAAAAGTCAGCATCCAGCGTTTGTACATCCGTACGCAGGTGCGAGACGGATTGTGCGCCGTCCAGTAATACCTTGGCGCCAACCCGGTGTGCCATGGCAATCATTTCCTGCGCCGGCGTCACGGTACCTAGGGCATTCGACACTTGCGTGAACGACACCAGTTTGGTTTTTGCCGTCAGCAATTTCTGGTATTCCTCCAGCAATATCTGACCACTATCATCGACCGGAATCACCTTGATCACCGCGCCTGTTTCCTGGCATAACTGCTGCCAAGGCACGATATTGGCGTGATGCTCAAGGTTGGAGACCACAATCTCGTCACCAGCGCCCAGGTGCTTCTTGCCCCAGGTTTTGGCCACCAGGTTAATCGCTTCGGTGGTGCCACGCACAAAAATTACGTTATTCACCGACGGTGCATTGATAAAGCGGCGCACGGTTTCACGAGCATCTTCATAAGCATCCGTCGCACGTGCCGCCAGTTCATGCGCAGCGCGGTGAATATTGGAGTTTTCGTGCTGATAGAAATAGCTGATGCGGTCTATGACTACCTGTGGTTTGTGCGTGGTTGCGGCGTTATCAAACCAGACTAACTGACGGCCGTTGACGCGCTCGTTCAGAATCGGGAAATCGCGGCGCACGGCATGCACATCAAAGGCTGGATGCGCAGAGGCGGGCAGGCTACCGATGACGGCTGGCTCAGCTTGCAAAAAATAGAATGATTGCGCGCTGCCCGCAGATGGTTTGTTGGCCGGTTGCGTGGATGCTGCTGATGACGGAGACTGGCCCGCACCTGTGCCCAACCAGCGATCAAGCTCCTGCTGATAGGGAATCTCAATGCCCAGCCCGGCAAATGCGGCCGGTGCCAGGTAAGCGGCCTCAGGCTGCAACACATTCAGGTGTGCCGGATGGTTATGCAGCGGATCACTGGCCAATGTTTCCACGCCAGGCGCGTAAGTGAGTTGCTGCGCCTGTGTTTCCAGCGTAACAGGCTGCACTTGCGACTGGACGTAGCTAGGTGACGATACGCCCAAAGAGCTGCCCCCTGCATTGCCCAGTTTCGTGGTCAATGAGTCGGTGGCTGGCACAGACGGTTGTGGTGTATGTCCAGCGGCCAAGGATTGCGCAAAGTCTGCTGCAGCAAACGGGGCCGTGGCCGGAAAACCCTCGGCGTAAAGATCATTCACCAGTTGCGTCAGGGTGGCGGTATCCAGCACCCCCGTGTTTTCCAGTTCGCGACCCACGCCCAGCGCAGCCGTCATCTTCGGATGCTCACCCGGCAGTGAGGCTAATATCGCCTCCGGCTCAAAGCTCGCTAAATCGATAGAATTACTTGTAGTCATAGTAATGGTCAACTCCGACATCTTCCAGTACGGCAATCGCATCTTCGGTCAGCACTGCCAGTGAGCAATACAGGGAGACCAGGTAGGACGCAATCGCTTTATGGTTGATACCCATGAAGCGCACAGACAACCCCATGGTTTGTTGACCTGGCAGGTTCGGTTGATACAAACCAATCACGCCTTGTTTGCTTTCGCCTACGCGCAGCAACAGGATTTTGGATTTGCCATTGGCGATAGGCAGTTTGTCGCTAGGAATCAGCGGTACACCGCGCCAGGTCAGGAATTGTGAGCCAAACAGGGACACGGTTGGTGGTGGCACGCCGCGACGGGTGCACTCACGGCCAAAGGCAGCAATCGCTTTCGGGTGCGCCAGGAAGAAGGCAGGCTCTTTCCAGACTTTGGTCAACAATTCGTCCAGATCGTCCGGGGTAGGGAAGCCATTACGGGTTTTCACCGTTTGTGACTTGGCCACGTTGTTCAGCAGGCCGTATTCCTTGTTATTGATCAGTTCGCTTTCCTGGCGCTCTTTCACCACTTCAATGGTCAGGCGCAATTGCTCTTTGATCTGGTTGTGCGGGCTGCTGTAAAGGTCAGACACGCGGGTATGTACGTCTACCACGGTGTTGACGGCATTCAACACATATTCACGGCCCCATTCTTCGTAGTCGACAAAAGTCGCTGGCAATTCTTTTTCGTCTTTGTTAGAGCAATCGACCGTAATGGCGTTAGGATCTTTGGCCTTGTTGACGCGGTAAATACCAGCTTCTACCGGTACCCAATTGAGCAAATGCACCAGCCAGCGTGGGCTGATGGTGCTGAGCATAGGCACCGATTTGGTGGCATTGGCAAGCGTTCGTGCGGCGACATCGCCTAAGGCGCTTTGGGTTGGTTGTTCAGACATACGATTATTCTCCTTATTAAACTAATTAATTAGCGGCTAAAAACTGAGTGGTTAAAAATCAAGCAGCCACCGGAATCGGTTTGGCATCCGAATGTGCTTGTGTGACATGACTATTGGCGGGCACGCTGCGGGTGACCCAGACATTGCCGCCAATAATGGAATGTTTGCCGATTGTGATGCGGCCCAGAATCGTGGCGCCGGCATACACCACCACGTAGTCCTCAAGAATCGGGTGACGTTCAAACTTTTTGACCAGATGGCCATTGGCATCTTTGGGAAAGTTTTTGGCACCCAATGTCACGGCCTGATACAGGCGGACATGACTACCAATAATGGCGGTTTCACCAATCACGACGCCCGTGCCATGGTCGATAAAAAAGTGATCGCCAATTTGCGCACCAGGATGGATATCAATCCCCGTCTGTGAATGGGCAATTTCGGTCATTAAACGCGCAATAATGGTCAGCCCCAGGCCATGCAGTACATGAGCAATGCGGTAATGAATCAAGGCCAGGATGCCGGGGTAGCTGACCAGGATTTCATCCACACTGTCTGCTGCCGGGTCGCCCTGGTAGGCGGCCTCCAGATCTGTATCCAGTTGCAAACGGATATGAGGTAATTGCTCTGAAAACTGGGCGGTGAAATTATGTGCTTGCGTGCGAAACTGGTTGATCGGTTCACTGGGCGACTTGAAGGCCAGTTCCAGGCGAATCTGATGCTGTAACTCTCGCAGTGCTTTATCCAGCGTTGTCCCGACGTAGAAATTAATGGCATTGGCCTGAATGTCAGGATCGCCCAGCCGATTGGGGAATAGGGCTGCTGCCAGCCATTCTACGCATTGACCCAAGGCCTTGCGAGAAGGGAGTTTCGGTGGTTGTGATAAGCGCTGGCGTTGTTGTAACGCGCTTTCTCGTATGTTGGCCAGTTCTTGCACGATGTGCTCAATCGCGATTTCTTGCATCGTCAATTTGTCCTGTCAGTATCCGTTTTAGCTGCTAAAAACGCAAAAAGCCAGCTGCACGAATAGTGCAAACTGGCTTCTAGTGGTCTAGTCAGCTTTAATATTCGCCCACTATAAAATAAATGGCTGTAATTGAACAGGGTCGAAGTCAAATAATTATTGATTATTTGCTTATTCCATTTGGTTATTTAGTGGGCGGGCTTGCAAAAGGTGCTGCAACATTGATTTAAGCAACCCTTTTGCCCCTATAAAATTACTCTACTGCATCAGCATTTGCAATGCAGTAGAGGCCACTTATCTGCCTTTTTATATATATTTTTATATTATAAATATATTATTTTTTATTCTTTTTAAAAATATGAGATTGTCGGTATAGTTCAGGCCAGTTTCAAAATAATAAGGGAGTTATGTATGCCGTTTGTGTTGCGCAGTGCCTTACTGGCCGTGTTGTTTAGCAGTGTGTCACTGCAAGCCGCCGAGTTGTTGAATGCGTCTTATGATGTGACCAGGGAGTTTTATAAGGATTTCAATCCGGCGTTTGTGCAGTACTGGAAAGAGAAAACTGGCGAAACGGTGACCATCAACCAGTCACACGGCGGCTCAACCAAACAGGCGCGCTCCGTGGTCGACGGCTTGCCGGCAGATGTGATTACCATGAACCGCAGTGCTGACATTGATATCCTGGCACAAAAAGGCAAACTGATCCCGGCCAACTGGCAAACACGTTTACCCAATAACAGCGTGCCTAGTGCGTCACCAACGGTATTTCTGGTGCGTAAAGGCAATCCTAAACAGGTCAAAGACTGGGATGACCTGGTGCGCCCAGGCGTGACTTCGGTGATTCCTAACCCTAAGACGTCCGGTAACGGTAAATATAGTTATCTGGCGGCCTGGGGCTATATCACGCAAAAAGGCGGCGATGCAGTGAAAGCGCGCCAGTTTGTGACAGAGTTGTTCAAGCATGTGCCCGTACTGGATACCGGCGGCCGTGGTGCGACCACCACTTTTGCCCAGCGTGAAATCGGCGATGTGCTGGTGACGTTTGAAAATGAAGTCTACCTGTTGCAAAAAGAACTGGGTGAGGACAAATATGAAGTGGTGTATCCGTCTGTGACCGTATTGGCCGAGAATCCGGTGTCATTGGTGGATAAAGTGGTCGATAAAAAAGGTACACGCAAGGTAGCACAGGCTTATCTCGAGTTCCATTTCTCACCGCAAGGGCAAGCGCTGGCCGCCAAGCATTATCTGCGTCCGCAAGTAAGCGAAGTGGCGCAACCGGCATTCAAGAAGTTACATACGTTCACCGTCAAGCAGGTGTTTGGTAGTTGGAACGAGGCTGAAAATACGCATTTTAGCGATGGCGGTATTTTCGACCAGATTTACCAGAAGTAAGCAGATTTTTCAGAAGTACAAAGTAGTCTCGCAGGAAGGAGTCACGATGACGCAACGTCAATCAAATCAGGAACCAGAACATGTCGTACAGTTACGCGCCGAGTTAAAGCAGGCGCTGTCGCTGGATCTGGAAGAGTTGGGGCTGTTAGAAGCCAGTTCGGGTGAGTATGAGAGTACCTTTATCGGGGTGCATCTCAAAACGGCTTTTCAGCCTATTTATGATGCCAAACAAGGCGATATCTACGGCTACGAAGCCTTGATCCGCCCATCTTTGTTTGGCACGCTGGGCAGTACGCCTGAGTTTGCATTCACCTACGCCGAGCAATCCGGCAAGCTGGTGCAGTTTGACCGCGTCTGCCGCTCGCAGCACGTGTTGAACTATCGTGCGATTCATCAGGAAAATGGTTTGCTGTTTTTGAACGTGCACCCCAAGTTGCTGCTTGAAGTCAGCGCACACGGCAAGGTGTTTGAGCAGATCCTGCATAAATACTCAGTGCCTACGCATCGTGTCGTGCTCGAGATTAACGAGTCCCTGATTGAGCAGGACAAGCACCTGATTTCTGCCATCGAGAACTACCGTGCGCTGGGCTATCAGATTGCGTTTGACCATGTGGGCGGCCATCAGAGTAAGTTGTACCGTTTATGGAATGCCCATCATGACTACATCAAGTTTGATGTGTCGGTCATTCATCAGGCAGCACAACAACCAGCGTTAGCCAAAGCCCTCAAAGGCCTGGTGGCGACCGTGCAGGACTTGGGCAGTATCCCGGTGATTCTTGGCATAGAAACACAACAGCAACTGGATATTGCAATTGCTTCTGGCGCGACCGTGCTGCAAGGTAATTTATTGGCGGCGCCGGTAGTGGCCAAGGTCATTAATGACCAATACCAGCACCGTTCACCTAAAGTAGCGTAATCATCCCTTCTTCAATATAACAGGCGCTTATAAATTAATGATTATCTATTCTTTTGAGATTTAAAAGAATCCAGCTACATTAGCGCCTGTTTACACTTGTCACCACACAACCTTGTCACCACACAACATGGCATCACAAAAAAAGAAACATCTACTTCCCGGCTTCGGGCTGTCATTGGGGGTCACGCTGGTTTATTTAAGCCTGATTGTATTGATTCCGCTAGCGGCTGTTTTTCTACGCACCACTGAGCTGAGCTGGCATGAATTTTGGGCTGTAGTGACCACGCCACGGGTAGTCGCTACCTATAAACTGACTTTTGGTGCCTCATTGCTGGCTGCCGTGATTAACCTGGTGTTTGGCTTACTGACCGCCTGGGTGCTGGTGCGTTACCAGTTCTTTGGCAAAAAAGTGCTCGATGCCCTGGTCGATTTACCCTTTGCCTTACCCACTGCTGTTGCCGGTATCGCGTTGACTGCGATTTATGCGCCGAATGGCTGGCTAGGCCAGTGGCTGGAACCACATGGTATTAAAGTGGCCTTTACGCCGCTGGGCGTCGTCGTTGCGCTCACCTTCATCGGTCTGCCATTTGTCGTGCGTACGGTGCAGCCTGTGCTGGAGGATTTCAGTGCAGAGGCTGAAGAAGCCGCTGCCAGCCTGGGTGCCAACCGCTGGCAAACCTTTTACAAAATTATCCTGCCAGCTATCTGGCCTGCCTTGCTCACCGGTTTTTCGCTGGCATTCGCCCGCGCTGTGGGTGAGTACGGTTCGGTGATTTTTATTGCAGGCAATATGCCTATGATCTCCGAGATTACGCCACTGATGATTATTACCAAACTGGAACAATACGATTACGCCGGGGCGACTGCGATTGCGGTAGTAATGCTGGTGATTTCTTTCGTTTTGCTGCTGCTGATCAATCTATTGCAGTGGTGGAGCAATCATCGCCATGGCAATAAATAATTGGCTGCGCGGGCAAATCACGGCGATCGCTCAATATTTAATTGAATAGAAAGTTTATGCATAACACACAATTTCAACAATATCAGGGCAAGGTGGCTTTTAAACGCGCGACCTCTGAGCCTGCCTGGGTACGCTGGGGCCTGATCGGGCTGGCCCTTGCATTTTTGGGGCTGTTTTTGCTGATTCCGCTGGCCGCTGTGTTTTCCGAGGCCTTGCGCAAAGGCTGGGGCGTCTATCTGGCGGCGATTACCGAGGCAGATGCCTTGTCAGCCATGAAGCTAACCCTGATTGCTTCCCTGATATCGGTACCGCTTAACCTGGTATTTGGTGTTGCCGCGGCCTGGGCAATTACCAAATTCGATTTTAAAGGCAAAAGCTTCCTGATTACCTTGATTGACTTGCCGTTTGCCGTATCACCGGTGATTGCCGGTTTGATCTTTGTGCTGATTTTTGGCCTGCAAGGCTGGTTTGGCGAGTGGCTAATTGATCATGACCTGAAAGTGGTCTTTGCGGTGCCTGGCATTGTACTGGCGACCATTTTTGTAACATTCCCGTTTGTGGCACGTGAGTTGATTCCGCTGATGCAGGCGCAAGGCAAAGAAGAAGAAGAGGCGGCCTTAGTATTAGGCGCTTCCGGCTGGAAAATGCTGTGGCACGTGACCTTGCCTAATGTGAAGTGGGGCCTGATTTACGGTGTGATTCTGACCAATGCGCGGGCGATGGGTGAGTTTGGTGCCGTGTCTGTGGTGTCTGGGCATATCCGTGGCCTGACCAACACCATGCCGCTGCATGTCGAGATTTTGTACAACGAATATAACTATGCCGCTGCGTTTGCTGTTGCTTCATTGCTGACGCTACTGGCGCTGGTGACCCTGGTTTTAAAAACATATGTCGAATGGCAGGCTTCGCGGGATGCCGCCAATATTGAAAAGGAAGTGACGGCTTAAAATGAGCATTACCATTCAACACATTAACAAAGGCTTTGGCCAGTTTAGCGCGCTGCGTGACATTAACCTGCAAGTACCGTCTGGCGAGCTGGTTGCATTGCTAGGCCCTTCCGGTTGCGGTAAAACCACCTTGTTGCGCATTATTGCTGGCCTGGAGTCCCCTGATAGCGGCCAAGTGCTGTTTGATGGCGTGGATACCACACATCGTGATGTGCGTGAGCGCCAGGTAGGGTTTGTATTCCAGCACTATGCACTGTTCCGCCATATGACGGTGTTCGAAAACGTGGCTTTTGGCCTGCGTGTGCGTCCAAAAGAGACCCGCCCGTCAGATGCTGAAATCAAGAAACGTGTGCATGATTTGCTCAAGTTAGTACAACTCGACTGGCTGGCAGATCGCTATCCACCGCAATTATCCGGTGGCCAGCGTCAGCGTATCGCCCTTGCGCGCGCCCTGGCGGTGGAACCTAAAGTCTTGTTGCTGGACGAGCCGTTTGGCGCGCTGGATGCCAAAGTGCGTAAAGACCTGCGCCGCTGGTTGCGTCGCCTGCACGACGAGTTGCATGTCACCAGTGTGTTTGTGACGCACGATCAGGAAGAAGCGCTGGAAGTGGCGGATACCATTGTGGTCATGAATCACGGCCAGGTAGAGCAGGTAGGTTCACCGCAAGGTGTTTACGACCAGCCAGCCACGCCTTTTGTGTATGAGTTTTTGGGCAATGTGAATGCGTTCGAAACACCACAAGGCAAAGGCTTTGTTCGCCCGTATGAAATTGCCGTGAGCCGCGTCGCAGAAGCCAACAGCATCCCTGGTGCCTTAACCTATGTGCATTCTGTCGGTTCTCTGGTGCGTCTCGAAATCAAGCGTACAGACAATGAGCAATATGTGGATGTTGAGCTTGGACGCGAACAGTTTAACCAGTTGAATTTCCAGCAGGGTGAAACGGTGTATCTGAAGCCGACACAACTGCGCGTGTTTTAAATAGTGTTCATTGCTAAATAAATGATGCAGGCGAGCAACGTGCTCGCCTGTTTTTTTATCTACTCTAGTCTATTCTTATTCAGATTTAAATGATAATGATTGACTTTTTGTTATTAAATATTAAATTAAATCAATGTTTAATGACATAAATAGAATAACGTTATCATGTCTTGTCACTCCATGATACTTGCTAACATTATGTTAGCCATGGTGGTGCATATGAGAAATCAATGGTAAAGCGATGACGTACGACGAACACACCCCTGATACTGGTAATCTTCCAGAATATGCTCAAATGCTGGTCACTGAAGAATGGCAGGCTATTATCACGGGCACTCCGCCTGCGGTGATTAAGCAAGTCTATGACTTGATCAGCGACAATATGCAGGAGTTACTCACCGGTTACCGGCATTATCTGAGCACCGACCCGATATTGAGCAAGGTGCTTAATACGGATGAGATGCGCGCCAAATGGACGGCCGTGTTTGAAGAGTGGGTGTATCAGCTGTTTAGCATGCAGTTTTCAGATGTAGATCACTTCGTGCAGGAGCAGCATGCGCTAGGCATGAAATTGTCGCGCGTTGGCTACCCGGCGCATTCGGTGTCGAAAAGCTTGCGCATGATCAATGCCTGTATTTTGCGGCATATCCTCATGCAAGCGTGGACAGACCAGGAAAAAATGCAGTCGGTGATGTATGTGAATCATCTGATCGGCCTGTCGTACGAGATTCGCAACCATGGCTATATGCAGTCGATTTCTGATCAAACACGGCTTGATGAGTCCTATCGGCTGGCGGTAATAGGCAGTAATATCGCCATGGAAAGAGAGCGTCAACGCGCATTTCTCACCGAATGGGAGCGCAATATCCTGGCCTGGTTTTATAGCCCCTCCGATATCGGTTTGCCACGACTGGCCAAGTCTGAATTTGGCATGTGGTTTTTGCATAAAGCCAGCCTGATGTTTGAACGCACCCCCAAGTTACAAAATATTGCCGAATGTATCGCTAAAATTGATCAGCAGATTTTGCCAAACCTTGAAACCACGCAGTATGATGACCGCGCGGCGATTGGCAGCCAGTTTCAGTTGATTCAGCAGGACCTGGTCAAAATCAAATTTGTCATTAATGAGATTTTTGATTCGCATATTGAGCTGGATAACGCGCGTGACAGCCTGACTCGCTTATTGAACCGACGGTTTATCCATACAGTGTTATCGCGCGAAATTGCCTTGCAAAAACGTGCAGGCGCCATCGGTTTTGCCATCCTGATTCTGGATCTGGATCACTTCAAAACCGTGAATGATAGCTATGGCCATGCTGCCGGGGACATTGCTTTGCAGAAGGTGGCGACCTTAATGACCGAGTCTGTGCGGCCGTCAGACTTTGTCTTTCGGTATGGCGGTGAAGAAATGCTATTGATTCTGGTTGAAGCTGATGCGAACACGGCCATGCATGTGGCAGAGAATATCCGCAGTAAGGTCGCACAAACACGTATCCAGGCGCCGGGCGGCGACAGTATTGCGCTGACCGTCAGTATCGGCGGCGCGTTGGCCAAGGGCAAAATTGACTATGAGTCTGTGATCGCCGAGGCAGATAAAGCGCTGTACCAGGCCAAGCATGCAGGCCGCAACCGGGTGATGATGAGTGCGTGATTATTTTTCACGCACGATGTTGCCTGAAATCACATAGCGTTGTTTGCCATCAATAATGGTTGAATATACCTTCATGGTGTTCAGGTTGATGACCTGGGTGACATTGATGCCTGTTTTTTCTACCCAGGTTGCAAAGTAAACCTTGTCGGCCACGGTAAAACGTTCAGGTGTTTCTACACCGTGCGCGCCTTTTTCATCGCCCTTGATACATAGCCACGACATGGATTTGGCTTCCTTGACCGTGACCCGGTAAATACTGCCGCCGTCATATTGGTAAAGAAACTGGCCGAGGTAGGCTTCGGCAGCATGTGCTGTGGTGACCAAGCTTGAGAGCAGTATCGTGGTGATCAGTAATGGCAGCGATTTCATAGATGGTTTCCTGAAGGGGCAGTAAATAGGGCGTTTAAAATCATGATTCAAGACGGCGTAACCAGGGCCATCTTTGCTGGTAGGAGTTGGCTTTGCTTTCGTAAAGGTCACGATGTGGCGTCAGCGGATTGATGGACAGAATGCCTTGATAGAGCGGCTCAAAGCCATGCGGTGCATATACCGCATCAGGATTGATGCCAACACAAGTCGATGGAATCAGGAAGCGGTCTATGCCTTGCTGGCTGTTGTGTAACTGGGTGTAGGGATAGCCAAAGTGGCTTTCATACCACAAGTGTACCCTGGCCTGGTTGCACACCTCCACCGTGATATTGAGGTCATGGAAGAGGGCGTTGGCTTCTTCCTGGCGTGCCTGTTCAGCTTCTGTAGAGACATCTGTGACGTCAAAGTAGAAAATATCGTAATCCTTGATGTCAGCTTCCGGTGATTTGGCAGATAAACGGTTCCAGACTGTTTGGAACAGGCATCCTGCCACCAGCCAGCTATCCGGCAGTGATAAGTGATGCCAGCGTGCCAGTATTTTGGCGTTATTGGGATTGGTGAGAATATCTGCGACGAAAGTATGTTGCATGGCGTAGCACTTTAGCGATGATTGCAGACTGACACAAGCCGCCTGCAATCATCAAGGTGATGCTGGATGATTTAGACCTGGGCCAGCGCCTGCTCCAGGTCAGCAATCAGGTCGTCAATATGCTCAATGCCTACCGACAGCCTTACCATGTCTTCACTCACTCCCGCGCGGGCGAGTTCTTCAGCATTCAGTTGACGGTGGGTGGTGGTTGCCGGGTGGCAGGCCAGGCTTTTGGCATCGCCGATATTCACCAGGCGGGTGAATAGTTGCAGTGCATCAATAAAACGCGTGCCGCCTTGTAGCCCATCTTGCACGCCAAAAGACAATATTCCCGAAGCTTGCCCCTTCAGGTATTTTTGCACCAGGGCATGGTCGGGATGGTCTGTCAGCCCGGCATATTTAACCCATTTGACCTTGGGGTGTTGCTGCAAGTAATTGGCCACCGCCAAGGCATTGCTACTATGCCGCTCAATACGCAGCGCCAGTGTTTCCAGCCCTTGCAGGATCAGGAAGCTGTTGAATGGGCTGATGGCGGCCCCGGTGTTACGCAGTGGCACTACGCGCGCACGGGCGATGTAGGCAGCAGGGCCGAGTGCTTCTACATAGTTAACGCCGTGGTAACTTGGGTCCGGTGTATTGAGGCTAGGAAATCTGTCCGCATGTTCAGCCCACGGAAATTTGCCGCTATCGACGATGATGCCGCCTATCGAGTTGCCATGACCACCGATGTATTTGGTGAGCGAATGTACGACAATATCGACACCATGCGCGAATGGTTTTGCCAGGATAGGCGTAGCAACGGTATTGTCCACAATCACCGGCACGCCATGTTTATGCGCAGCAGCGCTAATGGCAGCCAGGTCTACCACATTGCCCAATGGATTACCTATGGTTTCGGCAAACACCAGTTTGGTGCGGCTGTCTATGAGCTTTTCCAGCGAGGCCGGGTCGCGATAATCAAAAAACCTGACTTCTATGCCTTGCTTGGGCAAGGTGTGGGCAAATAAATTATAAGTGCCACCATAGAGCGTAGAGACTGAGACAATATTGTCGCCAGCCTCGGCAATGGTTTGAATGGCATAAGTGATTGCAGCCATGCCTGAGGCCAGTGCCAATGCGCCTATGCCGCCTTCGAGTTGTGCCAGGCGTTCTTCCAATACGGCGGTGGTCGGGTTCATGATGCGCGTGTAAATATTGCCCTGTACCTTGAGGTCAAACAGGTCTGCGCCATGCTGTGTGTTGTCAAAGGCGTAAGAGGTCGTTTGATACACGGGCACCGCCACCGCCTTGGTGGTCGGGTCGGGGCTATAGCCGCCATGGATGGATATGGTCTCTTGCTGCATCGCCTGTCTCTCCTTGTGGTTTTATTGTGACGAACAAGGAGTATAGCCCCGCCATGAGGGCTGGTTTATAACATTTGCTTTGCGGCTTATAACCAGTATTTATGAGGCTGGCAGCTGCTTATCCCAGGTCTGGGATCATATGGCCCAGTTTGCTGGACTTGGTTTGCAGGTACTTGAGATTTTCTGCGGTCGGTGTGGTCAGCAGCGGCACTTGTTGATGAATACTGATCCCCAACGATTGCAAGGCGGAGCGCTTTTCCTGGTTATTAGAAAGCAAACGGATGCGATTGATTTCAAAGTAGCCCAGCATGTCAGCAGCGGCTTCATAGGTACGTGCGTCAATCGGTAAACCCAGTGCCACATTGGCTTCTACCGTATCCATGCCCTGGTCTTGCAAGGCATAGGCACGCATTTTGTTGGTCAGGCCGATGCCGCGCCCTTCATGATTTTTTAAATACAAGATCAAGCCCTGGCCGGTTTCCTGGATCAGGCGTTGTGCGTGATGCAGTTGTTCGCCGCAGTCGCAACGCGTGGAGCCAAACACATCGCCGGTTAAACACTCTGAATGCACTCTTACCAGTGGCTCGCTGGCGCGCTGCAGTTCACCGCAGGCCAAGGCAATATGTTCCACGCCATTGCGGCTATCCGTAAACACATGGATATCAAACGCACCAAACTGGGTAGGTAATCTGGCGGTGGATGTATGAGATAAAAAAAGCATGTGCGTGCGTATTCGGTGTTAAAGGCTCAATCTCATATTGTAGCGGTTGTGCGTTTTTTAAAGTGTCTCTCATCAATTAATCTGTACTTTACATGCGGTCATGCATTTGCATGACTGTCAGATGGACGGAATTCAGCTTGGTTTAAGATGAATGCTGTTAAACTTTGGTCGATTTTAGTGGTTTTCAGGAGTGTTGAGCCTATGTTTTGGATGCAACGCCGTATATGGATGGCGCTTTTCGCGCTAGTGCTTGTATTGCTTGCGCTGGTTTACCTGCCGCGCGCAGATTCGGGTGAAAGCCCCGCCAACGCCGGGCGCTTATCGGCGAAAGGCGACATTTTGAGCCTGGAAAAAATCTCCCAAAAAGCCAAGGGCTATAAACCCGGCGAGATTTTAGAGGTCGAACTGGAGAAAAAGCACGGGCGTTATATTTATGAGGTTGAGATACTGGATGCTGGAAGCCAGGTGTGGGAGCTGAAACTGGATGCCAAGAGTGGACAGTTACTGAAAATGGAACAAGACGACTAATATGCGGTTGCTGCTGGTAGAAGACGATGCTGTGCTTGGCGCACAGACGCAGCAAGCACTCAAGGCTGCGGGTTATGCCTGTGACTGGCTGCAAGAAGGCGGCGAAGCCAGTATACAAGGCGTGCTTGAGCCATATGACCTGGCGATCCTGGATTTAGGCTTGCCTGGCAAGCCTGGCCTGGAGGTGCTGGCCATTTGGCGTGCACAAGCAGACAGTATGCCGGTGATTGTATTAACCGCGCGCAGCAGCTGGCAAGAGAAAGTCGAGGCATTTAACCTCGGAGCCGATGATTATGTGACCAAACCTTTTCATATGGAGGAGTTGCTGGCGCGTATCGGTGCGGTGCATAAGCGCAGCGTGGGCGTGGTGAATAGCGCACTGGTGGTGGCAGATTTAAGCCTGGACGAGCAGACACAGACGGTCTGGCAGGGCGAAACCGCACATGCATTGACGGGTACCGAGTTCAGGTTACTGCGCTACCTGATGTTACATCCCGGTCGGATTTTTTCTAAAACCGAGTTGACCGAGCATGTTTATGCCTATGATGCAGACAAAGACAGCAATGTGATTGAGGTCTATATCAACCGCCTGCGGCAGAAAGTCGGCGCCGACCGTATCCAGACCAAGCGCGGCCAGGGCTATGCATTTACCGGCCTGATGCCAGGAATGGAAGCATGAAATCACTGCGCAGACAGTTGTCGCTGGGCTTGACGCTGAGCCTGGTTGGCCTGCTGACACTGCAATGGGCGGTGGTCACCTTTACCATAGACCATTTAGTCCAGTCGCAAATGACGGCACGTATGCAACAGGAAGCTGAAGGCCTGCTGGCAGGCGTGTCAGTGAATGCGCGCGGTGAGTTGGCGCTGGAGCCACGACTCATCACAAGCAGTTATCAGCGACCTTTTTCAGGCCGCTATTTTATTGTGCTGCTAGATAATGCGCACAAGGAGGCCAGCCACAAGATACAGTCTCGTTCCTGGTGGGATGTCGATATGCCGGTGAGCGCGCTCAAGGTCGGTGATGAACGCGTCACGCATGTTACCGGCCCGGAGTCGCAACCCTTGCTGCTATTAGGGCATGCTTACCGCAAACAGCAACACACCATCACTATTTATATTGCAGAAAGCCTGGTGGAGTTACAGCAAAGCCTGCGCCTGTTTCATTGGCTGTATGGGGTGTTTTCCCTGCTGGGTTTACTGGCATTGTTGGCGTTACAGCGCTGGATTGTCGTCAATACGCTGCAGCCTTTGCAACAGATTAAGGAGAGCCTGGCAAAAGTCGCCAGTGGCGAGTTGCAACAGATCAGTGCCAATGGCCCGGCTGAGGTGATGCCGCTGGTCAACGAGTTTAACCGTATCCTGAAAACAACCAGCCAGAAAACCCGGCGCTCGCGCCTGGCGATAGGTAACCTGGCACATGGGCTCAAAACGCGCCTGGCGCAGCTGCAATTGCTGGCAGGTAATGGATCCGAGGCAGGGGATATGCAGTTGCGGCAGATGATACAACACTGTAGCGAGGACATACACCACGATGTCGAGCGTGAGTTAAAACGCGCGCGGCTGATGGGCGATGCCTACACCAGCCAGCAGACTGACCTGGAACTGGAGTTACCCAAACTGGTGACAACTTTGCAGAAGATTTACAGTGATAAAACCGTGGCATTCGCCTGGCAACATGATGGTCAGGCACGTTTAATGGTTGACCGTGAAGATATGCTGGAATTATTGGGTAATGTGCTGGATAACGCTTTTAAATGGTGTCACGGCCAGGTACAACTGCATATTTCTGTACAAAACAGCATACAGGATACTATTGAGATTGTGGTTGAAGATGACGGTCCCGGCAGCAGTGCGCCGACCTTGGACACTTTGTTACAGCGTGGCATGCGTATGGATGAATCCAAACCAGGCAGTGGCTTGGGCTTGGCAATCGTGCAGGATATCGTGCACCATTACCACGGCCAGATTTCGCTCACGCATTCTGAGCGATTGGGTGGTTTGCGCATCAAGATGACGCTGGCACCTACCTTGGCAGGCTCCAGCGTTTAAGGCTTAAAACCAGTCGCGGTTGATACTGTTGACCTTGCCGCTTTTGGCATCAATAGTGACTTCCCATTCGGCACCATTGCTATCGACGATTTCAACTTCGTAGTCCCAGCCAGCGCGAAATTTCCTGCGTTCCAGCTCTACTTCTTTCACCACGCCGGGTTTGGCTGTCAGCGCTTTGCTTTGAGCCTCCTCATGTGAAATCAGGCCAAACGCTTTGGCTTTTTCAGACATCTTTTGTACGTCATCATCGTCACCGTCTGCCAGTGCAGGCTGGCAGGCCATCGCGCCTAAAAACAAGGCAATCATGAGCAGGCTAAGGGATTTGTTTGAGGCTTTACGCATCGTGTTCTCCTTGTGTGTTGAGTATTCACGATACATGGCGCGGATTAATCCACGCTTAATTTTCATGCATGGCTTAACTCTCGTGCATGCTGGGCAAGTGTAAGTTGGGTTGGTGCGTTTTGAGTTGATTAAATAACCAGCGCGTTTCCAGCAGGTTCCATACCCTGAGCATGGCTTCCATATGATCAAACGGCTTGGTTAAAAAGTCTTTGGCACCCAATGCCAGCGCTTTGCGCCGCGTGGCAATGGTCGCATCCGCGGTCAGTACCAGCACCGGCAAGAAATCATGTGGTCCGACATGGTGAGAGAGCTGGTCGAGCACGGCAAAACCATCCAGCACTGGCATCATTAAATCCAGCAAAATCAGGTCGGGCTGGAAAGCATTCACCAGGTCCATGGTTTTGGTGGAATCCGTGGTGCTGATCACCTGTTCAAAGCCTTCTTTGGTTAGCAGCTCTTCAAGCAGGCGTAGATTGGCTTCAGCGTCGTCAATAATCAGAATTTTGGAGGCGCGTAATTGTTCAATATTCATGGGGTCTCGGGCAGGAGTTTTAGCAGTAACTGGTTAAAGGCCGCGACATTCAACGGCTTGGTAAAGTAATGTGTGATGCCCAGCGCGTTAAGCCGCTGTATGGTGTCCGGCAGGGCATCTGCACTTAACACGACGATGGGAATGGCTTGCAAGTCCTGACGGCTGGACTGGATATGCTGAATCAGTGACTCTCCTGAGCCATCAGGCAAGTTGAGGTCCAGCAATAGCAAGTCCGGCTGCATATCGCGTAGCCAGACCATGCTTTCCTGCAAGCTGGCCGCCAAGTGCAGCTTGAGGTGGCGATGCTTGCTCATAATGGCTTCTATCAAGGCCTGATTGCTGTGGTTATCTTCCACATACAGGATATGGCGCTTGGCATGGCTGGTGGTTGCAGCAGGGCGCGCGTTCAGCGCTGTGTTTGTTTCGGCTTGCGGCAGGGGATTGTGAATTGCCTGCCCGGTTTCCGGCAGGCTGATCCAGAACAGGCTTTGCGCTTCGGCCACACCAATCTGGCCGCCCATGGCATCCATCAGCTGTTTGCTGAGTACCAGTCCCAAACCAGTCCCTTCCGTCACTGTACGTTCTGCGCCCAGGCGATCAAACGGTGTGAATAGCCGCGAGCGCAGGGCGGCGGGAATCCCCTGGCCCTGATCCTGCACATCCACCCGGATTTGGCCTTGCTGCCGATAAGCGGTGAAGCTGACACTGGTATTTTCCGGGCCGTATTTCAAGGCATTGGCTAGCAGGTTTAAAATCACCTGCAGCAGGCGCTGACGGTCAGCGCGCACTTTCAAATCAGGCTCAAAATGCGTTTCTATGGTGATATCGCGTACTTTTTCCAGCGGTTTGAGGTAGTGATAGGCTTCTTCTAGTAGTAAATTCAGGGCGATGACTTCCATAGACATGCTGATATCGCCACTTTCAATACGCGAAATATCCAGTACTTCATTAATCAGCTTCAGCAAGTGTTGGCCGGCATTATGAATCAGCGTGGCGCTGTCTTTTTGCCGACCTTCCGGCAAGTCGTTTTCGAGGATCTGCGCAAAGCCCAAAATCGCGTTTAATGGCGTGCGCAGCTCATGGCTGGTACGAGATAAAAAGTTACTCTTGGCAGCACTGGCTTCTTCCGCTTCTACGCGGGCCAGGTGCGCTTCCTGGGCGCTTTGGGTCAGCAATTGCGAGGCGTGCTCCAGTTCGCTGGTGAGCTCACCCAATTCATCACGGCTGATGCTGGGCAAGGCCAGCGGCTCGCCTTTGACCAGGTGGATGGCGCTGTCGCGTATGGTTTTGACGCGGGCAACAATGGTTTGCGTAAACAGCCAGACGCCAATCAGCGAGCCAACCACGCCCGCAATCACGGCCATCAGCGTGATGCGTAAATTGCGTTTGCGTTCGTAAATGACTTCTTTTTTATCCTGGTTGACGATGGTGGACTCGCGCAAGCTCATGCGATCAAGGTGGGCACGTAATTGATTTAAGGCATTGCCCTGTGAGCTGAATTTACCAATCAGGGCTTCATCGGCTTCGTCTTCGCTATGGCTGGCGAGAATCGCCAGGTCGTCCAGGTTTTTTGCCACCAGCGGGTGAATGACCTGCAATAAATGTTGTTGCGAGCGATCATCCAGGTTGTGCTCAAGCGAGCTCAGCAGGTGCGGCATACTTTGCCTGGCACTTTCATAACCACCCAGAAACTGGCGGTTACCTGTGAGCAGGAAATCGCGCACACCGGTTGAGGCTTCGAGTAACAGGGTTTGCAGGGTTTGAATGTCCTGCTGGATTTGCAGGGCGTTTTGCACGCGTCTTTCCAGCAGGGCAGCCTGCTGTTCGCTTTCAAAAATCAAGGCCAGCGAGCCGAGTAACACCGTGAGCGGCAAAGCATTGAGGACGATGCCTTTGGTGGTCAGCGATAAATCCTGCCACAAGTGATTCAGGCGGCTGGTGAGCTGGGTCATGGTATTAAATAGCGACTGCATCATAAACCGTCACTCTTAAACCCGGCTTCAACCGCTTTGACTGCAGCTTGCGTGCGGTCATTCAGGTCCAGCTTGCTTAAAATCCGTTCAATATGGATTTTGACCGTGCCCGGGGAAATCCCCAGTTTTTGTGCCAGCGCGGCGTTGCTGGGGCCAGAAGGCAGCAAGGCGAATACCTCACGTTCACGCGGCGTAAGTTTTTGCAGATAACTGTCATCAATGACGCTATTGGACTGCGCCTGTCCTTGCAGGGCAAACCCCAGCAAGCCGCATACGCTATGCAACACTTGCAAGCTGGCCGGACTTAAGGGGTTGCCGGTGATAAGGCCGAGTAAACCAACGGCGCGTTGCTGGCAGGCGATCGGCAAGTGATAACAATGTAATGGCGTCTGCTCATTATTGGTTTGCAGCGTCCACAAGCTGGGTACAAATTGGCTATGCACTTCAAAGTGTAGCGGCTCTTTGAGCCATTGCCCCAGTGCGCCTAGCATGGGCACGCGCGCACCGATAGGGAAGGTTTTGCCGCGCTGCGCCAATATCTTTAATGCGCCGGCATGTTGCTGGCTAATCAGGCCATGTGGTGCGCCAAATTGCATGCAAACTTCATCCAGCAACCATTGCATCAGTTCTTCTGACCAGCCACTGTTGAACAGTTTCTGGCCAAGCCGCTCAAACAGTCGGTCATGTGCCATTTGCACTTGTGTTTGTTTCAGCGCGTTGCGTAAGGCAAATGCACTTTCTGTCGGTGGGGGGCTGTCATTCGGCATATGCCGTTTAGTATATACCGAACTACCTATATCGGTAGATTTTTTGATGACAATAGACGGGCAAAATGCAATCCATCGTGAATGCATCAAGATTCACACCAACAGAACAACTTGTCTGAATGACAATTTAAAGGAGATACACCATGCGTACATTCACAACCGTAGCAGCAATGATTCTGGGTTTAAGTCTGGCTTTGCCAGCACAAGCAGTTGAAACCAATGCCGGTGAAACTGTTCACAATACACATCATGTACAGTTTTTGGGCAAACGTGCATACCAGCAACCAGTGGTAGCCAAGGCAGAGGCTGATCAAGCCTGGGTAGGTGCCACACTGAGAGTGGACCAGACAAACCAGCAGCAAGTCTTGAAAATGCACTCCCTGGGCAAGCGCGCTTACTAGTCAGTGTTGCGTAAGGTTGTTGGAACATAATGGCCTTACACCTGCCACAGGTGTATACACAAACAAATTATGTAGGAGCGAAAAATGAGTAAATTATTATTGGCACTCTTGGTGACATTTGGTTTAATGGCTAATGCATTGGCGGAAGAGTCGATTGATCAGGACGCCACGGTTAACCAGATGCATCAGCACAATTTTTTAGGTAAGCGCCCTTATGCCAAAACCCCGGTTGCCAAGCAAAATCCGGATGAAAAATGGGTCGGTGCTGGCATCGTCACCGACAAGCCTGAAAAAGGCTTCGATAAGCACCATCAAATGCGTTTAAACTTTATCGGTAGACGCCCTTTTAATGCAGACACTTCAGCTGATTAAGCATAAGCTGACCACTGCTCTGAACAATAACCCCGCATGATTGCGGGGTTTTGTGTGTCATAACGTCAATTATAAAAATTAACAATATAACAATAATTTTGTTTGTGAAGGATATACACCATGTCAACCTCTGTGCAGGGGTCTAGTCCGCTAGACTTGTTCAAGCACATCAATCGAGACTTACCGGCCTCCATTGTCGTGTTTTTTGTGGCATTGCCACTTTGTTTGGGTATCGCCCTGGCATCTGGTGCGCCACTATTTTCGGGCGTGATTGCCGGGATTATCGGCGGTATCGTCGTTGGCCTGGCCAGCGGCTCGCAGCTCGGTGTGAGTGGCCCCGCCGCTGGCTTGGCCGTGATTGTGATGGCAGCGATTGGCAACTTGGGCTCTTATGAGGTTTTTCTGGCCGCGGTGGTTCTCGCTGGTGTATTCCAGTTTTTGCTTGGGCAGTTTAAGGCAGGCTTTATTGCTTACTTTGTGCCTTCCTCAGTGATTACCGGCATGCTCACAGGCATAGGCTTGTTGATTATCCTGAAGCAGATTCCCCATGCATTTGGTTACGATGCGGACTATGAGGGTGATGAGTCTTTTGACGCGTTTGCCGGCCATGATACGTTCAGCGATATTTTGCAGGCATGGGACCTGTTAACGCCAGGTGCGGTATTGATTGCTGCTGTGTCTTTTGCGATTCTGATCCTGTGGGATACGGTGCTGACCAAGAAACACCGGATTTTCCAATTGCTGCAAGGGCCGATTGTGGTGGTGCTGGTTGGTATCCTGCTCAATGTGGCATTTATGCGCGGCTGGTTGAATTTCACATTAAGTGACGACCAGATCGTACGTTTGCCAGTAGCGAGTAGCTTGGGTGAGTTTGCCAGCTTCTTTACGCATCCTGATTTTAGCCAGGTGACGCAGCCGCTGGTGATTAAAACCGCCTTGGTGATGGCCATTGTCGCCAGTTTGGAAACCCTGCTTTGTGTCGAAGCGACTGACAAACTGGATGTGCATAAACGTGTAACGCCAACCAACAAAGAGCTCAAGGCACAGGGTTTAGGCAATATTGTCTCTGGCCTGATTGGTGGCTTGCCCATTACACAAGTGATTGTGCGTAGCAGTGCCAACGTGACCTTTGGTGCGCAAACCAAGTTATCTGCGATCTTGCATGGCTTCTGGTTATTGCTTAGTGCCATTACGATTGCCAGCTTCCTCAACCTGATTCCTTTGGCCAGCCTGGCCACCATCCTGATTATGGTGGGTTACAAACTGGCAAAACCTAAACTGTTCAAGCAAATGTACCAGCTAGGCTGGGAGCAGTTTATTCCGTTTATTGTGACCATTGTCGCGATCGTATTTACCGATTTGCTGACGGGGATTGGCCTGGGCCTGGTGGTCGCCGTGTTCTTCACCTTGCATCACAGCTACCGCAATTCGCACTACATCAAACAAACGCGCTCTACCAAAGAGGGCAAGGAAGTGTATGAGCTCGTGCTGGCGGAAGAAGTCTCGTTTTTTAACAAGGCAAGTATCCTGGAAGTGTTGGAAGCCATTCCACCGAATAGTAAAGTCGTGATCGATTGTACCAATAGTAAATCGATCGCCTATGATGTCGTGGAATTTATCTATGGCTACCAGCAGCATGCCAAATTGAAAAATATTGATGTAGAAACCATTGATTTCAAACCACCCAAGCATATGTTGGGGCATTAACCAAAAAGCATGGCGTACAAGCCATGCAAAACAATTAATTAGTAGAGGATAGACACTATGTACAAGCACCCATTACTGGACCGCGACAAAATGACCGCGCGTGAAGCACTGGATATCTTGGTTGAAGGTAATCACCGTTTTATTAACGACCGTGAACAGGACAAGGATTTCAAAAGCCTGATCCAAATCACCAAGGATAAACAACATCCGTTTTCGTCTTTTTTGAGCTGCAGTGACTCACGTGCACCAGTGGAGTTGTTATTTGACCAGGCATTGGGCGATGTGTTCAGCGTGCGCCTGGCAGGTAATATTGCTTCAGATAAAGCCATCGGCAGCCTGGAGTTTGGTAGCAAGTACCTGGGCAGCAAACTGATTGTAGTCATGGGCCATTCGTCCTGCGGCGCGGTGAAAGCGGCTTGTGATGATTTTAAAGATGGTCATATCGGCGAGATTATCAACCTGATCAAACCGTCTATCCGTCACGAAAAGACCATTACCGATCCGGCCCAGCGCAATTCAAAAAACAGTGATTTTGTGGAGAAGATTTGCGCCTTGAATGTGAAATATCAGATCGATACCATCATTCGATGCAGTGACATTATTGATGATATGTTGCAAAGCAAGCAGATCGGCATTGTCGGTGCGGTCTATGATATCTCTACCGGTAAAGTGGATTTCCTGGAAGATACTTTTATTGGCTAAGTGCTGACTAGGTGAAACAAAAAAGCCGATGCATGCATCGGCTTTTTATTTGGCTTGAAGGTGATTAATGATGGCCTTCTTTGGCCAGGTTAATGCTGTATTTGGGAATCTCTACCGTGACATCGGTTTCCTGCAAAATGGCCTGGCACGACAAGCGGGACTGCGGAGTCAGGCCCCAGGCGCGATCCAGCATATCGTCTTCATCTTCTTCAATTTCATTCAGGCTGTTAAAGCCCTCACGTACCACCACATGGCAGGTAGTACAGGCACAGACGCCGCCACAGGCATTATCAATATCAATATCGTGCTTTAACAGCGCATCGCAGATTGACGTGCCTTTTTCGGCTTCGATCACGGCGCCTTGCGGGCAGATTTCAGGATGCGGTAATACATTAATTTTTGGCATATTTTAGAGTTCCAGTGAATCCAGGTTTTTGCCTGCAAGGGCTTTTTGTACCGAGGCATCCATGCGCTTGGCGGCAAAGTCTTCTGTGGCATGGTTAAGTGCATCGCTCGCCTGTTTAACCGCATGGCTATCCGTGCCCTGGCATAAGGCCAGCAGGGCGTCGATATGGGTTTGTATCTGTTGGCGTTCGTCTGCACTCAGCAGGGTGTCACCATCTTCAAGCAGTGCAGCTTGAATCGCCTCTATCAGGCGTTGTGCGTCGACGACGGCCTCACGCAACATGCGGGCGGCTTTGTCGCTTTCGGCTGCACCAAATGAATCCTTCAGCATGTTAGTGATCTGGTCTTCGTTCAGGCCATAAGAGGGTTTCACCGTGATATTGGCTTCCACGCCATTGGTCTGTTCGCGCGCACTGACAGATAACAGGCCATCGGCATCGACTTGAAAAGTGACGCGAATACGGGCTGCCCCAGCTGCCATCGGCGGAATGCCACGCAGTTCAAACCGTGCCAATGAACGACAGTCACTGACCAGTTCACGCTCGCCTTGCACGACATGAATCGCCATGGCGGTTTGGCCGTCTTTGTAGGTGGTAAAGTCCTGTGCACGTGCAATCGGCAAAGTCGAGTTGCGAGGAATCACTTTTTCTACCAATCCACCCATGGTTTCCAAGCCAAGTGAGAGCGGGGTGATGTCCAGTAACAGTAATTCATCGCCACTGCGGTTACCGGCGAGCACGTTGGCTTGTATGGCTGCGCCAAGGGCGACGACTTTGTCTGGATCGAGATTGGTCAGTGGCTCTTGCTCGAAGAATGCCTGCACCGCATGGCGGATATGCGGCATGCGCGTAGCACCGCCGACCAGTACCACGCCTTTAATCTCGTCTATGCTTAACCCGGCATCGCGCATGGCTTTGCGCGTAGGGCTTAAGGTTTTAATCACCAGATGTTCAGTGAGCGCTACAAATTGGGCCACCGACAAGGTTTCATCGACCAGGGCGCCGTTGCTTAATTTACAGACGATGTTAGCTTCATGATTATCGGTCAGCCATTCTTTGGCCTGGCGCGATTTGGTGAGCAGCAGGCGGGTATCTTCTTCGTTGAGTGGTTTAAAGTCTTTGCTTTTACTGCGTACCTGGTCCAGTACCCAGCAAAAGATGCGGTGGTCAAAGTCGTCACCGCCTAATGCCGAGTCACCATTGGTGGCCAAGACTTCAAACACGCCTTTACTCAGGCGCAAAATTGAAATATCAAATGTGCCGCCGCCCAGGTCATAAATGACATAGACGCCTTCGGCCGCGTTATCCAGGCCGTAAGCCACGGCCGCGGCGGTGGGTTCATTGAGCAGGCGTAACACATGCAAGCCTGCGAGGCGTGCAGCGTCTTTGGTCGCCTGGCGTTGTGCATCATCAAAATAGGCGGGTACGGTGATCACCGCACCGGTCAGTTCGCCGCCCAATGCTTTTTCAGCACGTGCTTTCAGGGTTTTTAATATATCGGCAGAAATCTCGACCGGGCTTTTCAAACCAGCACGCGTTTTGATTTCGAGGATGCCTTGCGAACTATCATTTTCAACAAAATGATAGGGAATATGCGCTCTGTCGGTAATGTCGTGCAAGGCGCGGCCCATAAAGCGTTTGACCGAGATAATGGTATTCACTGGGTCGAGGCTTTGTGCTGCCTGTGCTTCGTGGCCGACAATGACGGCATCCTGCAGGTAACGTACCACAGAAGGCAACAAGGCGTGCCCATGCTCGTCATGCAAGACCGTACTCATGCCGCTGCGTACTGTGGCAACCAGGGAGTTGGTGGTACCCAGGTCAATGCCTACTGCCAATTTGTGCTGATGTGGGGCAGGGGATAATCCAGGTTCTGAAATCTGTAATAAGGCCATGAAACTCTAATCTTCCAACTGAGCGATCAGCTGATTCACATCTTCACTCACTTTATCAATAAACCGCAGCTTGCGGACGGTCAGTGCTGCTTGCGTCGGGGCGGCCACAATCTCGCTGGCCACTTGTTGCTGCAAGGTTTTTGCCTGTATTCGCATCTCTTTCAGTAATGCATCCAGCGCTGGGATATCTTTACCAAGCCTGGCGTCATCCATGGCTTCACGCCACTCCATTTGCGCCATTAAAAAATCACCAGGCATGGCGGTGTTATTTTCTTCATCGGTGGCAATGCCCTGCAGTTGCAGCAAGTAGCGGGCGCGTGACGTTGGCTGTTTGAGTGCCTGGTAAGCTTCATTCACCAGTGTGGCCATTTGCATGGATTGCATGCGGTCGGCGGGCGAAGCATTCACAAATTTATCCGGATGTACTTCCGCTTGTAACTTGCGGTACTGGCCATCCAGTACGGTCAAGTCCAGCTCAAACTGTTGCGGCAGCTGAAAGAGGGCGAAATAGTTTTGCATAGTCTATATTGGCCGCAGCGTCAGGCGAACGCTGCGTGTATTTGCAGCAACAATTAAACGGTAAATGACTCGCCGCAGCCGCACTCGTCTTTGACATTTGGATTGTTGAACTTAAAGCCTTCGTTCAAGCCTTCCTTGGTAAAGTCGAGCTCAGTGCCATCGATATACACCAGGCTTTTCGGGTCGACAATCACCTTGACGCCGTGGCTTTCAAATGACACATCTTCTGCTTGCATTTCGTCCACAAATTCCAGCGTGTAGGCCATGCCTGAACAGCCGGTGGTTTTGACACCCAGGCGTAAGCCAAGGCCCTTGCCACGGTTGGCCAGGAACTTCTCGACACGGTTAGCTGCTGTTTCAGTCAGGGTAATTGCCATACGCTTAGCCTTGCTTGGATTTCAAATCAGCGATCGCAGATTTGATAGCATCTTCTGCCAGTACTGAGCAGTGAATTTTCACTGGTGGCAATGCCAGTTCTTCAGCAATCGCAGAGTTTTTGATTTCTTGCGCCTGATCCAGCGTTTTGCCTTTTAACCATTCGGTCACCAGCGAGCTGGAAGCAATCGCAGAACCGCAACCATAGGTCTTGAATTTGGCATCTTCAATCACGCCTGCATCATTCACCTTGATTTGCAATTTCATCACGTCACCACACGCAGGCGCGCCGACCATGCCGGTGCCCACATTCGGGTCATTTTTGTCCAGAGAACCCACGTTACGTGGATTTTCGTAGTGGTCCAATACTTTATCTGAATAAGCCATGTTGTTGCTCCTATCAATTAAATCGCGACCAACAGGATTGTGTCGCTTTTTAATTCTTAAAAAATATTCCTTAATTCGTAAAAATTGCAGATTTGACTGTCTGGCAAGGCGGAGGATTGCGCCGTTTAGTTTATCTAAACAAGCAGTCCGACAACGCCGCCAGGCGATCAAAGATCACTTTAATGTTCCGCCCATTCTACTTTGGACAAATCAATTCCATCCTTGAACATCTCCCATAATGGGGACAGTTCACGCAATTTTCCAATTTTGCTCTTTAACAGGTCAATGGTGTAATCCACATCGGCTTCGGTAGTGAAGCGGCCAATACTGAAACGGATCGAGCTGTGTGCCAGTTCGTCAGAGCGGCCCAAGGCACGCAACACATAGCTAGGCTCCAGGCTGGCAGAGGTACATGCGGAGCCGGAGGATACAGCAATATCCTTGATCGCCATGATCAGTGACTCGCCTTCAACGTAGTTAAAGCTGACGTTGAGGTTGTGCGGCACACGATGATCCAGGTCACCATTGACGTAAGTCTCTTCAATTTGTAGCAGGCCGTTCAGCAAGCGGTCACGCAGTGCGCGGATACGCTCGTTTTCGCTGGCCATTTCCTCACGTGCGATGCGGAAAGCTTCGCCCATGCCTGCAATCTGGTGCGTGGCCAGGGTGCCGGAACGCATGCCGCGCTCATGGCCACCGCCATGCATCTGCGCTTCAATACGAATACGAGGTTTACGACGCACATATAACGCGCCTATGCCTTTAGGGCCGTAGGTTTTATGCGCAGAAAAGCTCATCAAATCTACGGGCAGCGTTTCCAGGTCAATCGCGACTTTACCGGTGGCTTGCGCAGCATCGACATGGAAAATCACATTGTTGGCGCGGCAGACATTACCCAGTGCCGTAATATCCTGGATCACGCCGATTTCGTTATTGACCAGCATGATAGACGCCAGCACAGTATCCGGACGAATCGCGGCTTTGAATTTCTCAAGCGAAATCAGGCCGTCGGCTTCTGGTTGCAGGTAAGTCGCTTCGTAGCCTTCACGCTCCAGTTCACGCACGGTATCCAGCACCGCTTTGTGCTCGGTGGCTGCGGTGATGATGTGCTTGCCTTTGCTGCCTGCATAAAAGTGCGCGGCACCTTTAATCGCCAGGTTATTCGACTCCGTCGCACCTGACGTCCACACGATTTCGCGTGGATCTGCATTGACCAGCTTGGCGACTTCTTCACGCGCATTTTCTACGGCGTGCTCTGCGGTCCAGCCATACGGGTGGCTACGCGAAGCCGGGTTGCCAAAGTCTTCGGTCAGGTAAGGAATCATTTTTTGCGCCACACGTGGGTCTACCGGTGTGGTTGCAGAGTAATCCAGATAAATCGGCTTTCTTTCAGACATGTCTCATGCTCTTTCAATTAAAGTCTCATGCCGCAACGGCATTTAATCCTTTCAGACGCTGCACTTGTTGCTGCAACGCTGCTAAAAACTGTGTGATTTCTTCACTGGTATTGCTGTCGCTCAGGCTGACGCGCACTGCACCGCGTGCCAGGTCTGGCGTGATGCTCATTGCCAGTAGTACATGGCTGGGCTCTGTACTATCACTGGAGCAGGCCGAGCCACTGGCAACCGCAAACCCCGCTTTATCGAGTGCTGTCACCAAGGTTTCGCCTTCAATATTGGTGATGGCAAAAAAACTGGTGTTTGGCAGGCGCTCGGTTTGTGATGCAAAAATTGTGGCGCCTAACTTGTTTAACCCGGTTTCCAGCTGGTCACGCAACGCTTGTACGACGGTCTGGCGCGCGTCCAGCGTTTCCATCGCCAATTGGCAAGCCCGGGCAAAACCGACAATGCCTGCGACATTTTCAGTGCCGCTACGCAGGCCACGTTCCTGACCACCGCCATGCAATAAAGGTGCAATGTCTACACGTTTATCCAGAATCAAGGCGCCGACACCAATCGGGCCACCAATCTTGTGGCTGGAGATCGTCATCGCGTGCACGCCAAGCGCATGCATGTCGACGGCGATTTTGCCGAAGGCCTGTACGGCATCGGTATGCAATAACGCACCATGTGCTTTTGCCAATTGCGCCAACTCGGCTATTGGCTGTCTGGCGCCGGTTTCATTGTTTGCCAACATGGCCGAAATCAGGCCTGTGCGAGTGCTCAGTGCTTGTTCGGCCTGCGCCAGGTCAATCACGCCCTGACTGTTGACGCCAAGCTGGGCGACTTTCCAGTCATGCCAGGCCAGCGATTGTGCCGGGCGGGTCACGCATGGGTGCTCAATGGCGCTGATCAGTAGCTGTGACGGGCTCAGGTTGGCCGTGATCCCTTTAATCGCAAAATTATTCGCTTCGGTGCCGCCGGACGTAAACACGATTTGTGACGCCTGAACACCGACGCACTCGGCAATCTGCTTTCTGGCCAGCTCCATCGCCTCACGTGCATTGCGGCCATACACATGGCGACTGGTCGGATTGCCAGTCGCCTGGGTCAACCAGGGTAGCATCGCTTCCAGTACCTGCGGTTTTAACGCCGTGGTGCTGTTGTGATCCAGGAAAACGGTTTTCGTTGTCATAGCCAAATGTTAGGCGGCAATAGTTGCTTCAGAGCCACATTTTCTCGGTGCAAAGACCACTGTGCCAGCGCCTTTTTTGCGTTGCATCTCGACCATATCCGCCAGGCTGACGCCGGACAAATAATCCAGAATCTTGCTATTTAATGATGCCCAGAGCTCATGCGTCATGCAACGGCCTTCGTCATGGCAGTTTTCATTGCCGCCACATTGCGTCGCATCAATTTGTTCGTCCACAGCGGTGATAATGTCAGAGACTGAAATCTCGTGGTGCGCTTTGGCAATACGGTAGCCACCGCCTGGCCCGCGCACGCTGGAAACCAGGCCCTGTTTGCGTAAGCGGCTAAATAACTGTTCAAGATAAGATAGTGAAATGCTTTGACGCTCACTGATGCCAGCCAAGGTGACTGGCTTGTCCGCTTCGTAGAGCGCGATGTCCAGCATCGCGGTAACAGCAAAACGTCCTTTGGTGGTTAATCGCATCTTGAGATGACCTTTTAAAACAGAGTTGAATTGTATAATAACCTACTGTTTTAGTCAATTATTATGACTGAAAAGTTCAAGTCATGCTGGACGATGGTTTGAGGTAGGTGCTACTTGTCTTTGCGGGCAGTTACTCTGGCTTTTTGGCAAAGGCTTCACCGACGTTGCTGTCTGTTTCAACATCATTGAGTTTGGCTAATTGCACTTTAAGCTCGGCGATTTCTGCCTCTTGCTTGTGGGCATGATCCAGCAGGCTGTTAATCGCTTTAATCATGGGGTCATTTTCATCATTGCCAACCGCGTAGGCGCTGAAGCCCATTTTTTGCGCGGCATCCTGGCGCTGTTTGGCTTTTTCTTCTTCGAGGATGCGGGCCGGAATGCCAACTGCGGTGGCGCCGTCCGGCACATCCTTGACCACCACGGCATTGGAGCCAATCTTGGCGTTTTTACCAATCGTAATCGGCCCTAGCACCTTGGCCCCTGCGCCAATCACCACGCCAGACTCCAGTGTAGGGTGGCGTTTGCCTTTGTTCCAGCTGGTGCCGCCGAGGGTGACACCATGGTAGAGCGTGCAATCATCGCCAATGATGGCGGTTTCACCCACCACGACCCCCATGCCATGATCAATAAACACACGGCGGCCAATGGTGGCGCCAGGGTGGATTTCGATGCCGGTGATCCAGCGCCCGAAGTGGGAGAGCGCGCGCCCTAGCCAATACAGGCGGTGACTCCACAACCAATGGCTGAAACGATGCAGAATCAAGGCATGCACACCAGGGTAGGTGGTCAGAATTTCAAAATGTGTGCGAGCCGCCGGATCGCGGTCAAACACAATCGAAATATCTTCTTTGAGGTGCTTAAACATGCGCGCATTATGCCATTAAGTTAAGCGCACGTCTAAAGCCAGCATGCGCGCCTATGGTCAATTTTAGTATTTGTCATGTTTTTTCGGATTGACGGTCAGCGTCAAAATGCCACGTAACAAATTGACCTCTTCTTTTTCCAACCGGCTACGGCCATACAGGCGGCGCAGACGTTCAAACAGCTTTTTCGGCGCACGTGGATTGATATAGCCGATATGTTCCAGTACCTCGCGCATATGCTCGTAAAAGCGCTCCAGATCATCCTGTGTGGCGAGCTCGATCGGCTTCTCGGCGTAATGTAATTCGCCGGTAGTGATCGCCATGCGCGTTTCGTAGCTCATGATTTGTACTGCTTGCGCCAGGTTGAGTGAGGTGTACTCAGGATTTGCAGGAATCGTTGCCAGCACATGGCAAAGGTCAGCCTCGGCATTACTCAGGCCGCTCATCTCGGTACCAAACACCAGTGCGACCTGACTATGGCTGGCAACTGACTTTACCTCTTGCGCCGCCTCACGCACCGTCATCACCTGTTGTGACAGTGATCGCTCCTTGCCGCTGACACCAATCACAAACTGGCAGTCGGCGAGCGCCTCCTCCAGGGTTTCTGTCACGACGGCTGTTTCCAGCAGGTCGGCGGCATTGACTGCCAATGAGGTGGCTTCGCTATCTGGAAAGTGTTTTGGGCGCACCAGGTAAAGACGGCTTAAGCCCATGGTTTTCATGGCGCGCGCCGTGGAGCCAATGTTGCCAGGATGGCTGGTTTGGCATAAAACGACGCGGATATTTGAAAAAATGGCGGATTCAGTATTGAGTGACATGGGTAAATTTTACCGTTGTGTTTGTGGCTAAGCGTGTAAAAAGCTAAAATAGCATTTTATCAGTGAATCAAGATCCCACAGCATGCATCCAATCCTGAATGTCGCCATTCGCGCCGCGCGTGAAGCAGGCAAAATCATCAACCGTGGCGCCATGGACATCGGCGCCTTAAAAGTCGAGCAAAAAGACACTAACGATTTTGTGAGCGAAATCGACCGCAATGCCGAGCAAGCCATTATCAATATCTTAAAAGAAGCTTATCCAAACCACGGTTTTTATGGCGAAGAAACGGGTAAAACCAATAGCGAATCCGACAATATCTGGATTATCGACCCGCTAGATGGCACCACTAACTTTTTGCATAACTTCCCGGCTTACTGTATTTCAATTGCCCTGCAAGAAAAAGGCGTGCTGACCCAGGCCGTGATTTACGACCCGGTGCGCAATGATTTGTTTACCGCGACCAGAGGCAGCGGTGCGTTTCTGAACAACCGCCGTATTCGCGTCACCCAGCGTACCAAATTGCAAGAAGCATTGCTTTCCACAGGGTTCCCATTCAAAGATTTCAGTTACCTGGATACCTATATCAACATTTTCCGCGATATGGCTAAAAAAACCGCCGGTTTACGCCGCCCTGGCTCTGCCGCGCTGGATCTGGCCTATGTCGCTGCCGGTTTCACAGATGGTTTTTTCGAGATCAACCTGTCACCGTGGGATATTGCAGCGGGCGCCTTGTTAGTACAGGAAGCAGGCGGGATTGTCGGTGACTTTGAAGGCAATGAAAGCTGGTTACGTACTGGCAATATCGTAGCGGCAAATCCTAAAGTGTTTGGACAAATGCTGCAGGTGATTGCGCCACATCTGACTGAGCGGATCAAGACGCCGACATTGGGCATGTAGTTTTTTCTGATGTTGAATGATGAACCCGGATAGAGATATTCGGGTTTATTTTTTTGTGGCTGATTGGTTGGGAAGGTCATTCTTTAGGTTTGTGCGTGTACGAGAGATTTCTTTTCGCCTTTTCGGCGAGTTACTTTTCTTTGCTTGCACAAAGAACAAGTAACCAAAAGAAAGTGCACCCCAACTTCCGCTTCTTCCTTGCGCTACTCGGCTTGCCGGGCGTCCATCGAAACTCGCCCTGACAAGCCACATAAGACGTGGCTTGTTGCGGAACTCGGACAGCCGATGGCCGACTACTCCCGCCAATCCTGCGTTGCTCGGCGCGGCAGATGGGGACCCCGAAAACCTGCGAGCGCCATCGTTTAGCAGGTTTAATAAAAGAATCCGGTTTTTGAATCGTTCAGATTTCGACAATGTTAGTTTGGTGAGATCAATCCCATTCCATCACGCTGAGTAGCGGAGACAAAATAAGAGTAGAGGGAGCGACTGTTCGAATCCCGCGGTGGGCTGCGTAGTGTGCAGCCCGCTAGGATGAGTTTCGTGACCGGCTTATTTTGTTGAGCAACGCAAGGGAGCCGGAGGCCGTGATGGCTGGGTGTCCTCTTCTTTGGTTACTTTCTGGGGGACAAGCACCAGAAAGTGACTCGCCTAATGGCGAAATAGAATGCAACTTAAAAACTCACATCTCTAATTGTAAGAATAACTTTCTTCCATCATTGTCTTTCTAAAAGCACTCTCAGCAAAAAACCATGCTTTTGTTGTAAGATGCAGTGGCTATTTATTTCAACATCTCTAAATCAAAGTATCTCTGCATGTCCTTCGAAAACCACACCCCCATGATGCGTCAATACCTGACGTTGAAAGCACAGTATCCCGATATGCTGCTGTTTTACCGCATGGGCGATTTTTACGAACTGTTTTTTGAGGATGCTGAAAAAGCGTCGCGTTTGCTTGGAATTACACTGACCCGTCGTGGTGCCAGTAATGGTGAGCCGATCAAAATGGCTGGCTTGCCTTATCACGCGGCCGAGGGGTATCTGGCCAAACTGGCAAAGATGGGCGAGGCGGTGGCGATTTGCGAGCAGGTGGGCGATCCGGCGACCTCTAAAGGACCGGTGGCGCGTGAGGTGACGCGTATCCTCACGCCTGGTACCTTGACGGATGCCGCGCTGCTGGACGAAACACGCGATAACACTTTGCTGTGTGTGGCTAAAGGTGAGGGTGTGCTGGGTCTGGCACGGCTCAACCTGGCTTCAGGTGAGTTTGTGTTGAGTGAAATTGCGCCCGGGCATTTGTCGCAGGAGCTGGAGCGTATTCATCCGGCGGAGTTGGTGATTGCGGAAGACCATAGTTCAGACGTGCTGCAGCAATGCCGCTGTGCCAAAAAACGCCTGGCACCATGGCAGTTTGATCTGGATACCGCTAATCGCAGCCTGACGCAGCAGTTTAATACCCATGATCTGGGCGGTTTTGGCTGTGGTGAAATGCCTGCGGCTGTGACTGCTGCGGGTGCTTTGCTTGAGTATGTGAAACATACTCAACGCACCGCATTGCCGCATATTGTGGGTTTGCGCGTGGAGCAGGGCGATCATTATCTGCAACTGGATGCCGCGACCCGCCGCAATCTGGAAATAGATACAACGATACGCGGTGAAACGACGCCGACCTTATACTCGCTGCTGAATTCGACCCAAACAGCCATGGGCGCACGTTTGTTGCGCCATTGGTTGCATCATCCTCTGCGCAATCAGCACACCATACAGCAGCGTCATTTGGCTGTGGCTGAGTTGCTGGGGCAATTTCTGGATAGCACGTTGCAGCAGGTGCTGCATCCGGTTGGTGATATTGAGCGCATGACTGCGCGCGTGGCGCTTAAATCTGCCAGGCCACGCGATTTGTCGGGCCTGCGCGATAGCTTGTTACAACTACCAGCGATTGTCACCACACTTCCGCCGCCTGAGTCCAGCTTGTTAAAGGGTTTGCTGGCTGAGTTGCAAGTACCTGCTGATGCGTTGCAGGTATTGGTTCAGGCAATCCAGGCCGAGCCTTCGGCAGTGCTGCGCGAAGGCGGGCTGATTGCGACTGGCTATGATGCTGAGTTAGATGAACTGCGTGCGATTCAGACTGATCATGGTGACTTTTTGCTGCAATTTGAAGCCGCCGAAAAGGCGCGTACCGGCATCGCTAACCTCAAGGTGGAATACAACAGCGTACATGGCTTTTATATCGAAATCAGCCGCTTGCAAGCTGAAAGTGCACCGCCCGAGTATCGTCGTCGCCAGACCTTGAAAAATGTAGAACGCTTTATTACGCCTGAATTAAAAGCATTTGAAGACAAAGTGTTGAGTGCCAACGAGCGGGCGCTGGCACGTGAAAAAATGCTGTATGAGCAAGTGCTGGAGGCCTTGTTACCGCATATCGCAAACTTGCAAGGGATTGCCACGGCTGTGGCGACGTTAGATGTATTGGCCTGTTTTGCCGAGCGTGCCCGTGCGCTTCATTATATACAGCCGGAATTCCGGCCAGATATCGGCCTGGATATCCAGCATGGCCGCCATCCGGTGGTGGAAAGTATCGCCCAGCCTTATGTGGCCAACGATGTGGCGCTCAATCCGTATCGCCAGTTGCTATTGATTACTGGCCCCAACATGGGTGGTAAGTCGACATTTATGCGTCAGACGGCGCTGATTGTGTTGTTGGCCTATTGCGGCAGTTTTGTGCCAGCACAAGTTGCGGTGATTGGGGATATTGACCGTATTTTCACCCGTATTGGTGCTTCTGATGACCTGGCAGGTGGCCGCTCAACCTTTATGGTGGAGATGACGGAAACCGCCAATATCCTGAATAATGCCAGTGCGAACAGCCTGGTATTGCTTGATGAGATCGGCCGCGGCACCAGCACTTTTGATGGTTTGAGTCTGGCGTGGGCGGTGGCTAAACAGTTACTGGAGAAAAACAAATCTCTGACTTTGTTTGCCACGCACTACTTTGAGCTGACGCGCATTGTCGATGAGGCCAAACATGCTGCCAATGTACATCTGGATGCGGTTGAGCATGGCCAAGGCATTGTCTTTTTGCACAAGGTAGAAGAGGGCGCGGCCACCATGAGCTATGGTATCCAGGTCGCGCAACTGGCTGGAATCCCCAAGTCCGTCGTGCAATTGGCCAAGCGCAAATTGCAGCAACTCGAAAACCAGACCATTGCCGCCACGCCGCAAAATGACCTGTTTGCAGCAAGCCATGTGCCAGAGGAGCCACCTTTGCACCCGCTGGTTGCAGAATTGGAACGTATTCAGCCAGATGACTTAACCCCTAAGCAGGCGTTAGAGTTACTGTATCTTTTGAAAAAACAACTGTGAGGATTTGACCATGCAAAAACCTGCTATTACCCAACAAGCCATCCATGAGTTGCTTGCCAACCGCTGGAGCGGTCGCGCCTATGATGCGGGCAAAGCTGTCAGTCAGGAGCAAGTCGTCAGCCTGCTTGAAGCTGCCCGCTGGGCGCCTTCGTGCTTTGGCGATCAACCGTGGCGTTATGTATTCTGTAACAAGGCAGATAACATGCAAGCCTGGCAGGCGGCATTTGATTGTCTGGTTCCCGGCAATCAAGGCTGGGCCGTCAACGCGCCTGTGCTGTTGTTGATTTGTGCGGATACCTTGTTTGGCCATAATGACAAACCCAATAAATGGGCAGCATATGATACCGGTGCTGCTACTGAGAACCTCTGCTTGCAAGCCACTGCTCTGGGTTTGATGGCCCACCAGATGGGGGGCTTTGATGCCGACAAGGCACGCGCCACCTTTAAAGTGCCTGAACGTTACCAGATTTTAGCCATGGTGACGGTTGGCTATCAGGCTGCCATAGAGGGATTATCGGAAGAGGATAAAGCCCGTGAGGTAGCTGCCCGTAGCCGCAAACCACTGGACGAATTGTTTTTTAATGGCGTATGGCAAGGTCAGTAATTCGTCACATTTGCACATGCGGCATTGGCCCGTTTGGGTAGATAAGCTGCTAATCAATAAGATTGTTGTTGAGTTATTTTATTTGATGATTTAGGATTGCTCATCACTATAAGTTTAATTAAAAAAATGCCTGCTAATACAGGCCTATTCTTTGAGGAGAGAGAAGATGTCGATATCACGTTTGTTTAAAACACTGGTAGCTGCCGCCTTGTTCGCTGGCGTGTCACTGGCAAACGCAGCTAGTTATAGTTTCGTTGGCAGCTGGTCTGTTTATAACGATGCAGCACCTGAGTGGAGCGATAGTGCTTATGATGCCACGAATGGCCCATTAGCCTACACTGCACAAGAAGCGGCTGCACTGTTATTCGGCGGCTCAGCTTCCGATTATGTCATCAGCACCATTGATAACAATCCATTAAACATCAACTTTCAGGGTTGGTATGACGTGATTGGTTATGGTGGCGCGCAGTTCGCACAAGATTACAGCAACAAATACAATGGTTTGTACTATGGCCCGGTAGATTCATTTGAGGCAGCTAACATTAATTCAGCAGCTTCTGCTTTTATTAGAGACAACAGTGTCACCAGTCTCAACTATGCATTCAGAATTACTGCTGTACCAGAGCCAGAAACTTATGGCTTGTTGATGGCAGGTCTGGGTGCCATTGTGTTGGTACGTAGAAGAAAATACAACGCTTAACTCAAGCGTGTAAAACAAAAAAGTCGGCGATTGCCGGCTTTTTTTGTTTGTGGGCAGTTGTGTATCAACATCCAATGAAAATTTCTCTGGCAGCAGTTTCGTCTGTTAAAATAAGACCTATAAAAAAACAATTTTTTGGACTGGAGATAGTATGGCGGTTGTAACACTGACCAAAGATAATTTTAAAGAAACCATCGAAAGCAATTCGTTCGTGGTTGTCGACTTCTGGGCACCTTGGTGTGATCCTTGTGTGGCATTCACGCCGACGTTTGAGGCTGCTGCGGCCAAAAATCCAGACATTGTGTTTGGGATGGTGAATACTGAAACTGACCCGGAAATTTCTGAGTATTTCGAAGTGAAGCAAATTCCAGGCTTGCTGGTGATTCGCGAGCGCGCAGGTATTCATGCGCAAGTGGGTGAGATTGGTGCGCCGGCATTGGATGAGATTATCAAATGGGCACGTGAGTTTGATATGACAGCTGTGCGGGAGTATTACAAGGCGGAAGATGCCAAGCAATAATCGCTGATTGTTGTATTTAAAAAGCCATGCATTGCATGGCTTTTTGCTTTTTGAGGGTGTCGATTAGTGATGTGATGAGAGTTTTTTTTCGCCTTTTCGGCGACCGTTCTTTCTTATGCTTGTCCATAAGAAAGAAGGCAAAGAACAAGACACCCCAACTTCCGCTTGTTTCCTGCGCTACTCGGCTTGCCGGGCGTCCATCGAAACTCGCCCTGACAAGCCACATAAGACGTGGCTTGTTGCGGAGCTCAGACAGTCGATGGCCGAGAACTCCCGCCAACCCTGCGTTGCTCGGCGCGGCAGATGGGGGCCCCGAAAACCTACGAGCGCTATCGTTTGACCGACTTAACAAAAGAATCCGGTTTTTGAACCGTCCAAACTGAAGTGATGCAGGTTAGATGAGATAAATCCCATTCCATCACGCTGAGTAGCGGAGGCGAAGTGGGGGCTTTCGGCCATCGGCTGTTCGAGTTCCGCGGTGGCTTGCGGGTTGTGCAAGCCGCTAGGGCGAGTTTCGATGGACGCCCACTTTGTTGAGCAACGCAAGGGAGCCGGAGGCCGTGATGGCTGGGTGTCTTCCTCTTTGGTTACTTTCTGGGGGACAAGCACCAGAAAGTGACTCGCCTAGAGGCGAAATAAAACGCTACATTCCTATGTAAACATTGGCTAAATTCATGTTTCTTGTTCACTCCTAATCCACTGGTACTTTCGCCCGTGCCACCACATTCCTCAATACAAAACTGGTATGTACGCCGGTAACCCCTGCAATTTTGGTAATTTTATGCAGTAACAGATGCTGGTAATCATCCATGTCCCTCACAACAACCTTAAGCAAATAGTCCGATTGCTGGCCGGTAATCAACAGGCATTCCAGCACCTCAGGAATATTAACGATGCTGCTTTCAAAGTTGGCAAAGCGTTCGGGGGTGTGTTGATCCATCGAAATACCGATGAGTGCCATCAGGCTCAACCCAAGCTTTTTGGCATCGACCAATGCCTGATAACCTAGAATCAGGCCAGCTTGTTCTAGTGCTTTAACTCTTCTCAGGCATGGCGCAGGAGAGAGGCCAATCCGGTCAGCGAGTTCCTGGTTGCTGATATGTCCATCCGTTTGCAGGATGCTGAGAATGGCTTTGTCGAATCGGTCTAATTTCATTTAAATTTCAACTTTAATTTAATATTGAAATAATATTACAAAAATAATTAATATATTGAAATAATATTTTTTAAATTGGCTTATTTTAGATAAATTAGCAATTTAATTTTTTGCCAAAGCTCTATCATGTCTTCTGTCAAAAACAAAACAGATGGAGCACAGCATGCAGACACAATCCGCACAAAAATATCAGGCTTTTCCCCCCGTGAGCCTCAAAGACCGCCAATGGCCGAATGCCGTGATTACCCAGCCGCCGATCTGGATGAGTACAGATCTGCGTGACGGCAATCAGTCATTGTTTGAGCCGATGGATGCAGATAAAAAACTGCGCATGTTTAATATGCTGTGCCAAATGGGGTTTAAAGAGATTGAAGTGGCGTTTCCTTCGGCTTCGCAAACTGATTTTAATTTTGTGCGCAGCCTGATTGAGGAAAAACGCATTCCCGACGATGTGACGATAGAAGTGCTGACACAGGCGCGTGAGCACCTGATACGTCGCACCATGGAGTCAGTGCGTGGCGCACGTCGTGTGATTGTGCATATTTACAATGCGATTTCACCTACGTTTAGGGAGGTCGTATTCAATATGAGCAAGGCGGAAGTGAAGGCGATGGCGGTGGATTCTGTGAAACTGGTTAAGGTGCTGGCAGCTGATATGCCGGAAACGGAAATCATCATGCAATATAGTCCGGAAACGTTTACTGCCACTGAACTTGCGTTTTCCAAAGAAGTCTGTGATGCAGTCACCGAGGCTTGGGAGGCAACACCAGCGCGCAAAGTGATTATCAATTGTCCGGCGACGGTAGAGGTCGCCAGCCCAAATGTGTATGCAGACCAGATTGAGTGGATGCACCGCAACCTGGCGCGCCGCGATAGCATCATTCTGAGCCTGCATCCGCATAATGACCGCGGCACAGCCGTGGCAGCGACTGAGCTTGGCATCATGGCGGGTGCTGATCGTGTCGAAGGTTGCCTGTTTGGCCATGGTGAGCGTACGGGTAATGTTGACCTGGTGACCGTGGCACTGAATATGTATACACAAGGCGTGCATCCTGGCCTGGATTTTTCTGATATTGATGCGATTGGGCGTACGGTAGAAGAGTGCACGCAGATCGAGATTCATCCGCGCCATCCTTATGCGGGTGATCTGGTATTCACGGCGTTTTCTGGCTCACACCAGGATGCGATCAAAAAGGGCTTTGCCAGTCAGCAAGCTGATGCACGCTGGAATGTGCCTTACCTGCCGATAGACCCCAAAGACCTGGGCCGTAATTATGACTCTATTATTCGTGTCAACAGCCAGTCAGGCAAGGGCGGGGTGGCTTACCTGATGGAAAGCCATTATGGGGTGGTGATGCCAAGACGCATGCAGGTGGAGTTTTCTGGCGTGGTGCAGCAATATACGGATCAACATGGCAGTGAGGTTGGGCCTGCCGAGTTGTGGCAACTGTTTAATGCGCATTATGTGGCTGCGGTAGTGCCTATGCACTTTCAGGACTACCAACTGGAGACACACGCACAAGGACAGGCGATCCGCATGCATATTGCGGTAGATGGTGTGCCAACCATTGCCAGTGGGCATGGTAATGGACCAGTCGATGCTGCGATTCATGCGCTGCAAAATATCGGTATTCAGGTGCAGGTGCGCAGTTTTGAAGAGCGCTCGCTGGGGGCAAGCAGTTCAGCCGGGGAGGCGATGGCTTGTGCATTTGTCGAGGTCGTCTGCCAGGGCAAGGTCTGCTACGGCGTGGGCATGGATACCAATATTGTGACGGCGTCGATCAAGGCAATCTTCAGCGGCATGAACAGATGTGCTGTGCAACCTGCAGCGCTGGTTAAAACCGCTTGATTGATGCGTAACGCCCTGCCATCAACGTTGGTAGGGTGTGATTACCAATGACCTGTGGTGATCAGTGTATAAATGAAATAAACGCCAATCAGCATCATGGCGTAGACAGGCAGCTCGCTGGCAGAGCGGCGTTGCTGGTTGCTAATATGGGTGATGTAACGGTGAAAAGCGATGACGGCTATCAGCAGGATAAACGCGATCACACCATTGATGGGGGTCGCCGTGACCCATTGTAACCAGTCCGCCGGACCTTGGTCACTGCCAAACACGTGTACGGCGATGCCGATAAAGCCGCAGAGCATCAGCCCCAGGGTGACGAGTGCCTGTACGACTTGCCAGGCACTATCGGGGCGAATCGTACGGTTTTTGCTGTAACGGTTTGGATCCATACGGCACTCCTTTCAAACAGCAACCATGCGCAAGAGGTCAGAGGCGCAAGACTGGTTTTGCGAGCCCGTCAGGCAGTGCGGGCTTAACTATTGCTGCTTATTGTAGCCGGATTCGCTGGCAAATAGCTGATAGGATCAACTGGTTTGCCTTTTTGCCTGATTTCAAAATGTAGCATGGGTGATTTGTTATTGGCCGCGGCCGGTAAATTGGCAAGTTTTTCGCCTGATGCCACAAAAGCACCTTCTTTGACCAAAGAATTACCTTGATGTGCGTAGACTGACAGCAGGTTGCTGTTATGTTTGATAATAATCAGCTTGCCATATCCACGCACATCCATACCACTGTAGATCACTTTGCCTGCACCGGCTGCATTAATTACCTGGCCTGCGTTACCGGTAATATTGAGGCCCTTGTTGGTTTGTGCGTCAAAGCTGGTGCTGACTTTGCCTGCCAAAGGCCATTGCCATTGAATATCACCATCAGCAATCGCTTCTATATCGCCGCTGGAGACATTTTTGCCAGCATCCGCTGAAGCGGGCGCTGGATTGTTTGCGGCTGTGGCTGACGTTGCTGCGGTGTCACTAGCGGCGTTCATGTCCGGGCGGCTAATGGCGGAGGTCACAACTTCTGCATCATCAGCGGTACTGGCTGCTTCATTGGCTTTGTTGCTGACCGTGGTGGCCTTGGCATTGAGGTTCAACACTTGGCCGACGTGGATCTCATAGGGCGCCTGCAACTGGTTAATGTCGGCCAGCTTCATGAATGGAATGCCAAATTTACGGCCTATGCTGTACAGCGTATCGCCTTTTTGCACCAGATACTGGCTGGCGCCTATCGTCGACACTGCTGGCGCGGCTGCTTTGCTTTCGCCGCTTGTGGCCGGGCTGCTGCTGACTGGCGCACGCGGCATGGGTGAGTTCAGCGCGCAAGCTGCCAGTGTGCAAGCTGTACCCCATACCGTTAGCAAAGTGCGTAAATTCATGATAAAGCCGTGCCTCCCAACAATGGAACAAACTTCACTGGTTCCAGCGCGATTTGTTGTACACCTTGTGTGGTGCGTTCGATCAGATGTAATACTTGCTCGTTGGTGCCGACCGGGATCACCATGCGGCCGCCAACGGCCAGTTGTTCAACCAGTTCTTGTGGCACATGACTGGCCGCGGCCGTTACCATAATGGCATCAAATGGACCATAACTCTTCAAACCCAGGCTGCCATCGGCGTGGTCGAGCTTGACGTTGGTGCATTTGAGGGTACGCAAATGGTTTCTGGCCTTCATCACCAGGGGTCGAATGCGCTCTAATGAGTAAACCTCTGCACTGACGCGTGATAAGACGGCCGTTTGATAGCCGCAGCCAGTACCGATTTCAAGTACCTTGTTCAACGGTTTGCCATTACGCAGAATTTGCGTCATTTTTGCCACAATGTAGGGCTGTGAAATGGTTTGACCATAACCAATCGGCAATGAAACATCTTCATAGGCGCGGATAGACAGTGCCTCATCGACAAAGATGTGGCGCGGAATATCGGCCATAGCCGCAATCACCACCTCATCCTGAATGCCTTGCTCGCGCAGGCGGGTCAGCATGCGTTCACGCGTGCGTGACGAAGTCATGCCTATGCCGGTTTTACTTGATGTTCTTGGAATCGCCATAATACTTAATTCTTGGCTTGCAGCCATTGTTGCATGGTTGCAATTTGAGAGTGCCGGGTCAGGTCTACCTGGATAGGGGAGATGGAAACATAGCCTTGTGCCACCGCATGAAAGTCTGTACCTTCGCCGCCGTCGTTCGGTTGTCCGGCTGCGCCTACCCAATAGACCGTTTCGCCACGCGGGGTTTGCAATTGAATCACCGGTTCGGCTTTGTGGCGTTTACCCAGACGGGTAATTTGACGCCCTTTGATATCTTGCAATGGTACATCCGGCACGTTGATATTCAGTAGCGTGGGCTCAGTAAATTCACTGTGGTTATATTGTTTTACCAGCTCAACCACAATTTTTGCGGCAGTTTCAAAGTGCGCGGGCTGGTGTTGCGCCATAGAGACGGCGAACGAAGGGATACCCAGCAGGTAGCCCTCAGTTGCAGCGGCGACGGTGCCTGAATAAATGGTGTCGTCGCCCATATTGGCGCCATCATTAATACCGCTGATGACCATGTCCGGCATTTCCTGCATGAGGCCAGTGAGGGCAATGTGGACGCAATCGGTGGGTGTGCCATTCACGTAATAGAAGCCATTGGCCGCTTGCTTGACACTTAAGGGGCGATCCAGTGTTAAAGAGTTGCTGGCACCGCTGCGGTTACGTTCCGGCGCCACCACCGTGATATCGGCAATTTTGCTTAAGTGGGTGGCTAGCGCGTTTAGGCCCGGTGCCAGGTAGCCATCATCATTGGATAACAGAATTCTCATGCCCGATATTATATAAGGTTTACCAGGCTTGTCAGCGCCTGCGCATGAAAGAATTTACTGCAAAATAGACTGTTGATGGACGTTGCAAAAACGATCTTAGGTAAGCTGGTAACGGCGGCCTGTATATTTGGCATAGGCAATGACGCTGGCAAAGAAAATCAGGCTAAGCATGACTTCGCTGGCTGCCAGCCAGCGCGATAAACCTGTTTCTGACCAGGTCCTGACCGCACCTTCGGTAAAGTAGAACAGGATCAGCATGCCAGACCATTGGTAGGTATAGCGTTTGCCGCGCAAAATGCCAAATAGCGGTAGCAGTAATGGCAAGGTTTTGAGGAATAACAGGCTGCCACCGGCCCGCAGTGGCGCCCAGAAAATTTCCCAACCCAGGCACAACACAATGAGGCCAAGCAGGCTGATACTTGCCGCGATGCGGCTGATGGATAAAATACGTAGAATCATGATCGGCAGGCTTGTGATAAAGCGACCAGTGCTTTGCGTGCATCCATCGCGTTTAATACGGGTTGTTCAAATTGAAAACGTAACTGGCCATGTACTTCTTCGCCTTGATGATATTGCACATCAAAGCCGTCGGCATCCAGGCCAACCATTTCTGCGTGATCAGCTGCCACCCCATGCACATGTTGGCAATATTGCAGCAAGCTGTCTTTGTGGTCTTCGTTCATATGCGCAACGATGCCGCCTTCTTGCGCTGATAACATACTCTCTGCCAGGCCATCATTCAGCGCATGGCCTTCAAACCAGCCCATGCGGCCAAAACCGGCGATATAGCGCACCTGTTCAACCTGGATGCGGTAAAAATGGAAATCATGCATATCAAAGTAACTGGCGGCCTGTGGCAAGTAGCGCAGGTAGCGGGCACGCAAATCTTCGTCCTGTTTGTCGCAATGAACGGCTTCGCCCATCAGGGTCAGCCGAGCATTGGCCTGCAAATCATCTGCGCCTGAAAATACCAGCAAGGAGACTTTCGGATTTTCGAGGATGTTTTTAGTGTGCTCGGCAATCGTGCTGATTAATATGATCGGCTCAGCCTGCTGGTTGCAGACAAACGGCGCTACCGAGCCAAATGGAAAGCCAGGATATTTCATCGAATGTGTCGACAAAATGGCATGACGGGTTGAAAACAAAAACTGGCGGGCTTCGTGGGCGAGGGCAGCAGACATAGCGTACTTTTCCTGAAAAACGGTTATTGCAATTTGAGTGCAGTTTCGGCCAGGCGTTTCCCCAGCGCCATGCACAACTTCTTCTCATCATCCGAGATTGGCTGGTCATCCATGGCACCACCGATGTGGCTGGCACCATAAGGCGTGCCGCCCGTTTTGGTGGTACCCAATTGCGGCTCGGAATAGGGTAGTCCTAACATCAGCATGCCGTGGTGCATGAGCGGAATCATCATGGTCATCAGTGTCATTTCGTTACCGCCATGCAGTGAGCCACTGGAGGTGAATACTGCCGCTGGTTTACCGATTAGTGCGCCATTGAGCCACAGGCCAGCGGTGCCATCAAGAAAATACTTCATCGGTGCGGCCATATTACCAAAACGGGTAGGGCTGCCCAAGGCCAGCCCGGCACAGTCTTCCAGATCCTGCAACGTAGCATAAGGCGCCCCAGAGGCAGGAATGTCGGCTTCGGTTGCCTCACAGTTGGCAGAGACTTTAGGCACCGTGCGTACGCGCGCGGTTACCCCGGTGACACTTTCCACGCCACGCGCAATCAATTGTGCCATCTCTTTGACGGCACCGCCTTGGGAGTAGTAGAGAATCAGGATTTCTGTCATTGCTTGTTAAGTCTGTTGTTGTTAGTCAAAGCTAAAACCATAAAATATATCCAGCGCATTATCAGAGCCGGTTCTGGTTTCGATGGAAATGCGTTTGGTCAGTTGGTAGGTGAGTTTACCAACATTTAACAGGCCGACAATGCTTTTTTCGTAGCCAACTACCAGGTTGCGACTGATTCGCTTGCCGACGCTGACAGCGTAATTGGTGGGGCCAGTGCCACGTACATCTATGCTATCCAGGCCAACCGCTTGCGCAATCTTGGTTTGCAAGGAAACGGAGTCGCCTTGTGACAGCAGCGCGCCTGCTGCAACAGATAACAAGGCCATATCACTGCTGCCGACTTGCGACATGGGCTGCCCCAGTACCAGCAGTGAGATTTTATTCTCGTTGCTGGTATCAGGCGTTGAGACCAGTTTTAGTTGCGGGGTTTGCAGGCTGCCATTGATTTGAATACCGACTTTGGTGCTTTCTACTTGTCGTGTTGCCAGTACATCCAGGCCGATATTGGGTAGTTTGCCGCTAAATATCAGGCGGCCGGTTTCGATATTCAATGACTGTCCGTAGGCGATATAAGTGCCGGTGATTTCCAGTGTACCGGCCGCAGTGAGCTCGTCCAGCATACCGTTAAGCTGCATATTGCCACTGAGGGCGCCATTGAGGCCTTGGCCACGCAACATGAATTGCTCGGATTCCTTGAAAGGTAATACCAGTGGTTTGTCGCCAAAATCGAGCGCAAAGTCGTTAAAGACCAGTTTTGACGTTGGCTCAGCCTGGCTGGCTTGCGGCGATTCAATGACGACATCTTCGTCCAGCTTGGGTTTGTCGGCTTTAGGCAGCTCAAACAGGCCTTTATGTATCTTGAGCTTGCCGCTGAGCGTGGTTTGCTCGCTGTTCATGCTGAGCTTGGTATTGCCGCTGAGTTGCACCCAGCGATCTACCCTGGACAGCGCCTGTAATTTGTTCAGTTGCATCGCGGCATCCAGTTGCCAGCGGTCTTCTTTAAAGGTCAACAGGCCGTTGCCATTGAGCTCGCCACTTTTGCCAGCAAAGTGGATGTGTTCAATATTGACCTGGTCTCCTGCCAGATTGGCATTCAAGCTGCCTTGTTCTAGCCACAAGCCTTGTGACGGTATTTGTATGGCAAGGGCCTGGCCTTGAATACTCCCTTGCAGCTGTGGTTGGGCAATCACACCGCTGGCCTGGGCATCTATCAGCAATTGGCCTGCTGGCTGCAACTCCGGCATGAGCTTGGCCAGCCAGTCAAGTTTTGAGAGATTGGCTTTGAGTTGGGCCGAGATTGGCGCTGAGCGTTGAATCACTATTCCGCTTTGTGTTGGTGTCACCACGGTGTTGCCAGTCAATTGCAGATCTATCGCAGTGTCTGCACGTACGCTGCTTTGCACGCTGACGCGATTGTTCTGCGCCTGGATATCAGCCAATAATGACTGTATGCCCAGCGCTTGCCACTGCGCCTGGCTGCTGTCGTAGACTTGCCAGTCACCTGATGCGCGCTCAAGATGTAATGTTCCGTTGAGTTGTTCGTCCAGCGCCAGTTGCCATTGTGCTGAAACGCGCAAGTGGTCTGCAGGCAAGGCTTCAGGCTGTGCGGGCGCCAACCATGTCATCACGGCTTGCAATGGAAATGCCTTGAGTGCGCCCTGGCTGCTGAACTGTACTTTTTCGCCAGCTTGTTGTGTCAGCGGGTTGGCGGCTCTGGCCGGGCGGTAGTGCAGTTGGTCCAGTTGCAATTGTCCTGCCAGGGCATGAATAACCAGATTTTGTAACTGGAAGCCTTGTTCGTTTTGCCATTTCAGATTGGCGGGGTGCGCCAGTTGAAATACTTTGCCATTGGCATCTTGCAACTGCGTGAGTTGTGCCTGCCAGGTATTTTCTTGCCAGCTACCATCTAGTGCTAATAGCAGGTTGCGTTGCAGTAAAGGGTCGGCATCATTGATTTTCAACGCGAAGTGATGTTTTGCCAGCGACCCGCTCAGATCGAGTTCAGCATCAATCGGCGGACTGTCTATGCCACGTGCATTCTGCTGTGACAACCCGCGCAGTTTGATATGGTTTTCCAGTGGCGACTGCGACTGGCTGGCCGCCTGGCCTTGCGCCTCAAAGGCACTCAGTGACAGGCCTTGTGGTAACTGCAATTGTTGTCCAGCGAGTTGATACGTCGCGGCAAAGCCGTCTGGTGATTGTTGCACTCTGCCTGCACCTGTGACCCGGCCAGCAAAGCCTGGCATCAATTGTGCAAGATTGGCCAGGTCTGCCTGCCAAACCAATGTACTGGGATTCTTTCCTGAAGGTTCGGGGTCTACTTTCACAGTGAGTGTGTTTTTATCCAGTTGCGCGAGCAGATCCATTGTTGTCAGTTGTGATCCTTGCAGGCTGGCTGTGCCACGGACGATCAATGGCTGGCCTTGCAAGCGACTATCGCCAGCATCTATGGTGGCCAGGATCTGGCCTTGTTCGGTCAGGCTGCCATCGGCGACGATTTTTAAGTCCATATGGCCAGCCAATTGCGGATGGATATGCTTGGCTTGTAATTGCTGCAGATGCACTAGCAGATGGCTCTGGCGTGTTTCATCAAGGCCAATCGAGGCGCTGATTTGCAGCATATCTTCGACCTGACCATTGGTAGCCTCGTCAGCAGGCACGATGGCAAATGGCCTGGCTTGTGGCTGGTAATGATGATTGGCGGCAATCTCCAGCCGGGTGAGGTCGCCGTGTAGCTCGGTGCGCAGATGGTAGGGAGTGTCGCCTTGTGCTTGCTGAACGTCCATCCAGCCATTTAAAGCAAATGGTGCGGCATTTTGCATTTGAAAATGCGTGCTGACTTTGCCCCAGGGGCTGTGCGCTTGCCCTATACGGAACTGCATGGCCTGGTTGTCGGCGTCCAGGTCGAATTGAATCTGTGTGATATCCGACGTGCTTGCACCCTGGATAATCGTAAGCCTGTCAATTTGGCCGGATAACAAGTGAAACGGCAGTGGAATATGGATATGTGCAGGTAACGGTGCTTGCCCGGCTTTAGGCGTTGGCGTGACTTCTGTGGCCGGTTTAAAGCGCAGGGTGATCTGCCTGGCACGGAAGTGCGATACGGTCAGTTCGCCTTTGGGTGTGACGCCCAGGCGCATATTGGAATCTATGCCTTCTACCTTCAGGGTGGCGTTACCCAAGTCAGATTCAAACTCCTTCAAGCTAGTCATCAGCAGTACATTGGCCGCCCACACTATTTGCGGCGTGATGATCAATGACAGGCACAGCATGCCGATGAGCAGCATGTTGAACAGTCGGTTGAAAGTGTGAGTGAGTGACATCAGAAATTCACGCCCAGGTTAAAGTGCAAACGGTATTCTTTGGTTTCTTCGCCATAGGCGACATCGACGCCTACCGGGCCAATCGGGCTGCGCCAGCGCACCCCCAGGCCATAGCCCAAGGCCGGGTCATAGTCTTTCCAGCTGTTCGCGGCGTGACCGAAGTCGACAAATATGGCCGCGCCCCATGACGAGGTCAGCCACTGCACGACTTCGCTGCTGCCGGTGAGTAGTACACGGCCACCAACAATGGCATCGGCTTCTTTGACACCAAGTGACTGGAAGGCATAGCCACGCACGGATTGGTCACCACCCGCCCTGAATAAATAAGTGGCTGGCACACTGCGCGCACCGGTGACCGAGCCCACTTCGATACGGCCCAGCCATTGTGTGGATTGCGTCAGTGGATAAAACGCTTGTAACCGGGCTTGTGATTGCAGAAAACGACCATCTGACAACTTGTCCAACGGGGCCAGTTGGAACTGGGTATTTAAAATCCAGCCTTTGGTGGGCGCGAGCGGGTGGTCGAGTTTGCGCATATTCAGGCCGTAGGCCAGTGTCGCGGCTTTGTTGAATTGCGAAGATTCACCATCCACGGTCAAGAATTCATATAGTAAATTGGCCCCTATATATTGTTCAAAAATACTAGGTTGCCCCCAATAGCGACGCACACCGTTTTGCACGGCGGTAGTGATTTGGCCTTCGAGGTCTGTGCGGGTGATGCTATTCTGGATGCTGTCCCGGTAGCCTTTATCATCAGTGAGGAACGTGATATTGGAAGTAACAGCTTGCAGGCGTTGTTCCAGCCGCAAACTGCTATCCCACAGCAAACCACGGTCAAACAGGTTGCGATCTGTGTAGTTAAACACAATGCGGGCGCCAGTGTTGGTGCTGGCGCCTGTACCAATGCGAAAGGTATTTTGTTCCATTTCGTGCACGGTTACGTCTATGTTGGCACTATGATCGGCATTGAGTGCTTCGGTTTTGGCAACGACATCTACCGAGCGAAATTTGCCGGTGGCCATAAAACTGTTTTGCAACGTGAGTAAATCTGCCTGACGATAGGGTGTGCCGGTTTTTAGCGTGTTGAGTGGGCGCACCAGTGACTCTTGGTAGTGCTTCAATCCGTGAATACGGACTTCACCAATGCGTACGGCAGGACCGGAATCCATTGCCAGCGTAATCAACACCGCTTGTGTTTGCGGATTGACCATGGCTTGTGACGTGGTGATTCTGGCATTAGGGAATTCAGCGCGCAGCAATGTCGCCAGTAATTCGCGTTTGGCCGTACTCCAGGCTTGCTGGGTAAAGGGGCTGTTGACGGGCAGTGGCCAGCTTTTCTGGGCGGCTTCCAATGTTGATTGATGGCTGGCTTGCTGGATTTCGCCAGTGATGGCTACGTTGACCTGACTGACTTTGGCTTGTGGTGTCAGCTTGATATGGAATTCGGCCAGATTGGCGGTTGGCTGCACACTGATGGTTTTTGTTTTGAAATAGCCTTCGGTTGCCAGCAGGTCAGCGATTTCCTGTGGTGTTTTTTGTACTAGCCGGCGCCATTCACTGTCGTTCATGCGCGGGTTTTGCATGGCTTCGTGTATGGTCAGGTGTTTTTGCAGCAGCTCACGCAAGGCCGAAGTGTCTTCGGCCCTTGCGTCGTTAGCAAGTGAGAAGCGTGTCTGGTAGCTGTTGCCTGGTTTGACGTCAAACCAAGGACTATCTTGAGCCTGACAGGTGGTATTCAGCACCATCAAAGCTAGTGCTGTCAAGGTTAGCGCCAAGTGCATTAACTGCTTGCACGTGGCGTTTGCCCAGAGCAGGCAGCGGTACAACATGTGTGCTGCCTGTTCATAAGCGGGATGTTTTACATGATGAGCAAGAAAATCCCGGATCAAATCGACTTGGTAAAGACTATGGTTTAAATATGCTTCACTAGTTGACTGGCCTTGCCGGTATAAGTTGCAGGGGTGAGGGCCAGCAATGCCTGTTTGGCTTCAGCTGGAATTTGCAGGGTTTCAATAAACGCATGCAATGATTGTTTGTTGATGCCACCTTTGCCGCGCGTCAGTTCTTTTAATTGCTCGTATGGATTCTCAATGCCATAACGACGCATCACGGTCTGGATAGGTTCAGCCAGCACTTCCCAGCTATTGTCCAGGTCTTCTGCCAAACGTTGTGGGTTGACTTCCAGCTTGTTCAGGCCGCGTAGGCAGGAGTCGTAACCCAGCAAGGTATAGCCAAATGCCACGCCCATATTACGCAGTACGGTAGAGTCAGTCAGGTCACGCTGCCAGCGAGAGATAGGCAGTTTCTCTGCCAGGTGGCGCAACACAGCATTGGCCAGCCCAAGATTGCCCTCAGAGTTTTCGAAGTCAATCGGGTTGACCTTATGCGGCATGGTAGAAGAGCCGATTTCACCGGCTTTGACCTTCTGCTTGAAATAGCCAACAGAAATGTAGCCCCAGATATCGCGGTTAAGGTCGATTAGAATAGTATTGATGCGTGACAGGGTGTCATACATTTCAGCCATATAGTCGTGTGGCTCAATCTGGATGGTCATCGGGTTGTAGGTCAAACCCAGTGATTCGACAAAGCGTTTGGCAAAGCCTTCCCAGTCAAACTCAGGGTAGGCAGACAGGTGTGCATTAAAGTTACCCACGGCACCGTTGATTTTGCCTAGCACTTCATTGGCTTGCAGTTGCTTGAATTGGCGCTGTAAACGATAGACCACGTTGGCCAGTTCTTTACCCATGGTGGAAGGGCTGGCAGTTTGGCCATGTGTACGAGACAGCATTGGCTGATCAGCCAATGCATGTGCGAGTTCTGTCAGGCGGGCAATCACCGCTTGCAGGTTAGGTTGCATGACGGCATCGCGTGCTGACTTCAGCATCAGTGCATGCGACAGGTTATTAATGTCTTCTGAGGTGCAGGCAAAATGAATAAATTCGCTGGCCTTTTTGATCTCCGGGTTACCGTCAAACTTTTCTTTCAGCCAGTATTCGAGTGCTTTTACATCATGATTGGTGCGTGCTTCAATCGCCTTGACTTGCGTCGCATCCGCTTCGCTGAAGGCGGTAATGGCGGCATCCAGCTCGGCGATGGTTTCAGGGCTGAACGGTGCGATTTCTGCCAGTTCAGACGCTGCGCTGAGTGCTTTCAACCACGCCACTTCAACCAGCGCCCTGTATTTAATCAGTGCATATTCACTGAAAAAAGGACGTAAAGGATCGAGTTTGGATTGATAGCGACCATCCAGTGGTGACAGTGCATTGAGCGTGGTGAGAGACGTCATGAGTAAAAAACTTATCGATTCAAAAGCCGATATTTTACCCAATCCAGCCACACTTGTCTTTGTTGAATGTGGTTTGCTTGTGATGAGCCGGGAGGGTGGGCGTACTGAAATTGTCGATTAAAACCGCTTTGTTTGGTAAATTGTGCTTGATTTAGCCGTGACATAATCGCTCACTGGGAATGAATTTCACATGAGACGCCACGTAAACTCATCTTTTGTCCGCTTGCTGACAGGCTTGTGCCTGGGGCTGTGTCTGCTATGGTCGCAGATACAGGCGGATGACTATGTGTTGGCCATGCTGGAAAAAGTCAGGCAGCGCTATGGCGAAGAGGCTTACCAGAATGTCATGCGCATGAATGAGATGTTCGCCCAGGTGGCGGGTGCCAGCGAGATGACCAAGGTACATATGGTGAATGATTTTACCAATCAGCACGTGTTGTTTGTGGATGATATCACGTTGTGGGGCGTGGAAGATTACTGGGCCAGTCCGCTGGAAACCTTTGGCAAAGGCGCCGGTGACTGTGAAGACTTCAGTATTGCCAAATATACCTTGCTGAAAAAGCTGGGCGTGTCGCAAGACAAGTTACGGCTGACATATGTGCGGGCGCGCATGCCTAGCGGCTCCATTCGCCCGCATATGGTGTTGACCTATTATGCGACGCCGAATAGCGATCCATTGGTACTCGACAACCTCAATTTTGAATTATTGCCGGCCTCCAAGCGTGGTGATTTGTCTCCAGTATTCAGCTTTAATGATAAAGGGTTATTCGTAGCAAATAACCCGAATATGCGGGCAGGTTCGCCTTCCAATATCTCCAAATGGCGTGATGTATTGACACGTATGCGACAGGATGGATTGGAATGATTAAAAACCTGTTAGGGGTGTGGTTATTATGGGGGCTTAATGCTAGGCTGATGGTCAAAGCCTGCACAAGCGGCGGGCCATTATCTGGTCTCCCCCAGGAAAGTAAGAGGGCTTTCAAATGTCTTTGGTAAAACAAATACGCATTGCGATTTCTATCATTATTTTAATGGTGGCGGCAGGATGCCTGTTTTTGGGTGTCTATGACGATCACCGTTACATGGCTGAGCAACTGCAAAAGAAAAATAACGATAATGCCAACGGGCTGGCGATCACGCTTTCGAATATCCAGAAAGACAATGTCACGGTAGAGCTGATTATCAGTGCCCAGTTTGATATGGGCCATTATCGCCGCATTGCCATTATTTCGCCGGACAACAAGCTGATGATCGAGCGGGTGAACCGCCATCCGCACTCCATCGCACCTGCCTGGTTTCAGTCGGTGTTTTCTGTCAATATCCAGCCTGGCGTGGCCAATATCCAGTCCGGCTGGCAGCAATATGGCACCCTGGAGCTGGAGAGCGAACCGTCACTGGCCTATGACCAACTATGGGAAACCTCACGTCATGCTGTGTTGTGGACATTGATCGTTGCGCTGCTGAGCTATGTGGTTTCTGGATTCTCCTTGAAGAAGATCCTGAGACCGCTGGACGAAGTGATTGCACAAGCCGAGGCCTTGGGCGAGCGCAAGTACATCACCATCGAAGAGCCGGCGACAGAAGAGTTCCAAAAACTGGTGCGCACCATGAATACGCTGTCTGACCGTGTTAAATCCATGGTCACGGCAGAGTCTGAACGCCTGAATACCTTTAATCAGCAAATTAACTACGATGAAGTGACCGGTTTGATGAATCAGTCACATTTCACCAATACGGCTTCGGTCGCCCTCAAGCATGAAGGGTTTGTCGAAGGCGTGCTGATTTTGGTGCAACTACGCAACTTGCCTGACATTGATAAGCAATTGGGTTATAGCATGACCAACCAGTTGATTAAAAAGGTAGGGGATGCCGTACAGCAACAGATGGATCATTATCAGGATGTGGTGTGTGGCCGCCTGGCTGGTGGCGTGTTCGGTATTTTCAGTCGCCAGCCACTGGATGATTTTGCTGTCACGACCGAGCTGAAACTGGTGCTGGAAAAACTGAATGCGGCACAACAGCTATTGCAGTTCCAGTTTGTGGTCACGCATACCAAAACTAAAAAAGGCGATGATTTTGTCGATATTCATCGTGTGATGCAGTTTATTCTAGACTTGGCTGAAGATCAGGCGGCAACGCCGATGCGGGTGATGAATGCCAACAGTATTGTCACGTCGAGAAAAAATTACCTCAATCAATGGAAAGAGCAATTCTTGCAAGCCATTGAGCAAAAACAGATCAAACTGGCCTGCTACCCGGTCATGCAGCGCGATCAGCAGCTGTATCACTACGAGTGCCCGCTGCGTTTGCATATTGATGAAGGGGATCAATGGTTGGCCGCAGGCGCATTTATTGATTGGGCTAGCCAGCTTGATATGATTAAAACACTAGATGGGTTGGCGCTGGAATACGCTGTCGATATGCTGACAAAAAATAATGCCAGCCTCAGTGTGAATGTCTCAGCGGCTGCCATGCGCAGCGACGAATATAAGGATAAATTGCAATCCCTGATGCTTAGCATCACGACGCCAGCACGATTAAGCTTTGAAGTCTCGGAAGAGGCTGCATTTAGCGACTTTGTGAAATTTAAGGAATTTGTGCACCTGGCGAAATCCCTGGGTTGCATGGTCGGCATGGAGCATGTATCAACCCGCCTGGCGCAATTGGGTGATTTGCATGAACTTGGCTTGGATTACATCAAGTTTGATGCGTCACTGATCCGCGATATTCATTTGCGGCCACAGCAGCAATCACTCATGCGCGGTTTATGCATGATGGTGCGCACGATGGGGATTGTGCCAATTGCAGAAGGTGTGCAGGGCCAGGAAGAGCTGGATAGTTTGAATTCGATTGGTATTGAGGCGGTGACTGGCCCCTTCGTACAGGAAAACTTACAGTTTGGTGCGCTGTGAAAGTGTCAATTTTTGTAATTTCGGGGTGTTATGCCATATACTCATCGTTTTGACATGGTTTAACACCCCATACAATCAACAGTCGGTAAATCAGTCACTGGTTTAACTCAGATAAGGATAATAATAAGTCATCTGCCATGGAAACGACGCCATATTTTAATCAAACCGCAAAAGATGCTCTGCTGGAGTGTCTCCTTTATATTTGTCGCCATAATCGACTGGCCACAACGCGTGATGCTTTAACTTCCGGTTTGCCGCTGGAAGGGGGCAAGCTTAATCCAGAATTGTTCAAACGCTCGGCTGAACGTTTGCGGCTGGAGGTGGCGGTGAAGCAGGGAGCGATTGCGACACTGCTGCAACCGCAGGCCGATGTCACCTTGCTGCTGAATAATCACCGCGCTTGCCAACTGATCAAAATCGATGAAAGCCAGCATTTCGCGCAAGTAGTGTTTCCAGACTTGTCACCCGATGCGGTGACCATGAGTCTGGCTGATCTGGCCGCGGAATATACTGGCTATGCCTTAATTACCAAACAAACCTTTATGTTTGATGCACGTACGCCAGAAGTGGGCCGGGTGCAAGTCCGCCACTGGTTCTGGGGTACATTGGCCGAAAACAAAGGGATTTATCGCGATGTGATGGTCGCTGCATTACTGATCAATATTTTTGCCCTGGCCATGCCGTTATTTACCATGAACGTGTATGACAGAGTAGTGCCTAACAAGGCGGTTGAAACCTTGTGGGTATTGGGTATCGGCGTTGCGTTGATTGTCCTGGGCGATTTGTTATTGCGTTCCATGCGCGCCTATTTTCTGGATTGGGCCAGCGCCCGTATTGACGTCAAGCTCAGTGCACAGATTATGGAAAAGGTATTGGGCACACGCTATGAAGCCAAGCCAACCTCGGTCGGTTCATTTGCTTCTAATCTACGCTCGTTTGAAAGCGTGCGTGACTTTATTACCTCGGCCACGGTAGTGACATTGATTGACCTGCCATTCGGCATTATTTTCCTGATCGTGATTGCATGGATTAGTCCATATATGGTGTTGCCCGCATTGATTGGTGGCGCCATTGTGTTGATTTACTCGCTGAGCGTGCAAACCAAGATGCATGATCTTTCAGAAACCATGTACCGTGCCAGCGCCCAGCGCAATGCGACCTTGATTGAAAGCCTGGTTGGGCTGGAAACCGTCAAGTCTATGGGGGTTGAGGGCCAGATGCAGGGCAAGTGGGAGAAAAGCGCACTGTTCCTGTCTGAGGTGGGAAGCAAACTCAAGCTGCTGTCATCTTCTATTACCAATGGCACCTATGCCTTGCAACAGATCATTAGCGTTGCCATTGTGATTTTAGGCGTGTATTTGATCTCGAATGGCGATTTAACCATGGGTGGCTTGATTGCCTGCTCACAGTTGACCAGCCGTGGCTTGGCACCTATTTCGCAAATCGCTGGCCTGTTTACGCAGTATCATACGGCGGCGACCTCTCTGAAGTCACTGGATGAAGTGATGGGTAAACCGGTGGAGCGTAATAAAGGGGTTAACTTCTTGTCTCGCCCGGCATTCAAGGGCGAAATCGAGTTTAAGAATGTCTCCTTTAAATATCCAGGCTCTGACGAGCTGGCTCTGAACCGGGTTTCTTTCAGGATTCGTCCTGGTGAGCACGTTGGCCTTATTGGTCGCATGGGTTCAGGCAAAACGACGATTAACAAACTGATTCTTGGGCTGTATCAGCCGACCGAAGGTGCGATCCTGATTGATGGCATTGATGCGCGGCAAATTGATCCGGCTGAATTGCGTCGCAGCATTGGCTATGTGCAGCAAGATAACCATTTATTTTATGGCTCGTTACGTGAAAATATTACTTTGCGCCATCCGCATGCTGACGATCGCTCTGTGTTACAGGCGGCACAAGTGGGCGGTATTGCCGAGTTTGTGAACGCGCATCCCAAGGGCTTTGACCTGGAAGTTGGCGAGCGCGGGGATACCTTGTCCGGGGGGCAGCGCCAGGGCGTGGGCATTGCGCGTGCGTTTGTGACGGAGCCGCAAATTGTATTGCTGGATGAACCGACCAGTGCCATGGATCACTCCGGTGAGGAAACTGTAAAACGTAACATCGCCGAAGCCACTGCGGATAAAACCATGATTGTGATCAGTCACCGTAACGCCATGTTAGAGCTGGCAGAGCGTTTGATCGTGATTGATTCTGGTCAAGTGGTCGCAGATGGTAATAAAGAGGACGTCACTGCTGCGCTGCGCGCTGGCAAAGTAGGTAAGGCGAGATAACAATATGGCAAAAAAAATATTCGATCAATTAGGTGAAGTCACCAAGCCGGACAGTATCTGGGTGCGCCTCGGCAAGCCTGTGCATGCGCTGGTAGACAAGGTCATTAAAACCGAGACTGCTGAAGCACGCACATGGTCCGAGCAAGCGCATGATGTGATGATAGAAGACACCATGCTGCATGCCAAATTGATTATGTACGGCATTTTAGCGATTCTGCTGTTGTTACTTATCTGGGCCAGTGTGGCCAAGGTCGACGAGGTGACGCGTGGTGAAGGTCGTGTGATTCCCTCCCGCCAGATTCAGGTGGTGCAGTCTTTGGATGGCGGTATTGTGGTCGATATCATGGTGCAGCTAGGCGATACTGTTAAGCGTGGTCAGCCCTTGATTAAAATTGACGAAACACGGGCCATTTCATCGTTAAAAGAGAACGAAAGCCAGTATTTGTCACTCAAGGCCAAAGAGGCGCGCCTGAAGGCACTGGCGAATGGTGGCAGTTTTAACCCGCCTAGCGAAGTACAGCAAAAAACGCCTGATACCTACTTGCAAGAGTTGCAACTGTTTAATGCAGGCAGAGACGAACTGAACTCACAGATTAATATCGCCAGGGACCAGTTGTCGCAACGTGAACGCGAACTGTCAGAAGTGCAGTTTAAAAAAGAAGTTGCTATTAAAACCTATGATTCGACCAGTAAAGAGCTGGCTGCCAATCGACCATTATTAAATAGTGGTGCGGTTTCAGAAATCGAGATATTGAGGCTGGAACGTGATGCTAACCGTGCTAAAGGCGATATTGACCAGGCGTCCGCGCAAATGGGGCGCTTGACGGCGGCTATTTCAGAAGCGCGTCGTAAAGTGTCGGAAGCGCAGCAGTCTTTCATGAGCAAGGTGCGTACCGACTTGAACGAAACCACAGCAAAAATCAATAGCCTGACGCAATCCAGCCTTGCGCTTTCCGATAAAGTGAAACAATCGACATTGACCTCACCGGTCAACGGCAAGGTCAGCAAGCTTTATTACAACACCGTCGGTGGCGTGATTCAGCCAGGAAAAGAAGTCATGGAGGTGGTACCTTCAGATGATGCGCTGGTGATTGAGGCCAAAGTACAAACCAAAGATATTGCGTTTATTCGCCCGCAACAGCCCGCGGTGATCAAGCTGACGGCCTATGACTACACCATTTATGGCAGTTTGGATGGCTCGGTGCAAGATATTGCAGCAGATTCCACCATAGACGATAAAGGTAATGCATATTATGTCGTTAAGGTAAGAACAGACCAAAATACTCTGGGCGACCACTTGCCGATTATTCCGGGCATGGTGGCACAGGTTGATATTTTGACCGGTAAGAAAACAGTGCTGTCCTACTTATTAAAACCAGTGTTAAAAGCTAAATCTTACGCACTAACTGAGCGCTAATTACTATGAAGCATATATTTATCACTACATTAAAACAATCCGTAGAATCCTGGCTCAAGGCTTTTCCGCAGTTAACGACTATCGCTGATGTTGTGTCAGCAGATGTTGCGGGGGCTTCTATCATCTGGGTACATGCGCAAATTGAACAAGGTCAGCAGTGGCGTAAGCACGTGCAGCAGATATTAACCTTCTTGCCCTCGGCCAAAGTGATCGTGTTATCAAATAACCCTGAACAGGCTGAAGCCATGCAGGCCCTCGAGTTGGGTGCCGTTGGCTATTTGCACGCTTATGCGCATCAGCACGTGCTGCAAGAAGTTTACAGTGTTGTTTCACATGGCGGGGTCTGGTTAGGCAGGGATGTACTTAAGCATCTGATCACGCTAACGACACGGGGTAATCCTCAGCCCGATGCCACGGAAGAAATTTTAGAGGGCTTGACCAAGCGCGAGCGTGAAGTTGCACTTGAGGCGGCCAGAGGTAATAGCAATAAAGAAATTGCACGTACGCTGTCTATTTCCGAGCGTACAGTCAAAGCACACCTGACGTCGGTATTCGACACCTTAAAAGTGCGTGATCGTTTGCACTTGGCATTGGTGTTGCAAGGTAAATCAGCGCAGGGACACTTCTCCCATGACGATAATGTGCAAAAAGATTCTTTGAATAAATTACACTTAAACTCCTGATTGATTAATATTTTTAATTTATGTTTATTTTTGTAAATTAATGAATTTAATCAGATTTTTTCAAAATTTTTGCTGTCTTACGGTCAAAATGTATGACATTTTTCACTAAAAGCCTATCTAAGTGCCTACTTTGATAGGCCATATACCCTTGTGCCGACACAATTCCGTGGTTATACTGGTTCTGGATGAATCTTTATAACTTGTTAAGAGTCTGCACATGAAACTAAAAAAAATCGCCTCGGCACTATTAATGGGTGTATTTTCTTTCTCGTCTATCGGTTGGGCTGCCAGTCCTGAGACGCTAGAGAAAATTATCGAAAAGGCTGTCTCCGAGAACCCGGAGGTTCAAGCCACCTTCCATGCATTCAAAGCAGCAGAGTTCGATGAATCTGCCGCCAAAGGTCGATACCTGCCGAACTTAACGGTTGACCAAACGTTCCGGAACCAAGAGCGCCTGACACCAAACGTTAATAACACTTTTACGCCCAATCAGCAATCCACCTTGACCTTGCGTCAAATGATTTTTGATGGTCTGGCAACGCCGTCTGAAGTTGGCCGCCTGGATCATGTGGCCAAATCTCGCTTCTATGAGCTGCAGGGTCAAATGCAGGGTGTGGCGCTGGATACCGCAACTGCTTATTTTGATTTGTTGCGCTATCGCCGTCTGGTGTCTTATGCACAAGATAACTTTGTGGTGCATAAACAGGTTTTTGACAAAATCAAATCACGCGTGGATGCCGGTGTAGGTAAGAAGGTGGATTTGGAGCAGGCCACTGGTCGTTTGGCCTTGGCTGAAGCAAACCTGCTGACTGAAACCACAAACCTATATGATGTGTCTGCCCGTTTTCAGCGTCTGGTGGGTGAGTTGCCGCCAGAGACCGTAAACGAAGTCATGCTGACAGGTGATGGCCTGGCTGGTAGCGCAGATCAGGTGTTGGATGCAGCTTACAAGCAAAACCCAAATATTCTTGCAGCCATTGAGAATATCATTGCAGTGGAAAAATCTGTGTCAGGCAAAAAAGCACCATTCATGCCGCGTCTGGACTTGCAGGGTCGCAAAGTTTTGGATGTGAATGGCGCAAGTAGAAACAGTACGTTAGCTGCAGATACCTTGGAAGTCACTGCCAGCTGGAATATTTTTAATGGATTCACAGATAAATCTAATCTGGATTCTGCTGTAGAAACTTTAAATCGTTCACATGATTTGCGCGATAAAGCGTGTATTGATACACGTCAGTTAGTTGCTATTGCTTACAACAATATCAAGCAGTTGAGTGAGCAAGTAGCGTATCGCAAGCAACATCAGGACTCCATCGAGAATGCACGCCTGGCCTATCGTAAGCAATATGATATCGGTCAACGTACCTTGCTTGACTTGTTGGATACGGAGAATGAATACTTCCAGTCACGCCGTAACTTTACCAATGCGGAAATGGACCTCAGTACTGCTTACGCCAGAACCTATGCTGGTCAAGGTTTGTTGTTGAGCAAGCTGGGTGTGACGCGTGCTGACGTGGGTGAGTATCCACGTGAAGAGTACATGGATCGCGAGAATGTGTGTAAGGCTGTTGCGCCTACGCAGGTTGTACCAGATAAGGCAGCATTGTTAGCCAATGCCAAACCTTGGGAAGGTGAAGCCTTTAAGCCTAAAGCACAAGAAAAAGCGACCATGAAGTTCACGCCTCGCATCTTGTTCCAGGCAAATAGCGCCATCATCTTGCCAGAGTCTTATGCGGATCTGGATATTGTGTATGACGTGGTTAAAGAGTGGGGTAATGACAAGGTTGAAATTGCAGGTCATACCGACAAGCGTAATACTTCGAAAGAGAAATACAACCTGTTGTTGTCAGAGAAGCGTGCTAAGGCGGTTGCTGATTACTTAGTGAAAAAAGGCCTGGATGCGCAGCGCATTGCAGTCAAAGGCTACGGTTTCTCGCAACCGATCGCTGAAAATGACCCTGTGAGTGGTAATGATGCCAACCGTCGCGTTGAGGTCATTCGATTCCAGTCTGTCGCTCAGTAATGTTGAGCTTAGCTCCCGCGTGTCGGGAGTGTAAAAAAGCGGTGCCAATAGGCACCGCTTTTTTTATATCTGCTAGCGTTGGTTGGCAAGCGTAATGGCCTCTAAGGCTGGTCCAGGCATTGTACTTTAGTACAATAGATTTCTGTTTTGGATTGGCGTCTAATACGACACTATCAGAATTGTCTCAATCTTAAGTGAGGATAAACATGGCTACAGTAATCGGAACTGTTACAAATATTCAGGGTATGGCTATCGTAGTTGATGCCAGTGGCAATCGCCATATGTTGAAAGTCGGCGAAGTGCTTCATGCAGGCGATAAAGTGATCACTGCTTCTGGCGCTGCTGTTGCCGTGAAGCTTGCCAACGGTGAAACCGTGAATTTTGCCGAAGCGCAAACAGTGAAGATTACTGATAACCTGGCTCAGGTGGATGTTTCTGACGTTACAGAGAATGCTGTGAACCAAACTGTCTTTGACGCAGTGCTGACTGCGTTAAATGAAGGCCGTGATATCACTGAAGTATTGGATAGCCCAGCTGCTGGTGAGGCTGGGAGTGATGGTAATGCCAGTTTTGTGAACCTGGACAGAATCCAGACACAAAATGCCGGTGGCGCCAACTATGATGGTGGTACTGGTGCAGGTGGAGCAGCGACAGGTGGTAACATTGCCCCTAACTATGTTTATCTGAGTCCTGCGAGCGGTGCGCCAGTTATCACGTTGGCGGATGATAAAGATGATGATGGCTATTTAAATGCGGGTGAGATCGGTACTAATGCTGTAACCACGAAAGCGACTGTGGTATTGCCGGCTGGTCTTGAACCAGGGGATACATTAAACGTTGTTCATAACAGCGGTACGATTAGTGTTGTATTGTCTGCTGCCAATATCGCACTTGGTTCTGTCGATGTCCAAGTGCCTGTTCCTGCGCAAGGTTCAACATTAACAGTGACAGCAAGTATTACTAATCAATCTGGTCAACTTTCGCCATCTACTTCTGACTCTGCAATTATTGATACGGTTGCGCCAAACATCCCAGCTTTTGAAGGCTATGATGATGTTGGTCCAATCCAAAGTGTGATCGCCAATAATTCCACTATTGACGATAACAAGCCTGAAATCCGTGGTTCGAATGGCAACCCTGGTGACACAATTACTATCTACGACAATGGTACCAAGCTTGGTACAGCGCTTGTTCAGCCGGATGGTAAATGGACCTTTACGCCGACAACGCCGTTGGTCGATGGTTTGCACAGCATTACAGTGACTGCGACTGATCCGGTTGGTAACACAAGTAATCCATCGCAGCCTTTGGACTTCACTGTGGATACGGTTGCGCCAAACATCCCAGCTTTTGAAGGCTATGATGATGTTGGTCCAATCCAAAATGTGATTGCCAATAATTCCACTATTGACGATAACAAGCCTGAAATCCGTGGTTCGAATGGCAACCCTGGTGACACAATCACCATTTACGACAATGGTACCAAGCTTGGTACAGCGCTTGTTCAGCCGGATGGTAAATGGACCTTTACGCCGACAACGCCGTTGGTCGATGGTTTGCACAGCATTACAGTGACTGCGACTGATCCGGCTGGTAACACAAGTAATCCATCGCAGCCTTTGGACTTCACTGTGGATACGGTTGCGCCAAACATCCCAGCTTTTGAAGGCTATGATGATGTTGGTCCAATCCAAAATGTGATTGCCAATAATTCCACTATTGACGATAACAAGCCTGAAATCCGTGGTTCGAATGGCAACCCTGGTGACACAATCACCATTTACGACAATGGTACCAAGCTTGGTACAGCGCTTGTTCAGCCGGATGGTAAATGGACCTTTACGCCGACAACGCCGTTGGTCGATGGTTTGCACAGCATTACAGTGACTGCAACCGATCCAGCTGGCAATACCAGCGATCCATCTACGCCACTGAACTTTACGATAGATACTGTTCCACCAGCTCTATTTATTAGCCTGGATGCCAACGTGGCAGGTGATGGCATTGTGAACGTCGCTGAATCTACAGCGGCTGCAATCCCAGTGACTGGTACCGTGAGTGGTCAGTTTAAAACTGGCGATATCGTCACAATCACTGTTAACGGTAAAGACTTTACTGGCGCTGTGACTGCTACAGGTACATTCTCAATTAATGTGCCAGGTGCCGATTTGGCCGCTGATGCGGACAAAACGATTGATGCGCGCGTCACTACATCAGATATTGCCGGTAACACAACAACGGCGACCGATACCCAGACGTACACAGTTAATCTGTTGCCACCAGCATTGGCGATTAGTCTGGATGCGAACGTTGCAGGTGACGGCATTGTGAACGCAGCTGAGTCTACAGCGGCAGCGATTCCAGTGACTGGTACAGTCAGTGGTGATTTTAAAGTGGGTGATGTAGTCACTGTGACAGTCAACAACAAAGACTTCACTGGTACAGTGCAAGCTGGCGGTAAATTCTCAATTAATGTTCCTGGTGCCGATTTGGCTGCAGACTCTGACAGTACAGTATTTGCCAGCGTGACAACGACTAATGCTGCTGGTAACAATGCGACAGCGACTGATACACAGACCTACACTGTGAACGTATTGCCACCAGCGCTGGCGATCAGCCTGGATGCGAATGTAGCTGGTGATGGCATTGTGAACGTGGCTGAGTCTACTGCCACTGCGATTCCAGTGACTGGTACCGTAAGTGGCCAGTTCAAAACTGGCGACATTGTGACGGTTACGATTAATGGTAAAGACTTTACTGGCGCAGTTGCGACAGATGGTACTTTCTCAATCAATGTGCCTGGTGCCGATTTAGCTGCTGATGCAGACAGCACGGTATTTGCCAGCGTCACAACCACCAATGCGGCAGGTAACAGTGCGACAGCAACGGATACACAGACTTACACAGTAAACCTGTTGCCACCAGCTTTGGCGATCAGCCTGGATGCAAACGTTGCAGGTGACGGCATTGTGAATGCAGCGGAATCTACAACAGCAGCGATTCCAGTAACTGGTACCGTAAGTGGTCAATTCAAAGTCGGTGATGTCGTGACTGTGACGATCAACAACAAGGACTTCACTGGCACAGTGCAAGCTGGTGGTAAGTTCTCAATTGATGTCCCTGGTGCAGACTTGGCTGCTGACTCAGATAGTACGATCTTTGCGAGCGTGACAACGACAAACGCAGCAGGTAATAGTGCGACCGCAACGGATACACAGACCTATACTGTAAACGTATTGCCGCCAGCAGTTGCAATCAGTCTGGATGCGAACGTTGCAGGTGACGGCATTGTGAACGCAGCTGAATCTACAGCGGCAGCGATTCCAGTGACTGGTACCGTGAGTGGCCAGTTCAAAACTGGCGATATCGTAACAATCACTATAAACGGTAAAGACTTTACCGGTGCTGTTGCGACAGATGGTACTTTCTCAATCAATGTGCCTGGTGCCGACTTGGCGGCTGACTCAGATAGCACCGTATTTGCCAGCGTGACAACGACAAACGCAGCAGGTAATAGTGCGACCGCAACGGATACACAGACCTATACTGTAAACGTATTGCCGCCAGCAGTTGCAATCAGCCTGGATGCAAACGTTGCTGGCGATGGCATTGTGAACGTTGCTGAATCTACAGCAGCTGCAATCCCAGTAACTGGTACAGTGAGCGGCCAATTTAAAACTGGCGACATTGTAACGGTGACGATTAACGGTAAAGACTTTACTGGTGCGGTTGCTGCAAATGGTACCTTCTCAATCAATGTGCCTGGTGCCGACTTGGCTGCTGACTCAGACAGCACCGTATTTGCCAGCGTGACAACGACAAACGCAGCAGGCAACAGCGCGACAGCGACCGATACACAAACATACACCGTGAACGTATTGCCACCAGCAGTTGCAATCAGTCTGGATGCGAACGTTGCAGGTGACGGCATTGTGAATGTAGCTGAATCTACAGCGGCTGCAATTCCAGTGACTGGTACTGTGAGTGGCCAGTTCAAAACTGGCGACATTGTGACGGTTACGATTAACGGTAAAGACTTTACTGGTGCAGTTGCGACGGACGGTACTTTCTCAATCAATGTGCCTGGTGCAGATTTGGCAGCAGATCCTGATGCAACGGTATTCGCCAGCGTCACAACCACCAATGCGGCAGGTAACAGTGCGACAGCAACGGATACTCAGACCTACACAGTAAACCTGTTACCACCAGCATTGGCGATCAGCCTGGATGCGAACGTAGCTGGTGATGGCATTGTGAACGTTGCTGAATCTACAGCGGCAGCGATTCCAGTAACTGGTACCGTAAGTGGCCAGTTTAAAGTCGGTGATGTTGTGACTGTGACGATCAACAACAAGGACTTCACCGGCACAGTGCAAGCTGGCGGTAAGTTCTCAATTAATGTGCCTGGCGCAGACTTGGCTGCGGATTCCGACAGCACAATATTTGCGAGTGTAACAACAACGAATGCTGCTGGTAACAGTGCGACAGCAACTGATACACAAGACTATAAACTGGCAGTGAATCCAAACTTGTTTGCAACAATTGCCTTGGATGCAAACTTTGCTGGCGACGGTATTATTAATATCGAAGAAGCTAAAGCTACCTCAACTATTGCGGTGACTGGTACCGTTGGTGGTGATGCTAAAGCAGGTGATCCGGTAGTCGTCACCATCAATGGCAAAGATTACAACACAACTGCTATTACCCGTCCTGATGGTAAATTGGGTTTCAGTGTGAATGTCGCTGGTAATGAACTGGCTGCTGACCCAGACAAGACTATCGATGCGAAAGTGACAGTAAGTGACAATGCTGGCAATAGCTTGAGTCAGTCAACACAACTGACGTATACCGTTGACCTGACACCGCCAGTGGCGACAATCGCGCTTGACGCCAACTTCGGTGGTGATGGCATCATCAACATTGAAGAAGCGAAAGCGACTTCGATCACTCCGGTAACCGGTACAGTTGGTGGCGACGCCAAACTGGGTGACCCAGTAGTTGTGACTATTAACGGCAAAGACTACAACACAACAGTGATTACCCGTCCTGACGGCAAACTGGGCTTCAGTGTCAATGTGGCTGGTAACGAGCTGGCTGCTGATGCTGACAAGACTATCGATGCCAAGGTCACTGTGACTGACAACGCTGGTAACACCGCGAGCCAGTCTACCCAGCTGACTTACAGCCTGGATCTGACGCCACCTAAAGCCGAGATCGCGCTTGACGCCAACTTCGGTGGTGATGGCATCATCAACATTGAAGAAGCGAAAGCGACTTCGATCACTCCGGTAACCGGTACAGTTGGTGGCGACGCCAAACTGGGTGACCCAGTAGTTGTGACTATTAACGGCAAAGACTACAACACAACAGTGATTACCCGTCCTGACGGCAAACTGGGCTTCAGTGTCAATGTGGCTGGTAACGAGCTGGCTGCTGATGCTGACAAGACTATCGATGCCAAGGTCACTGTGACTGACAACGCTGGTAACACCGCGAGCCAGTCTACCCAGCTGACTTACAGCCTGGATCTGACGCCACCTAAAGCCGAGATCGCGCTTGACGCCAACTTCGGTGGTGATGGCATCATCAACATTGAAGAAGCGAAAGCGACTTCCATTACGCCAGTAACGGGTACAGTTGGCGGCGACGCCAAACTGGGTGATCCAGTAGTTGTGACTATCAACGGTAAAGACTACAACACAACAGTGGTTACCCGTCCTGACGGCAAACTGGGCTTCAGTGTCAATGTGGCTGGTAACGAGCTGGCTGCCGATGCTGACAAGACTATCGATGCCAAGGTCACTGTGACTGACAACGCTGGTAACACCGCGAGCCAGTCTACCCAGCTGACTTACAGCCTGGATCTGACGCCACCTAAAGCCGAGATCGCGCTTGACGCCAACTTCGGTGGTGATGGCATCATCAACATTGAAGAAGCGAAAGCGACTTCCATTACGCCAGTAACGGGTACAGTTGGTGGCGACGCCAAACTGGGTGACCCAGTAGTTGTGACTATCAACGGTAAAGACTACAACACAACAGTGGTTACCCGTCCTGACGGCAAACTGGGCTTCAGTGTGAATGTCGCTGGTAATGAACTGGCTGCTGACCCAGACAAGACTATCGATGCGAAAGTGACAGTAAGTGACAATGCTGGCAATAGCTTGAGTCAGTCAACACAACTGACGTATACCGTTG